>ERZ1643251.230-NODE-230-length-95552-cov-83.118957_pt1 | contig 95552 bp, 88 predicted proteins | sample MGYA00579261_ERZ1643251 | MGnify/ENA primary metagenome ERZ1643251 (study PRJEB29033, sample SAMEA4952267) | chicken gut metagenome | biome: Broiler Chicken; feature: Gastrointestinal Tract; material: Caecum | place: Ireland | collected 2018 | study: Broiler... | reverse complement strand
TCCTACTTCCTATTCCTACTTCCTATTCCTACTTCCTATTCCTACTTCCTATTCCTACTTCCTATTCCTACTTCCTATTCCTACTTCCTATTCCTACTTCCTATTCCTACTTCCTATTCCTACTTCCTATTCCTACTTCCTATTCCTACTTCCTATTCCTACTTCCTATTCCTACTTCCTATTCCTACTTCCTATTCCTACTTCCTATTCCTACTTCCTATTCCGGATCCGATTTTCCATGCCCCGGACGAATACTCCGAATTTCCGTTGCCGGTATTGCAAAATCGGGTTGGATTCGTTATCTTTGAGAAACGAACCTCCGTCCGCGGGCTGATCGGCGGAAGTCGCGCCGGAAGGCAGTGCTGCGATCTCGCAGCCGCCGGATCGGCTGGAAGGGAGAGGCAGGTTGGCAAACAGGATGGATAACAGACAGGCGGGCAGACAGGCAGACTGATAAACCGACGGGAAGACGAAACGGACAGGCTGACGGAAACCGAGCAGGCAGATCGGGAGACAGACAAGCAGATAGGCTGACAGTCAGACGGGGCAGACCGATAAACCGACGGGAAGACGAAACGGGCAGACTGACTGACAGGCGGGCGCAAGAAGGATGGCAAGCGGACTGACAGGCGGGCTGGTCGGCGGACAGGCTGAGCAAGCCGCGAAGCGGGAAGGAGCTCTGCAACACACCTTCCGATGAGCGGAGGCGCTTTCGGTGCAGATGCAGCGTTCCGCTACATACGGCGGAAAAACACGTTTCCGCCGGTCCCGGAGCGTTTCGGGCACGGTGTGCAGAAGAGCGGCGCGATGTATGCAGCGGAAGCGAAACCGGTGCATGCTCCCGAAACAGGACATTGCCTCGAAACCGTGTGCACGGAAATCCGCGGCTCGAAAGCCTTCCCGAACCCGCGACGGGGAATCCGGCCCGCCGAGCGGAGCCGACGGGCCAAGGATCGGAGCGAACGAACGGAGCGAACCGAGTTCCCGTCCGGAATTCGCCGAAGCGGATAGCGATAGGGAAAGAGGACAGGCTATGTAAAACCGTCCGCCGTCCCGCACGGACGGACGGGCGCCGGTTCCGCCGCGACAGGCCCCCTCTCAAACAAAGAGGCCGACGAACGGTCCGGAACCGCGACCGCCGCAACCGCCGGTGAGCAGGGGGGGGGCGGAAGGATTTACACGGGAGGGGAAGGTAAATTGTACAGGAATACCGAAAAAACGACGGTTTCGGGATGCCGAGCGCACCCGGAATCCGCTCTCCGGAATTGCGAGAAGAGGCAAACAACGTCCACGTAAAAACAAACGACCATGAACAACAAGTATTCACTTCCCAAAGACGGCGGTCTGTCCGCAGCGCCGGCGCCGCGCGACATCATCCACCGCTGCGAAAAAATCCGCACGCTGGTCTATGAAAACGAATATCGGGGTGTGCAATACGTCGCGGACCTGATCGTGAAGGCGATCCGCAATTACGACGAATCCCACTGCTCGAACCGGATCTACGAAGAGGCGCAGCCTTTCGTGCTCGGCCTCACGACCGGCCGCACGCCGCTGGGGCTCTACCGCGAACTGGTTGCCCGCTACAAGGCCGGATCGGTGAGTTTCGCCAACGTAGCCGTCTACAGCCTCGACGAGTTCTACCCGATCCGGTCGACCGAACAGCAGAGCCGCAACTTCCGCATCCACGAGGATTTCCTCAACCACATCGACATCCTCGCGGAGAACATCCACATCCCCGACGGCACGGTCCCCGAGGAGCGCATCTCGGAATACTGCGCCTCCTACGACCACGCCGCGCACGACATCGACCTGATGATTATCGGCATGGGCGAGCAGGGGCAGATCGGATTCAACGAACCCGGCTCATACGCCAAGTCGCGCACGCGGCTCGTGCAGCTCTCGCACCACTCGCGTCAGATCCAGTCGGAAGCCTTTTTCGGATTGGAAAACACGCCGAAGATGGCCATCACGATGGGGCTCGAAACCGTCATGCGGGCCCGCAAGATCGTTCTCATGGCATGGGGCGAGGAGAAAGCCGACGTCGTGCAGAAAGTGGTCGAGGGCACGGTTACGGATCAGGTGCCCGCCTCCCATCTGCAGGAACACCCCGACATCGAGGTGGTGATCGACGAGAACGCCGCAGGCCGGCTCACGCGCGAACAGACGCCGTGGCTGGTCGGACCGTGCGAGTGGACGCCGAAGTTCACGCGCAAGGCCGTCGTCTGGCTGTGCGGCGCGGTCGGCAAACCGATACTCAAACTCACCTACAAGGATTATCTCGAAAATTCGCTGGGCGGACTGCTCGAACAGGGACGCCCCTACGACCGGATCAACATCGACGTCTTCAACGATCTGCAACACACCATCACGGGATGGCCCGGCGGCAAGCCCGGCGCCGACGACTCGACGCGGCCGGTCGCCTCGGCGCCCTACCCCAAACGTGTGGTGATCTTCTCGCCGCATCCGGACGACGACGTGATCTCGATGGGCGGTACGTTCATCCGTCTGGTGCAGCAGGGCCACGACGTGCATGTGGCCTATCAGACTTCGGGCGACGTGGCCGTGCACGACGACGTGGTGCTGCAAAACATCGACACGGCCCGCGAAATGGGATTCGCCGATCAGGTTTCGGCCGTCGAACGGCTCATCGCGGGCAAAAAGAAGGGCGAACCCGAACCGCCCGGACTGCTCGGACTGAAAGCCGCGATCCGGCGGGCCGAAGCGCGCGCCGCGGTCCGTTCGTTCGGCCTCGATCCCGACACGAAAGCCCACTTCCTCAACCTGCCCTTTTACGAGACGGGCGGCATCAAGAAGGGACAGCTCACCGAACGCGACATCGACCCCATCGTCCGGCTGCTGCGCGAGATACGGCCCCATCAGATCTACGCCGCCGGCGACCTCTCCGACCCCCACGGCACCCACCGCACCTGCATGGAAGCCGTTCTGGGTGCGATCGACGTGCTTCGGGACGATCCGTGGCTGCGCGACTGCCACATGTGGCTCTACCGCGGCGCATGGCAGGAGTGGGACATCGGCATGGTGGACATGGCCGTGCCGCTCTCGCCGGACGAGCTGATTATGAAACGCCACGCCATCTACCGCCACCTCTCGCAGAAGGACATCGTGCCTTTCCCGGGCAGCGACCACCGCGAGTTCTGGCAGCGGGCCGAGGAGCGCACGCAGCACACCGCCCGGCTCTACGACAAGCTGGGCATGGCCGAATATCAGGCCATCGAGGTCTTCGTCAGGATGTTCTGAAACGGCTCCCGTCGGCCGGGGCTCGCGTCCGCCCGGCAGGATCGGGCCGCCGACTGCGGAGCCCGCCCCCGCCAGACAGCGGCGTGCCGATACGGAGCACCCGACCGGCGCCGGGCCAGACGCCGGGAAAGGCCGCAGCAGAAAGCACGACCGGCGCCGGGCCAGACGCCGGGAAAGGCCGCAGCAGAAAGCACGACCGACGCCGGGAAAGACCGCAGCAGAAAGCACGACAGGCGCCGGGCCAGACGCCGGAAAAGACCGCAGCAGAAAGCACGACCGGCACCGGGCCAGACGCCGGAAAAGGCCGCAGCAGAAAGCACGACCGGCGCCGGGCCAGACACCGGGAAAGACCGCAGCAGAAAGCACGACAGGCGCCGGACCAGACGCCGGGAATGGCCGCAGCAGCAAAAAGGCCGCAACGACAGAAACAGACCGCATCGCTACCCGCAGAGCAAGGGTCCGCGGCGCACGACGAACCACACGAACGGAACGGACACCGCGATCCCGAGGTGCCGGGCCGTCGGCAAACGCATTATAAACCGTAAAAACCGAACGCTTATGAGACTGATTATCGCAAACACGCCGGCACAAGTCGCACAATGGTCGGCACGCTACATCGTCGAACAGATCGAACTCAAGCAGAAGTACACCACGTCGCCCTTCGTACTGGGACTTCCCGCGGGGTCGACGCCGCTCGAAACCTACAAGGAGCTGATCCGACTCCACGAGGCGGGCAAGGTCTCCTTCGCCAACGTCATCACGTTCAATATGGACGAATATGCGGGTTTGCCCAAGGACCATCCGCAGAGTTATCGCTCGTTCATGTGGAACAATTTCTTCAGCCGTGTGGACGTGAAGCCCGAAAACGTCCATCTACTCGACGGCATGGCCGCGGACCCCGCGAAGGAGTGCGCCGACTACGAAGCGCTGATCGCCGATGCAGGCGGGATCGACCTCTTTCTGGGCGGCGTCGGCGAGGACGGGCACATCGCCTTCAACGAACCCTTCTCGTCGCTCGCGTCCCGCACCCGCGTCAAGACCCTCACGCACGAGACGATCGCCGCCAACGCGCGTTTCTTCGGCGGCGACGAGTCGCTGGTGCCCCGCACGGCGCTCACTGTCGGAGTCGGCACGGTTCTCTCGGCCCGCAAGGTGCTGATACTCGCCACGGGCCGCCGCAAGGCACGGGCCGTCCGCCACGCCGTCGAAGGCTCCTACAACCACAAGTGGACCATCTCGGCGCTTCAGACCCATCCCAGCGGAATCATCGTCTGCGACGATGCCGCTGCCGAGGAGCTGCGTGTGGGGACCTATCGCTACTTCAAGCAGATCGAGAAAGGGAACCTGCTCTGATCCGCCGAAAGAACGGAACTCCCGCCTCCACCCCGCCCGCAGCCCGGAACCGGCGTCCACGGAACGCATCCGCTCCGGACCGCAGGACGGAAGAGTTTCGGCGGCGAAACGGCCGACGGACCGTGAAATCCCTGTGCACGATCGGCTGAGGTTTCGCATTTCGGAGGTCCGGCCCGCCTTCCGCCTCACGGGCGGAACGGGATTCCGGAAGACGCAGGAGCTCGTAAAGAGAAAGTCCGGCAATATCATAGCCGTAGAGGTCGGATTCGCCGACCTTTACGGCTATTTCGGCTGCCCGGCTGTTTCAATGAAGTCTTCGAATCCGCAACTCGTCGAACGCCGACCGGATGTAAAAACAGGTTGAAAGAGAACCGGAGTTCCCCTTTTGCTCAAATCCACAGCGCACGGATACAAGCCGTCGTCCCGGGATTCCGGCATCGCGTGCAATCGAGCCAGCGCAACAGCCCCGTGCAGACCGAGCCGCCCTACGCGGCAGCGAGATTTCAGAACGAATCGGACCTGACCGCCCGGCCCCACCGGCCGCTCGGCCGTCGCGGATCGTTCGAACGCACTTGCGGACCACAGCTGCAGAACGGGCACCCCACTTCCGGACCGCAGCCGGCCGGCACACACTCGGAGGCACACACTCGGAGGCACACGGACGAAGAGACGCGAACAACGGGACAGAAACACGGACACACGGGCGAGGGCACACGGATGAAGCTCCCGGCGAATTCGGCTTCCACGACCGGGGTTGTCCAATAAGTTTTTCAACACGTTGAGGCTTGCCTGTCCGGGCAAACACCCGAATAAGCGGTACGAATAAAAAAGAGCCGTCTAAGATTCGCCGGACAGTCCCGACCGTCATCGCACGGCGCAGGCGGACAACCTCCCGCTCCGTTCGCACAGACGGGAACGCTATTTCAAGTAGAGCAAATTATCCAGAGCGAAATACAGAGGCGCGTTTACATCCTCGCAGGCGATCCGGAATTCGAGGCCGGTTACCTCGCCCAGCCCCGAAAGATCGACCGTCTGCCACCCTTCGACGATCGTTTCGCCGCCCGCCAGCAGCCACGACACCTCGCCCACCTCTTCCGAGCCGTTCACACCCGTGATGCGGAGCGTATAATCGGGTTTCCGCACCTCGGCTACATCGTCGCGGAAATAGCGGTACACGTAAGTCGTATTGGCAATCCCGACCGATAGAGGGCGAACGGCCGTTTCGAACTTGATGACCGGAATGCCGTAGGGTTCCGCCGTCCATGCGCCGTAATAGCCGACCGCAAACTGCTTCGAGCCCTCAGCGCCGCTACCGGCATAGACGCTCTTGTCGTTGAGGTACCCGGAGGTCTCCATGTCGGTATGGTTCGACACGACAAACCCGTTCCACGTGTCGAACGTATGTCCGCTGTCCGAATAGAAAGTCCACAGATCGGCCTCTCCCTCTCTGTAGAGCGATCCGTAATACCGGTTCGAGCGGATCGGATTTCCCTGCCAATCGGTGTCGTCCTCTTCGACGGCCATCGGCTTGCCCCAGATGAACCCCTCCTCGCCGAGCGCCGCCGACTCGAATCCGACGATCACCGCCTCCTCCGGCCGGGGAATGTCCGACACGGTGATCCGCGACGGCTCCGAATCCGGATATGCGGAAGGATCGTCCGACACGGCATATACGGTTACCACGCACGATGCCGCCCCCAGCGGATCGATCGTCGCTTCGCACGAAAGCGTCGTATTTTCGGCACGTCGATCCACGCTGTAACGGTATGCGTCCGCATGTTCCACGGGCCTCCAGCAGACCCGCACTTCCCGGGGACCGATGATTTCATACTCCAGTTCGGGCGCGGCGAGCTGCACCGCGGGATTCTCCGTCCCGTCGTCGCTGCACGCCGTCCATGCGACGGCCGCGCACAGGAGGAATGCCCCCAAAAACCAGTTTTTCATATATGTAAGATTCGGTTATGCGTTTTCTTCCGATCGCGCGAGAAAGCGGTCTCCGCGTGCGTATCGAATTGAGGAGTGCAAATATACGCAATAAATTCGGATCTTCGGTGCCGGCCGGATGCTCCGGCTCCGACAAATCGAATAAAATTCGTTTTTGCATCCGGCTTTTCGTATCTTCGACTGCGTCTCAGTTACTCCCGCCCGGCGAAATGCAAATAAATTTGCTTTTGCACCCGACTTATTCGTATCTTTGCCCCGTTAACCTCTAATAACAAATCAGGATACGATGAAACACGCATACGTATTCCCGGGTCAGGGAGCCCAGTCGGTCGGCATGGGCAAAGACCTCTACGACAACGTTCCCGAGGCGAAAGCCCTCTTCGAGCAGGCGAACGAAATCCTCGGATTCCGTATCACCGACATCATGTTCTCCGGTACGGACGAAGAACTCAAGCAGACCAAAGTTACCCAACCCGCCGTCTTCCTGCACTCGGTGATTCTGGCCAAGGCGCTGGGCGTGAAGCCCGATGCAGCGGCCGGCCACTCGCTCGGCGAATTCTCCGCGCTGGTCGCTGCGGGCGCACTCCCGTTCGAAGACGGACTGCGCCTCGTGTCGAAACGTGCGCTGGCCATGCAGGCCGCCTGCGAAGAGCAGCCCGGCACGATGGCCGCCGTGCTCGGCCTGCCCGACGAGAAGGTCGAGGAGCTCTGCGCTGCGACCGAAGGGGTGGTCGTCGCCGCGAACTACAACTGCCCGGGACAGCTCGTGATCTCCGGCGCCGCGGAGGCCGTGGATGCGGCCTGCGCCAAAGCCAAGGAGGCCGGGGCCAAGCGCGCGCTGCGTCTGCCCGTGGGAGGTGCGTTCCACTCGCCGCTGATGGAGCCCGCGAAGGTCGAACTGGCGAAAGCCATCGCCGAAGCACCGTTCCGCACGCCCGTCTGCCCCATCTACCAGAATGTCGATGCCAAGCCCCATACCGATCCCGAGCAGATCAAGGCCAACCTCATCGCACAGCTCACGGCCCCCGTGCGCTGGACCTACATCGTGAAGAACATGCTGGCCGACTCCGTCGACGCCTTCACCGAACTCGGCCCCGGCACGGTGTTGCAGGGCCTCATCCGGAAGGTGAACCCCGACGTCGCGGTCGAATCCAAAGCGACGCTCTAAACGCGGCGGACCGTTTCCGCTTTCCGGCAAGTACCGGCCGACAGCCGAGAAGACGATCCGTGAGACTGTCTGACAAATCCGATTTCAACGATTTCACCCCTGCCAGAATTTATTCTGACAGGGATGATCTCCGATCTTCGGGACTTGTCAGACAGTCCTTTTTCGTTCATCGCTTCGCCCGCTCACAGGCGGCGGAGGGAGCGCTCTTTTGCGGCCGCACGACCTCCGTTCCGCCGGCCGTTTCATCCTCCTGCCGGATTCCCGTTCGCCGCACCCCTGTACGGCACTTCCAGTCGCGGCAAAACAAAGTTCGTTCCAAAAGGTTGATCCACTATTCGTTATCCGATCGTAAATATTTTTTATTAAAAAATTCTTAAATTTTATTAAAAATCATTGCGGATTATCGCGTTCGCTTATTATCTTTGCATCGGATTAGTTAAAAATAGGGCAACACCATGACATCGCTGACCGAATTTTTCAACAAACACGAAAACGAAGTCGCCCTGAAGGGGATTTCGCACAAAAACAGCCTTATCAAACGAAACATCATCGCCTACATGGCGGTCAACGGCGAGTGCACGCTCTCCGAACTGACGAAGGAGCTGCATATCAGCGTCCCGACCATCACCAAACTCGTACAGGAACTCGTCGACGAGAACATCGTAACGGATCAGGGCAAGGTCGAAACTCCGGGCGGACGCCGCCCCAACGTCTTCGGCTTGGCCAATTCGGCGATCTACTTCGCAGGCGTGAACGTCGGCCGCGACAACATGACCTTTCTCATCACGGACCTGCAGAACAAAATCATCACCGAAAAAGCCGACAACTCGTTCGAACTGACCGACCGTCCGCAGTGTCTCGAAAAGATCTGTTCGAACATCGAGGACTTCATCGACAACTGCGGCGTCGACCGCAGCAAGCTGCTCGGTCTGGGCGTGGGCATGACGGGCCGCGTGAACCCCGAGACGGGCCGCAGCTACAAATACTTCACCTCCAGCGAGCAGCCTTTGCGCGAAATTCTGGAACAGAAGACCGGGCTCCGCGTCCTGCTGGAGAACGACACCCGCGCACGCTGCTATGCGGAGTACACCTGCGGCAAATCGAAGGAGGAGCACAACGTGATCTACCTCCACCTCGGCCGCGGCGTGGCGATCGGCATCGTCGTGGACGGCAAGCTGTTCTACGGCAAGAGCGGCTTCGCGGGCGAATTCGGCCACATCCCCTTCTTCGACAACGAGATCATCTGTTCGTGCGGCAAGAAGGGCTGCCTCGAAACCGAAGTCTCGGGCATCGCCATCGAAGAGAAGATGTGCCGGAAGATCGAACAGGGCGTCAATACGATCCTGCGCGAGCGGTACGACCGCGAAAAAAGCATCCACATCGACGACATCATCGCAGCGGCCAAGAACGACGACAACCTTTCGATCGAACTGATCGAGGAGGCGGGCGAGAAGGTAGGCAAGGCCGTGGCCTTTCTGATCAACACGTTCAACCCCGAGACGGTGATCGTGGGCGGCAATCTCGCCGCGGCGGGCGACTATCTGATGCTGCCGCTCAAGTCCGCGACCAACAAATTCTCGCTCAACCTCGTCTATAAGGACACGAAGTTCCGCGTCTCGAAGATGAGCGAAAACGCCAACGCATGGGGCGTGGCGATGCTCATCCGCAACAAGATCATCGGTATCTGATGAACCTCGAAGGGCGCATCTGCCGGCTGCGGGCCGTCGAACCGTGCGACATCGACGCGATGTACGCTTGGGAAAACGACACGGAGGTATGGGGCGTCAGCGGCACGACCGCCCCCTACTCGCGCGAACAGCTGGAACGGTTCGTCGAACGGCAGCGCTTCGACATCTGGCAGACCCGTCAGATGCGGCTGATGATCGAGCCCTTGCCCGGCGGCCGCGATACGCTCCGCAGCGGTCCGGACAGTCCGGCCGGAACCGGGACGCCCGGCGGGAGCGTCTCTGCGGCCCGGATCGCGGGAATCGGGGCCTGCGGCAGCATCGCATCCGAATCGCCATGCCATGCAACGAACGGCATCCGGCCGGACGAAGGCGACGGAATCGGAGCGAGACGGACGCTCGCGGAGCCGTCGACAGCGGCCCGGACCGCAGAGGAACGGAGGCATGCGAATCGGGACCGGGCGCCGATTCCCACGGGAGCCTCCACGCTCGCCGGGGAGCTACGGGCCCTCGCCGGCGGCTCCGTGGAACAGGCCGCCGGCCTGCCCCCCGTCGGAGCGCTCGATCTGTTCGAGTTCGATCCGCAGCACCGCCGTGCGGGCATCGGCATCCTGATCCACGATCCGGCACACCGCGGCAAAGGCTTTGCGGCGGATGCGCTGGATGTCGTATGCCGCTATGCCCGCACGGTCCTCGGCCTGCACCAGTTGTGGTGCAACGTAGGTGCGGACAACACGGCCAGCCTCGCCCTTTTCCGCCGCGCGGGTTTCGCCGAGACGGGCCGCAAGCGCGAATGGCAGTGGACGCCCGACGGATTCCGCGACGAAATCATGATGCAAAAGATTCTCTCGGACGAAGGCTGACCGCACCCTCCGGACCGACACCCTCCGACCGGCCCCGCCCGGACCTCCTCGTCGGCCGAATCGGGCAGTTCACGATCCGGTCCGTTTCGCACTTACCACGGCACCCGGATTCCCTGAGCCTTCGCGGGGAGGGGCGAAGCGGGAACCCGCTCCGTTCCTGTGCGGGCGGCGGACGACTGTTTCCGACGGCAAGGCGCCGAAGGTCGAACCGCCCCAAGCCGCGACGATGCGTCCGGCGTCTGCGACGAAGCGCAGCGAGCCGCACGGGGCGCGGCGGATCACACGGTTCATTTCCATATTGCGTCGGAGATGCCGGCGCGAAAGATTTTTTGCAAACCGGCATCAAAAGCCCTAACTTTGCCGCAAAAGCTCAAACCCTCGCTACCATGAAAAAACCGCTGCTTCTGCTTCTGCTCGCCGGAGCCATATCCGCGGCATCCGCACAACCCCGCATCATCGCCCACCGCGGCCACTGGCGCACGGCAGGTTCGGCACAGAACTCGCTCGCATCGTTCGTCAAGGCGGACTCGCTCGGCGTCTACGGCTCGGAGATGGACGTCTGGCTCACGGCCGACGGGAAGCTCATCGTCAACCACGACCGCATATACCGCGGCATCGACATGGAACGTTCCACCGCCCGCACGATCCGCAGCATCGTCCTGCCCAACGGCGAACGCATCCCCACGCTCGACGAATACCTCCGGACCGTCCGGGCGCACCCCGGCACACGGCTGGTGCTCGAACTCAAATCGCTCGCCGACCCGAAGCGCGAAGACGAAGCCGCGGCGAAGATCGTACGGAAAATCCGCAGATACGGCCTCGAAGAGCGCACCGACTACATCGCCTTCTCGATCAACGCCTGCCTCGCCTTCCGCAAGGAGGCTCCCGAAGCACGGGTCTGGTACCTCGAAGGCGACCTCGCACCCCACCGCATCGCACCGCTCGGATTCGCGGGCATCGACTACTCGCAGGAGATCCTGCACGCCCATCCCGAATGGGTGGACGAGGCCCATGCACAGGGGCTCGAAGTGAATGTCTGGACCGTGGACACGGAAGAGGAGATGCGCTATTTCATCGCACAGGGCGTAGACTTCATCACCACCAACGAACCGGAGCTTCTCCGGCGGATTCTCGCAGAAGAATAGGCGGCCTGCGATTTTCGAGCTGCGAAGCCCTGCCGTCCGTTCCGACCGGGCGGTAAAGAGAATTTCGCCGTTTTCGGGCCTTGCGGCCTGCAATCGACCCCTCACCGCCGCAACCAACGCCTCTTCGCACGTCTGACGTTTTTCGAATCGCGGGCCTCTGAACCGCACGGCCCGAAAGGACCCGTAAACGCCAAAACCGGCACTCCTCAAGCATCCGCCGATTTTCGGAGCGCCGCTCTTCGGGCCGTGCTGCCGCAGCCTCCGGCGGCGGAAGCCGCCCTCCCGGACCGTGCTCCGCAGGCTGCGTCCGCAGCAGGAACCGACACGAAAAAACGGCTCGTACGGGCCGTCGCCTCTCTTTCTTCGATACGATCGGACAGACCTCGGCTCTGCGCCCGGCCCGGCGAAAACAGCTTCTTCTTCCGAGGATATATTCCGCATCGGACCTCCCCGAAGGCAAACCTGCACTGCACACGGGGCGGCGGTAACGGCATGCCCCCTCGGCCGTTCTCCGTCTCGGCAGAACCCGAACCGGTCTTCGCCTCTGCACCCGGCCCGGCGAAAAACAGCTTCTTCTTTCGAGGATATATTCCGCATCGGACCTCCCCGAAGGCAAACCTGCACTGCACACGGGGCGGCGGTAACGGCATGCCCCCTCGGCCGTTCTCCGTCTCGGCAGAACCCGAACCGGTCTTCGCTTCTGCACCCAGTCCGGTAAAACGGGGTGCTTGCGACTTCCGAAGTAAGGAAAAGTCGTCCGGGCGTCTCCGTCCGGGCATCTTCACCCGGCCCAAAGCGGCAAGAAAACCGAAAACGGATTGAGGCGCGAAAAAACCTTACCGACCGCACCGCGGCCGCCCGAAGAGGCCGGACTGACCGGACTGACCGGACAGGCCGCATAAACCGGGCGGACTCCAGACGGCCGCCGCCCCGGCATCTCACCGCCGGATGACGTAGCTTTTCAGCTCCCTGTCGAGCGCGCGTTCCTGTCCGCCCAGACAACGGTCGACCAGCGCGTGAAAACGGGGCGAATGGTCGTGATGGACCGTGTGGCAAAGTTCGTGGACGATCACATAGTCGCGCAGACGTTCCGGCAGCGCCATCAGGTAAAGACTGAACGACAGATCGTTGCGAAAAGAGCAAGAACCCCATTTCGTGCGCGAGGCGCGGATCGTGATCCGGCCGTAGGAAAACCCGAACATGCGGGCGATGCGTTCAACACGAGGCGGCAAATCGACACGGGCCGCACGCCGCAACTCTTCGATGCGTTCGCGCTCCGCCTCGGGCGGAAGCGGCGGCACGGCCGCCTGTCGCGCCGCAACACGCTGCCGTGCGGAGGCGATCCATGCGACCTTCGTCTCGGCAAAAGCCAGCGCCCGGGCCCGCGACACGCCGCACGGCACCGTCAGGCGCACGAGCCCCGTGGGGCGCACCGTGAGCGTGATCCGCCGGGCCCGCCGCGAACGGACGAGGGAGATCTCTCCCACCCCGTCGATCCACACGTTTCCCATATCTTCGTTTCCCTTCAGCATACCACTGCAACAGTCCGATCGAAACATCGCCGAAGCCCCTCCTATCGTCGGAAGTCCCGGACACGATGCCGTCGGACACAATCCGTATCCTTTCGTTTTCACGATCGAGCGACCGCACCTACTGCATGCCGTCCGAACGCAGCGTCGTCTTCGGATGCGCAATTCTCCCCTTCCCGCCAGCTGTCCGTAGCGAACCCCGTCAGCAATCGCATCGGCCCCGACGAAATCCGGTTCGTCCGCCCCGGATGCGAGGCGCAATGCCCGAGAAAACACGTCCTCCGCCCCTGTCCCGCCGCAGCGGTCGCATCCGGATCGGCACTTCCTAACCGCGTATCCGGGCTGTCCGCCGAACAATTATATATACAGGCAACCCGCCCGGCTTTCCGATCCGAATGCCGTGCAACGGCCGCGCAATCCGACATCTTCCGACGCCCCGTCGAGAGATCCGTCCATGCACGGGTAGGCTCCATCGGCCGCGGACCCGCGCGCCGCATGGCCTCCCGCCGTGCAGTTGCGGCCGCCAGCGCAACGATCGGCCGTTTTTTCGGCACCATTCTTTCCGATCCGAAGGCATGCAGTCGTCCGGAATCTCTTCCATCCTCGCAAATCACTCCGCGAACCGGAGAGATCGCCTCTGTCCCGCCGCAACGGTCGCATCCGCCCGTCGGCATGCGCCCGCAGCATTCGCTGACCTCAGCGACGCACCTCCGGTCCGCCGACCGGCAATGTTACAACAGATTTCAACCGTGCCGCCCATTCGTCGTCCGACAACGGCTGCCGGCATCCGACCTGTCGATCCGCAGAAACTCCGGTCCACAGAAGTGCCTGTTCCGACCGTCTCGTTCATTCATCTGCGACGATCCGCCGGCATCTTCCGTCCGCAGCTGCCGCCCACCTCCGGTGCGCCGCGCTGCCGTCCCGCACGTAAGATCCGCACGGCACCGCCTCCGCTACTGTCCGATACGCTGCCGCACGACCTCGAAGAGCATCACGGCCGCCGCAGCCGAAACATTGAGCGACTCGATATGCCCGATCAGCGGAATGGCCAGCTGTTCGTCGCAGAGCTTGAGCACCTCCTTCGAAATACCCCGATCCTCGGCACCCATCACGAGCACCGTCGGACGCCGGAAATCGGCGTCGTAGAGCAGTTTGCGGCTCTTCTCGGTCGCGGCGACCGCCTGAAATCCCTCCTGCTGCAACTGCCTGAGCGTATTGCGCACCGAGCCCACGCGGCAGACCGGAATCGTCGCCAGCGCTCCGGCCGACGCACGCATCGCCTCGGCGTTCACCGGTGCGGAGTTCTTCAGCGGCGCGATCAACCCGTGGGCTCCGGCGCACTCCGCCGAACGGGCGATGGCCCCGAAGTTGCGGACGTCCGTTACCCCGTCGAACAACACGACGAGCGGCGTCTCGTCCTCCGGCACCCGCTCCAATATGTCGGTCAGCCCGACGTATTCGATCGCCGCGATCTGCGCCACGACCCCCTGATGGTTGCCGCGCGTGAGGCGCTCCAACTTACCGGCGGGCACCTCCTGCACCCGGATCCTGTGGCGGACGCAGAGGTCGCGCAATTCCTGCATCAGCGGCCCTTCGGCGCCTTTGCGCATGTAGAGTTTCTCGATCTGTTTGCCGGCCTCGATCGCTTCGGCCACGGGACGAATCCCGAAAACAAGATTATCCATTCGTATGTTCCGTAATTTGCATTTCCATCCGTGCCGCAGACACGCCCCATGCACCCGCCGATCCTGCGGACGATCCGTCCGACCGAAGCATCGGGTCGCACCGTGCGACATTTATCCCGACAGCCGTCGGGCACTGCGTCAGCCCCTCCCTCAGAGACCGGCTGCCGAACCGTCCGCAGCCGGAAAATCCGCAGCCCGTTCAAGCGAAAGCCGTTTTCCAGCCACGGCTTTTTCCGACTGTCCGACAGCCGTGTCTTCGTCCGCTTTGCCCACGTGCCCGAGCCGGAGCGAAGCCGGCTTCGCTCCGGCAACCGCGCATGCCGTACTCAAAGGCCGTAACGCCCCGCACGCGAACAGCCTTCGGAGCCCGCAATCCGCCCCGAGCCGCGCGCAACCTTCGACCGTCGCCGCAAGGCCCCTCCGAAGCGCCCCGGCCGGCACATCGGCCGAGAATCGCCCCCGCAGACTTCCGCACGTTCCGTGCGGGCTGCGGCCCCGCGGCGAACCCGCTGCGGCCGAAACCCGCATCGTGCGCGCTTTCGGATGCAGCGGCCGCCTGTTCGCACTCCGGACAGCAGGAGAAACCGGACATCCATCGCATCCATCGCACACGCAGCGCCCCATCCTGCCGCTGCGGACAACCCGCCCGGGCCGACCGCAGACGCCGGCTCACGCCGACGGCGCACCCTCCGCTCCGCTCAGTCGCCCTCGACCAACTCCAGCTCGTAGGAGGCCATCTCCCACTCGTGCATCTGCCGGTCGTAGCTGCTCTTCAATTCGTTATATGCCTTGTAGTCGGCCTCGTCGTAGGCCGTCGCGGCAGCGAACTTCGCATCGTACTCCGCGATCCGCCGTTCGGTCTCGGCCAGCCCGGCCTCGATGGCCTCGACCGCTTTGCGCAGTTTGCGCACCAGCTTCTCCTGCTCCTTCTTCTGCTCGTAGGAGAGCCGCCCCGCAGCCGCCTCGGAAGCCGGGCCTCCCGCAGACGCAGCACCGCTCTCCCGCCCCGCTCCGGCGGCCGGTGCGGAACCTTGCACCGCCTCTCTCGCCGCGCCGGAAGCCGTCCTGCCGCCTTTCGCCGCAGGGGCCGATTTGCGTTCGACCTCCCGCAGCGACTCGATCTTGCGCTTTTCGAGGAAATAGTAGATGCCGCCCAGATACTCCCTCACCCCGCCGTCGCGGAACTCGTAGACCTTCTGAACGATGCCGTCGAGGAACTCGCGGTCGTGCGAGACCACGACCACCGTGCCGTCGTACTTCCGGATCGCGTTTTTCAGGATGTCCTTCGAGCGCATGTCCATGTGGTTCGTCGGCTCGTCGAGCACCAGCAGATTGTGGGGTTCGAGCATCAGCGATGCCAGCGCCAGCCGCGAGCGTTCGCCGCCCGAGAGCACCTTCACCTTCTTGTCGATCTCCTCGCCGCGGAACAGGAACGCACCGAGGATGTCCCGCAGCCGCGTGCGGACATCGCCCACCGCCACGCGGTCGAGCGTTTCGTAGACGGTCCGTTCGCCGTTCATCAGATCCTCCTGATTCTGGGCATAGTAGCCGATATTGACATTGGCCCCGATGCGGATCGAACCTTCGGTGGGCGCGAGCAGTCCGACGATCATCTTCGCCAGCGTGGTCTTGCCCTCGCCGTTGCGGCCCACGAGCGCGATCTTGTCGCCCTTGCCGATCACGAAGTCGGCGCCGCTGAAGACGTGCTTCGCTCCGAACGACATGCCCGCCCCGCGGATCTCGGCCACGATCTGCCCCGAACGGGGTGCGGGCGGGAACTTGATGTTGAGCGCGGCCGAATCCTCCTCCTCGACCTCGATGCGGTCGATCTTTTCGAGCTGCTTGATGCGCGACTGCACCTGATTGGACTTGGTGGGCTTGTAGCGGAACTTCTCGATGAACTCCTCCGTCTTCTCGATCATCCGCTGCTGGTTCTCGTAGGCGGCCATCTGCTGCGCGCGCCGCTCTGCCCTGAGAACCACGTATTTCGAATAGGGCACCTTGTAGTCGTATATCCTGCCGAGCGAGAGCTCCACCGTGCGCGTCGTTACGTTGTCCAGAAACGCGCGGTCGTGCGAGATGAGCAGCACGGCTCCGTTATAATTCCTCAGATACTCTTCGAGCCACTGGATCGACTCGATGTCGAGGTGGTTCGTCGGCTCGTCGAGCAGGAAGATCGAGGGACGGCGCAGCAGCAGCTTCGCCAGCTCGATGCGCATGCGCCAGCCGCCCGAGAACTCGCTCGTGGCGCGGCCGAAGTCCTCGCGGCGGAAACCCAGCCCGAGGAGCGTCTTCTCGATGTCGGCGTCGCGCGTCTCGCCGCCGAGGATGTGGTAGCGATCCTGCGCCTCCGTCAGCCGGTGCAAAAGCTGCTCATAGGCGGCGCTCTCGTAATCGGTGCGCTCGGCGATTTCGTGCGTGATGCGCCCGATCTCGGCTTCGAGCCGCAGCACTTCGTCGAATGCCTTGGCCGTCTCCTCGGCCAGCGTCGTGGTGTCGGCCACCTTCATCTGCTGGGGCAGATAGCCGATCGTACACTCGCCGTTGATCGTAACGGCTCCCGACGTGGGCTGCTGCTGGCCCACGATCAGACGCAGAAGCGTCGTCTTGCCGGCCCCGTTCCGGCCCACCAGACCGATGCGGTCCTTGGGGTTGATCAGAAACGAGATATTGTCGAAGAGGGTCCAGCCCCCGTAGCTTACCGTAAGGTTGTCGAGTGAAATCATAGCGTAAAACGATAACGTGCGGACGCACCCTGCGTCGCGTACATACCGCCGCAAAGGTAACGATTTAATCCGACAATCGGGACCGCCGCGGCGATTTAGATCGGCCGTCCGGCCGATTTCGCACCTCCGCCCGCCCGTTCCGGAGCTGCGCCGCCCCGCCCCGGCACGGAACACGAAGTCCGGGACACGGAAGCCCGGGACACGGAAGCCCGGGACCCGACAGCCGAGGTCCGGGACCCGACGCACTTACCCGGACTTCGGGCCTGCACCGTCCGTCGCCGCCCGCGTCCGGACAGCCTGCCGCAGGCGTCGCCCGAACGTCCGGCTGCGGCCGGCACGTCCCGTCCGCAGCGGAACGTGCGCCGCAATCCGTTTCCCCGGGAAGCGGGAGCCGCCGATTCGTCCGGTCGAACCGCAGCCGCTCCGCAGCGCAGCGGACCGCACCCGCCGATCGTGCCGGCTCTGCCGACGGCAACGAACGGCATGCATCCGCAACAAGCCCGTTTCCGCCGTCGCGCGGGAGCAGCCCGCTCGGAGGAGCTGTCTAACAAGTCTGATTTCAACGATTTCACCCCTGCCGGAATGAATTCCGACAGGAGTGATTTCCGATTTTCGGGACCTGTTAAACAGCCCCCTCCCGAACCGATTTGTCCGTCTACCCGACTTACACTATCTTTGCCTACTGCAAATCGAACGACCGATGGAAGAGAAACTGAAACGATACATACGCTTTATCGAAGAGACCGAACGGCTCAAATCGGTGGTGCGCAGCGCCCGCACCTCGACCGGACGCCGCGAAAGCACGGCCGAGCACAGCTGGCGGCTGGCGCTGCTGGCTCTCGTCCTGCGGGACGAATACCCCGCGCTCGATGCCGGGCGAGTGCTGGACATGTGTCTGGTCCACGACCTCGGCGAAGCTTACGACGGCGATCTGCCGGCCGTCGAACGGCCCGATCCCGCACTCAAGGCATCGACGGAACGCCGGGCTCTGATTCGCCTCGCGTCCCTGCTGCCCGAACAGGCCGCACGGCGAATCGCCGCTCTGTGGGAGGAGTACGAAACCGGCCTCACGCCGGAGGCCCGATTCGTCAAAGCGCTCGACAAGGCCGAAACCATTCTCCAGCATAATCAGGGCGCCAATCCCGCCGATTTCGACTACGCCTTCAACCTCGGCTACGGCGCCGCATGGTTCGCGGACGATCCGCTGCTGCGCACGCTGCGCCGCCTGCTCGACGCAGAGACCGCCCGGCATATCGAACGCTGACACCCGCGATACGTCGTACACCGCCGACGCTCCGATACCGCGGAGCATCGCCTGTTTTCGCGGTTCCGGTCCGCACTCCGCCGAACCGGCCGGCCCCGACGGGCCGCAACCCGAGAAACGTCCAAGAGACGCATCGGTCGAGCCCCGTCCGAATCGATCCGGCAATTGCCGAGACGGCCCCCGCAGGAGAAGGGAGCTCCGTTGCGTCGGGCCGAGGACGGTTCCGGACATTGTACGGATCGTGCCGGCGTAAGAAACGGACCGAAAAAAATACCAGCCGTTTCGTCGGGCCGAGCGCAGAGGCGGACGGAACTACGGGCTCCGACGAAGCGTGAAAACACCCCCGATAAGGAAACGATTTCCGGCAGCGGAAACGGGACGCAACCGAAATGCAAGCCCTCCCGCGGGACGGCGGCGAACCTCCGTCATCGCCTTTCGATGTTGCGAACCCGACAAAAATCATCCGTCCGAAAGCATGTCCCGCTCCCGCCGAACCTTCGGACGCAAGCATGAGGAAGAGGAAAACGCAACGGACCGCATCGCCCCGGAAAAGCCTCCCGGAACGACCGTGAAATTTAAGAAAAGGAAAAAAACAAAATCCCCGTCAGCTACAAGACGGAGAACCATCGCGATCCGCCCCGGCGGATACCGAGACCTCGTAACCGGAAAAAAGAGACCGCACCCACGATGCCCGATCCGCGACGCCGACGATCCCGGCCCACGCCCCTCACGGAACAATCCCACACCCTCGCAGAGGCGGCATGCGCACAAAACCGCGATCCGCGGAATCCGACCGCTCCCGAAAGAGACGGCGGACGATCCGCCTTCGTCCCAGACACCGGGCATCCCGCCGCCCTTCTCTCCGGCACCTCAACCCCAGCCTCCCGGCACCTCAGACCCCGAGGATCTTCTCGATCTCGGCCGACGGATTCTCCACGCCGAACACGGCGCTGCCCGCCACGAGCGCATCGGCCCCCGCCTCGTAGACGGCGCGGGCATTGGCCGCCGAGATGCCGCCGTCGACCTCGATGAGCGTCGCGGCCCCCTGCTCGTCGATCATGGCGCGCAAACGGGCGATCTTCTCCATCGACTCGGGGATGAACGACTGTCCGCCGAATCCCGGCTCGACGCTCATCACCAGCACGAGGTCGAGCATCGGGATCAGGTCGCGCAATACGTCGGCCGAGGTGGCCGGCTTGATCGAAACTCCCGCTTTCGCACCGGCCCTGCGGATCGTGTCGATGCACCCTTTCGGGTTGTAGGTCGCTTCGTAATGGAAAGTTACTATATCGGCCCCCGCCTCCACGAAACGCTCGACGTACTTCTCGGGTTCGACGATCATCAGATGGACGTCGAGACACTTGCGGGTGGCTTTGCGGATGGGTTTCATCACCGGAAACCCGAACGAAATATTCGGGACGAAGACCCCGTCCATCACGTCGACATGCACCCACTGGGCGGCGCTTCTGTCGATCATGCGGGTGTCGCGTTCGAGATGACCGAAGTCGGCCGAAAGCATCGAGGGAGCCAATATACGCTGCATAAGATCTGAACTTTTCTACAAATATACGAAACCGGCGGCAATTACGCAATGCCGTGCGGGAAATTATCCGGTCTTCGGCTGCGTCATTGGATACTCCCGCTCGGCAAAATCAAATAAATTTGCTTTTGCTCTCGACTTATTCGTATCTTTGACTGTGTCTTAGATACTCCCGCTCGGCAAAATCAAATAAATTTGCTTTTGCTCTCGACTTATTCGTATCTTTGTCCGTATGAATACGGGAATCGTCATTGCAATCATCGTGCTGCTTCTGCTGGCGGGAGTGCTGGCATCGGAAGTGCGGCGCCAGCGACGCGCCAAAGAGCGCTCGGAGACGGAAAAAGCCGCAGCGCAAGCGGCTTTCCGCGCAGCCGAGGAGCGCCGGGCCGAGGAGCTGCGCCTCGCCGCCGAACAGCGTGCGGCCGCGGAGACGGAGGCGGCCGGACTGCGCGTGCGGCTCGCCGCGCTTCAGAACGAGGCACAAAGGCTGGGCGAACAACGCGCCGAGGCACAGGCAGCGGCCGCTGCGGCCGCTGCACGGCTCGCCGCGGCCGAGGAGCGCATGACGGCCGAAAAGGCCGAACGCGAGAAAGCCGAAGAGCTGCTGCGCACGCAGTTCCGCAATTTGGCGAACGACATTCTGGGCGAGCAGTCGCGCCGATTCTGCGAGACGAACAAAGCATCGCTCGACCTGCTGCTCAAACCTTTCAAGGACAACATCTCGGAGTTCCGCGAACGTGTGGAGACGATCTACGCCGCCGAAAACGAACAGCGGGGAGCGCTCAAGAACGAACTCCGCAACCTCATGGAGCTCAACCGCCGCATCACGTCCGAGACCGCCAACCTCACCGACGCGCTGAAAGGCAACACGAAGGTGCAGGGCGATTGGGGCGAGATGATCCTCGAAACGATCCTCTGCAATTCGAACCTCGTCAAAGGGGTACACTACGACACGCAGCACAACCTCAAAGACGCGGAAGGCAACAACCTGCGGCCCGACGTGGTGCTCCGCCTGCCCGAGAAGAAACGGATCGTGATCGACTCGAAGGTGTCGCTCACGGCCTTCGTCGGCTATGTGGGCGCCGAGACCGAAGCCGAGCGGCGGCAATACCTCGCCGCGCACGTGGCCTCGGTCCGCCAGCATGTCGCGGAGCTGGGACGCAAGGAGTACCAACGTCTGCTCGATTCGCCCGACTTCGTCATCATGTTCGTCCCCAACGAACCGGCCTTTCTGGCCGCCCTGCAAGCCGATCCCGCGATCTGGAGCGACGCCTACGACCGCAAAGTGATCGTCTCCTCGCCGACCAACCTTTTCGCGCTGCTCAAACTGGTGGACGACCTCTGGAAACGCAACGCACAGAACAAGAACACGGCCGACATCGTGAACTACGGCACCAAGCTCTACGAACAACTGGTCGCCTTCACCGCTTCGCTCGAAAACGTCGGTCTCTCGCTCGACAAGGCGCGCGACGCCTATGCCGACGCCTACAAACGTCTCTGCACCGGCAACGACAACATCGTCCGCTCGGGCGAACGGCTGCGGCGGCTGGGGCTTCCGACCAAGAAACGCCACTCGGCCCGCACGCTCGACGCCGCCGACCTCCCCGACCTCCCCGACGAGATCGCGGATGCCGCCTCAGCGGGGACTCCGGCCCCCTCCGCCGAATAGCAAATGCACGCCGCGCACGGCCGAGCGTGCGGAAGAAACGATACGGGCCCTGCGCGGGCTCAAGGTCCAAGCCGGCTACGCACGGAGCGGGCACCGATTTCGCATGTCCGAACCGTCCGGATTTTCCGCGGCACGGGCTATGCGACCGCCCTCGCCGGAGCAGGTTCGGACGAGGGCGGTCGCACGCCGGGAAGGCGATCACAGGCATCGGCGCACCGCTATTTCCGGCTTCGGTTTCGGACCGTCCGATTCCGGCAGCCGATGCTCCCGTCCCTTTTTCGAACATTTCGCCTTCGCCCCACAATGTCGTCCTTCCGCGGCAGCCCCTCTGCGGAAGAACGCATCCGACCACGGCTTCACGCACTTTTCGCCGCCGGCGCCGAACCGCCAAACACGAATCGCCCACAGACTGAGAAAATGATGCTTCGGGAAACAGCATGCAATCGCAGCGTGTCCATCCGCTCTCCGATACCGGAGAAGAAGGCAGGGAAACCCGGCCGGACGGAATGCGGCATGCGACGGAACGAGTGCGTCTCTCGACAGGTCGCACCCTGTGCAGCACGGCGGCCCGCAGCATGCTCCAGCGGCCGCAGCAAGCGGAAACCAATGCGGATATTCCGAATTACGGCACTTCCGGCCGGGCGGATCGCCACCGGCACAGCACCTCACTGATACGCTCCTTCGAACCGCCGCACGCCGGATACGACCGGCCGTAGCGGACGCCGCGTACACAAGGGTCGCTACGGCCGAATCGCCCCCGCACCTTCCGTCCCGCCGAACGGATTCCGCACCGCCTCCGCCGCTGCGCTCCAGCATCGCCGAGCGGTCGCTTCGTCCACGGGCGTCGTCTCCGGTCCGCCCTCGGGGATGCGGAATGCGTTGCCCCACACCGACACGCCCAGCGTCGGAGCGATCAACGCTTCGAACCATGCGCAGGCCGCGACGTAACGACCCGCACCCAGATCGAGGTGGTAGCCGTCGCGCGTCATGTCGCGCCGCGTCTCCACCGTCGCCCGCGCCCGCTGCACCGCCGCACCCGCCGGAATCAGCACGTCGATCCCGCGGTTGGCCCGCATGCGTCCGGCCGCCCCGACGATCGCCTCGTACATCCGCCGCCCGTCGCCGCCGTAGGCCGCGAACCCCCAATGATCCGAATCCCCGGCATAGGCCCACGTCATCTGCCACGCCAGACAGAGCGCAGGATTGGCATTATGGCTCAGCACGATGCCGATCAGCCGTTCCAGCCACGGCACATACGTCTCGTAAAGCCCCGAGAAGTGCGACGCCTGTTGCAGCACCACGATGTCCCAGCGCTCGTCTTCGAGCGCATCCGTGAGCGCGGCACGACCGCTCACGGTCTCCCATGCGTTGGCGGTCGATTTATAATAGGTGTAATTCGCCGCATCGTCTTCGTAAAAGCGGCAGTGCTGTTCGAGCGAGCAACCCGGGAAATAGAGTCTCCCGAGCACCACGTTTCCGATGCCCGCGGCACGCAGCAGATCGGGCAGATACATCATGCCGTCGTCCGTGAAGCTGTTGCCCACGCCCAGAATGCGCAGCGTATCGGGGCGCTCGGGCAGCGGACCGTTCGCGCACCGCTCCGCACCCCGCACGCCCGCAGCGGCGGCAAGCGCGAACAGCCCCAGCAGTCCGCAGCGGAACAGGAAACTCCTCATCGTCGTTCGCGTGTTTCGATATACCGGTTCAACAACAGGAAGGCCGGTTCGAGCATTCCGACATGGTCGAAGCCGTCCAGTTCGTAAAACGTGATCCGATCGTGTCCGCACAGCAACAGCATCCGCCGCAAATAGGCCGTCTCCTCATAGCGGCCGAACAGTTCCAGTTCGCGGTCGCCCGAGACGATGAGCATCGGCGGCGCATCCCCGCGCACGTGGTAGAGCGGCGCCAGCGAATCGACGAGCGGCCGGAGCGGGTCGATGCCCTGCGTGCGGCGCTGTTCGAAGTGGGTGATGGCCTGACCGCTGAGCGGTATGACGGCCGCCAGCGCATCGGCATCGCATCCGTAGCGGGCCAGACGCGACCGGTCCAGTCCGATCATGTTCACCAGATAGCCGCCCGCCGAGTGGCCCGCGATGTAGATCTTCGCAGGATCGCCGCCGTAGTCGGCCGCATGGGCGAAGGCCCACGCCACGGCCGCCGCCGCATCGTCGATGATTTCCGGCACCGCAACCTGCGGCGAGAGCCGATATTCGACGCCCATCACCACGCATCCGCTGCGCAGGAGCGTCTGTGGTATCTCGCGCCGTCCGCCCGTCAGGCCGCCGCCGTGGAACCAGACGACGACGGGCACGGGCCGCTCCGCACCGACCGGAACGGCCACATCCACACGGCACATCTTCCTCGCATAGGGATCGTCGGAGGTGCGGTAAGCGATATTCCGCTCGAAACGATAGCCGTCGCAGGCTCCGCCCTCCCGTGCTGCGGTCCCCGACGGCACGATCGCCACGAGAACCGCAAAATAGATCGAAAAAACACTTTTCATATCGGTTCTGTTCCTGTCTTCCTGCTTTCCTGCTTATCCGCAACCAGCGTCCTCTTTCCGTCCATCCGCCTTTCGGTCTGCGGCCCGTACCGCACGACCCGCTCCCGAAGCCCCCTGCCGCATGCGCCCGACGGAGGACCGCCCCCCGGGACGAAGCCGCCGGCCCGACCGCCCCCGGGAACCGAACGTCGAAACGGCCCCTTCCGATCGCCGCCGCATTCGGCTCCCCGGCCGCACCCCATCTTCCCGGGCCGCTTCCGGATTTCCCGATTCGCTGCGCCGAGCTCTCCTCGCCCGCAGCCGCCCCTTGCGTACAAACTTCGCAAAACGCCGACTCATGCTTCCGAAAAAAATCTCCCTCGCATCCGACCGCCCCGCATCCCCGCACAGTGCCGCCCCGTCGCACGACCGGCATACAACCCCGCCACGTATCGTCCCCGAAGCGGCAGAGCCCCCGCATCCCGGGCATCCCGGGCGCCCCGGCCGATCCGGTCCGGTTTCCGACCCCGTTCCCGACAGCAATCCCGCCGCCGGTATCCCTCGGCAGCCGGCCCCTTCGGCGGCGGTCCGCACGTCCGAAATCCGACGCCGGCTTGCCGCTTCCGCCGTCCCCTGCGCCCGCCTCCCGCCCCGCAGACCGGAAGCAGCATTCCGCCCCGAGGATGCAACGCATCGGGCGAACGCCGGAAAAATCAGAACAATTTCTTTTTCGAAGTCGTTACGACGAAATCCTTGAGGTAGAAAGGTTCGAAATAGGCGACATCCTCCGTGCGCCCTTCGTCGAACGACCGTTGGGCCAGCCGCACCAGTCCGCGGGCCGAAGGGCAGACCTCGATCTGCACGGCATCGGGCAGCACCCCGGCGCATTTGCGCGCGCCGCTTCCGAAGATCACGAACGGTCGTCCGGCCTCTCCGCGGAACGCCGCGAAGCTCTCTGCCGTTACCACCTCCGCCGCCACCTCGCTCTGCGGGCGGCCTGCGGCGTCGAACACCTCGGCATAGACCTCCATGCGGCGTGCATCGACCATCGGACAGAGGAAGGCCCGCTCCCACCCCTCGACCGAGAGGATTCCCGCCTCGTAGTCTTCGCGGGCCACTTCGGTCAGCGCGTCGAGCGACCCGACCGCCACGAGCGGGATGCCCAGTCCGTAGCAAAGTCCCTTGGCGAACGACACGCCGATGCGGAGGCCCGTGTAGGAACCCGGTCCCTTGCCCACGGCCACGGCGTCGAGCTCGTCGGGCGCGATGCCCGTCTCGCGCAGCAGTTCATCGACGAACACCCCTACTTTTCGGGCGTGGTCGCGGCCCTCGTCGCTCTCGCGGAGCGAGAGCAGTTCGCCGTCCCGGGCGATGCCGACCGAACAGATGTCCGTGCCGGTCTCGATGCATAAAATCAGTTTGCTCATCTCTGTTCCCCGTTTTTCGAATTGCCGCATCCGCTCCGGTCGATCGTGCGGAGCACGCGGGCGGGCACACCGCCCACGATCGTCGCGGCCGGCACGTCCCGCGTAACGACGGCGCCCGCCGCCACGATGGCATCGTCGCCGACCGTTACCCCCGAAAGGATCGTCGCGTTCGATCCCACCCACACGTTCCGGCCGAGCACGATGGGCGCCGGACGGGTCGTCTTGCGCCGCTCGGGCTCGATCCCGTGGTCGAGCGTAGCAAAGACCACGCTGTGTCCGATCTGGCAGCCGTCGCCGAGCCACACGCCTCCGTGATCCTGAAAGTGGCAGCACGCATTGATGAAGACCCCTTCGCCCAGATGGGTGTTCAAGCCGAAATCGGTGTAGTAGGGCGGAAACACCCGAACCGACGGAGGCACGGGGCGGTCGTAAAGCTCGGAGAGCAGAGCCCGCACCCCGTCGGGCTCGTGGTACGAGGCGTTCAGGCGGCAGGTGATGCGCCGCGCCCGATCGCTCATCGCATCCATGAAACGCAGGATCTCCTCCGTGTCGAACGGCAGGCGCTTCCTCGCGCATTCCAGAAAATCAGCGAGTGTCATTTCGTTTTCCATCGTTTTTCCGACAATCATATATATTTTTTGCGGCAATATCGTCCGGCGATGCGGGCGGTTCGCCGCAACCCGCGCGCCGGCCCGCTCTTCGGTTCGCCGGCCCGCGGCACCGGCACCGCGCCCGCCGAAGCCGCCTCGACCGCACGCAACCGACCCTGCGGAAAAGAGCGGAGCGGCCCGAGACCGTTCGGCGCTGCGCCCTCCCCGGGCTATCGTCCGTATCGTTTCATCGCCTTGTCCATCTCGCGCTTCGCGTCGTTCTCCTTGAGGTATTCGCGCTTGTCGTAGGATTTGCGGCCGCGGGCCAGACCGACGACGATCTTGGCCAGTCCGCGGTCGCTGAGAAAAAGCCTCAGTCCCACGATCGTGAGCCCCTTGTCCTGCGAAGCCCGCGCCAGACGCAGCAGCTCGCGGCCCGTCAGCAGGAGCTTGCGGTCGCGGCGCGGCGCATGGTTGTTGCAGGTGCCCCACGCATATTCGGCGATGTTCACGCCGCGGATCCACAGTTCGCCCTTGTCGAAATAGCAGAAAGAGTCCGTGAGCGACGCCCGCCCCGCACGGATCGACTTGATCTCGGTGCCGACGAGCACCACGCCCGCCACGAATTCCTCTATGATCTCATAATCAAAGGTCGCGCGTTTGTTGCGTATATTTATCTTCTTTTGTTCGTTCGCCATACTCGAAAACGGTATAGTTCTTGTTCCGTTCCGTCCGGGGGGTGGGAACCGGTCAAGGTAACTAATTCTTTTATCTTTGATATGTTTTACACATCTTTCTGTTTATTTTCTGTTTGCACACGGTATGCGTAGCGATACGTGTACGACCCGGATTCCCGCCCCCTTTTTTCACAGGATCAGCCGTTGCAGCTTTTTCGAAATCGTAACTTTCATGCCGTTCAGCTTCGAGAGCATGCGCAAGATCCGCTGCTGCTCCTCCTCCGACAGGGTTGCGTCCGCCAGACGGGCCTGCTGCTCGGCGATCAGCCGTTCGATCACCTTCGACTTGTAGAGCGTAACGGCTTTCGGAACTCCCACGGCGAGCATCTCGGCCTCGGTCTCGATGTGGATGTCCTTGCGCTTCCAGATCACGCTCGGCACGTAGTTGTCGTCCGACGTGAGCAGATCGACCGCCAGATTGCACACCTCGGGGTCGGGATGGTTCAGAAACCAGTGGGCCGGCACCTCCGTCCCCGTCCCGAGCGTCTGCCACTGGGTGCGGTAGGTGTTCAGCAGCTCGTTGCAGAGGCGATTGCCGAACACGAGGTTGTCCGAGTCCAGCTCGTTGAAAATCACCTCCGCGACATTGCAGGACACCATCGTCCGCCCCTCCTTGAAATCGAACGAACAGTGGCCGTATTTGAGCAGGTATTTCGCCAGTTCGCGCTCCAGCGCCTCGGGGCTGCTGCCCGCCTCGACCTGCCGCTTGAACTCCACGGCGGGTTCGGCCGCCTGTTCCGCACGCTGCCGGGCCGTCTGCCGGCGCACGAACTCGTCCGTTTCGCGGTCGCCCGTCGACGCCATGCGTTTGCGGGCGACTTCCGAGACGAGGATCGTCTCGTCCACATCCATCGTGCGGGCGCACTCCTTGATATACACCGACCGCTGGATCGGGTCGGGAATCCGGGCGATCGACTGCACCATGTCGCCGACGAGGGCCGCCTTGCGGATCGGATCACCCTCGGCCCGATCCATCAGAAGACGTGCCTTGAACGAGAGGAAATCCTGCTCGTTGGTACGGATATACTCCTCGACCCCCGCCGCTCCGAGCCGGTGCGCGAAGGTGTCGGGGTCGTCCTCGGGCGGCAGCAGCACCACGCGCACGTTCAGCCCCTCCGCGAGAATCATATCTATGCCTCGGATCGCCGCGTGGATGCCCGCTGCGTCGCCGTCGTAGATCACCGTGATGTTCTTCGTGAAACGGCCCACCAGCCGGATCTGCTCCGTCGTGAGCGACGTGCCGGACGAAGCCACGACGTTCTCGACCCCCGCCTGATGCATCGAAATCACGTCGAAATAACCCTCCACCAGAATCGCGCAGTCCTTCTGCTGGATCGCCTTTTTGGCGAAGTAGAGGCCGTAGAGCTCGCGTTTCTTGCTGTAAATTTCGCTCTCGGGCGAGTTCTGGTACTTGGCCACGTTCTTGTCCGTGCGGAGCGTGCGGCCGCCGAAAGCCACGATGCGGCCCGAAATGTTGTGCACCGGAAAGATCACGCGGTCGCGGAAGCGGTCGTAGAGCGAGCCGTCGCTCTCGCGTGCGAGCGAAAGACCCGTCGAGAGCAGAAACTCCCGCTTGTATCCCGCCGCCAGCGCATCCTTCGACATCCGGTCGCCCTTCGAGGGGCAGAATCCGAGGCCGAACTTCCGGATCGTGGCGTCGGTCATGCCGCGCTTCTGCCGGAAATAGGTCATGCCGACGTTCATCCCCTCCGCGTCGTGCGCGAGGTAGGAGGCGAAGTAGTCGGCCGCCCAGCCGTTGAGGGCGAACATCGACTCGCGGTCGTCGTTGCGGTGCTGCTCCTCCTCGGTCAGCTCGCGCTCCTTGACCTCGATGCCGTAGCGCTTGGCCACCATCTTCAGCGCCTCGGGATAGCTCACTCCCTCGTGCTCCATGATGAAAGTTACGGCGTTGCCGCCCTTGCCGCAGCCGAAACACTTGTAGAGCCCCTTCGACGGCGAGACGACGAACGACGGGGTTTTCTCGTTGTGGAACGGACAGCATGCCTGATAGTTCACGCCCTTGCGTTTGAGCGTAACGTATTCGCCGATAATCTCCACGATGTTGGCGGCGGCATAAATCCGGTCTACGGTCTCCCTGTCGATCATGTCCGCAAAGGTACGGAAAATTCGGAATCGGCCTGCGGAAACGGCCCAAAGAATTTGCTCCGACCGGCCCCGTTTTCCTCTGCCTGCGACCGGCGGGACGGCCGACCTCCTCCCCCCCCCGGTCTCCGATACGAAGACGCTCCGGCCGATCCGGTGCCGTCCCCCGCCGGTCCGATATGATGCTGCGTCGGAACGTCCCGTCCTGTCCCGAGCGCACTGCGCCTGCCGCTGCGCCTACTTGCGTACTCCGCTTCCGTGCGGACCGCACCGCACGTTCCGCCGCTCCGGTCCGGGATCTGCTCCCGTCCGGCTTCGGCGCTGCCGATCCTCCCCCCCCTTTCCGCTCCGTCCTGCCGCAGAAGCGGAGAGGAAGATTCATTTCGGGCGCCTCACCCGCGAGCGGAAGCGGCGGCCTCCGCCACCCAGTTCGTGAGGATCACGAACTCGTCCACGGAGAGCTGCTCGGGCCGCCGCGTGAAAAAAGGATGCTCCGCGCCGCCGAAATCGCCGAACACGGCACGCAGCGAATTGCGGATCATCTTGCGCCGCTGCCCGAACGAGGCTTTCACCACCCTGATGAAAAGTCTTTCGTTGCATCCCAGCCGTTCGGTGGCGTTGCGGCGCAGGCGGATCACGGCGCTCTTGACCTTCGGCGGCGGATTGAAGACGCTCTCGCTCACGGTGAAGAGGTACTCGATGTCGTACCACGCCTGCAACAGCACCGACAGGATGCCGTACTCCTTCGACCCGGGCGGCTCGGCGATCCGCACGGCGACCTCCTTCTGGACCATGCCGACGCATTCGGGCACGAGCTCCCTGTTTTCGAGGACCTTGAAAAATATCTGCGAAGAGATGTTGTAGGGGAAGTTGCCGATCACGCGCACCCCCTCCGGGAAAAGCGTCCGCAGATCCATGCGCAGAAAATCGCCCTCCATGAGGCGCGGCGCGAAACCGGGATAGTGCGCATGGAGATAGGCGACGCTCTCGGAGTCGATCTCGGCGCCGTAGGTCAGTATGTCGGTGCGGCCGAGCAGGAACTGCGTCAATACCCCCATGCCGCACCCCACTTCGAGCACGGGCACGGGCGCTTCGGGCGTTCCGCCGCCGAGCGCTCCGCAGATCTTGCGGGCAATATTCAGATCGGTCAGAAAGTGCTGACCCAGCGATTTTTTCGCTCTTACTTCATCCATCGGTCGGTATTTCTCCCTTCGTTTCCCCGTTTCGGCAATCTCCCGAGCGGCCTCGGATTGCACCCGGTTTTACGAAAACATTCGCTTGCTCAGGCGTTTCCCGCCGCGGCAGAGCCCGAACTTCCGTTCGCCTCCGCCCCCGATCGGCGAAAACGCAGAATCGCCGTCGTCCATTTCCCGCCGCGGCAATCTTCAGAAAACCCCGGACGGCCCGCCGCCTATCGAGAACGCCGCATTTTCTTCGATCGTTTCCCGCCGCGGCAGACCTCGAACTTCATTCGACGCTGCGCCGGCTCGACGATACAAAATCATCCCTCTTCCAGCCGTCCTCCGAAAGCCACGACACGGCCTTCGTCCTCCCGGCCGTTCGCCGCCGCGGCCGGCTTCCCGAAACGGGGTTCTTGCGCGCCGCCGTCTTTGCAGCCGTATCGCGGCCCTCCTCCGGCCGCGGCCGCCCCCGACGCATCATCCGCCGATCCGCGAAAAAAATATCGTTTCAGGCAGGATGCGATGCCGCACCGCGGCTGAACCGCCGTCTGCGACCGTCCGTCGAACGGCACCCTTTCAGTCGTCTCGCCAACGGCCGCTCCGGCCGTCGTTTTTTCGGGCGCTTCCGCATGCGGGAACCCTTCCCGACGGCCGAGCGACGCAAACTGCGGCGTGCACCCTCTCCCGACACCGCGCCGCCGAGACCTGCCTAAGGCCGCCAACCGGCCCGACGGCACAGACAGCCGGCCGCACCCGGGTCCTGCGATTCGCAGCGCGGCACCCCGGTCCGTGCGGTCGGGCGAGCATCCGCCGATCCGTTCCTATTCCGATCTCCGGCGCTCATCTTCATCCCGTTGCCTGCGCCATTCGAGGGCATAGATGCGCAACATCACCGCGAAAACGCACAACAGCGCCAGCTCCGCAGCCCACAGCCGGTAGTCGCCGGTCGCAATCATCCGCACAGGCAGTACCAGCAGCGCAAGGCCGATAAAACACATCATCGCCACGCTGAAGCGCTGTTTTACCGTCATAGGATTCATCCGTTTCTCATTTTACCGTTACACTTTCATCGACGGAGTACGGCCGCAAGCGCCTCCCATATCATACATATCATACCATATCATACCGCACGGCCCGCCTCCGCAGCCCCGCAGCCCCGCAGCCCCCCTACGCCCGGATCGTTCTCCGATCCACGGCGACAGCCCGTTCGCCGGCGACACAGTCGAACGGCCTACGGGATCTCGTTTTTATTCACGTCGGCCAGATGGCGACGTTTCTTTTTATGCAGTTCGTTCCAGACCATCCACGCACCGGCAACCACGAGGAACACGGAGATGATCCAGTCGTAGACCGAGCAGTTCCGGTAAAACCAGAAAATCTCCGCCACGAGCAGCGCGACCGACACACACAGGAAAATCACGGCTAAGGTAAAAGTTTTCTTGTTCATAAGCATCCTCCTTATAAATTAGGGTCTCTGTCTCCATTTCGGCCGATCGCCGCTGCACCGTCTCCGCGCGGCCGGGCGGCCCGTCTCCGGCGGCTATGCAGCCGCCGGAGCGGCCGTGCTAATTGCCCTGCTCGCACATGAACTTGATGCGCACCAGCCGGATCTCCTCCTCCGTGTAGTCCGCCCCGAGCTCCTCGATGGCCGCGTCGAGCGAATCGCTCTCGGCATCCTCCTTGAAGTAGAGGTAGATGTCCTCGGCCTTGTCGTCGTCCATGAACTGGCTGATATAATAGGATATGTCGAGCTTCGTACCCGAATTGACGATCCCTTCGATCTCCGTGAGCAGTTCGTCGAATTCGAGGTCCTTGGCACGGGCGATGTCTTCGAAATCCATCTTGCGGTCGATGGACTGTATGATGAAAATCTTGCTGCCCGACTTGTTGCCCACCGATTTGACGACCATATCCTGCGGGCGGATGATCTCCTTCTCCTCGACATAGGCTTTGATGAGCCGCACGAACTCCTCGCCGAACTTCTTCGCCTTGCCGGCGCCGACGCCCGTGATGTTCTGCAACTCCTCGATCGTTACGGGATACTGCACGGCCATGTCTTCGAGCGACGGGTCTTGGAAAATGACGAACGGCGGCAGATCGTGTTTCTTGGCCACCTTCTTGCGCAGGTCCTTGAGCATCGAGAACAGCTCCTCGTCCGCCGCGCCGCCCTTGCCCATCGGGGCCACGGCTTCGGCTTCGCGCTCCTCCTCGTCGTAGTCGTGGTCGAGCGTTACGGTTACGGGGAACGGCAGCGCGATGAACTGCTCGCCCCGGGGATTGATCGAAATCAGACCGTAGTTTTCGATATTCTTGTCCACCAGCCCGAGTATCAGCGCCTTGCGGATCAAGGCGCCCCAATACTTCGCATCGTGCGCCTCGCCGGCCCCGAACCACCGGCTCTTGTGGTGGCCGTAGCTCTTGATGAGCGCCGTATTCTTGCCCGTGAGCACCGCGACCAGATAATCGCTCTTGAACTTGTCGCCGATGTCGCGCAGCGCTTCGAGCGCCATCCGCAGGTCGGCCTTGGCGTCGATCTTCGGCTTGGGGTTGCGGCAGTTGTCGCAGTTGCCGCAGTTCTCCTCGGCGTACTCCTCGCCGAAATAGTGGAGCAGCGTCTTGCGGCGGCAGATCGAACTCTCGGCATAGGAGACCGTCTCCTGCAGAAGCAGCTTTCCGATCTCCTGCTCCGCGACGGGCTTGCCCTGCATGAACTTTTCGAGCTTCTGGATGTCCTTGTAGCTGTAAAACGTCAGGCAGTAGCCCTCGCCGCCGTCGCGGCCGGCGCGGCCCGTCTCCTGATAGTAGCCTTCGAGCGACTTGGGGATGTCGTAGTGGATCACGTAGCGCACGTCGGGCTTGTCGATGCCCATGCCGAAAGCGATCGTCGCCACGATCACGTCCACGCGCTCCATGAGGAAATCGTCCTGATTGGCCGCCCGCGTCGATGCGTCCATTCCGGCATGATAGGCCTTGGCCTTGATGCCGTTGGCCAGCAGCAGCTCCGTGAGCTCCTCGACCTTCTTGCGGCTCAGGCAGTAGATGATGCCGCTCTTGCCCTCGTTCTGCTTGATGAAGCGGATGATGTCCCGGTCCACGTCGTGTTTGGGCCGGATCTCGTAGTAGAGGTTGGGACGGTTGAACGACGAGCGGAACACCGCCGCGTCGGCCATGCCCAGATTCTTCTGGATGTCCATCTGCACCTTGGGAGTGGCCGTAGCCGTGAGGGCGATCAGCGGCGCCGCGCCGATCTCGTTGATGATCGGCCGGATGCGGCGGTACTCGGGCCGGAAGTCGTGGCCCCACTCCGAGATGCAGTGCGCCTCGTCGATGGCGTAGAACGAAACCTTGATCTTGCGCAGGAAGGCCACGTTGTCCTCCTTGGTGAGCGATTCCGGCGCGAAGTAGAGGAGTTTGGTGCGGCCCGCCAGCACGTCGTCGCGCACCTGCGCCACGGCCGTCTTGTTGAGCGACGAGTTGAGGAAGTGGGCGATCCCCGGCTCGGCCGAGAAGGCGCGCATGGCATCTACCTGATTCTTCATCAGGGCGATCAGGGGCGAAATGACGATCGCCACGCCGTCCATAATCATCGCGGGCAGCTGGTAGCACAGCGACTTGCCGCCGCCCGTGGGCATCAGTACGAACGTATCCTTCCCTGCGAGCACATTGCGGATCACCGCCTCCTGATTCCCCTTGAACGACGAAAAACCGAAATACTCCTTCAGTTTATCGTGCAACAAAGCCCCTTCGTATGATTTCATTATGCCTTTATAGTCTTTTAATCGGTCGCAAAACGTAAAATTCCTTGTAAAGATAAAAAACTTTTGGGAAAATATCATAACTTTGTAGAAAATTACTGAAAAAAATAATGAGGCTTTACACGAGCGAACTCGTCAAGAAATACAAAACCCGCACGGTCGTCAATCACGTCTCGATCGACGTCCGTCAGGGCGAAATCGTCGGACTGCTGGGCCCCAACGGCGCAGGTAAAACCACCACCTTCTACATGATCGTGGGGCTCATCACCCCCAACGAGGGGCAGATCTTCCTCGAGAACGACGAAGGGCAGGTCGCCGAGCTGACCAAACTGCCCGTCTATCGGCGCGCGCAGCTCGGCGTGGGCTATCTGGCGCAGGAGGCTTCGGTCTTCCGCCGTCTCTCGGTCGAAGACAACATCCGCGCCGTGCTCGAAATGACCGACTACTCGAAGGAGTACCAGCGCGACCGCGTGGAGGCTCTCATCGAGGAGTTCCGCCTTCAGAAGGTGCGCAAGAGCCTCGGCATCCAGCTCTCGGGCGGCGAGCGCCGCCGCACGGAGATCGCCCGCGCCGTGGCGATCAATCCGTCGTTCATCCTGCTCGACGAACCTTTCGCCGGCGTGGACCCCATCGCCGTGGAGGACATACAGTCGATCGTGGCCACGCTCAAGCACAAGAACATCGGCGTAATCATCACCGACCACAACGTCGACGAGACGCTGGCCATCACCGACCGCACCTACCTGCTCTACGAGGGCAAGATCCTCAAGACCGGCACGGCCGAAGAGCTGGCCGCCGATCCGATGGTCCGCAAGGTCTATCTGGGCCAGCATTTCGAGCTGAAGAAGAGCCACCAGCTCACGCAGGAGATGCTCAAAAAGGAATAACGCCCCCGGCCGCCGCCCCCCCATACCCGCGGCGCACGGAACGCTGCGGTATGCGGAACGCTGCGGCGCCGCCCGTCCGGCCGCCGTTCCGCCCCATGCCGGGCGAAACCTCGCACCCGAATGCCGGAACGCCCGAACGCCCGGTGCAGAAACCGATAAAAATCCGAACGCAGGAATCCATCGGAGACGCCGCAGACGGCCCCGGCAGGCGTCCGCGGCAGTATCCGACGGAAAGCGGCAGGACGAGACAGGCCGGGAGGAGGGGCATAACAGGCCGGGAGGAGGAGACATGACAGGCCGGGAGGTTGCAGGACAGGACGCGACGGGCAAAACGTGCAAGCCGGACACGAAGCCTTGCGGACAAAGTGCCGTCCGCCGCGCAGAAGCGGCGCCTGACGTCCGCTGCCGCCCAGCCCGCGCCGGACGGCACTTGGCGGACGGCACTCCGAAATTATCGCAACCGAAGATAAAAACGCTTATGGATATGACGGTCCCGCCCGGGAGTGTGCGGGGAAAATTGACACCTCCCTGTTCGAAAAGTTACGCCCAGCGCGCACTGGCCGCCTCGCTGCTCGCGGACGGCCGCTCGGAGCTGCGCAACATCGGATTCTGCGACGACACGCGCTCGGCCTTGCGCTGCATCGAGACGCTCGGCGCCCGCACGGCCCGCACGGCCGGCGACATCCTCGCGGTCGAGGGCGGCCTCGCTCCGCGCGGCGACGTGCTCCGCGTAGGCGAATCGGGCCTTGCCGCACGGCTCTTCACTCCGATCGCGTCGCTCTGCACCGCGCCGATCCGCATCGAAGGCCGCGGCACGCTGCTCGCCCGCCCGATGGAGACGATGATCGCTCCGCTCCGGAGGCTGGGCGCGCGCATCACGGACTGCGGGGGGCGGCTGCCGGTCGAGGTCCGCGGCCCCCTGCGCGGCGGCGAAGCCTTCATCGACGGTTCCGTGTCGTCGCAGTTCGTTACGGGCCTGCTGATGGCGCTGCCGCTCGCCGCCTCGGACACCACCCTCCGCGTCGGCGATCCGGTCTCGACGCCCTACATCGACATGACCCTCGATCTGGCGGCCCGCTTCGGCGTGGAGATCGACCATCAGGACTACGAAGAGTTCTACATCGCCGGAGGCCAGCGCTACACGCCCGTTTCGCTTGCGATCGAAGGCGACTGGAGCGCCGCCGCCATGCTGCTCGTGGCCGGAGCCACGGCCGGCGAACTCGAAGTGGACAATCTCTCGGCGCTCTCGAAACAGGCCGATACGGCCGTCTGCACGGCGCTCGAACGCGCCGGCGCCGGGCTGGTCTGCGAAGCCGAGCGCCTCACCGTCTCGCGGCGGCCGCTGAGGGCGTTCGAATTCGACGCCACGCAGTGCCCCGACCTCTTTCCGGCGCTCGCGGCGCTGGCCGCATCGGCCGAAGGCGTCAGCGCGATCCGCGGCACGCGCCGCCTCGCCCGCAAGGAGAGCGACCGTGCGGCGGTCCTCCGCGACGAATACGCCAAACTGGGCATCGACGTCGACCTCTCGGTGGAGGACACGATGAAGATCCGCGGCGGCCGCATCCGCGCCGGCCGCGTCTCGGCGCACGGCGACCACCGCATCGCCATGTCGCTCGCCACGGCCGCGCTGCGGGCCGAGGGACCCGTTACGATCGAAGGAGCCGAATGCGTCGCCAAGAGCTACCCCGGATTCTTCGCCGATCTGGAAAAAATACGATGCTGCGCATGAATACGTTCGGACATCGTTTCCGCCTCGCCATCTGGGGCGAATCGCACGGCCCGCAGATCGGCGTCTCGATCGACGGCCTGCCGGCCGGCATCCCGCTCTGCGCCGCCGACTTCGAAGCGGATCTCGCCCGCCGGCGCGGAGGCGCGGCCGGCACCACCCCGCGCCGCGAAGCGGACCTGCCGCAGATCGTCTCGGGCCTCCGGGAAGGGCACACCACCGGAGCGCCGCTGACCGTTTGCTTCGCCAATGCCGACACACGCCCGTCCGATTACGCCGCGTTCGCCGACCACTGGCGCCCCTCCCATGCCGACCGCACGGCACGGGTCAAATGGGACGGACGGAACGATCCCCGCGGCGGGGGGCACTTCTCGGGCCGCCTCACGGCGGCACTGGTCGCTGCGGGCGTCGTGGCGAAAAAATGCCTCCCCGACGTCCGTTTCGAAACCCGCCTCGCGGAGGTGGGCGGCGAGACCGAACCCGCACGTTTCGGCCGTGCGATCGCCGCCGCACAGCGCGACGGCGACTCGGTGGGCGGAGTGGTCGAGTGCCGCATCGCCGGCGCAGGCACCGGTGCGGGCGACCCCTTTTTCGATTCGGTCGAGAGCGTCGCCGCGCATCTGCTCTTCTCGATCCCCGCCGTCAAGGGGGTGGAGTTCGGGGCCGGCTTCGGCGGGGCGCGTCTGCGCGGCTCGGCGTACAACGACCGCATCGCGGACGCCGCGGGACACACCGCCACCAACCACGACGGCGGCATCAACGGCGGTCTGACCAACGGCAACGAGATCGTCGTGCGCGTCGCCGTGAAACCCACCCCGAGCATCGCCCGCGAACAACTCACCTACAACGCCGCTTCCGGACGCATGGAACCGCTCGCCGTCGGCGGCCGGCACGACGTCTGCATCGCCATTCGGGCCGCCGCGGCCGTCGAAGCGGCGCTGGCGATCGCACTGGCGGAACTTATCTTATAGCCGGAAATGAACGACCCGCACATACCGTCCGCATCCTGCACCCGCCGAGAGGCCGTCCGCCGCGTCGCCGACCCGCTCCTCGCGCTCTACGGCGAGCGCGAAGCACGCCAGATCGCCCTCTCGGTCGTCTCGGAGCTGACGGGCATCGCCCCCGCCGCCCTGCTGGCCGACCCGGGGGCTCCGATCGCCGTCGCAGGACTCGGACCGATCGCCGCCCAACTCTCCGCCGGACGTCCCCTGCAATACGTCGTGGGGCACACGGAGTTCTGCGGCCTGCGGATCGGCGTGCGCGAAGGGGTGTTGATCCCCCGCCCCGAAACCGAGGAGCTGACGCTCTGGATCGCGGAGACCTCTCCGCAGGCCCGCCGCATCCTCGACGTCGGCACCGGAAGCGGCTGCATCGCACTGGCCCTGAAACGGCTCCTGCCCGAAGCGGAGCTCTTCGGCGCCGACCTCTCGGACGAAGCGCTCGCCATCGCCCGCGCGAATGCCTCGGCACTCGGACTGGAGGTGCGGTTCCGCCGCGCCGACGCACTGCGCGAAGCCGGAAGCCCCGGTCCGCACGGCGACAGCGGGACAGTCTCTTACGCACACCGGGCTCCGACCGTCCGACCCGACATGCGGACCGCACCCGCACCGCACCGCGGCTCCCGGCCGGACGGCCTCCCCGCTCCCGAAAACCTGAGCCGCCCGCCCCTCGCCGACGCCGCATCATCGGCCGCGACCGACTGCGACGACCTCCCGGCCGCAGCCGGCAACGCTCCGTCCGCCGGCACGGAAACAGATCGAAACCTCCGGCCGCATCCGACAGCCTCTTCCTCCGCCGCAACCGACGTCAAGGACACCTTCGGCGGCGGAAAACACCGAGACGCGCATCCGTATCCGCACGGGCGAACAACCCCTCCGGCCATGAATCGAGCGACCCGGTCGGAGGCCGGAGGCCCCGCTTCACGACACAACGGCCACGGGGACTGCGGCGAAACAGGCAGCCGCACGACCGCCTGTCCCGCATCCTCCGGTCTTTCTGCCGTAGCACCTGCGCCGACCCTCTCCGTGTCCCGCTCCGAGATCATCCCCGCAGTCCCCGGAACTCCGGACTGCGAAACGGCCGCGCCCCTCCCGACGGACGACGGCACGGATCGACCCGATGCACAGCCGGCCCCCGTACCGGGAAACAGATCCAGCGCGGACGATGCGCTTCCCTCCGGAAGCCGGATCGGCGGCATCCCCTCCATCGGCGGTCCGCCCTCCGCCGGAGCTGCTCTCCGGCCCATCCCCGCCGCGGCCGAAGCGGCCGCCCTCGCGGAAGTTTTCGGCGGCGGGTTCGACGTGATCGTCTCGAACCCGCCCTACATCCCGCAGCGGGAGCGGCGCGCAATGCGGCGCAACGTTACGGAGTACGAACCCGACACGGCGCTCTTCGTCCCCGACGACGATCCGCTGCGCTTCTACCGCGCCATCGCCCGGGCCGCCCGCCGGATGCTCGCGCCGGGCGGGCGGCTCTACTTCGAAATACACGAACTGCTGGCCGTCGAGACCTGCGATCTGCTCCGGGCGGAGGGATATGCGGCGATCGAACTCCGCCGCGATTTCAACGACAAACCGAGAATGTTATGCGCACGGATCGGAAACTGACGGCAAGCCGGCAACAGCGTCCCGGCGAGGACCGCGGCCCATTCGCCGACACACCACGCGAAAAACGGACGAAAAGTCCCGAGCAGGCGCTCGCGGCTCTGATGCGTCTCTGCGCCCGCGCCGAACGCTCGTCGGGCGACGCCCTGCGTCTGATGCGCACATGGGGCGTCGCGCAGGAGGCCCAGCAGAAAGTGCTCCGCGAACTCCTCGACCAGCGGTTCATCGACGACGCCCGCTACGCCGAGGCGTTCGTGCGCGAAAAGATGCGGCTGAGCGGTTGGGGCGCCTACAAAATACGGGCGGCCCTGCAACGCAAGGGAATCGCACGCGCGCTCGTCGACGCGGCCCTCTCGGCGGTCGACCCCGCCGAGCATGCCGACCGCCTGCGCACGCAGCTCGAACGCAAGGCCCGCACCGCGAAACATGCCTCGGCCTATGAATTGAAAACCAAACTCGTGCGCTACGGCCTCTCGCTCGGCTACGACTACGAAGCGGTGATCGAGGTCGCCTCCGCACTCGTAAAAAACACGGATACGCCATGCAACGACTTTTTCTGATCCCGCTCCTCTTCGCCTCGCTCGCCGCACCCCGTGCGTCGCACGCCCAGTCGCCCGATCCGGCCGACTACCTCTTTCCCGTGTGCGGCGTGCAGGGCCTCTACTCGGCCAACTTCGGAGAGATGCGCCCCAACCATTTCCACTCGGGTGTGGATATCAAGACCGACGGCGTCGAAGGCAAACCTCTGGTCGCCGTGGCCGACGGCTACGTCTCGCGCATCGCCGTCAGCCCCTCGGGTTACGGACGGGCGCTCTACATCGCCCTCGACAACGGCACCACGGCCGTCTACGGCCACCTCTCGCGCTTCCGCGACGACCTCGAAGCCTTCGTCCGCAGCGAACGGCTCCGCCAGCGCCGCAACAGGATCGACCTCTGGTGCACCGCCGACCGCTTCCCCGTCCGGCAGGGCGACACGGTGGGCTACTCGGGCAACAGCGGGACCTCGTTCGGACCGCACCTGCACTACGAAATCCGCGAGACGGCCACGCAGCGCACCCTCAACACCGTGCGTCTGGGCATCGTCCGGCCCAAAGACGATCTGCCGCCCACGATCGTCCGCATCCGCTACTTCGAGACCGATACCGTGCGGGGCATCCCCGTGCACACCGAGCGCTTCGCCTGCGACGCCGTGAAGAGCGATCCGCACACCTACCGCCTCGCCCGCACCGCGCCGCTCGAAGTCGGCCCCTGCGGCCATTTCGTCGTCGAAGCCACCGACCGCCGCAACGGCGTGGCCAATACCTTCGGGCTCTACCGGATGACGCAGTACGTCGACGACCGCCCTGTCTTCGAATACCGCATGGACGGCTTCACCTTCGACCGTTCGCGCTACTGCAACGCCGCCGCGCACTATCCGCTGCAGGTCGCCACGCGCCACGAAGCCATCCGGCTGGCCGCGCTCGAAGGAGCCTGCACCGACTTCTGCCCCACGCTCGTAGGCCGCGGCGCCCTCCGCACGCAGGAGGGCCAGTCGCACCGCATCCGCATCGAAGCCGAGGACGACTGCGGAAACATCTCGCAGATCGCATTCACCGTCCGCGGCCGCGGGGCGCGCCCCGCGGCGTGCGATTCGCTCGCCGTGGTCTGTGACCGCCGGCGCACCTCGACCCTCGCGGCGGACGAAGCCACGCTCACGCTGCCCGCGGGCGCGCTCTACGAATCGCTCTGCGTGCGGCCCGAGCGGCTCTCCCTGCGTCCGAAAGCGGACACGACGCTGATCCTTCTTTCGCCCGTCTACCGGCTGCTCGACGCCTCCGTCCCGCTCCAGAAAGCGGCTACGGTCCGTATCCGCGCCTTCGTGCCCGAGAAGCTCCGACCGCACACGACGCTGGCCGTCATCGACCGCAAGGGGCGTCTGGTCAACGCCGGCGGCCGCTACGACGACGGCACCGTTACGGCCCGCACCACCCAGACGGGTCCGATGCTCGTCGTGGCCGACACGGTGCCTCCGACCGTGAGGCCGCTCTTCGCCGACGGTGCGGACCTCTCCCGGGCCGAAGGGCTGACCTTCCGCCTCGGCGACAACTTCTCGGGGATCGCATCGTGCGAGCTTTACATCGACGGCGAATGGTCGATCTGCGACCGATACCCGATGAAAGGCACGGCTTTCCACCCGTTCGACACGCCCCGCACGCAATCCCGCCATACGGTGCGTCTCGAAGCGTCGGACGCCTCGGGCAACCGCACCGTTTGGACGGGGACGTTCTACCGTTAATTACCCCATGCAAACGACAGCCCGCAAAAAACAGGATCTTCGGCATCCCCCGACGAAAACGAACCGATCCGAGGCGCCGGACGCAGGCGCGAACCCGCTCGGTCGCTCCGACGAGGGAAACGGACGAAAGCAATGCAACGCTCCCGGCCGGCTGCGACGCGACCGCGGTCGGAAATCGCCGGAAGCGGGACACGACTGCCGAAACAACAAGCGAACCCAATGTATAGAAACAAAGTCCCGGATGGCCGTCCCCGCCGCCGGATCCTGATCGCCGAGGACACCGAGAGCAATTGCAAACTGCTGGAGATCGTGCTGCGCCGCGAATACGACCTGCTGTGGGCGAAAAACGGACGCGAAGCGGTGGAGATGGCTTTCGCGCATCGCCCCGATGCGATTCTGATGGATATAAAGATGCCGGAAATGGACGGCATGGAGGCGTTGCGCGAAATCCGACTGCGGGACCCGCGGATTCCGGTCATCATGCAGACGGCCTATGCGTTCGACACGGACCGTCGTGCGGCCGAAGCTGCCGGATGCAGCGGATTTCTCACCAAACCCGTCATCCCCGCGGAACTGAAGGCATGCCTCGACCGTGCACTCGGAGAGAAGGCATGAACGCCCCCTGCGGCGACCGGGTTCCGGATCCGGACCGACGACGGCCGACCGCAACGGGCGATACCGCTCCGCCGCAGACGCAAATCCGCCGCCCCTGAAAAGAGCCCCATCGTTCCATGACGAAAAACAGGAGAGCCCCGACGACTCTCCTGTTCCGTTTCCATGCCTTGCCCATACGTCGGGCGGCGAAAGATGCATGCCGCCGCGATCCGGTGATTCCGTCGGGATTCGAACCCGAGACCCACAGCTTAGAAGGCTGTTGCTCTATCCAACTGAGCTACGGAACCATTTCGTCAAGCCGAGCGCAGAGCCGAACACCGGTCCGAAACTCAGCCGAGGCCCCAAACGGTCGAACGACGCCCCCCCCTTCTGTGGCGGCCGTTCGGGCGAACGCGGAGACAAAGGTAATGAAAAAATCAAAAACAGAAATCCGAACGACGAAATTATTCGTTTTTACGGACCGGACTCACCACCGGGTCCGCCCGGACGGACGCGCGGACGAACCAATTCCGCCGATTTCGGGCGGACAGCTTGCGGATTGGGAAATTTTGTGTATCTTTGCAGGCTTTCAATCCCCAAAAGGGTCGGGCGTTATTCGATTACTTAACTAAATTTTACAAGCAAATGGCTGTTAAAATTCGTCTGGCGCGTCATGGTAAGAAGGGTTTCGCCTTCTATCATATCGTCGCCGCAGATAGCAGAGCGCCACGTGATGGTAAATTCATCGAAAAGTTGGGCACCTACAATCCCAACACGAATCCTGCTACGATCGATCTGAGCTTCGACAGAGCTCTGGATTGGTTAATGAAAGGCGCTCAACCCACGGACACCTGCCGTGCGATCCTCTCGTACAAAGGCGTGATGTACAAGAAACACCTGCTGGGCGGCGTCGCCAAAGGCGCTTTCTCGGAATCGGATGCCGAAGCCAAGTTCAACAAGTGGCTCAACGAGAAAACCGCCAAGATCGAGGCCAAGACCAACAAGCTCGCCTCGGACGCCAAGTCGGCCGAGAAAGCCCGTCTGGCCGCCGAAGCGAAAGTGAAGGAGGAGCGTGCGAAAGCGCTCGAAGAGAAGCGCGCCGCCGCCGAAGCCGAGGCCAAGGCCAAGGCCGCCGCCGAAGCCGCAGCCGCCGAAAATGCGGCCGAGAGTGCCGATACCCCCGCCGAAGGCGAAGCTCCCGCAGCGGAATAGGTTCCGGCGAAGCTGTTCCGCAACGGACAACGACACGAAGAGGCAGCGGTTCGCCGGGAACCGCCGCCTCTTTTTTCACCCCTGCGGACAACCGAAAAAAAGACGGTACGAGGAAATAAATTTGACATTTCCCCGCCCGTACACTATCTTTGACCCCGGATTCGCCGGAACTGCCGGGCACGCCGGGGCCGGCCGATCCTCCGGGATTGCCCGTCCTTTCCGGACCGCAGCGGCGGGGGGGGGCGGCAAGCACCCCTCCCGCCGCTGCCCCGGCGATTCCCGGTTAGGCGGCCGACGGAACCCGCGACCGGGCCGAAACGATCGGCGGTTCCGGAAACGCATGCTTAATTACAGACACTTACGCACATCCGCATGACGACGAAACCCACAGGCAGAATCAACAAGCCGTTCGGCACAGACGGCGGTCTGATGCTCTCGCTCTACGACAGCTTCCCCGAAGATTTCGATCCGGAGACGACCCCCGTGCTGGTTACGATCGACGGTCTCGAAGTGCCGCTCTGGTGCGACCGCTTCGAGCGGCGCGGAACAAGCGGCGCCACGGCCGCATTCGCCGATTTCGACACCGAACGCCGCATCCGGGAGCTGCTCGGCCGGGAGTTCCGCGTGGAGGCGGCACGCGGCGCAGAGGAGGACGAATCAGACTTCGAAGACCTCATCGGCTTCGAGGTCGAAGCCGAAGTTCCCGGCACCGGCACGGTCCGCCGCGGCACGATTGCCGGCTTCCTCGACCACGAGGCCAATCCGCTCTTCGAACTCGACATCGACGGCCGGACGGCACTGGTTCCGGCGGTCGAAGAGTTCGTCGCCCGCATCGACTTCGAAGGCCGGACGGTGCATTTCGTCCTGCCCGAAGGGTTGCTGGAACTCGAATAGACGACCGTCATGAAACGACTTTTCATTTCGTTCGCAGCACTTCTTTTCGCGGCCTGCACGTCCGATACCCCGAAGCCGGAGGGTGCCGAACGGACCATCCCCGAACGGACTCGCGCCGTCTGCGCCATGCACCATGCAGTCGCCGGAGCATGGCGCGGATGCGACGCCCCGAAGGACGACGTCCCGATGCTCTGCTGCGCGGTCGATCCGACGCCGGAACTGCGCGGACATTTCGGCGTCCGGCCCGCACACGAGGAGCCCGGGCTGCGCACATACCGGATGGCGCGCCCCGATGCGCAGTCCTTCCACATGGAGACGAGCCTCGAATTCGGCGATCCGACCCATTTCGCCTACCTGCGCCCCTACCTCCGCTGCTCGTCGCCCGAGATTACCGTCCGCACGGTGCCGGACGTCATCTCCGACAGCGTGTGGATACCGATGATGTTTCACGAATACGCCCACGGATACCCGTATGCCCACCGGACTTTCTGCAAAAGAGTCGCCGACGCCTTGCCGACCCACTCCGAAACCGAACACCGGACACTGCGCCGACAGTACGAACGGTTCGACCGGGCCATCCGCGCCGGGAACCGGGCGCTGCTCGGCGCTCCCGGGACCGGCGGCACGGCACATCGGGAACAGTGCATCCGCAGGTTTCTCACGCCGAGGGCCGAACGCAAGGCACGCATGTCCGCGGAGCTGGTTGCGGATGCCGTGCGCGACGAGGAGTTTTTCGAGCTGATGGCAGGCATGGCACGCCATGTCGAAGCCGAAGCGGGATTCCGGCTCGGAAGCTACGCCGAAACGGACGCTTGGCTCCACGACACGGACCGCTCGGGGCATTTTTACGCCACGGGCTGCAATCTCGTGCGGCTGCTCGTCCGGACGGGTGCGGCGTGCGAACGGCTCTTTGCCGACATGGTGCGGCCGCTGGAATACTATCTGCAAACGACACGCAACGACAATAGATAGATGGCACGTGTGGTAATCGGACTTTCGGGCGGCGTCGATTCGTCGGTGGCCGCCTATCTGCTCAAACGGCAGGGACACGAGGTGATCGGCCTCTTCATGATCAACTGGCACGACACGACGGGCACGCTCGAAGGCGACTGCCCGTGGCACGACGACCGCACCTTCGCGGAGCTGGTCGCCAAGCGGCTCGACATTCCGCTGCACGTGGCGGACCTCTCGGAACACTACCGCAAGCGCGTGGTGGACTATATGTTCGCCGAATACGAACGGGGCCGCACGCCCAATCCCGACGTGCTGTGCAACCGCGAGATCAAATTCGACGTCTTCCTCAAGGAAGCGTTCAGGCTGGGCGCCGACTACGTGGCTACGGGCCACTACTGCCGCAAGGACGAGACGACGGCACCGGACGGCCGCACCGTCTACCGCCTGCTCGCGGGCAGCGATCCCGACAAGGACCAGAGCTATTTCCTCTGCCAGCTCTCGCAGGAACAGCTCCGCTACGCACTCTTCCCCGTGGGCGGGCTGCTCAAGCCCGAGGTGCGGCGCATCGCCGCGGAGCAGCGTTTGGCCACTGCCAAGCGCAAGGACTCGCAGGGCATCTGCTTCGTCGGGAAGGTCGACCTCCCCGTCTTCCTCCAGCAGAAACTCGCCGCGCGCACGGGCAATGTGCACGAAATTCTCCCCTCGTGGCCGAAATACGCCGACCGGCCGGACATTCGTCCCTCGGCCGCCGCCTCGCCCGCTTCGCCGGGCGGCACGAGTTCCGCCCTCCGGAAGGGCTGTCCGCCGGAATCCCCGCACGGCACGCCGGCCGTTCCTCCGACCGATCCGCAGCACGGAACTCCGACTGACACGCGCGCCGATTCCCCGCACGGCACGCCGGCCGGCAATCGGCGCGGCTCTCTGTCCGACAGTCTGTCCGCCGCACTTCCGCCCGCGGAACGGATCGCCGCCCAGCCCTCGTCCGCGGAACGGACCGAAACGGACGACGCCATGCCCTCCGGCGCATTTTCGGCGACGGCGGCTCCCGGCATACATCGCGGCGGGACCGGACAGACGGAGCAGTCCGGACGGATCGGAACCTCCGCGTCCGGGGCGTTTACCTCCGCCGAACTCGCGGCGCTGGCCGAACCGTGGCACTACACGGTCCGCGACGGCAAAAAGATCGGCACGCACAACGGCGCCCACTTCTACACCATCGGCCAGCGCAAGGGGCTCGGCATCGGCGGCCGCAAGGAGTCGCTCTTCGTGCTGGCGACCGACGTGGTGCAGAACGTGATCTACGTCGGCGAAGGAGACGCACACCCGGGGCTCTACCGGCGCGCGCTCTTCATCCGCGCGAACGAAATCCATTGGGTCGATCCGCTCCGGCGGCTCGGAGCGGGCCAACAGGCCCGTTTCGCGGTCCGCATCCGCTACCGCCAACCGCTGCAAGGAGCCGAGCTCATCGTGCGCGACGAAGGGGCCTACCTGCTCTTCGACCAGCCCCAGCGAGGCATCGCCGCCGGTCAGTTCGCCGCGTGGTACGACGGCGACGAACTGGTCGGCTCGGGCATCATCGACCGATAGTCTCCCTTTCGGGGGGGGGAAGCGCCGACCGAGTATTTACGACATCAGAAACACAGGATTCTGATCGCGTTCCGGCTGTAAAAGACGGGCTCGCAGCCTGCGGAGCACGTCCGCGGAAGAGGACGGGTCTCCGGCGGCGGAGGCTGCGGACCGCACGGCTCAAATGAGCCGTGGACGTATGTTTATCGCATCATAGACAAACGGCCCGTCCTACCTGCCGGACGATCCCCGAACGATCGTCGCTTTCGCACTATTCCGTCTATCCCCTATCCGAAATAAGGATTGCTTAGCGATCGCAGAGCATTGCTTAGGTATAAGCGGTCAATACGAACGGTACGATTTTTAGTTTCACACCAGAAATCCGTGTATTCGTGAAAACATCCGTCGATCTATATGTCATTGATGCGGTCCGCAGGGAACGTAAGGCACAAAAAGTGTCGCAGGCGATGCTGTCCTACGGAATCGGCGTCTCTCGCGGATTCGTCGGACAGGTCGAAAGTCCGAAATTCGAAACGAAATACAATATTCAGCACCTCAACGAAATCGCCAAGTTTCTGGGTTGCTCGCCCCGCAAGTTTCTGCCCGAAGAACCCTTTTGATACAACTGTTCTCCACACTGCGCCTCAGAACGAATCGCTCTCTATATTCATCATTTCACCATTTCGTTGCAGGTTCGACACCGAGCAATGACACTCTACCTCTGCTTACGAACGCGAAAGACATTGATCGAACCCGCAAACACATACCCATAGGTTTATATTTCATTTGGCATAATTTTTAGTTTTACATTCAAAAATTATTGCCTTTTGAAATCCGCATTCGACACCTTTGTAATCGACGCCATCCGTAGGGAACGCATCGCTCAAAAAGTATCGCAAGCTACACTTGCGTACGGAATTGGTGTATCCGCCGGATTTATCGGTATGGTGGAAAATCCGGACTCGCCGAAAAAATACAACCTCACTCATCTCAACGAGATCGCAAAGTTTCTGGGCTGTTCGCCCCGCAAGTTTCTGCCCGAGGAGCCCATATAGCCCTGCGACCCGGCCCTTCCGACGCTTCCGCTTCCAACACCGCCCCCTTCACGCCTCGTTTCCAGCCCGATGTCCGACCCGCTTCCCCCATATCCCGCTTCCGCGACACGCTCCGGCAAACCGTTCGTCCGCCGGCTGCTGATCCTGTGGCTGTCGCTCGCCGCAGGTCTGCCCCTCGAAGCCGGAGCCCAGCAGCCCGTGGGATTCGCCTATTACGATGCCGACCGCCTGTACGACACCGTGCCGGCCCTGTTCTACGACGACAGCGACTTCACGCCGCAGGGGCGTCTGCGCTGGACGGCGGAGCGCTATGCCCGCAAGATCGCCCGGACGGCCGCCGTGCTCGATTCGATGCGGATGGACATCGTGGCTCTGGCAGGCGTGGAAACCGAGGCGGTCGTGCGCGATCTGGTCGTCGCATGCCGCGAGGATTACTGCTACATCCACCGCACGTTCAATACCTTCGACGGGCTCGACATCGCTCTGCTCTACCACGGCGACCGCTTCTTTTCCGACCGCATCGAGCAGGGACGCGGCTGGCTCTACGTCGAAGGCGAACTTGCCCCGGACGGCCCTCCTCCGTTCGCGGACACAGATCCGGGTTCCACGCCCGATCCCGATTCCACGGCGGACGGCCGGACGATCCGTTCGACGGACGGCGCCGCTTCCCGCACCTCGGCCCGCACTCCGTCCTGCGCCGCTCCCGATGCAACCCCCGCAAGCCGCGCCGTTTCCTCATCCGCGGATCGCCGCAACCCGTCCGATCCGCGCAACCGCCGCATCGGAATTCTGGCCTGCAACAACGCACGCTACGCCGCCGAAGCGCTCGCCGACTGCCGCGAGCAGCATCCGGACATTCCGCTCGTCGCGGCCGGCCGGTTCGGAACCGAACTCGCAGGCCGACACGGGATGCGCGACCTCTCGGCCGCAGCCGAACGCGCGGGACGCGGCAACATCCGTTACCGCGACGGCTGGCGCATGCGCGAACGCATCCTCGCCGACACGGCGTTGCGAACCTCGGCGGCCGACGTCTACCTGCGGCGTTTTCTCTTCGACGTGCGGCGCGGCACACCTCTTGCGACCTACGGGAAAACACGCTACCTCGGAGGCTACGGAAACCTCCTGCCGGTATTCACCTACTTGGTGCAGAATTATTTGGAATATTAGAAAACTTTTCGTACATTCGCGGTCCCATTAGGTAGTTCGGTATTTCAAAACGTTTTCGACAAGCCGGGCGCAATCCGCATTCCGCTCAGAGGTCGTTGCCGAGGCGGGAAACACCCGCCCCGAAAAAGGCCGTACTTTTTACAAGCCGCTTCGGGAGCATCTGCCGTCGGACGGCGGCGGAGCCGAAATGCAGTCCGCCGCAGCAGAAAGAGGCGGCGGCGGGGGGAGTGTCAAACCGCGGATACCGCGAAGCCATGTCATCTCCGCCGGCAAGCGCCGGGCGCCCGGAATCGGATCGGATAATGCCGGGACTTTCGGACACGGGACAGGCATGTCCCGCGCCGCCCGAAGGTCGGGATAAGGCATCCGGAAGAACCGTCCGACAGAAAACGGCAGAGAGCGTCGAGAGGGGGGGGGCACGTTCAACGGGCGGTTTTCCGCCGCCGATGCGCGTCATGCCGGAACCGGAAGGGCGACTGAAAAAGAGAACAATACATCATACTAATTCATCAAATATCAAAATTCGACATTATGGCAGACGTTAAACGTGTCTACACTTTCGGCAACAAGCAAGCCGAAGGCAACGGCAAAATGCGGGAGCTGCTCGGCGGCAAGGGTGCCAACCTCGCCGAGATGAACCTCATCGGGATCCCCGTCCCCCCGGGATTCACCATCACCACGGAAGTATGCGCCGAGTACTACGCGCACGGCAAGGAGCAGGTGATCGCGCTGCTCCGCCCCGAGGTCGAGAAAGCCGTCCGCAACATCGAACGTCTGACCGAACGCCGGTTCGGCGACAGGGAGAAACCCCTGCTCGTATCGGTCCGCTCGGGCGCCCGCGCCTCGATGCCCGGCATGATGGACACGATCCTCAACCTCGGCATGAACGACGAGGCCGTGGAGGCCGTGGCCGCCCTCTCGGGCAACCCCCGCTTCGCATGGGACTCGTACCGCCGTTTCGTGCAGATGTACGGCGACGTGGTGCTGGGCATGAAACCCGTCTCGAAAGAGGACCACGATCCGTTCGAAGTCATCATCGAGGAGCAGAAGCGCCAGCGCGGCGTACAACTCGACACGGAGCTCACGACCGAGGACCTCAGGGAGCTCGTCGCCAAGTTCAAGGCCGCCGTGAAGCAGCAGACCGGCGAAGACTTCCCGACCGATCCGTGGGATCAGCTGTGGGGGGCCGTGTGCGCCGTCTTCGGTTCGTGGATGAACGAGCGCGCCATCCTCTACCGCAAGCTCAACAACATCCCGGCCGAATGGGGCACGGCCGTCTCGGTGCAGGCGATGGTCTTCGGCAACATGGGCGCCAACTCCGCCACGGGCGTCGCTTTCTCGCGCGACGCCGCCACGGGCGAAAACCTCTTCAACGGCGAGTATCTGATCAACGCGCAGGGCGAGGACGTCGTGGCCGGCATCCGCACCCCGCAGCAGATCACGCTCGAAGGTTCGCGCCGCTGGGCTGCCGCGCAGAACATCTCCGAGGAGGAGCGCAAATCGAAATACCCCTCGCTCGAAGAGGTGATGCCCGCCGTTTACAAGGAGCTGGATGAAATCCAGCGCCATCTGGAGCACTACTTCACCGACATGCAGGACATCGAGTTCACCATTCAGGACGGCAAGCTCTGGATGCTCCAGTGCCGCAACGGCAAGCGCACGGGCGCCGCGATGGTGAAGATCGCCATGGACATGCTCCGCGAGGGGCTGATCGACGAGAAGACCGCCGTGCTCCGCTGCGAGCCCGCGAAGCTCGACGAACTGCTTCATCCCGTCTTCGACAAGACGGCCATCAAGGATGCGCAGGTGATCGTCAAGGGGCTGCCCGCATCGCCGGGCGCCGCCACGGGTCCCGTGGTCTTCTTCGCCGAAGATGCCGAGAAGGTGCTCTCCGAGACGGGGCAGAAAGCGATCCTCGTACGCATCGAGACCTCGCCCGAGGACCTCAAGGGCATGCTCGATGCCGCCGGCATCCTCACCGCGCGCGGCGGCATGACCTCTCACGCGGCGGTCGTGGCCCGCGGCATGGGCAAATGCTGCGTATCGGGCGCCGGCGAACTCCAGATCGACTACAAGGCCCGCACCATCGAAGTGAACGGCTTCACGGTCAGGGAGGGAGACTGGATTTCGCTCAACGGCTCGACGGGCGAAGTCTATCTGGGCAAGGTAGCGACGAAGGCGGCCGACCTGAGCGGCGACTTCGCCAAGCTGATGGAGCTGGCCGGCAAATACGCCACGCTGAAAGTGCGCGCCAATGCCGACACGCCGAAGGACGCCGCGCAGGCTTTCGCCTTCGGAGCCGAGGGCATCGGTCTGTGCCGCACGGAGCACATGTTCTTCGAAGGCGACCGCATCAAGGCCATCCGCGAGATGATTCTGGCCGACGACGAAGCGGGGCGCCGCGTGGCGCTGGCCAAGCTGCTGCCCATCCAGCGCGGCGACTTCGAGGGGCTGTTCAAGGCGATGAACGGCTTCCCCGTTACGGTCCGCCTGCTCGATCCGCCCCTGCACGAGTTCGTGCCCCACGACGAAAAGGGCCAGCAGGAGATGGCCGCCGAGATGAACGTGCCGCTCAGGAAGATCACCGAAAAGGTCGAATCGCTCGCCGAGTTCAACCCGATGCTCGGCCACCGCGGCTGCCGTCTGGGCAACACCTACCCCGAAATCACCGAGATGCAGACCCGCGCCATCATCGAAGCCGCGATGAATGTCAGGGCCGCCGGCACGCCCGTTCACGTGGAGATCATGGTGCCGCTCGTGGGCAACCACAAGGAGCTCCGCTACCAGAAGAACATCATCGATTCGACGGCCGAACAGGTCTTCGCCGAGCGCAACGACAAGATCGAATACATGGTTGGCACGATGATCGAAGTGCCGCGTGCGGCCGTAACGGCCAACCAGATCGCCGAAGTGGCGCAGTTCTTCTCGTTCGGAACGAACGACCTCACGCAGATGACGCTCGGCTTCTCGCGCGACGACATCGCCAAATTCCTGCCCGTCTACCTCGAAAAGGGCATCCTCAAGAACGACCCCTTCCAGATCCTCGACCGCAACGGTGTGGGCCAGCTCATCCGCGAGGCGGTCTTCAAGGGCCGCGGCACGCGCGAGAACCTCAAGTGCGGCATCTGCGGCGAGCACGGCGGCGAACCTTCGTCGGTGGAGTTCTGCCACTATGCGGGTCTGAACTACGTCAGCTGCTCGCCTTTCCGCGTGCCCATCGCACGTCTGGCGGCGGCTCATGCGGCTCTGAACGAGAAATAGACCTATATATTCAGAAGCGAACGAGGGGTGTCTATCAATTTTACCCCTCTGAGAATTGCGTATTCGGAAAAGTTCTCAAATCAGCAGTACGAATAAAAAAGGGGTGTCTAACACGTGTTAGACACCCCCATTTTTCGTGCGCTCGGTCCGGATCGGCATCGGAGCCCGACCGGCCTATCGTCCGCAGCATTGTCCGGCAAGAAGGGACTACCGATCCGAATGCCCGACCGATCTGCGGCACCGTTCGTACACGGAACGATCCCGGACGGGAGAATCCCGGTTCAGTCCTCGTTCGAGCTTCGGCGCTGTCCGGAGCGGGTTCGATCCACGTATTCTCTTTCCCGACCTCCCCGCAGCGATGTCGGCCGTTCGCCGCCCTTTCCGTGCGGCGGACCGCATTCGCCCGAAAAAACGTGCAGGTATCGGCTTCGGCCCCGATTCGCATCCTCCGATCCTATTTTCGATTCCGGCTCGCGGGAGCCGTGCGGGTCGCAGCTTCCGGGGCGAGGGCCCGCCCTCCGTGCGGGCGGGTTCCGCAGACTGCGGGCTCGCTTCTCATCGCCGCAAGGCTCCGAACCGCGTTCGCAGCGGCCGTGAAGAGCATTTCGGGCGCTCTCCGCCGCGCACATGGAGGCGAAGACCCAGCAGAGCCGCATGTTCCGCCGGCCGCATTCCGATTCTCCGCGGGGGAGGGAAGATTTGCAGAAACGGACGGGAAAACGACCTCGCACGGGGATTGCGCCCCCATGCACAAGCCGGGAAGCGGCCGAAGCCGTTTGTCCGGCGGGCCGAAACGGACGAAACGCCAATCCGTTCACGCAACAAATCCCGGTCCGCCCGCATCGTCCGATGTGCTCGCCGCGGGCCTTCGGAGGCGATCGGAACACATTTTTTCTTCCTCAGCCTGCATTTTCATCGGGCGAAACCACAGGAAAGGCAAGTTATTTGTTAAAACGAAGGGAAAACCGGAAAGCGTATGAAAAAAATTATCCTTTTCGCGGTCGCGGCCTTGTGCGCCTTCACGACCGCATCGGCCCAAGAGAGGGCAAGAAATCGTGATTGGGAAGCCGAGCGCTCACGTGCCGCCGCATCCCAACAACAGGTTGCGGGGCCCGAACACTGGAAACAGGGTCCGGAACGTGAAAGGTGGGCGGTAGGCCCCCGGATCGGCATCTACACCCATGCGGGCGGCGACGGCGCCATCTTCGGACTGGGCGCTTACGGACGTTACAACATCTCCAACCACTGGCGGGTGGAACCGGGTATCACGGCCCTGCTCAAGGACGGTTGCTCGATCGACATCAACGCCGACATCCAGTACCTCTTCCCCGTCGCCCGCTGGTGGAATGTGTATCCGCAGGTCGGCATCAGCGGCAACGATCTCTACGGCTGGTCGTTCGGCTTCGACGTCGGCGCAGGCACGGACTTCATTCTCACGCGCCGCTGGGACCTTTCGGCCGGTGTGCGCTGGTTGATCCAGACGGCCAAACACCACGACAATCCCATCGTCATCAACATCGGCGCGACCTACAAGTTCTGATCCCGAGCCCGGCGAAAAACGAACGGGGCTGTCTAACAAGTCTTAGACAGCCCTTTTCTATTCGTATTGCTTTCGAAAGCATGCCCGAACGAGCGGTTCCCGAAGGGCAAGAAACTTGTCAGACAGCCCCGTCGTCATCCTATCGTCCGCAGCGCTCAGACGAACGCCGCTATTCAGCTGCGGACGACACCTCCTCGTTCCCGGCAATGCGGCACCGGGCCGGTCCGCAGACCGGCCCGGACGCAATCAGAACCGGTAGGAACAGGTGATACCGAAGTTGCAGAGCGCATGTTCGTTGAACTCCGACGCCGAATCTCCGTCCCAATAAGCGATCCCGGGACCGAACGCCGGCGACCAGTCGAACGACAGACGCACGGGAGCGCCACTGAAATCAATGCCCAGCTTGGCGCAGCCTGCGGCACCGACATAAGCGTAATGGCCCTTGCCGCCCACATTGATGCCGGCGCCCGCATCGAAAAACCACGTACCGGCCGAGGGGGTCCAATTCATCCGGCAGATATTCCAATTGTACAGGGCGGTGAAATCGGCCGTTACCGTGCCGCCCGCATTGGCCCAATAGGCACCGAAACGCCCTTCGATGTAGTTGTCGTTGCTGAAAACATACTGCACATCGGCCATGAAACCCGAGCCGATACGCCCACCGACAGCCCAATTCTGGGCCGAAGCCGACCACGCGCACATGCACACGGTCAGCACAAGCAAAAGTTTCTTCATCTTTCTGTTATTAGGTTTAACGGTTTCGATTCGTATTAACAAAAGTAAAACTTTTCATCCGGAAGAACAAATTTTCAACGGGTTTTGTACGAACAGCGGTATTTCCCCTTGGCCATATTCAGCAGTTTGCTCTTCAGCAGATTCCGCCGCAGGGGCGAGAGGCGGTCGGTGAAAACGATGCCCTCGATGTGGTCGTACTCGTGTTGGATCACCCACGCGGGCAGCCCCGTGAACTCCTCGTCGTGTTCGACGAAATGCTCATCCATGTAACGCATCCGGATCGACAGCGAACGGCGCACGTCCTCGTGGATTCCGGGCAGCGAGAGACACCCCTCGTTGTAGAGTTTGGTCTGCTCCGAACGGAAGTAGATCTCGGGATTGATGAACGCCCGGCGGTATTCCGCCAGCTCGGGATTGTCCTCGCCCCACGGCGTGCAGTCCACGATGAAAAGGCGGATGTTCTTGCCGATCTGCGGAGCCGCGAGCCCCACGCCTTCGGCCGCTTCGAGCGTCAGGAACATGTCCTCGATCAGCTTTTCGAGCTCCGGATAATCGGATTCGATCCGCTCGCACTCGGCGCGCAGGATCGGGGATCCGAAGATGACGATAGGATAAATCATAATTACTTGTTGAATTCCATGTAACTTTGTAAAATAATCGTGGCGGAAATCTTGTCCACCAATGCTTTGTCCCGTCGGGCCATGCGTCCGATGCCGCTTTCGAGCATCGTGCGGTGCGCCATCACGGAGGTGAACCGCTCGTCGTGGAAAACCACCTCCTTGTCGGGATAGGTCTTGCGCAGACGCGCCGCCAGCGGCTCGACGTACTTCCACGTCTCGGACGGCGCGCCGTCCATCCGCACGGGTTTGCCCACCACGATGGTCGAAACGTCGTTGGCGGCGAAATATTGCGCCAACCAGCGCTCCAGCTCCTTCGTCGCCACGGTCTCCAGTCCGCCGGCGATGATTCGCAGCGGATCGCTCACGGCGATACCGGTGCGTTTGGTGCCATAATCAATAGCGAGGATACGTCCCATGTATGTCAAAATCTGCGGTTCGCTTTCTTGTCGTCGTCTTTCCATCACGGCAGAACCCGTACAGGGATTCGGCCCAGCGCCCGGCTTACCGAAAACGGGTTCTGCGGAGGAGCCGCTTACCCGCCCCGGCGATGCACGAGCAAAGCCCGGACTGCGCTCGGGCTTATCGCTAACGCCGTTCGAACTACGGTTCTTTCGAGCCGTACGGGCCGATGCCGCCGGCAGCAGGCACCGTCCTCTTCGAAAGCGAGGCACAGCCCGCCGCTCCGGTTTTTAGGGCAAAAAACGCTCGAATAAAAACGTGAAAGACACTTTTATCTTCTTTCCGCCGTCTCTATTGCCTCCGCGATGCCGGCCGTTCGCCACCCTCGGCGGCAGGCTGCATGTCGCTTCGAGGGCTTCGCGTCGTGCAGCCTCCGACGCCGAACTCCGTTGCAAAAACCGTTTCTTTCGGGGCCGTCATTCTCCCGCCTCGGAAAAACCCGGACGGAATGCGCCGCTGCGATCGGACGCTCGAAAACCGTCCCCCGCGTCCCGCTTCGCACTCGCCGAGCGGCCCGCGGATACATCCCTGCCGACAAAAACGTCCGGTCCCGCCGACACCCCTTCCTGCGTAGCGGGCAACCGTACTCTGCCGGCGATCCTCGCAGGCAGCGCCGGCGTTCGTGGGCATTCCCGTCCCGCACGGTCCGTCGGCCCTTCGTCCCGCCGCATGAAGGCTCCCCACTACAAATTCAACTTTTTGAAAAGGCGGCGGAACGAACACTCCTCCTCCACCAGCGACGGGAGCGCTTCGACGAGCACACGCTCCTGCTCCATCGAATCGCGGTGGCGGACCGTAACGGTGCCGTCCGCGAGCGTCTGGCCGTCGACCGTTATGCAGAACGGCGTACCGATCGCATCCTGACGGCGATAGCGCTTGCCGACGGAGTCCTTCTCGTCGTAGACGACGTTGTAATCGTATTTGAGCATATCCACGATCCGCTGCGCCACCTCGGGCATGCCGTCCTTCTTGACCAGCGGCAGCACGGCCGCCTTCACGGGCGCGAGCGCCGCGGGCAGACGCAACACCACGCGCGAATCGCCGCCGTCGAGCGGCTCCTCGGCATAGGCCGCGGACATCACTTGCAGGAACATGCGGTCGACGCCGATCGAGGTCTCGACCACATAGGGCACGTAACTCTCGCCCGTCTCGGGATCGAAGTACTGGATCTTCTTGCCCGAGAACTTCTGGTGGCTGCCCAGATCGAAGTCCGTGCGCGAGTGGATGCCTTCGACCTCCTTGAATCCGAACGGAAAGTCGAACTCGATGTCCGTGGCGGCATTGGCGTAGTGGGCCAGCTTCTCATGGTCGTGGAAACGGTACTTTTCGTCCCCGAAGCCCAGCGCGCGATGCCACGCCATGCGGGTCTCTTTCCAGCGGCTCCACCACTGCATCTCCTCGCCCGGGCGCACGAAGAACTGCATCTCCATCTGCTCGAACTCGCGCATGCGGAAGATGAACTGCCGCGCCACGATCTCGTTGCGGAAAGCCTTGCCGATCTGCGCGATGCCGAACGGCAGTTTCATGCGGCCCGTCTTCTGCACGTTGAGGAAGTTCACGAAGATGCCCTGCGCGGTCTCGGGACGCAGGTAGATGGTGTTCGCCCCCTCGGCCACGGAGCCGATCTGCGTGGAGAACATCAGGTTGAACTGCCGCACCTCGGTCCAGTTGCGGGTACCGGAAATGGGGCAGGCGATCTCGCAGTCGAGGATGATTCGACGCAGCCCTTCCAGATCGTTCGCGTTCATCGCCTCGGCGAAACGGGCGTGGACCTCGCTGCGGCGTGCGGCGATCTCCGCCACGCGGGGCGAGGTCTCGCGGTACTTGGCCTCGTCGAACGCCTCGCCGAAGCGCTTGCGGGCCTTCTCGATCTCCTTGTCGATCTTCTCGTCCTGCTTGGCGATCCAATCCTCGATGAGCACGTCGGCGCGATAACGCTTCTTCGAATCCCTGTTGTCGATGAGCGGGTCGTTGAAGGCCCCCACATGGCCCGACGCCTCCCACGTACGGGGATGCATGAAGATCGCGGCGTCGATGCCCACGATATTCTCGTGGAGCTTGACCATCGAGTCCCACCAGTAGCGTTTGATGTTGTTCTTGAGCTCCACGCCGTTCTGACCGTAATCGTACACGGCGGCCAAGCCGTCGTAGATCTCGCTCGACGGGAATACGAACCCGTACTCCTTGCAGTGCGCGACCAGTTTCTTGAAAACCTCTTCCTGTGTCATATTCCGTTGTCTTGATAGTTCGTCGAATTTCCTTAGGTATTCCCCGCCTCGGTGCAGTCCGAACGGAGTTCGGCTCCGCCTCGGGTCCGAAGCGAACACTTGAAGATACAAAGATACGAAACTAATCTCAATAATCCGTTTCCCGCATCCGAAATCCGTTGCGGAACATCCCGGCTCCCGCGCTGCGGCGGAAGAAGCGGAGCGTTGGACAAGGCCCCGGCCCGCCCAAACGGACACCGGCACGTCGTACGGCTCCGATGCTGCGCCGCACATGCAGGGCCGATCGCTCAGGCCGGGCCCCTCCTCCGGAAGCATGCGGATCGCAGCCGGCGGCGGCAGTTTGCAAATACGAGAAAACGCAACCGTTCCACCGTGCCGAACGCCGCAGGAAGGATGCAAGATACAAACCGCACCGAGGCGGACGAACGGCTCGACGCAGAAGAATCACCCGCCAAACCGGGCAACGAAATCCCTTCCGGCGGCCGAGCAGGAAAATGGACGGACGAAATTCGTGCAATCCACAGCCCGCAATCACCGCGTTACGCAATCGTCTTACCCGCGGATGCCGAAACCGGAAATTCAGGAGAAGCAAAACACGATCCGCCGGGAAATTCCCCGTCTCCGTCAACGGATCAAACCCGCCTCCATGAAGCTGAAATGTCCCGAGCGCGAGACGATCAGATGATCCAGCAGGCGGATGTCGAACAACGCAGCGGCCGCAGCGACCCGCTCGGTCAGCACCTTATCCTGCGGACTGGGTTCCGCGGCACCCGAGGGGTGGTTGTGCACGAGAATCAACTGCGTGGCCAGCAGCTCCAAAGCCCATTTCACCACCAGACGGTAGTCGACGACCGTACCCTGCACACCGCCCCGGCTGACCAGTTTGCGTTCGATGATCCGGTTCGAAGAGGTCAGATAGACGGCCCAGCACTCTTCGTGCGACAGCGCCTCCATCTGAGGCCGGAATAATGCGGCCACATCGGCACTCGTGCGGATCTGGTCGATCCTGTCCGCCGTTTCGGCAGCGGCCCGGCGTCCCAGCTCCACGGCCGCAGCAATCCGCTGAGCCCGTCGCAGGCCGAGCCCTTCGATCATCCGCAAGCGCTCGGTCCGAAGCTCGGCCAAAGCGGCTGCCGTACCGCCGCAGGCGGCCAAAAGCCGGACCGCGAGCTCTTCGTCTTCGATCAGCAGCGCAAGCAATTCGGCGTCGGCGAGCGCACCGGCCCCGCGCGATTGGAGTTTGTCTACGATATTTTTCAAGGGTAGAGGCGTATTTGAAAAAGTTAGACGATGATCTATTTGCCGTGCCGACGGTCTGCCGCGCAAAGTTCAGCCGCACGACCCGACCGCAGCCCCTTTCCCGGAAAGGCCTGCGCAGGTTCCTTTTCCGCCGCGGTCCGGCGCCCCGCACATGTACGACCCGGCCCGTCGAACGCAATCCGAAGGAAAGTCCCCTCCGCAACCGCAGTCCGAGACTGCGAAAACGACAGCGGTCCGAAACGGCGACCGAATCCGGCATTCCCGGTCCGGCAAAGCGTATACAGTCGTCCGCATCTACAAGGAGAGCCGGTCCACCTTATCCAGCAGCGAGGCGCATGCTTCGTCGCTCACCCCCTCCGACACGGAGCGGGCCGCCTCCTGCTCGGCCTCCTTCTTCGATCCGCCCGTGCCGTGGCCCGTCTCCAGCCCGTCGATGTAGACCGTCGCATGGAATTGCGGACGCATTCCGGCACTGCGGCTCAACCCCGAACGGAACGCGATCGAATGGTGGTTCTTCTGGCACCACTCGATCAGACGGCTCTTGAAATCGGTCTCCGACTCCGTGAGGTCGTCGAGATCGAGGTAATGATAAAATATGCGGTTGATGAGCAGCCGGTTGACGAATTCGTACCCCTGATCGAGGTAGATCGCCCCCATCATCGCCTCGAACGCATCGCCCGAGATGTGCTTCTGCGTGCAGTTGCCGCTCGAATTCGAGATGATGTACCGATCCAGCCCGATCCGCTCCGCAATGCCGTTGAGCGACTGGCGCGACACGATCTTGGAGCGCATCTGCGTCATGAAGCCCTCCTGTTCGTCGGGAAATTCGATGTAGATATAATCCGACGACACGGCCTCGATCACCGCGTCGCCCAGATATTCGAGACGTTCGTTGTTGATCTGCCGGCCGTCGTCCAAAACCAAAGAAGCTGACTTGTGAATCAAAGCCAGCTTATAAAGTTCGATGTTGTGCGGAACGAATCCGAACAGATCGTCGACGATGCGGTAATACGTCTTGTCCCGCCCGAAATTCCTCCGCAGAGGACGCAACAGAAAATCGATCACGGCACGGACACGATCAACACGTTAGCACTTGCGGAATACGATCGTGGAGTTGTGGCCTCCGAAACCGAACGTATTGCTCAGCGCGCACTTCACGTCGCGCGTCTGCGCCTCGTTGAGCGTGAGGTTCAACCGGGCGTCGATCTCCGGATCGAGATTCTCGCAGTTGATCGTGGGGGGCACCACGCCGTGCGTGATGGCGAAGATACAGGCCAGCGCTTCGACGGCTCCGGCAGCACCCAGCAGGTGTCCCGTCATGGATTTGGTGGACGAAATGTTGATGTCGTAGACGTGATCGCCCAACACGCCTGCCACGGCCTTCAGTTCGGGTATGTCGCCCGCAGGGGTCGAAGTGCCGTGCACGTTCACGTAGTCGATCTGCCCGGGATCCACACCGGCGTCTTTCATCGCGTCGCGCATCGACTTCATGGCGCCTTCGCCTTCGGGGTGGGGTGCCGTGAAGTGATAGGCGTCGGCCGAACAGCCGCCGCCGGCGATTTCGCAATAGATCCGCGCGCCGCGGGCTTTGGCATGCTCCAGCTCCTCCAGCACCAGAGCGCCCGCCCCCTCGCCGATCACGAAGCCGTCGCGGTCCCTGTCGAACGGACGCGAAGCATGCACCGGATCGTCGTTACGGGTCGAAAGCGCCTGCATCGCGTTGAAGCCGCCCACCGAAGGTTCGTTGACCGCAGCCTCCGAACCGCCCGTAACCATCACGTCGGCCTTGCCGTAGCGGATGGCGTTCATGGCGTCGATCATGCCGTGGTTGGACGAAGCGCACGCCGAAACGGTGCAATAGTTGGGTCCCATGAAACCGTACTTCATGGAGATGAAGCCGGCGGCGATATCGGCGATCATGCGGGGAATGAAAAATGGGCTAAACCGAGGGGTTCCGTCCCCTGCGGCATAGCCCAGACATTCGTCGAAGAACGATTTGAGTCCTCCGATGCCCGAGCTCCAGATCACGCCGACCTGTTCGAGGTCGATGCGTTCGAGGTCGAGCCCCGAATCCTCGACGGCCTGCGCGGCCGCGATCAGCGCATACTGCGTGAAAAGGTCGTACTTGCGCACCTCCTTACGGTCGAAATAACGGCCCGGGTCGTAATCTTTGACTTCACAAGCGAACTTAGTCTTAAATTTTTCGGCATCGAAATGAGTAATCGGTGCGGCACCGCTTACGCCTTTCTCAAGATTCGAAAAATACTCTGCAATGTTATTACCGAGCGGATTGATCGTACCGATGCCCGTAACAACTACTCTTCTTTCTGTCATGAATTTAAGCTTTTAAGAACTCGCGCAAGTCCTTCGTATGGTGATTTATTTTTTGTGCTCCTCGATATACTTGATCGCGTCGCCTACGGTTGCGATTTTCTCGGCATCCTCGTCGGGGATCGTGATATCGAAAGCCTTCTCGAACTCCATGATGAGCTCCACCGTGTCGAGCGAGTCAGCGCCGAGATGGTTCGTGAAACTTGCTTCGGGAACTACTTCCGACTCCTTTACGCCCAGCTTATCAACGATAATCTCGACAACTTTGGACTGTACTTCTGACATAATTTTAATTTTTTAGTTAAACAATTATTAAGAAACAGTTACTCGATTTCCAAATGAATTTTGCGCAAAAGTAACACTTTTTTTATTACTTTTGACAAAAGAACCTAATTTTTTATTCACAATAGTTTCGACATTTAGCACATTTTTCAAACTAAAATTTTAGCAGCCAGAACATTATGAAACTGCTCCTGATCTCGAATTCGACCAACGCCGGAGAGCCCTATCTCCAATATCCCATGCCCCGCATCGGGGAGTTTCTGCACGGCGTGCGCGAGGCGGTTTTCGTCCCCTACGCCGCCGTTACGTTCTCCTATGCGGAGTACGAAAAAAAGGTCGCGGCACGCTTCGCCGAGCTGGGTATCCGCCTGCGTTCGGTGCACCGCGCAAGCGATCCGCAGCGCATGATCCGCGAAGCGGAGGCCCTCTGCGTGGGCGGCGGCAACACCTTCGCCCTGACCCGTAAAATGCAGGAACAGAAGCTTCTCGGCACGATCCTGCGCAAGCTGAAGGCCGGCACGCCCTACGTCGGCTGGTCGGCCGGCAGCAATGTCTGCTGTCCGACGATCTGCACTACGAACGACATGCCCATCGTGGAGCCCGAGTCGTTCAAGGCCATCGGCGCCGTGAAGTTCCAGATCAACCCCCACTACCTCGATGCCAATCCCGAGGGACATGCGGGCGAGACGCGCGAGCAGCGCATCCTCGAATACATCGAGGCCAATCCGCGCCGCTGGGTCGTGGGCCTGCGCGAGGGGTGCATGCTCCGCTACGAAGCGGGCAGGCTCGAATTGATCGGACCGCGGCCGATGCGCATCTTCAAAAAGGGCATCGCCCCCTATGAGGTCCATGCCGGCGACGACCTCTCATTTTTATTATAGGTATCCCCCGGATGCGACGGGGAGCGAAGGAGGTCCGCGGGCAGAGCAGTCCCGCCGCGGCGGCAGGAAATCCGCAACACGACGGAACATCACGGCAGCGTGCGGGAGCCGCACTGCGACAGGCAGGTCCGCACGCGCCGTCGGATATTGCGGGGCTGTGCCTCGGCTGCCGTCTGCGGACGATGCAGGGCAGCCGCACGCCGAAGGCAGGACGACAAAAACAGGACGGCGGCGGATGCGTTCCGGCTCCCCGCCGGTCGCGGATAACCGCCGCGCAAACAACGCCCCCGCTCCCGGTTCGGGCGGCCGCAGAAACGAAACGACCCGAAAAAGTAATAATCCGGCATGAAATCACTTTCCGACAGGAGCGATCCGCAGACGAAGAGGGAACGACGACCCGCAGACGGGAAATCCGCCGCGCACGCCCCGACCGGCAGGGACGATCCGAGGATGCGGACGGAGCGACAGCCCCCTGCCCAATCCCCGCGCGGGACGGAATCCCCGTCCGCAATGACGGGGCGACGCGGCGAGGAGCTTGCGGCGGAGTGGCTCCGGCGCGAAGGGTACGAGATCTGCGCCCGCAACTGGCGCAGCGGGCACTACGAACTGGACATCGTGGCCCGCAGGCGGCAGTGTCTCCACTTCGTAGAGGTCAAAACCCGCAGAGCCGGCGGACTGACGCCGCCCGAGCAGGCATTGACGCCGGCCAAATGCCGCGCGCTGGTGCATGCCGCCGCATGCTACATGGCGCGACACGCCCCGGACGAAGAGCTGCGTTTCGACCTCATCGCCGTGGACATAGGCCCACACGGCGATGCGGTCGTCCGATTTATCCCCGATGCGGTCGAAAGCCACTGGTAATTTTGCGAACCCGACAAAATATACTATCTTTGTCCGGCCGAAAGATCGTTCTCTCTCTCCGCCGTTCGCGCCGGAGGGAGGGAACGATTGCCGGAAAAACGGTTCTCGACAGACGGCCTGCCGGAACGAATCTGTTCCGCTCCCGGCGGACGCAGAAAAACAAATGCCGTATATTGAACCCAAACCGATGAAATCAGATGTGGATCTATAATTTCGGTCTCGCCCTCTACGCATGGGTCATCCGGTTGATCGCACCGCGGCACGCCAAAGCCAGACTTTGGAGCGAAGGACGGCGGGACCTGTTCGAACGAATGGCCGGGACCATAGACCCCGGGGCGCGGATCGTCTGGATTCATACGGCTTCTCTCGGCGAATTCGAACAGGGTCGTCCCATCATCGAACGCATCCGCCGCGAACGCCCCGAATACAAGATTCTCGTTACCTTCTTCTCGCCCTCGGGCTACGAGATCCGCAAGAACTACCCGGGCGCGGACTATATTTTCTATCTGCCGATCGACACGCCTGCGAATGCCCGCCGTTTTCTCGACATCGCCCATCCCGAAATCGCCGTCTTCGTCAAATACGAATTCTGGCTCAACCTTCTCGCCGAACTGCGGCGCCGCAGCATCCGCACCTACATCGTCTCGGCCATCTTCCGCCGCAACTCGATCTTTTTCAGACCTTACGGGGGGATGTGGCGACAGGCGCTCGAAACGTTCGACACCCTTTTCGTCCAGAACGACGAATCGAAAAGCCTGCTGGCCGAGCTGGGTTTCGACAACGTGGTGGTCGCCGGCGACACGCGGTTCGACCGCGTGGCGGAGATCGCCGCGGCCGCCAAGCGGATCGAGATCGCCGAACGCTTCAAAGGCGGCAGCCGGCTCTTCGTGGCGGGTTCGACATGGAGTCCGGACGAAGAGCTGCTGATCCGTCTGATGAACGACAATCCCGACATCAAATTCATCGTCGCTCCGCACGAAATGGACGAATCGCGCATCGCACGGCTGATGGACGAAACGCGCGGCGGAGCGCTCCGCTACACGGCCTGCACCGACCGAACCGAATACGGCGACCGTCAGTTGCTCGTGCTCGACACCGTGGGACTGCTTTCGTCGGTCTACGGCTACGCCACGTGGAGCTACATCGGCGGCGGTTTCGGCGCGGGCATCCACAATACGCTCGAAGCGGCGACATTCGGCCTGCCTGTGGCATTCGGCCCCAACTATCTGAAATTCAAGGAAGCCCGCGACCTCGTAACGCTGGGGGCCGCCAAATCCGTCGCCAATTACGAAGAGCTGAAGCAATGGTTCGTCCCCTTGCGCGACAACGAGGAATACCGGCGGAAAACCAGCCGAGTCGCCAAAGACTACACCACGCGCCACCAAGGAGCGACGGGGTTGATCGTGAAGGCGATCGTCCGGTGATATTTCCCGACGATTCCATCTCTTCGCCATCGCGGGCCGATCTGTCCGCGCTGCTCCGGAATACGATCCGCGTCATCTTTTCATAAGAGGTCATCACGAAGCCGGGCTCTTCTCCGCCGCGGCGATCCGACACCGCACGCGAAGCGCGGTCGTCCCGCCCGATGCCGCACCCGCCCGCGAACGCACACGATTCGCCCGTTCGAGCTGGTCCGGAAAACGGTCCCGCCCTTCCTTTCGTCCTGCCTGCGATTCCAGCGTCATTCGTCAGAAAAGACGGGAGCAGCCTGCGCGGTATGTCCGCACAAGAGGAGATGCCTCCGCAATCGGAGGTGCGGCCCGCACGGCTCTCCGAAGATCCGCAACCCGGATAACGGGGCCGGCATGCCGAGCGCAAGCCGAACGAAGTGCGGGCAATGGCAGAGACGAAAACGAAAGAGGCTGTCTAACACGTTTTAGACACCTCTTTTTCATTCGTACTGCTATTCGGGAATTCCCAATACGCAATTTTCGGAGGGTTGAAAAAAACTTGTCAGACAGCCTCTTCATCTTTCGGCGCCCCCCATAATCCGGCATCTTCGGAAATCCCGCGGCCTCGGACGGAGGGCAACGCCGCGAAAAGCCACGGGCTCAGGACTTGTGGGTCATGATGTCGAGCACCAGACGGTCCGTCTCGTTCATGCCGTCGCGGCCGATACGCGTGAGGTTGCGGATGCACTTGTCCACGTCCTCCTCGACGATACCCTCCACGGCCGTTACGCAGCGGTGCTCCATGGCCATCATCGCCGACAGCACCGCCGTCGAGACGCCGCTCATCAGCTTCATCGCGCAACTGGGTTTGGCGCCGTCGCAGAGCATGCCCGTCAGCGTAGCGACCATATTCTTTACGGCCGCCGCCGCCTCGTCGTAGCCGCCGCCCATCAGATAGACGATGCCGCAGCTCGAACCGGTGGCCGCCACGACGCAGCCGCACAGGGCCGACAGACGGCCCAAACTCTGCTTGATGTAGATCACCGTGAGGTGGCTCAGCGTGAGCGCGCGGATCGTCTGCTCCTCCGTCGCGCCGTTCTCCTCGGCGAACACCACCACGGGAAGCGTCGCCGCGATGCCCTGATTGCCGCTGCCCGAATTGCTCATCACCGGGATCATCGCACCGCCCATGCGGGCGTCGCAGGCGGCGGAGGTGTAGGCGAGGATATGCGCATATACGTGGTCGCCCATCAGCTTGCGCTCCTGCATGCCGCACATCGTGCGGCCGACGCAGTGGCCGTACTCGCCCTTGAACGACTGCTCGGCGGCAGCCTTGTTCAGCCGACGGGTCTCAAGGATGAAACGCAGCTCGTCCAGCGGCGCCGTCATGGCGAAATCCCACACGCGGCGAAGCGTCAGCTCGGGATCGTCGTCCGCGGCACCGGCTGCCGACGACGCCCCTGCGCGCTTATCGAGCAGCGCTTCGCCGTCGCGCGCTATATATATAAAAGAGGTGTGTCCGCCGGCGATGACGGCCGTGGCGGTGTGCCCCCCGGCTTTGACCTCGATTTCGATATACAGTTTTTCCGCGATATGCTCTTTCAGCGAGATCGAAATACGCTTCTGGTCGATGTAGCGGCGCCCCTCTTCGACGGCCTCGGGCGTCGAGTCCTTCAGCACTTCGAGCTGATAATCCGAGCGTCCGACCAATGCCCCCAGCGCGATGGCGATCGGCAGGCCGATCATGCCCGTACCCGGGATTCCGACGCCCATGGCGTTCTTGAGGATGTTGGCGCTCAGGCGCGCCGTGATTTTCTCGGGCCGGCATCCGAGCGTCTCGGCCGCACGCGCCACGCAGAGCGCCACGGCGATGGGTTCGGTGCATCCGATAGCGGGGACGACCTCCCGACGGATCAGGTCGATGATGCGTTTTCGTTCAGGTTGTGGTATCATTCGGTTACGGTTTGTAATTCTCAACACAAAGGTAACGAAAAATCGTTATCTTCGTACCGAAAACAAGGTAAGAGATGGAAAAATCGAAACCCCGCCCATGGAAAGTTCTCCGGAGCGAATACGTCGCGCGCGAACCGTGGTTCACCGTGCGGCACGAGTGCGTCGAACTGCCCGGCGGCGCCCGTGTGCCGGACTACTACGTCTTCGAATACCCCGCTTGGGTCAACGTGATCGCCATCACGCGCGACGGACTGTTCGTGATGATCGACCAGTACCGCCACGGCCTCGGCCGCACGGACTACGAGCTGGCGGCCGGCGTCTGCGACCCGGACGACGCTTCGCCTCTCGAAGCCGCCCGGCGCGAGCTGCTGGAGGAGACGGGTTTCGGCGGCGGCCGATGGCGCGAGACGATGCGCATCTGCGCCAATCCCGCCACACACGACAACTTCACCCACTGCTTCGTCGCCACCGGCGTGGAACGCCTCTCGCCGCAGCATCTCGAAGCCACGGAGGACCTGAGAGTCCATCTGATGACGCGCGACGAGGTGCGCGGTCTGCTTGAACGGGGCGGAATCGTGCAGGCGTTGATGGCCGCTCCGCTGTGGCGCTACTTCGCCGAAAGCGACAACGCAATCGGGGCTGCCCGAGACACCGACAACGGCGCCGACAACGAAATCGACTCCGCACGAAGCGACGACCGCGGAAACGCCTCCGCGCGCTGATCCCTCCGCAACGGGGTTCTCCCGCCGCCTGCCCCCGTTTCCGTCGGGACCGAGCGGTGCGGACCGCATCGCAAAGGCCGCCGGACGGAGAAAACATACGGACCGTCGGATATTCCATAAGGCTCCCGAACTATACGAATACGCTCTTTTTATACGCAAAAAAGGCCGAAATCGAGGGGGGGGGAGATGTCCGGAAGATTTTACCTAAATTTGTCCGCATCAAATAAAATATCCATTCAACCCTAAATGTCAAGTGAAACTATGAATGAAATTTCGCAAAAACATGGGGGGGGGAATTTAATCAAACGAATTATTCCGCTCCCGTAATCAGCCTCTTGGAGGTATCCGCCGAGCAAGGCTTCGCTACTTCCCAATTCGAACACGGTGAATACGATCCCTATTAAACCGCACACACGTCATGAAAAAAATCTTTTTCCTCGTGAGTGCGGCCGGATGCGTCGCACTCAACGCCTGCTCGACGGACCCCGTCGGCGAACTCGAACCCACAGTGCCCGAACCGCTCGGCACGCACACCCTCACGGCACGCACGCCCCGAACCGCCGAAACGCGCACCCATCTCGGACCGCAGGAAGGCGCATTCTCGCCGGTTCTCTGGAGTACGGACGACCGGATCGCCGTCGTAACCGACCGAGGCTCCCTCTGCCAATACGTACTCACCGGCGGAGAGAACACCGAAGACGGCACCTTCACCGTCTCGGGCACACCGACGGCCGAAGGCGCCTCGTCCCTCGAAGCCTACTATCCCTATTCGGCCTACTCGGCAGGCAAACTCACGATTCCCGGAGCGCAGACCTACGCCGAGGGGTCCTTCTCGCCCGAGACCAACCCGATGTATGCCCGCACCACGGGCGATGAAATCGGCACGCTGGAATTCACCCACGTGGCGGGCGTCATCAACATCCGGCTGACGGACGACGGCACCGGACGCAAGGTGAAGTCGATCCGGCTCGTGTCGACCGACAAGACGCTCTCGGGCGCCGGCACGCTCGCCGAAGGACCCGACGGCGGCCGGATCATCGTCTTCGACGGCGGCGGCAACGAAGCCATGCAGCACGTGGACGAAGCGGGCGCTCCCGCAGCGTCCGACGCACAGAGCGGATCGGAAATCACGCTGACCTGTCCGGAGCCCGTAACGCTCGATGCGGAAACCCCGACGGATTTCCTGTTCGTCGTTCCGGCACAGACCTACCCGGCCGGCACGCTTTCGTTCCGGATCACCGACAACGCGGACCAAACCGTAACGAAGGCGCTCTCGAAACAGCTCGTCGTAGGCCGCGCCAAGATCGTCGACTTCACGGCCATCGCCATCCCGAAGGTCGTCGTGGCCGGGAGTGCCGACGATGTGTCCGACGCGATCAAGAAGGCAGCAACCTCACCCGAGGAAGCACCCGAAGTGGTGCAGGTCGGCTCGAAGGTCGAGAGCGATGCCGAGGTAACCATCCCGAAGGCATTCGCCGAATCGGCCGCGCTGACGGTCGAGGTGCCGCAGGTCGCTGCGAATGCACAACTGACTTTCAAGGAGAGCTCCGCCGCCGATGAAACGGCCGCACTGCCCGAACGGGTCAGCATCGTAACCGACACCGAGACAGCCAAGCGACTGGTGATCGACATGCCCAACACGACCGTAACGGTGAACGGCAAGTACACGAAAATGACCGCCTCCACCGCCGAAAATACGCTCTACGTCGAAGAAAATGCCGAAGTAGGGAAATTGACGCTGAAAAAAGGCAATGCGAAGATCTACGGCACCGTCCGCGAGATCGTCCGCGAGAGCGGCTACGACGGCCGGATCGTCGGCTGCATCGGCACGCAGGCCGGACTGGAGCGCATCCTCGCACAGCAGAAGCAGTTCGACTGCATCGTGATCGAGAAGGACGTAACGGGTCTCGACGGCAAGGGAGGCACGCTGAGCAAGCCGCTCGAAATCGCAGCCGACGCCGAAGTCGCGAACCTCACGATCGCACCGACGTCCGAGGCAGAGGCCACGCACCCGATCGTCGTGTCGGGCGACGGTGTGAAAGCCCTGTTCGACAACGTGCTGCTCGTCTGCAACACGGCCAAGAGCTACGGCATCAGCTGCACGGGCGCAGACCCCGACATCACCCTGCGCAACTCCGAGATCAAGGCTCTCGGCACGGACTGCCGCGGCGTCTCCGTCCTCAACAACGACCTGACGAGCACCGAGAGCCGCATCACGATCGACGGGACGTCGATCCACAGCAACGAGACGGCCATCGGCAGCCGCGACTACACCGAAGAGGAGATCGCCTATTTCAAGAGCCGCGTGAAGGACGGCAACTACTATCCCCGCGGCATCGCCGTGGGCAACAACGGCGGTACGGTACGGATCGACATCCGCAACGGATCGGCGGTTGAAGGCTTCTTCTACGCCGTGAACATCGCGGGTATCACGACGCCCGTGATCGTGAACGCGGAGAATTCGCGTCTGGACGGCCGCGCCGCGCTGAACGTCCACGGCAAGGAGTGCGTATTCGACATCGAAGGCTCGGAACTCATCGGCCGCAACTACTTCACCGGCCCCACCGAAGATTTCGCCGCGATCGTCCTCGACTCAGCGGTAGCGACCGCCGGGAGCAACGCCGTAACGGTTACGGATTCCGAAATCCGCTCCTACAACTCGCCGCAGACCGCCACCAACCACCAGTTTTCGGCCGACCTGCGTTCGAAGAACAACACGCTCCGGCTGCTCGGCGCGACCAAGCTCGTCGAGGCGAACACGCCTCAGCCCGCACGCATGAACTTCCTCGTCATGAACCGCGACGATTCGAACACCGTGGAGGTCGCCCCTTCGGTTACGGTCGAAGGCAGGGAGGGCGCCCACGCACTGCCCGTTACGCTCTGGGACGGCGCGACCGTTACGGAGCCCATGTCCGGCACCGTGCGAAACGACGGCACCGAGTGGTTCTGCTACGAAATCTACGAAGCTTCGGATCTGGCGTGGATCGCCCGCGAAGCCAATGCGGGACGGTTGGCCGAAGGTGCCGGCGTACTCTTCTGCAACGACATCGACCTCGGCAACCACGAGTGGACCCCCATCGGCTACACCAGTCTCACGAACCCCAACGACACGGAAGCGAACTACACGGCCAAGGGGCACCTCTTCAGCGGTTGCGTATTCGGCAACGGACACACCGTCCGCAACGTGCGGATCGACCTGACGACCCCTGCGCGCGGTCTCTTCGGACAGGTCTACGGCACCGACGACAAACCCGCGGCGATCGACGACCTCCACGTCGAAAACGTCGCGATCGAAGGCGAAGGCAAGTGGACCGGCGGTCTGGCGGGCTACGTGCGCAACGTCTCCCGCATCAGCAATTGCTCGATCAAGGAGGTCGCCATCGCCTGCGGCGAAGGCGCCAACACCTACGGCAGCGGCGGTCTGTTCGGCTATTTCGGCAACAATTCGGGCGAAGTGCTGATCGAGAAGTGTTCGTCGGAGAATGTCGCATTCACCGGCAAGAGCGGCTGGAACAACGGCGGCCTCATAGGCAAGTTTTACAGCGGCAAAACCGTGAAGGTTACGATCCGCGACTGCCAGCCGTCGAAGGGCTACTTCCGGACCGTCTTCGCCAAAGGTCAGACGATCGGCGGTATCACGCCGTACTATGCGCCCGACGGCTACAACAACTCGTGGTTCATCGGCAACATCACCAACACCAAGGGATTCGATCTGGTGATCGAGCGGATCGCCGACAACAGCGCCAACTGGACCGAGACCGACGCCGCGACCGGCGCCGAACTGACGCAGGAGGCCCTGTCGGCATTCTACAAGGCGCCCTACATCAGCATCTACGACAACTACAAGAACACGGCCGTCGGCACCGATTCGGGTACGATCACCATCGACGGCGTCAGGGTACATCCCGCGGCGGCGGAATAACCTCCGCCCGCAGGCGATACAAAAAGAGGCTGTCCGAAACTCGTTCGACAGCCTCTTTTTCATTCGTACCGCACCGTTCGGAACCCTTTCCGAGCAGGCGATTCCCGTCGGAGGGGGAGGAAGGGCAGCTCGTCGGACGGACCTCCGTTTCCATCCGCGGATGCGCCCCGGCGGGAACCTCCCCACCGGGGCGGCACGCAGCGCATCCCCTACTTCCCGACCGAGACGGCCAGCGCGAAGAAATAACGCGCGGGGTCGAGGCCGAGCGTTTCGAGCAAACGGTCCGAGGCGCTGCCGCGCGTAACGGATTTCAGTCCGTGGCCGGCGGCATAGAGGTTCGCGTTCTCGACGTAGCAGGCGGCGTCCTGCCCGCAGAGGAAGCGGACGTGTTCGGCCGGGATCGCCTTGCCCTCGTACACGCTCAGATCGGCCACGAAGACCAGATTGAGCGGTGCGGTCGCCACGAAGGGCTGGGCGCCCGACACGGCGCGGTGGTCGCCTTCGAGCACGCGCGTGAGCTTATGCGCCCGCGCATCGTAGCTGTACACGCCCTCGCGGAAAAAAGCGTAGGTGCGGATCGGGTAGAGGCCCAGCGCCGACGGGGCCGTGAGGTGGTCGTTCGCGGGGCGGTTGATGCCCGCGGCGGCCCACACCACGCCCGAAAGCTCTTCGAGCGAGAGAGGCTCCGCCGCGAACTCGCGCGACGACCGGCGGTTCCACAACGCCTCGTCGACGGTCGTGCCGCCGACCGAATCGGGCCTGAGAAGCGCGATCTCCGCGCCCATCTCCACTTTCGTGGCCGGTTCGGGGGTCTTCGCACCCCGCCCGGCCGGCGCTCCGCACGCTGCGAGCGCGAGAGCGGCCATTGCTGCAATCATTCTCATCGGATACGATCTATTTTAAACAGTTTATATGCAAATATACAAAAAACGGGACAATCGCTGCGAATTCGACGGAAAACCGCTATATTTGGAACTCCGTTTGGTTAGTAGGAGACACGAACATACACCGAGAAGATGAAAGTAGGACTCTTCATTCCCTGTTACATCAACGCCGTCTACCCCGAAGTGGGCGAAGCCTCGTACAGGCTGCTCGCCTCGCTGGGGCTCGACGTGGATTATCCGACCGGGCAGACCTGCTGCGGGCAGCCGATGGCCAACGCCGGATTCGAACGCGACGCCCGCCCGCTGGCCGAACGCATGGAACGGCTCTTCGCCGCGTACGACTACGTGGTCGGCCCCTCGGCCAGCTGCGTGGTTTTCGTCAAGGAGGGCTACCCGCGCCTGCTGGACGGCTACCGCGAGCACGCCTGCATCGACGCGCGCATCTACGAAATCTGCGAATTCGTGCACGACGTCGTGCGCCCCGCGAAACTCGGCGCCTGCTTTCCGCACAAGGTGAGCCTCCACAACTCCTGCCACGGCGTGCGCAAACTGGGGCTCAGCACCCCCGGCGAGCTGAACGTCCCCTACCGCTCGAAGCTGCGCGACCTGCTCGAAATGGTCGACGGCGTCGAGGTATGCGAACCCTCGCGGCGGGACGAATGCTGCGGCTTCGGCGGCATGTTCTCCGCCGAAGAGAACGCCGTCTCGATCCGCATGGGCCGCGACAAGCTCCGCGACCACCTCGCCACCGGCGCCGAATACATCACCGGAGCCGACAGTTCGTGTCTGATGCACATGCAGGGCATCATCGACCACGACCGGCTTCCGATCCGCACGCTGCACATCGTCCAAATTCTCGCATCGAACCTATGAGCACGCATTCCCGAGCCGCGGCGCGGTTCGTCGCCGACGCCGCACGCACCGCATGGCACGACGGCGCGCTCTGGACCGTCCGGGCCAAACGCGACCGCATGGCGCAGAGCGTCCCCGAGTGGGAGGCGCTCAGGGCCGCTTCGTCGGCCATCAAGCGCCACACGCTCAGTCATCTGGGCCATTACCTCGAACTCTTCGAACGCAATGCCTCGGCCAACGGCATGCAGGTCCACTGGGCCGCGGACGCCGACGAGATGAACCGCATCGTCGGGGAGATCGTCGCGGCGCACGGCGGCCGCAACCTCATCAAGAGCAAGTCGATGCTCTCGGAGGAGTGCGGGCTGACGCCCTATCTGCTCGCGCGGGGCGTCGACGCCGTGGAGAGCGATCTGGGCGAACGGATCATGCAGCTGTTGCACCGTCCGCCCAGCCACATCGTCCTGCCGGCGATCGCTGTCAAACGCGAGGAGGTGGGCGAACTCTTCGAGCGGGTGTGGCATACCGCGGCGGGCAACAGCGACCCCGCCTACCTCACGCACGAGGCCCGCAGACACCTGCGCGGCAAGTTCCTCGGCGCCGACATCGCCATGACGGGCGTGAACTTCGCCATCGCCGAAGCAGGTGCTTTCGCCGTCTGCACCAACGAAGGCAACGCCGATCTCGGCACCTCGTTCCCCGATCTGCACATCGCCATCATGGGGCTCGAAAAGGTGATCCCCGACTACCGGGCGCTGGCCGTCTTCACGCGGCTGCTGGCCCGCTCGGCCACCGGGCAGCCCGTAACGACCTACACGTCGCTCTACCGCCGGCCGGCCGCAGGCAAGCAGATCCACGTGGTCATCGTGGACAACGGCCGCACCGAAAGCCTCGCAAACGAGGCGCACCGCAACATGCTCAAATGCCTGCGCTGCGGCGCCTGCATGAACACCTGTCCCGTCTACCGGCGTTCGGGCGGCGCCACCTACTCCTATTTCATCCCGGGTCCGCTGGGCATCAACCTCGGCATGCTCCGCTCGCCGGAGCGCTACCACGGCAACGTCTCGGCCTGCTCGCTCTGCTACTCCTGCTCGGAGGTCTGTCCCGCGAAGATCGACCTCGGCGAGCAGATCTACGCATGGCGGCAGGAACTCGACGGCGAAGGGCTGGCCGACGCACGCAAAAAACTGGCGGTCAAAGCCATGAACTTCGCCATGCGGGCCCCCGGCCGGTTCTACGGCGCCATCGCGCTCGGACGCTTCGCCGGGCGGCTGCCCCATGGCGTGCTGAACAATCGGCTCAACCCGTGGTACGGTTCGGGCCGCGACATGCCCCGCTTCGCTCCCCGCACCTTCGATGCACTCTGGAAAGCGGGCCTCGTCCGCAAGGCGTGCGGCACTTCCGACGACTCAAACCCCGAAAAACACCGGCAAACACCATGACAACCAAAGAACGCATACTCCGCCGGATCGCCGACGCACGCATGCCCGCGGAGGCATACCCCGCATTCGATTTCACACCCCAGCGGTTCGAAGACCGCACGGCCGAGTTCATCCGGCAGACGGAAGCCGCCGGCGGCCGGGCCGTCCTCGCGGATGGCGCACCGCTCGACGAACTGATCCGGCAGCTCTACCCCGATGCGCGGCGCATCGCCTCGCGCCTCGCCGAGGTAAAGTCGGCGACGATCGACCCCGATGCGACGGACGATGCGCGCACGTTGTGCGACGTCGATCTGGGCGTGGTCGAGGGGCTCCTCGCCGTGGCCGAAAACGGCGCGGTGTGGATCCGGCAGAACATCCGCCACAAGGCGCTCTACTTCGGAGCGACGGCTCTTCTGATCGTCGTTCCGCGCGAGGCCGTCGTCGACACGATGCTCGACGCCGTCGGACACCCCGCTTTCGCCGATGCCGACTTCGACTACGGCTGCTTCATGTCGGGCCCCTCGAAAACGGCCGACATCGAGCAGGCGCTCGTCTTCGGAGCGCACGGTCCGATCTCCACGACGGTCGTCCTGCGCTGACAACACATACACCCCCACGCTTATGAATCCACAGGAACTCTGCACCATCTGGTTTTCGCCCACGGGCACCTCGCGCCGAATCGCCGAAGCCGTCGCCCGCGGCTTTTCGGAGCAGCCGGCCGGCATCGCACGCACGCACGAGGCCGCCGACGCGACGGTCGCGGCCGACGCAGCGACAGCCGATGCCGCAACGGCACGGCACGCAGGCGAAACGCCCGGCACGCTCCCCGTCCGCACCGTCGACCTGACCCATGCGGCACCCCGCCCGACCGTCATTCCCCGGCATGCCGCGGCCGTGATCGCCGTACCCGTCTACGGCGGACGCGTAGCCCCGACGGCCCGCCTGCGGCTCGAAACCGTGCGCGGCTGTTCCACCCCCGCCGTACTGGCGGTCCTCTACGGAAACCGCGCCTTCGAAGGCGCTCTCGCGGAGCTGGCCGAAATCGCCGCGGCACAGGGATTCGTCCCCGTGGCGGCCGCAGCGTTCGTAGGCGAACACTCCTACTCGTCGGACCGCTTCCCCATCGCCGCCGGACGACCCGACGCCGCCGACCTCGCCGAGGCGGAAGCCTTCGGCCGACAGACGGCGCAGCGGCTCGCAGCCGCCGGATCCTGCAGCTCCGCAGGCGGCATGCAGGCAACGCAAGACGGACCGGCGGACCACGCGCCGCACGGACCCGAAGCCCGCGAAACGGCCGGAACCGCACAGGAGATGCCGCCCCGCGGCGGCGAAGCGCCCGGGAAGCCGGCAACGGAGGAGTGCGGAATCGCGCCGATCGACGTCCGCAAGATCGCGCATCCCGCCAGCGGGCTGTGGCCGACGTTGCGCTTCGTCCGGTTCGTGCTCGGCTACCGCCGCCGGCAGAAACGCCGTCCCGTCGTCTATCTCCCGCAGACCGACCCCGCCGTCTGCGTGCGCTGCGGCCGCTGCGCGGCGCTTTGTCCCGTCGGAGCCATCGCCGCGGGCCGCGAGGAGCAGACGGACCCCGCACGCTGCATCCGCTGCTGCGCCTGCGTCAAGGGATGCCCCGTCGGGGCCCGCACGTTCGACACCCCTTTCGCGGCCGCCCTCTCCCGCAATTTCCGCAGGCCCAAACCCAACGTGTTTCTGCCTCCGACGGAACGGGAGACGCCGAAGCAACGAACGGAACGACAACAGCCGGACGGACGGCACCGGACGCCCGAAGCCGATCCTCCTGCGATCGGGCGTCCATGAGCCGGAAAAACGAAAAAGCAGAGAGGTAAAACGGGGTTGTCCGACGAGTTTTTTCAACCCTCCGAGCATTGCGTATCCGGGAAAGTTCACGAATAGCAGTACGAATAAAAACGGGCTGTCTAAGATTTGTTAGACAGCCCGTCCGTTTCCGCAGCGGAAGCGGTTACTCGATCTCGATACGGCGCGATGCGGCAGCGGCCTCTTCCTCCTTCTTCTTCGGGATCTCGATGGTCATCACGCCGTGCTCCATCCGGGCCGTGATCTTCTCCCGCTCCACGTTGTCGGGCAGCAGGAAACTCTGCTGGTACTGACTGTACGAGAATTCGCGGCGGAGATAGGTGCCCTTCTGCTTGCCTTCCTCCTTCTCCTCGTGTTTCTTTTCCAGCGAGATCACCAGCTCGTTATCAGGCGTGATGTCGACCTTGAAATCCTCCTTCGTCATGCCCGGAGCCGCGACCTCGACCTTGAAATCCCGGTCGTTTTCGATGATATTCACGGCAGGCGCCGTGGAAGCGTTCGGACGATCCATCCACTCGTTGCCGAAAAATTCGTTGAAAATGCTGGGCAGCCAGTTCTGACTCTTTCTTGCAGGTACCATAATCTTGTCCTCCTTATTTTTTAGTTAAACGTTTTTCCTTTCGCACCGGTCCTTTCGGCACCGGCTCCACTCGTCATATGGTCAAATCCTGTGCCAGCCGCAGCAATCTGCAAGAATGTCATGAATTGACACGAAAATCTGACGCGGCGGCCGGCCGGCACGCCATTTTTTCAGCCGCACGGCAGATTCCGGCCGGATATTTCGTACCTTTGCGGCATGGATTTCTTCGAACGGATACGCAACGACTACGGCCTCTCGGCCGGGGCCGTGCGGACGCTCGCCGCCGCGGCCGAACGGATCGACGCCGGACGCAAAACGTGTCTCGTGCGCGAAGGCGAACGGGACGCATGGCTCTATTTCGTAGAAGAGGGTTCGCTGCGCACCTATGTCATGCGCGAGGATCGCTGCGTGATCCTCAACTTCGCCTTCGAAGGCGACCCGGCGACCTCCGTGCTGGGCGTCGCGCCCTCGGGTCTCGCGTTCGCCACGGTCGAAACCCTCGAACCGTCGCGCCTCGTCCGCATCCCGCGCATGCGCATGGACGAGTTGTTCCGCAGCTCCGCCGAGCTGGCCGACTGGGGACGCCGCATGAGCGAGCGCATGCTCCGCAGCCACGAGGAGTATTTCGCCGATTACTCGTGGCGCGAAAAAGGCAAGCAATACTTCCGTCTTCTGGCAGAGTATCCCGAACTGCTCCTGCGCGTGCCGCTCAAGGATCTCGCGGCCTATCTTTTCGTAACGCCCCAAACCCTCAGCCGCATCCGCGCCGCCGTGAAGCGGAAATTACCATAAGATAACTTTTTTCGGCTGCCGAAGCGCTACCTTTGCCCCGCGAAAAAAACGTCAGAATCCTATGGAACGCGACAGCATCGATTTCAGAAACACCGCAATCCGCCGCCTCTTCCTGCGCTTTCTCCTGCCCACGGTGCTGGGGATGGTCAGTTCGGCGGTCTTCATCGTAACGGACGGCATCTTCGTCGGACGCGGCGTGGGCAGCGACGCTTTGGCGGCCGTCAATCTCGTTGCACCGGTCTACACCCTCGCCACGGGTCTCGGGCTCATGTTCGGCATGGGCTGCTCGGTCGTGGCATCGGTACACCTCGCGCGCGGCAAAGCCCGCGTGGCGGGCATCAACGTTACGCAGGCGCTCGCCGTACCGGCCGCGGGCCTCACGCTCGCCGCCGCCGTGCTCATGGCCGCATGGGAGCCCGTGCTCGCTCTGCTGGGCACGCCGGCCTCGCTGCTCGCCCCCGCACGCGAATACCTCTTGTGGTTCGTGCCGTTCCTCATGCCCATCGCCCTCTTCAACATTCTGATGTTCACCGTGCGGCTCGACGGAGCCCCCGATTTCGTGATGGGCTGCAACCTGCTGGCCGCGGGGCTCAACATCGTACTCGACTACATCTTCATCTTCGTCTGCGGCTGGGGTCTGGCGGGCGCCGCCGTCGCCACGGGCATCGGCTACACGCTGGGGGCCTGCATCATGCTCCGCTACATGCTCCGCCGCAGCCGCACGCTGCGGCCCGTGGCACTGAAATTCAGCCCGCGCAGCCTGCGGCTCACGGCCCGCAACATCGGCTACATGACCTACGTGGGATTCCCTGCGCTGCTGAGCGAGCTGGCCATCTCGTGCATGATGGTGGCGGGCAACTACGCCTTCATCCGCTACGTGGGCAAGGAGGGCGTGGCGGCGTACAGCATCGCCTGCTACCTCTTCCCGATCATCTTCATGATTTACAGCGGCGTCATTCAGGCCGCACAGCCCATCATCAGCTACAACTACGGCGCCGGTCAGAACCGACGCGCGAACAAGGCGTTCCGGCTGGCACTGCTCACTGCGGCCGGATTCGGAGCCGCGGTATGCGCCGCCACATGGCTGGGCGGCAACCGCCTCGCCGGCCTCTTCCTCACGCCCGACGCTCCGGCCTACGGCCATGCGCTTGCCGGTCTCAAACTCTTTTCGCTGGGCTATCTCTTCTTCGGGATCAACGTCGCGGCGACAGGCTATCTTCAGAGCCTCGAACGCGGCAAGGCCGCCGCAGGACTCACGGCGCTGCGGGGCATCGCGCTGATGGCGCTCGCATTCGCGCTGCTGCCCCGCTGGTGGGGCGAGACGGGCATCTGGCTCGCCGTCCCCGCCGCCGAACTGCTCACCGCCCTGCTGCTCGGTGCACTCCGGCTGCGCCTCCGGCGGCACCGCCCGACGGCGCGTTAGGCGTGCAGCGGCCCGCGAACGACGGACGGCAGCGCAAAGCAGGCGAAACAGGTACCGGACGACAACAAACAACAACCGACAACGCACAAAAGAGAGCCGCAGCAGTCCGCGAACGCCGGACGACAAAGCACAAGAGGGGCGGCGGACGACGCATAACGACAGATGCCGCCGGGAACCGTCGCCGCCGCGCCGCGAAGCACGCGACCGCCCTCCGTCGCAGACGGGCAGCCGCCCGTCGCCGGGATCAGAAGCGCCGCGTATAGCCGTGGCAGTAGGGACGCGTCCCCTTGCGCAGGTAGTAGTCCTGATGATAGGCTTCGGCGGGCCAGAAACGGCCGGCCGGCGCCACCTCGGTTACGACCTCGTAGCCTTTGGCCCGAAGCAGGGAGATCAATCTGTAAGCCACGGCACGCTGTTCGGGCGAGGTGTAGAATATCTCGGAACGATACTGGTCGCCGATGTCGGGCCCCTGTCCGTTCTCCTGCGTCGGATCGTGGATCTCGAAAAACAGCCGGGCGAGCGTCTCGTAGGAGACCCGCGAAGGATCGAACCGCACGCGCACCGTCTCGGCATGTCCCGTGCGGCCGCGCGAGACCTGTTCGTAGGTCGGCGACGGGGTCGATCCGCCCATATAGCCCGACTCCACGTCCACGACGCCATCCAGCTGGCGGAGCATGTGCTCCACGCCCCAGAAGCAGCCTCCGGCGAAATAGGCCGTCTCCACGGCCGGCCGCACGGCCGCCTCGGGCCGGCGTTCCGACGAGGTTGCCTCGTCGGCGGCCGGTTCGAAGACCATCGAGACCGAATTGACGCAGTGGCGCGTGTTTTTCGGCGTGAAACCCTCGCCCGCGAAGACGTGGCCCAGATGTCCGCCGCAGCGGGCGCAGACGATCTCCGTGCGGCGTCCGTCGGCATCGGGCACACGCTCGACGGCTCCGGCGACGGCATCGTCGAAGCTGGGCCAGCCGCACCCCGCATCGAATTTGTCCTGCGAACGGTAGAGCGGCGCGCCGCATTGACGGCAAAGGTAGGTGCCGTCTTCCCAACAGTCGTAATAGGCGCCCGAGAAGGGGCGTTCCGTACCTTTTTGCAGGATCACCCTGCGCTCTTCCGGTGTCAGCGATTTCATATTCTGTGCGATTGCGGGATGTGAGCATCCCAGTAAGACGATGCAAAACGAAACGATCCCCCCGAGGCGGCCAGCCGCATAGGGGCGGGCGGCAGCGGTCCCTTCCGGAGTGTGCCGCCGCAGCCGGCTCCATCGCCGGCAGAGAACGATTCCGAAACCGAATAATACGCTCTTTTCCATAATCACTCCGAACGGGGCAAAAACTGCGCCGCAGTACGGTTGCCGTTCCGAAACGTTTCGCTATCTTTGCAAAGGTATGGAACCGAATCCGAAATTGCAATTCCGACGCGCGGAACCCGCCGACGCGCCGCGCATCATGGAGATCATCCGCGAGGCACAGGCGCAGATGCGGGCGCTGGGCAGCGCACAATGGCAGGACGGCTACCCCGCCCTGCGGGACATCGAAGCGGATATCGCCGGCGGACGGGGCGTCGCGGCCGTCGGAACCGGCTGTTCGCCGGAACCCGCCGGCTGCACGGCAGCACCCGCAGACGAGACAGATCGCAGCGGCGAAACGAACGGCAGGAAGACGGACGGCGCCCGGATGCGGGCGGTCCGAACGGCGGAGCCGCGGGTCATCGCCTACGCTGCGGTCGTCTACGACGGCGAGCCGGCCTACGACGCGATCGAGGGCCGCTGGCTCACCGCAGGGCCTTATGTCGTCGTACACCGGCTCGCCGTGGCCGACGAAGCCAAAAGACGCGGCACGGCAACCGCCTTTCTGCGCCACGTGGAGACCGAAGCCCGTGCACGGGGCATGCGCGGGTTCCGCATCGACACGGCGCACGACAACCGCTACATGCAGCGGTTGCTCCGCACGCTGGAGTTCACCCTTTGCGGCCGCATCCGGTACCGGAGCGGCGAACGGCTGGCCTACGAAAAACCGCTGGACGGGGCTCTCCCGGAGCCTACGGGGGTGAGGGACACGGCACCCCAACGGCCATGCCGCCCGGAGGACCGACGATGAAACGGGATCGGAGACAGAAAGCAGCAGTCGCACCTCCGATGTGCGGGGCGCAGACCGAACGGGCGGCCGAAACCTTCGCAGCCGCAGAGGGCGAGGCCGACGGCTGTCGTTTCATGCGGGGTACGATCGCCGGAGCGAAACATCCGCATCCGACGGTTGCGAACTGCACGTTCGACCACGTAACTTTCGTCGAATGCGATTTCAGGGGCATCCGTTTCACCGACGTGCGGTTCGACCATTGCGACCTCTCGAACCTCCGGCTCGACGGCGCGGCGTTCTGCCGCACGGAGTTCGCGGGCTGCAAACTGCTGGGCGCATCGCTGGCCGAGGCGTCGCTCTCCCATGTAACCGTGTCGAATTCCAACTGCCGCTACCTCCACCTCGCGCAGGGCCGTCTGAAGATGTGCCGCTTCGAGGAGTGCGACCTCACGCAGGCCGTGCTCACCGGCTGCCGGCTTCAAGGAGCGGCATTCGACCGCTGCCGCCTCGCGGAGGCCGACTTTTCCCACACGTCGCTGCAAGGCATCGACCTGCGCAGCTGTCGGATCGAAGGGCTGCGGCTCCATCCGGCGGACCTTCGCGGAGCGATCGTCTCGACCGCACAGCTTCCGGACCTCGTGCCGCTGCTGGGCGTCGTGGCGGACGACGGCTACGAGTAGCGGTCGGACCGCTTCCGGCCGTCTTCGCCGCCGCACGCACGGCATGCAGCCGCACAGCATTCCACCCGAAGCATGCGCCCCGGAAGCAGCCGTCCTCCACCGATGCAAACGGTACGGGCTGCGGCGAAATGCCGTCCGCCGCACGCGGCGGCGGGCCGACGATACGGACAAAGCGACTTCGACGAACCATCGGCCCCGTGCGACCGCACGGAATGTACCGTTCGGCCCACATGCTCCCGTCGTCCGAAACGCCGCCGAGCCGCATCGCGGAGTCTCCGGAATGCGGCGTTTCCCGCGCCCGGCGAACGCCGCCCCCCCCCGAATTCATCGGAAAGCCGACCGCCCGGACTGCGCCGGACAGTGCCGCCGCACGCACGGAAAAAGCGCAAGAGCCGCTACCCTACTTTGCGGGTTTCCGCCCGCTGTCCGATACCCGTCCGGCAGCGGGTCTCTTTCTGCGCACCGACCAGCCGAAGCGGCCGATCGCTTCGCCCAACCCGAAATATTCGCCGTGGGAGTAGACCAGCGGACGGGCCCGTTCGAGATCGAAACGGCCGTCGGGGTCGATGTAGCGTTCGTCGGCCTGCACGTTGACCACCTCGGCGACGAACATGTCGTGCGTCCCGAGCGGCACGATCCGCTTCACGCGGCATTCGATCGACACGGGCGCCTCTTCGACCGTCGGAGCCGCCACGACCGCCGAGCGGCCCGGCGTGAGCCCCGTCTCGCGGAACTTGTCGTAGTCGCGGCCCGAACGGACCCCGCACCAGTCCGCAGCGCGGGCCAGCTCTTCGGTCGTGAGGTTGATGACGAACTCGCCCGTGCGGCGGATGATGCCGTAGGAGTGGCGCTCGGGACGTACCGAGATGTAACACATCGCGGGATCGGAACAGACCGTCCCCGTCCACGCCACGGTCAGCAGATTATACTCTTCGGGCACGGCACCGCAGCTGACCAGCACGGCAGGCAGCGGATAGATCATCGTCCCGGGTTTCCAATTTTGTTTCATAACTCGATTCAGCAATTACATACATTGATTCTTCCGAAATTCGGGCCGCCCGCCTCCCGAGAGCCTGCGGACGCGCCTGCGTCGTCCGTCGGGCGGAACCCCGTTCCGGCAAAGATAGTCATTTCCTCCGGAATCCGGCGCCGCGGAACGCCGGACCGCTACGAGCGATCGGCTTTGCCGGCGGGTTCGCGGCTCCGACCGCAGGTGCGGACGCCGCCCGACGCCCCCTCACCGCCGGACTTCGTTGCGGCAGAACCAGAACACGGAGGGCGGCGAACCGGACGCTGCGGAATCCGTCCGCACCGAAACCGAAGACCGCACCAGTCGGAGGGCCGGACCTCCGCCCCCCCTCATCCGCCGAAGCCGCCCCGGCCGGAGAGGGGCCGCACACGCACCCGTCGCCGCACACGCAAACGGAACGAACATCCGTCCGAACCGTCCACGATTAAAAACCGTCCCGCAGCGGAGATTCCCGATTTTCTTCGTAACTTTGCCGTTAAGAACAATCATCAAAGACCGCATACCTATGAAAACCACCTATCTGGGACTGGAGCTCCGAAGTCCGGTGATCGTAAGCAGTTCGCCCTACACCTCCACCGCCCAGACCATCGAACAATGCGCCCGACACGGCGCGGGCGCCGCGGTGCTGAAATCCATCTTCGAGGAGCAGATCATCCATCAGGCCGCAGCGCTGGAACAACACTCCGACTCGGCCTACGGCGATGCGGGGCTCTACTTGGAACGCTATCTGGGCGACGACTACAAGGCCCGCTTCCTGCAGCTGATCGGCGAGGCCCGCGCAGCGACGGACCTTCCGCTCATAGCCAGCATCAACTGCGTGGCCACGGGCGACGCATGGATCGAGTATGCGGAAGCGATGGCCGAGGCCGGCGCCGCGGCTCTCGAACTGAACATTTTCTTCCAGCCGACGGACATTCTCGAAGAGTCCCGGGAGATCGAACGCCGCTACGCCGAAATCGTCGGCAAGGTGGCCTCGGCCGTGCGGGTTCCCGTCTCCGTGAAACTCCCGATGCGTCTGACGAACGTCTGCAATCTGGGCAACCGTCTGCTGGGCTGCGGAGCCCGGGGAGCCGTGCTCTACAACCGCTTCTTCGAACCGGACGTGGACATCGAGAGGATCGCCTTCGCCGAAGGGTCGCCTTACAGCGAGCCTTCCGAACTGCGCAATCTGCTGCGCACGGCGGCCATCTTCACCTCCGTGCTCCCGCAACTGGACCTCTCGGTCTCGACGGGCGTGCACGACGGAGCGGCGGTAGTCAAGGCACTGCTGTGCGGCGCACGCACGGCACAGGTCTGCACGGCCATCCACAACGAAGGTTTCGGAATCATACGGCACATGAACGAATTCGTGGACCGCTGGGCCGAAAGCCACGGCTTCGAATCGCTCGAAGAGTTCCGCGGACGGCTCAATTTCCGGGACGATCCCTCGCCGGTCTATCAGCGCGTACAGTACATGCGCTATTTCCCCTCATCCGAAGAATAAACGAAATATGGAAAACAGAATCACGACCCTATTCGGCATCCGCCATCCGATCGTGGCGGGCGGCATGATCTGGTGCAGCGGCTGGCGTCTCGCGGCCGCCGTGAGCGAAGCGGGCGGATTGGGGCTGATCGGCTCGGGTTCGATGACGCCCGACCTGCTGCGCGAGCACATCCGCCGCTGCCGCGCCGCCACGACGCGACCGTTCGGCGTGAACGTGCCGCTCATGTACCGCTACGCGGAACCCATCCTGCACACGGTCATGGAGGAGCGCGTACCCGTGGTCTTCACCTCGGCCGGAAGCCCGAAGACATGGACCGCACGGCTCCACGAAGCCGGCTGCCGCGTCGCACACGTCGTGTCGAGCACGCTGTTCGCCCGCAAGTGCGAAGAGGCGGGCGTGGACGCCGTGGTCGCCGAAGGATTCGAGGCCGGGGGCCACAACGGACGCGAGGAGACCACAACGATGGTGCTCGTGCCGCAGGTCCGGCAGGCGGTGTCGATTCCGCTGATCGCCGCCGGAGGCATCGCCACCGGCAGCGGCATGCTCGCAGCCATGGCGCTCGGCGCCGAAGGGGTCCAGATGGGGACCCGCTTCGCCCTGTCCGAGGAGAGCTCGGCCAGCGAAGCCTTCAAGCGGCTCTGCACCGGCCTCAGCGAAGGAGGCACCATGCTGGCACTGAAGAAACTGAGCCCGACACGGCTCGTCAAAAACGGATTCTACCGGACGGTCGAGGAGGCCGAAAGCCGCGGTGCGACGGCCGAAGAGCTGCTGGCGCTCATCGGCTCGGGACGCACGCGCAAGGGTATCTTCGAAGGCGACACGGAGGACGGCGAACTCGAAATCGGACAAATCGCCTCGCTCATCCGCGACCTGCCGCCCGCCGGCGAGATCGTCCGGCGGATCGTCGACGAATACGACGCAGCGGCGAAGCGGATCGGGAGCCGCTGACACCCCGCGGCATACGGCGGAAAGAGACGCGGCGGAACGGCGTCCGGGAATGCCCGACGGGCGGCCTCCGCCCCCCTCGCGGGAAACGCGGTATGCCGGACCGCATGGCGGCGACATCCGGCTACGGACAGCGTGCAGCCGGGAATGTCCGACGGGCGATCTCCCGGCCGTAACGGTCCCGCTGCGCGGAAAACACGGGCATCGGTCCGCATGGCGGCGACATCCGTCGAGAACGAAAAAAGCATAGAAGCATACCGGGGGACACCGCAGACAGGGCGGTCTCGCGCGTCGGGGCAATCCGCCTTCGCCCCGGGTCGGAGCCGGGGGGGGGCACCCGTCTCCGCCGGACAGAACGCCGCAACGCGGCATCCCGGGAAGCGACGTTCCGGTCCGGAGCCGGGAGGGAGAGGGGGGGGGCGAATCCGAGACCGGTTACACCCGGTCCTTACAGATCGCGCCGTCTTTCATGATGAGCGCGAAATTGCGTTCGGGGTCCTCCAGCAAGGAGAGGTCTTGCAGGACATTCCCTTCGACGAGCAGCAGATCGGCCAACGCACCCTCCTCGACGACGCCCAACCGGCCCGGGTAGGGATTGCGTGCTCCGGACATCGCCAGCAGGCTCGCATTGACCGAAGTAACCATCCGGAGAATCTCCGGATTCGCAAACCACTTTTGCAGCTTCACGATACCGTGGTTCTGGTATTTCGTATGGGCCGGATCGAACAGCAGATCCGTTCCCCACGCAAGTTTCACCCCGTATTGCTTCGCCAGACGATACGTGCGGTCGGTGCCCTCCGTGATCCGGATGTGTTTGGCCTCCTGCACGGGCGACGGATAGGAGTTGTCCTCCGCCGAGAAGGGCTGCATGCAGAGCCACGCACCGCTTCGGGCCAGCAGCTCCATCGTCGGTTCGTCGATCAGATGACCGTGTTCGATGCTGCGCACTCCGGCTTTCAGCGCGCGGGCGATCCCGCGCGGATTGTAGACATGCACCATCACATAGGTCCCCCAATCTTCGGCGGCCCGGACGGCGGTCCGGATCTCCTCCTCGAAAAATTCGGTTACGTCCAGCGGATCGTAGAGCGATGCCGCGCCGCCGCCCGCCATCAGCTTGATCTGGGAGGCTCCCTGACGCAGATTCTCGCGCACGGCCGCCGCAACCGCATCGGGCCCGTCGGCGATCCGCGAGGCTCCGAGCTGCTCGATGTGCGTCATCTCGCAGCCGCAGCCGCCGTGGGCATGTTCGTAGATCATCCTGAAATCCCCGTGTCCCGAGGTCTGGGAGATCATCGCCCCGCTGGGATAGATCCGAGGCCCGTCCAGCACGCCGTCGTCGATCGCCTTCTTCAGTCCGAAGACGGGTCCGCCCGCGTCGCGGACGGTCGTAAATCCGCGCATGAGCGTGGCACGGGCCTCACGGCCCGCCACCAGATGCGTGTAGGAGGGTTCGCCTGCCAGCAGATCCATCATCGTATTGCAGCACAGGTAAGCGTGCCAATGAGCGTCGATGAGGCCGGGCATCAGAAAACGCCCCTTTCCGTCGATGCGCCGCACGGCCTCGCCCGATGCGGTTTCGGAGGTCGTGCGGGCGATCTTTTCGATCCGGTTGTTCCGGACGAGCACGCTGCCTGCGAAGGTCCGTGCGTTCGTGCCGTCGAAAATTTCGACGTCGTCGATTAAAATGACCGAGTCCATATGATTCCTTTTCGAAAGTTACAGCATCGCATCCAGATGGAACAGTTTCGCAACCCCCGCAACCACGATCTGCATGCCCACGCAAAAAGTGAAAAATGCGACCATCTTGTTGATGACGATCGTCCCGTTGCTGCCCAGCTTCTGCATGATCCGGTGGCCCTGCGAAAGAAAAAGATAGAGTATGAGGCACATCAGGACGATGACGACGGCGATCACGAGGTAGTTGACGGCGCTCCGCACCCAGTCGTCTTTCGTGCTGGCCGAAGCCATCAGCGTCAGGATGACCGACACGCTGCCCGGACCGATGCTGATGGGAAAGGTGATCGGATAGAAAATCTGCGACTCGATCGCTTCGAGGTCGATCGGCTCCGCGCTCCTGTTCGCCGGCCGGCGGACGACGGACGAATCGGAGTCGCCGAGCCACGACAGCGCCGTACGGCAGATCAGCAGACCGCCGCCAAGCTGCACGACCGGAAGCGACAGATCGAACAGCAGCAGCACGAAGTGTCCGATCGCCAGACTGCCCAATCCGACGCACAGATAATCGATCAGAATCCTCCGGATGATGGTTTTGCGGTTCGTGGAGTCGAGCCCCGACAGAAAACCGTTCACGATGAAGCCCGCTCCCACGGGATTCGCCACGGGAAACAGCGCCATGAAGGCGGATATGAACATGAAAGCGAAACCTTCTTTTAACATCTTGCTCCGAGTCGTGTTGAGAGTCGTGCGCCACCCCTCCGGCATCGCGGCGCAGGCGTATCGGTCCGGCGCTCGACACGCATCGGACGGCAGCCCGATGCTTCGAAGCAGTTCCAGCAAGAATGGTGCAAGGCTTTGCCGGTCGCATGCGCGATGTCCGGCGAACGGACCGGCCGGTCCGTTCGGAACCGCCGCATCTCCCGGAAACAGAAAGCGTGCCGCCGCGTCGTACACATGCAATCACCCGGGGCAGCGCTTGCGCGGCCGCTCTCCGGCGGATCGCCGAGCATCCGTGCGGGCGGACAAACCGCGAAATCCCCACGACATCGGATCGGCAGGCGGCCGCCTCAGGGTTTTCGCCCGTCGAGCCGGAGCAACCGGCACCGGAAGGCGCACACCCGCTCCCGGCCGGCCGTGCGCCGAAAAACCTCGCGGCGCGGCTCTTCCCGCTCCCGACGGAGCACAAGCCGGCCGCGGGAGTGCCGGAGGCAACGGCGCCCCCCCGAAACCCTGCGAGGGCCAATCCCCACCGCCGGCCGACAAACCGCAAATACGGTCCGAACCCGGACCCGAAGCTCCGCCGCGGAGCAAAAAAACTTCGATAAGAATGTCCGCCCCATCCGCAGGTCTACGCCCTCGCACCGTCCCCGGCCCTGCGCGTCTTCCGTCCGTACTGTCCCGACGCATGCCGCGGCGATACGCTGCATCCGCGTCGTCGCCCCATCGGGAAAGGGCACAAAGCAGCGGCTCCGCGACAAGCCGCCCCTCCTCTCGGGAAGCGCATATTCGGAAAAGATTCCGAGAAAGAGAGGCAGGGGGGGGATAAAAAGAGGCTGTCCAAAACGCATCAGACAGCCTCTTTCGGAAAGCGGGTTCCGCTCATTTCTTCGCGGTCCGACGTCTTTTCTTCAGCCACAGATAGTAACCCGTGAGCGGGAGCGTACCGCCGATCAGTGCGCTCAGGAAATAGAGTATCTTGGTCGTCATCCCGCCCCATGATCCGGTGTGGAAGGCATAGAACCACCCCCGCAAGCTCTGCGAGCGGGGTGCATCCCGATAGCGGTCGACTCCCTCGATGCGGCCGTCGCGCGGATCGAACCGCGCCGTATCCGTGCGACGCATCGACGTGTGCGGATCGGGAACGATCCGAGCGTTGCGCTCGTTCAGCGTGATGGTCTTGTAGACGGGATACCGCATCTTCAATTCGTCCAGCACGCCGTCCCACACGGCATAGTCGAACGGCTCTGCGGCCGTTTCCACCCCCCGGCCGCCTTCTCCGCCGCGTGCCGGACGCACGCTATTCCCCTTGGCCGGCTGGGAGGAGGCCGCAGTCTGCTGCGCGCCGCCGCCGAAGAGCGAATAGGCGGCCTCACGATACCATCCGAACGACCACGTGAGTCCGGTCAGAGCCATCGCCAACAGGAAAAGTGCGGCATAGAAGCCCAGCACCGTATGGCTGTCGTACCAGAACCGGCGCCAGCCGTTCGTGCACGACACCTTCAACCGTTGTTTCAGCGCCTTGCGGGTCCGGGGCACCCAGATCGCCAGACCGCTCACGAGAATCACGACCAGCAGGAGCGTCGTAACGCCCACCACGCCCTTGCCGATCGACGGCTGTCCCTTTGCCGCCGGAGCGTCCATCAGCCAGCGGTGGAGTTTGCGCGTCGTCTGGAAAAAACCGTACTTTTTCGTCCATCCGTTCACCTCGCCGGTGTAGGGATTCACGCTCAATGTCCGGCGGGCCGCCCCCTCGAAACCCGCCATGCAGGCTTCACGCGGATCGCCCGACAGTTGCAGGGACGAGAGCTTCAGCGTATCGGGCATCTGTTCCCGGATGCGCGCCGCCAACTGCGAGGGCGCCAGCGGCTGCACGCCCTCGGGCGGCGCGACCCGGTAGAGCTGCGGATCGAGCGCCCGCGTGATCTCCTGTTCGAAAACAAGTGTGGCTCCGCTCAGGCAGATGACCGAGACCAAAATGCCGAGCGGAACGGAGAGCCACAAATGAATTTTCGCAAAAAATTTTCTCATCGTCTTTTAGCGCTGTACGGAGAGCTTGCCGGCCGTACTGACGGCGTCGGCCTCGACCGTGAGCCCTTTCGTCGCCCGTCCGGTTTTCACGTCGATCTTGTAGAACGCGGGACGGTCGCCGCCCGTTACCGTAACGGCGATGTAAGCGCAGCCGTTTTCGCCGTAAGGCTCGCCGCCGAATCCGGCCAGATCGTCGGGGAAGCCCGTAACGGGAGTAATCGTTCGATCCTCGGCCTTGAAGATCGCCAGTTCGTCGGTAGCGGCGCTCGTACCGCTCATCATCCCCTCGACACCGTCGGAATAGAGCTGAAGCAGGAAATAGTCCTCCGTTATGTGCCAGCAACGGTAGATCGGATGCCGCGTGCCGATCTCTTCGAAGTTCACATAGTATGAGGGATCGAACGTCGTCTCGCCCTTCTTGATGCGCACCACGCCCGAGGGCAGCTTGCCCGTAACCTTTTTCAGCTCGTCGGACGAAGTGAACGTGCGTCCGTATCCCGGCGAGAAGACATAGAGATCGCCGTTGTCGGCCGCCCAGATGGTCTGGTAGTACTGCGAGCGCATACGGCCGCTGGCGAACCCGATCTTGTCCGTCTCGGCGATGACGGGCGTCTCCTCGAAATTGTCGCCGCTGTAAATGGCGATATAAGCCTTGTCGGGATACTGCGTCGAGGGAATGACGCCGGACGTATAGGAGCCGCTGCCCGATCCGCCGTCCTTGGTCGTTATCAACTCCTGATCGGTTACCTTGTCCGGCCACTTCTTGATGCCATAGCGGCTCATACCCATCGGCACGACCGAGGTGTAGAGTTTGCCGTTGGCCTCGACGATCCCCGCGAAGGTTACCTTCTCGCCGTTGCCGAGGAAATTCTCGGCCAGCACGGCGCTCTCGGACTGCGATCCGGTCGTGGCGTCGAGGTAGTTGAACAGAAGGGCCTGCGCCACGTCGTCGCCGTCCTTTTCGGTCGAGTCGCCCGTGGAGGCCGTAATCACGTAGTCGCCCCACGTACCGTACGTGGTGATGCGGTTGTACTCGTAGGTGTACTTCTTCGTCGGCTGGCCGGCTTCGTTCAGGTAGTAGGAAGCTCCCGTTCCGGCACCGCCCTTGTTATAGACCAACGCGAAGACGTACTTGTCGTCCTTGAACACCCAGTAGGTCCCCTCGATCACCTCCGTGCCCTGTCCCACGGTGCTCACGCTGCCTTCGTCGAGCGACGGAGCCACGACCAGATAGCTGGCGTCGTCCACCGTGGCCGCGATGACATAAGCCTCGTCCGTATCGGCCGGCACCGGAGGTTCGTTTCCACCGCCATTGCCATTGCCGTCATCGTCCGTGCATGAGGTCAGACAACTGCCGCCGAGGCAGAATCCGATGGCCAAAGCCCACATAAAATACTTTTTCATAGATATTCGTTTTTTATTTGATAGTGTTTCAATTCCCGAAGTGCACCCGGACTTTGAAGTAGAAGGCCCGTCCGGCTTTCTGAAGGCTGAAGTTGTCGTACAACCGGGCGTCGGTGAGGTTGCGGCACTCCACGGAAAGGTTGTAGCGCCCGTGCATCAGACTGTACGACACAGAGACGTTGTGCGAGAACTGATCGGGCACGTAGGCTTTGGAACTCTTGTCGCCGATGTTCTCCCATTTGAGCGGGAACTCATGCTGCCAGAAACTATCGTAGGTGATCGTCAGCGTGTTTCCCTTGGCGAACAGGTCGTGCCAGAAGAAGCTGGCGTCGACGTTGGCGAACCGGTAGGGAGTGTTCGGCAGACGGACCTTGTAGTGCATGCTCGCCTGCTGCGAATTTCCCGTCCAGTTCTTCTCCCAGTCGCGCGTGTCGATGCTGTTGTAGGTTCCCCCGACATTGAACCACCGCGCGAAGGCATAGCGCAGCGAGATGTTGTAGCCTTTGGTCTTCACATGTCCGTGGTTCTCGTAGATGCCGTACTGCGTGCTTCCGTGTTTTCCCAGACTGCGCTTGATGTAGTCCTTCGTATTGCGGTAGATCAGGCTGCCGTCGACGTAGATGTTGTGCCGGCCCAACAAAACGCTGTAGCTGAGATTGAAGTTGAAATTGTCGCTCTTCTCGGGTTTCAGATCGGTCTTGCCGGCTTCGAGGTCTTCGTCGCCGAACAGCTCGTCGGTGGTGGGCAGACGATAGGCTTTCTCGTAGGAGAGCTTCGCCTGCAGCTCCTTCAGGATATGGTAGGTTCCGGCGACTCCGTACCCCCACGAACTGACCCGCTTGTCGAGGTTGATGTAGTTGCCCACGCCGTCGGCGCTCTGCGATACGGGGCCTTCGTTATACTGGTTGTAGTATTTGACGAATGCCGATGCGTTCCATTTCTCCGAAGGCATCAGACGGTAGGAGAGGCCGCTGATGTTTTTGCGCGTGATCTTCGGGATGTCGAAATCCGTCAGCACGGAGGATGTGCCCACGTAGGATCGGCTCGTGCGGCGGAAATTGCTGAAGATGTGGTTGAAAGTCAGGAAGTGCATCCGACCGATGCGGTAGTTCAGATTCAGCGTGGCATTCCAGTTCGTATTTTTCGACTCGCTGTTCTGATAGGACTGCTCGCCGCGGCTGTCCGTCGGATAATACTGTCCGTACCAGTTGTAGGCACGGGCCGCCGTGTCGATGTTGCGGGTGATGTTGTGGTTGTAATTGGCCGTTATCGTCAGGTCGAGGCGCTTGACGAGGAAATTGCGCTTCTGATACTCCAGCGACGGCATGAAAGAGTGTCCCTTGCGGTGTTTCTCTCCGAAGACGATCTCCTGATAAACGCCCGTCTGGATCTCCTTGTAGAAATTGGAATACGAAAAGCCCAGCACCAGCCGGTCGGCCCACTTCTTGCCCACGAAGCCGACCTTGCCCATCACGACCTCGTTGTGGAACGCATCGTTGAATCGGCGGACGCGCTTCACGTCGTTCTCGTCCACCGGGAATTTGTGCACCGATCCGTCCTCCCCGATCTCGAACTCCCGCACCCAGTTGTCGATGTGATAGTCGTTGTCCGAATAGTTCTGGAAAGCGTTGATTTCGTACATGAAGCCGCTCTTGAAAGTCTGCCCGAAATCGACGTAGGAGCGGTGCGTATTGAACGATCCGTAGGAGTAGGAGGCATCGGCGAACCAGCTGCGGCGGTTTTTGTTCGTAACGATATTCACCACGCCTCCGATGGCGTCGGTCCCGAACTCCACGGGAACCACGCCCTTGTAGACCTCGATGCGTTCGGCGAAATTGACCGGTATGTTGTTCAGGTCGAAAGCCGTACCTGCCCCCTCCTGCGGCACTCCGTCAATGAAGACTTTGACATGTTTCCCGCTGAATCCGTCCAGCATCAACTGCATGTCGGAACCCACGCCGCCCGATTCGCGAAGCTTCATGCCCGGCAGCTGCGAAAGCGCGTCGCTCAGGTTCTTGGTCGAATTTTGCAACTCCCGGGTGTCCAAAGCCACGGCATTGAAAGGCGATCGGCGGATGCGGCTCACGCCGCTGCCCGTTACGACGACCTCCTCCACTTCCGTAACCGAAGGCTGCAGGACGATCGTGCGGCGGTGGGGGGGGTGGAGCGCGACTTGTGTCCGACAACGACGTCCGTCTGGCTGGGCTCGAAGCCCACGGCTGAAACGATCAGTTCGTAGGCACCGGCCGGAGCGTGCAGACGGAAGAATCCCTTGTCGTCGGTCGTGCATCCGTAATGGGTATCTTTCAGATAGACGGTAGCCGAATGGACGGCGGAACTGTCCGCGGATACGACCCGCCCGGCGAGAGCGGGCAGCGGCCGATGTCCTCGATGTTCGCGGGCGGGATTCTGAGCCGCAGCCGGAAAGTTCCAGCTCAACGCCAGCGCCAAGATGAAAATCCGGAAAAGAGTCCGTTTGAACACGTCGTTTGCAACAAAAGCCATATCAGATCGATTTCCTCATTTTGGGGCTACAAAGATCGGCGATTCCGGGAGACACGGCAATCCCCATTTTTCGGTATTTTACACACGTTTCGCTGCCCAATCAGGGTATATATCCTTTGAAAGACGAAAATGCCCGATCGCCCGCCGGAGAATCCCGCTCAACCGGAGCACATCCGGCGTTCGGGCACCGCCAGCAGCATTTTCCAGCCGAAGGCCATGCCCTCGAAGAGCGGACGATCCGTCAGGCGGCCGTCGCTCCGACGGCGGGAAGGATGCCGAAGGCCGCGTCCGAAACGGACGGCCTACCATCCTCCCGAGGCCAGACGGGAAGCGCCCTGTCCGCCCCCGCATTCCCGCCCGGCGGCAAAGAAGCGGCGCACCGAAGAGGTCGTCGGTTCCGCAGAAGCGTCGTACATCCCTGCCGGCGGACGAACTGCGCATAGCTCGGGACATCGGATCGGCGGACGATCGCCTGCCGGTGCTCGCCCGCCACGCGGCAGAGAGACTTCCGCCCCGACCAGCGATCCCGAATACCGTCTTCGGGACGACACGAGACGACCGACGGGCCGGGTTCTGCACAATCCGGAAATATCGCCATTTTTATACTCCGGAATCGGCTTTGTTCCGTTCAGATCGCGGCGCGGTGCGGCATCGGAGAGGTCGTATCTCCGGAAGAGGCTCTCTCGGGAAAGAGTACCGGTACGCCGGCCATTGCCGCCCGACTGCCTCGTACATCGGCCCGGCACCGACACGTCTCAACGTGCCGGCCTCCGGAGGGGGGGGGACTTCCGAAGCCGGCCGCATCGGACCGGACGACAATTCCGCCGGTTCGTCCCCGGCCGACCGTCCTGTACCGCACTCGCAGGCGGAGCAGACACCTCTGTCGGCGAGCGTCACCTTCCGCGACACAACGGACGTTCCATCCGTCTTATCGCCGAACACGGGCTTTCGACGACAGGCAAACGGCGCCCCCCCGTCCTTCGCCCCGAGCGAACGAAAGACGTCGATCCGAGAAGAGGGCACTGCCCCACCCGACACGGTTTCGATCAGAAGCGGCGCACTCCCGCCGTCGTCTCCGTCCGCCCGGCGGTTCGGGCTCCGTTTCAAACAGAGCGGAAAAAACAAATCGAAGCCGCCCGCTCCGTATCATCGACGGCTGTCGAGGTCCCGTCCGAGCACGCATACTCGGCCGCGTCCTGTAACCTCGAATGGCAAACAACGAAAACAAGGCAGGCCAACGAATCTTTTGCCGCCGCTTCCGGAGAACCTCTTATTCGGGGAAAATACGAAAACTGTAACGATTGAAAAGAGGCTGTCTGAAATTCGTCAGACAGCCTCTTTTCGATCGGAAAGTGGTACCACCAGGAATCGAACCGGGGACACAAGGATTTTCAGTCCTTTGCTCTACCAACTGAGCTATGGCACCATCAATATCAACGCTTATGTGTCTTAAGCGAGTGCAAAGGTAAAACGATTTTTCGAATTTCCAAAATTTCTGCCGGAAAAACCGCCGGAAACTCTAAAAAAAACAGCAAGGCCCCGCCCTATCTTCCGTCCATGCGGCGCAGGGAAGCGAAAAGCGGCCGGACCCTCAGGCCCGGCCGCCGGACACGGCTTTCGGCGGTTCGCTCAATTATACCCCTCGTTTTGCTCGCCGAAATTGGGGTTGTTCTGCAATTCGTACTGCGGAATGGGCCAGACGAATTGCGGATCGTCAGCCGATTTCTGCATTTCGTAAG
>ERZ1643251.228-NODE-228-length-95918-cov-14.251140_pt1 | contig 95918 bp, 86 predicted proteins | sample MGYA00579261_ERZ1643251 | MGnify/ENA primary metagenome ERZ1643251 (study PRJEB29033, sample SAMEA4952267) | chicken gut metagenome | biome: Broiler Chicken; feature: Gastrointestinal Tract; material: Caecum | place: Ireland | collected 2018 | study: Broiler... | reverse complement strand
GTTACTGGCTTTTCGGCAGTTTGGACTTCCAAAGTGGAAACATGATTTCGAGTGCGACCTCTTCGACCAGCTTGAGTACATCTCCATATGATATTTTTTAGAGCCTTTATATTATAGCAAAAGTTTTGAAAGCCGTCAACCGGTGGCGGTTCAAAAAAGTGGGGAAAAACTTGTTTTCCTTGCGGCACTTGCACACTCTTTGCCGATATTATAAAATAGGTACAGCGCATGTGAAACAGCACGGCGCAAAATTGCGGGGCGCTTGGCCCCAAAGAGAGTGGGAGGGAATGTTCAGTGAATACTGTAATTCCAAAGGGCTATCGTTCAGCATTGGGGCTGTACGATACGCAAAAGGCCATTGGCCTGATCAAGCAAATTTTTTTGGCAAAGCTTTGCGCGGCACTGCACTTAAAGCGTGTAACCGCACCGCTGTTTGTCGACCCGTCCACGGGCTTAAACGACGACCTAAACGGCGTTGAACGCGCTGTCGGCTTTGACATCCCCGCCATCGGCGGCTGCAATGCGGCGGTGGTACACAGCTTGGCAAAGTGGAAACGCCTTGCTCTGCACGAGTACAACTTTTTTGAGGGCAACGGTCTCGTCACAGACATGAACGCCATTCGGCGCGACGAAGAACTGGACAACCTGCATTCCGTTTACGTTGACCAGTGGGACTGGGAAAAAGTGATTTCCCCGGCACACCGCACCGACGCTTTTTTGGAAAAGACGGTGCAGGACATTGTACACGCCATTTGCGGAACGCTGGATGAACTGAAATGGCAAATGCCCGCGCTGGAGACGCAGCTTTGCCGTGATGTAACGTTTTTCACCTCGCAGGAATTGGAAGACCGCTACCCCACGCTTTCGCCCAAAGAGCGCGAAAACGAAGCGGCACGCCAGCACCGCACGGTATTTATCAAGCAAATTGGCGGGGCGCTGAAAAGCGGCAAGCCGCACGACGGACGCGCGCCGGACTATGACGACTGGACGCTGAACGGCGATTTATTATTCTGGCACGAGCCTTTGCAATGCGCCATGGAAGTGAGCAGCATGGGCATCCGCGTGAACCCGGAGGCAATGCGCCGTCAGCTGGCCGTGTCGGGTTGTGAAGAACGCGCCGCGCTGCCGTTCCACAAAATGCTGCTGGACGGCACACTGCCGCAGACGATTGGCGGCGGCATTGGGCAAAGCCGTCTGTGTATGCTGCTTTTGGGCAAAGCGCACATCGGCGAAGTACAAGTTTCGCTTTGGGATGAAGCGACGAAAAAAGCGTGTGCAAACGAGGGGGTTCGTCTGCTGTGAGTTTTACTTTCCAACAGGCGCAGGAAAGCGACCTGCCCGCGCTGACAGCTCTTTTTGACGCGGCGCGCCGCTTTATGGCTGAAACGGGCAACCCCAACCAATGGAAGCCCGGCACGCCGAGCGAGCAAGAGCTTTTAGAGGCGATTCATGCCGGAAAGTTTTATCTGTGTCTTATGGAACAGGAGCTTGCCGCGGCGTTTTACTACGATTTTGGGGCAGACATCGACCCCACCTACCGCAAAATTGACGGCGCATGGCACAGCGATGCCCCCTATGGTGTTCTGCATCGCGTGGCGGTGTCGCCCGCGTTTCGCGGCAAAGGTGTGGCGGGCGCTTGCTTCGATTGGGCGTTTGCCCAGTGCCGCCATTTGCGCATTGACACGCACGACGACAACAAGCCCATGCAGCGCGCGCTGGAAAAACACGGCTTTCGCCACTGCGGCACGATTTACTTAGCCGACGGCGCACCGCGCCGTGCGTATGACAAATTGGATTAAAAAAACAAATATAACAATTTGTTGATTTTATTTTTATATTACGTCAAGTATCAAAAAGCAAAAGCGTCCCCATGGCTGGGGCGCTTTTGCTTTTTGCGCTGCCAAATTTCACAAGAGGGGGGCTTCTCCCCCCTCTTGACTCCCCCACATCACGGGTGCAATTGTGCATCAAAGCAATTTAAAAAACCATAAGGAGGTACAAACGATGCACAACATTATTTCCACATTCCCCCATCCGAACGGCACCACACCGCAGCTGACGCCATGGCAGGTTGCCGTTACGCTTGCCCGATTCTACGGCATTGCGGAGACACTGCACCCATGGCCGTATCTGGACAATGAACGCTTTTTTCAGCAAATTGAGGCTTGGACACAGGAATATCTTGAAAGCGGCAGCACCGACCTTTTGCACTTTTTGGAAGAAAAGCTTCGCTGACGCAAAGCGCCGCCCTCTGCTTTTGGGGGCGGCGGCTGTTATTCACACGGCGGAAGATACTCCAAGATATCCTCTACCTTACAATTTAAAATGGTACACAAGGTATCCAGCGTGGTTGTTGTGATAGGCTTTGCGTGCTTCATGCGGTGAATGGTGTTTGCAGGCAAGCCGTGCTTATAAATGAGAGCATATTCTGTCACGCCCTTTTCTTTCAGCGTTTCGTAAAACGGACGGTACGAAATCATAAAAACATTCCTCTTTGCTTTTTATGTTATCGTATCATTCTTGCTCTCTTGACAATGCCTAATATATTGACTATACTGACAAAAGAATGTATCTGAAAGGATGAATCATGATGAAAAAATGGACTTCTCTTACTGCCGCGCTGGTGCTGGTGCTTAGCTTTGCCGCGTGCGGCTCCACGGACGCGGTTCCCACCGCGGCATCGGTTTCCCAAAGCGTATCGTCAAGCAGTGCTGCGCCTGAAAGCAACAGCACGGAAAGCGAAATCACCAGCGAAAGCACTTCCGAAAGCACCCCTGCAAGCACAAGCGCCAGCGAAGCCACTTCCGCCAGCGCTGCTGCCGCAAACAGCGTAACAGGCATTGAGCTTTCCAGCACAGGCGGGCTGCTGTATGTTGGCTATTCTGCATCCGCGAAAGTTTACACCGTCCCTTATGAGGCACCTGCTGCCAATGCCGCGGAAGTGACCTATACCTCGTCTGACGAAAGCGTTGTCACCGTAACCCCGAACACCACCGGCGCGGCTGGCTTTACCGTGCAGGGCGTTGCCCCCGGTACGGCAACCGTGACAGTTGAATACAAAGGCCACACTGCCGAATACAATGTTACTGTCCAGAAATACGTCGCACCGGTGCAGAAAAGCACAGCAAGCTCCTCCGGCAGCTACAAAGGCAGCTCCTCGAATGCGTACACCGGCGGCTCTGCGAGCACGAACGCGGGCGCATCCGCGCCGGCAGCACAGGCTCCCGCACAGACAGCACCTGTAACGCAAGCACCTGCAGCAACTGCCCCGGCACCTGCACCCGCTCCGACCCCTGCTCCGGCTCCCACGCCCGCACCTGCGCCGACCACACCACCCGCAGAGAGCCAGCCGAATATTGTATACGATAAGCCGCAGGAAGGCGTTGGCTGGAACGGAAGCGACCAAATCGGAGGCAACGGCTTCGACTGGGGCGCGGTTAATGCTGGAGAAGGTAGCATTGTCGTAAAAGGCGAATAACAAAGCCATCTAGTAACTTTCCACATTCTACTTATCAAAGAACAGGGAGAACGCGAAAAGGCTTCGCGTTCTCCCTGTTTTTGTCATCAGTCATTAAAAATTGCGCCCGTTCCAGCCCCAATACTCCGTTTCGGCGTACTGCACATAGATGCGGGCGGGGTCGATGGACAAAACGCCATCCAAAATTTCGCAGATGCGTCCCGTTAAGCTTTCGTACTCATCGTGGTCGGCACTGCCGTAAATACCCGTTTGCACCACGGCGGCGGGCTCGTCCGTACCGGCAAACCACAGGGCGGCATCCCCTTCCACGCGGACGGCAAGCCACTGCTCGCTTTTGCCGCGGATGGCTTCAATGGCGTGTCCCATTTGCTTTTTAATCAGCTCGGCGGTGTGTTCATCAACGGTGACATTGGTGGTAATGTGCATATAAGGCATAAAAAGACTCCTTTCGGCATCAAACAATATTCTAGGGGCTTTCTGAAAAGTCGAAATTTTCATTTTTCTCTACAGGAAGAAGTGTCTGCTGCGAAAAATCTGTGCATTTCTTTGTTTTCAGAAACGCCCCAAAAATCGTTTTCATTATAGCACAACTTTTGCCCCAAGCCTACTTTTAAAAAGCAAAAAACCGCAGCCAAGCTGCGGTTTCAGTTTGTCGAAAAAGCTTTGCTTTTTCACAAACTTTGTCCCTATTTCAAATGGAAAAGAGGGCTAGCCCCCTTTTCCAAGCCTTTTTCCCCTTGCAGCCCGGGTTCTTTCTGAATCAGGCGGCGGTTTTTTGTTATGGGATTTAGTCCATCACGACATTTACTTTCATGTACTCGCCGGGGTTCTTTTCAATATCCTGAATGGTGGCGGGGGCTTCGTCCAGCGAAACGACCTTGGTCAGCAGGGCGCGCGCATTGACTTTGCCCGAGCAAATCAGCTCGATGGCTTCCTCGAACTCGCGGGCGCTGGTGCGTGCGCCGCGGATGTCAATTTCCTTGCGGGTAATCACATCGGTGGGAAGCGGGGTTTCCTTTTTCGGCCAGCCGGTCAGCGTCACGCGGCCCGCATTTGCCACGAGGTCCAGCGACATGCGCACGGCGGCATTTGCACCCGAGCATTCCATCACCAGCTCGGCCATATTGCCGTTTGTCAGCTTGGAAACTTCCTCGACGGGGTCTTGATTCGAGGAATTGACGGTTTTTTCTACGCCCAGCGAACGCGCCAGCTCCAGACGCTCCTCCACCAAGTCAATGACAATGGGGTGTGCGCCGTAAGCAATCGCCGCCATGGCTGCCAGCAAGCCGATGGGGCCTGCGCCGATGATGGCAACATGCTCGCCCGCTTTCAGGCCGCCGCGGTGGATGCCGTGCAGTGCAATGGTGAGCGGCTCTGCCATGGGGGCTAAGTCCCAAGGCATATCGTCGGGCAGTTTCCACAGCATATCCGCCGGGTGTGCAAAGGTTTCGCACATGCCGCCCTCGACATGCACGCCCAGCACGTTCAGCGAAGTGCAGCAGTTGGTGCGCCCAATCGAACAGGGATAGCACTTGCCGCAATAGAGATACGGGTCAACGATGACATGGTCGCCCACGCGAATGCCGCGGGGGTTGTTTTCGGGAATGGAAAGAACCTCGCCCGCAATTTCATGGCCGATAATGCGCGGATAGCTCACCAAAGGATTGGTGCCGCGATAAGCACCGATGTCACTGCCGCAAATACCGGCAGAGCGCACACGAATGAGAGCCTGACCTTCTTTTGCAGTCGGCTCGGCAGTGTCGATGCACTGCACCTTCCACGGTTCGGAAAATTGAATTGCTTTCATTGGAAACACCCTTTCTTGTTTTGCGTCCCGGCGGAGTTTCAGCGGCAGTTTTGCCCGTTTCCCGCGAATTTGGACGCACTTGAAAAGACGCCGACGCAAAATTTTTGCGTCGGCGCCAAAATTTGTTTCAAACCTTACGGTAAGTTTTACAGCGCCACTTTTACGACTACTTTTTTCACGGCGCAAGCCTCGCCCGCAATGCAGCGGGGCTTGTGAGCATCTTCGGGGGCAACCACAATGAAGTCACCCGGCAAAAGCAGCACATCGCTGGAAGCTTCCGGCTCCTCGTAGAACACGAGGTCATTTTCGGCAATGACTTCGGCGGGCTTCAAGCCCTCGCGGCGGCACACGCCGAAGCGCTCTTTGCCCTCGATCACATATTGAATGTCGAAAAATTTATCGTGCGTTTCAAAGCGTGCCGTTTCGGGCGCCATAGTGGTGTAGTGCTGCACGTTTGCCGTCACGCCGTCGCAAACGGGATAGGCCCCGGGGGCAAGCTCTGCCAAAGGCTGGCTGCGCAGCCACTCATAAGCCGCTTTGAATTTATCGCTTAAATAATTATATTTTTCCGCCAATTCAATTTGGAATGCATACATAATAATTCCCTCTTTTCCAATCCAGCGCGCCGAGCGCGTTTCTTATTTTGCCTTTGCGTTTTTGTCAATGGCTTCCCACAGGCCGTTCAGGTAAGTGATGCCCAAAGCACGGTCATACAGGCCGTAACCGGGGCGGCCCACCTCGTCCCAAATCATGCGGCCATGGTCGGGGCGCACATAGGTGTCGGGGCAGGTTTCATAAATGGCCTTCATAATCTCGTACATATCGAGGTCGCCGTCGGAGGACAGGTGGCTGGACTCGCGGAAACAGCGGTCACTGCCGAGGTGCTTGACGTTGCGCACATGCATGGCGCCGATACGGTTCATCTCGCCAAAGTGACGAATCATGGCGGGGATGTCGTTGTTCACGTTGCTGCCGAGGCTGCCGGTGCACAGGCAAACGGTGTTGCAGGGGCTGTCGTGCAGCTTGACAATGCGGTCATAACCGGCTTGGTCGTGCGCAATGCGGGGCAAGCCGAAGATGGGCCAGCCCGGATCATCGGGATGGCAAGCCATTTTTACGCCGACTTCCTCACACACCGGAATGATGGCATCGAGGAAATACTTGTAATGTTCAAGCAGCTTTTCCTCGTCCACATTCTTGTACAGCTCCATGGTGCGCTCCAAGTCTGCCAAACGCTCCGGCTCCCAGCCCGGCAGGGTGAAGCCGTTGGAGTTCTCCGCGGTCTTTTTCACAATTTCCATCGGGGTCATTTCGCCCAGCTCGGCCTCGTCAAAGTACAGGCTGTTGGAGCCGTCCTCGGGAATTTCGCGGGCAAGGTCGGTGCGCAGCCAGTCCAGCACGGGCATGAAGTTATAGACGATGACTTTTACGCCGTACTTTGCCAAGTTGCGGATGGTGGTTTTGTAGTTTTCGATATACTCGTCGCGTGTGGGCAAGCCGAGCTTGATATCCTCATGCACGTTGACGCTCTCGATCACTTCGCACTCCAAACCGGCGGCGTGAACGCCTTCCATATACGTTTTGATTTCTTCTTCTGTCCAAACCTCACCGGCGGCTTTGTAGTCGAGCACGCCCATCAGGCCGGTGCAGTTCGGAATCTGCTTAATCTGCTTTAAGGTGATTTTGTCGCTGCCTTCGCCGTACCAACGGAATGTCATTTTCATGGCTTGTGTCCTCCTTGTTTTTCATTGATATCATTTAGCCTTGTGCCAAAGAACAGACTTCATTCCAAACGCTTTCATCCACTTCCACGCCGTTGGCCAAATGCTCGGCACGGGTCGCGACGGTGCGCTCGCCAGGGTAGGAAACGGTATCGCCCTCGCGCTGGGGCTTTGCGTGATGGACGCGGTCAATGCGGCGCGTGAGCATTTCCTCCACTTCCTGCTCGCTGCTGAACAGGTACGGGTCAAACGCGATGAAGATTTGGCTGCATCCGGTACAGCTGCCGCGGCCCTCGTCGTCCATTTGGTCGCCGGAACGTCCGCCGGAGAGCATGGCCGCCGCCATATCCAGCACCAGCGCCATGCCGCTGCCCTTCCAGTAACCGGTGGGCAGAATGCGCATGCTTTCCTCGATGGCGCCGGGGTCGCTGGTGAGGTTGCCGTCCTTGTCAAAGCCGCCGGGATACGGCAGCTGTTTGCCCGCCAGACGCATCACCTGCAATTTGCCGTAGGCATACTGGCTCATGGCCATATCAAGCACAATATTGCCCTCTTTGTGCGGAATGCCGATGCAGAACGGGTTATTGCCCACGCTCGGCTCCACAGAACCCCACAGCGGCATACAGGATTCCGTATTGATCCAGCACATGCCCATAAAGCCCTCGCTGGCTGCCTGCCAAGCATAGGTGCCGCCGCGCATCCAGTGGGTTGTATTGCGCAGAGCAACCATGCCGATGCCATGTTCCTTTGCCAGCGCGACAGCGCGCTTCATGCAAAATTCGGCATTCAAAATACCGATGCCCAGCCCGCCGTCGTAATGCTCGGCAGCGCCGCGGGCATTGACCAGCTGCGGGGTGCTTTTGGGGTTGACCCAGCCTTTTTTGACGTAATCGCAAAAACGCGGCACACGGTTTAAGCCGTGGGAATACACGCCGTCACAGCTGGACTGCGTGTGAATTTTGGCACATTCTTCGGCTTGTTCCTCGGTTAAGCCGACATTTAAAAACGCTTTCTTAATCGTTTCCTTGACCTGTTCAAACGGCACGCGCATGATAGGTTCCTCCTTTTATTTTAAGCTGTCCATTGCCACTTTTAACACAATTTTTCGGATAGCAGCGCTTTCGCCGTTGACTTCGATGGCGGGAATGTGAACATCCCACGGGAAGAACACGGCGTAGGTGCCGGGTGTCATAGCAATGCGGCTCTCTTTCGCGTTCGGGTTATTTTTATAAAAAATAATGTCGCGCGTTTCGAGCAGCTCTTCCTCCACCTCGTTATCGCCAAGGTCGGGATACCAGCCGATTTGCTCGGGGCCGCCCGCTGCCAAGAACTGCACGTCAATATATTTGCGGTGTACCTCGGGGCGCTGATTTTCACGCGGGGCGGTGTTCTGGTCGATGACCTGCAAAATCAGCTTGTCGCCGTCCAGCTCAAAGCGGCCCGGCTCATGGGTGGCCAGCGGCATATCCTTTAAGCATTGAATGGCGCGCTGGAGCGCTGCGGGGTAGACCGAAAGGTCTTCGTTTGCATTGATATGGCCAACAAACATAAAAAACTCCTCCTATCATTGGGCGAAACTGTCATTTCCCACAACTTGAATACTAGTATTTAAGTTGTGGGAAAAATGAACGGCAAGTTTGCGCCAAAGCGACAAACTGTGCCGGAAATTCGCCTTTATTGCACGGGTTTTTGGTGATGTGCCAAGCCCCGTTTCCCATTGCTCTCATTATAACGGCTGTATCGCGTTTTGTAAAGATAGAGATGCAAAGGCGTTTACAGGGTTTCCCACCGGACGAACGCCGTCCGGTGGGAAGCGCAAATCTTATTCGGAGAACTCAGACAAGCCCTCGATGGCGTATGCACGCACCGGGCAGGAGTCCAGACCCATGATGGGCAGCGGAGCATAGCTCATGAAGAATACACGTTTCTCCAGCAGCTCGAGGTTTTTGAGCACCTCCAAGAAGATGATGTTTTCTGCCAGCAGAATATCGTGGAAGGGCTTTACGTCCTCGTTGCAGTTCTCGATGGAAACACCGTCGCCGAAGCCGACTGCCTTTGCCTTGCGGTCGCGGAACCACTCAGCGGTTTCACCGTTGACAAACAGGCGCTTGTCCTTCTCGGTGTTGGTGTCGGGGGTAAACGGAGTCAGCTTGTAGGGGCTGTCGATGATAACGATGTCGCCCTCTTTCATCCAATCGCCGCAGGCACGGTCGAGGTCGGCCTTGGTGATGTGGGTGTTCGGCTCTTTAAAGTCGAAGCTGACATAAATTGCGCGGCCCATGAAGGTGGTCAAGGGCAGCTCTGCCACGCTGGGCCATGTATCATCGTGATGATACGGGCACTCGGCATGGGTGCCGAGGTGGCTGGTGAGGTCCATGATGGTGTGGAAATCGGGGATGGGGCCGCCGGTGTTGAAGCGATACAGATGGCAGCGGCGGGTTTCCGTTGCGGGGTCGAGTGCCTTGGTCAAGTCGATGACGCGCAGGCCGTTCAAATCATAAACAGGATTCATAGTAGATTACTCCTTTCTAAAATAACTCGAAAGCAACTGCGCTTTGCCGCGCAAAACACATTTGCCCTGAATTCCAACAAAGCATCCCTGCCGGGACGGTACAAGGGCTTTTAGCCCTGATAATTCACGCGGTTTTCCATCGCGTGTACCATCTTTACAATAAACTCGTGGCTGGGTGCGGGCACGCCGTTGCGGTGGGATGCGCTCACCACAGCGCCGCTGATGGTGTCTACCTCTGTGCGGCGGCCGTCGCGCAGGTCGGCATAGATAGAGGTATAGCCGTCATGCGAATTTTTGAGCAGTGCGCGGATTTCGCCCAGAATTTCCTCCACGTCGAAGCCCATGCCGTCGCCGTTGGCAACCGCCACAGCCTCGCGCACCAGACGCTCGCACAGCCACCAGCCGTTTTCATCGTCCATCATATAGCCGATTTTGGTTTGCAGAACGCCGGTCAGCGCGCTGACGGAAACATTGGTAAACAGCTTGTGCCAGATGAGCTTTTGCACATTTTCAGAGATTTCGCAGTCCATGCCGCCCGCTTTGAATGCCTCGGCAATGGGGGCAAGACGCGCATTGTCGCCGGTGAGTGCGCCGATGCAGGTAATGCCGCTGCCGCCGTGGTTGACGCAGCCGGGTTCGGGATAAGAAGCATTGTGCTGTGTGGTGCCGATGACAATGCGCTCGGGCGCAACAAACTCACGCAGAATTTCGTCGTGGCCTGCACCGTTCTGCAAGGTCATCACATAGGTGTTTTCGCCAATCATGGGCTTCGCTGCCGCCAAAGCTGCGCGAGAAAACAGCGATTTGACAAACAAAATCACGAGGTCCTGTTCGCCCAAGCTGTCGTAGCCGGTGGCTGCACCGGGGGTGACATGCGTTTCGCTGCCGTCTTTTTCCCGAATGCGGATGCCGTCCTTTTGAATGGCTTCAATTTTTGCGCTGTCGGTGTCGATCAGCGTGACCTCGTTCGCGCGGGACAAGTAGCCGCCAATCAGCGAACCCATTGCACCTGCACCGATGACTGCGATTTTCATAAAAAACAACACCTTTCTATTTTTACAACTAATGATAGCCCAATTGCGAAACGCAAACAATGTGCCGCACAAAGCCCTACCGAGCGGGCAGAGGGTAGGCTCCCTCAAAAAAGCTTGGCTTTTGCTCCTGCGCAACGCTGAGACAATCCAGCGTGTGGAGATAGTGGCGCTCCAGCAAAGCCATGGCTTGGTCGGCATTTTTACGGCGCACAGCAGCGAACAAATCAGCGTGTTCGCTGACAATGGTGCGGTAAAGCTCCTGCAAATGGGAAAGCGCCTGCACCCGCACAACATCTGCACAAGCGATGGAAAGCGCCTGCCACACATCGCTCAAACCCGCACTTTTGTAAAGTGTCTGATGAAACGCGGCATCCAGCGCGGCAAGCTCACGGTAGTTTTCCGCGCCAAGGCAAAAATACTGCCGGTTGATATTGCTTTCCAGCTCAAAAAACATGTCGTTTTCAAACCCGGTTCTGCAAACCTGCTCCATCACCGCGCGGCCCAAATGCACTTTCATAAAAATGCCCTGCTGCACACGGTTTGCCGAAATGGGAGCTACCATTGTGCCCTTTTGCGGCACGGCACACATTAAGCCTTCCTCGTCCAACCGGGCAAAAGCATCGTGCACCGGGGTTCGGCTGACGCCCAGCATCTGCGCCATCATCGCTTCACTCAGCTGCGTGTGCGGCGGCAAGATCAGCTCCAGTAAATTCTGCCGAATCATCTGATAGGTATATTCCCGCGTATCCTGCCCCGGCGTTTGCGGCTGCAAAAACAACTCTCTCATTCCCTGCACACTCCTGCTTCAGCCTTTTAAGCCTCTATGTTAATAATATAACGCACAAAACAGGAAATTGGCAAGTATCTTTTGCGCCATTTAAGCATACTTGTATGTTAGCACCTTTCCCAAAAAGAATCAATAAGAAAATTGGCTTTTAGGAAAATTAAATAAACACTTGTAAAAAAACTATTGATTTCTGCCGAAAAGTGTGTTATTTTAGAAACATAGTCATCCACATGCGCCGATAAGGCGCTTTCTTTTGGATGATTTTGGTAACATACAACCGAAAGGGTGTAAGGCGGCATGAAACAACGCACCTCGACACCAAGGCCGTCCGATTTGGCGCGAAAGGATATTTTTCAAACGCTGCGGGCTAACATTTTGTCGTGTGATTTCAAGCCCGGTGAAGCGCTGAGTGAAAACGCGCTGGCCGCCGCCTTCGGCGTCAGCCGCACGCCGGTGCGCGACGCCTTGGCAAAGCTTTCCGCTTGTGGCTTGATTGATACTTTTCCACAGCGCGGCAGCGCCGTTTCCATGATTTCACACAGCCGTGTGAGAGAGCTGGCGTTTATGCGCGCCGTTTTGGAAAAAGCGGTGATTCGTCAAGCGGTAGAGGCCTATTCGCCGGAGCTTCAAGAGGAGCTTGCAACGATTTTAAGCGTTCAGGAATCCTGCTGCAAAAGCGGCGACATCTTGCAGTTTCTTTACAAGGAGCTCGATTTTTACAAGCAGTTTTATCTTTGCTGCGGCCGCTTGGCCGTTTGGCAGACCTATCGCTGGCTTTGGTCAGACGCGCTGCGCGTTCGGTTTTTAAGCCTGCAAACTTTCCACTATCATCAATCCCCCTCACGCGCTATGGGCAGCGACCACTGGCTGGCTGCGGGGCGAATGCTTTTGGACGCTTTTTCGTGCCGCGATGTTTGTGCATGTGAACGTCTTGTCGGCGATAATATTGATGAATTCGTCCGCGATGCACAGCGGCTGAGGGACTTGTTTCCCCATTATTTCGCGCCGGAGCCCCGGCCCGTATAGCGCATTTCTGAAAATTTTGACTTTTCAGGAATTTCCAAGGCAAACGTTCGTTTGCCCCCCCCTAAATTTGCCACCAATTATCCGCGCATGGATGAAGGATTTGAAAAACGAGGAGGTTTTGTTGTGGAGATTTTAATTGGTGTATTGTTGCTTCTCACATTCTTCGGCCTTGCCTACTACTGTATTAAAGGCCACAACCTGATGATCGGCTTCTTGGTCATCACCATCATTTGGACGGTGCTGCCGCTGGTGGGCACACTGTTCGCAAGCCCGGAATTCCTGGCTGAAAACGAAGTTTTGCGCTTCGACGGCCTGGAGGACCTCATCACCAACACCCTGAACGGCATTTATCAGTCTGCACCCGAAGGCTGGGGCACCACGCTGGTAAACGTTTGCTGGGGCGCATGGTTTGGCCGCGTTTTGATGGAAACCGGCATCGCTTCCACCCTCATCCGCAAAACGGTTGAGCTGGGCGGCGACCGTCCCGTCATCACAATGGCTCTTTTGAACGTCGTTACCGCAATCATCTTTACCGCTATGACCGGTGCAGGCCCCGTTATCGCCATCGGCGTTATCGTTCTGCCCATCTTGATGAGCCTTGGCATCCCCAAGGGCATCGCCCTGTTCTCCTTCATGGAGTCCGTTGCGGCCGGTATCTACCTGAACCCGGTTAACTTCGCACAGTATCGTGCATTCTTTGTGGACGTTGACGAAATGCCCGATTTCAACCTCAGCTGGTACTTTGGCCGTTGGGGCATCTGGGCACTGCTGATTGCTCTGGTTTTGACCACCGTCATCGCAGGCTTCGCACTGTCTCGCTCCAAAACTTCTCACGCTTGGGCAGCTTCCGCTCCGAGCGGCGAGGTGAAGGACGCTCCGTTCTACACCTTGATTCTGCCCATCGTTCCCGTTGTTTTGAACATTGCTTTGAAGTTCTCCGTTATCGGCGGTTTCGTCATCGCGGGCTTTGCAGCACTGTTCCTGTGCGGCAAAATGAAGGGCGGCTTTGTGGCAAGCTGCCAGCTCGTGAACAAGCTGTACTATGACGGCGTGGTAGACACCGCTCCGCTGGTTGGCTTCTTGCTGACTCTGCCTATGTTCAACAAGGTTGCTTCCTTGGCTTCCCCGTACTTCAAGTCGGTTCTCGGCTCTATCATGCCGCGCACCGAGCTGGTTGTGTGCATCGTGTTCGCTATCCTGGCTGCTCTGGGCCTGTTCCGCGGCCCGCTGACGCTGGTTGGCTGCGGCGCTGCCACCCTGGGCGTTTTGTCCAACGTTGCTACCTTCTCGGTACCCTTCCTGTACTGCGTGTTCGCAATTCCCACCATCACCGGCAACATCGGTTCCTGCATCACGCAGAGCTGGGTTGCTTGGGGCCTTGCTTACACCAAGGTTGAGTCCAAGGATTATCTGAAGCTTTCCATCCCCACCACTTATATCATTTCGGCAGTGCTGTATGTGCTGACCATGCTCACCATGAGCGGCTTGGGCGAAGCTTGGATCAAATAAAAATTTTTCAAAACACAGCTGCAAAACGGTTCCCCCGTTGAAAAAGCTGTACGATTTATGCGTGGATTTCAAATGCGCTGTTATCTCCCCGATAACAGCGCATTTTGAAAATAACGTGCCTTTGCTTTGCGCATATTGCGCTGCAAAATCTTATTTTTGTGAACATCCCTATGAAAATTGGGGAATGATACTTTTATCCCACTATCAAGATTGCATCAGGAGGAACTACCATGGCTGAACGCAGAAAAGTTCGTATGGGCATTGACGTCGGCGGCACACACACCAAAGCCGTTGCCATCGACAACGCCACCCATGAAATTATCGGCAAAAACGAAGTGAAAACCACCCACGACCACGAGCAGGGCGTGGCAGCAGGCGTTGTGCAGTGCTTTGAAAACTGCCTGCGTGAAAACAACATTTCCCCCGAGGACGTTGTGTTCGTCGCTCACTCTACCACACAGGCGACCAACGCCTTCATCGAGGGCGACGTGGCGCAGGTAGGCGTCATCGGCGTGGCAGGCGGCGGCCTGGAGGGCTGGCTGGCAAAACCGCAGCTGAACTTGAAAGACATCATTCTGGATGAAAAAGTGGGCCGTAAAATTAAGATCCACAACCAGTTCATCAAGAAAAAACAGCTCAACGACACCACTATCAACAACGCCATCGACACGCTGAAGAGCGAAGGTTCTGAGGTTATTGTTGCTTCCATGGCGTTCGGCGTGGACGGCGGCAGCCAAGAGGAAGAAATTCACGACTGCGCCGAGAAAAAGGGTATGCCCGTTACCATGGCTTCCGACATTACGAAGCTGTACGGCTTAACCCGCCGCACCCGCACCGCAGCCATCAACGCGGCTATTTTGCCCAAGATGATGGCAACGGCAAACGCCACGGAGTCCTCTGTGCGTGCCGCAGGTGTTACCGTTCCTCTGATGATCATGCGCGGCGACGGCGGCGTTATGGAAATCAGCGAGATGCGCAAACGCCCCATTTTGACGGCTATGTCCGGCCCGGCCGCTTCCGTTATGGGTTCTTTGATGTATCTGCGCGCTTCCAACGCGGTGTACTTTGAGGTAGGCGGCACGACCACCAACATCGGCGTGATTAAGAATGGCCGTCCCGGCGTTGACTACGCCATCATCGGCGGTCACCCCACCTATATCAACTCTTTGGACGTTCGTATTTTGGGTACTGCCGGCGGCTCCATGGTTCGTATCAGCGACACCGACGTGGTAGACGTAGGCCCGCGTTCTGCCCATATTGCGGGCTGCGAATACGCAGTATTCACCCCGGAAGAGGAGATTGTTGACCCGCAGATTGAGCTGGTCAGCCCGAAGCCCGGCGACCCCGCCGACTATGTGGCGCTGCGCCTGAAAAACGGCAAGCGCATCACCATCACCAACACCTGCGCCGCAAACGTGCTGGGCCTCGTAGAGCCGCAGTACTTTGCACACGGCAACGCGAACGCAGCCCGCAAGGCCATGCAGCCCATTGCCGACCGTTTGAAAATTACCGTCGAAGAACTGGCAACCCGCATCATGGAGAAATCCTTTGAGAAGGTTGACAAATGCATCCGTGAGCTGGCCGAGAAATATCAGCTGGAGCACGACCAGATCAAGCTGGTTGGCTGCGGCGGCGGTGCAGCTTCCCTGATTTGCTATTGCGCCAACAAGATGGAGGTTCCCTACTCCATCCCCGAAAACGCCGAGGTTATTTCCTCCATCGGTGTTGCGCTGGCGATGGTGCGTGACGTTGTCGAGCGTATTGTGCCGAACCCGACACAGAAAGACATCGCCGAGATTAAGAAAGAGGCGGTAGACGCTGCCATCAACTCCGGCGCATCCCCCGACACCATCGAGGTTCACATTGAGATTGATTCTCAAACCAGCAAAATTACTGCCATTGCCACCGGCTCGACCGAGGTAAAAACCACCGACCTGCTCAGCGAGTGCAGCGAGGAGGAAGCCAGGAAGCTGGCAACGGAAGACTTTGGCCCGAAGGTCAGCAACGTGCGCTTGGCCGAGAAAACCGACAAATTCTATGTTTATATGGGCGACCGCGACGGCAAACACCCGATTCGTGTGGTTGACCGCAAGGGCTTTATTAAGGTACAATGTTCTCACGCCGAAGTTACCAAGTGTAAAGCCAAAGACTACAAGGATGTTGTCGGCAACATGTGGAAAGACCTTGCCACCTTCAAAACCGACTCCGTTCTGCGCCCGGACTACTACCTGTGCGTAGGCCCGCGCGTGTGCGACTACGCCGCCGTGGAGCTGGAGCAGAACATCCTGCTGATGGAAATGGACGTTATGGACCGCGACCCCGAAGAAGAACTGATCGTGGTTGGCTCCATCAACGACATCCGATAAGCAGCCCGGCAGGGCAGCTTGCCTTGCACCCCTTTGGAAAAAACGGCGGGGGACGCGTGATGTGTCCCCCGAAAACCGGCGGAAACGGCAAAGCGTTTCCGCCTTTTTTTACAGGAGTTTGCCGAGTATGAACGATTGGAAACAGCAAATGAAAACGCGCCTCACCCCCGTGGCCGAGATCTTTTTGGGCAAAGGGGGCTTGGAGCGCAAGCCGCTTTTGCGCCCGGTGCAGCCGCGCCCGATTGCGCAGATGATGAAGGATTTGCGCGCACTCGATGAAAGCGTCTGGGCGGAATACGCCTTCAGCCGCGATCCGCTGAAAGGCCGTTTTACGCCCGAGCAGAAAAAGCGCTGGGACAAACTTGCCAACGAATGCGGCAAGGAGTACGCACACAAAATGCAGCAAAAATACGGCACGCGCGACCCGATGGAGCTGGCAAAGCGCATGGGCGTTACCGTAGAAAAGCCCGATATGCCCAAAGACTTGGGGCGTGTGCTGTTTGCCGAGTTTAAAGTGCCGAACCACGTTTATCTGTATATGGACGCGGTGTATAAAGCACAGGCAACCTTATCGCGTCCCGGAATGCAAAAAATTATGACTTCTGCGCTGGATGTCGAGCGTCTTTTGCTGGCACATGAGCTGTTCCATTATGTGGAGGAGCAGTATAAGCGCGAGATTTTCACGAAAACGGAGAAAATCGACCTGCCGACGATTCCGCCGTTTAAAAACCGTTCTACCGTGCGCAGCTTGGATGAGCTGGCAGGGATGGCCTTTGCACGGGAGCTGAACAGCCTTCCCTATTCCCCGTATCTGCTGGACGTGATGCTGATGTACGGTTACAGCCAAGACGGCGCCATCCGCCTCTATGAGGAAATTATGACCATGGCGGGCGTTCCCATTCCCGAGCCGGAGGAAGAAGCGTACAGCGCGCCGTTGTCCATTTACGACGTGTAAGCGTCCCCGCGCGTTTTTGCCGGGCAGAAAGGAGTTTTTCCATGAAAGAGCATTTACTGGACATTGCTGCCCAGCTGGCACAGCCGGAGCTGTCAGCGCGCCGGGAGGCTGTGCTGCATCTTCTTTCGCGCGCCGGGCTTTCCCATGAGGTTCAAACAGCCAGCGCCAAGCCGGATACCGGCGGCTTTGCCCTGTTTGCACAGCCCGCGCCAAAGGCAGAAGTGGAGGTGCAGAACATCATTGTTCGCCCTGTGGAAATTGCCGGGCCAAAGCTTGTGATCGGCGCACATTACGACGCATTCCCCGGCAGTCCCGGCGCGAATGACAACGCTTCCGGCATGGCTGTTTTGCTGGCATTGGCGCAGGAGCTTTCCCGCAGCGGCTGTGACAAAGCGGTGGAAGTGGTATTTTTTGACGCCGAGGAATCAGGCCGCGCGGGGTCGATTGCCTATCTGGCCGAATGTTCTTCGGAAGAAGTGGCGGGCATGGTCAACTTAGACGTGTGCGGTTACGGTGATACGCTTTGTGTGCGCTGCATGAAGAAAACACCGCTTTTGCGCAATTTTACCGACAAAGCACGTCTGCGCCGGTTTGACGGCGAAGAAGTGTGCTATCTGCCCGACAGCGATGACAAAACCTTTACGAAAGCGCATATTCCGGCGCTTTCCGTGGCAATGCTGCCGCGCTGGGACAGCGCCATTCTGCCCGCGTTAAAGGATTACGCCAACGGCTTTTTAGGCATTCCGCCGGAGCTGCGCGAACAGGTGGCCTCGATGGAAATTATGTCCACGCTGCACGGCGGCCCGCGCGATAACCCCAGTTATCTCAGCGAGGCCGCGATGCGCCGCGTTTTGGACTTTTTGCTGGATGCGCTGAACGCGCCACCCGAAAAGCGAACGCTTTGGCAAGCGCTGACGGGAAAATAATACAACGTTTTTCTGCTTTGGCAATCTGAAAAAAGCAACAAACAGAACGGGACGCCCTGCAAATGCAGGGCGTCCCGTTCTGTTTGTTTGATGATATTGATTCACGCGGCAAAGAGTGCCGCCTGATGCGCAAAAGGAAACCAGCGCGGAAATTTAGCGCTGTACGCGGCCGGAAGCGTTGCCGCCCGCCAGCTTCTCCACCTCGTCCACAGTGACGTGGTTGAAGTCGCTCTCGATGGAGTGCTTCAATGCGGAAGCAGCCACAGCAAACTCAACAGCCTCCTGAGTGGATTTGCCGTTCAGCAAGCTGTAAATCAAGCCGCCGCCGAAGGAGTCGCCGCCGCCCACACGGTCGATGATGTGCAGGTGATACAGCTTGGAGAAGCAGTACTCGTCGGAAGCAACGTCGTACAGCATAGCGCTCCAGTCGTTGTCAAAAGCAGATTTGCTCTCACGCAGGGTGATGGCAACCTTCTCGAAGTGGAACTTGTCAGCCAGCTGCTTTGCAACGGACTTGTAGCCCTCTTTGTTCAGCTCACCGGCATAGATGTCGGTGTTCTCTGCCTCAATGCCGAACACGTCTTTTGCGTCCTCCTCGTTGGAGATGCACACGTCAACATACTCGCAGATTTTTGTCATGGCCTCGCGTGCCTCGTCGCGGGTCCACAGTTTGCCGCGGTAGTTCAAATCGCAGCTGATTTTTGCGCCGGCCTTCTTAGCCGCCTTGCAAGCCTCGATGCACAGGTCAACCACATTGCTGCCCAGCGCCGGGGTGATGCCGGTGAAGTGGAACCAATCCACACCGTTGAAAATTTCTTCCCAGTTGAAGTCGCCCGGCTGAGCGTCTGCAATTGCGGAGTGTGCGCGGTCATAGATGCAAACGCTGCCGCGCTGAGAAGCACCCTTCTCCAGGAAGTAGATGCCCACGCGGTCGCCGCCGCGCACGATTTTGCTGGTGCCGACGCCATAGCGGCGCAGGCTGTTCACGCCCATCTGGCCGATTGCGTGCTTGGGCAGCTTGGTGACGAAGTCAACGTCTACACCATAGTTGGCCAAGGAAACAGCAACGTTTGCCTCGCCGCCGCCAAAGGTGGCCTCGAAGGAATCTGCCTGCACAAAACGCAGATAATCGTACGGCTGCAAGCGCAGCATAATCTCACCAAAAGTAACTACTTTAGCCATTGGAATCAATCTCCTCTTATGTTTTAATCAATTTATTTCTGCACGAGATGCACTGCAAAGCCAGCAATTTCCTCTTGCAGATAAATTGCAGCGAGCTTGCCGTTTTTCTCTACGCGGGAGCTTTCGTCAAACGCAACGCCGCGTGCTTTCAGGTGGGCAACGGCACGGTCGATGGTGTTGGTGCCCACAGCGATGTGGCCATATTTGCCGCGGCCCGGCTTTTTGTTCAGCTCGATGGTCTTTGCACCGGCAAAGATGGAGGAGTTGCCCACAGCGTAGTCAAAGCCGAACAGTGCTTCAAACGTTTTTGCTGCGTTGAGCGCTGCTTCCTCGTTTTCGCAGTTGATGCCCACATGCTTGAACTCGAGGCCCAGCATGGTGTTGACAGCCTCGCGGGTCAGGCGGGTAATCTCGTCCCAGTTGCCAGCGTCGATGAGGTCTTTTTTCACCATCCACGTGCCGCCGCAAGCGATGATTTTATTGAAGGACAAGTAGTCCAGCAGGTTTTTCGCGTTCACGCCGCCGGTGGGCATCCAACGCAGGTTGCTGTACGGGCCGGCCACTGCTTTCAGCTTGGCCACGCCGCCGTTTTGCTCGGCCGGGAAGAACTTCACCACGTCGAGGCCCATGCTCATGGCCTGCTCCATCTCACCGGGGGTCGCGGTGCCGGGCATCATCAGCATTCCTTTGTCGATGACATAGCGGGTGATTTCCGGGTTAAAGCCCGGGCTGACGATAAATTTCACGCCTGCGTCAATGGCGCGGTCAGCCTGCTCCTTGGTCAGCACAGTGCCTGCGCCCACCAGCATTTCAGGTACTTCTTTTACAATGCGGCGGATGGCTTCCTCTGCCGCTGCGGTGCGGAAGGTGACCTCAGCCGCGGGAAGGCCGCCTTTTACCAGCGCTTTTGCCAAAGGCACTGCCTGGTCGGCGTCCTCGATGGCGATAACGGGCACGATACCGATTTCGTAAATCTTTTGCAGAACTTCGTTCATGGTTCGCTCGCTCCTTTTTTATTCCCTGCTGAAATTCCGTTATGCGGAATAGCGGCAAGGGTTTTCCTACCCTTATTATAATGACAGGCGGAACGTTGTCAATGGGAAAATGGCTCTTTTTTTCATAAAAAGCACAAAATCACAACTTTTTATCCAAATTTTCTCTTGCATCCGTCCGAAAAATCGCGTACAATACTCTTGGACAAAAATTTCACATTGCGGAACACCGGAAAGGAACGACCCTCTATGGCAGAAAACACCGCCGGCGTGCAGAGCATTGCACGCATTTTTAAGCTGATTGAAGTATTGTGCAACCATCCGCGCGGCGCCGGGCTGCAAACCATCAGCACGGAAGCCGGGCTTGCCAAAAGCACGGCGCACCGCCTTTTGGCAAGTCTTGTATCGCTTGGCTACGCCACGCAGGACGTACAAACGGCACGCTACCGTTTAACTTTAAAAATGTTTGAGCTGTCCAGCGGCATTGTCAGCGGTATGGATATCATTTCTGTGGCAAAACCGCATCTTGACCGCCTGTCGCGCCGTTTGGGCGAGGCGGTACACCTTGTCATGCAGGACGGGGTGGATATCATTTATGTATACAAAGCAGAGCCGGGCGAATACGAACCGCTGTCGAGCTATGTGGGACGGCGCACCCCGATGTACTGCACCGGCGTGGGCAAAGCGATTTTGGCCACACAGAGCTTCGGCGAGGCCGAGCGCGTTTGGCACAAAAGCCGAATTGTGCCGATTACGCCGCACACCATCACAGATTTTTCCGTGTTTACCGACCAGCTGGCCCGCGCGCGCATGGCGGGCTACGCGGTGGACGACGAGGAAAACGAACCGGGCATTCGCTGCGTGGCGCTGGCGATTCCGTCCATGAGCGGACGCGCGGAAACCGCGTTCAGCATTTCGGGCGCAGCCTCTCACATGACGCCGCAGCGGATGCGGGAAGTGGCACAGGCGGGCCTTGCCACACGGCAGGACATTCTGCGCGACCTCGGCTGGAAATAACGCGCCGCGTCTGCTTTTGCCAAAAGCGGCAGTTTTTTCCATTATCCATGCCTGTGTCGCCTTGACACAGGCACATTTTACTTTATAATAAGAAGAAGCATCCCACCGTGCGTTTCCGCGCGGGGGAAACGAGGCACAGAAAAGGCGGCTGCTTTGCGGCAATTTTTTCTGGCCTTTGATTTTCGTGCGCCGTTTTCGGCGCTGTAAAAAGGAGCCTGATTATGGCAAATGTGAACCTGATTCCCGTGCTGATTGGCGCAGACATGAACTGCTACTCCATGGCACGGGCTTTTCACGAGGCTTACGGCGTGGAAAGCTACGCCTTTGGCCGCTGGGCAATGGGCGACACCATGTACTCGCGCATTGTTCACTGCACTTATATTGAAAACATTGATACCCCCAGCGTTTTGGTGGACACCGTCACGCGCTTTGCCGAAAGCCACGCGGACAAGACCTGCCTTGTTTTGGGCTGTACGGACGATTACGCCAGCCTTTTGATGGAAACTCAAAACGACCTGCCGAAAAACTGCATCGCGCCGTATATTTCCCCTGCTTTGCGCGATACTTTGGTATCAAAGGCCGATTTCTACGCCTTGTGCGACCAGTATGATATTCCCTATCCGCGCACGTTCTGCGCCGAAAGCGCACTCGATGCCGCCGCTTTGAGCGAGGAGGCGCTGGGCTTTGCCTATCCGGTCATTGTCAAGCCGTCCTCCAGCATTTTGTACTGGAAGTACCCGTTTGACGGCATGAAAAAGGTGTACACCGCAAACACCCCGCAGGAGGCCGCCGATATCCTTGGCAAAATTTATGCTTCGGGCTACCCGGACAAAATCATTTTGCAGGATATGATTCCCGGCGACGACAGCTACATGCGCGTTTTAACGGCGTACTGCGACAAAAATGGCAAAGTGAAGCGCATGTGCCTTGGCCATGTGGGGCTGGAGGAACACACGCCGAAAGCGCTGGGCAATCACGCCGCCATTATTACCGAGTTCAACGAGCCGCTGATGCTGTGCCTGAAAAACTTTCTCGAAACCATCGGCTATACGGGCTTTGCCAACTTTGATATCAAGTTTGACACCCGCGACGGTTCTTACCGCGTGTTTGAAATCAACCTGCGGCAGGGACGCTCCAACTACTATGTAACCGGCGCGGGCATGAATTTGGCCGAGCTGGTGGTAAAAGACCGCGTGCTGAGCGAGGATTTGGGCGAATGCCGGCTTTATCGCGGCGAGCATTTCTGGCACAGTGTCCCCCGCGGCGTGGTTTACCGCTATGTGCGCAACCCGGAATTTGTGCAAAAGGCACGCCGTTTGGCCGCCGAAGGCAAAGAGAGCTGCACCTTCCGCTACACGCCCGACCTGCGCTTTAATTGGAAGCGCATGGCCTATTACCTCGTTCATATGCAGCGCTATTACAAAAAGTTTAAGACGTATTATTCCAAATAAATCAATTCCCAATCCCAAGGGCAAAGGAGGTGCGCTATGCCGCAGACGCTTGGAATTTTGGGCGGGCTTGGGCCGATGGCAACGGTTTATTTTTACGATATGCTGGTGCGTCACACGAAGGCAACGTGCGACCAAGACCACTTGGACGTGATTATCAACTCGCGCGCTTCCACCCCTGACCGCACATCTTATATCTTAGGCCAAAGCACGGAAAACCCGTTTGACATCATGGCGCGCGATGCACAGCGGCTGGTGACGTTCGGGGCAGACGTGCTGGCGATTCCGTGCAACACGGCACATTATTTTTACGACAGGCTGAATGAGACCATCAGTGTGCCGATTCTGAACATGGTGGAGGAAACCGTGCTGGAGGCAAAAGCGCGCGGATGCTGCCGCGTGGGCATTTTAGCCACAAGCGGCACGGTGCAAACCGGCACCTATTCGCGCATGTGCGAACGCCACGGGCTGGAGTTTGTCTGCCCGGACGAATCCCACCAGCAAGACCTGATGAATGTGATTTACGGCGATATCAAGCAGGGAAAGCGCCCCGATATGGCGCGCTTTTTTGCCGTGGCCGACAGCTTGAAGCGTCAGGGCTGTACCCGCATGATTTTGGGATGCACAGAGCTTTCCATTATCAAAAAAGACGAGCAGCTGGACGCATTTTATATTGATTCGATGTCCGTTTTGGCGAAAAACGCCATCACCACCTTTGGGCGCACCCCCATTGGCTTTGAAAAGGAGTAACCCGCATGTGTGGATTTGTAGGCTTTACCTCGAAAATCAACTCGAAAGAAACGGTTTTGCAGCGCATGATGGAGCGCATGATACACCGCGGCCCCGATATGGGCGGCCAGTATGTCACGGATGACATCGCTATGGGCTTTCGCCGCCTGTCCATCCTCGATTTGAGCGAAGCGGGCGCACAGCCCATGCAAAGCGAGGACGGGCGCGTTGTCGTGACGTTCAACGGCGAAATCTACAACTTTTTGGAGCTTCGGCGCGAGCTGGAGCAAAAAGGGCATACGTTCCACTGCGGGGCGGATACCGAGGTTCTCGTACACGGCTATGAGGAGTGGGGCGAGGAGCTGGTACACCGTCTGCGCGGCATGTACGGCTTTGTCATTTGGGATACCGAAAAGAAAACGCTGTTTGGTGCGCGCGATATTTTCGGCATTAAGCCGTTTTACTACTGCCCGCTTTCCGACGGCAGTCTTTTGTATGCCAGCGAAATCAAGTGCTTTTTAGACCATCCGCTCTTTCAAAAAGCGGTGAACAAAAACGCTTTGCGCCCCTATTTAACCTTGCAGTATTCCGCCACGGAAGAAACCTTCTTCCAAGGCGTTTACAAGCTGCCCGCCGCGCACTGCTTTGTGTGGAAAAACGGCAAAATGGACGTGCGCCGCTATTGGGACTGCCGCTTTGAAGCGCGCGAAACCGATTTTGAAAGCTGCTGCGACAAGCTGGATGCGGCGGTGCATGAGTCGGTGGCGGCACACCGCATTGCCGACGTAAAAGTAGGCGCGTTTTTGTCCGGCGGCATTGACTCGAGCTACATCGCCGCGTGCTTAATGCCGGACAACACGTTCAGTGTCGGCTTTGACCAAAACAAGTTCAACGAAACGAATTATGCCGCTGAGCTGAGCGACAAGCTGGGCATTCGCAACTATCGTGAGCTTTTGACGGCGGACCAGTGCTTTGAGGCCTTCCCCGACATCCAGTATCACATGGACGAACCGCAGTCGAACCCGTCGAGCGTTCCGCTTTACTTCTTGGCAAAGCTGGCGCGCGAGCATGTTACGGTGGTTTTGTCCGGCGAGGGTGCAGACGAAATTTTTGCCGGGTATGAATGGTATGCCGACACCCCGGCGATGGAAAAGTTTAAAAAGCGCGTGCCGCTCTCCGTGCGCCGCGCCATGGCGTCGGCGGCAAAAAAGATGCCCTACTTTAAGGGCAAGCACTTTTTGCTGAAATGCGCCGAGCGCCCCGAGGACTGGTTTTATGGACAGGCGATGGTGTTTGAGGACGAAGAAGCGCTTGCCGTGTTAAAGCCGGACTGCCGCGGCGGTGCTTCGGCACACGAGCTGGCGGCGGCAGTGTACAAGCGTGTCGAAGGCGCGGACGAGCTGACGAAAAAGCAGTATCTTGACCTCAACATGTGGCAGCCGGGCGATATTTTGCTCAAAGCCGACAAAATGTGCATGGCACACAGCTTGGAGCTGCGCGTGCCGTTTTTGGATAAACAGGTAATGACCTTTGCCGAGGGCATTCCCCCGCAGTTCCGCGTGCAGGGACAGACGACGAAAGCCGCGCTTCGCCATGCGTCGAACAAAACGCTGCCCGACGAGTGGGCCAACCGCCCCAAAAAGGGCTTCCCTGTCCCCATTCGCTTCTGGCTGCGCGAAGAAAAGTATTATAACATCGTCAAGGAATACTTCACCGCAAGCTATGCCGCCGAATTTTTCGACACCGCACAGCTGATGCGTTTGCTGGACGACCATTTCCACGAAAAAGCATCGAACCAGCGCAAAATCTGGACGGTGTTCACGTTTCTTGTTTGGTACAAGCGCTTTTTTGTTGACGAGCGCTGAACCTATGCGCATGTTTCAAGGGAGGGTTTATGGAAAAGAAACATCCTTTTCAAAAAGCCATGCGCCATGTCATCGCTATTTTGATTGGGGCGGTGCTGGGCTTTGGCATCGGTGTCGGCATTTCAGCGGCACTGAATGAAATGAAGATGTGTATTTCGCTGCCGATCTATGTAGGTATGGTGCTTTGGCTGTACGTCACTGTACTGCTTGCCATTTGGCTGCACGAAGCGGGGCATCTTGTATGCGGGCTGTTATCGGGCTACCGCTTTGCCTCGTACCGGGCCGGGCGCTTGATGCTGTACCGCAAGGAAGGGCGTATGCGCATTGGGTTTTACCATGTCCCCGGCACGGGCGGCCAATGCCTGATGGTTCCGCAAACCGAACAGGGTGAACCCTACCCCTTTGTGCTGTACAATGCGGGCGGCGTGCTGGCCAACGCGCTGGGCGCCATAGCGCTGGCAGGGGCAGGGCTTGCGGTTTCCCAGCCGTTTCTTCGGCTGATGCTGCTGGTGGCCGCCGCCATGCAGGTAATCATGGGTGTCCCCAACCTTCTTTCGCTGAAAACCATTCCCACCGACGGCCAAAACATTCGCAACATGCGTAAAAACGAAGCGCAGCGCATTGCCTTCTGGCGCATGTTGCATATTTACGAAGCATGTTTAAACACCGTGCCGCTGCGTGAGCAGCCGTCCGATTGGTTTGACGATACCCCGCCGGGCGAAGGCGACGACCCGCTGACGCTTTCCATCAAGGCATCTTCTGCGCTTCGCCTGACGGACGAAGGCCGCTTTGATGAAGCCGCCGCCTTGTACCGCGCACTGCTGGCAGATGGCCGCATGGCGCAGACACAGCGCAATGAATGCGCGTGTGAGCTGCTGCTGTTATTGTGTGCCACCGAGGGCGCAAGCGAGGAAACCGCCGCGCTGGAAACAAAAGAGCTGCGCCGGTATATTGCCGCCACGAAGGGCTCTTTGTCGCGTGCGGCGCTGGTTCTGGTACAGACGCTCTCCAGCGGCGACGCTGCCGCCGTGGAAAAGGCGGAACGCTTCTGGCAGGCAAGGCTTCAACATTATCCCATTGAAGGAGAGCGCTCTTGTTACGAAATCCTTGTGCAGTGTGCCAAAACCCGGCACGCCGCCGCAAAATAAACACGGGTCTCATTTGCCCGTTTTCAGAAAGGACGTTTTGTCATGGACAAAAAAACTTATTACATTACCACGCCGATTTACTACCCCAGCGCCAAGCTGCACATCGGCCACAGCTACACCACCGTGGCGTGTGACGCTTTGGCACGCTATAAGCGGATGCAGGGCTTTGACGTGATGTTTCTGACGGGTACCGATGAACACGGCCAGAAAATTACCGACAAAGCCGCCGAGGCGGGCGTGACCCCGAAGGAGTATGTCGATAACATTGTTGAAGGGCCGGGCGGCGTGAAAGACCTGTGGAAACTGATGGATATTTCGCTGGACCGCTTTATCCGCACCACGGACGAGTACCACATGGAAAGCTGCCAGAAGATTTTCCAGCGCCTGTATGACCAAGGCGATATTTATAAAAGCGTATATGAAGGCCACTACTGCAAGCCGTGCGAAAGCTTTTGGACGGACAGCCAGCTGGTGGACGGCAAATGCCCTGACTGCGGCCGCGAGGTGACTCACGCACAGGAGGAAGCCTACTTCTTTAAAACCAGCAAGTATGCCGACCGCCTTTTGAAGCTGTACGAGGATGTGCCGAACTTCATCCAGCCCGAAAGCCGCAAAAACGAGATGATTTCCTTCATCAAGCAGGGCTTGCAGGATACCTGCGTTTCCCGCACTTCCGTCAAGTGGGGCATTCCCGTTCCGTTTGACCCGGCACACACGATGTATGTGTGGGTGGACGCACTTTCTAACTACATCACAGCACTGGGCTATGAGAACAGCCGCTATGACGACTACGCCAAGTACTGGCCCGCGGACATCCACATGGTGGGCAAGGAGATTCTGCGCTTCCACACCATTTTGTGGCCCGCCATGCTGATGGCGCTCGACCTGCCGCTGCCCAAGCGCGTGTTCGGCCACGGCTGGCTGCTGTTAGAGGGCGGCAAAATGTCGAAATCCAAGGGCAATGTCGTTGACCCTGTCGTGCTGTGCGACCGCTACACCACCGACGCCATCCGTTATTTCCTTTTGCGTGAAATTCCGTTTGGCAATGACGGCGTATTCTCCAACGAAGCGCTGATTACCCGCATTAACAGCGACCTTGCCAACGACCTCGGCAACCTGCTGTCCCGCACGGTAGCCATGGTGGAGAAATACTTCGGCGGCACCCTGCCCACCGAACGCGCCGAGGGCGAGTTTGACGCAGAGCTGACAGAAGTTGTAAAAAACATGCCCGCACAGGTAACCAAAGCGATGGACGACCTGCTGTTGCCCCAGGCGCTGGCAGAGATTTTCAAGGGCATTCAGCGCGCCAACAAATACATTGACGAAACGGCGCCGTGGGTGCTGGCAAAAGACGAAGCCAACCGCCCGCGCTTGGCCGGTGTACTGTACAATTTGTGCGAAACGCTGCGCTTTGCCGCCACACTGCTTCAGCCGTTTATGCCGTCCACTGCACCGAAAATTGCCGAGCAGCTGGGTCTTGCCGGCATGACGCTTTCTTATGACAGCCTCGAATACGGCAAAGTGTCCACTTACACGGTGTGCAAGGGCGAGGCGCTGTTCCCGCGCATTGACGTGCAGAAAGAGCTGGAGGAGCTGGCGAAGGCACAAGCTGCCGCGCAGCCGAAAGCCGAGCAGAAGGCAGAAGCCGCCCCCGAAGGCGAGCCGCTGGAGCATTTGCCGGAAATTACGATTGACGACTTTGCCAAGTGCGAGCTGCGCGCGGCGAAGGTGCTTTCCTGCGAAGCGATTGCCGAATCGAAAAAGCTGCTCAAGCTAACTTTGTTTGACGGCGAGCGCGAGCGCACCATTCTTTCCGGCATTGCAAAATGGTATTCGCCCGAGGACTTGATTGGCAAAACGGTTGCCATTGTGGCAAATCTTGCCCCGCGCCCCATGATGAAGGGCAAATATGTCAGCGAGGGCATGGTGATGGCGGCGGATATGCCGGACGGCGGCGCTTCGGTGATTTTCTTCCCGGGCAGCGTCAAGCCGGGTTCGCTGATTCATTAAGGAGCCAATATGATTTTTGACACCCATAGCCACTATACCTCCCGCCAATTTGACGCCGACCGCGCTGCGCTTTTGAACAGCCTGCCCGCGCAGGGGGTTTGCGGCGTAGTAGACTGCGGCACCGATTACGCCACCACCTTGAAAAGCTTGGAGCTGGCGCGGCAGTACCCGTGGTTTTACACAGCGGCGGGCATTCATCCCGAAAGCTTGATTGAGGAGGACGCCTCCACCAATACCCAGTTCGGCGGCGATTGGCACGCGGAGCTGGCGCAGCTGGAAACCCTTTTGAGCGACCCGCGCGTCGTTGCCGTGGGCGAGTGCGGGCTGGACTATCATTGGCCTGTGCCGAAAGACGCACAGCTCGAAATGTTTGAAGCGCATTTGGCGCTGGCGAAGAAGCACGACATGCCCGTTTTGGTGCATGACCGCGAGGCTCACGCCGACACCTATGCACTGCTGGCACAGTACCGCCCCAAGGGAATTGTACACTGCTTTTCAGGCAGTGCGCCCGACGCCGTGCGGCTTGCCCAGCAGGGCATGTACATCGGCTTCGGCGGCGTTTTGACATTTGCCAATGCGCGCAAAACGGTGGAAGCCGCCGCGGCGCTGCCGCTGGAGCGCATTGTGCTGGAAACGGACTGCCCTTATATGGCACCCGTGCCGTTCCGCGGCAAGCGCTGTGACTCCGGCATGATTCTTTATGTGGCACAAAAGCTTTCGGAAATCCACCAAAAACCAGTGGAAGAAGTTCTTTCTGTCACGGAGCAAAACGCACGCACACTGTTTCGTGTGTGACAAAACGGCGTTAAGCTTTTCCCTTTTTCCGTCGGCTCCCACCGTTCCGGTACAGCAAGGAAAAAGGGACTATCGAAACATATTACCCTGAAAAAGCACCATAGAAAAGGCCGGTTATTTTGGGTTTCACTCAAAATAACCGGCCTTTTAAAATCCAAATTTTTTTTACTAAACCTGCCGCTGCAATTTTATTTTTCAGCAGTCTGTCTTAAAATCGCCTTAATTTCCGGTATGGATTTCCCGGATTGACGCAAGCTTTTAATCCTTTCAAGCTGTGCGATACTCTGCTCCCTTTTATATCGACGTGTTAAATTTTCCTGCGCTTGCTCAAAAGGCAGCATTCCTTGTTCTGTGTAATATTTCAATGTGCTGTATCGCACCTGCGTTAATCGCACCAGTTCACCAATCGTTACATATTCACAGTGAGCTATAACCTCAATACTTCTTTGCCTTGACATTGCTCATCGCTCCGTTACATGCTGGAAAAGACTGCCGGAACGACTTGATTGCAGCGCCGTTTTGTACAGGCTTTATTTGGGTTACTCATGATACAAGCCAAAATGTACGGTAATTTTCGTACCCCTGTCGGGTTGACTTTCCAGCTCAATTTGTGCGCTGTGCAAAATGGCGACATGCTTGACAATCGCAAGCCCCAAGCCGGTTCCGCCGGTGGCTTTCGAGCGGCTTTTGTCGGCACGATAAAAGCGCTCAAACACATGGGCTTGATGCTCCGGCGCAATGCCGATGCCGTTGTCCTCAACCGTCAGCGTCACTTCATCGCTCGTTTGCTGCACCCGCACGGTAACGCGCCCGCCGGGCCGGTTGTAGCGAATGGCATTATCGGTTAAATTTTGCAGCAATTCGTCCATCAAGCGTACATCCGCTTGGATAAACACTTGCGGCTGCACATCGCAAAGCAGTGTGACATAAGCCTTTTGTGCATTCATTTGCAAACGTTCCACCGTTTGCTGAACGGCGTGGCTGAGATTGACGCGCTCGGGGTGAAAATCACGCACCAGTGCGGGGCTTTCCAAGCGGGAAAGCTCCAAAATATCGCCAATCAGCGTCAAAAGACGCGCTGCCTCGCGCTTAATTCTGCCGGCAAAATCGGGAATATCTTCCGGCTTTGCAATGCCCGCTTCAATCATCTCCGCATAACCGGAAATACTCGTCAGCGGAGTTTTCAGCTCATGGCTCACATTGGCGGTAAACTCGCGGCGCATTTTTTCGTTCTCATCGCGCATTCCGCGTTCTGTTTCCAGCGCCTGTGCCATCGCGCAAAACTCCCGGTACGGCGCACGGACGCCGCCCTGCCCCATCCCGCGCCCCATTTGTTCAATGGGCTTCACAATGCGTTTTGTCACTAAAACTGCGGCCCCGGTAGAAAGCACCAAAACCAGCACAAAGCATAAAATTGCCGCGGGAATGGCCTCCTGATAAAGCGAGAAAAAGCTTCGTGCATCCAAGGCAGTACGCAGCACCTGCCCTTTCTCGGTCAAAAGTGCGTAGTAATATGTATCATAGCCCGAGGTAGCCGATTCGCGCTTGGCAAAACCCTCCCCCGTCTTTTTCGCCTCGATGACCTCGGGGCGTTCGGCGTGGTTTTCCGGCTGTGCATTCGGCAGACTTTCATACAATACGCTGCCGTTTGTGTCAATCAGCGTCAAACGCGCACCGTTTGTATCAAGCAAACCGCCAATCTCGGCTTCCTCTGCCTCGTCAATGAGATGTACTGCCGTTTGAGCCATCATTTTTAAATCGCGCTGCACCTGAGAATCCAGCACATGGTAAAAAAGCAGCATGGTTAAAAGCACTGTCACCGTCATGGTTACCAGCCCCACCGCCAGCATCCGAAGGCCGATGGTTTCCTCCATACTGGGCAGACCTTGGCGGCGCAGCCGCTTTTTAGTCGTCATCGCGGTGGTCCTCCTGCGCGTGGCTTGTCATGCGGTAGCCCACCTTGCGCACGGTGGAAATCTGTGCGCCGGCCTCGCCCAGCTTTTGGCGCAGGGTACGAATGTGCATATCGAGGGTACGGCTTTCGCCGAAAAAGTCGGTGCCCCACACTTCATACAGCAGCGTTTCGCGCGTGACGACCTCCTGGGGGTGCTGCAAAAAGATTTTCAGCAATGCGTATTCCTTATACGTCAAGCTGATTTCCTCGCCAAAGCACCGCACGGTGTGGGTTTTTTCGTCCATTTGCACCGCGCCGCATTCCAGCTGAGTTTTCTCCTGTTTTTTCTCCTGCTCGGTACGGCGCAAAACCGCCTTGACACGGCTGAGCAGCTCCATAATGCCAAAGGGCTTGGTGATATAGTCGTCCGCACCTTCGTCCAGCCCGGTGACCACGTCGAGTTCCGACGTTTTGGCCGTTACCATAATCACCGGCACATTGCGCGTATTTTCCTGCTGGCGGATACGGCGCAAAACCTCCAGGCCGTCAATGCCGGGCAGCATCACGTCCAAAACGGCAAGGCGCGGCGGCGTTTGAGCGCATTTTTTTAAAAAATCGTCCCCGTTTTCAAAGCCGCACACCTCAAAGCCCGCCGCCTTCAGCGCGTACTCCTCCATGGCGCGAATCTGCATGTCATCCTCTAAAATATAAATCACGTCAAGCGCCCTCCTTTATGCGGTATGTGCTTTAAATTTCTTCTAAGCCGTAATGACGGTGATCTTTTTCATATTGCGCCGTAAAAGCGCTGTCGCGCTCGTCGCGCACACGGTTTAAATAGGCGTGTGTTTCAAAGCTGCCGTGGGTCAGCTCCAGCACCGCGACGGCAATATTGGAGCAATGGTCTGCCACACGCTCGTAATTGGTTAAAATATCTTGCAGCACAAAGCCCAGCTCAATGGTGCAAGCCCCCGTTTGCAAACGTGCAATGTGCCGGTTTTTCAGCTCGCGAACCAGCTCATCCACCACTTCTTCCAGCGGCTCGGCACGCGAAGCCTGCCCCGCTTGGAGCCCCTCAAACGCTTCAATGGCGCGGTTGAGCAAGTCCTGCACGGCATGCTCCAGCACGGCAAGCTCTTTTTGCGCCGCCTGGGAAAAACTGATTTTCTTATCGTGCATTTCTTTGGCGGCCTTGTGCAAGTTTACGGCATGGTCGCCAATGCGCTCAAAGTCGCCGATGGTGTGAAGCAAGATGGACACCGTGCGGTTATCCTCCTGTGAGAGTTCCTTTTCGGACACGGCCACTAAATACGTTCCCAGCGCGTCCTCCATGCGGTCCACTTCTTCTTCGCCTTCCTGCACCTGCATGGCAATGGCGTCATCCCAGCGGTGGGTCAGACTCATGCTTTTCAAAATGCTTTCCCGGCACAAGGTTGCCATTTTGTCGGTAACGTTTTTCGCCTGTTTTACTGCCAGCGTGGGCTGTGCCAGCAAGCGCTCGTCGAGGAGCTGAATCTTTTCGGGCGTTTTATCGTCGGGAATGGTGGCCACCGCCAACCGCTCCAGCAGCTTGCCGCACGGGAGCAGCGCCGCCGTTGCCGCCAGATTAAAGATGGTGTGAATCTGGGCAATGCCGAGCGGTGTAACCGCTTGAGAAACAAAGGGAAAATGAATGGCGGCATCCAGCCCATAGAAAAACAGAGCGAAGAGCGTCACGCCGACAATATTAAAATAAAGATGCACCATTGCAGCGCGGCGGGCGTTTTTGTTCGCGCCCACCGACGACAGCAGCGCCGTCACGCAGGTGCCGATATTCTGACCCAAAATGATAGGGACGGCAGAGCCTACCGTTACTGCGCCGGTTGTGGCAAGCGCCTGCAAAATACCGACAGAGGCCGACGACGACTGAATGGCCGCCGTGACAAACACACCCAGCAGAATACCCAAAAGCGGGTTTTCAAACATGGTAAAAAGGCTGGTAAATTCCGGCAGGTCTGCCAGCGGCTTGACGGCATTCGACATGGTTTCCATACCCATCATCAAAATGGAAAAGCCCAGCAGAATGGTGCCGATGCCGCGGCGTTTTTCACGCTTAGAAAACAGGTACAAAAGCACACCGATAAAGGAAAGCAGCGGCGCAAAACCCGAGGGTTTCAGCAGCCGCACCAAAAGGCTGTTGCCTTCCAGCCCGGAAAGGCTGAGCACCCAGCTGGTAATCGTTGTGCCGACATTGCTGCCCATAATAACGCCCACAGCGCCGTGCAGCGTCATGAGGCCGCTGTTGACAAAGCCGACCACCATAACCGTTGCCGCCGATGACGACTGAATGACCGCTGTTACTGCCGCACCAAGAAAAAACCCCTTCAAGGGGTTATCCGTCAAGCGCGAAAGCACATTAGACAGGCGGCTTCCGGCCTGCTTTTCCAGCGACTTGCCCAGAATATCCATTCCGAACAAAAACAGTGCCAAACCGCCCAGCATGGTAAACAGCGAAAAAATATCCATTTCATCCACCTTTCCAACACAAAAAGCGCACGATTGATTTTATGAAAACCCATTTTAAGATTCTTATATCATAGGAAATTTGGTGTAAAATCCGTCATCTTTTTCATGTAAAATTTATGTAAAGCGTTTTTCCCGGTGTTTTTTACCTATATTTTTCCCCAATTTTACAAACAAATGCACCCCGCTGAATGTAAAATTCCCTTTCAGCGGGGTGCAGAGCCATTCTAATTTGCTTTCTGTTTTACTCGATAACTTTCTTTTGAAGCCAGCGGCTGCCCAAAAACCGGGTGATAAAAAACACATCGCGCACCACCCAGTCGATAATCATGGCAACCCAAACGCCCAACAGACCCCAGTGCAGCCAAGTGCCCAGCACCACCGAGAAGCCTACGCGGAACACCCACATGGAGAACATGCTGACCGCCATCGTGTATTTTGCATCGCCGGCCGCGCGCAAAATTTGCGGCAGCGTAAACGAACACGGCCAAAAGACAATGCTGCTTAAACACACAATGCGGATAATCTCCAACGCCAAATTTGTTGTTTGAGCGCTCATTTCATAAAAGCCTACCAGCACGGGCGAAGCAAAGAACACCAGCAAGCTGACCACTGCCATCGACAAGTGGGCAAGCCCCATGAGCCGCACGCCATAGCGCCGCGCTTGAACCGTATCTTGGGCGCCGATGCAGCGCCCCACCACGGTGACGGCAGCCAAACCGATGGCGCTGGCGGGAATATTGTTCATGGAGGTCACGTTATTGCACACGGCATTGGCGGCAATGGACGCTGTACCGTAAGTGGTAATCATACCTGCCACGAGCAGCTTACCCACCTGAAACATGCCGTTTTCCAAGCCCGTCGGCACACCGATACGCAAAATGCTTTTTACCATACTCGCATGGAAGCTGGGCCGATGCAATCGATCGAGGTAAATGGGGTGGCCCGGGTTGAGCAGCAGCACGGTAACCATGACAGCCGCCGCCAAGCGCGACAGCAAGCTGGCCGCGGCCGCGCCCGCTACCCCCCAATGCAGGCCGTAAATCAGCAGGGCATTTCCGCCGATGTTGATAATGTTCATGCCCAGCGAGGCATACAGCGAAACTTTAGAATTGCCCATACTGCGAAACAGCGCCGCGCCCGCATTATAAACGGCAATAAACGGATAGCTCAGCGCCGAAAGCCAAAAATAAGTAGCGGCGTTTTCCATCACGTCCGGCTCGATGCGGCCATAAATAAACGAAAGCAAGTGGCGATTGGTGAGTACGCAAATCACACCAATCAAAAACGAAAGCGAAAACGTAACATAGTACAGCTGTTTTGCGCTGACCACAGCGTTTTCACGGTCACGCCGGCCCAAATACTGGCTGGCTACCACAGCGCCGCCGGTTGCCAGCGCTGCAAACACTTGAATGAGCAGTGTGTTGATTTGATCGACAATGGAAATACCGGAAACTGCCGCTTCGCCTACGCTGGATACCATCACGGTGTCGGCCATACCGACCGTGACCGCCAAAAACTGTTCGGCAATCAGCGGCAAAATCAACTTTTTTAAATCTTGTGCAGAAAACAGCGGCGCGCGTTCGCTCTGCTGCGTCATGTTGAACCCCTCCTGCTGCGCTGTGCTGCAAGCCGTGTGTTACAGCGTGCGCAAAATAAATTCTTCCAAACGTGCCACCGCCGTGCCCGGCCTCCAATCGGCGCGCCGCGTGAGGTAAATATCGTGCGTACAGCCCTCCAGCCAATCCACGCTGAGCAGCTTGACACGGCGCTGCTCCATACCGGGCAAACGATCGACGATGGAAACGCCAACACCGCTTTCGACAAGACGCACAATGGCGTCGTCACTGTAAGTGTAGTGACAAAAATCGACCGACAACCCGGCGCGGCGAAACAGCGTTTCTACAAAAGCACGGGCAGGGCCGGTGCGGTAAGTAATCAGCGGGTAGCGCGCCGCCTCCTCAATAGAGGCTTTCTCCGTGAGCGGGCAATCCTGCGGTGCAATGAGCACATAGGGCGCACGATAGATGCATGTCTGCACCAGCTGCGGCTCGTTTTCCGCTTTGAGGCACAAGGCGAGGTCATACTTCCCGTCCTTGATACCGCGAATGGCCCCCGGTGTCGGCATTTCCTCGGTATGAAGCGACACAGCGCTTCCGTTTTCCTTTAAAAAACGCGAGAGCAGCTGAGGAATGTAGGTGGCCGCCATTGTGGAAATATAGGCCAGACTCACCCGGCTGTCGCCCTGCGCCTGAAACTGCTGCATTTCATGGCGTGCCGCGCTCACCTGCTCTAAAATACGCACGGCTTGCCGGTGAAACACCTTGCCCGCCGGGGTCAGCGCCACGCCGCGGCCATCTTTTTCAAACAAAGCCACCTCGAGCTCCTGCTCCAAATTGGAAAGCGCCACACTGAGGCTGGGCTGAGAGATGCAAAGCTCTTTGGCCGCACGTCCAAAATGCAGCCGGCGCGCGGCAGCATCAAAGTATTGCAGCTGATTGAGTGTCATATCCTGCTCCTTTTCCTTCCAAATCCTAAAACACCAAAATCGCTGTACCGTATGGCACAGCGATTTTGGATTGATTGGCGTGGGTTCAGCTTTGTGCCGTTTGTGCATCGCTTTGCTCCGAGCTGATCGGTTCGCCCGAAAGCGTACAGCGGTGCAGAGTGATTTCCCGTTTATCGCGCGTCAAAGTCAAGCTGTTTTCCCCTTTTGCGCGCAGCGAAACCAAATAAGGGCTGTTTTCGTCCTGTCCGTCAAAGTTTAAAATCACGCTTTCGCCGTCGTAATGCCAAACCACCGGACGTGCTACCGAAGAACCGTCTGCGGTATACAAGCCGGTTCTGTCGTCGTAGAGCTCCAGATATACCCCCTCAGGCGTTCCCTCGCTGAAAGCCCCCGGCTCAAAGTACGAAAAGGAAACGCTGTCGGAAGCGGCGGTATCCGATTCGGCAGCCGGCAGCTGGGGCGCACTCTGCACCGTGTGATACGGCGGCAGCGGCGCGCTTTGCACCTCGGAGTCAGCGGGGCGCTGCTCCAGCGAAACGCTGGCGGCCGGCGGCGAAGCGTTGCACCCCACCAGCAGCACTGCCGTTAAGGCCGCTGCCAGCGCCATGCAAAAGCATTTATTGCGCAAGGCGCTGATCGTGCTCTTCAATCCACTCACCTACCGTCTGTGCCACACGGCGCATCGTGCCGTCGGCAAACGGGCTGTCAAAGCCCGCAGCTGCCACCAAGCCGGGATAGGCTACGGTGCCCGCACAATTGACAAGCGCCAGGTAACGCTTCCATGCGTCGGCTTTATCCTTCAGCCATGCGGCAAAGAACTGGAACGCCACCGTTTGCGCCAAGCAGTAGTCGATATAATAGAACGGGCTGAGATAAATGTGCATTTGGCGCTGCCAGCCTGCACCGCGGCCATAGAACGGCAGATTGTCAAAATCCAGCCACGGGCGGAATTGTTTTTCCAGCTCGGCCCACAGCGCATTTCTCTCATCCGGGGTCATATCCGGGTTTTCATAAACACGATGCTGGAATTCATCCACCATGGTGCCGTACGGCAGGAAGTACAGCGCGTCCTCGGCGTGGGACAGCTCATACTTTTCGGTGTCCTCACCAAAGAACAGGTGGTGATAATCCGCCGTTAAAAACTCCATGCTCATGGAATGAATTTCGCAGCTTTCCATGCCCGGCTCGCGCAGGATGGAGGGAATCTCTTTGCGCTGGGCAATATAATCGGCAAAGGCATGGCCGGCTTCGTGCGTGAGCACATCCACGTCGCCCGCCGTTCCGTTGAAGTTGGAGAAAATGAACGGCAGTTTGTAGTCGGGCAGCGACGTGCAGTAGCCGCCGGGTGCTTTGCCGGGCTTTGCCAAAACGTCGAACAAATCGGCCTCAAACATTTGGTCGATAAATTCGGCCGTTTCGGGGCTCAGCTCATGGTACATCTTTTTGCCCGCCGCCAAAATTTCGTCCGGGGTTCCCTTGGGGGCAGGGTTGCCGCCCGCAAAGCAGAACAAATCGTCGTAAAACTTCGGATCCGAAACGCCGGTGCGCTTGTGCTGAAGCGCTTTCAAACGCTGCACCACAGGCACAACATCGCGCACAATCTGCTCGCGATAAGCTTTCATTTGCTCCAGCGTATAGCCTACGCGGCGCATACGGATGGCGCCCAGCGGCACAAAATTCTCATAGCCCATCAGCTTTGCCTGCTGGGTGCGGTTTTTCACCAGCTCGTCATACAGACGGTCGAACTCGGCGCGGTTTGCGTCAAACCATGCACCTTCCGCCTCGTACGCCGCTTTGCGCACGGCGCGGTCGGGGTTGGTTTTATACTTTGCCAGCTGCGCCACCGTAAGCGTTTGGCCTTGGAACTCAATTTGCGCCGAAGCATACAGCTTTTGATAAGCGCTGGCCAAGGCGTTTTCTTTTGCCATCAGCTCCAGCACTTCCGGCGTTTGCGCTTTCACGGCAATTTCCATTTTTTCAATGGCCATGGGCGACAAAATTTCGGCCAGTGCGTCGCGGTGAGCGCTTTCCAGCACCGCTTTGTAAATTTCCAGCTGCTTATCGGCAATCACGGGCTGCTGAGCGTCAAAAAACTCTTTTTCGGCCTCGTAAAATTCATCGCGCGTGTCGATGGTATTGCGGATTTCGGCCACCGTCATAGCCGTTGCCAAATGCGCGGCCTCCTGCTCAAACTCACGGTAAAGCTTGGCGGCTTCCTCGGCGCTGTTTGCCGCGCGAATGCCTTTTGCCAAGCGGTCAAAGCTTGCAAACACCGCGTCCAAATCAGGACGCTGGTAAGTGATTTGCGAAAATTTCATATTACACACCCTCTTTTCTCGGCGTCTTTTCCCTTATAAAAAGGCTGCTGTGCCGCTAGGGCAAAGCAGCTGCGTCGCCTTTGGTTTACTTATGTAAGGCGGCGACAAAAAGCACAATTAAAATGCTGTATCATAACCGCCTTGCGGTTTATTATACCACCACGGCAGGAAAAATGCACCCAAAAAATAGATTTTTTATCCTTTATCTTGCAAATTTGTTTTCATGGGGCTATAATGGGAACGTCCGCAGAGTAAGGGTGTGCGCGTAAAGTGCCGGCTTGACGGGGAGTTGCAGGCCGGACGAAAAGCGATGCTTGCGGTGCACACTCTGCATCCCGCTGCTGCATGATAAGAGCTTTTCGCCTTCTTGTGCGGCATACAAACGCACAAGGAGGCGTTTTTATGTCTGAAATTACCCTGATTCCCCGTTTAAAAGAAGCACTCAGCGAAGTGCGCCGCGTGCGGAGCATTGCCGGAACCGCCATGCTTGCCGCGCTCAATCTGGTTTTAAACCAATTTACCATTATGGTCAGCCAAATGCTGGAAATTGGTTTTGCCTTTTTAACGGCTGCCTGCGCGGCTTATTTATACGGGCCTTGGCTGGCCGGCCTCGCGGGGATTGTCACCGATACCATCGGTTACTTATTTCGCCCCAACGGGCCGTATTTTCCGTTTTTTGCAATCAACGAGTTCTTGCTCGGCTTTATCTACGGGTGCTGGTTTTACAAAAAGCCCGTGACGCTTTTGCGCACCTTTTTGGCGTGCCTGACCGTCGTTTTAGTTATCAACCTTTGCCTTTCGCCCATTTGGCTGAACATGATGTACGGAAATGTCGCTATCATCTCCGGCATTCGGTTGATTAAAAATATTATTAAACTTCCGGTTGATACGCTTGTGCTGTACACCATTTTAAAAACGCTGGAAAAACGCCGCCATTCTTTTGGCCGCGCGTAAAATAGCGCTTTTTCGATTACTGCCTTCTTTGCCGTGCCGCACACCTTTGCCTCTCCCCGCATAGTGTGTGGTAAGCGCCCGGTTTACGGGTGCTGATTGCAAAGGAGGTTTTTTTATGTCCAACACAACGGTAAGCCCGTCCTATCCCGGCACAGCACTGAAAAAAGGCTCGAACAACAGCGAGGTGGCTCGTATTCAGACCTATCTGAACGCGCTTCGCCCCTACATCCCCTGCCTTACCACAACGCTGACGGTAGACGGCAAATTCGGTTCCGGCACACAGAAAGCCGTTCAGTGCTTTCAGGCCTTTTCCGGCCTGACCGCTGACGGCATTGTCGGAAAAAACACTTGGAACGCGCTGATTACCGCGTACAACAACCGCTTTAACGGCAGCGCCGACACCAATCCCGGCATCTCCCTGCGCTCCGGCAGCGTGAGCAAGGACGTGGGCCAGATGCAGCGCCACTTAAACAGCGCGGCAAAGGTTTACACCGCCATTGCCAACCAAAGCGTTGACAACCATTTCGGCAGCAACATGCTCAATGCCGTCAAGCTGTTCCAGCGCCAGTTCGGTCTTTCCGCCGACGGTGTGGTAGGCAAAAAAACATGGGCACAGATCGTGCGCATTGCCGACGCGCTGGCACAGGGCACCAAACCCAAAGTGACCACTCCGTACCCCGGCACCCTGCTTCGGCAGGGCTCGTCCGGCGACAGTGTGCGCTTGGCACAAAGCTACTTAAACGGTGTGGGCGCCGTTCCCGTTTTGACGGTAGACGGCAAATTCGGCGCAGCTACCAAAAATGCTGTAATTTATTTCCAGACGCGCAACGGCCTGAAAGCAGACGGCATTATCGGCTCGGCCACCTGGCAAAAGCTGGTGACTATGTTCAATGCCACGCTGTAAGTCAAACGCCAAAAACACCCTGCCAAGGCAGGGTGTTTTTGGCGTTAAGGCGTTAAGATTCTGTTTTTGGCTCTTGTGCTTTGCCTTTGAGCTGCGCGAGCAGGATAGCGGCAAAAATGAGTACACAGCCGAAAATTTCCCGCGCGCTGAGGCGTTCGCCCAGCAAAAACCAGCTGAAAATCACCGAAAATACCGCTTCCAAACATAAAATCATGGAAGCGATGGTGGGGTCGGTGTCGCGCTGGCCCAGAATTTGCAGCGTATACGCTACGCCGCAGGAGAATACACCGGCATAAAGCAGCGGCAGCCATGCAGCAAAAATTTGCGAAATTTGAGGGGTTTCAAACAAAAACATGCACACAAGGCCCAACACGCCCGCCACAAAAAATTGCAGGCAAGACAGCTTGACGCCGTCCACATGGGCGGAATAGCGGTCGATGAGAAGAATATGAAAAGAGAACCCAACCGCTCCGGCGAGCACCATGAGGTCGCCCTGATTCAAGCTGAGCGATTCATGCACACACAAAAAGTACATGCCGACGGCGCTGAGCGCAACGCCAAGCCACACCAGCCACGGCTGCTTATGGCCTACAAACACGCCCATCACGGGCACCAGCACCACATACATGGCCGTGATAAAGCCCGCCTTGCCCGCTGTGGTGTCCACAATGCCGATTTGCTGCAATGTAGAGCCGATAAACAAGGCGATGCCGCACAAAATACCGCCGGTCAACAGCGTTTTTCGTTCGGATGCGGCGGCGGGGGTTCCGGTGCGGCGCTTGAGCAAAAACGGCAGCAGAACTGCGGCGCCCATCAGCATACGAAGCCCGTTGAAGGTAAACGGGCCGATATAGTCCATACCGGCGCTTTGCGCCACAAAAGCCGCGCCCCAGATCATAGACGTAAGCAGCAAAAGCATACTTCCGCGCAGTTGATTGAAATGTTGCTTCATAAAACCTCCAAACCCTTTGCAAACCCGACACAAAACCCCTGCCAGCCTGCCGGCAGAGGTTATGCCGTTAATCCTCATAATCATACCATAAAAGCCGCATGTTGACAATGCGCAGCGCACCGGTTTTCCCAGCGGTTCTTACGGGAAATTGTTTCATCTTCCATGGAAATCAGCAAGAAATTGTGATATGATGAAAAAAGAATGACCGCCCGGCACAGTTGGCCGGAGCTTCAATGAGAGGATGAAAGCGCATGTCTTATCGCATTATGACCGATTCTACCACCGACCTGACGCCCGACATTTTGGACGAGCTGCGTCTGGAAGTCATCCCGCTGACTTTTTTGTTGAATGGCAAAGAGTATCAAGACCGTCCTTATGGCCTTGAAATGCCCGCCAAAGAGTTTTATAAGGCCATTCGAGAGGGCGCTATGCCCACCACCAGCCAAGTCACGCCGGACCGCTTCTGCGAGGCATTTGAGCCGATTTTGAAAAGCGGTGAGGATATTTTATATTTGGCGTTTTCGTCCGGCCTTTCGGGCACCTGCAACGCCGCTATGATTGCCGCCGAAGATTTGGCCGAGCGCTACCCCGACCGCCGCGTTATCGTCATTGACACGCTGGCTGCTTCCATGGGAGAGGGCTTGCTGGTATACTTAGCGTGCCGCCGTCACGAGGAAGGCATGGAGCTGGACGAGCTGGCCGATTGGGTGCGCGAAAAACGTTTGCACATTGCGCACTGGTTCACGGTAGATGACCTGTACCACTTAAAGCGCGGCGGCCGCGTTTCCGGCGCAGCTGCTTTTGTTGGCACGATGCTCAACATTAAGCCGGTTCTGCATGTAGACGACGAGGGTCATCTCATTCCCATGGAGAAAGTGCGCGGCCGGAGAACCAGCTTAGATACCTTGGTAGAGCATATGAAAAAAACGGGTACGGATTTTTCGCAGCAAACCGTATTTATCAGCCACAGCGACTGCCTTGAGGACGCACAATATGTGGCCGAGCGCTTGAAAAAAGAGCTGGGTGTGCCCGAAGTGCGCATTGGCTATATTGGGCCGGTCATCGGCAGCCATACCGGCGTGGGTACGGTAGCGCTGTTCTTCGACGCTTCCCACCGCAGCTGAGTACGCCCCAGCGCAATTGAGAAAACATTGGCAATGGAATTTGTTGCATATTGCACCAAATTCTATTGCTTTTTTTATGGAGCTGTGCTATCCTTCTTTTGCAAGTAATTGCTGTTAGATGCATTTAAAAGCAATAAAGCAAAGTGTTTGCTGAACCATTCGCGTGCATCTCCTTCCCCGCTGGATACGGTTTGGGGACGGATTTTTTCGGGCAATATGTTAGCCTTGGCTAATCAATATATTTTTATTGCTCTAACTGAAAGGGTTTAAACAAATTGTTTTATCTGCTTTTTTATCGCCAATTGTTAGCAATAGCTAATTTAAGGAGGAGCTTTTTTGATGAAAAAACAGGGCATTACCCTGCTTTTGGCCGGCGTGCTTTTGGTATTGTCGATTGGTTCGCTGTTTGTGGGTGTCATCGACTTGGACATGGCAGCAGTGCTTTCGGGCGACGGCCAACAGCTGGAGGTATTTTTGGTGTCTCGGCTGCCGCGCTTGATGGCCATTTTATGTACCGGTGCAGGCATGAGCACCGCCGGACTTTTGATGCAGAATTTATGCCGTAATAAATTTGTCTCGCCCACCACGGGGGCAACGATTTCTTCGGCACAGTTCGGCATTTTGCTGGCGCTGGTATTTTTCCCGAATGCTACGCTTTGGGGACGCGCGCTGATGGCCTTCGCGGCAGCCGCCGTGGGCACTTGGATTTTTGTATGGTTTATCCAGCGCATTCAGTTTAAGGATGTGGTGATGGTTCCGCTGGTGGGCATCATGTTTGGCAATGTCATTGGCGGCGTAACAAGCTATCTTGCCTATGAATACGAGATGACGCAGGCGCTTTCGTCTTGGCTGGTGGGTCATTTTTCGCTGGTATTAAAGGGCCGGTATGAGATTGTGTATCTGGTTGCACCGATGATTGTGCTGGCCTTTGTGTTCGCGAACCACTTTAATATTGTGGGCATGGGACACGATTTTTCCAAAAATCTCGGCGTGCCGTACCGCTTTGTGCTGTTTTCAGGGCTGACGATTGCGGCGCTCATCACGGCAAGCATTGTTGTTATCGTCGGGTCGATTTCCTATATCGGCTTGATTGTGCCGAACGTAGTCGCCATGTTTAAGGGCGACAAAATTCGCGGCACACTGGCGGACACCGCACTGTTTGGGGCCATTTTTGTTTTGGTATGCGACATGATTGCCCGCGTGGTGATCTTCCCCTACGAGCTGCCCATTGAGTTGATTGTGGGCATTTTGGGCAGTGTGATTTTCATTGCACTTCTTCTTTACCGTTTGAAGCACGGCGACAAGGCCATCCGCTTTGGAAAAGTGGGCGGCGGGGCCTCGTGCGCAGGAGTCGTGAACGATGTGGCAGGAGGTGAGGCTTGATGCACACAGCGGCTTATCGCACAAATATCAAAAAACTGGTTGTGCTGGCGCTGCTGATTGCCGCGGCGGGCGTTTTATACCTGACGGTCGGCGTGGCGTTTAGCAACACCAAGCTGTTTCATTACGCCATGAAGCTTCGTGTGCCGAAGCTGACCGCCATGCTGATCACAGCTTTTGCCATCGGCAGCGCATCCATTGTGTTTCAATCCATCATTCGCAACACGATTGTAACGCCGTGTCTTTTGGGCATGAATTCGCTGTACACGCTGATTCACACCGCTGTGGTATTCTTTGCGGGCTCGGGCAGCGCATTCGCCGCCAACGCGAACCTTTCCTTTGCCGTAGACCTTATATTGATGGGCGCGGCAGCCACGCTGATTTACAGCTATTTATTTCAAAAGACAAACCACAATGTGCTGTATGTACTGCTCATCGGCACAGTGCTTACCTCGTTTTTCGGCAGCATTCAAACGACGCTGACGCGCGTGATGGACCCCAACGAATACGACGCGCTGCTTACCACGCTGGTGGCAAGCTTTACGAATATTAACCATGAAATTATTGGCTTTGTGCTGGTTTTGCTGGCGGCAGTTGTTGTGGTGTTCCGGCACGAACTGGCGCTGTTAGACGTGCTGACGCTGGGCAAGGCACAGGCGATCAATCTGGGCGTGGATTATGACCGCTGTATTCGCCGCCTGCTGCTGGCTGTGACGCTGTACATCGCCATTGCCACGGCGATGGTAGGGCCGATTTCCTTTTTGGGGCTGATTATCGCCAATCTTTCCCGCCAGCTTCTAAAAACCTACCGCCACACACAGCTGATTTTAGGCGCATCGCTGTTTGGCATGTTGGTTTTAGTGGCGGGGCAATTGCTTGTGGAACACGCTTTTTCCTATGCCATTCCTGTGAGCGTTTTTATCACGATGGGCGGCGGTATTTACTTCCTTTATCTTTTGCTGAACAACCGGAGGGCATAACATGCTGAAAGTAAACCAATTGACAAAGCGCTACGGCGGAAAGGCCGTGGTGAATGACGTCACCTTCACCCTGCCGAAAAACGCGGTAATTTCCCTAATTGGGCCGAACGGCGCGGGAAAATCGACCGTTTTAAACATGATTTCGCGCTTGATTGAAAGCGACAGCGGCAGCGTGGATTTCCACGGGCGCGGAATTCACAAATGGAAAAGCCGCGATCTTGCCAAGCGTTTGGCTATTTTGACGCAGACCAACCATGTGCAAATGAAGCTCACTGTGCGTGAGCTGGTGGCTTTTGGGCGGTTTCCCTATTCGGGCAGCCGATTGACCGAGGAGGACAACGCGATTGTCGACCGCGCCATCCGCTATATGGAGCTGGAGGAATTTCAAGACCGCTTTATTGACGAGCTTTCGGGCGGGCAGCGCCAACGCGCCTACATCGCCATGGTTATCGCGCAGGACACCGAGTATATTCTGCTGGATGAGCCCACAAATAACCTCGATATTTACCACGCGACCAACATGATGAAAATTGTGCGGCGGCTGTGCGATGAGCTGGGCAAAACGGTGATTTTGGTGCTGCATGAAATCAACTATGCCGCCTTTTATTCCGACTACATCTGCGCATTCGTCAACGGGCAGATTGCAAAATTCGGCACGGTAAAAGAAGTAATGACAAAGGAAACGCTTTCCGAAATTTACCGCGTCGATTTTGAAATTATGGAAATTGAGGGAAAGCCCCTTTCCATTTACTACTAACGGCAGTACGCACCAAAGTGCTTGCACCATATATTTCACCCAAAAAGGAGTATCTTACCATGAAAAAACACCTTTCCCTTGCCGCACTGGGCCTTTGTCTTGCTGTTGCGCTCACCGCCTGTTCGTCCGGCATTTCCGCCACAGCATCCGCAACGTCATCCGTAAAAAATACCGCCTCGGAAAGCGTCAGTGCTGAAAGCGCGGCTTCTTTTGTCACCATCACTGCGCTGGACGCAAACGCCGAAAAAACGGAGCTGCAAGTGCCGTTTGATCCGCAGCGCATTGCTATTTTAGACATGGCTGCACTCGATATTTTGAACGCTTTAGGCGTGGGCGACCGCGTAGTGGGAACCGCAGATACTTCGCTGGACTATCTGCAAAGCTATATTGGCGGCGATATTGCCAATCTCGGCACCATTAAGGAGGCCGATTTGGAAGCTGTGATGGCGGCAGAGCCGGACGTGATTTTCATTGGCGGGCGTCTGCGTGAATCGTATGATGCACTGAGCGAAATTGCACCTGTGGTATACCTTGCTGTTGACACCGACCTTGGCGTGGTGGAAAGCGTGCGCCAAAATGCCGCCGTCATTGCTTCTATGTTCGGGCTGGAAAGCAAGGTGGACGAACTGATGGCCGACTTTGACAGCCGCATTGCCGCGCTGGCCGATTTTGCAAAAGATAAAACCGCCATGGTCGGCATGACCACCAGCGGCAGCTTTAATGTACTGGGCAACGACGGACGCTGCTCCATCATCGGCAAAGAAATCGGCTTTGAAAATATCGGCGTCGACGCCCAGGCGGACACCTCCACACATGGCAACGAAGCCTCTTTTGAGCTGATTGTGGAAAAAGCGCCGCAATATCTGTTTGTCATGGACCGTGACGCGGCCATTGGCACAGACGGCGCAAAGCTGGCAAAAGAAATTATGGAAAACGATCTCGTGATGGGTACACAGGCTTACCAAAACGGCCATATTGTGTATTTGTCGCATCCGGCAGTTTGGTACACCGCTGAGGGCGGCATCACGGCGCTGGACTTGATGCTTTCCGACCTGGAAACCGGGCTTGGCCTGTAAGCTTTGCTGATTCCCCCTTTTTCCTTTTTGCCGGGCAATGCATTTTGCATTGCCCGGCATTTTTGCGCCCTTGCCCCTGCTTTGCAACTGTGCTATGATAAACAAAACACACGCTTTTTTTGCAGCGTGTTTTGCGTTAAGAGGGGGAAGTTTTTTGAACGAACAGCAATCACTGACAGTGGGCAGCGTACCGAAAAAAATACTGCTGTTTGCCATTCCGGTATTTTTCAGCAATTTGTTTCAGCAGCTGTACAACGCCGCCGATTCTCTGATTGTCGGCAACTTCTTGGGCGAGCAGGCGCTGGCGGCGGTCGGCTCGTCGGGCAGCTTAATTATGCTGATGACCGGCTTTATCAGCGGCATGGCGTTGGGCGCCGGTGTACTGATTGCCCGCATGTTTGGCGCGAATGATAAAGACGGCATGGAACGCACTGTTCACACCACAGCGGCGCTGGGCCTTTGCGGCGGCGCCGTGCTGACGGTAGTCGGCATTGTATTCACGCCGCAAATTTTACTTTGGATGGGCACGCCGTCCGACGTTTTGGCGTGGTCGACCCTTTATTTCCGCGTTTATTTCGTCGGCTGCATCCCGGTGATTCTCTACAATATGGCGGCAAGCATTTTGCAATCAGTCGGAGACAGCAAAAGCCCCATGAAATATCTGATTACGGCTTCCGTCATCAACGTCGTGCTTGACTTATTCTTTGTCGGGGCGCTGCGCATGGATGTTTCGGGCGCGGCACTGGCTACCATCATCAGCCAAACGGTGAGCGCTGTGCTGGCGCTTGCCAAGCTTTGCCGTGTGGATGCCCCTTACCGCTTGTATCTGCGCCGCATTCGTTTTGACCGCGCCACCTTGGGCGAGGTCGTGCGGCTGGGCGTGCCGTCCGGCGTGCAGAACTCCGTCATCTCCCTTGCCAATGTGGTGGTGCAGGCCAATATCAACGCCTTCGGCTCGGCTGCCATGGCGGGCTGCGGCGCGTACAGCAAGCTGGAGGGCTTTGCCTTTTTGCCGGTTTCGTGTTTTGCGCTGGCGCTGTCCACCTTTATCAGCCAAAATATCGGCGCGCGCCGGTATGACCGCGCCCGCAGTGCTATGCGCTTCGGCCTGATTTGCAGTCCCTTGCTGGCCGAAGCTGTGGGCTTGGCAATTTTCACGTTTGCCCCGGTGCTGATTGCGGCGTTCAACAATCAGCCGGAGGTGTTAAGCTTTGGTGTCAACAACGCGCGCACGGTGTCGCTGTTTTACTTCCTGCTGGCGTTTGCGCACTGCTGCGCGGGCATTTTGCGCGGCATGGGGCGGCCTATTGTTCCCATGGCGATTATGCTGAGCATCTGGTGCGTTCTGCGTATTACTTACATCACCATTACCGTGCGGCTTATTCCGTCCATTCGCGTCATTTACTGGGCATATCCGCTGACATGGGCCATCAGCTGCGTTTTGTTTATTGTGTGTTTAACAAAGCTCAAATTTCCGCCCATGGAGCGCGCGGGCGAGCACGTCAGCGGCGAAAGCACCACCTGACCCGCGGCGGGACTTGATTGAGTTTTCAACACTTTCCACAGAGTTTTCCACATGCCCATGTGGAAATGTTAAAAACCGGTGGGGAATCCTCTCCGGCACAAAGGAGGAACCGGAATGCTTCGCATTTATCCCGAGGAATACCGCCAGTTTCAATGCACCGCTTCAGCGTGCCGTCATTCGTGCTGCGTCGGTTGGGAAATTACCGTAGACGAAGAAACTTCCAAACATTACGCGGCTGCCGAAGGCTCGTTTGCACAAACAGTGCGTGACGCATTGGAGCAAACCGATAGCGGCACGGTGTTTCGCATGGAGCAGGGGCGCTGTGTGATGCTGCAAAAAGACGGGCTGTGCCGCATCATTCGCGAATGGGGCGACGAAGCTTTGTGCGAAATTTGCCGCGAGCATCCGCGCTTTCACAACCGCTTTGAGGGAGTTTGGGAGAGCGGGCTGGGGCTGTGCTGCGAAGAAGCGGCACGGCTGACGCTGACGCGGCAAGCACCGCTTCGGCTTTGTGTGGAGGAAACAGACGATATGCAAGCCGAGCGCCCGGACGAAAAAACCACTGCCGTTTTGCACCTGCGCGGCGCGGCACTGGCGCTTTTGCAAAACCGCTCGATGCCGCTGTTCCACCGGCTGGGCCTTTTGCTGGCGCTTGGCACCGATGCGCAGCTTTGCTTGGAGCGCGAGGACATCGGCGCCCTGTTCCACCTTTGTGATGCATACGGCGATGACACCCACCACGCGGCGCTGTGGCAGATGCTTTCAGCGCGTATTTCGGCACAAGGAGATGCGGCATGGCCTGTGCGCCGCATGGCGCTGTATTTATCACAGCTTCCCGCTTTGGAAGCATCGTGGCATACCGATATGCTCAAGCTTTTGCGCGGCTGCCCGCGCCGGCTGATGCTGTTTGGCCGCCGTGCCGAAATTTTTTATGAACAGCTGGCGGCGGCGCTGCTGTTTCGCTGCTTTTCCGCGGATTGCTTAAACGAACGCGACGCACTGGGCGCGTGCCGCTTTACGGTACTGGCCGTCCTGCTCTGTCTTTCGCTGGAAATGCGTCTTTCGCCGCGTGGGGCGGGCGGGAATGCGGTGCGGCTGGACATTGTACGGCGCTTTTCCGCTGAGGTAGAACACCAGCCGCAAGCGCTTGCTCACCTGCGCACCATGATTTGGGAAGAACCCGCCTTTGACACCGGCGCACTGCTTCGGGCGCTGGCGTAACGCGGATTTCATTTATCATTCAGAGAAAAAGGAGTGTCACCCTATGAAAAAAGTTTGCGTATTTTTTGCCGAGGGCACAGAGGAATGTGAAGCGCTGCTGCCCGTGGATTTACTGCGCCGCGCCGGGGCTGAGGTAACGCTGGCGGGCATTGGCACAGAGCTTTTTGTCACCTCCAGCCACGGCGTGCAGGTAAAGATGGACGCACTGGCGAAAGACCTTGATTTTTCCGCGTTTGACGCCATTGTACTGCCGGGTGGAATGCCGGGTACGACACGCCTTGGCGAAAGCGAGCTTGTGGCCAAGGCTGCGCACTGTGCCGTTGAAAACGGCAAGCTTTTAGCCGCCATCTGCGCTGCGCCCACCGTATTGGCAAAGCTAGGGATTTTGAGCGGCAAACGCGCCACAGCACACCACGGCTTTATCGACAAGCTGGGCGACGCCGTTGTTGTAAAAGAGCCTGTTGTGGAGGATGGCAATCTGCTGACCGGCTGGGGGCTGGGGGCTTCCATTCCCTTCTCGCTGCGGCTGGTGCAAAAGCTGTACAGCGCCGAGGAGGCTGCCCGCATTGCTGCCGCGCTGGGCTACCCGTTTGAATATTAAATCTTTACTTTTTCGATGAAAAAAGCCGAACGCCCAAGCTTGAGGCGTTCGGCTTTTTGTTTTAAGTGATTCGGCTCACATCGCAAGCGCTTCTCTGCTTTCTTCCAAGAAAACCACCTCGGAATTCGTGGCGATAAAAAATTTGCCTTTATCGGAGGTAAACAGCAGCGAACTGGTGGGATTTAAGCTGCGAATTTCGTCCGCCAGCGTATTGCCGATGAGAAATTTATTTTCTTTGATGTCAATGGGTGTCGGATCGCTTGTCAGCTGGCGGTACAGCGTTACCCAAAATTGTGCGCCGAACGTTTCCACCGTCGAAAGCACCAAGTCCATTTCATCCACGACCTGACTGCCGTAAATTGCTTGCGCCACATCCATCATAAAGCTGCGCTCAATTCCCGAGACCAGCGTAATCAGTCTGCCTGCTCGCTCTAAAACAAAGCGCTGACATACCGCTTTGCCAAAGGGAGCACCGTCGTAAGCCGTGCTGATAATTTTGGCGTTTGCCTGCACGTTCAGCGTGGTGACAAACAAAGAGTTGATGGCATTTTCAATCGTTTCCACATTGATATCTTGTCGGCCTTGTCCGCTTAAAACGCCTTTTCCCACAATGGCCATATCGGCTGTTGTGATATGCTGCAGCAGCCATCCAATGCCTGAGCCGATAAAGTCCCAAATTTCTTCTTTGCTGCAAGAGCCGCGATCTACCATTTTGCGGTATTTTTCCAGCTGAACTTTTTGAAAGTCGTCATGCTGCATTTTATGCAGGGCATAACCTTCATAACCAATTTGCTTCATAAAAGCTTCTTCACGCGCCGCATGACCCGCAAAATAGCTGTTTAAATAGGTCAGCCCCTCTTTTAAAAGAAACATCCGCACGGTTGGCTCCTCGCCGCGGGCACGGGTCTTTTCCAAGATTTGATTGGCAATTTTAAATAGGTTCTTGTGCTCATTGTCGAGCTCTTCTACCCCCATTAAGTAGCCTTCATTCCATGTCATCATTTTGTCTGCACTCCTCACTTCACCAACGGCAACGCCATTTCTTACCTCTTTTCGCAGCTTCTATTATATGGAAATAATATTAAATTGTAATTAAAACTTTTATTTTTTTATCTAAATTTCACTTTTTTTGTCTATTTGCAAACACAAAAAGCCCCCTGAGGGTTTCCTCAGGGGGTACAGCGGCCGGCAAAAGCCCACCACTACAAGCTTTATTTATTTATTTCCGGCGCACCCATTTGCCGCCAAAGAAGGTTTTCTTATAATTGCGCAGCTCCTCTACGGCGGGGCCGAAATCGCCCGCTTTTTGCAGGTAAGCCACCGCTTTGGGAGCATCGGCCTGTACACCAAGGCCATTGCCGTAAATGTAGCCCATAATATACAGCTCTTCGCTTCTGAGCGACGACTCCTTTTTCTCCATCATTTGGCGGGCAAGCTCATAGTTCTGCTGCGTGCCTCTGCCGTAGAAGTAACAGCGGCCCAAATATTCCACGCCCCAGGTGCTGCCTCTTTCATAGGCCCAAGAGAGCAGCTGGAATGCTTTTGCATAGTCCGGCTCAACGCCAAAGCCCCGGTAATAGATTTCGCCCAAAATGTTATGGCTTCCGATGCTGACGCCGCTTGCATTCAGCGATTTTTCCAGATATTGAATGGCAAGCGCATTGTTCTCCTCTACGCCGTCACCGCAGTAATACGCCTGGCCGATGTAGTAATTCGCGCTGACCTCACCGTGATCTACCGCCTTTTTCAGCCACGTCAAACCTTCTTCCGCGCGGTTGTTGTTCAGCAGCTCTGCACCGTATTCTTTTTCATAATACGGGTAGCCGTACTCTGCGCCCATGCGGTTAATGGGCTCGGCCTTTTCCGGCTGCGGCAAAATAATGTCCTCGTCGCCGTTTGTGTAATAATGGCGCAGATTGTTGCCCGCCAGATACATGCCGCCGCGGAACGCTTTCCAGAACCAATCTTCGCACTGTTCAATGTTCTGTTTTAAGTACGCTTTAAACTCCTCGTGGCTTGCAAAGGAATTTTGGCCTTTGCCTTGGATGCGCAGAAAATCCCACCAGAAATAGGAGTTACCAATGGTGTATTGGCTGAATGCGTCGCCCTGCTTTGCCTTTTCCAGCACAATGTCAAAGGCTTCCTGAAGGCTGGCAAACGGCATTTTGCGCTCGCGGAACTTGGGCAGCTCGCCCGAACGCAGGCTGACAAGCACGCCCAATGCACTGCCCTGCTCGACCGAGCGATGCAAAAGGCGGGTGGCTTCCTTATCGTTGTCGGGGAAACCATGACCCTCCCAAACGTATTGGTGGCCGCACATGCAGCGCGCCAAAATACAAGTTGCGTCACCGTCGCCCGCTTCACTGGCCTGCTTGAGCAGCTCAAGCGCCTCTTGGCCCTTGTGCTCTTTTTCGTGGTAGTACAAATACGCTAAAGCACGTTCCACGGCATCACTATAACACTTACCCATTTGAAAACCTCCTTTATTTTCAGGCATGTTCCGTTATCTTCGATTTGTTTTGAAACGAGAACCTGCCACAGAAACCAATGTCCATTGCGTCAAATCGAGCGTCTGTCTTTGCAGCCAAGCCGTCATTACGCGCATCGCTTGTTCCGGCTGGGCAAACAGCTGCATTCCCTGCGCTGGTGCAGCGCCCCCCGTTTGGGGTGCTTGTGTGAGCAAAAGCCGCACCTGTGTACCGAGCGCCGTTCCAGCCGTACATTCCAGCGAAAGATAGGCGGTAGCGTCTATCAAAACAGGCTGGGTTGCCTCCAGAAAAAACGTCTCTTCTATGCTTTTTTGACATTCTTCCAACGTGCCGCGCAAAAGCGGCGACGTAATGCGGGACGTCACCGAGCCGTCGGCACGGCGCAAAATGGTGTTTTGATGTTTTGTGAAATCGTTTTTATCCTTTTCCCTTTGAGCGCGCTGCTGGGCAAGTTCCGCTTCGGTTTGATACCACTGCTCCTCTGTTTGTTCCAAGAGCGGCTCCATCTGCGCCTTTTTGCCATAAAAGGCATCGGGCAGGCACTCGCGCAAATACAGCACCGCACCTTCCAAATCATCCGGCGATAAAAAATCGGTCGTTTGCGTTTGGCGCCGGTCGTCCAGCAAAATCAGCTGCAAAATGCGGGTGCTTTTCGTTCCGTTTGAGCTGTGATGGCGGCGTATCTCATCCAAATAAAAAATGCCCTGTACACGCGCAAGGCAGCTGGCTTCATCGCCCAGCACCCACTCTTTGCCCACCGCCAGCGGGCCAAACCACACACCGTTTTCCGCAATGTCATTGTCTACCATGGAAAACAGCTCTACCACATCGGGCGCTTCGTCTGGATGCTCCAGCTGGGAACGAATGGACTGTGCCAGCGCACTTTTTTCCGGGAAGCAAGCGTCCCGCACCACCACAAACACTTGATAAAAGCCTATCACAATGCCCAAAAACGCAACGACAACACCGCCAATCACGTTTGGCCATTCCACCGGGGTTTCTTTATACATCATCCAAGCGTAAACGGCGCCGCCCATGCCAGCCAGAATAAATAACAGGCCGACGAGCGCAAGCGGCAATTGTTTTCTAAGATGCGCCATGCAGTAGCCGTCCATCGGGCCGCCGTTCACCTTTTTGATTATCATAACGGCCAGCGCCAAAAGCAGCGCACTCCACAAAAAGCCAAGCACAAACCCCAGCCCAATGCAAACTACAACCGCCAAGATTAAAAATAAAACCGAGCGCCGCCCCGACGATTCTTTCATGAAAAAAACACCCTTTCCAAGCGTTTCAAACGCACACACCCATTGAGTTACAACAAAGTTATCCTGCTGAAAGGCCGCTTTCGCAAGAGTTTTTTGCCACAAATTGTTGCATTTTCCACAATAGATGCCTGCTTTGCGGCAATCAGCGCTTCTTTTTGCGCCAAATGGCAAACGGGCGCGTTGCCGCAAACAGCGATAACACGCCCGTTTTCTTTTGCATTGTGAATCTTTACCGCATTGCCTGCATTACCAGCAGCAGAGGCAGATTGAACAAGGCTGTCACCGCAAATACCGCCGCAATCATGCCGATGGGCATGGCAGCGAGCGCCACGGTTAATAACGCATGGGGATGACGGTCGCAAAAACAATTGACACGCTTTTTCATCGGCTCAAAGCGCGTATCTTTAAACAGCAAGTCACAAAGGCAGCTTGTTTCCATCTGTGGTTCATTCATGAGCTGTTTCCTCCTGCACGGCGGTGGTTTCGTTTTTGAGCCGCAGCCAGCGGCCACGCCGGTAATAAATTAAAAACAGGATGCTCGTCAGCACCCAGCTGACAGGGTAGCTGACCAAAATCGTGGTAAAGCTGCGGTAATAGGGCAGCACCGTAAACAGCCACACCACACGCAGCAAACAAATGCCGCTGCCGGTAATAATCATTGGCTTGAGCGCGTCGCCGCAGCCGCGAATTGCGCCGGAAAGAATTTCCACCAACACAAAAGCAACGTAATAAGGCGACATATAGCTAATCATCACTTTGCCTAGCTCCACCACTTGGGCATCGTCTGTAAAAATGCCCAAAAGCGGCGCGGAAAAGCCGCACATGATAATACTGAACAGCGCGGCGGTAAGCATCGTCATCAGCGTACACACACGCACGCTTTTCTTGACACGGTCCATGCGTCCTGCGCCGAAGTTTTGGCCCACAAACGTGGTAATAGAAATACCGTAAGCGCCGCTGATCATCCAGAAAAAGCCGTCAATTTTGCCGAATGCCGTCCACGCCGCCACAACGTCTGTGCCAAATGAGTTCATGCCGGCCTGAATCAAAACGTTCGAAATGGCGTACATGTTGGACTGAATGCCCGCCGGAATACCGATGGCAAGCACCGCCAGCAGCGCCGCACGCTGAAAACGCACCTCGCGCCAGTTCAGCCGGAAGCTGTGCGGTGTACGCATAAGCGCCAGCACCACCAAAACGGCCGACACCACTTGGCTGATGACCGTGGCAATGCCCACGCCCAGCACGCCGAGATGCAGCACCACCACAAACAGAATATCCAGAACAATGTTGCAAAGGCAAGCCACAATTAAAAAGTAAAGCGGCCGCTTGGTATCGCCCACCGCACGCAGAACGCCCGCGCCGATGTTGTACAAAAACGAGGGAATCACGCCCGTTAAATAAACGGTCATATAGGTTGTGGCATATTCTATAACATCCTGCGGGGTTCCCATAGCAGCCAGCGCGGGACGCGCCGCCGCAAAGCCAATCAGCATCAGCAGCGCACCGCCGACAAACGCCATCGCCACCGAGGTGTGCACCGTGCGGCGCAAGCCGTCATGGTCGGCAGCGCCGTACTTTTGCGCAACTACCACCGTAGTGCCCGAAGCGATACCGACAAACAGGTTCACCGGCAAGTTAATCAGCGTGCCGGTGACGCCGCCCACGGCGGCAAGCGCCTGTTTGCCCACAAACTGCCCTACAATCACTGCGTCTACCGTATTGTACAGCTGCTGAAAAAACGTGCCCAGCAAAATGGGAAAAAAGAACATCAAAAGCTGTTTCCAAATAACCCCGGTAACAATGGGGTTTTGATATTCAGCGGGCTTTGCCGCAGCGTCCTGCATGAGATAAACTTCCTTTCCGAATGGGGTGATAAAAGCGCAAAACCGGGCGCAGCAAATGCTGCGCCCTCAGTTTGTCGAAAAAGCTTTGCTTTTTCACAAACTGTGTGCCTATTTCAAATGGAAAAGAGGGCTAGCCCCCTTTTCCAAGCCTTTTTCCCCTTGCAACTCGTCTTCTTTTTGAATCAGGCGGCAGTTTTTCGACAGTCTCCGGGCGCAGCAAATGCTGCGCCCTTCGTTTATTCCAATTTCTGCGTTACTGCGCCGACTCCTCGGGCGCAGGTTTGTGATACACAATTTCCACTTGCAAAATGCGTTTATCGTGTACTTTTAAAATGCGGGCGTCCAGCTCTTTATAGTGGAAGGTTTCGCCCTCTTTGGGAATATGCTCCAAAATTTCCAGCGCCCATCCGCCTACGGTGGAATACTCGCTTTCAAAGCTTTTGTCGTGAAAGCCGATTTCCTCAAACAGATCCTCGGGCGCGGTATTGCCGGACACCTGCCAAGTGTTTTCATCCAGCTGGCAGATGGCCGTTTTGGCCTGGTCGCTTTCGTCCCAAATTTCGCCAACCAGTTCTTCTAAAATATCTTCCATGGTGACAAGACCCATCGTGCCGCCGTGTTCATCGGTGACAATCGCGATATGCTGCTTTTCGCGCCGCAATTCGGCCAAAAGGTCGCTGATGCGCTTGGTGCGGTAAACAAATTTTACTTCTCGCAGCAGCTCACGCGCCACGACAGGCTTTCTTTCTGCCACAGCCGCCAGCATATCTTTCACATGCACTACGCCGATGATATTGTCGATGCTGTCCTCATAGACGGGAATGCGTGAATAGCCCTGCTTTAAGCAAAGGGACACCAGCTCGCTGCCCGGGGCGTTCACCTCGGCTGCCGCCATATCCACGCGCGGCACCAAAATTTCTTGTACGGTAATATTATTAAAGTCAATGGCCGATTGAATGATGTCCGTTTCCTGACGATCCAGCACGCCCTCTTCTTCAACGGTGTCGATGATGGTTTTCAGCTCTTCTTCCGTCACGCTGGGCTGCACGTTCAGCTCGTTGGAACGCCGCCCGGTAAACAGACGCTTAATTTGAACAAAAAACCACACCAGCGGAGACAAAACCGTTTTAATGGCTTCCAGCGGGCCGCTCGTCATCACTGCAACCGCTTCGGCGTTGTCCTTTGCCAAGCTCTTGGGCAAAATTTCACCGAAAATCAACACTAGCACGGTGGTGACCGCCGTAGAAACCGCCGCGCCCTGTGCGCCGAACACAGCCGTAAAAAATACCGTGCTGATTGACGCAGACGCAATGTTTACTACGTTGTTGCCGATCAAAATAGCCGAAAGCGTGCGGTCGAAGTCGTCCGAAAGCCGCAAAACACGCGCGGCGCGCTTATCGCCGTCATCGGCGCGCGTTTTTAAACGAATTTTGTTCACGGAGGCAAGCGCCGTTTCGCTGGCCGAGAAAAAGGCCGACAGTGCCAACAGAATCACAAACGCAACGATCATACTTGGGCCGGGGGTATCCAAAAAAATCATCTTCCTTTCAGAATTAGGGCGTATCTGAAAATAAAGAAATGCACGGATTTTTCGTAAGATGCGTGGGGCTGCAAGGCAAAAAGCGCAGGAATCCTTTGTGGGTTCCGAGCATTTTTCACGCAGCAGACACCACTTCTTGCAGAAAAAGTTGAAAATTTCGACTTTTCAGAAAGCCCATAGTTAAAACATCAACGCTTTGCCCATGCTGCCCGGCAGCTGTGCAAAGCGACTTACCCTGTAATGATAACAAAAATATGCGCCAAAAGCAATTCATTTCCCTTGAAAAGCGCTCAGTTTGTCGAAAAAGCTTTGCTTTTTCACAAACTGTGTGCCTATTTCAAATGGAAAAGAGGGCTAGCCCCCTTTTCCAAGCCTTTTTCCCCTTGCAACTCGTCTTCTTTTTGAATCAGGCGGCAGTTTTTCGACAGTCTCAAGCGCTTTCTTTACGGGAATTTTTCAAAACGATTGCCCGCCCCCTTTTCTTCGGCGCAGATTTGTGCTATCGTGAAACAGACAAAACCGGATGCGGCGCTGTGCCCATCCACAAAGGAGTGAGGGCGATGCCGCAGTGCATCGAAGCAGTATTATTTGACATGGACGGCCTGATGTTTGACACCGAGCGCCTTTCCGACATTGTTTGGGAACAGGCAGGCAAAGCGCACGGCTACACCATCGGCCCGGAAGAAATGGCGCTGATGCGCGGTACCAACCGCGAGGAAGGCAAACGCGCCATGCTGGCGCACATGAGGGCAGATTTTCCGTTTGATCTTCTGCACGAAGAAGCACACGCTATGATGCGCGAGCATTTAAAGGATTCTGTTCCGGTTCGGCCGGGGTTACACGAGCTTCTAAACTTTTTGGAACGGCACGGCGTTTTGATGGCGGTGGCGTCTTCCACCGCACAGGCGCTGGTAGAAGAATATCTCGAACGCGCAGGCGTGCGCCGTTTTTTCAAGGCCGTTGTGTGCGGCGACATGGTAACGCGCTCAAAACCCGCGCCCGATATTTACCTGGAAGCAGCGCGGTGCCTGGGCGTTTGTCCCGAGCGCTGCCTTGTGCTGGAAGACTCCTATAACGGCGTACGGGCAGGCGCAGCCGCGGGCTGTGAAACGCTGATGATTCCCGACCTGTCCCCCGCCACCGACGAAATGCGCCGCTTAACCAGCGCGGTGCTGCCATCGCTTTCAGACGTATGCAATTATTTGGAAGGCCGAACACAGACATCACTCGATTGATTCAAAAAACGTGGGCGCGTTTTCGCGCCCACGTCAGTTTGTCGAAAAAGCTTTGCTTTTTCACAAACTGTGTGCCTATTTCAAATGGAAAAGAGGGCTAGCCCCCTTTTCCAAGCCTTTTTCCCCTTGCAACTCGTCTTCTTTTTGAATCAGGCGGCAGTTTTTCGACAGTCTCACGTGGGCGCGTTTTCACGCCCACGTTTTTTATTCCAGCCCGCACAAGCGCTGTTTTTCAGCGCGGCTGAGCTTTTTGACGGCGGCTTCCCGCCGCATGGCTTCCTGCTTTGTTGCAAAGCCTTCCCGATATACCACACGCACGGGGCGGTGCGCCCGTGTATAACGCGCCCCGCGCCCGCTGCAATGTGCCGAAAAACGCTTTTCGACATCCGTTGTCCAGCCGGTGTACAAAGAACCATCCTCGCACAGCAGAATGTAAACATACGCCGCGTCAGCCATCCTCACGCGCACGCTCCATGGCGGCTTCACACGCGGCAAACGCATCTTCGCGTGTACCGACTGTCACAAGAAAACGCCCCACATGGCAAAAGCGCAGCGTTTCAATGCCAGAAATGCCCGGCAAATCTTCCTCCGGCGCACCCGCCCACTCGGCGGGAAACGGCACTTTCAGCTCCTGTGTACCGAACCCAGCGGCAATCGCCTGTGCGCAATAGCCGCCGCGCTGTGAGGGAAACACCACAAACTTCGCCTTGCTGGGAATGAGGCGCTGTTTCCAAGGGGCAAAGCGTTTCAGCTCCACAATACCGCGCTTTTGCGCTGCCAGTGCTGCGCTGACTTCCTCATAAGCACGCTGAACAGCAAAAAACACCTCAAATTTTTTGCGCAAAATCGTCAAAGCCAGCGCCACAGCCTCCTCGAAGCACTCGTTTTCATCGCGCTGGGCGTCCCAAAGCGGATTATAGGCGGCGATAATACCCGCCACCTGATTGCCGCAGCCGGTGTTATCGTCTTGGTCAAGCGGCTGCACAAACCCTTCGTCAAAGCGCTTTGCATCGCGTGCGCCAAGCAAATCCTCGCCCACCTCGCGCCACAAAAGGCCAAACGCAGCGTAAGGCACACCGTTTTCACGCACAGGGCTGTTGCGGGCGTGGTGGTCAAACGCTCCGTCGCCAATGTCAAACACCAATCCGTCGTACCCCGGCGGCACCTGAAAACCGCGTTCAATGCGGATGTCGGGGTTTAAATAACGCAGCAGCGCCGCGCTGAATACGTCATCGGCGTGAAATTTTCCGGCGTGAGTAAACGCTTTGTTGGGAATATGCACGAATAAACTTCCTCTCTTACTGATATATTGTTAAGGCAGCAAAGCACAATTGCTATTTATCAAGCATACCACAATTTTTCACAAAAAGCACAAGGTTTTTTTCTGCGCAGACAAAAAAATCGTGGTATACTTTTCCATAGTGATTATTTTGTGCTCTTTTCGGCAAAAGGTGATGCTTTTTGCGAAGGGATGCACTGTTCTATTACTGTTACAAGGAGGCAAAACATGAACCGACTCCCCCGCTTTTTTTCCAAAAAACGCCTTGCACTGGCGGGCAGTGCGCTGGTGCTGACGCTGGTGCTTGCCGCGCTGGGGCTGTTTGCTGTGTGGTTTTTTACCCCGGAGCCAACCTTTACCTACACGGTTCGTCCGCTGGGGGAGAAAATTACTGCGATGGTGGTTCGGTTTAATGCCGATGACCCGCTTTGGCAAAGCGAGCCGGAAACAGCTATGGACACATTGGCGCAGCAATGGGCAGACAAAGCCCGCAAGCTGGGAATATCGGCGCTGTTTGTTGCCACGCACAGCGAACGCGGCGCACTGTTTCGGCTGGAAGGCATTTCCGCCGACCCGATGCTGACGGAACAAGACACCTTTTTTTCCAAAGCTGACTGGCTGAAAGCCGTATGTGAAGCGGCTGAAAAAGCGCAGATTTCCGTTTATGCGCTCACCGAGCCTTCCACGGTGTCTGCGGCCTCGCTGAGTGAAGTGCAAGCCGCTTTGCGTGCTGCCTACCCCTTGGCAGGCGTTGCGGCGGCGTCTCCCGACGGGCGTGTGCTCTCGTGCGCCGATTACTTAGAAACGCAAAGCATTTCCGCAAGCGGCGCGGATGCGTCTTTGCCCGAGCTGCTGTGCTTTGAAGCCATGGACGATACCGCTCAAACCGAGCTTTTACGGTTTTTGCTGGGCGGCGGTGCGGGCGCAGCTTTTGACGGTGCGCTGTTAAACAACGAAAGCGCGCTGGGAATGGCCTGCACCACGGTTCGGGCGGATTATCCCGTTTTGTCCGAATTTGAGCCAAGCCAAACTTTGGGCGTTACCTACCCCACGTTAGACGAAAACAACACAGCCACCCTGAGCGGTGACACCATTTTTCTGGTAGGAACCTCCGACCCCGCGCAGGATATCACCTGCAACGGCGAATCTGTCGCGCGCTGGGGTGAGAAAGGTATGTTCGGCGTTTTGCTGAGCGGGCTTTCCTACGGCAATAACACCATCACGCTGGAGCAGCCCGGTGCAGACAGCCTAACGGTTACACTGTACCGCCCCGAGCCTGTTCCCGAACCGGAGGAGCTGGAGGAGCCAGCCGACGAAAGCGAAACAGCGCCGGAATCGGAAAGCACCTCTGCGGAAGAACCAGCGGACACCGCGGAGGAAGAACCGGAAGAACCCGAGATTCCTCACGACGACACAGTAGAAGTTCCTGTTGGCACAAAAGTGCAAATGAATGGCGTGATCACCAGTTTGCTTTATGACCCTTCCGACAACGGGTATATCAGCGAAACAGTGACAAGCGGTGCAGTGGGCGAAGTAGCCACCTGTGCAGAAACGATGCGCAGCGGCGTTGCCACATGGGCCTACCAGCTGACGAGCGGCGACTGGGTATTAGCCACCAACACCACGGTGGTGGAAAACGCTGCTGACGCTTCTTTTACCGGCGCTGCGGCATCACCTTCCACCGTTGCCGAAAATGCAGAAATTTTGACGTTTGAAGGCACGGGAACGCCCATGGCTTACGCCGAAGCAGAAGGCAATACACTGCATCTGCGTTTTTACGGCGCATCTTTTGCACAAGATTTTGCAGTAACAGGGTCTGCGTTTGTATCTCAGACCGCGCAAACGCCGTTTGACGGCGGCACCGAGCTGATTCTTACGCTGAATCAGCCTGTTTGGGGCTGGCATATTGCGTATGCAAACAACACCGTGCAGCTGACGCTGAAAACGCCGCCCGCTGCATCTGACGACCCGCTGCTTCCGCTGAAAAACGTGCGGATTTTGCTGGATGCGGGCCATGGCGGCACCGACCCCGGCGCACTGGGCGTGGGCGGCGAAGGTGCACCGCAGGAAAAAGACCTCAACTTGATGGCGGCACAGGGCGCACAGCAGCGCCTGGAGCAGCTGGGCGCCGAAGTGATTATGATGCGCAGTGACGACACGTTTTTCTCGCTGGACGAACGTCTGTTGAAAATCAGCGAAGTGCAGCCGGATTTCTTCCTTTCGCTGCATCATAACTCTACGGTTTTAACCACCGACTGCAACGACTGGTTCGGCACGGAATGCTATTACTTTTACCCGTCCGGCGAAAGCTTTGCCAAAGCGCTGACCGATGAGGTATGCACCACGCTTGACCGCAATAACCGCGGCGCTCTTTGGAATTATTATTATGTGACGCGCAGCAGCCTTTGCCCGGCTGCACTGCTGGAGCTGGGCTTTGTGGTGAGCCCGGCCGATTACGAGAGTGTTTCCGACAATACCAGCCTTTGGCTGACGGCAGACGCCATTGCACGCGCGGTGCGAAGCACATTAAGCGGCACAGCGAACAGCGAAGCGCAAGCGGCGGCATAAAAAAACAAGTCGGGTTTTCCACAGCTTTTCAGGCAATGTGGAAAACCCGACCTTTTTTGTATTCGATTGACGTGCTTACAAATCCATCGGATCAAAGCCGGGATGCACCTGCATCACTTTATTCAGCGCATTCATCAGCTGTTCCTGCTCTTCCTTGGAAAGCATTTTCATGCGGTCTTCGTCCCATGTACGAAACAGCGTCCTCACCTGTTCATAAAGCGCTTCGCCCTTTTCTGTTGCGTAGAGCACCACCGTGCGCCGATCCTCGCTGTCGCGGTGGCGGCGTACACAATCGGCAGCAACCAGCTTGTCAATGGTGCGCGTGGTGTGGCCTGCGTCCGCATGGAGCGCCTGCGCCGCCTGGCCCGGTGAGCAACCGGGGTTTTGGACGATGTGCAGCAGGTAGTACAGCTGGCTGCGGGTAATGCCGTGGTCCTTCAAAACGTCCTTACAATACTCCTCAAGGTCGTCTTTCAGCGCCACCGCATAATATGCGAGGGTTCGTTTCATGATAATTTCCCTTCTTTTTGCCGTCGGATGTGCCGCCGCATAATCCATTGTGCCGCAAACTGCTTATATTTGTTGCGGCACGTTTCCTTTTTATTATACCCTTGCTTCTTTGACAAAGTCAAGCAAAGCTTTTCCCCCTTTTTTACTTTGAAAGGCGCGCATTGCAACGGTTTATGCTATAATAAAACACAAAGAAAAAAGAGCGCTTGGAGGGGTTTGATGAACAGCAAGCAAAAGGATGCCTTTGCACAGGCAGCGATTTTAGGCGTGATCTTTCTGGGGCTGCCGCTGCTGATTCGCGACACGGGCAGCGGGATGATTGTTTTGCTGAGTGCCATGCCGCTGCTTTGCATCGGCTTTTCATGCCTCAGTGCGTGGCGAAACGGCTTTCAATGGCATGTGCCCTTGATGGCCGCCGGGTGGTTTCTGGTTTCGATTCCGCTGTTTTACAACGCAACCGCGCTGCCCTATACCGCTGCGTTTTTTCTTTTAGGATGTTTGGGGCAAGCGTTGGGTGCGGCGCTGCGCCGTCGATAAAACGATTGTGAGGAGTTGGAGGAATTGAAAAAAATTGTCGCTTGGATAAAACAGGAGGTTGTGCTGTGCATTACTATTTTATGCGCAGGCATTACCATGCTGTTTGTCCCGCCCGGGCCGTCTTACTTAGATTACTTTGACTGGCGCGTGCTGGCGCTGCTGTTCTGCTTGATGGCGGTAGTGGCCGGATTTACTCAGTGCGGTCTGCTGGATAATTTAGCGCGTCGATTGTTAGAAGGTGAAAAGCCGCTTCGTCTGCTGGCGCTTGCGCTGGTGGCGCTGCCGTTTTTTTCGTCGATGGTGATTACCAACGATGTGGCGCTGATCGCCTTTGTGCCGTTTGCACTTTTGGTGCTGACGATGCTGGGCCGTCAGCGGTACGCTGTTTGGATTGTCGTTTTGCAGACGCTGGCCGCCAATCTGGGCAGCATGGCAACGCCGATCGGAAACCCGCAAAACCTGTTTTTATACTCCTTTTTCGAGCTTTCTCCCGGCGAATTTTTCGGCGTTGTGCTTCCCCCGGCGCTGTTAAGCCTTGTTTTGATTGCGCTGCTTTGTCTGCGGCTTCCGGCGGAAAACCTGCAAGTGCGGTTTTCTTCGCCGCTGGAACCGCTGCCGCGCAAACGACTTTTGCTGTTTGCCGCGCTTTTGGCGCTTTGCCTTTTGACGGTATTTCGCATCATTCCATGGTATATTACTTTGACCATCACGGTGGCCGTGCTGGCGGTATGGGCGCGCGAGCTGTTTGCAAAGGTGGACTATGCCCTGCTTGCCACGTTTGTATTCTTTTTTATTTTTGCCGGCAATTTGGGAGAAATCCCGGAAGCGCGGACGTTTTTTATGAATTTGATGCAAAGCACACCGCTGACGGCTTCGGTGCTGGCCAGCCAGTTTATCAGCAATGTTCCGGCGGCCGTGCTGCTGGCGGACTTTACGCAAAATGCTTCTGCGCTGTTGGCGGGCGTTGACGTAGGCGGCTTGGGAACGCCGGTGGCGTCCTTGGCAAGCTTGATTTCATTAAAGCTTTACCTGCGCACGCCCGAAGCGCAGCCCAAGCGCTATTTGGGTGTTTTTCTTGGGCTGAATTTCGCTTTTTTAATTGTTTTATATGGGTTGTCTGTTTTGCTGACGGGCTCGTTTTAAACGGCGGTTGGCAAATGACCGCAAAAGCGCACCCGGTTTTCCACAAATCTTCAAGCTTCGTGGAAAACCGGGTGCGCTCTTTGTTTTTAACATGCTTTTTACGTTTTCTTTGCAAGATTTAGTGTTTTTAATGCACTTTCTCCCCAGTTTCTTGTGGTTTTACGCCTAGTTTTCCACACTTTCCACAGGGTTTTCAACATTGTGGAAAAAGCGCCGGTGGAAATGTGGAAAACTTTGTTTATAAAATCGTCTGTTAAATTAGTTTTTTCAGCTGTTTTTTTACCAAATCACAAGAAAAAAATCCGCCTGATTCAAAAAGAACCTAGGCTGCAAAGAGAAGAAGGCTTGGAAGCGGCCACAGCCTTCTTTTCCATTTTAGATAAGATTTCCGTTTGTGAAAAAGCGAAGCTTTTTTGACAAACGGAAGCCCGCCTGCACACAGCAGACGGGCTTTTCCATGCTTTTTATTCGGCTTCCACCAGGTGGCAGGCCACAAAGTGATGCGGACGCACTTCGCGCAGCTCCGGCGTTTCCTGACGGCATTTATCACATGCCTTCGGGCAGCGGCCAGCAAATTTACAGCCCGGCTTCGGGTTGATGGGGCTGGGCACATCGCCCGACAAAGCGCGGAAGTCTTTCTGAGCTTCCTGATCCGGGTCGGGAATGGGCACGCTGTCGAGCAGCGCCTGGCTGTACGGATGCAGCGTATGCGCATACAGCTCATCAGAATCGGCCATTTCCACCAGATTGCCCAAATACATAACGGCAATGCGGTCGGAAATATATTTCACGATGTTCAAGTCGTGAGCGATGAACATATAAGTGAGGCCAAGCTTTTCCTGAAGCTCTTTCAGCAGGTTGATCACCTGGCTTTGAATCGACACGTCCAGCGCGGAAATCGGCTCGTCACAGACAATGAAATCCGGCTCAATTGCCAAAGCGCGCGCAATACCGATACGCTGACGCTGACCGCCCGAAAACTCGTGCGGGAAGCGGTTTGCGTGCTCTTTGTTGAGGCCGACCGTTTCCAGCAGCTCATACACACGCTGTTTGCGCTTCTCCTTGTCGTACATTTTGTGAATTTCCATACCCTCGGCAATGATATCGCCAACTGTCATACGGGGGTTGAGCGAAGCGTACGGGTCTTGGAACACAATTTGCGCTTTTTTAGAGTAGTCAAAACGAGCTTTCGAGTGCTTCAAGTTGACTGCTTTGCCCTCATACTCCAATTTTCCCTTTGTGGGGTGATAAATACCCATCACCACACGGCCAAGGGTCGATTTGCCACAACCGGACTCACCCACGACGCCGAGGGTTTCGCCCTTGTAGATATTCATGGTGATGCCGTCCACGGCTTTTAAGGTTTTTCCGGGGCCGACATTAAAATATTTGCAAATGCCTTCGAGGGAAACGAGCGTTTCCTTTTGGTTCTCTGTTGCCATTTGACAGCCCTCCTTTATTTTGCCTTACAATCCGGGTGCAAGCGCCAGCAAGACGCGCTGTGCTGTTCGCTGAAGGTATATTTCGGCGGAACGTGCGCCTTGCACACTTTCATGCAGTATTCGCAGCGGCTGGCAAATTCACAGCCAACGGGCGGCGAGAACAAATCGGGCGGGGTACCGGCGATCGACACCAGCTTTTCCTCACGGGAAGTGTCCACAGTGGGCAAGCTTTTCAGCAAAGCCTGTGTATACGGATGCTTTGCACGGTAGAAGATGTCTTCCACTGTGCCGGTTTCCACCACTTTACCGGCGTACATAACGGCCACGCGGTCGGCAAGGTTTGCCACAACGCCGAGGTCGTGCGTAATCAAAATGATTGCTGTACCGGTCTTTTCGCGCACTTCGGCCATCAGCTTCATGATCTGGGCTTGAATGGTTACGTCAAGCGCCGTGGTGGGCTCGTCCGCGACCAGCAGCTTAGGCTCACAGGACATCGCCATTGCAATCATCGCACGCTGACGCATACCGCCGGAAAACTCGTGCGGATACTGCTCGGCACGCTCTGCGGCGTTCGGAATCTGCACCATTTCCAAAAGGCGGACAGCCTCTTTTTTAGCTTCCTCGCGGGAAAGCTTACGGTGCTGGCAAATGGCCTCGGTGAGCTGCTTGCCCACTTTCATCGTGGGGTTCAGGCAAGTCATCGGGTCTTGGAAAATCATGCTGACCAAACGGCCGCGGATGTTCTGCATTTTCTTTTCATCCGCAGCAACAATATCCTCGCCGCACAGATTGATGCTGCCCTTTTTAATGCGGGCCGGCGGCATGGGATTCAATTTCATAATGGTTTGCGCCGTAACCGACTTACCGCAGCCGGACTCGCCCACGATAGCAAGCACTTCGCCCTCGCCGACGGTAAAAGAAACGCCGCGTACCGAGTGAACCTCACCTGCATAAGTGTCAAAGGAAACGTGCAGGTCTTCCACCTTTAAAATATCTGCCATTTTTCCTTACCTCCTGAGTTTCGGGTCCACGCTGTCGCGCAAGGCGTCACCCAGCAGGTTGAAGCTGAGCATCGTCAAGCTGATAAGCACAGCAGGGATGAGCATTTGATACGGATACAGGCGGAACGCGGTGAAGCCGTCGTTTGCCATTTGACCCCAGGAAGAAGTCGGGATGGGTACGCCCAAACCGATGAAGGAAAGGAACGACTCGTTGAAGATCATGCCCGGGATAGCCATGGTGACCTGAACGATAACCACGCTGAGCAGGTTCGGAATGAGGTGTTTGATAATGATGCGTCCCGGAGAAGCGCCCATGGCACGCGCTGCCACAACGAACTCCTGCTCTTTCAAAGAGACAATCTGGCCGCGTGTCAAACGTGCAATGCCCGTCCAGCCCGCGATGATATACGCAATCACCATGCTCTTGACGCCGGGGCCAAGCACCAGCATGAACAGAATCAAAACAATCAGATAGGGAACGCCGTTGATAATTTCGATAATACGCATCATGACGTTATCAAGGGCACCGCCGAAATAGCCGGAAATGCCGCCATAGATGAGGCCGATGATGCAGTTTGCGATAACTGCTGTCAGAGCCATCGTCAAGGACACACGAGCACCCATCCAAGCACGGGTAAACAGGTCACGGCCCAGTGCATCGGTGCCGAACACATGCATATGACCGGTATCCGGGCACTCCGAGAACATCGGCACGTTGCTGTGGGTAACGTGCTGCTCTTCTTCTGTGAACGGGCTGACCATGGGCTGAACAATGGCCATCACAACGATAAGGCCAATGATAATCAGGCAAAATACCGCCACTTTATTGGAAAACAGGCGGCGCATAGCATCCTGCCAGAAGCTGACGGAGGGACGGGCAATGGCCTCACGGTTTTGCACATCGGCGCCGATGACCTCAAAATCCTCCTCCGTAGGATCGTAGGGCGCAGCCGCTGCCTCGCGCTCGCGCTCTTTTTGCGCCAGCTGCTCTTGAAGCTCTTTATTTTTTTTGTTCATCGGCTTAGCCCTCCTTTCCGTCTGCCAGTTTGACGCGCGGGTCAATGAAGCAATACAGAATATCGACAATCAAGTTGGCGGCCACCAAGAATACGCCATAGAAAATGGTGGTGCCGGCAATCATGGTAAAGTCGTTATTGTTGATGCTGGTAACAAAGAATTTGCCCATGCCGGGGATGGAAAACAGCTTTTCCACAACGAGAGCACCCGTCAGAATCGCAGCAGCCTGCGGACCCATCACGGTGACAATCGGCATAATGGCATTGCGCACGGCATGGCGCCAAATAATTTTCTTATTCGACAAACCTTTTGCCTTTGCAGTTTTGATATAGTCCTGGTTGAGCACATCGAGCATACTGGTACGCATCAAGCGCGACACAATGGCCAGCGTACCGAAGCCGAGCGCAAACGCAGGCAGGATTTTAGCCATTTCGGTGTTCCATCCGGTAATGGGGAATACCGAGAATCCAAGCGCTTTTTGCAGCTGCAAACCAAGGAAGAATTGCAGCAGAGCGCCGATGATAAACGACGGCATGGAAACGCCGAGCATTGCAACAAGCATACTGCCGCTGTCCCAAATGGTACCGCGCTTCACCGCCGCCAAAATGCCCAGCAGCAAACCTGCCACCGTGGCAAAAATCAGCGCGCGAACGCCAAGCTCAAAGGAATACGGAAAGCTTTCTCCGATAATCTCTACAACCGGACGCTTATACTGCAAGCTTGTGCCGAGGTCTCCCTGGAGCACATTCAAGCAATACTTGACAAACTGTTGGGGCACAGGCTTATCAAGATCATACTTTTCCTTCATTGCCGCCATAATCTGCGGGTCAATGGCCTTACCGGTGCTGAACGGGTCACCGGGAAGTGCATGCATCATAAAGAATGTCAGTGCCACGATCAAAAAGATTGTTAAAAAGGAATAAACAAGCCTTTTGAGGATATATTTGGCCACTTTAAACCAACTCCTTATCTTGTGTTAGAAATCCTGACAAGAGTGCCCTTTGCAGAGCGCTTTGCCTCTTGCGCTTTTACACGAAAATATCCTCATTTTTTTCGCAGAATAAAAAAGCGCTTTTTCACAGCAAAACTGCTTATCAAAGGTTCAAAACAAAGGGCTTTGAGCCTTTGATAAGCAGACAGCAGGCACGGCCCGCTGTAAACTGCCTATGGAAAAAATCAAAGAAAACGGCTGTCCGCTGCCGGGCAGCCGTTTTCTGATGTTGCCTCAAACGAAGCGAAATGCAAAATTATTGCACGATCTGTGCGTAGTGCATCACACCACCCTGGAAGGCAGTACGGGTAACACCTGTGAGCTTATCAGCCATGACATAGTCACGCACACGGAAGTAGATGGGACCAATGGGCATCTCCTCCATCAGAATGGTCTCAGCCTGAATCAGCATATCCTGACGAGCAGCTGCATCGGTCTGGCTGTAAGAATCCTTAATGAGCTTGTCGTACTCCTCGTTGCTCCAGCCGGTGTGGTTGTTGCCAACGCCAGTCAGGAACATATCGAGATAAGTCAAAGCGTCGTCATAGTCGGGGCCCCACAGAGCAACGCAGACATCATAGTTCTGCTTGGTCTGTGCATCCAGACGGCTCTTGAAGGTGAGCTGCTGAACAGTTGCCTCGATACCGAGCTTCTCTTTCCACTGGTTCTGAATGAAAGCAACCATCTTGTAAGCGCTGTCGCCTTCATCGGTGGTGATCACCGGGGTGAAGTCAGCGGCAGTGATGCCAGCCTCTTTCAGGCCCTCGTCGAACATTGCCTTGATGTCCTCAACGGGCATTGTACGGTCGATCAGGCTGCCGCGAGCAGAGCTGTAAGAACCGTTCTCGATTGCGCCGGGCACCATGCCGTCAGCGGGCAGGTAGCTGTTCTTTGCAACGTTGTCGATGTAGCTCTGTGCATCGACTGCATAAGTCAAAGCCTTACGCACCTTTGCATTGGCAAGGCCCTTGCCCACAGCTTCGCTGCTGGGTGTGCCGCCATTGGTGTTGTACTCGAGGTAGCAGGAAGCGCCGTCCTCATACTGGCCGGGAGCAACGCCCTCTGCAACCAGCAGCTGCACTTGATCGCCGCTCAAGCCAACCATATCCAGCTCGCCGCCCTGGAATGCGTTCAAAGCAGCGCCGCTGTCGTTGATCATCTTCATGTAAACAGTGGGAATGAAAGCTTTGTTCTCTTTATCCCAGTACTGATCGTTCTTTGTGATGGTAACCTGAGACTCGTGCTGCCAATCGCTCATGACATACGGGCCGTTGTACAGCATCTTGTCAGCGTCGCGGCCATAGCCGTCTACGCCGCCAACTTCGGTCCAGAAAGCCTCATTGACGGGGTAGAAGCTGGGGAATGACATCAGGTTCAGGAAGTATGCGCAGGGGTTGTTCAGGGTGACTTCCAAAGTGTAGTCGTCCACTGCCTTTACGCCCAAACCGCTCGGATCGCCGGCCAGAGCCTGCTCAGCGCCTTTGATGTAGGTCTGCCAAGTGGTTGCGTAGTTTGCACCGGTTTCTGCGGTGAACAGCTGAGTCCAAGCAAACACGAAGTCGTTTGCAGTGACGGGCTCGCCGTTGCTCCACACAGCGCTGTCACGCAGGTGGAAGGTGTAAACCAAGCCGTCCTCAGAGATGTCCCAGCTCTCGGCAACACCGGGAACGGGCTTATTCTCTTGATCCAAAGAGGTCAGGCCCTCCAGAACGTCACGCATGATGGAAATTGCAGTAGCGTCCGTGGTGGTTACGCTGTTCATATCGGGCGGTTCTGTGCCGATATTGATGGTGACGGACTCGGGGTCTGCGGTACCCAGATACAAGCCGTTTGTCATGGAGCTTGTCGCGGTACCAGTGGTGGCTGTGCTGGAAGCTGCGGTGCTGGAAGCTGCGGTGCTGTCTCCGCCTGCGGTAGAGGTGGATGCAGCAGTGCTGGAAGAAGCCGGTGTGCCGCAAGCAGCCATGCCCAAAGTCATGGTGAGTGCCAGCACGAGTGCAAGTGCTTTCTTCATAGAACTTTTCCCTCCTAAATTTTTCCCTCCAACGAAACTTTTTCCGATCACAGGAGAAACGTCTCGATGAATTTAGGCTTTATTATACTAAATCAGCCTATAAATTGCAATGATGCTTTGGGGAACTAAAGCGTTTGTAACTTTTTTGTCATTTTTGCGGCAAAAAGCATACAAAAGTGTGTTTCTGTGGCGGACTTGTTTCGTCATATTGCATGAGAACGTGAAAAAGAAGCGAAAATTTTTCCTGTAAATTTTAAAACTCTTTTTTATTTTTCCGTTCTTTTCTGCAAGATAAAATGAATTCTTATTCAAAAAGTGCATAAGATTTCATTTTTTATTCAGTTTTATGTATATTACAGCTTATTTATGAAAATTGCTTGTTATTTGTGTGGAAAAGCGATTCTCACAAAAGTGTCAAAAATTGCATTTGCGGGAAATACATTTTTTCTTTTACCCGCAGCAGATTTCTTTCAGCTTTTCGTGGTCTAAAATTGTCACACTTCCGCGCTTGAGCTCCACGCATTGCTTTTGTGCCAGCTGACGTGCGGTGCGCGTTACGGCCTCGCGCGCGCTGCCGATATTTTGTGCCAGCTGCTCATGTGTCACTTTCAGCTTATCGGTGTGCTGACGCGCGCTTTCCTCCAGCAAGTAAGCCGCCAGACGCTGCTCGAGTGTGTTAAACAAAATTCGTTCCACCGCGCTCAGAATCTCGGAAAAGCGTTCCGCTGCCTTCTTATACACAAAATTTTCGACATAAACATTGCTGTGAATCAGCTTTGCCGTTATGGAGGCGGGAATAACATAGGCCTCACAGTCGGTTTCCGCGTCAATTCCCACATCAAACGTGATGGAAGAAAGCACGCAGGAGGCAGAAAAAACACAGATTTCCCCCGCCAAAACACGGGAAATGGTCACCTGACGGCCATCTTCGGACAAAAGCCCCAAGCGAAGCACACCGCTTCGCAGCAAAATAAGGCCCATGCATTCCGTCATAGAGGAAGCGACAATCTGTCCTTGGCGATAAATGGTAGTTTGCACATTATCACACAGCAGGCGCTTTTCCTGCGCGGTAAGCTGATTCCAAAACGGAAACAGCGCAATGGGGCAAGGGGTCATTGTCATTCCCTCCTTTTGGTTGCAATCAGACCCTTTGGAAATCGCGGCAAAAGCAACGCCCTTGCAGCACCGAATGTTCGGCAGGTGCTGCAGGACGTTCTTTCTATGATAGCATAGTGAGCAATAATTGTCCAATAAAACGATAACCTTTTTTCGGAAAAAAGCGCCTTGTCCGATACATCACCGAGCAAGGCGCAAAACGCTTTCATCATTTTTTTGTAATGTTCACGCGGGTTACGCAGGCACAGCACCATACAGTGCAAAGGCCAGCAGACACAGCACCGCGCCGATGACCCAACCGGTGGGAATGGACATTTTCATATAATCGCGTGTTCCCACCTTGGTGTAGCCAAGGCCCCACGCCACCCAAGACTGTGTGATGTCCAAATGCTGGGGAACAATGGTGGTGACGGAAAAAATGGGGTATAAAAACGGCACCGCCCAAGTGTTGACCGACAGCACCACCGCTGCAATGGCCGTACCGCATCCAACCAAGTTGGTGGGACCGCGGAAAAAGCCCAGCGGCAAAATAACAGCGAACAGCAGCGCGAGCAGCAGGGGGCTTTGCGGGAAAATACCGCCGATGACGCTTTTAAAATACGGTGCCGCAAATACTGCTGCGTTATTGAACATGGCCAGCGTCAGCAAAAAGCCCACCATCGGAGCAACGTCAACGGCACCGTCGGCGAACTGACGCGCCAGCATCGTGCACACATTCGCAAAGCCGCCTCTCAGCTTGCCGCAGGTGAGCAGTGCATACAGCCCGGACAGGCAAAATGCCAAAATAATGGGGCACTGGACGGCAACGACCAGGATGACCGGCAAAATCACGGAAATCCACGAATACCACGGGGCATCGGGCGCTTGCTGCGCACGTCCCGACATCGCTGCCCAAGCATGGCCCGCTTTGGCTTTCTTCAGCAAAACGAGCGCAACCGCCAGCACGATGACCAGCGCAACGACCATAGCCAGCAAGCCGAACATAAAATAATCGCCATAAGCATATTCGTTTAAAAAGCGCTCGTCCATGCCGCCGACAATTCCCTGATATTGCTGGAAATTGGTAATGTTCAGCAAAATACCGGCCATAATCGACCCCATAAAGGCAAACAAGGCAATGGCCGACGGAATGCCCAGCGCCAGCAAAATAGGCATTACGATAACGGCAATAGAAATCACAGGGCCGATGCCGGTCATTGACGTAAAGCACAGCGAAGTGGCAATGCACAGCAGCACCATGGTAATGCCCGGACGGTCACCGCCCAGCTCCACCGTTTTGCGAATGAGCGTAGCGGCAATACCGGTATCCATAAGAACCCGGCCAAAGAACGCGCCGAAGAACACGTTGACCAAAATAGATTTTGCGTAGCCCTCGGGGCCTTCCTGATACACGTTGACGACAACCTTTTTCAGCACATCGAAAAAGCTTCCTTCTCCCAGCTCACCGTTGAACTGATGGCCAATCAGTACAAGAACCACCCACAGCGTTGACATGAAAAAAAAGCCAATCATCAAGTTGTGGCCTCGGACACAATAATAAATCATGCCGATAAAGCTGAGAATCATTAGAATGCCAATGATTACATTTACCATACATTTCGTCTCCTTTTCTGCGGCTCGGCCCATCAGGCCAGCCTTCTCTACCTGTATCGTATTCAATTGTCAAACGAAAGTCAACAGAAAATTGTCAAATCTTTTTTACAAATATATTTTGTGGGCTGCGTACACTTTTCTCGGCCTTTGCCTTGACGAAACGAGCCGCGCGCGCTACAATGTTCAAGAGCAAAAAACGCCTTGTTCGCAGGGCGATGAAAGGAAACGGAGAATATGAAAGCGCGCATTCCTAAACATCGAGAATTTGTGATCAGCATTGATGAAAATTATGAAAAAGCAGATGAGTGCTGGGCAAAGCTGATGGAGATTATGGACGAGTACAAAAAACAGGGCAAGAGCGTATACACCCCGACGTTTATTGAGGATAACGAGGACAAGGTGAAGGCGCTTCAAGAGCAGTACGAGTTCACCTACACCATTGAGGAAAAATAATTTCGTTTTTCAATCAAAGCAGCTGCTTTCCAACTTTGAGACTGTCGAAAAACTGCCGCCTCATTCAGAAAGAACCTAGGCTGCAAGGGGAAAAAGGCTTGGAAAAGGGGGCTAGCCCTCTTTTCCACTTGAAATAGGCACACAGTTTGCGAAAAAGCAAAGCTTTTTCGACAAACTGGAACGGACAAGGAATGTCGCTTTCATTCCTTGTCCGTTTTTATTTTTTCTTTACTGCCGGAGAAACACACGAAGTTTTCAACAACGTTTTAAACATTGTTGAAAACTTCACCTTTTCAGAAAAAACCCAGCAAAAAAGCGCCTTCATCGATCCATTCCGGCCGGTAAAGGCGCTGATTTTCCACAATATGTTGTTGAGAAAGCGCTGCTTACAGCTCTACTTTTCCGAACAACGGCAGGTTTTCCCCATCGTTAATACTTTCGGTGCGGCGCAGCGGAGTGGGCTGGCCATCAGCAGAAGCCGGACGGCGCGGTGCGCGTTTTTCCCGGCGCTCCTGCTTTTGATAGGGCTTGCGGGAACGGTCATCACGGCCGGAACGGCCCAAACCGCGGCGATGGTCGGAACGGCGGCCCGACGAACGGCGCAGCGCTATTGACAAATCCATATCCTCGGGCAAGATCACAACGCGGCGTGTTGCACCCTCGCCCACGGATTCGCTTCGCACTCCTTCTACCTCGCTGACCGCAGCGTGAATAATGCGGCGCTCGTAGGGATTCATGGGCTCCAGCGTATGGCTTTTTCCGGTGCGAGCCGCTTTTTCCGCCAAGCGCTTTGCCAGTGCGGTAAGGTTTTCCTCGCGCTTATTGCGGTAGTGGTTAATATCCAGCCCCAGCTTGATATACTCGCCTTCGCCGCGGTTTGCCACCAAGCTGCAAAGATAGCTCAGCGCCTCCATTACTTCGCCGCGATGGCCGATGAGCATTCCTGATTTGTCACCCGTGAGCTTCAAAATAACAGTTTCGCCCTGCTTGACGGCGCTGATTTCCATATCAGGTGCGCCCATTTTTTCGCAGATTTCACGCAGATAATCGACAACAGGCGCAAGGCGCGGGCAATCGGCTAAGGAAAGAGCTGTTTCCTGCTCGCTCTCCGCCGGCGGCTCCGGCTGTGCTTCACAGGGTTCCGGCGCCGTTTCCACAGGGGCAGGCACGGGCTCCTCGTGTACGGGCGCAGGCTTCGGCTCTTCCTGCACAGGCTGTTCCGGCTCGTCGGCCGTCACGCGCACTTTAGCCGGAATCGTGCGGAACAACTTACGCTGCGGCATATCAAGTACCTCAACGCTCACCTCATCCATGCTGACGCCCAATTCGTCCAGGGCGCGCTGGGTTGCTTCTTCTACTGTTTTTCCCGTGGCAATAACCTCACGCATGAGAAATCCCTCCTGTTAGCCTTTTACTCGTCCTTATAACGCTCTTCATCCAAAGCGCGGGCGCGCTCAAGCCGAATGCGGTCCAGCTCCGCCTGATTGACGTCCTTAACCACTTCGGTGCCGTCTTTTTCCACGACAGTCACCTGCTTTTTCTGCTTTTTGGCTGCACGCTTCGCCTTCAGCTCTTCTTCAATTTCCTGTTTAATTTTTTCCGGGTTGTACTTTTTGCGCAAAATAGCCGTCTGTGCCCAGCTGAACACGTTGGAAGCCGTGTAGTACAGCGAGAAGCCTACCGGCACGGTGAAGGCAAACCACGCAAACATCAAGCTCATGACCCATGTCATCGCCATCATGCTGCCTGCAACCTGCTGGCCGCTGGACTTCATGGTGATGATTTGGAACGCAATCATGGTGACAACAGACAAAATAGGAATGATGATGGCCGCGCTCAGCCAGCCTGCGTCACCGGGCGTCTGGGCCAAGTTGATGCCCAAAAATGTAAACTTAAAATTAGTAATTGCGTCAATTTGCTCTGCCGAAAGCACCGAGCTGTAAGCGTCGGGATTGGCGCTCACTAAGCCCAGCAGCTCGTTTTGCGCCAAATGGGAAGCCAAACGCGCAGCGTCCGTGCCGCCCGCTTTGGCAATTTCGATACATTTTTCAATGGCGTCCATGGGGATGCGCAGAACGTATTGCAGCGGACGGTACACCACCTCGATCATGCCGAAGATGATGAACATATTGAGCAGCATCGGCAAGCAGCCGGCCGTCATGGAAAAGCCGGATTCCTGCTGAAACTTAATCATTTCCTCGTTCATGCGAACGCGGTCATCTTTATATTTTTCCTGAATTTCCTTGATCATGGGCTGAAAAGCCGACATGCGCGCCGTGCTTTTCTGCTGTTTGACCTGAAGCGGGAACATCAGCACCTTCATAATTAAGGTGAACAAAATGATGGTCCAGCCGTAATTGGGAATGAACTTATAAATCCATTCCATAATAAAACCGAGGACAGGGGCAAGAATTGCAAAAATATTCATAGGACCTTCCTTACTGCCCTGCACAGGGCATTTTCTAGCAAATCAGTGCGCCGCGCCAAGCCGCTTTGGAGAAAGCCGGCCAACCTATTATCACGCAGCTTGAGGCGTTACCGTTTTTGGGCGTCCTGCATTTGATGCAGACGCTCGCGCTCGGCAAGATAGCGCCGGACATCCTGCGGCGTGTTTTTCCATTTCCCCTTTGGAGGAACGGGGTCCACGCCCCCTTTGCACAGCGGGTTGCACCGCAAAATGCGAAATGTTCCCAATAAAAGCCCTTTCACAGCGCCATGACGCCGGAGCGCTTCGATCATGTAGGCCGAGCAAGTGGGAAAAAAGCGGCAGTTATCGCCCAAAAACGGCGAAATAAAGCGCTGATAGCCGCGCACAAGCCACGTTAGAAAGCGGACGATCAAACGTCATCTTCCTTTCGCTCACCGACGGGCAGCCCTGCTTTTTTCAGCAGCTGCTCCAAAACGGGCACGAGCTGGGTGCTTTTCAGCGCAGGCGTACACCCGCGGGCCACCACGACAATATCTACTGCGCCCACGTCTTGGGGCAGCACCTGGCACAGCGCCGCGCGCAGAACGCGCCTTGCACGGTTGCGCTTGACGGCGTTGCCCACCTTTTTACTGGCCGTAAGGCCGACACGGGTACACCGTGCGCGATTTTTATTGACGTACACCACCACATAACGGTGGACGTAAGACTTTCCTCTTGTGTAAGCCCTTACAAACTCCTGGTTGCGGGTGATGGGCGTATAGCGCATAAAAACCTTCCTTTATTTGACCGTCGCGTTTGTCCTTAAAACAGGGCCTTGCCCGTTGATGCACAAAAAGCACGCTCTTTCCCAAGCCGGAAAAAGCATGCACCGGGCCGTTTGTTGTTCCATACGGAAAAAGGCCACCGAAAAAGTGGCCCTCCAAGTGTGTGTTCTGTGTCCGGACATGCGCGTCCACGGCAAGGCAGCGACACCCAAGGGCGCCGCGCCATGCACGAGGCAACAGCTGTGTTACGCAGCCAGCTTTGCGCGGCCTTTGCGGCGGCGTGCCGACAGAACCTTGCGGCCGTTAACCGTTTTAGAACGGGTCAAAAAGCCGTGCTTCGTAGCACGATGACGTTTTTTCGGCTGAAATGTACGTTTCATAATGTTCCTCCCATGTGATTCCACAACATATTGTGGGTGATTGCATCATAGCGTCTAACCGGATGTCCGCATGGAGGGACAACCTTGCAAATTAGAAGTATAAAGGAAAAGCACCGGTTTTGTCAAGTGTTTTCCTGTTTTTTCTTTTCCTTTGGCGGAAAGCCGAATTTTTTCGCGCAAAAAGGGCGGCTTTTCCTTTATATATTACAAATAATATATTTTCAACAGGATTGCGTGGAAAACTGAAATGTGCTATACTGGGTTTTATATATGACAGTTTATCTTTTCAACAAAATGTCGGGAGTTGTTACGGACGCATGAATTCATTTGACGAGGTTTTTGCCGCAGTAAAAGAATACTGCAAAGAGCGCGTGGTCGGCGCGACCTATGACTTATTTATCGGAGATATTGAACCGCTTTCGTTCGACGGAAACAGCGCCGAGCTTTCAGTGCGCAGCGAGTTTGTGAAAAACACGCTGGAAAACCGTTATTTAAAACTGCTGAAAGAGGGGTTTCAGGCCATTTTAGGCTTTGAGCCGGAAATCCATCTCATTGTGCCCGCCAGCGACCCCGCCCCTGTTCCCGCAGCGGCGGCCGCAGTGGATAACGGCGGAAGCTATCCGTTTACGTTTGAAAACTTTATTGTCGGTTCCACCAATAAATTTGCCAACGCCGCGGCACAGGCCGTTGCGGCAAATCCTTCCGGCGCTTACAACCCGCTGTTCATCTGGGGCGGCTCCGGGCTTGGAAAAACCCACCTGCTGAGCGCTATCCAAGTGGAAATCCGAAAAAATCATCCCGATTTTAATATTGTCTATGTGGACGGCGAAAAATTTACCAATGAAATTATCAGCGCCATCCACGACAACACCACCGCGCAGTTTCACAATAAGTATCGCGCGGCGGATGTGCTTTTGGTAGATGATATTCAGTTCATCGGCGGCAAAGAATCCACGCAGGAGGAATTTTTCCACACATTTAATACCCTTTATAATGCCGACAAACAGATTGTGCTTGCGTCTGACCGCACCCCGAGAGAGATTAAAAGCCTCGAGGAGCGCTTGCGCACCCGCTTTGAAATGGGCCTCATTGCCGATATTCAGCCGCCCGATTTTGAAATGCGTGTGGCCATTATCCGCCGCAAAGCCGATTTGCTCAATTTGGAAATGCCGGACGAGGTGGCCGAATTTATTGCCAACCGCCTCAAAAACAATATTCGCCAGCTGGAGGGCGCCGTCAAAAAATTGGCTGCTTACCGCCAGCTCGAAGGCATTCAGCCCGTGCTGGGCGCTGCTCAAAATGCCATCAAAGACATTTTAAGCGAAGACCAGCCCGCGCCTGTCACCGTGGAGAAAATCTTGGGCGAAGTGGCCCGCACCTACAACACCAGCCCCGACGTATTGCGCGGCTTAACACGAAAAGCCAATATTTCCAGCGCCCGACAGGTGAGCATGTACATCGTGCGGGAAATCACCGGCATGAGCATGGAGGAAATTGGCCGCGAATTTTCCGGCCGTGACCATTCGACCGTCGTTTATTCCATCAACGCCATTCAAAAGCGCTTGGATACGGATACACGCCTAAAGGAAACCGTCGAGGACATTATTAAAAATGTCCGCACCTGACGCACAGCAATATTACAGAGCGTAATAAGCCGCCGCGAAAGTTTTCCACTTTTTCTTCAACAGTTAACAAAGCTTTTCCACGAAGCTTGTGGAAAGCTGCGCAGGCGAAAAAGTTTCCACAAATTTTCAAAATATTTTTCGGCGTGGAAAATGCGTGGAAAACCGCTGAAATACAGGGCTTGTCCCTGTTTTCCACATTTCCACAGCCCCTACTATCACTATTACTCTGAAAACTCTGTTTTTATGTTTTTTTCAGTTTTTTACATTTTTGATACGCAAAGCTTATTTAGAAACGAGGAAAGCCAATATGAAATTTACTTGCAGCCGTTCTCTTTTAGCCGAAGCAATTAACGGTGTATCAAAAGCAGTTTCTCCGCGAAGCGGACAGCCTATTTTAGAAGGAATTTTGTTCCAAGCAGAAGGATTTTCCCTCACGCTGACCGGCTATGACTGCTCGATGGCCATCATCACACGCCTCGAAGCCAATATTTTAGAGCCCGGCGAAACTGTTTTGCACGCCAAACTGTTGGGAGACATGGTTCGCCGACTTTCCACAGAGGAAGTGGAAATCTCCGTTTCCGAAAAAGGAACCGCGACGATTAAAAGCGGAATTACAGAATTCAACATCCATTCCATGCCCGCCGCCGACTATCCCGAGCTTCCCATGCCGTCCGCGGAACCGACGCTCGACCTTGCGGCCTGCGACTTAAAGGAAATTGTGGAATCCACCCTTTATGCCGTTTCACTGGATGAAACAAAACCGGCACACACCGGTGAATTGTTTGAAATTACGCCCGAAGCGCTCCGCGTTGTCGCCCTGGACGGCTACCGTTTGGCCATTGTGGAAAAAAAGGTGGCAGCTCAAAAGGAAATTTCCATTATTGTGCCGGGCAAAACCCTGTCGGATGTGATCAAATTGTTCGGGGACAGTGATGATATGATTCACATTTCCGCCGACCGCCGCTTCGTAGTATTTTCCAACGAGCATTATACGGTGTTCAGCCGCTTGTTAGAGGGACAATTTTTGGACTACAAGCGCGTCATTCCGGCTTCCGGCAATACTCGCGTCGTGGTAGATGTGCGCGATTTTATTGATGTGATTGAACGCGCGAGCTTAATTATTACGGAACGTGCAAAAAATCCGCTGCGCATTCTTTTTGATAAAATGATTACCGTTCGATGCGAAACCGGTTTGGGCGCTGTGGTAGATGAGCTGCCCGCAGCCATCGAAGGGGAGCCGGTAGAGGTTGGCTTTAATAACCGCTATCTGCTTGATGCGCTGCGCAACTCGCGCTGCGATAAGGTGGCAATGGAAATCAGCGGCCCGCTTTCGCCCGTCAAGGTAATGCCCGTGGACGGCGAACAATTTTTGTTCTTGGTTTTGCCGATTCGCTTCAAAAACGACTGAGAGGGACTTTATGAATATTGCGATCCGAACGGAATTTATCAAGCTGGATGCACTGCTGAAGTTTGCCGGCGTGTGTGAAACGGGCGGCGAAGCCAAAGCGGCGGTGCAGGATGGGCGTGTTTTTGTCAACGGTGAGCGCTGCACCATGCGCGGCAAAAAAATTCGTCCCGGCGATCAAGTGCAGCTGGGCGACGTGTCTATCGAGGTGTGCAGCGCGTGAGGCTGAAACGGCTGGAAGCAGAGCATTACCGCAATATTTCCCATGCGGTGCTGGAGCCCGGGCCGGAGCTGACCGTGATTTGCGGGGAAAACGGCCAGGGCAAAACGAATTTATTAGAGGCTGTTTGGCTTTTAACCGGCTCGAAAAGCTTTCGCGGCGCAAAAGATGCCGAGCTGATTGCCCAAAATGAGTCGGTGGCGCGCCTTTTGGGCGAAACGGAAAGCGACGGCATGGAAAAAAAGATTCGCGTTACCGTAGCCGGTGCGCAGCCCGGCATGAAAAAAGGGCGGACTGCGCAAGTGAACGGCGTGGACTACGGCAGAGCAACCGCCATTGCGGGCATTTTTACCGCCGTTGTGTTTGAACCCGGCCATTTAACCCTGGTCAAAGGCAGCCCGGAAGGGCGCAGACGCTTTTTAGACGCGGCGCTGTGCCAGCTGTATCCGGGATATTTAAGCGTGTTTCGGCGCTATCATCGACAACTCACTCAAAAAAATGCGCTGTTGAAGCTGTATCATAAAACACAAGGGGCTTCGGCGCTTTTGGATGTGTTTGACGAGGAGCTGGCGCGGCTGGGGGAACAAATGATGCACCGGCGGCAGGAATATTTGGCCGTGATTTGCCCGGAAATTTACCGCACTTATCACGATATTTCCGGTGGCCGCGAAGTGCTGCGGGTAGAATACCGTCCCACTTGCGCCAAAGGGCAGCTTTTGGATACCTTACTGCAAAACAGACGGCGTGACGTGGCAGCGGGCTTTTGTACGGTGGGGCCGCACCGCGAGGATTTTGAGCTGTTTTTGGACGATCGCCCGGCCAAAATTTATGCCAGCCAAGGTCAGCAGCGCAGCATTGTTTTGTCGATGAAGCTGGCGGAAGCAGCGGGTACCAAGGAGATTACGGGCGAGCATCCCGTGATGCTGCTGGATGATGTACTTTCGGAGCTGGATGAAAACCGGCAGCGTTATTTATTGAGCCGAATGGAGCACCGGCAAACCCTGGTAACGGCGTGCGATACGGCGGCCTTTGCCCGCACGGACGGGCGTATTTACCGGATGCATGACGGGGTGCTTTCGCCGGGTTAAGCGATTGTCTGTGTGCTGTGGACAAACGATGAATATTTATGCATGAAAATGGAATGCAAATTCTCGCCGGGCACGAGCGCCCGGTGTGGGAGCTGGCATTTCTTTAAGAAGAGAAGAAATGATGGGGAGGCGCAGCGCATGTACCTGCATTTAGGCCAAGAAGTTGTCATTCACACCAAGGAAATTGTGGGAATTTTTGACTTGGATACGGCCACGCTCTCTGCGCATACCCGCGATTATCTGGCGCGCGCGGAAAAAAGCGGGCGCGTTGTGAATGTTTCGCCCGAGCTGCCCAAAAGCTTTATTGTGACGGGCGGCGAAAACGGGCGCGTTTATATCAGTCAAATCAGTGCCGCAACGCTGCTGAAACGCAGTGCGGCGGCCTTCGAGGCGTAAGGCACGCCATTTCAACTTTCAGGACGCTTTTCGGCGCGGAAAACCGAGTGTCTGCACACGGTTTGCCGGGAAATGTCTGGAGCAACATGGATTCGAGGTAGTAAGATGTCGGAACAAAATCAGCAGTATGACGGCAGTCAAATTCAAGTGTTGGAGGGCCTGGAGGCAGTGCGCAAGCGCCCGGGCATGTATATCGGTTCCACTGGCCCGCGCGGCCTGCACCATCTGGTATACGAAATTGTCGACAACGCCATTGACGAGGCGCTGGCGGGCTTTTGCAATCACATTGAAGTATCCATCCTGCCGGATAACATTATCCGCGTTGTGGACAACGGACGCGGCATTCCCGTGGACATTCAGCCCAAGCTTGGCATTCCTGCGGTGACGGTGGTTTATACCATTCTTCACGCGGGCGGCAAGTTCGGCGGCGAAAACTCGGGCTATAAAGTGTCCGGCGGTCTGCACGGCGTGGGTGCCTCCGTGGTGAACGCGCTGTCGGAGTGGCTGGTGGTAGAAGTGCGCCGCGAGGGAAAAGCGTACCGCCAAAGCTTCCGCCGCGGCATTGAGGACGCGCCGCTGGAGTGTCTGGGTGCAACCGACCTGCCCACCGGCACGACGGTAACATTTAAGCCCGACCCGGAAATGTTTGAGGTGCTGGAGTACGACTATGACATTTTAAACCGCCGTCTGCGCGAGGAAGCGTTTTTGAACGCGGGCGTGCGCATTACGCTGACGGATTCACGCCCCGGCCATGAAACGGGGGACGGCGAGCCGCGCCACGAAAGCATGTGCTATGAAGGCGGCATTCGAAGCTTTGTCGAATATATTCACCGCCAAAACAAGCTGGAAACGCTGCATCCGTCTGTGATTTACCTGAAAGGCCAAGCGGGCGATTCCATTGCCGAGGTGGCTTTGCAATACAATGACAGCTTTAACGAGCGGCTTTTGTCGTTTGCCAACAACGTGGAAACGCCCGATGGCGGCACCCATGAGGAGGGCTTTAAGTCGGCGCTGACGCGCGTCTTTAACGATTTTGGCCGCGAAAAGGGCTATATCAAAGAGAAGGACGACAATCTTTCCGGCTCGGACGTGCGCGAGGGTTTGACGGCGGTCATCAGCGTGAAGCTGACCGAAGCACAGTTTGAAGGCCAGACGAAGGCAAAGCTGGGAAACACGGAAATCCGCGGCCTTGTGTCCGGTATGGTGTACGACAAGCTGAAAGAATTTTTTGAAGAAAATCCGGCGGTGGCAAAAGCTGTATACGAAAAGGCGATGCAGGCCGCCCGTGCCCGCGAAGCCGCCAAGCGCGCCCGCGAGCTGGTGCGCCGGAAATCGGCGCTGGAAACGAACCGGATGCCCGGTAAGCTGGCGGACTGCCGCGAAAAAGACCCCACAAAAACCGAGCTGTATATCGTCGAGGGTGATTCCGCGGGCGGTTCGGCCAAGTTGGGGCGCGATTCTGCCATTCAGGCTATTTTGCCGTTGTGGGGCAAGATGCTGAACGTGGAGAAAGCACGCATTGACAAAGTGTATGGAAACGATAAGCTCACCCCTGTGGTGACGGCGCTGGGCTGCGGCATTGGCGATGAGTTTGACCTGTCGAAGCTGCGCTATCACAAAGTGTTTATCATGGCCGATGCCGACGTGGACGGCAGCCATATCTGCACTTTGCTTTTGACGTTCTTCTTCCGCTTTATGCGCCCGCTGGTCGAAAACGGCCATGTGTATATTGCACAGCCGCCTTTGTTCAAAATTCAAAAGGGCAAGCAAGTAAAATATGCCTATAACGACGCGGAAATGCGCGCCTTTATGGCAGAAATGGGCCAAGGCGCAAAGGCGAGCCGCTACAAAGGCTTGGGTGAGATGAACCCGGAACAGCTGTGGGAAACCACCATGGATCCCGAAAACCGCGTCATCGTTCAGATTACGATTGAGGACGCGATGCAGGCCGATGAAACGTTCAGCATTTTGATGGGCGATAAAGTGGAGCCGCGCCGCGAATTTATTGAGGCAAATGCCCCGTATGCCAACTTGGACGTATAACGGCGTAAAGATAGATTGCAACCGGAGCGCACAGGCTCCGCAGAGAAACTGGAGTAGGAAGATATGATCGAAAACAGCATCAAACCCGGCACCCGCTTGATTGTGCGCGACATCAAGGACGAAATGGAAAACGCCTTTATCGACTATTCGATGTCGGTCATCACGGCGCGCGCGCTGCCGGATGTGCGCGACGGCTTGAAGCCCGTTCACCGCCGCATTTTGTACACCATGTATGAACGCGGCAACGACCCGTCCCACCCGTACCGCAAGTCTGCCGATACGGTGGGTGCGGTGCTTGGCTCGTACCACCCGCACGGCGACGCCTCCGTGTATGACGCTATGGTGCGTCTGGCACAGGACTTTTCGCTGCGCTATCCGCTGGTAGACGGCCAAGGCAACTTTGGCTCTGTGGACGGCGACCCTCCCGCTGCGTATCGTTACACCGAAGCCCGCATGAGCAAAATGGCCGTCGATTTGCTGACGGATATTGAAAAAGACACCATCGACATGGTGCCGAACTTTGACGAGTCGAAAAAAGAGCCGAGCGTGCTGCCGTGCCGTGTGCCGAACCTGCTGATCAACGGTTCCAACGGCATTGCCGTCGGTATGGCGACCAATATTCCGCCGCATAACCTGTGCGAGGTGATTGACGCGCTTTCGGCGCTCATTCACCAGCCGGAGATTGAGCTTGCCGAGCTGATGGAGTATGTCCATGGCCCGGATTTCCCCACGGGCGGCATCATTATGGGGCGCAGCGGCATTCGTGCGGCTTACGCCACGGGACGCGGCAAAATTACGCTGCGCGGCCGTGCGGAAATTGTGGAGCAGAAAAACGGACGTTTCCAAATCATCATCACGGAATTGCCGTATATGGTCAACAAGGCGCGTCTTTTGGAAAATATCGCAGATTTGGCGAAGGAAAAGCGCATTGAAGGCATTGCCGATTTGAACGATGAATCGAACCGCCAGGGAATGCGCGTTGTGGTGGAGCTGAAACGCGAGGCAAACCCGCAGGTGGTGCTGAATCAGCTGTACCGCTATACGCAGCTGCAAGATACCGTGGGCGTGATTATGCTGGCGCTTGACAAGGGCGTACCCAAGCTGATGAGCCTCAAGGACATGCTGCAAAAATATTTGGAGTTCCAAGAGGAAGTCGTGCGCCGCCGCACCGAGCATGACCTGAAAAAAGCCAAAGAGCGTGCACATGTGTTGGAAGGCTTGCGCCGTGCCGTGGATTTGGTGGACGAAATTATTGCCACCATCCGCGCGTGCAAAGGCGGAAAAGCCGAGGCGAAAAGCGCCATCATGGAAAAATTTGAGTTTGACGATGTGCAGGCAACGGCGATTGTCAACTTCCAGCTGGGTCAATTGGCGGGTCTTGAGATTTTGAAAATTGATAATGAGCTGGGCGAGCTGCAGACCAAAATCGGTGAATGGACCGATTTGCTTTCCGACAGCGCCAAAGTGCTGGCCGTTGTGGAGAGCGAGCTGATGGTGCTGCGCGATAAATACGGCGATGAGCGCCGCACCGAGATTGCACACGTCTCCGGCGAGATGGACATTGAGGATCTGATCCCCGAGGAGGAGTGTGTCTTTACGCTGACCCACGCAGGTTACATCAAGCGTCAGCCGGCGGACACTTACCAGGCACAGCGCCGCGGCGGCCGCGGCATTACCGCTCTTTCGCGCAAAGAGGAGGATTTTGTGGAGGAGCTGTTCTTGGCTTCTACCCACGATTATCTGCTTTTTGTCACCGACCAAGGCCGCATTTACCGCTTGAAAGGCTATCAGGTGTACGAAGGCAGCCGCACGGCAAAGGGAACGAACATTGTCAACCTGCTGCCGCTGCAGGACGGCGAACAGGTAGCCGGAATGCTGAGTGTGGCAAAAGAGCAGATGGAGCAGCACGCGGAGCACGAGCAGTATCTCGTGATGGTGACGAAGAACGGCATCATCAAGCGCACGCCGCTCTCGGCTTATGCCAATATCCGCAAGTCGGGTCTGATTGCCATTAACCTCAATGAAGGCGACGCGCTGGCATGGACGCACATTACCAGCGGTGAAAATGAGCTGCTGGTGGCAACGCGCAACGGTATGATGATTCGCTTTGCCGAAACAGACGCCCGCACGATGGGTCGCAACGCCACCGGTGTGCGCGCCATTCGCTTGTCCGAGGGCGACAGCGTTGTGGGCTGCGCCATTCTGCGTGAGGGGGCAACCGTGCTGACCGTGACGGAAGAAGGCAAGGGCCGCCGCACGAAGGAAAGTGAATACCGCATTCAGCGCCGCGGCGGTAAGGGCATTCGCAACTACGGCACAAGCGGCCATGTCGCGGGCATTAAAGTGATGGATGAAACGGATGATATGATTCTCATCAGCTTGGAGGGTATCATCATTCGGATGCATGTAGAGGATATCAACACGCAGAGCCGTTACGGTTCGGGTGTGCGCGTGATGCGTCTGTCGGAAAATGACCGTGTAGTTACCGTGGCGCGTACCGAGCGCGATGACAGCGAAGAAACGGCAAAGCCCGAGGAGGACGGCGACGGCGAACCGACCCCCGAGGAGCTGGAAGCCATGCAGGCGCAGGAAGCCGCCGACGAAGCGGATGCTGCCGAGGAAAGTGAGGAATGAACCATGGATATGAGAAACTGGAACGTCAATCAGGCTCAGCTGGAAAAACAGCAGGAAGAACTGAAAGCGAAAATGAGCTTTTCCTATTTGGGTCACGGCCCCAAGGCAACGGGCTTTTTGGCGAAAGAGTTTAAGCGCAAGCCCGGTCTGTACGCCCGCTGCACCACCTGCGGCTATTATATGCCGTTGGATGCACGCGGTGAAGAAACGTGCATTTGCGGCAATCTGCACCGCACCGAGCACGACTTTAAAACTGAGCTGCCGGCAAATGAAATTGAAATTTTTAAGGCAGTGCGTAAATAAGAGCCTCAAAGAAGGCGCAAACAAAAGTCCGTGCGCTGCGCGGGCTTTTGTTGTATGACAAACATGCAAAATCCGTGTGCTGCCTAAGAAGGACGCACACACAACAGAAAGGAAAGACAACATGGAGCATACCATTGCGGCGGTGGCAACGCCGCCGGGCGTGGGAGGAATTGCCGTAATTCGCATTTCGGGCGAGACGGCCTATGAAGTGGCGGCAAAGGTGTTTTGCCCCGTGAACAAAGAGAAAAAGCTGGAAAATGCCAAAGGCTATACGGCGATGTTCGGCTATTTCATGAATGATGGTGTGGTGGCGGATGAAGTGGTGGCGCTTTGCTTTCGTGCGCCGCACAGCTATACCGGCGAGGATGTTGTGGAGCTTTCCTGCCACGGCGGCAGTGCGGTGAGTGAGCAGCTGCTGCGCGCGTGCTTTGCGGCGGGCGCAAAGCCGGCCGCCGCCGGGGAATTTACGAAGCGTGCGTTTTTAAACGGACGCATCAGCTTAACACAGGCAGAAGCGGTGATGGATTTAATCAGCGCGGGCGGCAGGCAGGGCGCGGCAGCCGCGGCAGCTTCGATGGAAGGAGCGCTGTACCGCAAAATTCAAAGTGTACAGGAGATGCTGCTTTCGCTGCAAAGCCATCTGGCTGCTTATACCGATTACCCCGAGGAAGAAGTGCCGGAGCTGGAGCCGGAGGCAATGCAGGACAGCATTGCAAAAGCCCAAAGCGTACTGCAAACGCTGATTGACGGCTACGATGTGGGCGCGGTGCTGCGGCGCGGGGTTCCTGCCGCGATTGTGGGCAGCCCCAACGTGGGAAAATCCACGCTGATGAATTTGCTCTCCGGCTTTGAGCGTGCCATTGTCACGCCGGTGGCGGGCACGACACGCGACGTTGTAGAGCAGGACCTTTGCTTGGCTGGGGTGCAGCTGCACTTGGCAGATACGGCGGGTATCCGGGAAACAGGTGACCTTGTAGAAGCTGAGGGCATCCGCCGCAGTTATGCCCATTTGGAGCGTGCCGCGCTCGTTTTGGCCGTGTTTGACGCTTCGCGGGAAGTGACCGAAGAAGATGTTCGCTTGGCACAGCAGTGCCGCGGCAAAGCGGCGATTGCCATTTTAAATAAAAACGATTTAGAAAAGCGCTTTGACGAAAGCCGCATTGCCGACTGCTTTACAGAAATTATTTCGATTTCTGCAAAAGACACCTCCTTTTTGTTCCACGTGGAACAATGTGTGGGGAGGGTTTTGGGAACGGCTCACGCTGACCCCGATGCGCTCTTGCTGGCCAATGAGCGCCAGCTTGCCGCAGCGGTCAAAGCGCGCGACGCCTTACAGGAGGCACAGACAACGCTTGCCATTGGCTTGACGCTTGACGCGGCGGGCGTTTGTGTAGAGGATGCGCTGGACGCGCTGTATGAGCTGACGGGAGAACGCGCTGCCGAGCATGTCATTGACGAAGTGTTTGCGCGTTTTTGCGTTGGAAAGTAACATCACCATTGAAACAATAGAGAGGTTTGCATGAAGCTGGAAACTTTGCGCGTGACGCACTGGACGCTGCCCGGCAATAAAGCACAGCTGCGGGCGGCACATTTAAGCGACTTGCATTTGCATGACAACGTATCCATCGAGTGGCTGCAATTTTTAGTGCGCCGCATTGCGGCAGAACAGCCCGATTTAATCTTGTTTACCGGAGACTTTACCGCAACGCGCGCGGCCTATCGCAGCCCGCAGCCAGTGCTGGAGTTGTTTGCCGCGCTGGATGCACCCATGGGCAAGTTTGCCGTGCGCGGCAACCATGACCGAAAAGGTGCGGCAGGAAAAGCGGTGAATCTTATGGAAAAGGCCGGTTTTCGCGTGCTGGAAAATGAAGCGGCAGAGCTGAAAACGCCGTCCGGGGAGCCGGTGATTGTAGGCGGATTAGCGCCCATGGAAAAGAAGGAATATGATGTGCGCGGTATTTTGTGGATGAAAAGCCGCGCGGATGCACTTCGCTTTTTACTGATTCACGAGCCGATGCTGGCGGAAAAAGTACCTGCCGGAACGGCGGATGTCTTACTGGCGGGCCACACGCACCAAGGCCAATGCCATGTGCCGCGCGCGGAACGCTTGTGGCTGCCAAAGCACACGGGCCATTATGTCCACGGCGAATACCGGGTGCATCAAATGCCGCTCTATGTGTCGGCGGGTCTTGGAGAAAGCCGCCTGGCGATGCGCTGGAATGCACCGCGCGAACTCGTTATCGTCAATGCAGAAGGAAAGGAAACAGAACGTGGAACGAAATCACTTAGGAACGTATGATGTCATTGTCATCGGTGCGGGTCATGCCGGGATTGAAGCAGCGGTTGCTTCCGCAAAGCTGGGCGCAAAAACCGCGCTGTTCACGATGACGCTGGACGGCGTGGCCAATTTGCCTTGCAACCCGTCCATTGGCGGAACAGCAAAGGGTCATCTGGTGCGGGAAGTAGACGCGCTGGGCGGTGTGATGGGCATTGCCGCCGACGCCACTTTTTTACAAAGCCGGATGCTGAATTTGGGCAAAGGCCCTGCGGTGCACAGTCTGCGCGTGCAGACCGACCGCAAGCAATATCACATGTATATGAAGCATTTGCTGGAACAAACCGAGGGCTTGGAGTTAAAACAGGCAGAAATTACAGCCGTGTGCATCGAAAACGGCCATGTGACAGGCATAGAGACCAATCTGCACGGCGTGTATGATGCAAAGGCTGTCGTGCTGGCAACCGGCACCAGCTTGGGCGGAAAGATTTTTGTGGGGGATGCCAGTTATGAAGGCGGCCCGGACGGCACGCATGCCGCCACCGCATTGACCGAATGCTTAAAGCAAGCCGGGCTTTCCCTGCGACGTTTTAAGACGGGAACGCCCGCGCGTGTGCATCGCCGCAGCATTGACTTTTCCCGCTTGGAACGTCAGCCCGGTGATGACGACATTCAGCCCTTCTCGTTTTTGACCAAGGAAGAGCTGCACAACAAAGTAGAGTGTCACATTGCCTTTACTAACCCCAAGACACATGAAGTGATTTTGAAAAATCTGCACCGCTCTCCCCTTTACGGCGGCGGCATTGAGGGCATCGGGCCGCGCTATTGCCCGTCCATTGAAGATAAAGTGGTTCGTTTTGCCGAAAAGGAACGCCACCAGATTTTTGTGGAGCCGTGCGGAGAAAACACCGAGGAAATGTATTTGCAGGGGTTGTCCTCCTCCCTGCCCGAAGATGTGCAGAATGAAATGTACCGCACAATTGAAGGCTTTGAGCATTTGGAAATCATGCGCCCTGCCTATGCGATTGAGTATGACTGCATTGACCCCACTACCTTAAAGCCGACGCTGGAATGCAAAGCCGTCGGCGGCTTGTACGGTGCGGGTCAGTTCAACGGAACCTCGGGCTATGAGGAAGCCGCTGCCCAAGGTCTGTTGGCGGGCATCAATGCGGCGCGTGCTGTGCTGGGAAAAGAGCCGGTGGTTTTGGCGCGTCAGGACAGCTACTTGGGAACACTGGTGGATGATTTAGTAACGAAGGGAGCAATGGACCCCTACCGCATGATGACCAGCCGAAGCGAGTACCGCCTGTATCTGCGGCAGGACAACGCGGACGAGCGCCTGACCCCGCTGGGGCGTGAAATCGGCTTGGTAGATGACGCTCGTTGGGAGGAGTTCTGCACGCGCCGTGCGGTGAAGCAAAAAGAGTTGGAGCGCTTGGAAAAAACGGTGGTCTCCCCTTCTGCTGCCGCCGCGGTGCTGGAACGCTGCGGTGAGCCGCCGCTGAAAAGCGGTGCGAGAGCGTCGGAGCTTTTGCGCCGTCCCGGCCTGCACTACGACGATATTGCCGAAATGGTGGGACGCGGTGAAGGCGTAACGGCGCTGATTGCGTATTGTTTAGAGGTAGAGCTGAAATATGAAGGCTACATCAAGCGGCAGCTCGCACAAATCAAAGAAGTAAAGCGCCAAGAGGCCACGCAGATTCCGCCGGACTTTGATTACAGTGCAACTCAAGGCATTTCCTTGGAAGCGCGGGAAAAGATGGCGAAAATCGGCCCGCTCAACGTGGGACAAGCGTCCCGTATTCCCGGTGTCAGCCCGGCAGACGTGGCTTGCTTGGCGGTGGCGCTGGCAAAAGAACGCGCAAAGCGGCAGGAGGAGCAAACATGATTGACCAAAATCGTTTGATAGAAAAAGCGGCGCGGTATGAAATTGATGCGCACGGCGTGGCACAAAAGCTGGATGACTACGCGGCGTATCTCGTGGAGTACAATGAAAAAGTCAATTTGACCGCGATTACCGACCCCGAAGGCATTGAGGACCGCCACTTTATTGACAGCTTACTGTTGGCAGATTGCCCCGAAGTGGCTGGGCGTGTGGTGGATGTGGGAACGGGCGCGGGTTTTCCCGGCGTAGTGGCAAAGCTCTATCGCCCGGAAATTGACCTCACGCTGATGGAGCCGACCGGCAAGCGCGTGGAGTTTCTGCGCCGTTTGTGTGAACGGCTGGACATCACCGCCGATGTGGTGAAAGAACGCGCCGAGGAAGCCGCCCGCAAGCAATGGCGTGAGACCTTTGATGTGGCAACCGCCCGCGCCGTGGCGGCTTTGCCCGCACTGGCGGAGTATTGCCTTCCCCTTGTCAAAGTGGGTGGATGGTTTATCACCATGAAAGGCGCGAACGCCGAGGAAGAAATGGAAAGCGCCGCGGGCGCGGTGAAAAAGCTGGGAGCCGTACTGGAAAAAGAATTGTCGTTTGTATTGCCCGACAACTCTCTGCGCAGTTTAATTTTTTACCGCAAGGTTTCCCCTACTCCGCCGGCGTATCCGCGCAACGGCGGCAAAATTGCAAAAGCCCCTTTGCGCTGAATCATAAAAGGATGTGCTGCATTGTTCCACGTGGAACAATGCAGCATTTTTTGTGTGAAACAAAAAAACAGCGAGAAAAATGTTCCACGTGAAACATTTTTAGCCGCTTCCCCTTTTTTATTGGCGCAAATTGTGCTATACTTAAAAAGCACGAGAAAGAACCGGGCGGTTCTAAAGTGAAACACATAACGGGCGCGCTTTGCGCGTTTTTTTCGTGCATTTACCATGAAAAAAGGAGGAAATGCCTTGGGAAAAGTGATTGCCGTTGCCAACCAAAAGGGCGGCGTGGGAAAAACAACCACCGCGGTGAATTTGGCGGCGTGCGTGGCCGCCGTGGGCAAAAAGGTGCTGCTGGTGGACCTTGACCCGCAGGGCAATACCACAAGCGGATACGGCGTGAACAAGCGTGCGGTGGCAACCAGTGTTTACGAAGTGCTCACGGGCGAAGCAAGGCTTTCGCAAGCGCTGGTACACACCAAGTATCATGTGGACGTGGTTCCCTCAAATATTCAGCTTTCCGGCGCAAGCATTGAGCTGGTTTCTCTCGACCGGCGCGAGTTCCGTTTGCGCGATGCACTCGGTGAAGTGGTGGCGCAGTACGATTTTATTTTTATCGACTGTCCCCCCTCTCTTGATTTGCTCACGCTGAACGGCCTTTGTGCTTGCGACACGGTGCTTGTCCCCATTCAGTGCGAGTTCTTCGCGCTGGAGGGTTTGACCGAGCTGATGAACAGCATCCGCAAAGTGAAAAAGCTGTATAACCCCTATATTGATATTGAGGGCGTTTTGCTGACCATGTTTGATGGGCGCTTAAACCTCACCCTGCAAGTGGTGCAGGAGGTAAAAAAATACTTCGGCAACAAAGTGTATAAAACCACCATTCCCCGCAACGTGCGTCTTTCGGAGGCGCCCAGCTTTGGAATGCCCGTGAATTATTACGACCGTTCTTCCAGCGGCTCGGAGGCTTACATGTTCTTGGCAGCCGAAGTGATTAAAAACAATAAGTAAGGAGGTGCGAAGCCATGGCAAAGAAAAAAGGCGGCTTAGGGCGCGGGCTGGATTTGCTGTTTGAAGAAACAGCGGCCTTTTCCAATCATGAGGAAAACGGCTTGGCACAGCTTCCGCTGGCCGAAATTTCCCCCGACCCCGAACAGCCGCGCAAACGGTTTGACGAAACCGCATTGGCGGAGCTTGCCTCCAGTATTTTGGAGCATGGCGTTTTGCAGCCCATTGTCGTGCGTGCCACCGGGCTGGGGCGCTATACCATTATTGCCGGTGAACGCCGCTGGCGTGCCGCACGGCTGGCGGGCTTAACGGAGATTCCCGCCGTTGTGCGTGAGCTGACCGATTCCCAGGCAATGGAAATTGCCCTCATTGAAAACCTTCAGCGTGAGGACTTAGACCCCGTTGAAGAAGCGATGGGCTATCGTCAGTTGATGGAACGCTGCGGCTATACCCAGGAAACGGCGGCGGCTAAAATTGGAAAAAGCCGAAGCGCTGTTGCAAACAGTCTGCGTATCTTAAACCTCACCCCGCGCTGTTTGGAATTGCTGCGGGACGGCGCTCTGAGCGCAGGACATGCAAAAGCATTGCTTTCGCTGTCCGACCCGGCAATGCAGGACGAAGCAGCCGAGTTTACCGTACAAAATAAGCTTTCGGTGCGCCAGACGGAAGCGCTTTGCCGCAAGATGAGCAAGCCCCAGCGTGAGCCGCAGCCGATGCGCCCTCCCCTGCCCTGCGAGGTGGAGCTGAGCTTGGCGGAGTGCTTGGGCACACAGGTGAAGGTTCAGTATAAGGATGGCAAAGGCAGTTTGCAGGTGCATTTTAATTCTGACGAGCAGCTGCGTGCATTTGCCAATTTGTTGGGAACGTATGAACAAGAATAAAAGGAGTGCTTTGCAATGTTAGATATCAAATTTTTGCGCGAAAACCCCGACGTAGTAAAAGAGAATATGAAAAAGAAATTTCAGGACGCAAAACTGCCCATGGTGGATGAAGTGATTGCATTGGACGCGGAATACCGCGGCGCCATTGCCGAGGCCGAGGAGCTGCGCGCCCGCCGCAACAAGCTTTCTAAAAGCATCGGCGCATTGATGGCGCAAGGCAAAAAGGACGAAGCCGAAGAAGTCAAAAAGCAGGTCACTGAGCAAGCCGACCGCCTGAAAGCGCTGGAGGCCAAAGAGGAAGAGCTGAGCGAGAAAATCAATAAAATCATGCTGGTGATTCCGCAAATCATCGACCCCAGCGTACCCATCGGCAAGGACGACTCCGAAAACGTTGAGGTGCAGCGTTATGGCGAGCCGGTTGTACCCGAGTTTGAAATCCCCTACCACACCGATATTATGGAGCGCTTCTCCGGCCTTGACCTCGACAGCGCACGCAAGGTAGCGGGCAACGGCTTTTACTATCTGATGGGTGACATTGCCCGTCTGCACTCCGCTGTCATTTCTTATGCGCGTGACTTTATGATTGACCGCGGCTTCACCTACTGTGTTCCCCCGTTCATGATTCGCTCCAACGTGGTGACAGGCGTGATGAGCTTTGCGGAAATGGAAGCCATGATGTATAAGATTGAGGGCGAAGATTTGTATCTGATTGGTACGTCCGAACACTCCATGATTGGCAAATTTATCGACACCATTCTGGATGAAGCCGATATGCCCTACACCATGACGAGCTATTCCCCCTGCTTCCGCAAGGAAAAAGGTGCACACGGCATTGAGGAGCGCGGCGTGTACCGCATTCACCAGTTTGAAAAGCAGGAAATGATTGTGGTGTGTAAGCCCGAGGAAAGCCCCATGTGGTTTGATAAGCTGTGGCAGAACACCGTGGATTTGTTCCGCAGCTTGGATATCCCTGTTCGCACTTTGGAGTGCTGCTCCGGCGACTTGGCCGACTTGAAGGTGAAGTCGGTGGACGTCGAGGCTTGGAGCCCGCGCCAGAAAAAATACTTTGAGGTGGGCAGCTGCTCCAACTTGGGCGACGCACAGGCACGCCGTTTGAAAATCCGCGTGAAGGGCGAGGACGGCAAAAAGTACTTGGCACACACCTTGAACAATACCGTGGTCGCTCCCCCGCGTATGCTGATTGCATTTTTGGAAAACAATTTGCAGGCCGACGGCAGCGTGCGCATTCCCGAAGCACTGCGCCCCTACATGGGCGGCAAAACGGAAATCCGTTAAGCGTTCTTTTTTCTGAATCTGTTTTCCCGCGCATGGCGTTTTCAGCGCTGTGCGCGGGCTTTTTGCGTTAAGCCATGGTTTTGAAAAAAGCATGAAAAAAAGGAAAAATAAGGAGAAAAATTTTTTAAGAAAAGTGTTGACAAACTGCGATAAATTGGTTATAATGATAAAGCACTTTAACGAGTGACTTATGGCGGTATAGCTCAGTTGGCTAGAGCATTCGGTTCATACCCGAAGTGTCACCGGTTCAAATCCAGTTACCGCTACCAGTTTCAGCAGAGTTTTGCTGAATGCTGAGAGGTGTGTGCTGCAATCGCGGCGCGCGGAGGGACTTTCACAGCGTCCAGCAAAATTCTGCGAAATATGGCCCAATGGTCAAGAGGTTAAGACATCGCCCTTTCACGGCGGTAACCCGGGTTCGATTCCCGGTTGGGTCACCAGCTTTAAAAAGCCGAACTTTTCAAAGTTCGGCTTTTTGCTTTTTACAACTTGTTTTGGCTCTTTGTCAAAAGTTGGGGTAAGAAGAAAAAATGGAGAGATCGAGTAGG
>ERZ1643251.227-NODE-227-length-96315-cov-263.247808_pt1 | contig 96315 bp, 91 predicted proteins | sample MGYA00579261_ERZ1643251 | MGnify/ENA primary metagenome ERZ1643251 (study PRJEB29033, sample SAMEA4952267) | chicken gut metagenome | biome: Broiler Chicken; feature: Gastrointestinal Tract; material: Caecum | place: Ireland | collected 2018 | study: Broiler... | reverse complement strand
CTCCACCCGCAGGTATGCCCCCCTTGACTTTCGCCCCCGCTCCCCGTGACAGCCGCCACGCCCGGACATTCAGCCGCATAGCCAGGGCATTGGGTTTCATATCCAGCCCCAGGGCGGCGACAAGTTCCGTGGCCGTCCCTCTCCACTCTGGCCGTTCCGCCGTTACCAGGGCGGCAACAGCCTCCAACACCGGGTCAGGCGGCTCCTGCCGCAGCTCCGTTTCCCGCCGCTCCAGCTCCCACACAAGCCGTTCCTCGTCCCGCTTGAGGTAGAGGCGCTGGTCTTGCTGATCCCGCCCAGAAATGTCCAGGGTGGCGGCGTTGTCTGCCCGCCGCTCCTTTTGGAGCAGAAAGGCCCCGTCTGCCGCACCCAATAAGCCGTTGGTGCCGGAGATCATATCAAACTTATCATCGGCCTGCTGCTTGCGGGTGTGATGTACAACCAGGAGGCAAACCCCGCTTATATCGGCAAACCGTTTCAGTTTGGTGATTACCTCATAGTCGTTGGCATAGCTGTACTTCTCTGCCCCGGCCTCCCGGATTTTTTGCAGGGTGTCGATGATAATAAGCCGGGTGTCCGTGTGTTCCCGGACAAAGCCCTTTAGCTGCTCCTCCAGGCCACCGCCGAGCTGCTTAGCTCCGATGGCAAAGAACAGGTTTCCGGTACTCTCTACTCCAAACATCCGGTACAACCGCTCCTGTAAGCGACGGTGGTTGTCCTCCAGGGCCAGATAGAGGACTGTCCCCTGGCGCACCTCATACCCCCACAGGGAAAGGCCCATACTCACATGATAGGCAAGCTGGGCCATGAGAAAGGACTTGCCCACCTTGGGAGCGCCCACAAAGAGATATGTCCCCGCATAGAGCAGACCGTCTACCACAGGAGGTCTGCCGGGGTACACCTGTTCGTAGAGGTCATTCATAGACACGGTAGGCAGATAGGCCGGGTCATTGACCCGGCTTATCTGCCGCAGGATTTCCTCCAAATCTCTTTCCGGGGGCTTGTGTTCTGTCACGCCCTCTGCTATACTTTGGTTAGGTTTTTGTGAGAGCGACTGTCCCCCGTCTGCGCCAACAGGCGGATATGGGGCAGTCGTTTTCTCTTGCAATCTATCCATCTATCAATCCTCCCTCATGCCGTCCATGATGGCGGCGATCAGCCGGATGGTGTCCAGCAACTCCCCATCCACGCCATTCCCGGCCTCGATACGCTCCAGTTCTTCCAGAACGGCGGCCAGCTCGTTCCGCAGGGCCTTATACACCCTGGGGTTGCCCTGTACCACCACATCCCGGCACAGCAGCCGTCGGGTGATGTAGTCCTGTTTGGTAAGGCCGGAGAGCCGCACAGCGGTTTCAATTTCCCTGTCCTCATCCGGGGACACCCGGAAAGCCACAGTTTTGTTTCTCCAGCGGTTGTGTCGGTCAAGATTTTTCACTGACATGATTTAGGCCCCCTTTCGCTCCATGTCCAGTTTGTCCGCCATCTCCGCCTGCCGGGTGGGGAACAGGTGGGCGTAGCGGTAGGTAATATCAATGCTTTCATGTCCCACCCGGTCAGCGATTGCCAGGGCCGTAAAGCCCATGTCAATGAGCAGCGAAATGTGGGAGTGCCTCAGGTCGTGTATTCTGATCCGCTTTACCCCGGCCTCTTTCGCACCCCTGTCCATCTCCCGGTGGAGGTAGGATTTTGTCACCGTGAAAATGCGGTCGGTGGGCTTCACCCCATACAGGCTCTTGATATAGTCTCGCATTTCTTCACAGAGGAAAGCGGGCATTTGAATGACCCGGTTGCTCTTAGGGGTCTTGGGGTCGGTAATCACATCCTTGCCCTTAATCCGCTGGTAGGACTTGGAGATGGTGACGGTCTGTTTCTCAAAGTCGAAGTCGCCAGGAGTGAGGGCCAGCAGCTCCCCCTCCCGGACGCCGCACCAGTAGAGCATTTCAAAGGCGTAATAGGAAAGGGGCTTGTCCATCATGGCCTCGGCGAATTTCAGATACTCCGCCTTTGTCCAGAACAGCATTTCCCGTCCCTTTGGCTTTCCCATATTGCCCGCCTGGGCAGCGGGATTGACCTTTAGATTGTAGTGCCGTACCGCATGGTTGAACACGGCGCTCAACTGATTGTGCAGCGTTTTTAAGTACACCGGAGAGTAGGGCTTGCCGTTCTTGTCCCGGTAACCCAGCATTTCATTCTGCCAGGCGATGACCTCCTTGGAGTGAATGTCGCACATCTTCCGCTTGCCGAAGTACGGCACCAACTTCTTGTAGAGGATATGCTCTTTCGTCCCCCAGGTGTTTTCCTTGATACGGCCTTTCATGTCCGCCACATAGACAGCCACGAAGTTTTCAAAGGTCATTTCCAGGTCGGCGGTCTGTTGTTGCAGGAATGTCCGCTCCCACTCCAGAGCCTCCCGCTTGGTGGGAAAGCCCCGTTTCATTTTCTTTACTTTCTTGCCCGTCCAGTCCTCGTAGTAAAAGGACGCATACCATGTGCCCTTTGCCTTGTCTTTGTATGCCGGCATTGTGGTTCCCTCCTTATTGTCTGTCCCGCAGCCCATAGAATTTTTCCTCGAAGTAGCGCCTGCTTACCCGTCCGGGAATGGTGAGAAAGCCTTTTTTCTTCAGCTCCTCGTTCATCTCCCGCACCAGCTTGTAGGCGTAGGGCTTGGAAATGCCCAGCTCCCTGGCGACCTCCTCTGCTCTCACAAACAGCTCCTTTTCCATGGTCAGCACCTCCTTATTTTAGTTTCGCAAATATGTTAATGTCACCATCTTCATTATACATTAACATAAGTGTTAATGTCAAGAATTTATTTCGCATTTTTGTTAAAGATTATCTTGCATCTTTCGCTTTTTTGCGCTATACTATTGGCAAAGGCGGTGGGATATTATGACAGTCGGAGACAAGATAAAGAAAATCCGCACCTTTCGAGGCATGACACAAAAGGAATTGGGGCTTGCTATCGGCTTTGAGGAAAAGGGAGCGGACAACCGGATCGCCCAGTATGAGACGAATTACCGTGTTCCGAAACGGGAACTGCTGGACAAGATGGCCGAGGCGCTGCGGGTAGACCGCCAGAACTTCTACACCATCGCCCCCGGCTCTGCCGAGGACTTCATGCGGACATTCTTCTGGCTGGACGAGGACAGCCCTGGCGCTATCCGCCTGTTCCAACTTGTCCGCAATCCGGGCAGAGCAGGGGCCGCTGATGATACCGCTGTACGGTACAATGATAGCGATGACTGGCCCGCACACCCTCCCGTGGGTATGTACTTCCAGTATGGCCTTGTGGACGAGTTCATGCGGGAATGGCTTTTTCGTCAGCAGGAGTTACACGCCGGGGAGATCACCAGGGAAGAGTATTTTGAATGGAAACTCAACTGGCCCCATACCTGCGACGATGGCCTGGAAAGCGAATATTATATCCCTTGGCGGAAAAATAAATAAGACAAGCAAAAAAACCGCCCTGCTGAATTTGTCGTTCAGCAGGGCGGTTTTGCTTGTCCTTTTGGGATTTTTCTCTTGAGAATACCGGGCGGACACAAATAGTATCAATCCAGTATCAAGAGCAGTATGGACGGGCAAAAAAGCCTGTATTCATGCGGGTTTTCGCCGTTTCGAGCGTCATTCCCACTCAATTGTTGACGGCGGTTTTGATGAGATGTCATAGACTACTCTGTTTATGCCTTTCACCTCGTTGATTATTCTCGAAGAAATTCTTCCAAGGACATCATAAGGCAGCTTTGCCCAATCAGCAGTCATCGCATCCTGACTTTCAACCGCTCTGATTGCGCAGACACTCTCATAAGTTCTTTCATCTCCCATTACACCGACTGATTTAACGGGAAGCAGAACAGCGAAAGACTGCCAGAGTTTATTATAAAGCCCTGCTGCTTTAATTTCAGATGAGACAATATCATCAGCAGCTCTAAGAATATCAAGACGTTCTTTTGTAATCTCTCCTATGATACGAACGGCTAACCCCGGACCCGGGAAAGGCTGGCGGTTAATTACTTCATCAGCAATTCCGAGTTCACGCCCTATTTCTCTGACTTCATCTTTGAAGAGTTCTCTGAAGGGTTCGAGAAGTTCAAGGTTCATCTTCTCAGGCAGCCCGCCAACATTATGGTGGCTTTTGATTACATCAGAAGGTCCTTTGAATGAAACACTCTCGATTACATCAGGATATAGAGTTCCCTGCGAGAGAAATTTCACATTTTTGATTTTTTTTGCTTCTTCATCAAAAACTTCGACAAACTCATGCCCGATGATTTTTCTTTTCTTCTCTGGGTCTTCAACACCTTTGAGTTTTTTCAAAAATCTTTCCGAAGCATCGACATAAATCAAATCAACATCAAAATGATTTCTGAACATATCGATGACTTTCTCGGCTTCATTCAGCCTCAAAACTCCGTTGTTAACAAAAATACACTTGAGCTGATGTCCGATAGCTTTGTTTATCAAAACAGCAGCAACAGAAGAGTCAACCCCTCCTGAAAGTCCCAAGATAACATTCTTATCACCGACTTTTTCTTTTATCTCCTTGAGCTGGCGTTGTATAAAAGAGCCCATATCCCAGTTGGCGCAGCACTTGCAGATTCCAAAGACAAAATTTCTCAAAATCTGGACACCGCCTTGGGTATGAACAACCTCAGGATGGAACTGAACGGTGTACAATCTTCTTGTAAAATCAGCCGCAGCACAATATGGCGTATTATCTGTTTTTGCGAGAACTTCAAACCCCTCAGGAAGTTGTTCTATCTTATCGCCATGGCTCATCCATACAGTTTTCTTCTGATTCGTATCAAATCCTTCAAAAATAGCTTTATCCGCAAGAATTTGAATTTCTGTACGACCGTACTCTCGCTTATCGGAAGAGAAAACACGCCCGCCAAGCAAATGAGATATCAGCTGCATTCCATAACAAATACCTAAAACAGGGATACCTAATTCCAGCACCTCTTTGCCTATAATCGGAGCATCTTTGCCATACACGCTTGAAGGACCGCCTGAGAGAATTATACCTTTCGGTGAAAATTCTTTTATCTTCTCAACAGAATAGTTGAACGGATGTATCTCACAGTAAACCTTCTGTTCTCTAATTTTACGGGCTATGAGCTGGGTATATTGAGAACCGAAATCAAGAATTAGTATCTTATCCAGAGAATCAGCATTTGTCATATAAAACCTCTTCTATAATCTGTAGTTTGGTGCTTCTTTGGTAATAATTACATCGTGAACATGGCTTTCTTTCAATCCCGAAGAAGAAATTTTTACAAACTTCGCTCTTTTTACAAGTTCTTCAAGATTTTTGGCACCGATGTATCCCATGCCTGCTCTTACACCGCCGACAAGCTGGTAAATGGTTGCAGAGAGAGGACCTTTGTATGGAACTTTTCCTTCAATCCCTTCAGGCACAAACTTTTGCTCTGATTTGACATCATTCTGGAAGTATCTGTCTTTACTTCCATCCTTCATAGCGCCGATAGAACCCATACCTCTATACATTTTGTAGGTTCTTCCCTGATAAAGAATAGTTTCTCCGGGGCTTTCTTCCGTTCCTGCAAGAAGACCTCCGAGCATAACCGTATTTGCACCTATGGCGAGAGCTTTTACGATATCTCCGGAGTATTTGATACCGCCGTCAGCTATTGCAGGAATACCATGTTTTCTTGCGACCTGACAGGCTTCATAAACTGCAGTAATCTGAGGAACGCCGATACCTGCAACTATTCTTGTCGTGCATATAGACCCCGGACCTATACCGATTTTTATACCGTCGACACCTGCCTTAATCAAAGCCTCGGCACCTTCTGCAGTTGCTATGTTGCCTGCGATAATCTGAGCTTTAGGATATGTCGTTCTGATATCTTTTATTGCGTCAAGAACATTCTTTGAATGCCCGTGAGCAGTATCAATAGTAATTACGTCAACAGAAGCATTCATCAATGCTTCTATTCTTTGGTATCTGTCTTCAGAAATTCCGACAGCAGCCCCGACACGAAGCCTTCCCTGAGAATCCTTGCTTGCATTCGGATATTTGATTGCTTTCTGGATATCTTTGATTGTTATCAAACCCTTGAGGATAAAGTTATCATCAACGATAGGGAGTTTTTCTATTCTGTTTTTATGCAGAAGTTCTTTTGCAGTTTCAATATCAGTTCCTTCTTTTGCGGTAATCAGATTATCTTTTGTCATAATATCTTCAACACGCTGAGAGAGGTTATTTTCAAAGCGAAGATCCCTGTTTGTTAAAATACCCATCAAACGACCTTCTTCGTTGGTGATGGGTAATCCTGAAATTCTGTATCTTTTCATTATATCAAGGGCATCAGACAAACTCTGATATGGAGAGAGGGTTATCGGATGAGAAATCATACCGCTCTCTGATTTTTTGACAATATCAACTTCTCTTGCCTGCTGCTCTATTGTCATATTCTTGTGAATCATACCGATTCCGCCCTCTCGAGCCATATTGATTGCCATCTCTGACTCTGTTACAGTATCCATAGCTGCACTGATAAGAGGGATATTAAGTTTTATTTCATTTGTTAATTTTGTCGAAAGGTCTGTGTCTTTTGGCAAAACACTCGATTCTTGAGGTACCAGCAGTACATCATCAAAAGTCAATGATTCTTCTATTTTCAATGTCATTATCTTCTCCTTCATCTTTATATAAGGGTTATGACTATTTTTAATGTTTTTTAAATGATATCAAAAGAGAAGATATATGCAAGTAAATTTTATTTTTAAGTTATTATAATTTAAAATATCTTTAAAAGATTTATGAGGTGATGTAACAGCTATGAAATTTGAAACTATTGCTACACAAGGTTTTTTGGAGCCGCAGAACAACAACCATGCAATCTCTATGCCGATATATGCGACAACAGCGTATAGCTTTGATTCGGTTCAGCACGCCATAGACCTCTTTGACCTGAAAGTCGGAGGGGATATCTATACAAGACTTTCAAATCCTTCAAACGACCTCGTGGAAAAAAGAATAGCAGAATTAGAAGGCGGAGTTGGAGCAGTTGCAACATCAGCAGGTCAAGCAGCAATCCTCGTAGCAATGTTAAATATAGCTGGAGCCGGAGATGAAATAGTTACATCATCAAAAATTTACGGAGGAACTTATAACCTCTTCTCAAAAACATTCAAACAAATCGGAATCAACGTCAAATTTATCAACTCAGATAACCTTGAAGACTACGAAAAAGCCATAACAGACAAAACAAAATGCCTCTACACCGAAACTATCGGAAACCCGAAACTGAAAGTCGCTGATATAGAAGGACTTGCAAAAATTGCTCACAGCCATGGAATTCCGCTTATTGTAGATAATACCGTTGCAACACCATATCTTTGCAGACCGTTTGATTTTGGTGCTGATATCGTTGTTCACTCAACTACAAAATATCTTTCAGGTCATGGAAATGCTATGGGCGGAGTTGTTGTTGACTCTGGGAAATTTGACTGGAACCAGAACGGCAAATTTCCTATGCTGACAACACCTGATGAGAGCTACCATGGCACAATTTATACTGAAGCATTCAAAGAAGCCGCTTTCATCGTAAAAGCAAGAGCACACCTCTTGAGAGATTTGGGATGCTGCCAGAGTCCTTTCAACTCTTATATGACTCTCCTCGGACTCGAAACCCTTCATGTAAGAATGGACAGGCACTGTGAGAATGCTCTTGAGCTCGCACAATATCTCGAATCGATGAAGGATATAAATTATGTCATCTATCCGGGATTAAAAAGCAGTGCTGATTATGAACTCGCCCAAAAATATCTCAAAAAAGGAGCTTCCTCACTGGTCGGTTTTGGAGTAAAGGGAGATGGAACAAAATTCATCGAAGCCCTCAAACTCTTCATCCATGCAACAAACCTTGGAGATGTCAGATCAATCATCACATATCCTGCAGGAACAACTCACAGACAGCTATCAGATGACCAGCTTGAAAAAGCAGGGATTACAAAAGATTTCATGAGAGCATCAATAGGTCTTGAAAACATAGAAGACATCAAAGAAGATATCACAAATGCAGTAAAAATCGCCTGCTCATAAAAGAGGGTAAAAAATGACCGTCACTGAACTGAAAGATAATGTAGGATTTGTAAAAACAGAATTTTATACAATCGAAGAGAAAATAAAATTCGAAAGCGGAGTAGAATTCGGTCCTGTTACAGTAGCTTATGAAACATATGGGAAGCTGAATGAGAATGCTGATAATGCAATACTCGTTATACACGCTCTCACAGGTGATGCTCATGCGGCAGGATACCACAGCGAAGATGACAAAAAACCGGGCTGGTGGGACACATTGATTGGGCCTGAGAAGGGTTTTGATACAAACAAATATTTTGTCATCTGCTCGAATATCTTAGGCGGATGCAGCGGGACAACAGGCCCATCAAGCATAAACCCGGAAACAGGCAAACCGTATGGAATTGATTTTCCCGTATTCACAATAGAAGACACCGTAAAAGTCCAGAAAAAGCTCCTTGATTACCTTGGAGTAAAAAGACTCTACAGCGTTGCTGGAGGTTCTATGGGAGGTATGCAGGCTATGCAGTTTGCAATATCTTACCCTGAGATAGTCAACTCAGCAATTCTAATCGCAACAACGAGCCGTCTTTCTCCTCAGGCAATTGCATTCAATGCTGTTGGTAGAAATGCAATAATTTCTGACCCCTGCTGGAACAACGGAGATTATTATGATAAGCCTCAAAAACCTGATAGAGGACTATCAAGCGCAAGAATGATAGGTCACATAACTTATCTCTGCGAAGAAGCAATGTATAATAAATTCGGACGAAAACTCCAAGATAAAGACCAGTATGATTTCAATTTTGATATAGACTTTCAGGTTGAGAGCTATCTTCAGCATCAGGGACAAATTTTTGTCGACAGATTTGATGCAAACAGCTATCTCTACATAACAAAAGCTGTTGACTACTTTGATTTGGCTGATAAATACGGTTCTTTGACAAATGCATTCAAAAATTCAAATGCCAAATATCTCATTATCTCATTCGACTCTGACTGGTTATTCCCCTCAAGACAGTCAAAAGAGATAGTCAATGCGCTTATGAACCTCGGTAAGGATGTGTCTTACTGCGAGATAGAGTCTCCATGCGGGCATGATGCATTCCTGCTTGAATATGATGTTCAATCAAAGATAATCAAAAGTTTTTTAAACGACCATATAAAAGAGGATACTGATGAATAATCATTACGCAACATCAAAAGGCTTACACCTGAATTATTCAATAATTCTCAATATGATAGAAGAGAACTCAAGAGTCTTAGACCTCGGATGCGGCAACGGAGAGCTGTTGAAACTCTTGAAAGATAGAAAAAAAGTCACCGGTAACGGAATTGAAATTGACCAGAAAGGAGTTATTCAATGCCTCGAGAAAGGGCTGTCTGTTATACAGGGGGATATCGACGACGGTCTGAAGCAATTTCCTGATAAATCATATGATTATGTAATTCTCAATCAGACACTTCAATCAACTTATAATCCGGATTTTGTCCTCGAAGAAATGCTCCGAGTCGGAAAAAAATGCGTGGTGAGCTTCCCGAATTTTGCTTATTGGCGCATAAGATGCGAACTGTTCTTCAAAGGACATATGCCAAAATCAAAAATCCTCCCTTTTGAATGGTATAACACCCCGAATATCCACCTGCTCACGATAAAAGACTTCTTTGAATTTTCAAAAGAGCATAACATCAAAATTCTTGAAGGAATTTACACAACAAAAGCAAACATACGAAAAGGCATACAGTATAATATTTTCTCAAATTTCTTTGCAGAAGAAGTAATTTTTGTCATATCAAAATAAATTTAACTGGCAAATTCGTATATTCATAGCGTTTTATATAAAAAAAACAAAACGGAATATATGAAAATACAACCTTTGAACATAAATTTTTTCAAAAATCAAACATCAACGCCCAAAAGAAAATCCATATCTTTTGGAGAGATACCTATTTATCAAATTAATTTGAAACAAAAAAATAAAGATGGTCAATACAGTTTCATCCCTGCATGTTTTTCAAAAATAAACAACAAAGATAAAGAAGATATAGTTCTCATGGAAAAAATAGGAAACTACTGGAGCCGTAAACCAAAAGAAACATCTTACGGAATAACTGTTTCAAATAATTTTTTATGGGCAGCCTGTGATAACAATTTTTATATAATCGAAAAATCTGACAAGAGCAAAAACACCTATAGAAAAACTACCTGCATAATGGAAACAACTCCTGTTGACTCTGAAGATAAATCCATGTTCAGAATATTTTTGCTTCAATCACATCCTGAAATAGCAAGAAAACAACATCCAAAAATAAAAGGCAGCGGAGAACTCGCTATCTACGGCGGAGTAAAAGAAGCAAAAGAACACGGTTTTGAGAGCGTACAACTGTTATCAGCCAATAACAGCTTTTATGAACATATGGGATTTACCCCCATGGAAAAATATAGACAAAACTGGTACGAGCTGCCATCATCAGAATTTGATAAATTTCTTGAGAGAATTGAAAAAAAATACGGAATGAAAAAAGAATGAATACACTAAATATAAACTCAATATATTCAAATCTTGCCGGAGCCCAAAGAATATCCTTTGGTGAGAAACTGCTTTACAACATCAAACTCAAAGAAAGGCTTGAAAATGATACATTCTCAAAAACAGACAGCTCTTTTGCAAGCCTGAATCCTGATGATAAAAGGGATACAGAGCTTATAAAAAAACTTGAAACACTCTGGAATCCTTCAGGATATGCGGCAGTAATAGCAGAAGAGTTTCTCCATCCTTATAAAAGCAAAAACAGCAGCTTTTATATAATCAAAAAAAATTCTCCGCCGGATGATACCCTGCATAAAACAACCTGCATAGCTTCAGCAACGAATGTTGACAATACGGATAAATCAGCCTTTGAAATAGACTACATCCAGACCTCTCCAGATATTTCACAAAGCGATGAACCTCAAATCAAAGGAAGCGGTGAACTGATGATTTATGGCTGTGTCAAAGAAGCTCAAAAATACGGTTTTCAAAAAGTATCGATTTTCTCTTCAAACAACTCTTTCTATGAACACCTCGGCTTCAATAAAGCTGCATACAGATGGTATGAACTCCCATCTTCTCAATATGATGAATTTCTTGAGAGAGTTGAGAAAAAATACGGAATGGACTAAAAATTCATTCAAATTTGTTAACAATAAGCACAAAATAAATCAATTTCCGATATTCATCTATTTTATAGGGATAAGGAAATTGGTCTATGAATATCCGTTCAATACAAAACAACTCTTATATGCCGCAGTATAAAAGAACCCCACCTCTTCAAACAAAAACGGAAGAACCGTCATTAAGCTGCAAAAAAATTGACGAAATTCCTTCATCATACCTGAGATGTTCCTTTGGCATCATCAACAATAAAAACTCTCTTTCTTTCGGTCAAAAACATCTTTACCAAATAAACCTCAAAAAAAGACAACAGGCAGGACACTACGAATTTATACCTGCATATTTTTCAAAACTAAACCCGAGAAATGAAGACGACAGATATTTCATGGAAAAACTTGACGGTTTCTGGTCCCCAAAAAGCGATAGAAATATGGCTGGCGATATAGCTGAAGACTTTTTCTCCGAAAGAAAGAATAAAGAAAATAATTTTTATATTATCGAAAAAAATGACGATGAATATTATGTAGACACCTTTTGCCGTACCACAGCAGTTGTTGAAACAACAAACCCGAAATCAAAAAATAAATCAAAATTCGAAATAAAATACCTTCAAACAAACCCTGATATTTTATATCAGGATACACCTGAAATCAAAGGCAGCGGAGAGCTGATGTTATACGGCTGCGTCAAAGAGGCAAAGAAAAACGGCTTTGATATGGTAGAAATATACTCATCAAATGATAGTTTTTATGAACACCTTGGATTAATTGAACGCCCTAAAGCTCACTTTTTCACTCTTTACCCGCAAGAATACGACTACTTTCTTGAAAGAATCGAAAAGAAATACAACCTGAAACAAAGGAATTTCACAATATGAACATCAGCCCGATAAGCTTAAACACTATAAACAAGACCTCCTCAAGCAAAAAACTCTCTTTTGGAGAAACACCTGTCTGCAAAATAAATCTGAAAAGAAAACAAAAAGATGACACCTACAAATTCATCCCCGCTCATTTTTCTAAGCTAAATCCATCCGATGATAAAGATGAATTACTCGTAGACAGAATAAAAGATGTCTGGGGAAAAAGAAATGACTCCTACGCCGTTGATATAGCAAGCAACTTTGCTCTTCAAAACGGACGGTCTGTCAACAATAATTTTTATGTAATATCAAGAGATGACCTGAAAGATCCCTACAGGAAAATTACCTGCATCATGCAAACAACAAGCACTGATGAGAGAGATAAATCACTCTTTGCAATAGACTATCTTCAGGCACATCCGAATATAGAAAACAAACAATCGCCTGCGATAAAAGGCAGCGGTGAACTTTCTCTCTACGGCTGTGTCAAAGAGGCAAAAGAACACGGTTTTAAAAAAGTATATATCTCTTCTTCGAACAATCCGTTTTATGAACACCTGAATCTCAAACCAGGAGCAAGAAACAGCACCTTTATTATCGACGAAGCCGACTACGACACATTCCTTGCAAAGGTCGAACAAAAATACGAAATAAAATAAAATTTTTCTAATTTTTTTTGAGTATTTAATTATAATATGGTTGATGTATAATAAATTTGTAATGGACAGAGTCAAGAGGGTCTAGAATATGTTGCAAATTTTCAAAACCTGTGAGAACAACACCCTGAAAGAGCTGTCTATTGTAGAAAAAGATACTGTAAAAGGAGCCTGGTTCAATCTCACACGACCGACAGGTGATGAAATTAAGCAGGTTGCAGAAGTTATAAACCTCGACCCTGACTATCTGAGAGATGCTCTTGACTCAGAAGAACGTTCTCGTCTTGAGATAGAGGAAGATGTCATGTTAATCATCACAAATATTCCTCTTATGGAAGATGAAAACACTTTTGATACTCTGCCTCTCGGTATCATTCTCACTCCGAATCATATTGTTACTGTTTCTTTGAAAGAAAACAATATCCTCTCTTTCTTCAATCAGGATACATCAAAACTATTCCATACAGATGAAAGAACAAAATTTCTGTTTCACATCCTCTTCAGATCAACCAAATTTTATTTGAGATATCTCAACCGCATAAACAGCAGAACAGACCAGATAGAACTTGAACTCAGAAGAACCATGAAAAATAAAGCGCTCTTCCAGCTGTTTGAAGTTCAAAAAAGTTTGGTTTATTTTACAACAGCTCTCAAGGACAACGGTGTGGTTCTCGAAAAACTGATGCGCCTGAGACAAAACATAAATCTGCACCATATTTTCAAACTAAACGAAGAAGATGAAGATATGCTTGAAGATGTAATTATCGAAAACAAACAGGCTCTTGAGATGGTAGAAATGCACAGAAACATCCTCGAGAGTATGATGGATGCATTTGCCTCAATTATCTCAAACAATTTGAATATGGTGATGAAATTCCTGACATCTATGACTATTATACTTGCTATCCCAACAATGATAGCAAGCTTCTGGGGGATGAACGTTCCTGTCCCCATGGCGCATACTCATCATTATGCGGCATTTATGCTGATAATCATAACATCTTTCATAGGCACAAGTATTGTAGCCGCTATTCTTGCAAAGAAAAATCTCTTCTGAATAAGTTATTTTTCAACAGTTTCTGAAGATTCAGACGCAGGCTCGTTTGAATCATTTTCGGTATTTCTATCCTCTTCTTGAGGCTCTTCCTGCTCAGGATCTGTTTCTTCAAGGAAATCGACAGAGAAAATATCCATATCAAAATCAGAAACTTTATTTTTTCTTGCATCATAGGTAATTTTCACAAATTGATATTTATTCGTTTCTCCAAGAGATGATACAGAAACATGATAAACACCGTCTTTTGTTTTAATAATCTTCTCACGATGATAATGCCCTGAGAAAACAGCCAGAATATTTGAATGTTTTGCAAGCATTTCTTCATAAGCTGTTTTATTTACAATATTATGAGTTTTCTTATCATAAGGCTCTTTTATTGGAAAATGCTGGAATATCAAAACTTTTTTATCGGAATTTTCTTCTAGAGTCTTATCAATCCAGGCCATCGTCTTCTTTGTGATAACACCATGAGAATTAGGAGCAACAGGGAAAGATGCATCGACAACAACCCCCATAATCTCTTGAGTTATCGGAAAGGTATAGTTGAAGGAGTTATACTTTCTCGACTTTCCATATTTATTCACAATTTTTGCATAATCTTCTTTTGATATACCTGAGATTTTGTATGCATCATGATTGCCAAGACACATATAATAAGGTTTGTTTATTCTCCTTATTTTTTTCATAAAAGAATTAAGCAAATTTTCATCAGAACGGTCTATGTTGTCACCCAAAAAAACAACAAAATCAATATCAGAAATGTTTATGCCATCAATAGCACTATCAAGAAGTTTTTGAGTTCGTCCCCAGTTTCTTGCACTGTGTTCTATATCTTTTTGTTCTGTTGTATAGTGAATATCGGACAAAATTGCAAATCTGACAGTTTTCGCATCAGCTACACCGATACTTAAAAAAAACATTAATAAAAGACAAATAACACGCTTAATACTAAACATTTTTACCGCCTCGATTTATATTTGTATTGTAACTTTTGACTCCAAATTAACAAGAATTTTGCCCAGAATTTTAATTAACGTTGATTTTTCTTCTTCGCTTATATTGTTATAAACGTATTTTTCTATCTGCTTTAGCGCAGGAACAATCGATTCAACTTTTTTTATTCCTTCTTCCGTTAAATATATTTTGTGAATACGTTTATTATGAGCATCCTCTTTTCTGCAAACCAGCTCTCTTTTTTCAAGAATATTTATCATTCTTGTAATATTTGCCCTGTCTTTGAAAAGTCTTTGGGATAACTGGCGTTGATAAAGACAGCCGTCTTCATAAAGCAGCCACAATATACCGAATTGCTCGGGAGTTATATCAAAATTATGCGACCGAAAAATCTGAATAGCATTTAACTTCATATATAATGCGACCATACAAACTGCATTAATCGTCGGGTCACTAATTTTGTTTCCCTGCATCATAAAAACAACGAATCCTTCTTCTCAGCTAATATATTTATTAAACCTCAAAAAAAGATTTTTTTAAAGTAAAAAAGAGGCTCAGAAAAATTTTTCTGAACCCCTTTTTTATAAATACCGCTGCTTACAGACGGCAAGCTATTTTGTTTTTCTCTTCGATAGCTGCCTGAGCTGCTGCAAGTCTTGCTTGAGGAACTCTGAACGGAGAGCAAGAAACATAATTCAAACCTATTCTGTGACAGAATTTGACTGAATCAGGATCGCCGCCATGTTCACCGCAGATACCGCGTTTTAGATTTGGTCTTACGATGAGAGCTTTATCAAGAGCAATCTTCATCAACTCTCCGACACCTTCCTGATCAAGAGTTTCAAACGGGTTAGCAGGTAATATTTTCTTTTCAACATAGTTATTCAAGAATTTACCCTCTGCATCATCTCTTGAGAAACCGAAAGTCATCTGAGTCAAATCGTTTGTTCCGAATGAGAAGAACTCGGCATATTCTGCAATTTTATCTGCAGTAAGTGCTGCACGGGGTATTTCAATCATTGTGCCGAATTGATAATCAACACAAACACCTTTCTCATCCATAACTTCTTTTGCAACACGTTCAAGAACGGATCTTGCTTCTTTCAGCTCGTTAGAATGACCTACAAGAGGAATCATAACCTCTGGTTTTACGTTCAATCCTTCTTTTTTCAAATCGCATGCGGCAGAGAATATTGCTCTTACCTGCATTTCGTTGATTTCAGGATAAGTCAGACCCAATCTGCATCCTCTCAAACCCATCATCGGGTTCGATTCAGACATAGCCTCTACAAGATTGAGCATTTCTTCATCAGCCTTATAATCCTGATTGAGAGCTTTTTCCGTTGCAACTTTTGCAATCAGCTCTTCTTTTGAAGGCAAGAATTCATGAAGCGGAGGATCCAACAATCTGATAGTCATAGGCAAATCGCCAAGAGCTTTGAACATCTGATAGAAATCGTTGTACTGCATAGGAAGCAGGTGATCAAGAGCTTCTTTTCTTGCCTCTTTGGTTCCTGCAATAATCATCTTCTGAACCCAAGGCAATCTGTCAGGATCCATAAACATATGTTCCGTACGGCATAAACCTACACCTTCTGCTCCAAGTTCGATTGCTTTTGCAACATCTTTCGGAGTATCAGCATTTGCACGTACTACAAGGCGTTTTACACTGTCAGCCCATTTGAAGAGTTTCTCAAAATTACCGTCCATCTTCGGATCAACAGTGGCAACAGAACCTTCCATAACTTCACCGGTACCGCCATCCATAGAGATTATGTCATTCTTATGGAAGACTCTTCCATCAGCAGTTGTCAGTGTTTCGTTTTTCAAATCAATCTGCAAGTCTTCACATCCTGCAACGCATGGTTTTCCCATACCTTTTGCAACAACCGCAGCATGAGAAGTCATACCGCCTCTCAGAGTCAAAACACCCTGAGATGCAATCATACCGTGGATATCGTCAGGACATGTTTCGATTCTGACAAGAATAACTTTCTCTCCGTTATGACCTCTTTCAGCAGCTTCTTCGGTATCGAAAACAATCTTACCGACTGCAGCGCCGGGAGATGCAGCAAGACCTTTTGCAATCTTCGCTGATTTTTCTCTTGCAGCGGGGTCAAAACTAGGAAGAAGCAATTGATAAAGTTGATAAGGATCAACAAGCTCAATAGCTCTTTCTTTTGAAATAATACCTTCTTCAGCCATTTCAACAGCAATTCTGACGGCTGCTGCTGCGGTTCTTTTACCGTTTCTTGTTTGAAGAATATAGAGTTTGCCTTTTTCAATAGTAAATTCCATATCTTGAACATCTTTATAGTGCTTTTCAAGCTTTTTAGCAATATCTACATATTGTTTGTAGATTTCCGGCATATCTTTTTCGAGTTCTGCAATCGGTTTTGGTGTTCTAATACCTGCTACAACGTCTTCACCTTGTGCATTGGTCAAATATTCACCGTAAAATTTGTTTTCGCCTGTTGACGGGTTTCTTGTGAAAGAAACACCCGTTGCAGAATCTTCACCCATATTACCGAAGACCATAGTCTGTACGTTTACGGCCGTTCCGTAACGGTGGTCTATTTTGTAGTGATTACGATAAGCTACAGCACGCGGAATATTCCATGATCTGAATACCGCCTCAATAGCTTGTTCTAACTGTTCATAAGGATCCTGAGCAAAAGGTTTGCCTGTTTCTTTTTCAATCAATTCCTTATAAAGAGGTATAAGAGATTTCAAACCTTCAACAGAAACTTCAGTATCAAGTTTGACACCTTCTCTTTCTTTTACTTCATCTAAAATATCTTCAAATTTAACTCTATCAATATCTAAAACCACAGAACCAAACATTGTTAAGAAACGACGGTAACTGTCATAACCAAATCTTTCATTTTGAGTAAGCTCAATTAAACCATTGAGTGTTTCATCATTCAATCCCAAATTCAAAACAGTTTCCATCATACCGGGCATAGAAAGTCTTGCACCGGATCTTACTGACAACAGAAGGGGTTTTTGAGGATCTCCGAATTTTTTACCTGCTTGTCTTTCTACATCTGATAAAGCTCTTCTTACATCATCCATCAAACCTATAGGCATCTTATTGCCGTTATCAATATATTCCATACAGGTTTCAGTAGTAATGGTAAGTCCGGGAGGAACCGGAAGTCCGGCATTTGTCATCTCTGCCAAATTTGCGCCCTTTCCTCCAAGAAGATTGCGCATCGTTGAGTTGCCTTCTTTAAAAAGCCATACACGTTTTTCTACCATAAATTTCTCCTTTGTAATATTAAATCCATACCAAGGACTATTACCACCTATCTTATACCATAAAACCGCCTTATTCTCAAGAAAAATAAGAAAACTCTTTGTCAACAAATATCAATCAAAAAATGTAACAATAGTTTTAAATGTTAGTAAATATCCGCTCAAAAAAGTATAATTAAAATTGATTTGGTATTTTTAGGAGAAGCTCTGATGATAATAGAAAAAGACATAACTTGCCCCGGATGCGGAAAAAAAATGACAAAATTAGAACTCGGCAACAGAGTTGTCGACGTATGCCTTGATGGCTGCGGAGGTATCTGGTTTGATGCTTATGAAATAAATTCATTTGACGAAGACAGCGAAGAGCTCGGTCAAATGCTCGAAGACATAACACCGGAAAAAAATATAAAAAAAATTCCCGAAGACAAAAGAGAATGCCCGAGATGTATGATGTCACACCTCGAACAGCAATATTTTTCAAATAAAAAACAGGTTATGATGGATCGCTGCCCGAAATGCGGTGGAGTATTCCTCGATGCGGGAGAACTGAAAGAAATAAGAAAAGGCGATACCGCAATCAAATGTCCTGCCTGCAAAAAACCTATGAAGCATGTTGAAGTTGAAGGTATGGTTATTGATGTTTGCCTTGACGGCTGCGGCGGCATGTGGTTTGACAAATACGAGCTTAAAAGAGTAGACAACGGATGTGAAAACGTAGGAGAACTTCTCAACAACCTGAAACCTCAACCCGGAGTAAAAACTATTCCTGCCGAACAGAGAAAATGTCCAAGATGTCATGAAAGTATACTCCGTCAGGGATACTATTCAACAAGAAAAGAAGTTATAATCGATAAGTGCTATAACTGCGGCGGTGTGTTCCTTGATGCAGGCGAACTTGCACACATCAGATCGCTTTATTATACAGCTGAAGATAAACAAGCAGAAGATGCAGCATTTGCAAGACAGATGACACAAGATATCGGAATGGTTGCGGAAGATAAAATTCCTACACCTCCGTTATTCAAAGCATATATGGGGGCCTTGGATAATTTCTTCGGCGGAGGAAACTCCAAATCAAAAATGCTTGAGAAAGCTGAAAGAAAAGCACAAAACAGATAAAAATATCGGAGAATAAAAGTGAACAACTCAACAGATATAATCATAATAGGAGCCGGTCCCTCAGGAACGGCTGCTGCTATGATATTAGCTCAAGCAGGAAAAAGAGTTGTTCTTATCGAACGCGGTGATTTTTCTGGCTGCAAGAATATGTTCGGAGGAGCAATATATACAACTCCGACAAAAGAAATTTATCCCGAATTCTGGAATACGGCACCTGTAGAAAGAGGAATTATCAGACACAGCTACGCATTATTAGGCGAACTTGACGGAACAACAATATCCTATGATAAACAATCATCGGGTGAAACTTATGAAGCATACAGCGTAACTCGTGCAAAATGGGACAGATGGTGTGCCCAACAAGCAGAAGAAGCAGGTGCAGTACTTGTCAAAGAAACTCTTGTGAAAGAAATACTCAAAGATGGAAACAGAATCATCGGAGTCAAAACAGATACGGGAGAAGAGTTTTTCTCAAAAATTGTTATTATAGCGGATGGAGTAAACTCAATACTGGCAAAGCAGCTTGGTTTCAGAAAAGATATAAAACCCGAGCATGTTGCGCTTAGCATAAAAGAAGTTCTTTCTATTCCAAAAGAGGCTATTGAAGAGAGATTCAACCTTTCTGATAAAACAGGATGCACCTACACTATAATAGGAGGTCCTATGTCAGGAATTACAGGAATGGGTTTCTTATATACAGGAACAAATACCGTATCAATAGGGGTCGGGGTATCTCTTGATGATTTGCAGAAAAATTTCCTAAAACCTTATGACATTCTCAATGAACTGAAAAAACACCCGATACTAAGTCCTCTGCTAAAAGGAGCTGCACTTAAAGAATATTCGGCACACCTTATTCCTGAAGGAGGTTTCAAAACCATACCTAAATTATACGGAAACGGAGTCATGATAACCGGTGATGCTGCGATGCTTGTGAACAATGTGCACTGGGAAGGAACAAATCTTGCAATGTTCAGCGGTAAGTATGCTGCTGAAACAGCTATCGAAGCTCTTGAGAAAAATGATTTTTCAGAAAACACGCTTGCACTGTATGAGAAAAAGCTCAAAAACAGCTTTATTCTCAAAGATATGAAGACATATGAAGATGTTGTTCCGACAATAGAAAAAAATGCCGAAGCGTTCTTAGGATATTATCCTCAAAAAGTTAACGAATTTATGGATATGTTTACAACCGTAGATGGAATAGAAAAAAAGACCAAATATACCGGTTTTATAAGCTCTGTATTCAAAGAAAAACCTCTTCCGTCGCTTATAAAAGACGGTATAAAACTTGTCAAACTCGCAGCAGGAGTATTTGTAAAATGAGCGTAGAAAAAACAACACCGGGAAATATTGACGAAAAATTGTCTACGATAAAATACAAACCTGATGAAAAATCTCATCTCTCCGTGATTAATCAGGATAAGTGTAAAGACTGTAACAAAGCATGTACATTCTTCTGCCCGGCAAGAGTATATGAATGGGATGAGTCACAACAAACATTAATAATAAAATATGAAAATTGCCTCGAATGCGGCGCATGCAGAATAGGATGCATTAATCAAAATATAAACTGGGAGTATCCTAACGGAGGCTTTGGAGTTATATTTAAGAATAGTTAGGGAGATAAAAAATGAAAGAAGAAAAAACAGAATACAGACGCTGGTATGACAAAGACCCAATCCTTTCAAAAACAATGAAAGTTCTTCAAACTTCAACTGATGAAGACCAAATAAGAATGTCCATAAATTTGATTAAAATCATTATCGAACATAACATTGAAAGTAAATCTTTTACCTCCATAGAAGATATTATGGAAGCTGTCAACGAAGGTGTTATAGAAAAAGGAAATGCCCGCTGGTATGATATCGACAACACAGTAAGAACAGCAATTCAGATGCTTGAGAATTGCTCTGAAGAAATGAGAAGCAAAATTGCAAAAAAAATGGCTGATATGATTGTCGAAAAATTCAATACATCTGATGATGACAAACAAGAGGATGATGACCTCGACGAGCTTGATTCAGATGATAATGATGACGATGATGAAGAATAAAAAAAAGCTATGTCCGTTTCTTTAACTCAGAGGTACATAGCTAAAATAGGGATATGTGTATCGTCGTCTTCTAAGGAGTATGTTTAAATTTTAACAACTGATTTAAATTTTTACATCGTTCATAATAATTAGATTATATTTATACTCATCCTACTATTGAATTATAATCACAATATGAACTTCTCAAAACCACAAAAAACATTTATTTCTTCTTTAGTGTTAATTGCTGCCATATCTTTTTTTGCTTTGAACATCGGATTTATTAGTGCGGCGTTTTTTCTGTTTGTTTTATTGCTTCTCGTTCATCAAAAAATTTTTTCAAAGACTTTTGCATCTGTTCTTCTCATTATTTTCCTTCTCTCAGGGTTTTATTATAACGCAGCGGCAACAGACCGTGATAATTTATCAGAGCTTGCGCCATCAAAAAACATAACAGCAACGGGAAGAATAATCTCCCTCCCAGATAAAACACTCTATGGTAGAACAAGATTTTTCTTCAAAGTTTATACAATAGAAAAAAACGGAAAAACAAAAAAGATTGAAAACTCAAAAACTGTTGTAAATATCTATGATAATAAAAGACGATTTGAACAGCTCAACATAGGAGATGTCATAGAAATTACAGGAAATCTCAATATCCCCTTCGACTCGCAAAATCCATCGCAATTCAGCTACAGAAACTACCTCAAAGACAAAAAAGTTTTCACGACAATCTCTTCTCGAGGAGAAAACTATGAGCTGAAAAAAGACAGAAATATATTCTGGAGTTTCATCAAAAACATCAACCTCACAAGAGATAAAATAATAAAAAAACATTCTCAATACCTGAAAAGCCCCAAACTGGAACTCTTAGGCAGTATTGTTTTCGGAGATAACGCAGTAGGCGTCCCTGACTCCGTTACCGACAGTTTTGTACACTCAGGACTGCTTCATCTGCTGGCAGCATCAGGTTTGAATGTTGCTCTTATATTCGGAATATGGTTCTTCCTGCTCGCCAAACTTAATATAAATTACAGAGTCAACATACTCTCTGGCATGGCAGTTATTCTTGTTTATATGCTCATGACAGGACTTCCTCCATCTATAACAAGAGCGGGCATTATGCTTGAACTCGCTCTTTTTGCAAAGCTCATAGAGCGAAAATCAGAAGCAATGACCCTGCTTGCAGTAGTCGGAGCAGCAATGCTTCTATACAATCCGCTTTATATAAAAGATATCAGTTTCCAGCTTTCTTTCATCGTTACATTCGGGTTAATATTCTGCGCAAAACTCATAAATCATAAATTCGGAATAATTCCTCTATGGGCTTCTTCGGCTGTTTTAATCCCAATCATTGCCCAGCTGTGGGTTCTCGGGTTCCAGGTGTTTTATTTCAACAACATAGCTTTCTACTCGGTCTTTGCAAACATCATCGTCCTTCCACTGGTCGGAGTCATAAGCTTCTGCGGTTTTGCAGGAAGCATAATCAGCCTGATACCTTACACATCCCCTCTGTGTTTTCTCCTCGATAATGCAGTAAGTCCGTTTTTATCAGCAATTTTACTTATCTCAGACACCTGCAAAAAACTGCCCCATTCTCTTGAATATCTCCATCAGCCTTCAGCTTTCGATGTTTTCATCTACTATACAATAATATTCATCTTATTCCTCATCATTCAAACAAAATTTTCTCAAAAAGTATCAAAAATTTTGAAATATCTGACAGCAATACTTATTCTGACTTTGTCCTTCTCTTATTCAAAACCTGCACCAAATGACAATCTTGATATAATCTTCTTCAGTGTCGGAAATGCCGATGCAATCCTTATAAAAACTCCTGAAAACAACTACATTACCGTTGATTCAGGAAACCTGGGCTTTGGAGGATACTCATCTGGAAGAGGGGTTATCAATGAATATTTCAAAGATAACGGAATAAAAACTCTTTCAGCAATGATCTTCACTCACTACGACAGGGACCATATCGGAGGCGGTGCTGATATAATCAAATTTGCCGATGTAAAATCAGTGATTATGCCAAAAACAAAATGCACAACATCAACATGCCGGCTGCTATTTGATGAGTTGAACAAATCATCAAAAACAAAAAAATATATCATTGATACCTCAAAAGAACTTGTTCTATCAAATAGAGTGAAAACAAAAATCATCGCCCCGAAGGCAAAGAATGACAACGACTCATCTCTTGTAACATACCTTGTGCATAACAAATTTTCAGCACTGCTGCTCGGAGATAACACAAAAAAATCATTCCCTGACATAAAAAAACATCTGAATCAGCCTATAACAGTCCTCAAACTCGGACATCATGGAGGAGCAAGAACAATAAACGATGACATGCTTGACTTTTTAAATCCCAAACTGATTGTTATATCAGTAGGACAAAACAGCTACAAACACCCCGGGGAAAAAACTCTTGAAATTATAGAAAAACACAAAATACCGGTTCTAAGAACAGATCGGGATAATGCAGTAAAGATATCATCATCAGGAAAAACAACAAACGTTTATACCTATAATCCTAAAAAGAAAAAATGGGAATTATTTGACACTTATTATTAATAATTTCAATAACAAAAAGAGCTGCATAAAACTTGCAGCTCTTTTTGACTAAAAAAAACTTTAGTTATTTTCTGTCATGACCGACCTGCCATCTGTGGTCGATGCCTGCGTTCATTTCATTAGCGCTCAATTTACCTTTGATTATATTTCCCGCCACTACAGCTGCTGAAATTAAGCCGACTACAACTTTTGCTGGTTTTGATATTCTTTCGGTATTTTTCAAAGTCTTGGCAATTTTTACCGGAGTATCAACAAAAACATTCTTCAAAGTTTTTCCAAATGATTGCGTAAATAATTTTTTCGTTCCTTTTGGAACCGCTCCGAAAAATTTACCGACAGATTGCGCAACAGGCTGGATAAAATCTTTCATCATAGACTTTGGAGCTTCAGAATTTTTTACATTCTTCAGTACATCAAGAGCCCAAAGAGTTAAAAAAGATGCAGTACCGGCTACAGCCCCCTGAGCCAAACCTACAGCCGTTCCCTTTGCTACTTCTCCGACATTATTTAAACCCTTTTTTGCGCCTGTTACAACACTCACAGGAGTCAAACTTTTTGATGCAAGAGCTTTTTGCTGTTGTTGTCTTGAAGTATCTGCCGGATTTATAGCTGTTATACCTGTTGTCATACCTAATACCTCGTTTTTATTTTCATAAATACTAAGTAAGCTAAAGATAATTTATTTACAAAAAAAGAGCCTGTATTTACATATTTTTACAATTTACTTCCGTTAAAATTATCATCTTCCAAATCACTGACATCTATATCAGTATCATCATGGTGAAGCATTTGATTTGATAGAGCATCGTCAATCTGAATGTTGCTGACATCATCATCAATCATTTCTAACTCTTCTTTTGTGTATTCTTTTATTTTACCATCTTCTAACTTTACTGCAACCTTCCCGTTCAAGAAATGTAACGAGCATACACGACCTACCCCGTCAGCAGTCATAACGCCTGACCCGACAGGAGGCATCCCCTTGGCTGCTTCAAGATAATTTGAATACTCATAGTTCAAACAGCACAACAACCTGCCGCAGGCACCTGATATCTTGCTAGGATTAATCGGCATCCCCTGATCTTTCGCAAGTTTGATGTTTATCGACTCAAAATTTCTCAAAAAAGAACAGCAGCAGTATGCCCTACCGCACAACCCGTTTCCCTCAAGCATAGAAGTTTCATCCCTGACCCCTATATGCCTCAAATCAATCCTGACCCTCTTGAAAGTCTGAGTCAAATCTTTCAGCAGCTCTCGAAAATCAACACGTGAAGGCGCTGTATAATAAAAAGTTATTTTTCTCTTATCAAATGTATATCTGATACAGGTAAGATTCATATCAAGATTGTGTTTTCTTATGAGAGCCCGGCATTTTTCAAATGCCTCTTCTTCTTCTTTTTTTATCTCTTTATATCTCTCAATATCCTCTTTGTTCAAAATTCTTATAAAAGGAACTACCTCATATTTTTGCCCTTCCCACTTCTTTGCCACACAGGAGTTGAGACGAATAACTTTCGCCACCTCATCTCCTTTTTCAGTTCTGATTAGAACCAGCTGGTCATGCTGAAGTTCAACACCTTCAGGCACTGAAAGAGCATAAAATACATTCTTTAAGAGTCTTACACCGTATTTAATCATTTTTTATCTCATCAAAAATATCCTTTTGATAATAATTCTACCATATCATTGCAAATTTGAAATACAAAGCCATATCGCTTGCCATGATTTTATTTTTTAACTAAAATTCATCTTGTAATGAAACTAATCAAAGAGGATAGACACATGAGAAAACCTATTATTGCGGGCAACTGGAAATTAAACAATACAGTAAAAGAAGCTGTTGAACTCACTAACGGATTGAAAGAGGGTTTGAAAAACTTGAACGAATCTTCGCTTCCTGAAGTAGTCATCGCTCCTGTATTCACTTCTTTGTACTCTGTAAACGAACTGATTAAAAATGACAGCAAAATCAGCCTTGGAGCTCAAAACTGCTACTACAAAGACAACGGTGCTTTCACCGGCGAAGTATCAGTACCTATGCTTCAAGAACTCGGTGTTAAATACATAATCATCGGACACAGCGAAAGAAGACAGTATTTCAGCGAAACAGATGAAATGATTAACGAAAAAGCAAAAGCAATCCTCGCCAAAGGACTCATCCCGATTATCTGCTGCGGAGAAACTCTCGAACAAAGAGAAGCCGGTGTAACTGATTCTCATATCGCTTCGCAAATCAAAAAAGCACTTGACGGACTTTCAACTGAAGATATTGCAAAATCAGTAATCGCTTATGAACCTATCTGGGCTATCGGAACAGGCAAAACCTGCGACTCAGTTGAAGCTAACAGAGTAATCAAAATGATTAGAGAAACTGTTAAAGAAGTATCAAACTCTCAAGCAGCTGATTCAATCAGAATCCTCTACGGCGGAAGCGTAAAACCTAATACAATCGAAGAACAGATGGCTCAATCAGATATCGACGGAGCTCTTGTCGGCGGTGCAAGCCTCAAAGCTGACAGCTTCATCGGAATTATTGAAGGAACAATGAAAGTCAGAGCATAGATGGTTCAAACGCTCGATAAAATTCAAACAAAAAATCAAAATGAGGTTCGACTCTACTCGGTCGAGCCTCTCTATTATGAAAAAACGCTCCTCATCATAGGCGTTATGCACGGCGATGAATGGCAGGGAGAACCTCTCATTGAAAAAATGATGAAATATTCCCCGAAAAAAAACCGTCTTCTTTTCATCCCCTGCCTTAATCCTGACGGAAAAGAACTAAAAACAAGACAAAATGCCAATCAGGTAGACCTCAACAGAAACTTCCCGACAAAAAACTGGATTCTTTCAGAAAAAAACGACTACTACGGAGGTCAATCCCCTGCAAGCGAAGAGGAAACAAAATTTGTCATAAAAATCATCGAAACATACCCTCCATCAGCAATTCTCACTATCCATAACCCGTATAAAATAGTTAACTTCGACGGTCCTGCTCATAAAATTGCAAAAAAATTCTCTCATCTCTCCAACTACCCGCTGCAAGAAGATATAGGTTACCCTACTCCTGGGAGCTTCGGTACTTATTGCGGAACAGAAAGAAAAATCCCAACCATAACCTTAGAGCTGCCTGATAATGAAGATATAGAAAAACTATGGCAAGAAAACAAAAAAGCGTTTGAATATTTCATGGAATTATAATAAAATTTAAACACGTCAGACATCAGAGGACAAAAAAATGGCAGAAGGAAAAATTCTTGCAACTATCCCTAGAAGTGCAACAGAACATCTTCAAATAGCAATCAACGAATACAAAGGTAAAAGTTACCTTGATTTGAGAATTTTTTATACAACAGACGACGGCGCAAACTGGCTTCCTACAAAAAAAGGTGTAACAGTTTCTCCCGATAATCTCCAGCTCTTCAAAGAAGCAATCGAAAAAGCTATAGAAGAATTCGGACCGATTGAAGAATAATCAATGACACAACAAGATTTCAAATATGCACAAGTTCTCGTAAACATCTCAAAATTGGGCACGAGAACTTTTAGTTATATGATACCTGATGAGATGAAACGGACAATCAAAATCGGACAGCCGGTTCTTGTCCCGTTCGGAAATCAGGGTATGATTAATGCTTTTGTTGTCGGATTCAGCGACTATCTCCCAGAGCATATCAAAGCAAAAGAAATTGCAGAAATTCTTGATGATACACCTGCTTTCTCTCTTGAGTATCTCAACTTCCTCGATTGGGTCAGCAGATATTATTGCTGTGATATACAAACGGTGTTTGCCTGCGCAATACCGACAAACTTTTTCGCCAAGTCAACGAGGGTTGTCAGGCTTATATCTCAAGATATGCCTCTATCTTTGAGCACAAATGAGCAAAAACTCTACTCTGCTCTCCTTGAAAAAAACGAAATTCTCTCTTCTGCTCTTCAAAAAAAACTGACACTCTCTTCATCAAAATTTTATGAAGCGCTGAGGAAACTGAAACTCAATAATATCATCTCTGTAGAAAATGAAATAGTCGAAAAATCTGCAAAAACAAAAACGACAAAAATAATAAAATTCCTCTCGGATGAAACAACAAACAAACGCTATCTCCTGATTTTGGAGAAACTCAAACAAAATGACGGACAATCATTGAGCGAATTTATAAAAGAAGCTAAAACAACACTGCCCACCCTCAAAAAACTTGAGAAGGAACATCTTGTAAAAATAGAAGAAAAAGAAGTCTACAGAAACCCTCTCGATGTTCTCAACATAACTCAAAGAGACAAATTCCCTCAGCTGAATCCCGAGCAAAGACAAATTTTTGAACACATAAAACACTCTATCGACGAAGAAGAAATCACTCCCATACTGCTGCATGGGATTACAGGTTCAGGGAAAACAGAAATTTATTTCAGAGCAATGGATGAAGTTATCAAAAAAGGGAAAAATGTCATATTTCTAGCTCCTGAGATAGCTCTCGCATCACAGCTTGCAAAACGAATTGCAAAACGATTCGGAACAGAAGAAGTTGCAATCTGGCACAGCAGCATCTCAGAAGGAGAGAAATATGATGTCTGGAAAAAACTCCAGAACAACAGTTTGAAAATCATTGCAGGCGCCCGCTCTGCAATCTTCGCACCGATAAAAAACATAGGACTCATCATCATCGATGAAGAGCATGAATCATCTTATAAACAAACAACCCCAGCCCCGAGATATGATGCAAGAACGCTTGCAAAAGAACTTTCAAAACGAACGGGAGCACTCCTCATTGAAGGAAGCGCAACACCTGATATCGACTCATACTACCGCGCATCAAATTCAAACAGAGTTCTGACCCTGACAAAACGATTCGGAAATGCAAAACTTGCTGATGTAAAAATTATAGATATGAGAAGAGAATATCATAACAACAACTTTTCTATTTTCTCAAGAGAGCTAAGGAAAGCGCTCAAAAATAACCTCGAAGAAAAAAAACAATCTCTTCTTCTGATTAACAGAAGAGGCTATTCAACTTACATACAATGCCTTGAGTGCGGGCATACAATTGAGTGCAGGCGCTGTGCAATACCACTGATTTATCACAGCGATACAAATACCCTGAAATGTCATTACTGCAATTACGAAACACCTGTGATAACAAAATGCCCCGAATGCGGTTCGGAAGCTGTTAAGAACTATGGCATAGGAACACAGCGTGTCGAGGCTGATCTCAAAAAAGAATTTCCAGATGCAAAAATAGAACGCCTCGACTCTGATGCAATGAAAACAAAACGGGGATACATAGATGTTCTCAACAGATTTGCAAATCAAGAAACAGATATTCTTGTCGGTACACAAATGATAGCAAAAGGACTCGATAACCCTAATGTGACACTGGTCGGAGTAATCTCAGCCGACTCAACATTTAACTTTCCTGATTATCGTTCAGCAGAAAGAGGCTTCCAGCTGCTCACGCAGGTCGCAGGCAGAGCAGGAAGAGGTGATTTTGAAGGAAAGGTTTATTTCCAGACATATACACCTGACTTTTATGCTCTTGAAAATGCAAAGAATCAAGACTATCTTGATTTCTACCACACGGAAATAGATTTGAGAAACGAACTCGCCTACCCTCCGTTCAGTCAGATAATACGCCTTGTTGCCTCATCAAAAAATATGTTCAGAGCGGAGAGATTATGCCAGGAAATTGCTCTCAAACTGAATGAGATTACCGATAAACAGGGAATAAGCGAACGCCTGGAAATTCTTGGACCAGCGCCATGTCTGATTGGAAGAATAAAAGATGAATACCGTTTTCAGATTATTATAAAAAACAGACTGGAAGAAAGAGGTCATTTTTTTATAACCTCTTTCATCCAAAAAATAATAATTCCTGACGACATCAAATTTATAGTTGATATCGACCCGATTGATATGCTCTGAGCCTACATAGAAATCATACGTTTCAGCTCATCTGGACGGCTCGTTTTTGTCAGAGCGTCTTCGAGCGTAACCAATTTTTGTTTGTAGAGATTTTTCAGAGCAGTTTCAAGAGTCTGCATACCAAATGCCGATCCTGTCTGCAAAACAGAATAAATCTGGGCTGCTTTACCCTCACGGATAAGGTTTGCTATTGCGTTGTTTACAATCATGATTTCCTGAGCCATGATACGACCTTTTTTCGTTCCATCAGGCTGCAATCTCGGCAGAAGTGTTTGTGAGAATACGGCAACCAAACTGTTTGATAACTGCATACGAACCTGCTGCTGCTGCCCCTCAGGGAATACGTCTATAATACGGTCAACAGTCGATGCAGCTGAAGAGGTGTGCAGTGTACCCATTACCAAGTGACCTGTTTCGGCAGCTGTCAGAGCAAGACTGATAGTGTCGAGGTCACGCATTTCACCGACCAGAATGATATCAGGGTCTTCACGGAGTGCTGATTTCAATGCTCTGGCAAATGACCTTGTATCCTGAGCAAGTTCACGCTGGTGAATGACCGATTTCTTTGACTTGTGAATAAATTCTATAGGGTCCTCGACTGTCAAAATATGCTCAGCTCGAGTTTCATTAATATGGTTAATCATCGCAGCAAGAGTTGTTGATTTACCTGAACCCGTAGGACCTGTTACAAGAATCAGCCCCCTTGGTGATTCTGCTGTCTTCTCAACAATCGGTGGTAACCCCATTGCTTCAATTGAAGGAACCTCTGAAACAACCGTTCTTAATGCTGCTGCATAATTTCCTCTTTCTCTATAGATGTTAACCCTGAAACGTCCAACACCATGAATACCATAACTGAAGTCTATTTCCCATTCTTGTTCCAATGCGCGTCGTTGCTCCGTTGACAACATAGAAAACAGTAACTGCTCTACATCCTCAGGAGTCAGCGGTGTATCACCAAAAGGAGTCAAATTACCATCTATTCTCAAAATAGGCGGCAACCCGGGCGATACGTGCAAGTCACTTGCTCCGTTTTCCATTACCGTTCTTAATAAGCCATCTAAAGTATGCATAACTACCCTCTTTTTCTTTCATTTTATTTTTTATTATCTGCTATTTTAAATAAATAAAATACATATATTTGCATTATTTCTTATGCAAATATGAATAATTTTCACAACAAAAAAGACACCGTAAACGGTGTCTTTTTCATAACAGAATTGCATTCTAAACATTTTTATAAGATGTTTCGAATCTGTTTTTGTAATGAGTATGCAGCAGCTCATGAGCTTTATGGCTGTTTGGTTTTTCCAACCATTTTTTGTAAAGTTCCTGAATGGCAGGATTATCATGTGATTTTCTGTATTTTTGATGCGCATCATCATCATACAAACCGGCTGCTCTCTTTAGCTTTTTCTCGGGAGCACTGCAGCTGATTGGCTGACCGCCGCCGCCGATACAACCTCCCGGGCAGGCCATAACCTCAAGAATATGACATTCAAGTTCGCCTGATTTGATTTTTTGAAGAACTTCTTCTGCTTCTTTAATTGTATTTACAACAATTACTTTAACTTTAGTTCCTTCTAAATCAAGCTCAATACTCTTGAATGTATTTGCGCCCCTCATGGCTTTTATATCAACATCTTCAAGTTTTTTGCCTGTTACCACCTCATAGGCAGTTCTCGCTGCAGCTTCAGCAACACCTCCAGAAGCACCGAAGATTGTGCCTGCACCGGTGAATAAACCATAAGGAGAATCTGCACTCTGCGGTTCGAGCTTATTGAAATCAATGCCAGCCTCTTTTATCATTGATATAAGTTCATGTGTGGTCAGAACATAATCAACATCAGGATTTTTATCAACATAAAACTCTTCACGTTTACACTCGGCTTTCTTCGCAGTGCAAGGCATAATTGATACACTGACCAGCTCATCTCTTGAGATGCCTTCTTCTTTCGTGATTACATCTTTCACCAAAGAACCGAACATCTGTTGAGGAGATCTGCATGTTGAAAGATGATTGAGCATATCAGGATGATGATTTTCCAAAAATCTTACCCACGCAGGACAGCAGCTTGTAAAAATAGGAAGATTTTTTCCTTCTTTAAATCTCGTGACAAACTCTGTTGCCTCTTCCATAATTGTCAAATCAGCTGCAAAGTTAGTATCAAAAACTTTATCAAAGCCGATTTTTTTCAATGCTGCAATAATAAGACCGATTGAGTTTTCTCCTGCTTCAAGCCCGAAAGCTTCGCCAAGAGCAACCCTTACAGCAGGAGCAATCTGGCAGACTACCTGTTTTTTAGGATTAACTATCTCATCCCAGACATTCTGTACATCAGATTTTATTGTTAAAGCGCCTACAGGGCAGACAGCAACGCACTGACCGCAGAAAATACAATCAACATCACCCAGATGTTTATTATAAGCCGGCGCAACAACAGTCTTTGACCCTCTGTTTGCAAAATCAATAATCCCGAGCCCCTGTATTTCATTACATGCCCTCACACAGGCGCCGCACAAAATACATTTATTTGGATTTCTGACAATAGACGGGTTTGTATCATCAACGGGAAGATACTGTGACTCTCTTTTTTTGCCGAATCTTACATGTTTTATACCGAGTTTGTTTGCCCAGAACTGGAGCTCACAATCTCCTGAACGTTCACATGTGGTACACTCTCTGTCATGATTTGCAAGAAGCAGTTCAACAACCATCTTTCTGATACGTCTTGTTCTCTCTGTGTTGACATGAACTTTCAATCCGGGTTCAGGAGGCATTGTACAGCTTGACTGAATACCTCTTCCTTCAACCTCTACAACACACATACGGCATGCCCCGTACTGCGAAAGGTCAGGACGATAACAAAAAGTCGGGACTTCTATACCTGCTTTTCTTATTACCTGCAATAAATTTTTCTCGTTCGTAAATTCTACTTCGCAGCCATCTACGAACAATGTTTTCTTTTGTGTTTCAGTATTATTAGCCATTGTTCTTAGACCTCCTTAATAGCTTTGAACGGACATGTATCTACACAAACTCCGCATTTAATACATTTTGACTGATCTATTTTGTAAGGACTCTTTATCTGTCCGCTGATAGCACCGACAGGGCACTGTCTTGCGCACTTCGAACATCCCTTACAGAGGTCTTCCTGAATTTGTATTGTCTTAAGAGCAGAACATACGCCTGCAGGACATTTCTTATCTCTGATATGAGCAATATACTCATCTCTAAAGTATTTTAGAGTTGACAGAACAGGGTTTGGAGCGGTTTTTCCAAGACCGCACAAAGAACCGTCCTTAACCGCATGAGCCAATTCTTCAAGCAAGTCAAGGTCTTCCATGGTTGCCTTGCCTCTGACTATCTTCTCCAAGATTGCAAGCATATTTTTTGTTCCCTCACGGCATGGAACACACTTGCCGCAAGACTCAACCTGTGTAAAATGCATAAAGAATCTTGCTACTTCGACAATACAGGTATCTTCATTCATAACAACAAGACCGCCGGAGCCGACCATCGCACCTGCTTGAATTAATGAGTCATAATCCATAGGCAAATCAAGATGTTCTTCAGTCAAACATCCGCCTGAAGGTCCGCCGATTTGAGCAGCCTTAAATTTCTTGCCGTTTCTGATACCGCCACCGATTTCAAATATAATTTCTCTCAGAGTTGTTCCCATCGGGACTTCTATAAGACCTGTATTATTAACTTCACCTGTCAGAGCAAATGTTTTTGTTCCGGCTGATTTTTCCGTACCGAAACTTCTAAACCACTGAGCCCCGTTTTTTATAATCAAAGGAACATTGGCAAAAGTTTCAACGTTGTTAATCAATGTCGGTTTGCCAAACAAGCCTTTATTTGCCGGGAATGGCGGTTTTGGACGGGGCATACCTCTTTCACCTTCGATTGATGCGAGAAGAGCTGTTTCTTCGCCGCAAACAAATGCACCTGCTCCTTCTTTAATATGGATGGTAAGGTTCATATTACTTCCGAGAATGTTTTCACCGAGGTAACCTCTTTCTTCCGCTTCTTTGATAGCGATTCTCAGACGTTTGATTGCCATCGGATACTCTGCACGAACATAAATATATCCTTCATCCGCTCCGATAGCATAAGCAGCTATTGCCATACCTTCAATAAGTTTATGCGGGTCGCCTTCCATAATACTTCTATCCATGAAAGCTCCCGGGTCGCCTTCATCACCGTTGCAGACAACGTATTTTTTATCATTTTGAGCCATAGCGGTAAACTGCCATTTCCTTCCTGTTGGGAATCCTCCGCCGCCTCTGCCTCTAAGACCAGAGTCTGTAATGGTTTTTATAACCTCTTCAGGCGTCTGCTCTTCAAGCACTCTTGCAAGTGCCTCATATCCTCCGACACAAAGAGCTTCATCAAGCTCTTCCGGGTTGATATTCCCGCAGTTGCACAGAGAAGTTCTTGTCTGTTTTGAGTAAAATTCTATATCTTCATTTCTGAATATATGTTTGTTTGTTTTCGGGTCAACATAAAGAAGTCTTTCAACAACTTCACCGCCGTAGATATGTTTTCTGACTATTTCTTCAACGTCTTCTTTTTTGACCTTTACATAAGTAACATCAAGATCAGGGATTACAACAAGCACCCCTTTTTCACAAAAGCCGTGGCATCCTGTTTTTACGGTTGTAAAATCCTTGTGTTCCGGAAGTTTTTCAACATTCAAACCGAATTCTTCAAACTTTTTAATTACCTCTAACGAGCCGTTTGCAACACATCCTGTTCCCGCACATACAAGAACTCTGATTCCCGTTGAAGCAAGTCTTCTTTCCGCTTTTTTTCTTTCTTGTTCGACTATATCAAGCATCTTAAGCCTCCTCTTTCATCAAAGTATCAAGAACAACTCCTATTGCATCAGGAGTCATCTGAGGATAGACTTTGTCATTAATAACTACAACCGGCGCCAATCCGCATGCACCAAGACAGCTTACTGTCTCAATAGTAAACATTTTATCAGCCGTAGTTTTTTGACCATCTTCCAATTTCAGGCGTGATTTTATTGCATTCAAAACAGGAATACTGCCTCTTACGTGACAGGCTGTACCGTCACATATTTTCATTTCATATTTGCCCTTCGGGTCCAAACTGAACTGGCTGTAAAAAGTGGCAACACCATATACCGTAGCAGGTGAAAGCTTCATTTGTACAGCAATCCTTGTCAGGGCATCCTCCGGCAAATAACGAAAGTTTTCCTGAACCTTTTGTAAAATCGCAATAAGGTTTTGTCTCTTATATCCATAGTCTTTCACTATAGAATCCACCTTGGACAAATCCAGCGACTCGTTGGTCTGCGTAGACATGTTCATCTCCTTGTAAAAATTTCATCCAACCAAAATAAAAAATAACCACAGAAGCGTGATGTTTTTCACTATTTTCTTAAAAAATACATTAAAAAACAAGAAATTTCAACATCTATTTATATCAGTCAAAATCTTCCGCCATAATCGCAAAAAATAACAAGATAAAAGTTTACAAGTGTTTACAAAAAAGAAAAATTTAAGCAATTTTATCCTTGTTTTTACTTATTCAACATGAAGTCAATAGGATTATAAAAAATTATGCGCATATTAAGAAAACCTATATTTATCCCAGATAAAATGGTTGAGGCGGGAAGCAAAGTAAATGGTTGGCAGCAGCGAGCCGTTACCGGAGCTGTTTCGTTATTGTGTCAGCCTACAATTGACCTTTTGAACCCATTTCCTGATAAAGAAACTAAAAAATATTCGATTATGAAAACAATAGTAAAAGTTATAGTCGGAACAAGTGTCGGAGTCTGCGTAAGAATGGGCACGCAAAAATTGGCGAGAAAATTGTTTAATAAAGGAATTCCAGGACTGCAGCACGTTTCAGATGGAAATGTTCAAAACAAACAATTTATTGATAACGCAGCAATGCTCTTTGGCGTAATAGCCTGTTTCTTCACAAACTTTATGTTTGATATGCCTCTTACCAAAAAAGGAATGAATTGGTGCATAAAAAAATTCAAATTGAATGAGGGAGGAGACAATCAAAAAACATGAGCATCCTGACCCCTCTAAATAAAAAACTAATTCAATTTTGCAAAAGCAGTGACCTGACAAGTTTCATAAAAGTAACTGGAGCACTCGGTCAGGTATTTAGTTCTTTTGCGTTTATCGGGTCTATTGCGACAAATGACGAGCTGCCTCAAAAACAAAAAGGTTTTTTAACGGCACAGGAAGCAATTGAAGGAATTATCAACGTATCTCTGTTCTGCTTGTTTACATCAAAAGCCAAATCTATTGCACAGGAATTAATCAGAAACGACAAAAATATATTCTTTCCATCATCCCTAAAAAAGCAGTTCCGGAGAAAAAGAAATGGGGCTGCCATCTCTAATATATTGGGTTCCAAAGAAATGGACAACTTCCGCAATGCATTTCCTGATTTTGCAGGTTTTGCCGGTTCCGTCGGAGCAACAGCGATTATTTCCCCAATCATCAAAAATATAACATCAGCCGTATTCCTAAAAGTAAAAGCAACCAAAGATAAAAAAGAAGAAATCGAAAAAATAAAAATAAATACTCAAAGCCTCAGAAAAAAAACATTGCCCATCGACCGATATATAACAACCGTTACCAGTCCGAAGGGCATGAGAATTTAAAATTAAAACTTTTTTTAATCATTTGCAACCAGATTCAACTTCTTTTGAACCGGCTCTGCTTCAAATAAGTTTTGTATAGAACATTCCAATACTTCACACAATCTGTCCATATTTTCATATGAAGGCTGGGTTCTTCCGTTTGCCCATGAATATACAGTCTGCTGAGGCAAGTTCAACTCTTTTGCCAAACGGTAAAGACTCCATCCTTTTTTATCTTTTGCCGTTTCTTTAATTTTAATTTTCATATATACCTGCTTTCAGTAACAATAAAAAAATATACTATCTGTTTGTTTAATCAACATCTATGTATAACATTATACTTTTGATAAACATATTCATATACTTTTAAAATAATAATCATATAAAAATATGATTATTATTTATATAATTGTTTTTATACAAATAAAAATGTATAAACAAACCGTAAAATAATTTATTTTGAAAAATTTTTGTACAACAATATATAAATCATTCAAATGAATGAGAAAAAATATCGTTTTTACCCCAATTAAATCAGCTAAAAAAAATCAAAGTATAATAAAATAACATTTGTAGAAATTTAATTCAGTATCATTAAAATCAAAAAGTTTAGGAATCAAGAAAAGGCATAGATATGAAAAAAAATATTGTTTTATCGTTATTTGTATTATTTCTTCTTTCAAACAGCGCTTTAGCTTTTGATGCACTTACAACAGAAGGCATAAAAGCCTATAAAAGCGGCAACATCGTAAAATGTAAAGAAACTATGGAAAAAGTCATCAAGCAAAACAAAACAGACAAAGAAAGCCTTGCCATGGCTAACTATTATCTAGCCATAACAATGGCAAGAATAAGCCAGGCAGAAGAAGCAAAAAAATACTATAACAAAGTCGTAAGCATGAACACAGACCCGAATCTTGTTCTTGCTGCGAGAAAAGGTCTGCAATGTCTTGATGATACTGATTGTTTGAATAAGCCCCTAAACGCACAACCTCAAAATGATGAAGGCGATTTCTACATGAATGAAGACGGCACCGGTGTCAATATGGAAGCTCTCAAGAATATTTCTGAAGAAAGCGAGAAAAAACTCACTGAATACAGACTCAAAAGAGTCAGAGAAATGGCAAATCAAACCGGAGATGCCGATTATATGGAAGTTGAAAAACTCGAAGATTTCTCTCCTATGCCAAGCAGACCGAGAGAATTCAGAAAGAAAAGTGATGCATCTTCCTCTCAGCCATCAGACAAAGATATAGCAGATGCAGTAAAAGTATTATCTAAAGCAGGACTTTTAAATGTCGGAGTAAACCCTAATACGATGGCTTATGCTGGCATGAACAATGACCTTATGCAAATAAATGCTCTGTTATCTCAATCAGGACAAAATAATCAATACGATATGCTTCCTCTTATGCTTATGTATCAAGGACAAAACGGCTCAAATAAAATCCCTCCGGAAGCTATGCAGATGATGATAAACAATATGATGATGCCTGATTTCAGCAGTCTCGATTCAAGCAACAAATAATTTTTTATAGGATATTCTTTCTGATGTTTATAAAAACTGTCAAATTTGGGGAAATTGAAATCGACGACTCATTGATATTCGAATTTGTCGACCCAATCTTAGGTTATGAGGATATAAAAAACTACACAATTATCGACGCACAAAAAGACTCACCATTCAAATGGCTGCAGGCAACAGAACGTCCTGATGTTTCATTCCCGGTATCGATTCCCCTGTTCTTTGATATAGACTACGAGTTTCAAATACCGGAAGAAAGCCAAAAAAAACTTAAAATAGAAAACCCTGATGACTTGCTTATTCTCAACATAGTAAATATACCTCAGGCGAACCCCAAGCTTGCAACAATAAACCTGCTTGGACCAATTGTTATAAATATAAGCAACAAAAAAGCGGCGCAACTTGTTCTCAATAGTGATAAATACTCTGTAAGACACAAAATTTTTCAAGAAAAAGAAAAAAACGAACAAACAAAAAATCATAAAGAAAAAATCAAAAAATAAGGGTTGAAATTATGCTGGTTCTCTCGAGAAAAACCGGAGAAAAATTGATTATAAACGACAACATAGAAATCACTATCATAGAAACACGAGGTGATTCCGTCAAAATCGGCATAAATGCACCAAAGAATGTAAGCATATACAGAGAAGAAATATTTGAAGAAATAAGAAAAAATAACAAACAATCTGCAAATAACATCTTGCAAACAAATATCGATGATGTAATTAATATAATAAATAAAAATATTAAATCGGATATAAACTATTCAACGAAATTTAAACTGCCTCTGAATAAACTTGAAAAAGACAAATCGGATGAATGAAAAATTTCAAAAAATCTATAATTTGACATATTCTCAAAAAAAATATAATGAAGCTATATTGGCAATTGAGAATGATTGCACTCCAAAAAACAACGATATTTCTGCGATAGAAGCCTTTTGCCTGTTTGAAACAAAACAATACGACAAAGCAGCAGAACTCTACAAAAAAATAAACCTGCCCTTTCAGGAAGGATTCTGCTATTTGATGATGGGAAATATCTCCAAAGCAAAAGAAATCTGGAATAAAACTCCTGACAGCTCTGCCGTACTTTGGGGGCAAACAGTCATAGGAATTATAGAATCAAAAATAAACCACTTCCCTACCTACTTCCAGATAAGAAACTACCTTGAGAGTACTCTTTCTTATTTGTTCGAAGCAAAAAGATATGACTACATAGAAAAACTAATAAGCGCAAAGGAATTTCTGGCTGAATTCAACATCGAAAGCTATCGAATCATCGGAAAAGTTCTGCTCGAATATAACTGGTTCAACCTCTCAAAACAATACCTCGAAAAATCCGTAGGGGAACTTCCTCAGGACTACGAAGCTTACTACCTTCTTGGACTGTGGTATTATCAAAATAACGAACCTAAAAAAGCAAAATACTTCCTGAGAAGATGTGTTGACATAAACGACTACTACTGCGCTGCTTCAAAATTAATAGATAAAATTAATGAAATAGATTGAAACATTTATATGTTCTATTGTAGAATATATAGAGTATAGATATAGAAGTCTATAACCTATAAATGGGAGTCTAAGATAAAAAATGTTTGAACGATTTACTGAAAAAGCAATCAAAGTTATAATGCTTGCCCAAGAAGAAGCAAGAAGACTCGGACACAACTTTGTCGGCACGGAACAGGTTCTCTTAGGTCTAATTGGAGAAGGAACAGGCGTCGCCGCAAAAACACTCAAGGCCATGGGGCTTAACCTCAAAGACGCAAGAGCCGAAGTTGAAAAAATTATCGGACGCGGCTCAGGATTTGTTGCTGTAGAAATACCATTTACCCCTCGAGCTAAAAGAGTTTTGGAACTTTCCTGGGATGAAGCAAGACAACTCGGACACAACTATATTGGCACGGAACACCTGCTTTTGGGTTTGATTAGAGAAGGCGAAGGTGTTGCAGCAAGAGTTCTCGAAAATCTCGGCATTGACCTCAACAAAGTCAGAAGCAACGTAATCAAAATGCTTGGAGAAACAAAGACAACAGCAGGCAATGCAGCTCCGACCGCAACACAATCAAGCGGCAGAAGCAAAAGTCCGAGCCTCGATGAATTTGGAACAAACCTTACTCAAGCCGCTCAGGAACAAAGACTTGATCCTGTCGTAGGACGTGAAAAAGAAATAGAACGTGTTATTCAAATTCTTGCAAGAAGGACAAAAAACAACCCCGTACTGATTGGGGAACCCGGGGTCGGTAAAACAGCCATTGCAGAAGGACTCGCTATCAGAATTGTCAACTCGGAAGTTCCTGACGTCCTCGAAGGAAAAAGAATTATACAGCTTGATATGGGGCTTCTCATCGCTGGGACAAAATACCGCGGCGAATTTGAAGAACGTCTTAAAAAAATTATGGACGAAATCAGACAGGCAGGAGATGTTATTCTTGTAATCGATGAAATGCATACTCTCATCGGTGCAGGTGCTGCAGAAGGTGCAATAGATGCAGCGAACATCCTCAAACCCGTTCTCTCAAGAGGAGAACTTCAGGTCATCGGTGCAACAACTCTTGATGAATACAGAAAACATGTTGAGAAAGACACCGCTCTTGAAAGACGTTTCCAGCCTGTTTATGTTGACCAACCTTCTGTTGAAGAAACTATCCAGATTATGAAAGGTCTAAGACCGAAATATGAAGAACATCACAAGCTGATTATCTCAGATGAGGCAATCGAAGCTGCTGCAAAATTGTCTGATAAATACATCACAGACAGATTTTTGCCTGATAAAGCTATTGACTTAATCGACGAAGCAAGCTCAAGAGTAAGACTTAGAGCAAGCTCGCTTCCTCCGGAAGGAAAAGAAGTCGAGAAAGAACTGAAAGCCATCATAAAACAAAAAGAACAGGCTATCAGAAATCAACAGTTCGAAGAAGCCAGCCAGCTGAGAGATAAGGAAGCTGACCTGAAAGATAAAATCAGAGAAATCTCTAATCAGTGGAAGGAATCTCAGGATAACAACAAATCAGTAGTTACTCCTGAAGAAGTGGCTTATATCGTCAGCATCTGGACGGGTATCCCTGTTACAAAACTGACGGAAGGCGAAAGCGAAAGACTTCTCAAGCTCGAAGAAACTCTCCACAAAAGAGTTATCGGGCAGGATTCAGCTGTTGTTTCCATCTCAAAAGCTATCAGAAGAGCACGTGTCGGTTTGAAAAGTCCGAACAGACCTGTTGGAAGCTTTATATTCAGCGGACCTACAGGTGTCGGAAAAACCGAACTTGCAAAAGCTCTATCAGAAGCAATCTTTGGCTCTGAAGATAATATGGTCAGAGTTGATATGTCAGAGTTTATGGAAAAACACTCTACAAGCAAACTCATCGGTTCTCCTCCGGGGTATGTCGGATATGATGAAGGAGGCAACCTCACTGAAACCATCAGAAAAAAACCTTATTCTGTCATCCTGTTTGATGAAATCGAAAAAGCGCATCCGGATGTGTTCAATATAATGCTGCAAATCCTCGATGACGGTCGTCTGACAGACTCAAGAGGAAGAGTTGTCAACTTCAAGAACACTATCATTATCATGACAAGCAACGTCGGAGCAAGCAGAATAGAAAACGTTTCAAAACTCGGCTTTGCTGTTTCCGATGATGTCGAACAGGACAGATACGAAAAACTCAAAGATACGGTTATGGAAGAAATGAAAAAAGCCTTCCGCCCCGAATTTTTGAACAGGGTAGATGATATCATCGTATTTGCTCATCTCAACAAAGATGAAGTCAGAAAAATTGCTGATATTATGCTCAATGACCTGATTAAACGTATCAAAGAGCAAGAGCTAACAATGGAAGTCACCGATGAAGTAAAAGATTATCTTGCAAAAGACGGCTACTCTGAAAACTATGGTGCAAGACCTCTTCGCAGACTTATCCAGAAGAAAATCGAAGACCCTATCGCAGAAGAAATTCTCACAGGCGAGTATAAGCATGGAGATACTATCAGACTGAAACTCGACAACGACAGAATAGTCTTCGAAAGAATTACTCCTGAACAGAAAGCAGCTAATCAGGAAAATCAACAGGAACAAGAAGTTCAAAACTAAAAGATAAGCCCCGTTTTGGGGCTTATTTAGTGTTATAGTGTTAGTTGATTTTAGAGTTTTATATCAAGAGACGAGGTTTTCGGGTCAGGGAATAGGTTTGCAAGCAAGTTGCCGCCTACAACAATTGCTGCACCTACCGCGCATGCAATACCTAAAGGTTTTGGAATAAATCCCTTCAACCCGGGAACTTTTGAACCTGTTTTAGTAAGAAGGGCACCGATACCGAGAGTTAAACCTACTGCATTTGCACCCAGGTTAGAGAAAAATTCTTTCACTATATTCTTGGTAAATACAAGAGAATCACGAACATTATCATCAACGCGCCAGTTCAAAAAACCTCTTCTGGCTTTTTCCATAAGTGGACTGCCCGTTCCGGTAGTATTATTGAGCAAATAAGCATGTGTCAACTCATTGCTGATGTCAGTTCTTGCGCTGTAAATAGCACGTCTTTTCGTATTTGCTACAACATCATAACCTATAGCTGCTACCGCTGCTGCGCCTATCGTTTTTGCCACTACATTTAATGCACACATTATTGTTTAGATTCCTATTGTTGATTTTGCTGTGTATTTTTCGCTTCAGGAGTACCCTTGTCTTCTACCTGAATTGTTGTCGGTTTTGAAGCCATCTTCAACAACGCCTGTGATGCAAGTTTTGCATCTTCACCGTAGACATTCGGCGTTTGCTGAATTTGGTTCAAGAGCTGAGAAGTTTTCTGATTTCCGTTTGCATACCCCGAAGATAATGTAGTCATGGCTATCATTCTTACATTCGGATCAGGATCTTGCAAAGACTTGTTCAAAAGATTTGTCAAAGCCGGGTCATCTTTTCTTGTCTCAAGCTCTTTAAATCTGTTCAAGAGTTCTTTTACACCCTGCATTCTTATATCAGGATTTGAATTGTTCAAATAATTTTCTATGGTTTTAATATATTCATCAGTCAGAGGAACAACATCTTTATCTTTCATCTTCGGTTTTTCTTCTGCCTGAGCAGGCTGGCTTACGGGAGCAGCTGCAGGCTGTGTTTGTGCCGGTTGCTGAGCCGGCATCGGATAATAATACGGCATTGGCATAGGATAAGGATAAAGCCCCATTCCTTGAGGTCCGTACCATGAAGATTGCGGATAAGTCATATTGCCTGAAGACGGTGCAGCTCCTGCCGTAGGATTGAATATTTGAATATTAACAGCACTGACACCTGCTCTAGGTGCATTAGGCTGAGTCATCACAGGATAAGATGCAACCTGTTGATACCCGTTCTGAGAAGAAGGTTGAGGTACCTGCTGTGTTCCTGCTGCTGCATTCTGTGCAGATACAGGTTGATACATCTGTGGTTGAACACCTTGATTATAAACAGAATTACTCATAATTAACCCTTAAACTAACACTTCTAATTATTAAAAAACATTTATTAAAGAAAAAATGCTAATTTGAAATAAATTATTAAGATATATTACCTATTATTTTAAATTTGATTAAAAACGAGCTAGACCGAGAAAAAATTATTTATAATTTTCTTATGAATAATAATTTTCTCGAGCATATTCCCCCAAATGAACTCTGCAACAAATGCGGTGAGTGTTGCAGGTGTATTATCAGTGCATATTCAGAGAAAGAACTTGAAGAACTTGATGATGAAGAGGCGAAATTATTCTTGTCTTTTTTCAAAAAATACAACTCGCTATCAGAGCTTGATGAAAAAAAGAAAAAATATATCGAAGCAGTATCATCATTTATGAATAAAGATATTGAAATATGGTACTGTCCTCACATTGATGACCGAAACATCTGTACAATTTACGAAGACCGTCCGTCTTTTTGCAGGTCTTATCCGAAAAACGGATGGATTGTCACACCTCCAGGCTGCGGGTATAAGGGGTGGCAATATGAACAGAGGGAAAAACAGAAAAAAATAATCAGAAAGTTGAAAGAACAGCTCTTAATTTTGAAGACAAATGCCTCAAATAATTTTCAGGATGATATTATTATAGTAAAAGAGCTTGAGGAAAAAATTCTCGAAAAAATAGCCAAATATAAAAAATATGGAGCTGATAACTGGTAGAGATGGAAGAATCAGTTGTTGAACGGGTAAAAAATTTATTCAAAATGCCTCAGAGTTTATGCAGACAGTGCGGTCAGTGCTGCAGAGTAGTCTGTTTTAAGGGAGGTTTGTCTTATGAAGAACTGATTGACGCTCTAAAAAAAGAAGGAGCGCCTGATGCTGATATAGTTCTCATTGAAGGAATAAAAGACTTTTTGACGCTTTTTCGTCCTTATAAAACAAATGAAGAAGCGAGAGAAAAAAATCCGTCTTTTGTTGAAAAATTTAGAGCACGGTTAAAAAACTACGATGAAAATAAACAATATTTCTATTGCTGCAAATTCTTGGATGACGACAACAGATGTCTAATACATGAGGACAGACCAACGCTGTGCAGATTATATCCTCTTCCTCATGAGAGGACTATTTTTTATGACAACTGCGGTTATGAACAAACAGCAAAGAAGAATATAAAAGAGATATCTGACATAATAGAACGACTGAAAAAAGGGGAAATATTATGAGTATAATTAACTGGACCGACTATTTTCTTGAAGTGGCAAAAACAGCAGCCATGAGATCAAATTGTTTGAGAAGTCAGGTAGGAGCAGTCATTGTCTCTCCTGATAAGATGATTAAAGCGACAGGTTATAACGGCACTCCATCCAAAGTAACATCTTGTTATGAGAGAAATTTTTGCTATCGAATAAAAAATGATATCCCGAGCGGAACAAAGTATGAAACTTGCAGAAGCATTCATGCAGAACAAAATGCAATCATCCAGGCAGGAATGGATAAGTGCAAAGATGCAACAATGTATATATGGGGGCACAATTTTATATGCATATTATGCAAAAGATTTATAGTTCAGGCAGGTATAAAAGATGTTTATCTGAAAAAAGACGAAAATGCTGAGCTTGTTCATGTATATGCTTCAGAACTGAGAGAACAGCTTGAAAACGCCTAAATCATATAATTATATCATATAAAATAACTGATATATATAATATAATTAAATCGAAATAAGACACTCAAAGGATATAAATATGACAAAAGAAAAAATGCATTTGTTAATATTTCTTTTCATTGTAATACTCCTAATCGGATTAGGGTCTGTTTGGGCTATTTCTCATTTTTCAAAAGTTAATTTGAAACATAAATTTGTAGAAAGTCAGAGAATTACAAACGATGTGCTTAAAGTGCTCGGAACAAATGACAATCAGTATTTGTATGCAAGTTATATCAAAAATGAACGCTCTTTCAGAAATGATTTTATCAGCTCCGGTATGTTGAATATAGACGACAAAGTCCCGGCCCTGCCCGTATCAGAATATGAAAAAACTTATAAAAACAGAGGAAAAAATAACTCAATAAACACATCTGTACTTGGGGATTTCAACTTCACAACAAAAAACAAAATAACTTATTTTATCAAAGACTATGAACGTGTCGTTTACATAACAATTGATATAAACGGATATAAGTCAAATCCTAATGTTTACGGTCAAGACCTGTTCTCTTTTCAGCTGCTGAACAACGGTCAGTTATATCCGATGGGCTCAAAATATACAGATTTTTCTAAAGAGAAATTCAATGATTTATGTACGACTACTTCTTATTCAAAATACAATGGTATAACCTGCGCTCAAGAAGCAGTTGATTCATTGGAAAACAATACCGGTTATTTCAACTTCTAATAAAATTTTATCTGATAAAAAATCCTCTGCGGTTTATATGTGACCATGGGGGATTTTTTACAAAAGATTGAAGGTGACAAACCATACAAAAAAGAAACCCCGATGAAGATTTCATCGGGGTTTCTTGATTGTTTATCAATTAGTATATTTCACGTCTTTTGTTGTTTGGATCTTGAGTTCCGATTGGTAAGTTCTGGAGAACTTCGTATTCATCATCTTTAACAACTTCTATGAAATATTTTTTGTTGATTTCGTCTATCTCAGCGCTAGCACCTAATGGGATGAAGTCGATCATCGGAGAAGGAGCAAGTCCGGCAACGTCACTGTTGAGATCTTTGATTTTGTTGATTTCCTGATTGTCAATCAAATCTTGAAGGTCATCACCGGGCCAGATATGATATACATTGAATCCGTTCTTAGCTTCATAATCGATGCCTGCACGAGTGATTGGTTCGTATACGTAGATGTCACCGTTTGAAGTTTTGATGTTCAGGTTATCTGATTGGAATGCATTGATATCAATTGTATTTGCGTTTGATTGACCATCTCTTACATTCATATCACTTCTTTTTCCATCGAGAGTGATGACATCTGTTTTGAGAGCAACTGTGTTCGGAGCATAATCAAATTGTCCTGCACGAAGTTCAAAGTCTCTGTTGTTAGCTGTATCATCAATTGTCTGTTCAAATCCCATTGCGTTAGCACCTGAGGTTTCAAGAACAACTTTTTGTCCGCCGTGGATTCTTACTTTGTTGTCATCGCTGAATGTTGTATGAAGAGTGTCACCTTCAACTTTGTTCAGAACGATATCTTGAGTACCTGTTCTTACTTCAGCTTTTCTTCCTGCGTAGATGTCGCCGCCTTTAGAACCTGTGAGGATAGCACCGTCATCATAAGATCTGACTTCTGCATCTCTGCCTGCTCTTACAGTGTTGAAGTTAACTCCTTTACCTTCGAGCAATGCATCGGTTTGAGCTTCTACATTATTGACGAGGATATTTTCGCTCAAGTCGAAGATTTTAACATTGTTGCCTTTAGCATTCATTTCTTTTGCTGTTGATGTAGCGATTGTAACATCACCTGTTGAGTCAATGTTCAAATTCTTATCAAATGTAGAACCTGTAACTTTTACATAGCCGTTTTTATTTTTCAGATCAACGGTTCCGTTAGATTTTACCTGATTGAAGTGAACTGCACCGTCGAGTTCGCCGATTTTAGCACCATCAACAATATTTGTTTTGTTGAAGTTGAATATATCAGCTTTTGATTTGTCGATTGTTCCTCTGATAGTGCCGCCGTTGAGGTTTACTGAACCTGCTTTAGCAGTGAATGCCATAGCACCGTCATTGGTTACTCTATTGAAGTTGATATGACCTTTATCATTGATAGCAATAATCTTAGAAGTTGCATCATTTGTTGCATCTGTTACGTTGATATTGCTTTCTGTTTCTTTAACAAAATCAGAAGGTGTCAAATAGTCATGATCAGGTGCTTCGATATTCAACAATGAACCGTTTTTGTTGTTGAATTCGTTGATGTTAATCTCACCTGTGTTTGTATAAACGTTAACCTGACCTGCGTCATTTGATGCACGGAGCATTTCAATGTTGCCTGTACGTGTTTTTGCAACATATTGAGAACCTTTGTTATGCAAATCAGTTGTGTTAACTTTTCCGCTCTTTGTTGATACAGTGTAGATTGAATTTCCTGAGTTTACGTTGTTTGAACTTTCAATCATACCTGAATCATTCAAAACAGCCAGATGTGAACCGTTCTGGTTGTCGATATTTTCTAAGTAAATATTACCTGAAGTTGACTGAATTGTAACTTTTGAATTGTCAAAGCCTGTTCTTTTTGACATATCAAGAGTACCGTCTTTTTTAGTTCCTGCCTGAAGGTTAATATTGCCTTTATTTGTTGTCAACTTAACTTCTTTAGCATCTTTTACTCTAACATTTTCAAATTTAATGTCATTTCCTGCTGTAATGTGCAAAGCACCGTCTTTTGTTGTAAATGCAGAGTTAGCAACGTGGATATCACCTTTTGCAAGTCCCGGATTATCTACACCTGCAACTGCATCGTAGTTAATACCGTCAACTGTTGATAACTTGATTGATTTACCGAGCAAGTCTGCTGCAGAATAAATTGAACCTGCATTAACTTCCAAATTACCGTTGATTTTTGCACCTTTTTCAAGTCTTACGTTGCCTGCTTTTTTTGCAATTGAATCAACTGTATTGATTCCAAGATTTCCGAGGTTGATTACAGCACCGTTGCCAACCATAACACCATTCGGGTTAAGAAGAGTTGTTCTTCCAGTTGCAGCACCGACACCTGATGCATTCCATGTACCGTTGATTACTGATGGTGCTGAACCGTTAACTTTGAACAAAATATGCTGATTTTGTCCGTTGAACTGGTTTGTCAATGATTGACCCTTTTGTATATTAAATTTGTTCCATTCGGTAACAGCATGTAGACCATCAACAGCATCCGTGCTGACTACATCTTTACCGTTAAAGTGTGCCCCTGTACCGCCTGCGAATGAAGCATCAATAGCCAGAGCTGAATTGTTGATTGTCATCATCATTCCGACTGCCAGAGTAAAGACTAAAATCTTTTTCATATATATCTCCTTTTTAATATTTTGTATATACTTTTTCAATACAAAAGTGTATATTTATTAAAAAACAAAAAGTAATTCAAAATTAATAAAAATTAGGGAAAACTTTAAAAAAGTTAACATTATATTATTAAACACCAAAAACGCTATTATTGCTAGCTTTTATGTCAATTTATTAACTAAAAAATTTAATTTTTTTCAATTATTTTTTTAAAATTTTTCACATCCTCCTCTGTATCTATTCCGACAGGTGAATAGCCCACTACAACTGTTTTTATGCGCATTCCGTTTTCAAGTGCTCTCAATTGTTCCAAACTCTCACTCATTTCAAGAGGAGTTTGTTCCATTTTAGTCATTTTTAACAAAGAGTCACTTTTATAGGCATAAAGCCCGATATGCGCATAAACAGGAGATTTTCCTTCATTCCTTTCATAAGGAATAGGACTTCTTGAAAAATACATCGCCATGCCCGATTTTGATACAACACACTTCACAACATTGGGGTTTGTTATTTCTTCTTTATCTTTTATCACTCTGATTAAAGTTGAAATATCCGCATCCGATTCTTTGATGGCTTCGATAGCTTTGTCTATACTCTCAGGGTCTATCATCGGTTCATCTCCCTGAACATTTACGGCAATGCCAATATTGGCATCACCACTTACAATCTCTGCGATACGGTCGCTTCCGCACTTATGATTTGGCGACGTCATCCTGACCAATCCGCCGAATGATATAACTTCATCATAAATACGCTTATCATCAGTCGCAACGACAACTTCATCAGCGGACTTTGCCTGTTTTGCCTTTTCATAAACCCACTGTATAATAGACTTTCCGCCTATTTTTATCAAAGGTTTCCCGGGCAGCCTTGTTGAGGCATATCGTGCAGGAATTATTATTGATGTTTTCATTTACTACCTCCTCCTCAATTTTATCTAAACAGCACGAGGATGTGCTTTTGTATAAGCCTGCTTCAATCTCTCGGTTGAAACATGGGTATAAATCTGTGTATTACTGATGCTTGCATGCCCCAAAAGTTCTTGAACTATACGCAAATCAGCACCTTTTTCAAGCATCTTTGTCGCAAAACTATGTCTGAAAACGTGAGGAGATACCTTCTTTTGTATCTTCAATTTTTTTGCGGTGTCTTTTATCACATTGTATACACTCTTCGGCTGGAGCATAAAACCTGTGTTATTCACAAAAACAAAGTCTTCTTCACTGTGTTCTTTCCTGCATAAAATCGGACGAATTTTTTCCATATATGAAAGCATATATTTCTTTGCTCTGTTGCTGATAAGAACAATCCGTTCTTTACCGCCTTTACCGAATACAGTTATTTCATTTTGTTCAAGATTCAAATTTTCAAATTTCAAATGACACAACTCTGAAATACGCATGCCAGTTACAAACAGAACCTCCAAAATAGTATGATTTCTGAAGCCTGCAGGAGTATTTGTTTCAATAGCATTTATAATACTCATAGCTTCAGTCTCTGTTAGAAATTTGGGCAAAGATTTATTCTTTCTCGGACTTTTTATATTATCTGCAGGATTTGCTTCGACAATGCGCTCTCTGTACAAGTATCTGTAAAAAGTTCTTATAGCTGCAATTTTCCTTGATACAGTCGTTTTGGAATAGTTATGCGGCTGAATGCTCGCAAGATACTCTCTTATAGTTTTATGCTGGACTCTATCAGCCTCCATACTTCCAAGATAAGACAGAAAGTCAGATACATCTTTGTGGTAAGCAAGGATAGTATGAGGAGAGAAGTTTTTCTCTATTTCTAAATAGAGTTTGAAATCCTCAAGATATTGCTTTGATATGTCATTTATTACATTATCCATTCCTAAATTATATAATTTTAAAAGCAATATAAAAATAATTAATATACTGTAATTTATCTATAAAATAAGAAGGGTCCCTCCGATTATCGGAAGAGAAACCATAGCCGTTTTCAAAAGCCATACGGGAGAACGTTTGGTAAATTTTGCACCGATATATGCCCCGCACATAAGTCCGACTACGACCTCTGCAAACAATCGTAAATCTAAAGACCCTGAAGCGAGGTATCCTATACTTCCGAAAAATCCCATTGGAAGCATTATTAACATGGTTGTTCCGACTATTTTATTGATAGGAAGCGAAAAACACATAAGCATGCTAAGCTGTATAAACTGAGCAGCACCAAAACCGAAAGTACCTGCCAAAAGACCGTTTATAAACCCTATTAAAAAACAAATTGTGAAAAACTTTCCTGATGAACAGTTTTCTCCAGCATTTTTCTCAAGAATTTTATCAAATACATGAGAAAAAAGACGTAAATATGCAACGGCAGCAGAAATATATAATAAAAACGCAGTCATATACTTCAACTCTGAAGGAGGTATAAAATGCGCAACATGAGCGCCTATAAAAGATCCTAATGATGCAAAAATACCTATGGTTAATCCTGTTTTAATTGAAAGATTGCCGTCACGAAAATGGCTTAATGTACCTGAAAATGTTGTAAAAGCCATAGCTCCGAGAGAAATACCGAGGGCAGTATGGATAGAGATTCCAAAAAAGAATGTCAAAATCGACACAACCATCGCAGCTCCGCCGACTCCGATAAAGCCGATTACACACCCTAAAAAAAACATTGTTAATAAAATAATCATAACAAATCTTCTTTATGCCAGAACCGCATAAAAATTATACCCATAAATATAAAGCGTTGTCATCTTCCCCACTATTTCCCCACAACAATAAAAAAGGCTCTCATTAAAGAGAGCCTGAAAAACTGCCCTAGACCAGACTTGAACTGGTACTGAGTTATTCGCCCAATCGGATTTTAAGTCCGACGCGTCTACCGATTCCGCCACTAGGGCATTCTGTTTGCAGAATAAATAATATAATAAAAAAGTTTTTTCGTCCACATGATTTTTGTCTTGAACTTTTTTCATACTCCATGAAGATGATTTTTTTTACTTTCTGTATTCTCTTTAAATACATAAATATATAATAGTTCATGGAATGTTAGACAAATTTTTTTTATCAGGAATGTAGACTTTAAGAAAAAGATTATTATTATTTAAACAGGTAGTTAGAATACAGTTTCAAAAATGCTGACATTCTTCGCTGCGGACATAAAAGAAGTCCAAGGCAATACTTAGTGACACACTAAAACGGAGAATAAAAAATGGGTTTAGCAGCATCTCAAGCAAGATATTTGCAACTTACAGCAAGAAAAAGCAACATTGAATATCAAGGGCAACAGCTCAACCAGGCACGTACGGCTCTTGCTGACCAAAGTGCCCAGTTGTTCAACGAAATGTTGGAAATAGAACCTCCTGTAGCGCCAACATCAAGCTCATCAGAGTTTACAAAACCGACATACTCTTTCACGGACGCAAATGATACAAGAATAAGCAAAACCATCAAAAACTGGTCACCGTCAATTGACCCGACCACAGGTGAAGAGATGGAAGGTTACTACGACCTTACAATACAATATCAGAACGCAACCGGAACTGAAGTTACAAATCAATACCAACGTGTTGCAATGACTTTTAATGACAACGGGCAGCTCACTTCAATTCAAATTCCAAATGAAGGTTTTGTAGGTTATGACCCGACAACCGGAGCTTATGCTGATTCTACCACATATTCAAACGGCGAAGGGATGACTCAGCTCTACTATGGAACGGAATATGACTCTCAGGCTTATGATGATGCAATGAACGAATATGAATATCAAAAAGCGCTCTACAATAAAGAGCTTGTAAGAATTAACGCTGAAACTCAAGACCTCCAGCAGCAGGATAAAGCTCTTGAACTGCAGCTAAGACAGGTTGATACACAACAAAGAGCAGTTCAAACAGAACTTGAATCAGTACAAAAAGTTCTCGATAAGAACATTGAACTTACATTCAAAACCTTCTCTTCATAAGAGATAAAAATGTATTTTAGGATATAAGGGAACAGTCAAGAAAATGGCATACAAAAACGACAGTTATCTGGTAATATCAAATAAATACGGAACAGCAAGCAGTGATGCTAAAGCAATGTTGTTTGAAACCTATGACCAGTTGAGAGATATAGCTCTCGACGGGTCAGGGCTGTCAGGATGCGGCTTTGGAACATTCTCAAACTGGCTGATAAATATAGCAAGATATATTGCGCCAGGAGCGTTCATGCCCGTATTGGATACTCAATACCTGAATGTTCCCGGGACTTCTTATTATTCATCAAGCGGTGGAGCAACAGCAAATTATGGAAGCTCATCAGCCTTCGGATACGGCTCTCTTAATAAATACACAGCCTTCCCTACAGGAGGGGCTGCTTCAATAGGAGCCCTGAGCGGCTATGGTTCCATAACAGGAATAACAGGGGGAGCTGCAAGTTTATCATCACTTGACTCATCCTCAAGTATCACCGGTTATGCGGCAAACTACGGAAACCTTACAACAGGAGGCGCAGCATCTATGGTAACAGCGTCTCAACCGGTAGGAGCGGCAGTCGGAACCCTCTCTGGTTTCGGCTACGGTTCAAGCTGGCTGCTTCCATCAGCAGGTGTTATCGCCGGTATCGGAAGTTTGGCACAAGCACTCTCCCCATATGCAGGACCTTTTGGTATTGCGGCAAACGTATTCGGAAACATAACACAAGGTTATGGTGGCGCTGTTCTCGGAGCATATCAAAATGCAACAAACAGAATATTGAATAATGCCGATATTGTTTTAACAAATAAAGTTAAAAACCTTGAAACAGTAGCAAAAATGCTTGATGCACAATCAGATATCATAAAACAAATGCTTAAAAACCAGGTCGAAGGAGACGGAAAACTCGCACAAGAGTTGAGTTAGTGTATCGATATGAAAAATACAAGATTGTACATAAGGTGTTTATCTCAAATAATCACCTATTTGAATCCTCTTGTTATATTTTATGGAGGAATAAAAAAGATATTATCATTTTATAAGAATGATAATATCTTTGCTGCATCGCAATCTCTCAACCCGAATTTTGAAATTGAAAAACAAAACATTTTCCTCAAGTCTTCTCAAAATGAAAATATAAACTTTTGTAACAAAATTGTTTAATTTTTTATCATTTTTCTAAAGTTTGTCAAAAAAATGCAGATAATTGTTTTTATATAAGTATATTAGTATATCTATGATTTTGTACCAAAGGAGAAAATATCTGTGGATTTAGCTTTACAGACACAAGGTATAATCAACTACTGGGTGGGAGCTATCAACCTCTCAAGGTCTTATTTCCGCAGACATAATCCATGGCAGGAACTTGTAATCGCATTGATTACAACAATTAAAAACGGTCTTACCATGAACAAAAAACTCAAAATTGCAAAATATAGAGTATACAATCTGCAAGCACAGATGAACAAAATGGATAAGATGATAAACGAAAACAATCCATACAATTTCTTATCAGGAGGCAAGCTGAATACCTTCAACTAAAGAAATTTTAAGGGTCAGGAGAAGCAATGGGCGTAGCAGTTTCACTATCAAGACTTATATATTTAACATCATACAGGCATGATTTGGAATTCAGAATTCAGCTGATAAATCAGGCCCGTATGGGATTGTTGAACTTCGTCAATGACTTGATGAATGTTGGCACAGATATGGATCCTGATTCACCTGAAGTAAAACAGATGGAACAAAGGAAACAACGACTGCAGCTGATTGATAAACAACTTGATCAAGAACTGCAGCAATATCAAGCGAAACTCGAAACAACAACGGCTGAAATACAAAAAGTAAAACAGGATATGCAGACAAATATCCAGATGTCTTACGGAGGAGGATAATAACTAAAAAATTTCAAAACCAAAACAAAAAATCTCTCATAATGAGAGATTTTTTTATTCCCTTGAAAACGCATGGATAAAGTATTATAATTATATTTATAGAAGGTATAGTGAGTAGGTTTTGAAAAATGAATGTCAATGCAATAAAAGTATCATCATTATCTCAAACTCCGCAGTGCCAGCCTTTGAGAAGCGGCCTCAAAAATAATGCCTGCACAGAAGGAGGAAAACTCAATTTTATGACGCATGATAATGTTAAGTTATCTGAAACACTCGGAAATAAACTTAACATTCTTGCTTAAAAATCGATATAAAAATTTACAAAAAAAAGAGAACAATATCTGTTCTCTTTTTTTGTTGAAAAAATCAACCAAAAATATAAAAAAATTTCTCAATATCATCTATTTCGTTGAGTTATATTTTTAATTAAAATTATAAAATTAAAACAAGGTTAGAAGCATAAAAGGCAAAAATATTAAGATTTATTAAACAAATCTTAATCCGGTGTTAAATTTAAAACTTTATGGGTATTCATGCTTATATAAAAATATTAACTTTTTGAACCAAAAGTTATACAATGAAAACAATGACAGATAAGGATATATGCAAATGAGAAGTATGCACAAAGCGGTAATTTTAACAACACTGACCATGTTCTTTTCCATGCCGATAAATTCAATTGCTTTTGCAGATTTTAATGCGGGAAGTTTGAACAGAATCGATGCAGGTGTTATTGACCAATCGGTGACAAATGACAGAGAACTCAGAGATAAACTCGAAAATCTCAGAAAAGAACAGGAACAAAGAAAGTTAAATAACTCCGTAAAATATGAAGATCAGGTTCAACAACCTGAACAGACAATGGTTGATGAACAGGGACGTGTTTATAACCCCAAATTTTTACTAAAAGGCGTCAACTTCACAGGAAATACAATCTATTCAAACGATGAGTTGAATAAATATTATGCAGACCTGATTGGAAAAGAAGTTTATATTGACCAGGTATTGAACGCAACAATGGAAATTACCAAGTTGTATGCAAAAGACGGTTACATTACTTCTCAAGCATATGTTCCCCAACAAAAAGTTACAAACGGAATTATTACTATCGAAATCATCGAAAGTGAAATCGGAAATATCTCCGTTCAAGGCAACAAATGGGCAAGAGAATCTTATCTGAGAAGAGAAGTTCTCTCTTCAAACAAATTGAAAGAAGGAAAAATATTCAACGTAGCAAATATCAAAACCTCTCTCGATGACTTGAACAAAGAAGACTATATCCAAGGTAAAATCGTTATTGAAGAAGGGGATACACCGAAGAAAACAGATGTAACCCTCCAGGTAAAAGACCGTTTCCCTCTTGAAGTTACAATCGGTATGGATAACGACGGAAGAACGGTAGTCGGAAGAGAAAGAGGCTATTTGCAAATAAAAGATAAAAACGTCTTCGGTCTCGGTGATGAATTCTACGTCGGAGGCTTAATCGGCGAAAACTCAGGCGGATGGTTCACCGGATATAAAATCCCCGTAGGAAAATGGGGAACAAAAATCGGTGCCGACTATTCATTCTCTTCAGTTAACCCTGGCGGTCCATTCAGAGAATATGATATCGACGGTAAAGCTCATAACGTCAAAGTCGGTATTTATCAGCCAATTAAAAAAGGTGATAACTACAAAATCGACGCTGACTTATCTTTGAACTTCCTGAACGCAAAAACAACATCAGGTTTATTTGACGGCGCAGTACTCAATGATTATCAGCTGAGAATCTTAAGAGCAGGTATCGACTTCCAAAAAGACGATTCAAGCGGACGTTGGTTGTCAAGAGCAGAAGCAAGCTTAGGTTTGAAAGGTCTTGGTGCAACACCTCAAGAACCATACCTTCCAAAAACAGGCTTCCAAAAATACAACTTGGATGTTATGAGATTGCAGCTCCTGCCTAAAGATATGTTGTTAATCGCAAGAGCATCAGGACAGTATTCCCCAAACAAACTTTATGCAATTGAGCAGATGCAACAAGGCGGTCAGGCAACAGTAAGAGGTTTTGAACCTGCATTGCTCTTGGGTGACTACGGTTACTTCGCAAGCTTGGAGCTGAGAACACCGGTTCCCGGATTGAAAACAATCCTTCCTGATAAATATAAACACTTTAGCGATAAAGTCAGATTGGGTTATTTCTATGACGCAGGTTATATCGGAAACAACAGAACAGGTATAAGCAGAAAAATGCAGGAAAACTTCATACACAGTGTCGGCGTCGGTGTTAACTTCTACCTCATGAAGAACCTGACAGCATCACTTAACCTCGCTTATCCGATTCATGAACCGCACAATGATGTATCAAACTGCAAACTCCTCTTCAACGTATCAACGGATGTAGCAAGCTTCTTCTTCAAAGATCCGAAAGAAAGTTTGTAGTCTGAACAAAAAACTCAAAAAAATAGAACAGATAAATTTCTGTTCTATTTTTTTGAGTTTAATAAATTGTAACATTTATTAAACAATCACGCATTTTCCAAGAGAAAAAATACTTTATATATATAAGGGTTATTATATTAGATTCAAATTTCAGGGATAAGGAGTTTATAAGTTGGGACTGGTTATTAACAGTAGTGATACAGCAGATAAAATGGCTCAGTCAATAAAAGGGCAAAAACTCAACAAAAATATTGTTGAATACATCATGAGCCCCAAGTTTGAAACAGGAAGCTTTTTAAGAAACGAAATGGCTTCAAACTCAAACAGCGGACTGAGAAATATGTTTGCAAATGCAGAAAGAAGCAGCTCTATATTTGAACAAATCTCTTCATCTATTGACACAAACGTCAGCGATAGAGGTTTCTTCAAAAAAATCGGAGACTTTATCACAGGCAACACTGATAATATGTTAAACAGCCAGTACCGCTCTTTGATAAAAAGAAACGTACTCTCAGGCAAAAGCATTGATGAATCAGTTACTCTCGCACAACAATCAATCAAAGACGGAAAAATCGGTATAGCTGCAAAACTCAGAGGAGCAAGCGGAAAAACAACCGATTTAATCGACGGAAGCTCAAAAGACCTCGCAAAAAAAATAGCTGACGGTACTTCGGATAATCTAGGGAAAACGCTTCTTGCAGCAAGCGACGGAGCAAAGAAAACAGGAGTCTTCTCAAAGCTCAAAAAATACGGCGGTACACTCTTCATGCTCGCAGGAGATATCATAAACGAAGGTCCGAAGGTAGTAAAAGCATTTAAAGAAGGCGGTATAGGTAACGGGTTAAAACAAATCGTAAAATCAACTGTTCAAGTTGGCTTAACAAACGGTTTGACAGCAGTTGCAACAGGACTTATCGGTATGATACCGGTTATCGGACCAGCTATCGCAGCATCAGGTGTAGTATCCAACCTCTTGAATATGTTCATCTACTCACCTTGTCAGAAAATTGCAGAAGCTGTTACTTCACTGCCTATCTTCGAAGTAGAAGGCGTTCAATCTGAAACAGAAGCAATGCAGGATCTTAAAGAACTCGGATATACAGAAGATCAGATAGATGCAGCTTGTATGCAATACGGAGTAAGCAGTGCAGCAGAGTTAAATGAACTTATTCAAGCTCAAGCTGAAGCAGGTCAAGCATCAACAACAGCAGCAACCATAACCAGCAACGGCGGATTTTCTCAATGGCTGAACAATCAAACAATGGCAATGAATCCTTCAACGGGAGTTTATGCATAGTCCCTGAATAAAATAATAATAAAACTTGATTATCCTCTTCATCATTTTATAATTAGATTATTAATGATAAGAGGATAATTTTATGAACAAATTTGACGAAAACTGCATATTTTGTAAAATAGCAAAAGGAGAAATCCCTACAACACCTGTGTATGAGACAGAAGATGTAATTGCATTCAACGACCTTAACCCTCAGGCACCGGTGCATATACTGGTCATACCAAAATCGCACTACCCATCTCTTAGCGAAATTGATGATGTAGAACTTCTTGGCAAAGTAGCAAACGCCGTAAGAGAAATTACAAAAAAACTCGGTATAACATCATATAGAACAGTAATTAATACAGGAGAACAGGCAGGACAAACAGTCATGCACCTGCACTTTCACATAATGGCAGGCAGAGAGTTCACCTGGCCTGCAGGTTAAAATGTAAATCTTGAAAAAAGCCATCTTGTATTTAAAACACGCTTGTGTTACTATTTAAGACAATTCAATACAACAGATTGCCGAAAGGGGTGAAACAGTTTGGCAGAAGTATACGTTAGAAGCGAAGAGTCAATTGAAAGCGCTCTTAAACGTTTCAAAAAGAAAGTTCAAAAAGCCGGTATTTTATCTGAAATAAAACGCCGTGAACGTTATGAAAAACCAAGCGTAAAAAGAAAACGTAAGTCTGAAGCAGCAAGAAAAAGACATTCATAACTAAAAATATTCAAAAAACAGGTTAGTTTAGTCGACTAACCTGTTTTTTACTTGTATCTGAACATCAAAAGTGATAAAATTTATTCATATTTGACGTTTTATTTGCAAAATCAGAATAATTCGGTATATTTCAATAAAGGTATGTTTTTATGGATTATAAAAATTTATCACCAAAAGACAGAATAATTCTCGCTTTGGATGTAGACACAATAGAAGAAGCCAGAACCCTCGTAAAAGAACTGAAAAACTATATCGGCATATTTAAAGTAGGTCTGCAGCTTTTTACTTCCGTTGGACCTGAAATATTCAAAATAATAAAAGATGAAGGCGCTGAAGTCTATTTTGACGGTAAATTTCATGATATACCGAGCACTGTTTCAAAAGCCAGCAGTAATCTCATAAAACATGGAGTTACCCTTTTTAATCTCAATATACAGGGTTCATCAAAGATGATTACAACAACAGTAAAACAGGCAAAAGAAACTGCAAAAAAACTCGGCGTTGAAGATGAATTAAAAATTCTTGGAGTCACTCTTCTGACAAGTTTCGGACAAAGAACGCTGACAGAAGAACTCGGGGTGAATCAAAATATAGATGACTATGTCATCAAATTGGCGGAAATAGCAAAGCATACAGAACTCAACGGTGTTGTTGCCACTGCTGCAGATGCTCAAAAAATAAGAAAAATCTGCGGCGATGATTTCATCATCGTATGTCCTGCAGTACGTCCTACCTGGTCAATTGTCAATGACCAGGTCAGAGTTGTCACTCCTTCACAGGCAATTCTTGCCGGTTGTGATTATATAGTCATCGGCAGACCAATAACACAAGCAAAAAATAAAATTGAAGCAGCAGAAATGATTATTGCAGAAATAGAAGACTCTATGACAAATCATATTCTATAATTTTTTTAATCTAAAGAGCCGTCACTTTTAAGTGACGGCTCTTTAGATTTGAATTCTGCAATTTTCAATTAAAGTTTGAATCTCTGAACGGTGCCATTCCCCTGTACAGAAGCAAACAAATAATTCTGATTATCTACATACAAGAGGTAAGGTTTTTGTATATTGGAGATAACTGCTTCTACTTTTCCAGATGGAGTAATACGAAGAATGTTATTAGCATCATAGTTCGCTATATAAATATTTGAATATAAATCAACAGCCAGCCCTATAGGACCTTTCAACATACTGTTTGTTTTACCTGAGATAAGAGTTTGTACTTTTCCTTTAGGGTCAATCTTCAGCACCTGATTTGCTGAATAGTCAGCAACATATAAATAACCGCTCTTATCTTTTACAATACCCGTCGGACCGCTAAAACCCGAGTAAGAAAACTTGGAAGCATTTAACTGAGCAATCGATGAAGCCGGACGATTATTCCATGCCGATTTTTGATTTTTGCTGTTTATTTTTGTATTGACAGTGTTGTATAGACTTCTTGACGCTTTATAAGCCTTACTATCAGCTGAGATTGCATTCAAATAAGACAAGGATAAATCTAACTCACCTTTTTTATAATAAAGATTAGCCACCTTTAACTTTGTTTCATCATCCTCCGGATTCCTCGAAAGAAGCTCTTTGAATACCTCAAAAGCTTTATCATCCTGTTTTGTATATTCATATAGAACACCAAGATTATAATAAGAATCCAAGAAATTAGGATCAATCTGTATCGAAGAATAAAAAGCAGCTATTGCCGCATCATAATTGTTGTCACGGGAATACTTCACACCTTCGTTATATTTTGCAACGGCTGCAGGAGAATAATCAGCAGCAAAACAAAATGACGAACATGAAAAAATCACTAACAAAGATAAAATACATCTTCTTATAAAATTCTGCATAAAGCCCTCTCTTTTGACTCTTACCTAATTTATATTTAAATTATATATTATGCTTTCTCTTCGGGCAAAATTTTACTATTTGTAAAGATTTTTAGTCAGCTGAAATTCATGAAGAATACCTATACTCTTCATTTCTGATTCTCTGTTCAGAATAGAGTTAAAAACTCTTGTAGCCTGATTCATCTTATATTTTAGGGTCACAGCCGCTGCCATCATCCCATGATTCGGGGAAAAATCAGCTATTGTCGGATCCTTAGTCTTATAAACTTCTGCAACTTTATCATCAAGCGCCGTTGGATCCTGCAAATAGAGTTCTTTGACATAGTCCATCTCAGGATCTTTTATGCCGTTTGAGTTTGCCATCCAGAACTGTGCAGCCGCACGATAAGCATCCTGTTCTTCTTTTATCGAAGAATAAGAATCTTTATCATTAGCATGAACCATTTCATGAACCAGATATGCTGCTATAATCTGTGGCGCAGCCCAGAGATATTTATCAGTAACGGTAATATCTTTTGTCGCATTTGCATACTGGGCAATATTTGCATCACCGCCCATCAATGCTGTCTGACCGAATTTGAAACGGACATCTCTTGTATTATTGACTATCTCTGGCGGCAAAAATGCTGATGCCATAGCATAAGCAGCCTGGAGATTATTCTGGGCATAATAAGACTTTTGTATTTCTGCAAGTTCAGGATTGGTCTGAGCAAGCTCTAAATTTTGAGTTTCAAGCAAATTACGACGTGCAAGGTCATTCATCGGGTCTATAATCAAAGCCTGATTCAACAACAATTTTGCATCTCTGTAGTTTCCGACTTCTTTTTGGATAACACCCAAATCAATCATAGCCTCAGAGTCATAGGGTTCTATATTCAAAATTTGTTGATAATATTCTATTGCCCTCTGATTATCACCTTTTTCATAATAAATTTTTGCAAGGTTGAAATAAGATGGAGTATATGTGCTGTCTTCCTGTATTGATTTTAAATAATATTCAATCGCCTTATCCTTTTGACCTTGCTGAGCATAGACATTTCCCTGTTCTTTATAGTTCTCAGCCTGTTTTCTTGATGAAAAAGATGGCGTTGTCTGAGTAGCATAAGGAGAAGAAAAACCGAAAGATGTTTTCTTCACATACGGGTTATTCAACAAACTCACGCTGTTTATATTCATATAATTTATTATTAAACTGACCGTGCTAACCTTTTACTATAATTATATAAAAACCTTTTTCAAGCACAAATTGACAGCCACTTAACGGAACTTTACCAAAGCGGATGTTTTTTTACAAAACCGTTTCTTCTAGGATATTGTTTATCACTCGGAGCTTTTTTTTCTATGACAACAAGTTTTCTTACTGAGTCATTATCTATCTTGTAATCTTTTACATCTGCAACTTCAGCGTGCAGCAGCTTTAGAGCTTTTTTTGCCGCTGAAATTTCTTCTTCCGCCGTCTTTGATTTATAAGCGACAAGCTTCCCGCCAACCTTCAAATAAGGAACACAATATTCAACAAGCATAGAAAGAGGAGCAACGGCTCTTGCCGTAATATAATCATAAGATTCTCTATATGCATAGTCTAAATCTTCTATCCTTAGATTTTTTGAAATAAGCCTGCTGCCAAAGCCCAACGCCGCTGATAGTTTGTCTACAAATCTGATTTTCTTTCCGACAGAATCAACGGCAACAAGATTCGCATGTTTATAAATAATTAAAATAGGCACCCCGGGGAATCCTCCGCCGCAGCCAAAATCAAGAAGAGAGAAATTTTTGTCCTTATCTTCCTCAACAATAGAAAAAGCAAGTGAATCAAGAAAATGTTTAATATAGACTTCTTTCTCATCAGTATTTGCAACAAGATTGGTATGTGAATTATATTCGCATAATTCATTATAATAACGCTCAAAATCTTTAAGTTCAGACTCTTTCAAATCTAAACCGAGATTTTTTGCCCGGGAAATAAATTCAGCATACGACTCATCACTAAGCATTTTTAATATCTTTCAAGATATTCTCAAATGAGTGCAAACCAACTTTCCTTTTTATATTGTTGATTCTTCTTTGTATTCTATACTGACTATCAGTAGAAATAGCATCTCCAAGAACCTTTTGAGCAAGTATAAAGAACTTGACAGCTTTCGTAAAGTCGGACATATCAGAATACATATCGCCAAGATCCAAATATGTCGAAGAAATATAATATACGGAATTAATTTTTTTCGCTGCATCAAGCTTAATGGTATAGAATTTGAGAGCATTCTGATATTCTTTTAAATCGCAGTAGATATCGGCTAATTTCAAAGATGAATAATAAATTCCCTCCAAATTGCTCTTTGAACGGTCTATCTCAAACGTTTTTGAGAGATATTCAAGGGCTGTTTTGAAATCGCCTTTTTCTCTAAAAATCAAACCGAGGTTTGAATAACAATCTGCAAGATATAAGTTTGTATCTGGATTGTTATCAGTTTTTTCCGAGTTACGATAGTGAGTTACCGCTTTTGAAATATCTCCTGCATCATCATACAGTAATCCTATTTTGAAATATAACTCAGCCAGCAATGAAGCAAAATCAGCCTCTGAGTCTTCATCATATCGACTGAGTGTTTCCATTGCTTTTGTATAATTTGATATAGCCTGTCTGAAATTATTTTCCTGATTGAATATATCACCAAGGTCTTTATATGCCTCAGCAATATACTTCGGCTCTATCCAGGAGAGCTCCTGAGAGAAAAACTTTTCATACGTTTTTTTCGCACGGGCATAATCTTTAAATTCTTTAAATACTTTTGCCATAGAGAGCAAAATTTGACCTGCCTTTGAAAATTCGCTCTTCTCAAAACATATCAAATAAGCCTTTTCAAGAGCATTCACAGCTTCTTCTTTATTTCCGAGGTGAGTAAAGCAGATTGATATTTTATCAAGAGCATAAACCTCTTTTTCTCCTCCTCTGATTTCATAGTGATATTTTTTGAAATACTCAAGCGCTCTTTGATAATCACCTTCTGATTCACATTTCAAAGCACGGCTCAAAAGTTCATCTTTAGCAGAAACATCAGACAAGTCGACATCTTCATAGGTGCTTCGATTTCTGAAATTTTCCAAATCAGATAAGTCAATACTCTTACGATTCATAAACGCTGAAGTATCTATCTCATCATCACCCGATGGTGAACTCAAAAGCATTTTTTCTTCTTCGCTTAAGTTGATAGAAATACCTTCCATATCAACATCACTGCTATCACCAAGACCATCAAGCAAAGTCTGACCGTCTACAGCATTATTTAAAAAGTCAAGATTATCATCATTTTGTGATGCAGAAGAAAGCGACTTCTTTGAAGGAATAGGCGGCTGCTGTTTATCCAATTTTTCTTCCTCTTCTTCTAATAAACTATTATTTGCACCTTTATTCTGAGAAATTTCTTTATCCATCAGCAATATAGCATCATCATTCAAAGTTGATGCAATAAAATCAATATCAGATGATGAAATTTTAGGAGCGGAACTCTTGCTCATTTGCTTATGATAACTGCACTCTTCACTCAAAGATGTTCTTGAGAGTTTTATCAATCGTTGAGAGTGTTTCAAAGGAATTTGTTTTTCATAAATCCCTGATAATTCTTCATGATATTTTGACAGCATCTTCTGCGAAAGAAGAGGAAGAACTACATCTTTGAAATAATCTTTTATATAAAAACTGCCTCTGAAAGCCGTTATCATATTTTTATTTAACAAATATGTCAAATCTGATTTGGATATGATTTCATAAAGAAATTCTTTATCCGATGGATGTCTGATTAAACACAATTTGTTGAAAGTTTCTTTATCTTCTAATGCATCATATCTGTTTGTAAATACATAATTTTCAAAAGATTTTCCCGATTTTGTCATCTGCACCATTGCATCAAACAAATCATCATTTTTCATATCAATCATCATCATAAGAAAACTCTTTACATAAAGAGGTATTCCCATGGTAATTTCATAAAATTTTTCTATTGTTGATTTTGTTGCATCAATACTTCTTGATTGTATCAAATCAACAACATCATCTTCTGTCAGAGAAGCAATATTTATTTCTTCTGAAATACTTTGATACTTGTTATACAAATCATCAGGAGCAATCCTTGATGAAATAATAACGGATGTGTTTCTGTTCTTTATCAAATATTCAATAAAATTAAGAATATCAGGATCTATTTTCCCGTCTTTATTCTGAAATAGTTTCTCAAAAGAATCAAATACAATAGTAATATTCTCGTTCAGATTATTTATGGATGAAATAATCTTTTGATCTATAGACTCTTTTGCATATGTTTCGTCTTTTCTCAAATTTTTTCTGTCAAGAAGCTTGTTTTCGTACAAAACACGATAAAAGAAAAAGATAATATCATCAAGACAGACATTCTCATAACAATCAAAGACTATTGCTTTTTTGTTAACTTCTATCTTCAAATACAAATCAATCAGCGTACTCTTACCGCTGCCCTGAACTCCGTTTATAAAAGAAACCTTGGCTCCGCTTGTTCTCAAATTATAAAGAGGAAGCTTCTTATGCTCAAGTATCAAAGAACTGCTGCTGAATTCATCAACCAGTGCAGCAATCCTGCTCATATTATTTTTATTTGAAAAAATATTCTCACTCATATTTGATATTTTATAATAACTAGCGCAATATTAACAGTCTTTATATAATTATTCCTCCAAAATCATTATTAATAACATACTTTAAACATATTAATTAATAGTTGTTAAAGATAAAAAGAAATTTATTTCAAAAAAACTATGTATGAGATAATATAATAAATTATCAAATGACACCAATAAAGGACAGATTATGATAAAAGTAGCAATAAGCGGTGCATGCGGAAGAATGGGACAGGAAGTTGTCAGAACAATTTTTAATGACCCTCAAACAGAAGCAGTCAGCGTCATCGATATCAAACATGAAGGCGAAAACATCGGAGAAATTACAGGAATAAAAAACCTCAACCTCTCCGTAAAAAAAGACCTTAAATCAGCGCTCGAAGAAACAAAACCTGATGTACTGGTTGATTTTACGGACCCGACAAATGTTTACAACAACGCCAAAATCTGTCTTAACTCAGGCGTAAGTCCTGTTATCGGAACTACAGGATTGAAAGACGAACAACTGGAAGAACTGAAAAAACTCGCTGAAGAAAAACATCTCGGATGCCTTATCGCTCCAAATTTTGCAACAGGCGCTGTTTTGATGATGATGTTTGCCAAAACAGCCTCAAAATTTTTCGATAACGCAGAAATAATTGAATACCACCACAATCAAAAAAAAGATGCTCCATCAGGTACAGCTATCAAAACAGCTCAAATGATGAGCACGGAAAAAGAAAATTTTGCAAATGGAAATATTGCGGAAACTGAATTGATATCAGGTTCTCGAGGCGGCAACTTTGATAAAAACATACATATTCACAGCATAAGAATGCCAGGATACGTAGCTTCTCAGGAAGTTATATTCGGCTCAACGGGGCAAACACTCAAGATAAGACATGACTCAATTGACAGAACATGTTTTATGCCCGGCGTTCTAATGGCAGTTAAATATATCGCAGAAAATAAAAAATTCGTTTACGGACTGGAAAATATATTTTAAGAAGAGGAATAAAAATAATGGAAAAATACAATGTAGCAATATTAGGCGCTTCAGGAGTAGTAGGAAGCAGAATAAGAAGTATTCTTGAAGAAAGAAACTTCCCCGTAAAAAACATAAAATTCTTATCAAGTGCAAAAAGCGCAGGAAAAGAAGTTGAATTTATGGGAAAAACCTACAAATTCGAAGAAGCAAAACCTGAATCATTCGACGGAGTTGATATCGTACTAGCTTCAGCAGGTGCGTCAACAAGCAAACACTTTGTTGATGAAATCGTAAAAAGAGGCGCTGTTCTGGTCGATAATACAAGCGCATTCAGAATGGACAAAGACGTTCCTCTTGTTATCGCAGGCGTAAACGATGAAGACCTGAAACAACACCATGGAGTCATCGCAAACCCTAACTGCTCTACATCTCAGCTTATGCTTGTGCTCAAACCTCTTCATGATTATGCAAAAATCAAAAGATTGATAGTAAGCACTTATCAATCAGTCAGCGGAGCAGGAAAAGCTGCTATTGACGAGCTGACTGAAGATACAAAAGCAAGACTAGAGAATAAATCATTCGAAAATAAATGCTTCAAAGCGCAAATAGCATTCAACGCAATTCCTCAAATTGACGTTTTCGTTGATAATGACTATACAAAAGAAGAAATGAAAGTCACAAACGAAACAAAGAAAATACTCCACCTTGATGAAAAAACACCGATATCCTGCACAGCAGTCAGAGTTCCTGTATATATCAGCCACTCTGAAGCTGTTGATGTTGAATTCGAAAAAGAAATTACTCCTGAAAAAGTAAGAGAACTTCTGGAAAAAGCCTATGGTGTTGAAGTAATCGATAACCCGTCACAATACAAATTCCCTACAGCCGTCCAAGCTGCAGGTACAGATCCTGTTTATGTAGGGCGTATAAGAAAAAATATCGCATTTGACAACGGCATTGCAATGTGGGTAGTAGCTGACAATCTTAGAATAGGAGCAGCTCTAAACACTGTAAGAATAGCCGAAAAACTAGTAGAGATGAACCTCGTAAGAAAATAGGAGAAGAACTATGCAAAAACGCTATGATGCAGGCGAAGTTATAACAGCTATGATTACACCTTTTGATAAAGACCTCAAAGTCGATTTCAATAAGGTGGAAAAGCTCGCAAAACATCTCTCAGATAACGGCTCTGATGCAGTGTTGGTTGTCGGGACAACTGGAGAAAGCCCGACCCTGACGCATGAAGAAGAACTTGATATCCTCCGTGCGGTAAACAATGCCCTTAGAGGAACATCTACAAAAATTATTATGAATACCGGTTCTAACTCAACTCTTACAGCGGTTGAGATGTCTAAAAAAGTAGAAAAAACGGGAATGGCTGATGCCCTGCTCTCTGTGGTTCCTTACTACAATAAACCGTCGCAGGAAGGTCTTATTAATCATTTTTCTATGATTGCAGATTCAACATCACTGCCGATTATTCTCTACAACATCCCCGGCAGAACAGGCATAAATATGCTTCCTGATACAATCGCAAAACTTGTTGAGAAAAACAAAAATATATCAGGCGTAAAACAAAGCTGTGCAGACCTCGACCTCGTATCAGAAATAAGAATAAAAACACCTGATGATTTTGCAATTTACTCTGGCGATGACAGCCTGACGCTTCCTATGCTGGCACTCGGCGCAGACGGTGTCATCAGCGTTGCATCACATATAATAGGCAAAGAAATAAAAGAGATGATATCCTCATTTAAATCAGGAAATTATCAAAAAGCTCTCGAGCTGCATAAAAAATACTTTGATGTGTTCAAAAAACTCTTCATAGCTCCGAATCCGACACCTGTAAAGGCTGTCTTAGCAGGCAAAGGACTCATCGAAGAATTCGTCAGACCTCCTCTTTGTCCTGTAACGGATTCTCAAAGAGAATTATTAAATAAACTTGACATATAAACAACTATTATAGAAAATCATATTTTGTTGATGATATATTGATATTGATACAAACCTCAGGAGAGATTAGATGTACGAAATAAAAGTAGAAGCACAATTCTCGGCAGCTCATCACCTGTTGAATTATGAGGGAGAATGTGAAAAACAACACGGTCACAACTGGAAAGTGGAAGTGTTCGTAAGAGGCGAAAATCTTGATAATTCAAATATATTAGTTGACTTTAAAGTAGTGAAAAAGGAATTGAAAAAAGTTATAGATAAACTCGACCACTCAGACTTGAATGAACTTGAAGAATTCAAAGGAGTCAGCCCGAGCAGTGAAATAATCTCAAAATATATCTATGAAAAACTGAAAATAGAAATTCCTCTGCTCTCAAAAGTATCTGTTTGGGAAACACCAACATCCTGTGCGTCATTTTTTATAAATGAATTCTAAAAAACAGAACCTTTTCAAAACGTAACAAAAACTTTTTATATAATTTATACATAAATTTCATGTTTGTTGTATTGTAGTATGTATAAATAAATATTTAAGCGATAGATGATAATGGAGAAATAGGATTAAAATTATGAAAACATTACCAAAAGTAGCATACTTTTCTATGGAAATAGCAATTGACCAATCGCTTAGCACCTACTCCGGCGGTCTTGGCTTCCTGGCAGGCAGCCATATGCAATCAGCCGGATACCTTGAAATGCCAATGGTCGGTGTTACTATGCTATGGTCATTCGGTTACTATGACCAAAGAATCGGTGCTGATGGAAAAGCAGAAGTTGCCTATGTAAGAAAGCACTATGATTTCTTAAAAGATACAGGAATTATGGTTGATGTAACAGTATTCGGTCAAAATGCTAAAGTAAAAGCATTCAAAGTTGAACCTGAATTATTCGGCACTGTTCCTATCTACCTCTTAACAACAGATATTCCTGAAAACCCTGAAGAAATAAGAAAAATATCTCACAGACTCTATGATGGAGATGAAAAAACAAGAATCAGCCAGGAAGTCGTTCTTGGTATCGCAGGTGTTAAAGTTCTTCAAGCAGATAATTACGACTTTGACACAATTCACATGAACGAAGGTCATGCGCTTCCTGCAGCATTCGAACTTCTCAGACAATACAACGGAGATCTTGAAAAAGTTAAAAGAAGAACAGTATTCACAACTCACACTCCTGTTGCAGCAGGAAACGAAGTTCACTGGGTTGATACATTGCTCGAAGGCGGTTTCTTCGCAGGTGCTTCAAGAGAAAGAGCTATCCAACTCGGTGGAGAAAACTTCTCTCTTACAGTTGCAGCACTGAGAATGAGCCGTGTAGCAAACGCTGTATCACAGCTTCATGGTTTGGTTGCAAACAAAATGTGGGAATGGGTCGAAGGAAGATGCCCTATCCGTGCTATCACGAACGCTGTAAACTTACACTACTGGCAGGATGAAAGAATCAGAAATGCAAAAACAAGCACTGATTTATTGAATGCAAAACATGAAATGAAACAGGAATTGTTCAAATACGTAGCAGGCGTTACAGGAAAAAGATTTGATCCTGAGGTATTGACAATCACCTGGGCAAGAAGATTTGCCGATTACAAACGTGCTTGGTTAATCTTTATGGATAAAGACCGTATCACAAAATTGCTGAACGAAAATAAAATACAGCTTATTTTCGCAGGTAAATTCCACCCTGATGATACTATGGGAAGAGAAATGTTCAACAATATATTGAACCTCTCTAACTCATTGAAAAACGTAGTACTTCTTCCTAACTATGAACTCGAATTGAGCGCTATGTTGAAAAAAGGTACTGATGTTTGGATGAACACTCCTCTCAGACCGTTTGAAGCATCAGGTACATCAGGTATGTCAGCAAACATGAACGGTGCTCTTCACCTTTCAAGCTATGACGGATGGACTGTAGAAGGAACATTCGACGGTATCAACGGTTATACTTTGAACTATCCTGGTCTTGACGATGATATTCCTTGGGAAGAACGTCACTGGAAAGACTATGAATGCTTGATGAGCATCATCGAAAATCAAATTATCCCGACATACTACGAAAATAAAGAACAATGGGCTCACTTGATGAGACAGGCTATCAGAATTTCTGAAGCTTACTTCAACTCAGATCGTATGGTTATTGAATACTTCAACAGAGTATACAAACCTATCGCAAAAGGCGGAGTAGAAGAAGATGAACATGCTTCAGATATCTCTGTTGCTGAAAATCCAAACCTCGATGCTTGGACTTTCTCAAATATCAAGTAGTCTACAAAATACAACAAACTTAAAAATCCGCTCGAAAGGGCGGATTTTTTTATTATTCAAATTTCTTTACAAAATCTCTCCTTTTTTAGCAATTTATTGAGTATATATTACTTATATATAATATATAGACTGCTACAACTATGGAGAGCTGAGATAGATGTCATCGGACAACTTAATACGTCAAAACTATAGTTCATATTCTACAAATCCAAACACAAAATATAAACCTGAAGAACTTGACAAATGGGCAAACAGCAGCGAAAACTACAACAGCTTCATAAACGGAGAGCAAGTCGAAGATTTTCAACTGTTTGACTATAACTCTCTCGGAAATAACCAGAGCGAAAGAATTGAAGGATATAAACAAGAACTTGATGTGTTTTCTCAGGAATATCTCAATCAATATGATGCAGATGGGGATAGCGAACTCAGCATAGATGAATTTATAAATATGCAAACAGACTCCTATGAAACTATATTTGGAGAAGAGGCTGATGATGCACTAAAAACTACTTTTGAAAATCAATTCAATACCCTTAGCACAATCAATCCTAATGAAAGATATATAGATGAAAGCACCCTAAAATCCATTCTCGGCGTCGGACAAAATACAAATATTGACAGCTATATGGAAAAATATGACTCGGATGGAGACGGAAAACTCACATTCGATGACTACAAAAAGTTCCATGAAGACCAGAGCGAAGAAATTCTTGGAGAAAAAACAAACTGGGATGCTCCTGGAATGCTTGAAGCAGTAAGAGCAAACTTCAATCAAATAAGCAAAGTCAGTTCAAGTGCAAATACTATTGACTCAAGAGAATTTGCAACATTCCTTGGCATCGCAGACGCTCAAGATGGCTTGAATGACGGTGTTATTTCGTACCAAAACTTCAACTCCGTACCGGCTCTTGAGGGATACGAAGAAGCAACCGAAAACTATTATGATGCATTTTTTGGAGATTCACCTGAAGAACCTTCTCAATATACAACTACAGAATACTCTCATTCCAAAGTTTTTGACAACTGGGCAAACAGCAGTGAAAACTACAACAGCTTCATAAACGGAGAGCAAGTCGAAGACTTTCAACTGTTTGACTACAACTCTCTCGGCGATTCAAGAGATGAAAGAATCAGCGGTTATAAACAGGAAATAAATCAATTTGCACAAGACTACATTAATCAATATGATATAGATGGCAATAATAGCCTTGATATAGAAGAATTCACAAATATGCAGGCTCAAGCATATAAAGAAACCTTCGGAGAAGAACTTGATACAAATATAGTTGCCGAAAACTTGCAACAACAATTTAACTCACTGAATTCACTCGATCAGGATTCATCAGCAATAAGCTCAAAAGAATTTGCAGCATTTCTCGGAGTTGCTGACAGTCAGGATGGTTTGAACGACGGAATTATTTCATATTCAAACTTTAACACTGTACCACAGCAAAATGGATATGAAACAGCTTTGAAAAATCATTATAAAGACTTTTTCAATAACTAAAACATTTAACATTATTAATATTTCTTAATAAATTATTCTTTAAAAAAGCAATCTTCTCGATATATATGTTTTATATATTATATATAACATAGTGAGAGGAATATTAAATGAGTTATACAATTCAATCTGGAGATAGTCTTTGGAAAATCGCCAAACAACAGTATAATCTGACAAGCGATAAGGATATTCAAGCAAAAATAGCAGAAATTGCTAAAGAAAATAATATAACCGATATAAATTCAATTATATCAGGAAGCACACTCACCCTGCCGGGTCTTGAAGCAACTACTGATACAAGCGGGTCTGTATTTGCAGATTGGACAAACAGCAGCAGCAACTACAATAACCTTCTAACCGGCAATAAAGTAGATGATTTTCAAATGTTTGATTATTATTCTCTTGGAAATACTCCAGAAGCGAGAGGCGAAAAATACGGTCAGGAAATTGAAAAATTTGCCCAAAACTACATAAATCAATATGACTCAAATGGGGATAAAAATCTCGACTTCAATGAATTTGTTAATATGCAAATGGAATCTTTTGAGGATATGTTCGGAGAATCCCTAAACCTGAGCAGCTATGAATTATTATCTTTATTCGGAGACCAGTTCGGTCAACTGAGTTCAATAGGGGATAATGATAATAATGATGGCGATGAAAAATATGTAGACGAATACGGGCTTAGATCACTGCTTGGTCTTAGCCAGAATGCAAACGTTGATAAATACATAGATAAATATGACGCTGACGGCGACGGTAAATTATCTTTTGAAGAATATAAAAAATATAATGAAGAAACATATAAAAACTTTTACGGACAAGAAATCGACTGGGAAGCAAATTCTTTACTCGAACAAGTCGAAGAAAACTTCAACAGAGCAAGCGAACAAAACTTCACAACAGGCACAATTAATGCAAAACAGTTTGCCGCTTTCTTTGGCGTTGTTGACGGGCAAGACGGACTTGTTGATGGTTCCATGACTTATGAGAACTACAACTATACTCCTCAGATGTCCGGTTTCGAAGATGCATTAGACAACTACTATGATGACTTTTTCAATAACTAGAAAAACGGATTTTTCTTCTTCGGATTTTCTATAACATATCCGCATTTAGTGCAGGCAAGATATGTTTCCTCTGAATCCATTGCCTGAAAAAGATGATTACATCTCTCATATTCTTTTTCTTCCGTTTGAAATTGAGATAAGTCCCTCTTTTTCATAAACTTCAAATACAAATCTGTTAATAACTCAAATATATACACATCTCACCTCAATAAATTTGTGAAAAAGATGTAAAATAATCGGTTATAACATTAACTAATGCAGGAAGAACAACAATTAAGACGGCAACACCGAGAACAGGCTTGAACAGGAAGCTCAGAGAAAAAACATTCACCTGAGGCGCTGTCTTTGAAATTATACCGAGAATAATATCCTGCCCGAGCGTAGCAAGAAGAACAGGTGCTGCAATCTGCAATCCGAAGAACAAAACACCTGATGTAATAGACACTAAATATTCCATATTAACAAGCTCGGACAAAGGTATTGAACTCCCGTATAAAGGAAAAATATCAAAACTCCTCAACATCGCATCAAAGAGCCAGTAAAAACCTCCGATATTTATAAAAATCACAAGACCGAACAAACCGAAAAAAGTTCCCAGAATCGAGCTCTGGCTTTTTGTGCTCTGATCAAACATAACAGCTGAAGACAAACCCATCTGCATATTAATCATATCTCCGCCTGATGCTATGGCGGAAAAAATCGCAATCGCCGCATAACCTATAATAAATCCCGCAACCATATTCAATATGCAAACAAGTATCAACGATGTATCTGCAGGCATAGCACCCGGGTGTAAAGATGAAACAATCATAATTGTCATCAAAAAACAAAACGGCAGCTTTACAATGGCAGGAATTTCTTTTCTGCTGACAATCGGTGCAATATAAATAAACCCGAGCATACGAGAAAACACGGCAATACCCGCAGCTATCGATGCGTTAAATTCAGGGAAATATTTGCTTATTGTTATTACATTATCTACTATCATCGTGTATTAATATACTTCTTCTCCGCAAAATTAGCCTCAGGAGTCGTCGGTGCAACAGGCATAGAACGTATTTGACGTTGTTTTCTATCAGCATAAGGTATTTTCCCGGGGTGTCTCATCACCTCACCAACGCCAGGTTTTCTTATATTCACTCCATGTCGTCTTATCGCAAGTGATTCTTCGGGAGATAAAACAAAGTTGTCTTCTTTTGGAATTATATTGAAAGCCAAATCAGCAGACTCATAAAAATATTCACTCAACAAGCGCACATAAAAAGTTCCTGCAATAATTATCAACAAAAAAACAGCAAAAATCTTAGGAGCTGCAGCAATTGTTTGTTCCTGAACCTGCGTAACCGCCTGCAAAATACCGACAACAAGCCCGACAGCAGCCGCTATCAAAACACATGGCATTGATATGATTAACATGGTCATAAAACCTTTTGCAAGATGTTCCATCAATAATTCCATATGCTACACACCTCAGTTGAAACTGGAAACAAGACCGCTGACAATCAAACTCCAACCATCAACAGCAATAAATATCAATAACTTAAACGGAAGAGAAATAATTGTCGGTGACAACATAAACATACCAAGAGCAAGTAAAACGTTCGCAACAACTATATCTAAGACAATAAACGGAATAAATATAATAAAACCTATCTCAAATGATGTCTTTAACTCACTCAAAATAAATGCCGGAGCAACCTCAAAAATGGTTAAATCATCTGGGCTTTCAGGAGGTTCTACCCTTGACTTGCTCACAAAAAACTCAAGATCTGACTCTCTTGTCTGCTTCAGCATAAACTCTTTCAAAGGAACAGAACCCTCCTGTATCGCAAGAATCATATCTCCTGATTTTTGATATGGCACACTTCCGACTTCATACATTTTCTGAAAAACAGGCCCCATTGTATAAAAAGTAAGAATAACCGATAGTCCTATAATTACAATACCCGGGGGAACCTGCTGGGTACCTAATGCCGTTTTAAGAATTGAAAATACGATTATAAATCTCAAAAAGCTTGTCAAACAAGCAAATACAAACGGTAATAGTGAAAATAAAGTCATCACTATTAAAAGCTGTATTACCGGATTTAAATCTTTCAATACTGTATCCATTATCTTAACCTCTCAAGAAGTCTGTTCATAACATTTGATTGAAGTTCACTCATATCAGCATCAACTCTCTTTTGGTTATATCTGGATGACGCAACATAAGACTCCGGTTCTGAACATTTTCTTATGTTTTTATTTTTCATAACAGCACTTTCTGAAAACGTCTCTTCTCGACCTTGTGTTGATACAGATGTGTTTTCAGAATCAAGTTTCGTCAAAAAAGAAGTTCTCTCCATATCTGAAGCAATCAAAAACTTCTCATTTCCTGCTTTAAGAACATATATAGTCTTTTTGGGTTCTATTACCAAAGATGTTTCCACTTCCAAAAATTTATCTTTGTTTTTAGCAGACAAATTGCCATACATACATCTTTTTGCCACGACAAAACCAACGAGAATAATCCCTATCATGGCGAATGTATAAACACAAAATCCGGTCAAATATCCGAACATATCATCTGCTCCTAAATATCTTCATCTTCATCTATATCAAAATCATCCAGATCAAAATCTTCATCGGTATTCCCGTCCTTCACAGGCGCAGTGTCAGCTTTTGTCTTTTTCTGCGGCTCTTTATCTTTCTGAGTTTTGTTTTTTTCAGTTTTGTCAGCTTTTGCTGAAGGTTTAACACCTGCTCCTGCAGCAGTTTTAGTTTCCTTTGACTCAGGAGCTTCTTCCTGATTATATACAGCACTTAATCTTACGCCGTATCGATCCCCTATAATTACGAGTTCTCCTTCGGCTATTTTGCTGTCTTCAACTTTTAGGGTAATTTTATTCCGATAAACAGAAGCCAAATCAACAACAAGCCCCTCGCTAATCTGTTTTAAGTCGCCAAGAGGCATTTTGATTTTTTCAAACTCCGCTCTCACATCAACTTGAATATTATCCCACATCTTTGTATCTGAAAGTTTCTTCGGCATATCTTCATCCTCTCCGTAATCATCCCCCGTATCATACTCATATACAAGCGACACATCAGGCTTAACTTTTATTTGAAACTCAAAATTATCCCCTGTATACATACTGCCTATTTTGCTGTTGTCCAAGACGATTATGTCATCCTGTTCTATTTTGTTGAGTTCTTCTAACGATGATTTTGTTGAACCGACAAAAATATCAACAAATGCAGGAGTAGTCAAAAACAATTTCTCAGCGAGTTTTTTCTTCGAAGGAGGCAGCACTTTGGCAGGTTTTAGTATCTGCTCGGGGATTGATAGTATAATTTTTCCGTAATTTTCATATTCATCATAAAGATAAAATGTAAAAAATAACATATTATTCTTGAGTTTATGATTATGAACAAATTTTTTTATCTCTTCATCAGGTATAAAAATTGATTTCAAATTAGCATATAACTCATTATTAAAAGCCGTAAGAATCTTTGCCTCAAGCTCCGTAATTCTCTCTAAAGAGAAAGTTATTTCTCCTGATTGGCTTCCAAAAACATTAAACAAAAGCGTTTCAACACATGATGCGGATAAACGGGACTTGAATGAAACATCTTTTGATATACCGACTTCCGTTACAAAATATTCATCACCTCTGAACAAAATATCATAAGCATCGTTCATAGATATCATATAAATATTAAAACGCTTTTTCAAAAACTCTTCACAGGTCTTTTCCACACATGCGCTTAAAGATGCACGAAAATACTCAAAAACATGAGAATAATCAATGTTTTCAATCGGATTATTTTTCGTTTGTTCAAGCTTTGAGCCTGTATTCAACGACATCATTACCCCCGTTTTTTATCCCTAAGCCCGTAATAATAGAGTCTGCTTCCCTACTCCAAGGATATATTTTTTGAGCTAAAGGGTCATCAACTATATGTTGTATATTTTTGTTGAGTATTCAGAAAGCTGATATAATTTCCTTTATCATATTTGAATTATAATAATCAAAAAGAGAATTTCTAAAAAAAGGAAAAAATATGGACAAACTTGTTTTTGCAACAGCAGGTATCCCAATAAAAACAAAACCAAGGACTTATAAAGCAGCTTTTGAACACCTGCAAAAATTGGGTCTTGGAGGTCTCGAGGTTGAATTTGTTCGAGGAGTAAATATGCCTGTTTCAACCCAGGAAGAGGTAAGAAAACTCATATCGGAAAGCGGAATGACACTGAGCGCCCATGGTCCTTTTTATATAAATCTAAACTCTCAGGAAGAAGACAAAGTTGAAGCAAGCATAAAAAGAATCCTTGAAACGGCAAGAGTTGCAAAAAATTTTGGAGGATACAGCATAACATTTCATGCCGCATTTTACCTCAAACAGGATAAACAAGATGTCTATAAAACAGTCAGAAATAAATTTGAAGAAATAATCTCAACTCTCAACAGCGAAGACAACAACATCTGGATACGTCCTGAAACAACAGGCAAAGAAACACAGTGGGGCGACCTTGATGAAGTCATCAAAATTTCAAATGAGTTTGAGCAGGTTCTTCCATGCATCGACTTCTCCCACCTGCATGCAAGATATGCGGGAACAAGGTATAACACCTATGATGATTTTGCAAGAGTTTTTGAAAGAATCGGTAGCGAGATAGGAGTTTATGCTCTCGAAAACTTCCATGCTCATATAGCCGGGATTGAATATGGAGCAAAAGGCGAAAAGCAGCATCTTATGCTTGAAGAATCCGATATGAACTACAAAGACCTCTTGAAAGCCTTCAAAGATTTTAACATCAAAGGATTAGTAATCTGCGAAAGCCCGATTATGGAGGATGATGCTGTATTACTCAAAGAATACTACGACTCAATTTAATAAATACAGTAGAAAGAGGATTAAAGAGTATAGAAAATAATTAATAATAAATATATTATTATATAAAATCGGGGATAGGACTGTGGGTATAAAAAAATTTTTATCAATCGTCTTGATATTTTCTATTTACCTTGCTGCAAGTTTTGCAAATGCTCAGGAGAAACAAACTTTTGCAGTTGTAACAGTTGATGCGAAAACACCTGGTTCTACAGGTTCGATTTATACACGAGCCATCAATATGGTAAGTGCTGATATAACCAATAAAATAAACTCACAAAAAAATACTCTGGCTCTGGATGATGCGTTTATCAAGAAAACCGTAAAATATGCTGATTTAACATACGATTATGAAACGACGCTAAAAGAATATAAAATTAACTACAGCGTAAATTACGAAAGACTTGAGAGAATTGCAAAAACCCTGAATGCCGACAAAATTATATTTGTAACAGGAGGCTTCGATGTCAGACAATATCTTCTGAGAATGAATCATCCGATTTTGACTACTCTTGAACTTTCCGATGCAGCAGTAATCAAACCTTCATACAAATTTCAGGTGTTTGTCGCAATGATTGACCCCTACCAGAAAATCGTACTCTGGACTAATTCCTATGAAAAATACCTGCCAGCAAGCAGCTTTGATTATCCTTCAAGTGATTTTGCAGAAAATATTGTTCCTATAGCAGAAGTCAAAAAATTCTCAGAAGACGTATCAAAAGAAGTTGCCTCAAAAGCAGTCTTTTTCAGAGCGGCAGACCAAACAGTCACATCAGAAGAAGATAACAACTCCACATCCACAATGATAGATGTTGTAAAAAAAGACAATCTCAAGGATGAAATTACGACCAAGGACGGTCACTCTTATTCAACACAGACACTTCCTGAATCAATCAGAAACAGAAAAATAAACGAATACAAAAACTGGATGAAAAATAAATTTTAAAAAACTCAAGAACCGCTTTGTTGAGGTTGAGAATTTGCCGTTCCCTGAAGAGAACGTTCTCGCAAACTTCTGAAAAATTTTGATATCTTACTGTATTTTTCATAATAAGTATCAGGGTCATTCTTTGCGGCAAGAATTGTACTCTGTACTTTTACAAATACGGCAACACAGGAAGGATCAAACTGCGATCCTGAACATTTTTGAATTTCTCCGAGAGCAACCTCATGCGGCAACCCCTTACGATAAGACCTGTCTGATGTCATTGCATCATAAGTATCAGCTATCGCAACTATACGTGCGCTAAACGGAATTTGTTCTCCTTTGAAATGATAAGGATACCCCCTTCCATCCCAGCGTTCATGATGACATGCAAGCCACTGAGCAATGGAATTCAGCTTTTTTATATCTTTCAATATTATCTTACCCTGCTCGGGATGGGTTTTAATAACTTCAAATTCTTCCTCAGTAAGTCTTCCGGGCTTATTCAATATGCTGTCAGGAATACCTATTTTCCCTATGTCATGCAGCAAGCCCATTGTTTCGATAAGTTCTTGACCTTCTTCTCCTATTCCCATAGCCTCTGCCATAATAAGAGAATAAAGAGTTACACGCAGAGAATGCCCGTGAGTGTAAGCATCTCGGGCATCAAGAGCAGCTGATATACTCTTTATGGTGGTGTAGAATAAATCTTTTACACTATCAACAAGAAGATGGTTATTTGCAGACAACTCATAAGTTTCAATACCGTTTTTAATAATCAATTTCAGAGCATCCGGTTCAAATGGTTTGACTATATACTGAAACAAATTACACTTGTTAACGGCATCAGTGACAATCTCCAAATCAGAGTGTCCCGTCAATAACATATTAACAATCTCAGGACGAGTTTTGGCAGCCTGCTCCAAAAACTCGGTTCCGGTCATCACAGGCATTTTGTAGTCGCTGATAATCAAAGATATTTCTTCCGCTCTTTCTTTAACAACATTCAAGGCCTCAACGCCGCTTGTAGCCGTCAAAATATTATAATCCTTGCGCAAGGTTCTCCGAAGAAGCTGGAGGTTATCATCTTCATCATCAACAATCAATACTGTATGTTTTTTATGACTTTGTTTTTCGACAACAATCTTATAAAAATTATCGATATATTCTTTCTCGAACTTATCTATAGTCATACTAACAAATTACCCGATAAAAAATCCATGTTAATCTAATTTTATAATATTTTGTATCAAATTCAAATAATAGAAACAGAGGAATTAGAATAATTCAATCTGTTATATGTCTGCTTCTTTAGTTTTAAATTTTCATGGTACAATCACATTAGTGTGCCCATAGCTCAGTTGGATAGAGCGACAGTCTCCGAAGCTGTAGGTCGGCGGTTCAAATCCGCCTGGGCACATTTTTTGTTGCCAGAAGACAATCTTTCTGCCTTCTGACAACAAAAAATATTTTAATAAGTATTTGCTTCCTGATCTTTTGATTCTCCTAGTTCTTTTTTACTGCAGTTTACAACATTCTGCACCTTGCCTAAGAGCTCATCTCCTTTTTTTTGAATATCATCCATTATAACATTTGCCTTTGAATGAATTTCATTTACCGAGTCTTCTATTTTTGCTTTTGTTTGTTGAGATTTTTCTACAATTTTATCTCTGGTTTCTTTGCCTGATGAAGGTGCTAGCAATATACCCGCAATTGCACCCAAAAGTCCTCCTGCAATAAACCCTGCAAGGAATTTATCAGATGACATGTTCTACCTCCTTATTTATCTTTTTTAAACAACTTCAATCCCTGTGAAATGCCTTTCAAAACATTTAGTTTCAGTTTCAAAAATGTTTCCGAAATAGGATCTATCACAGATGCTATATTATTTTTCAAAACTTCTACTTTTTCATCCGCTGATGTAGCTACTGCGTTTATATTTTTTAGAGCAGTCTGCAACTCGACAATTGTAGGTTCCAATTCTTCATTCAATATGATAACCGTCTTCTGAGCTGCCTGAGTCAGATGAGATAATTCTATAAGAAGTTTTATCAAAAATACCGCTACAATAGTTATTATTATTAACGATGCGCCGGCAAACACAGTAATAGTCTGGTGCATCTGCATTGCTGAATCTATCATTTTATTCTCCTAAATTTCATAACCGTCACAGGCATCTTCTTTTTTCTTAGCCTCTGCCATTTTGTTTTGTTTTATAACATCATTTATCTGCTCTATCTGACCTTCAATAGAGAGTTTTATTCTCTCAAGAACATCTAGAGTAGATTTTTTTGCATTGGATAAATCCTCAGGCATTCTGTCAATAACCTTATCCGCTGCATCTTTCACTTTTTGACGGGTTTCTTCTCCTGATGCGGGAGCAAGCAGAACTCCAGCAACAGCGCCTACAAACGCCCCGAAAATTATTCCTAAGGCAAATGAAGCATTATTTTCGTTTGACATATGTTTTCCTCCATTTATTGATTCTTAGCCTTTATCTGTGCCGTATTGCGAATTTGGGTCTGAGTATAAACGCCGCAAGAGCCACAAAAAGTTTACTTTTATTTTTCCACAAATCACCGGAAATCAAACTTATCGCTCTGAAAATTTTGCCCTTAGGCAATACCTGCGGTACAAGAATATTGAACATCAGACCGAAAAACATCTTGAAAAGAAAATCCATATCTGAATTTCTGATGGTAAATTTTTTCTCTAACTCGTCGTTGAAATTTGAAAGTTTCAACCTCGTTTTCTTCATGTGATAAACCCACTTATGCTGAAAGCGATTTACTCTTATGGTTAACTCTTTTATCTCCGATATCCATTTGTTGATTATCAAAACGAGAAAAGCAAACAGAATTATCTCCAAAATAGTTGCTATAAGTATTATATTTATTAACATGTAACCTATTCCTATTATTTAATTTATTTATTATAATCGATTTGTATAATAAAATAAATGCTATAAACAGACTATTAGGTTTAACTAAATGAATCTGAGAAATGAACTCGCTCTGAGTGTCGCAAAATTATCCAAAATAACCGTAAAAAAACTCCACCTGGGTAATGCAACAAGTCTGCCAGGAAAACTTGCACTCAAAATATCTCCTAATATACTCTCCTGTTTCACTAAACAGGTAAAAAAAGAAATCATTACGGTAACAGGAACAAACGGTAAAACAAGCACCTGCGGACTCTTAGCTTCTATCTTAAGAGCTGATGAGAGAAAAATCATACATAACTCAAAAGGAGCTAATATGCTTACAGGCATTGCCTCGGCCCTGATAGATAACTCATCAATGAATTTCAAAATCAATGCAGATAACTTCCTCTTTGAGATGGATGAAGCATATTTTGCAAAAGCAGTAGACTTCTTCTCTCCTGACTTGATTCTTGTCACAAATCTGTTCAGAGATCAACTTGACAGATACGGCGAACTCGATACAACGGCAAAAAAAATCCAGTCGGCGATTGACAAAAGCAAACACCCGACAGTAATCCTCAACGCCGATGACCCGGGAGTTTCTTCCCTGCAAAACAACAACGGAGAAAAAATCTTCTACGGTTTTGAAAACATAAACTTTGACTTTGACTTCGATCGGACTAAAGAAACAAGCGTGGCAGAAATATCTTACTGCACCTGCGGCGAGAAATATGCATATGAAAAAGTATTCTATGCTCATCAGGGACACTATTTTTGCAAGTCTTGCGGAAACAAAAGACCGGCACCGCAGATTTGTGCAGATGCGCAAATTTCAAGGGATAAATCAACCCTCACCATCAAATATCAAAATCAAGAATTTGTCTTCCACGCTAATATTCCTGGATTATACAATGCTTATAACGTTCTTGGTGCAATAGCCGCCGCTCTAATCCTAAAAATTCCTCCTCAAACTATACAGGAGGGATTGAACAACTTCAAAACGGAATTCGGCAGAAGCGAGAAACTTACAATCAATGACAAGAATATTCTGATACAGCTGATAAAAAACCCCGTCGGAGCAACGGAAGTCATCAAGAATATCGATACAGCAAAAGAAGAAAATACCCTCCTCATAATAATCAACGATAACTATGCCGACGGACGTGATGTTTCATGGCTGTGGGATGCAAAATTTGAACTGCTGAAAGATTTCGAGGGTAAAATAATTATCTCTGGCATAAGAGCCTCTGATATGGCAGTAAGACTAAAATACGCCGGAGTTGATATGACAAAAGCAGAAATAATTCCGGATATAAAAAATGCTCTCAAAAAAAGCATTGATATCACTCAAAAAAATGCTATGTTGAATATAATTCCCACATACACGGCACTCCTTGAAATAGACAAAATGAAACATACCCTCTAAATCAGAACTATATATCAACAGACTTAGCCCTATTGTAATTATTTTTTTGTTTAAACTATAATAATATTTGCGTTAGAAAAATCTTAGAGGAAAAAAAGTGTCAAAGTATTTACTTGAAATCGGAGTAGAAGAACTCCCCTACAAATTTATCCCATCAGCAATGGATCAGCTGAGAGATCTCTTTGAAAAATTATTTAATGACCACAATGTCAAATACGGTAAAATAAACACATACTCAACTCCTCGAAGATTAACGGTCATAATCGATGAACTTCAGCCTACACAGCCTGATGTCAAAAAAGTAATCAAAGGACCTCCTGCAAAAATTGCTTTTGACGAAAATGGAAACCTTACAAAAGCAGGCGACGGTTTCTGCCAGAAACAGGGAATATCACAAAAAGACGTCTACAAAGAAATGGTTGGAGATGTTGAGTATCTCTTTGCAAACATCGAACAAAAAGGCGAGAAAACAACCGATATTCTCAAAAATAATGTAGCTTCATTGATTTTGAAACTTCAGGGTTCCCATTTTATGAGATGGGGCGCCTTCAACTCAAAATTCTCCCGTCCTATCAGATGGATGGTATCCTTGTTTGACAACGAAGAAGTTAAAATAAAAATAGAAAATGTAGAATCTTCAAGAATATCAAGAACTCATAGATTTGCGCAAAAAAAAGAAATTGAAATAACTTCTATTGACAGATATTTTGATGATTTATATGCACAAAATGTTATAGCTGACGATAAAAAAAGAAGAGAAAAAATTGTCGAACTGCTTGAAAAAACAGCAGAAAAAGCAAACGCCGTAATCAAACACGACGATGAACTTCTCCTCGAAGTTACAAATATCGTTGAATGGCCAAATCCTGTTCTATGCGACTTTGACCCGAAATATCTTGCAATCCCTGATATCGTAACAACTACCGTTATGAAGTCACACCAGAGATATTTCCCTCTCTATTCAAAAGACGGTAAATTACTGAACTCTTATATCACGGTTGCAAACTACATCGGAGATGACTTCGATAACATAAAAGCAGGCAATCAGAGAGTCCTCAAAGCCCGTCTTGATGATGGTATCTTTTTCTATAATGAAGATATCAAAGTTCCGCTCAAAGACCGTGTTGAAGATCTCAAAGGAATTACATTCCAGAAAAATCTAGGGTCTATGTATGAGAAAACTCAGAGAATAGTAGAACTATCATCTCTGATAGCTGATGAGATGAACTTATCTGACAAGCAAAAAGAAGACATAAAAACAGCTGCCACCCTCTGCAAAGCAGACCTCCTTACAAATCTCGTAAGAGAATTTACGGAATTACAGGGTTTTATAGGCAGTGACTATGCCAAACAGACAGAAAACGAAACCGTCTCTGAAGCAATCAAAGAACACTACTTCCCTATCTCTGCCGACGCAGAAGTTGCAAAAACAATCGAAGGACAAATAGTCGGAATTGCCGACAAACTCGATACCGTAGCGGCCATGTTTGCTGTAGGGAAAAAACCAACCGGCTCAGCTGACCCCCTTGGTATCAGAAGAGCTGTAATCGGAATCATATCAACAGTTATCAAAAACAAAACTCAAATAGATCTGACAAAATTTATTGACAGTTCTCTTGATTTACTTCCGATGAAAGTCTTTGAAAAAGAAAAATTCATATCAGAAATAGAAGAATTCTTTATCCAAAGATTGAGAATAATGTTCTCTCAAAAATATCAATATGACATCGTAGAAGCAGCCATTTCAAATAAAAATCCGCTCAAAAACCTGAGTGATTTTGAGGCACGTCTTGATATAATCTCAGAAATGAGCAAACAGAACGGTTTTTCAAAATTCATAGAAGCATCAAACAGAATTATCCGTATCACAAAAGATGAACAGTCAGGAATTATCGATGAAAAATTGTTTGCATATGAAGAAGAAAAAACTCTCCATGACAAAGCCGGTGCTATTGACGAAAAGACTCTGCCTCTGAAAGATTTAAGCAGAAAACTCAACGAACTTGTTCCTTACATCGAAAAATACTTCGAAAAAGTTCTTGTTATGGACGAAAATCTCTCCATCAGAAAAAACAGACTTTCTATGTTAAGCTCTGTCAGAGATAAATTCCTTACGCTGGCTGATTTCAGCAAAATAGTTTTATAAAAAACTGCAAAATAACCTTATTTCGTATTAGAATATAGTCATGAAACGAGTACTCAAATATTTTTTCATAGCTATAACAACGGTATGTATTTCATGCCTGATTTTCTACAGCATAATTCTCCCAAGAATACTGCCGGGAGAAAAAATGCTCACTCTTGCCGAAAAAATATTGCCTGATGAATATGATATAAAAACAAAAAACTTCAAACCAAACTTCAGATGGAACCTGTCACTGAGCTTATCTGCCGATGAATTTACCATGCTAAAAGCAGAAAGACCTATATTCTCATCAGAAAAACCCTCCATAAGAATAGCCCTCATCCCTTTGATAAACAAACAACTCGTCATTAAAGACTTTAGTGCAGATAAAATAAAAATATCTCTCGCTTATCCGCAGGATAAAGATATATTCGCTCTTCTCAAAAAAAATAAAAATGAGCATAAACGTGTATTTCTCAAAAAACTCAAAATCAAAAAATATATACTCTCTGCCTCTGAAGATAACAAAATATCATCCATCGAAGGCGAAAATCTATATGTATCAAAATATTTCTGGTCAGAACACTACAAAATCTCAACATCAGGAAAAATCTTAGCAGATGATAAACAAATATCAAATTTTTATGCAAAAGCATCAAAAAATAAAACGGACATAACAATTGACAAAATCGATATGTCCAGAATTATTCCCTACATCAACGATACCCTTCCATATGATATATCAAACGGAGAAGGAACACTCGGCATACATTTTGATATAGAAAAAAACGGCGACTTCAACTTCAAATCACAAATAAACAACCTTTTTATATATGACAAAAATAAAAAACAACTGCTGAGTATTTATGACAACCTGCATATTACGGCAAACGGCAATATGAGTTCAAAACAAATAAAAATAGAAAAACTCAATGCCCAATCAAAAGACTACAACTTCTCTATCTCTGGCAGCATAGGCAAGCTTGATAAAAAGAAAAAAACATACAATCTGAATGTCAATACTCAAAACTCAAAAATAAAAAAACTGCTCGGACTCTTCCCTAAGTGGATACCTGTTAAAAATGACGTGCCAAACCAGATGTTCCTGCATAATATAAAAGGAAGAGTAACATCAAATCTGATTATATCGGCAGATAACGAACAGTACCCAAATTATTACGGTCAACTCTCAATAGAAAACCTCTCTATTGATAACTTCGGAAATGAAGACTCTATACTCATTCTCAACTTCAACGAAAAAGAATTGAAATTGAACGCAGACCTGTTTCAAAAAAAACAGGATATTCATGTAGAGGGGCTGATGAGAGTTCTTCCGGAAAAATTTATAGAATTTGACATGAAAACAAATACCGTAAAATTAAACGCACTGAGAGCAGTAACAACAACACTATCAGAAATCTTCGGGTTTGCAGCAGGTCCTCTTCCCGATATGACAATGGACGGTTATGGCAAAGCAAATCTTCATATAAAAAATAAAAATACAGACATAAAAAAAGCCGCCCAACTAAACGGAAAAGTAGAAATCTTATCAGCAACAAACGTTCGTCACAAGGATTTAGCTTTACCTGTGGATACAGCAACAGGAGAAGTTTTGTTCAAAGGAACCCAAATCGAATATGACCTCAATGGAGTAATGAAACTCTCTCCTCTCAAAGTTACCGGATATTCCTCCATACCTGATGCTACAAGCAATCTTACGCTCACGACAAAATCAACTCCGCTTGATTCAGGACTATATTTAATTAATAACAGCCCGCTTCTTTCAAAAGCAAAAGAAAATCTCAAACTCATCAAACAAGCAAATGGAACAGCCGATTTGACAATATTCTTGACCGGTAAAAATGAAACAGAATTCACCGCCTCAGGAAATATGAAGACAAAAAACGCCTCTGTCCTCTTGGAAGGATTCAGCAAAGAATTTACAAACATAGCATCTGATATAACATTTGATGAACAAACAGCAACATTCAACAATATTACGGCAACAGCGGCAGACTCAATTTTTTCGGTAAACGGAACTATAAAAAATCAACAAATGAATCTTACGCTAAAAGCGCCAAATCTCGATGCCTCATCAGCATTCAATATGGTAAAAACAAGCAGCGCTCTCAAAAGTGCAAAAGAATCCATGAAAGATATCAAATCACTATCAGGAAAAATGGATTCAACAATTACCCTGAAAGGACCTGTAAACAGCGATAACCTCCTTGATACAGCAGATTTTAAAATTCTAAACGGCAACATCATATTCAATGACTTTAACGAAAATATCTCCCTTACAAAAGGCAATCTGCATATATCAAAAAATAATATGACTATAAACTCTGTAGAACTGAATGTCCTTGGAACAAAAGGTACAGCCTCGGGAGAAATTATTACAAAAAACAAACAGAGTATACCAAACATAACAGTAACCCTGCCTTATGCCTCAAATAATGCCATAACAGGACTCAGAAAAGCTGACTATATCCCTGAAGAAGTAAGAAAAATTCTCTCTGATACTCATAGCATACGAGGCAGCGCAAGCGCAAAAGTTCAAATACAAACACCTGATTTTGCACCGGATATAGTCATAACACCCAACAACCTGAGAGCAATCTATCAACCTGCAAATGCTCCCGTAAGATTTACATCAGGAACTCTTCATATAGATAAAAACTACAACACAAAATTCAATAACATCTCTGGTTATATGGGGGCATCAAAATTTCATTTAAGAGGCAATATAGACAATACAAATAACTTTGACATCAAACTGTTCACCATTATCACCCCACATGATTTACAAAATCATATAAACAAAATGCTGAAATCACCTCTTGCACTGAAAAAGAATGCTCCTGCTTCTGCAGACTTTAAAGGAAACTACAAAAACTGGCATTTAATCGGTGAGCTGATTCTCAACGAAGGGAATACTATATCGTACAAAGATACAAGCATAGAAGCTCCAAAAACACGTTTTCTCTTTGCAAATATATCAAAAGACTCAAACGGAATCAAAATATCAAACACAGGCATAAGAGAACTTTCATCAGGTTCTTTCTCGAATAACTGCTACTCAACAGGCTGCTACTCAAAATATGCGACAAACAATATTCTGCAAATAGACGGCCTAATAAAAAATAAAAAAGGCAGAATATCAATAGTTGCGCCAAAACATATAGATGCGGATCTGCTAAACGCCGCCATGCCCGGCGATACAAAGATTTTTGACTACGGTAAAGTCAAAGGTAATATAGACATTGTCCTTGATAACAACACAAATAAAATTCTCGGACATCTGAATATACAGGAAACATTCATTCCATCGGTACAAACTCTCATTCAAAATGCAGACATAACCTTTACCCGGCAAGATATTGAAGTTAAAAACTGCAAAATAAAAATAGATGAATCTGATATTGATCTAAATGTAACAGGCAAAAATTCTTCACAATTTCCATTTGTCCTCAAAGAAGTAACACTCACCTCAAATTATATTAACCTCGATGACATCCTCGATAAATATATGAACCAGACAACTGTCAAAGAAGGAGACAAACCTCTGTTTATAATAGATAAGGGAACTCTCAAGGCAAATGAATTTGTTTTAAATAACCTGATAACAAACAACACTGACATCACATTCAACTTTGATAACAACTGGATGTTAAACCTCGATAAAATCTATCTGAACACAGCCGGCGGCAACATAAACGGAAATATGAACATAAACGTAAAAACATCAGATATTCAATCCGTTCTTTATTTTGAAAATATGCTGGCAAATGCTGCCGCAACAACCTTCTTCCAAATACCGAACGAAATCTACGGAACAATGAGCGGACAACTCGACTTCACAACAAAAGGCTCTTCCCCTGAAGAACTTGTGAAAAATTCGAACGGAAACGGAAGCTTTAAAATTACAGACGGACGTCTTGTAAGACTCGGTTCAATGGAATACCTCCTGAGAGCAGCTAATATTGCACAAGCAGGTATAACAGGATTGAATCTGAATAATCTGATAGACTTGCTTACACCGCAAAAAACAGGGCACTTTGATACAATAAGCCTCGACGTAAGAATACAAAACGGTATTCTTCACACTGACAACCTCATATCAAAAAGCCAGAACCTAAACCTCTATATAATGGGCAGTTTCGATATGGAAACCAACTATGCAGACCTTACAGTCCTCGGAAGATTACCAAAGAAAATCAAAGGCGTACTTGGTCCGATAGGCAGCCTCTCAATCAACTCAATGCTTGATATGATACCAGGAGTTGATGCACTGACAGAAAGCAACCTCGCCGCAGTTATCCCTATTCTGAATAAAATTCCAGGATTCGAACTCGATAACAAAGAATACAGACGATTTGTCGTAAACATCGAAGGCGACTTCTACAACCCTAGTTCGGTCAAGAAATTCCGCTGGTTAAAATAATCAGTGATTTATAATTCTTGTTCCGTAAGACCTCATCGGAGTATATCCGTAGTTGCCGTATCCGTAATTTCTTAGAGCTCTAAATAATCCATGTCTTCTGAATCCTCTGCCCCCTCGCCGTGGGGCATAGTATCTGTTTGGTCTCGTATAAATATTTATCCCATTCCACGGTGTTGAAAAGCCCTGATTATTCACATAATAACTTCCGCTGCTCAAACCAGAAGTACCTCCGTTTGAATAAATCCTCATCGCCTCAGCAGGCACCATTCCGTAAGAATAAGACGTTGTATTATAACTTCCACTGTTTGTCGGTCCAAGCAAACTCCAACTATCGGCATATGCAGAAGAAATAAATACCGAATTTAAAATAAACAAAATAAATAAACGCTTCATAACCATCCCTCCCTGATAAATAATCTATCTCAGTATAACCATCCGACATAAATTTTTATCACGGGAGATCGGGCAATACTCAAGCGGGCAGAAAAAACGCACAAAAATAGGAGCCTTCTCGGCTCCTTATAATAAAATGGTACTCCCAAGGGGATTTGAACCCCTGCCGCATCCGTGAAAGGGATGTGTCCTAGGCCTCTAGACGATGGGAGCACTAGGTGGACTTTTGTCCCAGTGATATTAGGGTAACAAAACCATACCTCAAATGTCAACTATTTTTTTTAGGAACTTATATAAAAAATTCCACAGATACTATAAAAGCCCGTCATTCTGAGGGTTTTAGCCCGAAGAACCTTTTTTGTTTAGATACTTCGCTAACGCTGAGCATGACGTTGTTTTAAAAATTTAACACCCTATTGTTTGATTATGGAAATAAACAGCTTAACAAGATTTCCGTCCCATTTTGAATTGGCACCCTCTTCAAGGATTTTGAGCGCTTCCTCTTGAGAATAAGCTCTTCTATACGGTCTGTCGCTGATTAATGCACAATATGCATCAACAATAAAGATTATACGTGAGCCTATAGGAATTTTCTCTCCTGACAATTGCCCCGGATATCCTGATCCATCCCAGTTTTCGTGATGGTGCTCAACTATCGGAAAAATATTTTGTATCTTTTCAACAGGCTTCAATATCTGCTTCACTGCAATAGTCGGATGCTGAGATATTTGATAAGCCTCTTTCCTGTTAAGAGGTCCCGGTTTTAGCAATATTTCTTCAGGAACAAACAAATTTCCAAGGTCATATAAAATTATTGATAATTTTATCTTATCAATCTCTTCTTCATCCAATTTAGCTTCTTTTGCAAGCTTTGAAGCAAGATGTATTTTTTCTTTTATAGAATTTTTTTCACTATGCATCGGGTCATAGCGTTTGATTATGTCATCAGAAAGCTGGAATAATTTTTCCGTAAGTTCTTTAGGATTTGTATCAAAAAATTTCTCGAGTTCCTTTTTTATGTCAGGCTCAATTCTGGATGAAAGCTCTCCATCCGGGGATAAAAGTATTTCACGAAGCGTATCAAAAGCAATCTCAGTCCAGCTTTCCTTTTGTTCAACACTTGCAAGGACAACACGGTTACGACCGTTCTTCTTCGCACGGTACATAGCCTGATCGACAATTTCCATAAGCTCATCTATATTATCCGTATGCTCTAAAAAAGTCGCAACACCAATACTTGCAGTGACATGTCCGACTTCTTTAACAGGTTCTTTTTCAATTGCCACCCTCAATCTTTCAGCGGCAACCATCGCACCTTTTGAATCAATACCGGGAAGTAAAATTCCAAACTCTTCACCGCCAAATCGAACAGAAATATCAATATTTCTCGCATTTTTTTTCAAAACATGCGCAATCGTACAAATCGCCTCATCACCGATAGAATGTCCGAATGTATCATTTATCTGTTTGAGATGGTCCAAATCAAGAGTAATCAACGAAAACGGCTGCTTCAAACGAGAAGCACGCTCTACCTCTTGAACAATATAAGAACTAAAATACCTCCTGTTATACAACCCGGTCATAGGGTCAGTAACAGCCTGATTTCTGATTGTTTCAAACAACCCTGCAATAGTAATAGCCAAATCCACCTGATTGGTAAACAGCTTCAAAAAGTTCTGCTCTGTTTCAGTTATTTCTTTTCTCTGTGACACTACCAGTACAGCGCCAAATTTGCTGTCCTGAGTCTTTATGGGCAAAAGAGAAATACACTTCGGATAAAAAACAGCCCGCAGCTTTTCTTTTTGACCCTCATCCAGTTCCATATTAGATGATTCAAAAACAGCTTCAAAGTTGTTTATGAAATCAAATTCCTGATTCTGCACAATTTTTGATACAATATTGGACTCATCTGATTTAATTTTTAATAGCTCAACAGGCTTTTTCAAAATAGAAGAAATATTTGTAGAATATTCACCCTCTGATACTGCACGTACTTTCAAAAAGCTATCGCCGTCTTCTTCAACAATCTGGAATAACATAGCGTAGACATATCCCATATCAGCACTCAGCCTGTCTACTATTTTTTTCACAATTTCAGACAGCGGCTCTGATGAGTTCATCGTATCAAGAATATTACTAAGAGCAAGAATACTCCTGTTTGCCTGATTAAGTTCATTTGTTCTGTGCTCTATCTCGCTCTCAAGAAAACGGTTACGTTCATAAATTTCAACAAAGTTCTTCTTTTCTTTATAAAATTGATATTCTACTTCATTGATTTTGTTATTATAAGATTTTAATGCATTAAAGATTTTATCTAACATAAACTATCCGAGACTACTTCTTCTATAAGATTAAATTATACACTATTTTCAAGTATTAGTTAATAATTTATTTATATGTTCTATAACACTCGCAGGTTGAATTAGACGCATACACTCAATATTATTCCCTGAGCACTTTTTTTTAAAACACGGTCTGCATGAAATATCAGCAACAAAAGAAAAATTGCCCTTCCCGAACGGTCCGTTCCTCTTCTCTGAGGTCGGTCCGATTATACAGATAACCCTTGGTTTTTCAACGGAACATGCAAGATGAGCGGAACCTGAGTCAACAGACACAACAATATCAGCCCTTCGAAAAACCTCAAGAAGAGATATAATATCAGTTTTGCCGGCAAGGCTCAGGCACTCTTTATTTGCAGAAAAAGAAATTATCTGCGCAATCAACTCTTCATCAGCTTTCATCCCCGTGAATATAACATTGCATCTTTTTGAAAATTCATCAAGCAACGCTCCCCAATATTCAGGCAGCCAGTGTTTGTTAATCCATGTGGTTGCAGGGGAAAAAACAATCGTCTTCTTATTCTTATCTAAAGACTTCATCAAAGAAGAAACATACATCCTGTCCTCTTCCGTTGAATCAGGCAATGAGTAATGAACACTCAAATCATTACATCCAAGATAAGATGCAAACTTCAAATTTCTTTCGATAATATGCTCGCTGCAAGAAAATTCAGCCCCAGAGTCAATCAGCTCATTAGCAAGCAAAAAAGCAAACTCACGGGTATGTTTATGAGACATCCTGCGTTTTGCTCCGCTCAAGAAATTGACACATGCACTCTTCAACAATCCCTGCACGTCAATCGCTATATCATAGTTATCACGTCTTATTTCAGCAATAATCGAAAAGAATTCTCTCATATTTCCGAGAAAATTTGACTTATTCTTTTTCCACTTCTTTTTCGGCAAAATATATAACTTATCAACAACAGGATTATTAACAAGAACAGCACATGCTTTATCTTCAACAACCCATCCGATAAACACACCAGGAAATTGTCTTTTCAGCGCACAAACAAGGGGAATTGTGTGTATAACATCACCAAGTGCGCTTAATCTTGTTATTAATATTCGTTTGTTATTCATAATCAGCCATGTAGTGTATCTGATGACAGGTGGTATTACTTTTTTTAGAGGAACAAAATACCGGAAAAATATAATATCATAAAAATACATTAATGGATAATTTTTATAGTCAAGAAAAGGGATACATACCAATGCACAAAAAATCGCAGGTTGATTTGTATATCAAAGCGCTCTCTGCCCAAATCAACATTATGAAAAATTCTCATGACATAAGTGAAAAAAACGAAGAGCAATTCAACAAACTGCTAATCAAAAAAGCAATTCTGATAAAAATCAACAACAGAAAACCTCTTCTCTCTGCTCTAAATCAAATAAAAAGAAAACTATTCAAAGAAGAGAAATTAATCTGTGATTATTTTTAAGAAAAAATAACCTCTAAAATAACATCAACAAAGGAAGCTCTAAAGCTTCCTTTTATTATAAGAACAGTAACATTTTACTACAAAAGTAGTAAAAACTATAGCGTTTTTTTATAGAATAGGTTATAATATAAATATGGAGGAGATAAAATCTAAATAAAATTCGACTGTACTTCCTAAGGCAGACTCTGCAGAAAGGGAATCATGAATAAGATAGAATTTTACAATGATTTGGGAAAACTAATCAAAGTATTACCGCCAAAAGTTGCGAGGCAGTTGCAAGACAGGCAGATGGATGATCTTATCGAACTTGTATTCGATTTAGGCAGACTCCCTGAAATAAGGCACGCGGACGGCACTATCGAGTATTTAGGAAAAGAGTTGGTAGAAGAGGAGGACATAGGGTATATTACCCATCAAATAGAAGATTTCACAAGTGATAACAGATCTGGTATTCCCGGGACACTACACCGAATCAGCGCAATAAGAAACAGAAAAGGTAAAATTATAGGGCTGACATGCAGAATCGGTAGAGTTGTAACCGGGACAATTTTTTGTATAAAAGATTTGGTTCTCAAAGGTAAAAGTATCTTATTCCTCGGAGGACCGGGAGTAGGTAAAACAACAAAGCTGAGAGAAATAGCACGTCTTATCGCAGATGATCTCAAAAAGCGTGTTGTAGTCATAGATACCTCTAATGAAATAGCGGGTGACGGTGATGTCCCGCATCCGGGTATCGGTCTTGCAAGAAGAATGCAGGTTCCTTCCCCCGAAAAGCAAAAAGACGTGATGATTGAAGCCGTTGAAAACCATACCCCTCAGGTTATAATTGTTGATGAAATAGGTACCGAAGAAGAGGCAATGGCATCAAGAACCATAGCGGAACGTGGAGTTATGCTCATTGCTACGGCTCATGGGAATACTCTTGAAAACCTCATCAAAAACCCGACACTCTCTGATCTGGTCGGAGGTGTAAACAGCGTTACATTAAGTGATGATGAAGCGAGAAGACGTTCCACTCAAAAAACAGTCCTCGAAAGGGAGAAAAAACCGACATTTGATATCGTAATAGAAATTAAAGACAGAGAAACTCTCGTTGTATACCCTGATGTTGCAGAGGCTGTTGACTGCATCCTGAGAGAATGGCCCGTAAAAACCGAAATCAGAAAAGTCGATCAAAATGCTCCGACTCCGATTAAGGAAGAAACAATTTCAACGAAACAAGAGCCTGTTTCTGACGACAGTCTTAAATTCAGCTTTAACGCAAAGCAATACATCAAAGACGTAAAAGATTTCAGAAAAATCTATATCTATGCAATCAACAGAACCATTGTAGATAAAGCAATAGAAAGACTAAACCTGAACGCTGAGGTTACAAGAAACATCGATGAAGCCGATATAGTCATCGCCCACAAAAGTTTCTCAAAGGGCGGGGCAAAAATTCTCGATACGGCAAAAGATTACAGGCTTCCGATATATTATGTAAAATCAAATTCAATGCCTCAGGTTCAGAAGGCTCTCAAGGAAGCTCTAAACATAAAATCAGATGACTCAATGAATGTAACAACTGATTTTATGGATGATACAGAGCTTGCCCTGAACGAAGTCAAAACGGCAATTGAAAAACTCGGTCCGGATGTCGAATACATAGAGCTGAAGCCTCAGAACCAACATATAAGAAAACTTCAGCATGAACTTGTTGACCAGCATAATCTCAAGAGTGAAAGCATCGGTGTCGGACAGGAAAGACATCTGAAAATTCTGAACTTCAAAAACAAAAATGTAGGATAACAGACATAAAAAAGAGCCGGTCATAATTACCGGCTCTTTTCTTAATAAGTTTAATTAAAATTATTCTTCGCTGTCATTTTCAACTTCTGAAATAATTTCTTCTTTAATAACTTCAGAAGCTTTAACACCAACATTCAGCACTGCAGAAACTTTTGTTGTAAACTTCACTTTCATTTCATATTCGCCAATGTGGTTGATAGGTCTTTCAAGCAGAATGTTCTTTCTGTCAACTTCAATACCTGATTTTTCCTGAATGAGTTCAGCAAGTTTCTTTGTTGTAATAGCACCGAATAACTTACCGCTTTCGCCGGCTTTTGCTTCAATTTCAATAAGCTCAAGAGCTTGAATTTTTTCAGCTTTGGCAAGAGCTTCCTGATGAAGTTTTTCTGCTTTAGCTTTAATTCTTTCGATATTCTTTTCTCTGTTTTTCAAAGCGCCTGCAGTAGCGATTTCTACTATATTCTTCGGAAGAAGATAGTTTCTTGCATAACCGTCAGAAACTTCAATAATATCACCGATATCGCCTAATGACTGCATATCTTTTTTCAAAATAACTTTCATTTATACCTCCTAGTATATATTTAATTTTTCTTTATTTCATTATCATACAGACGTAAGACTTAGCTTACTATAAAAAAAAAAATTTGTACACCAAAAATTAAAATTATTAAGCCTGAAGCGAGTATTAAGGTGTTTAAAAAATATAAAATCACGATAATCTAAGAAAAATCCTTGACTATCAGGCATGGATAATATAAATTAGATACTACGTCATGGGTGATTGGCGACTAACCGAAGATATCTGAGGTGTTTTTGTTTTAGGAACCAATTTCGCCACGACTTTGATAATTGAATACTTTGTTTTGTCATGGGTGATTGGCGAC
>ERZ1643251.226-NODE-226-length-96418-cov-9.121966_pt1 | contig 96418 bp, 80 predicted proteins | sample MGYA00579261_ERZ1643251 | MGnify/ENA primary metagenome ERZ1643251 (study PRJEB29033, sample SAMEA4952267) | chicken gut metagenome | biome: Broiler Chicken; feature: Gastrointestinal Tract; material: Caecum | place: Ireland | collected 2018 | study: Broiler... | reverse complement strand
CAACCTACGGTTTTGGAGACCGCTACTCTACCGTTGAGCCACTCCCCTAAGCACAAGTTATTATATATGAAATCGTGAATTAAGTCAACAGTTTTGACGAAGGTTCTGAAAAAAAGGAGTTAAAAATGAAAAAGCAATACAAACTCGGCGTGATCGGCGGCGGCTTTATGGCGCAGGCGATCATCGGCGGGATCGATTTTATCAAGCCGAAAAAGATCATTGTATCCGACCCTTCCGCGGCGGCGCGCGAAAAGCTGACCTATCTCGGCGTCAATGTCACCGAAAACAACAGGGACGTGGCGGATAACTGCGAATATCTTCTGCTTGCCGTCAAGCCGCAGACTTTCCCCGCCGTTGCGGAAAGCCTGAAAGGCGTTCCCGTCGAAAAGGTGATCTCTATCATGGCGGGCGTTAAAAAGCAGGTCATCCGCGACGCGCTGTTCGGACAGACGAAAGTCGTGCGCGTCATGCCCAATCTTCCCTGTTCGATCGGGTTCGGAATGACGACGATCGACCTCGCGGATTTTGAAAACGATGTGGACGACTGCGCTTTTGTGCAGGAGATCTTCAACCGCATCGGCAATGTTCTGGTCGTTCCCGAAGAAAAACTCAATGCCGTGACGGGGATCAGCGGAAGCGGGCCCGCCTATGTCTATCTCTTTATCGACGGCCTCATCAAGGCGGGGATCGCGCAGGGGCTGGACGAAGAAGAGGCCAAAACGCTTGCCGTCAACACCGTTGTTGGCGGCGCGGAAATGGTAGTGCATTCGGAGGACAAGACCATCGACGAAATGGTCGCCGCCGTGTGCAGTAAGGGCGGAACCACCATTCAGGCGGTGGATTCGTTCAAGCGCGACGATCTGGAAGGCGTGATCGGCCGCGCCGTTGCGGCGTGCGTAAAGCGCGCGGAGGAACTTTCCGAAAACTGACATGAAGCACGTGGATCTTTATACGGACGGCGCCTGCTCGGGAAATCCGGGTGCCGGCGGCTACGGTGCGATTCTGATTTTCAAGGGCATCGAACGGGAGATCAGCGGGGCGGAGGCGTCCACGACCAACAACCGCATGGAGATCTATGCCGTGATCGCGGGCCTGGAAAAGCTGAAAGAGAGATGCAGTGTGACCGTGTACAGCGACTCTGCCTACACAGTGAACGCTTTCAATGAGGGTTGGTTGTACGGTTGGATGAAAAACGGTTGGAAGAAGGCGGACGGAAAACCCGTCCAGAACGTGGAATTGTGGCAGCAACTGTATTCCCTCGTCATGCAGCATGAAGTGAAGTTTGTCAAGGTAAAGGGACACGCCGACAACGCCTACAACAACAGGTGTGACGAACTTGCCCGTACGGCGATCAAAAAGCTTGCAGGTGTGTAAAGAACACATTTTTGGCGCGCTGTCGGGATATAATAAAAATACAGGATAATTGCCTGCAAGGAGAAATGAAACAGTCACTCAATAAAATTTTGCAGATTTTTCTGCCGCTGGTCTGTTCTGTTGCCGTCCTTGTGTTCACCGTCTTGTGTATGAGAAATTTCCGCGAAGGTTTTTTTTACGAGCACGCATCGGTGATCACGTCCGTGGCGGTCAGCGTGGAGATCATCTATATCGGCACGGCACTCGTCTTTCTGCTGAAAAAATCGCAGCTGATCTATAAACTGATGCTGACGGGGCTTGTGCTTGCGGCTCTGTTGCTGGTCGGCTTGTTCCTGCTCCAGGTCACGGGCATACTGGCAAAAATCACATCGAGGGAAGCGCTTCTCGAACTCATCGATTCTACGGGAGTATGGGGGCCGCTCGTATTCATTGTTTTGCAGGCCCTGCAGGTGTTTTTGCTGCCTATCCCCGGGACGCTCACCGTGGGCGTCGGAGCCTTTCTCTTCCGTCCGCTGGAAGCGTTTTTGTACAGCTTTGCGGGAATTTTTATCGGTTCGATCGTCGGATTCTGGATCGGCCGCGTGATCGGCTACAAAGCGGCGGCCTGGCTTGTGGGAAAGGAAAGCCTGGACAAATGGCTGGAAAAAATCAAGGGGAAGGACAGAAGGATCCTCACCGCCATGTTTATTCTGCCCGTCTTTCCCGACGACGTGCTCTGCTTTGTGGCGGGGCTTTCCACGATGACCTGGAAATATTTTATCATTCTGCAGATCATTTCAAGGGCGCTTTCCGTGGCGCTGACAAGTTTTTCCATCGGCGGAAACATCATCCCTTACAATACCTGGTGGGGGATCCTTTGCTGGGCGCTCATCGGTGCGGCCATCATCGGGCTCTTCATTCTTATCTATAAGAAAGGGGACGAGATGGAGGCTTGGTTTTTCAAAAAATTCGGCAGAAAAAAGAAAGCGCAAGGGGAAGATCCCGAAACGGACGACAAAGAAAAAAATTAAAGACAAACGCATTCCCGCCCGTACTATGCAGGCGGGAACTTTTTTTTACGGCGATCGCGCGGGAAACGGATTTTTTTTACGGAATATTTGACAAAAAGGGCATTCGGTACTATAATATATTTATACCTTATTAACAATGGAAGGAGTTTACGGATCTATGATTAAACTGATACGGAGCGGCTGCTACTATATGGGCGGTTTGCTGGTTAGGGAAAGTCAGGCCTTTATGACGGGGGAACAGAAAGCCGCCGCGCAGAAAGGAACGATGTCCTACCGCATTCTCAAAAGCCACAATATCGGCGACGAGGTCAACCTGAAAATCAAATTTGACGCCATTGCGTCGCACGACATCACCTATGTCGGGATCATTCAGACAGCAAAGGCGAGCGGATTGCGTGAATTCCCTCTTTCTTATACGCTTACAAACTGCCACAACTCTCTGTGTGCGGTAGGCGGAACCATCAACGAGGATGACCACGTCTTCGGGCTTTCCGCCGCTAAAAAATACGGGGCAAACTTTGTTCCGCCGCACATTGCCGTCATTCACCAGTATATGCGTGAAATGGAAGCAAAGGTGGGCAGAATGATTTTGGGCAGCGATTCGCATACCCGTTACGGTGCGCTCGGCACGATGGCGGTAGGCGAAGGCGGGCCCGAACTCGTCAAACAGATTTTGAACAAGACGTACGACATCAAGCGTCCCGAAACGGTCGCTGTCTATCTGCGCGGAAATCTGAAAAAGGGCGTCGGCCCGCAGGACGTGGCGATCGCGCTTTGCGGAGCCGTGTTCAAGAACGGTTTTGTCAAGAACAAGATCCTCGAATTTATCGGCCCCGGCATCAAAAACCTTTCCATGGATTACAGAAACGGCATCGACGTGATGACGACGGAGACGGCGTGCCTCTCTTCCATTTGGGAAACGGACGAAAAGACGCGCGAATATTATAAGATCCACGGCAGAGAGGAGGACTACAAGGAACTCAAACCCGCGGACGTCGCCTATTACGACAGCGGTATCGTCATCAACCTTTCGACCATCGAACCGATGATCGCGCTTCCTTTCCACCCGAGCAACGCTTACACCATCCGCGAACTGCTCGAGCATCCGCGCGAACTTCTCGGGGAAGTGGAAGAGGCGGGCAGGAAACTGCGCGGCGACGATAACTTCACGCTCACCGACAAGATCCGCGACGACGGCGTGTACGTTTCGCAGGGGATCATTGCAGGCTGTGCAGGCGGTATGTATGAAAACATTGCCGAAGCATACGAGATCCTCAAAGGGAAATCCACGGGTGCGGACGAGTTTTCTCTGAGCATTTATCCTTCCAGCCAGCCCGTCTACAAAGCGCTTGTCGACAACGGGTATGTCGGCGGACTCATGGATGCGGGAGCCGTTGTCAAGACGGCGTTCTGCGGACCCTGCTTCGGAGCGGGGGATGTTCCCGCCAACAACGGACTTTCCATCCGTCATACCACGCGCAATTTTGAAAGCCGCGAAGGTAGCAAGCCCGCCGCGGGACAGCTTGCGGCTGTGGCGCTGATGGACGCGCGTTCGATCGCCGCAACGGCAGCGAACGGCGGAAAACTTACGCCCGCCACCGAAGTAAGCTATACAAAGAAAGTCAAGAAGTATTTCTTTGATTCTCAGATCTATCAGAACAGAGTGTATCACGGCGCTGGAAAAGCGCACCGCGAAGAAGAACTCATCTACGGCCCGAACATTGCAGACTGGCCGAAAATGATCCCGTTGGGCAAAAATCTGCTCATCAAGGCGGTCAGCGTTCTGCACGACCCCGTGACGACGACGGACGAACTCATCCCTTCGGGAGAAACTTCTTCCTATCGTTCCAACCCGCTCAAACTTGCCGAGTTTGCCCTTTCGAGGAAGGATCCCGCCTATGTCGGCAGGGCAAAAGCCGTCAAGGCGGACGAAGAAGTGCGCCGCGAAACGGGCAGCCTTCCCGAAAAAGTGCTTAAAGACGTCGCTCTTCTCGACATCGCCAAGGATACCATTTACGGAAGCTGCGTCGTTGCGGTCAAGCCGGGCGACGGTTCCGCGCGCGAACAGGCGGCCTCCTGCCAGCGCGTTCTCGGCGGCATTGCAAACATTGCCATGGAATACGCCACAAAGCGCTATCGCAGCAACCTCATCAACTGGGGTATGCTTCCCTTTACGGCGGAAAAACTGCACTTCAAAGTGGGGGATTATATCTATATTGAAAATATCGACACCTACATTGCGGACGGCGCGGAGCAGATCCCTGCAAAGCACCTCAGCGGAAAGGTGGTAAAGGATATTGTCCTCAGCGTGGGAACGTTGACGCAGGACGAAAAGAACATCATTTTAAAGGGTTGTCTGATCAATTTCAATGCCGCAAACTGAGCGTATGGAGCGAACGGAAAGATGGGTATGCTGACGCTGAAACAATATAGAGAGATCATCGATCTTGATTATCAACCGCGAAAACGGGAGATCCTCGGCGAAGAGGAAAAGAGCGAGATCTGTGATGAGATGCTCGGGATTTTGCTGGAAGAGCGGAACGAAATAGCGGCGTTCAGTTATCCATACAAGGTCAAGCGCGATCTGATCTGGGGATTTCTGAACCAGCGCCTGCCCAACCCCGTCACGCCTCGTTTTCTGGAATTGCAGGACAGGCTTTTCTCTTCCGAAACGGAAGAGCGCGGCGTGGTGGACGTCAACGAATTTCCCGAGCAGGACAGCCTCTCTCTCTGGAAAGGAGATATTACCCGCCTGAATGCGGATGCGGTCGTCAATGCGGCCAACAACACGCTGCTCGGCTGTTTTATCCCGCATCACAAATGTATCGATAACGTCATCCACTCCCGTGCGGGCGTGCAGGTGCGTCTGGATTGTTCCAAGATCATGGGGGCGCAGGGCGAATCCGAGCCTTCCGGCTGTGCAAAGATCACGCTCGCCTACAACCTGCCGTCCAAATATATCATTCATACGGTAGGCCCGATGGTCAGGCTGCATGTGACGGAAGAGGACGAACGCGTCTTGCGCAACTGTTATCTTTCCTGCCTGAATCTGGCGCGGGAAATGAAGCTGAAAAGCATCGCTTTCTGCTGCATTTCCACGGGCATCTTCGGGTTTCCCGCGGAGGACGCCGCGGCCATTGCGGTCGGCGCCGTCAAAAACTGGCTGTTGGAAACAAAGTATCCCATCCGCGTCATCTTTGACGTGTTTCTGGACAAAGATCTGGAGATCTACAAAGACGTTCTGAAAAATACATGAACAATACGCCGTTCGGAGCGGAATATACCGCGTCAAACGGCGTTATTTTTCTTCAAAAAAATTTGTTGACAAAAACCAGTATTTTGTATATAATAATTGCAACCGAATTGGTAGAGATTTAGGTAGATTTTGGTGAAGTATGAAACAGGAATTCAAAGTGACGGGAATGACCTGTGCGGCCTGTTCCGCGGGGATTCAGAAAACCGTCGGTAAAATGAAAGGGGTCAGGAAGGCGGAAGTCAGCCTGATGGGAGAAAAAATGCAGGTCGATTACGATGAATCGAGTCTTTCTTCCGATCAGATCATCGCCGCCGTGGAAGATCTCGGATACGGTGCGTCCGTTAAAACGGGCGAAGAGAGCGCCGTCGCCGAAAAAAAGGCGCCCATCTCTTCAGCGGGAGAGGAAGCAAAAAAGCTCAAACACAGATTCCTTGCGTCCCTGTGTTTTCTCGTTCCGCTCCTGTATTTTACGATGGGGCATATGCTGGGCGCGCCTTTGCCGTCTTTTTTAAAGATCGGTTCCAATTTTGCCCTGGTGCAGCTGCTGCTGACAACTCCCATTCTTTTTATCAATTTTGCCTTTTTCAGGAGCGGCGCCAAGGCGGCCATAAAGCGCGTTCCAAACATGGATACGCTGGTCAGCCTGGGCAGCGCGGTCTCCTATCTTTATAGCATCGTCGTCATGTTTTTATTGCCCGAGAGAGAGGATTCCATGCAATTTGCCATGGGGTCACTGTTCTTTGAATCGGCGGCAATGGTTCTGACGCTCGTCACGCTCGGAAAGTGGCTGGAAGCGCGTTCCAAGAAAAAGACGGGCGAAGAAGTGGAAAAACTTTTGCGCCTTGCGCCCGATACCGTCACGGTGGAGCGCGGCGGGGAACGGAAAAAGATCCCGCTGAAAGAATTGCGCGTCGGGGACATTGTCGTCGTCATGCAGGGGGACAGCATCCCTGCGGACGGCGTCATCACGGAAGGAAATTCCTTTGTAGACAAATCCGCCATCACGGGCGAGAGCCTTCCCGTAGAGGTGGGCGAGGGCGATTACGTCACCAGCGCGTCCATCAACAAGGGGAATGTGCTCTGCATCCGTGCGGAAAAGGTAGGTGCGGACACGATGCTTTCGCGCATCGTCGAACTTGTCCGTTCGGCGGGGACGTCCAAGGCGCCCATCGAACATACGGTGGATAAGATCGCGGCGATCTTTGTTCCCGTCGTTCTTCTGATCGCGGCGCTGGACTTTATCGTCTGGATGATCCTGTGGGGAACGGGGGCGGTAAACGTCACTTTCTTCCAGGTGCTCAGCATGGCGATCAGCGTGCTCGTCATTTCCTGCCCCTGTGCGCTGGGGCTTGCAACGCCCGTCGCCGTCATGGCGGCAACGGGACGGGGCGCGGCGATGGGCATTCTGTTCAAGGATGCGGAAGCGCTGCAAAAAGTCCGCGACGTCAAGTATGTCCTGCTGGATAAGACTGCTACCATCACAGAGGGAAAACCTCGCGTGACGGACGTTCTCCTGTACAACGGCTATTCGAGGGAGCAAGCGTTTTCCGTTGCGGCGGGGATCGAGCAGAACTCCAACCATCCGCTTGCGGCGAGCATCCTTGCACAGGCGGAAGAGGAAAAGATCGCGCCCGTGCAGACGCAGAATTTTTCGTATGAAAGCGGTTTGGGCGCGCAGGCAGAATACGATGGGAAGAAGTATTATATCGGCAATCTCAAGCTTGCAAACCGCTGCGGCATTTCCGCGGAGGAATGCGGCGGACGGGACGCCGCGCTGACCGCGCAGGGAAAAACGGTTCTTTATCTGTGTTGTGAAAACAAGCTGGTCGCGCTGATCGCGCTCTCCGATACGCTGAAAGAGACTGCCCGTGCGGCCGTGCAACAGCTGAAAGAGCTGCACATTCATCCCGTAATGCTTACGGGGGATTCGGACGGCGCCGCCCGCGCGATCGCGGCGCAGGTGGGGATCGAGGAAGTCTATTCGCAGGTCCTGCCCGAAGACAAGCGGAACATCGTCCTGAAATTCAAAGAAAAGGGACTGACGGCGATGGTCGGGGACGGGATCAACGATTCTCCCGCCCTCAAAGAGGCGGACGTAGGGATCGCGATGGGCAACGGCACGGACATTGCCATCGATTCCTCGGACGTCGTGCTCGTCAACGGACAGCCGGACGCGCTCGGGAATGCCGTCGCGCTCAGCCGCGCCGCCGTAAGGAATATCCACGAAAATCTTTTCTGGGCGTTTATTTACAACCTCATCTGTATTCCCATTGCGGCAGGCGTACTGTTCGGCGTGGGCGTCGTCCTCGATCCCATGTACGGTGCGGCGGCGATGAGCCTGAGCTCTGTCTTTGTCGTCTGCAACGCTCTGCGTCTGATGCGGTTTAAACCCGCCAAAAATAAACATCCCGCACAGTCCTGCGGGAAAGGAGAATGCTATATGCAAAAAACTTTGTACATTGAAGGAATGAGCTGCGCCCATTGCAGCGCGCGCGTCGAAAAAGCGCTCAACGATCTGGAAGGGGTCAAGGCACACGTCGACCTGAAGAAAAAGACGGCCGTCGTCGAAACGGACGTTGCGGACGACGTTCTCGTCAAGGCGGTGGAAGATGCCGGCTACAGCGTGAAAAAAATCAAGTGAGAAAATCCCCGCGCCGTTTGGCGCGGGGATTTTTCCGCACGGAAAAAGGAGAAAACCGTTGCGGACGAAATTGACGAAAAAGGAGTTTTGACAAATTACGGCAAAAGTTCTGTTTGTGTGACAGAAGGCGTCATATGTACATATTGACACGTCATTCATCTTTATTTTATAATAATGGTACAGACGTATCGGGAGGAAATTGCATGGAAATGCTTTTGTTGGACGCACGCACACAAAGTCTTGTGGAGGATTATGTGCCGCAGGGGGAGATCCTCGAAGGGTTGGTTACTTTCTTTTCTGTCTTTGCGGACGCAACGCGCCTGCGCATCTTATCCGCGCTCGCGATCACCGAACTCTGCGTGACAGACCTTTCCAGGGTTCTTCAGATCAATCAGACGACGGTTTCGCACCAGCTGCGATTTCTCAAAAATATCGGTATCGTCAGGAGCAGCCGTATCGGGAAGGTCATCTTTTACAGCCTGAGCAACGATACCGTCAACGACATTCTGCTCAAAGGAGTGGAATTTTTAGGATACTGATACCGCAAGGGCAACGCATAAAGTTGCTCTTTTTTATTGCAAAATCTTGGCGGGTATTGTATAATATTCTAAAAGAAAACCACTTCACTACAGTATATGAACGAGATCCAGGAAAAGTTAAAACTTCTGCCCGATTCCCCGGGCGTCTATATCATGCTCGACAAGGACAAAAACGTCATCTATGTCGGCAAGGCGCGCATTCTCAAAAACAGGGTCAGGCAATATTTTCATTCCACGCAGAAAACGGAAAAAGTGGCGGCCATGGTTTCCAACATCGCCGACTTTTACTACGTCATCACCAAATCGGAGATCGATGCGCTTTCCCTGGAAAACAATCTCATCAAAAAGTATAAACCCAAGTACAACATCCTGCTCAAGGACGACAAAACATATCCGTACATCAAAGTCGCCCTGTACGAGCGCTATCCTTCCTTTTCCGTTTCCAGAAAGCTGAAAAAGGGGAGCAAGTATTTCGGGCCGTACATGGGCGGCGTTCGCGTGCGCGACGTTCTGGAAATCGTCAACATGGCGTTCGGCGTGCGCATCTGTACAACCGTCATTACCGAAAAACCCAAAAAACCCTGTCTGAATTATCATATCCATCGCTGCGCCGCACCGTGCGCGCACCTCATTTCCGAAGAGGAGTATGCCGAGCGCGTCAAGGCGGCCATGAGATTTCTGGACGGCGAGGACGCGGACGTGGAAAAACTTCTGCGCGAAAAGATGACTTTTTACGCGGAAAACGAGCAGTTCGAACTGGCGCTCGACTGCCGCAATAAGCTGGAAATGCTTTCCAAGATCGCTTTAAAGCGCATCACCGCCCTCAACAGGGACATCAATGCGGACGTCATCGCCTACGTCAGCAACAATCTGTATTCCGCCGTCAACATTCTCATCACGCGCCGCGGGATCATGCAGGGCGCAAGCACGTTTGCCGTGGAAAATGCCTCGTCGGACGGGGAGGCGCTCACTTCCTTTATCACGCAGTATTACGCTTCCCACGAGATCCCGGACGAGATCGTCGTGCAGGATTTTTGCGAAACTTCCCTTTTGGAGGAGTATTTCAGCCAGGCGCACGGAAAAAACGTTTCCGTGGTCTCTCCCAAGCTGGGCATCCGCAGACAGCTTCTGGAGATGGCGGCAAAGAACGCTTCCGAGTATCTGGAAAAGGTGCTCGACAAGATCCGCCACAAAGAGGACATGACCATCAAGGCGTGCGAGCGCTTGCAGGAAGTGCTGCACTTGTCCCGCTACCCGCGCCGCATGGAATGCTACGATATTTCCAATATCAGCGGGGTGGACAAAGTCGGCTCGATGGTGGTCTTTATCGACGGGGAGGCAGACCGTTCGCAATACCGCCGATTCCGCATCAAGACGGTGGAGGGCGCCAACGATTTTGCAAGCCTGCAGGAAGTGCTCACCCGCCGTCTGGCAAAGCTCGGCACGGAGGAAGAGGAGCATTTCCCCAGGCCCGATCTCGTCATCATCGACGGCGGCAAGGGGCAGCTTTCCGCCGTGCAGGAAATTTTTTCAAAGAGCGGCGTGGAGGGGATCGACCTGATCTCCCTTGCAAAGCGCGAGGAAGAGATCTTTACGACAACGCAAAAGGACAGCATTGTTCTCGATAAGCGGGACTATTGCCTGCAAATGTTACAGCGTATCCGAGACGAAGCGCACCGCTTTGCCATTACCTTTTTCAGAAACATTCACAGCAAGCGCTCGCTCACGAGCGTTTTGACGGAGATCCCGGGTGTGGGAAAGATCAAGCGGCGCGCGCTGACGGAAAAATTCGGCACCATCGACCGCATGATGCGCGCTTCCGTGAAGGAACTTGCGGAAGTGGACGGGATCGGGGAAAACCTCGCCTCGGTGATCAAAAAATATTTTGAGGAAGAACTTTGATGAAAGAGTTACAGTATAAACTGATCGTTTCCGATTTTGACGGCACGCTTCGCCGCAGCGAAGGCGGCGTTTCCGAGGAGACGATCGAGACGGTCAGAAGATACACAGACGCAGGAGGGACTTTTGCGCTCTGTACGGGCAGAATGCCCAAGGCCATCCTTCCGTGTGCGCGCCAACTCGGTCTGAGCGGCCTGGTGGGAGCATATCAGGGGGCGGTCATCGAGGAGATCGGGAGCGGAAAACTTGTCCGCGACGGCAGGATCCCCACGGATGACGCCATAAAAATTTGTACGTTCATGCAGGAAAACGGCTGGCATATCCACGTTTACGACGGGGACGACTTATATATAAACATGGACGATGATTTCCGTGCCTGGTACGAAAAAACGTGTAACGTACGCGGAATTTTGACACCATTCGACATTTCCGCCACCGTGCGGGAGAAAAATATTTCGCCGCATAAGATCGTTATCATGTGCCCTGCGGAAGAAAGAAAATTTGCCCTTGACTCGCTGGAAAGCAGGTTTGGCGAAAAGTATTACGTGACGACGAGTTCGGAAAACCTCGTGGAGATCGTAAAAAAGGGATGCAATAAAGGAGGGGTGATCACCTTCCTTGCACAGTACTACGGCATTCCGCTTTCGCAGACGATCGCCATAGGGGACAACCTGAACGACCTTCCCATGCTCCGCGCGGCGGGGCTGGGCGTAGTCGTGGAAAACGGCGAAGAAGAGCTGAAGAAAGAAGCTGATTTTATCACCCGTTCCTGCGATTCGGACGGCGTGGCTTACGTAATTAAAAAGTTTGGACTGGGGGAAAATGTATGAACGAACAGGAAACCATTTTGCTGGAAAGTTTTTGTTCCGCGCTCGATCTTGAAATCGTGTTTGCAGGCAGGGGGCGCGTGATGCTTTCCTCTTACAGCGTGACGAGGCCGGGCCTGCAGCTTGCGGGATATTTCAAGTATTTTGATGCGACGAGAATTATGGTCCTCGGTAACGCTGAATACGAATTTCTGCGCGATCTCTCGCCGGAAACGCGGCGCGAGCGTATCAGGACCCTTCTTTCGTACAAGGAGATCCCTTGTATCATTCTTTCCCGCGATCTTCCCGCTTTACAGGAGATCATCGAAGAAGCGCGCCTGACAGGTCTTCCCATCCTGCGCACCGACAAGGTGACGACGGCGCTGATGAACGATCTTTTCTTCTATCTGAACAAAAAGCTTGCGCCCTCTACGACGGTGCACGGCGTTCTGATGGACGTTTCGGGCGTGGGGATCCTGATCACGGGACACAGCGGCGTCGGTAAAAGCGAAACGGCAATGGAACTGATCAAGCGCGGACACCGCCTCGTCGCAGACGACAGCGTCATCATCAAGCGCGTTGCCGATTCGCTGATCGGGTCTTCCCCCGAACTCATCCGTTACTTTATGGAACTGCGCGGGATCGGGATCATCAATATCAAAAACATGTACGGTTCAGGCTCTATCCTCAACGAAAAGGAGATCGAGCTCGTCATGGAACTGGAAAACTGGGACGAGGGAAAAGAGTACGACCGCCTCGGCGACGGCACTCTGTATGAAACCATTCTCGACAGGAAAGTGATGAAGCACATTATTCCCGTCAAACCGGGCAGAAACCTGTCCATCATCATAGAAGTCGCGGCAAGGAATTTCCGTTTAAAGAGCATGGGATACGACGCCGCGCAGGAGTTGATCTCCCGAACGATCGGCAGATAAAAAAACCGCAAAAGCAAGATTTGCTTTTGCGGTTTTTTGTTGGCGGAAATTACACAAACGGGCGTATTCGGAAACTTAATGGAATACACTATACCATGAAAGCTTTTTCCAAACCCGTCAAAACAGCGCTTTTATGTGCGCTTGCGCTCTGTATTTTACTTTTCTCCTGCCTGTTTGCCTATCCCGCAAGCAACAGGCGAGGGGAACAGCTCCCGCAGGAATACGCGGGTATTCTGCGGCTTTGGCACATCGACAGTTTTGAAGGCGGCGTGGGGTCCCGGGCCGCTTTTTTGCGCGGTGCGGCAAAAATCTTTGAGAAAAAATACGGGATCTATGTGCTCATCACCGTGCATACGCCCGCAAGCGCCGCCATAGCCGCGCGGGACGGGCTCCCCGATCTGCTCTCTTACGGGACATACCTTGACTTTGCGGCGGAAATCGCGCAGCCGTTGGGCGGGGAAAAATTTCCCTTTGCGACCGCAGGCGGAAAGGGATATGCCCTTCCCTGGTGCAGGGGGAATTATTTCTTATTCACACGTGACGGGGATTTTTCGGACGTCAGCGAAAGCAATACGCTTTTCAGCGACGGGGGAACGCTCATGGACGCCGCGGCGTACACGGCGGGACTGACGGGGAATTTCCCCGTGATGCAGAGCACGGCCGCGTATGTGCAGTTTCTCAACGGGAAATATAAATATATGCTTGGGACACAGCGCGACCTGTTCCGATTCCGCACGCGCAAAGCGGAAGTGCAGGCAAAGGCGCTCTCCTCGTTCTGCGATCTGTACCAATACCTGAGTATTCTCAGTGAAGAGGAGGGAAAAAAGTCTGCCGCAGAAAATTTTATCGCCTGCGTTCTTTCGGAGGAGGTGCAGGAAAAGCTCCCGCAGATAGGGATGCTCAGCGTCAGTCGGGAGGTGTACGGCGCCGAAGAACCTGCCTTGCAGGCGGCGCAAAGCGTTCTTCCCGAAAGGGGCGTCAATGTCTTTTTGTCCGAGGAAACGAGAAAAGAGCTTTTCAGCGTCTCGGAGGCGGCGCGAAAGGGGGACAAAAACAGCGCAAAAATTTTGGAAAATATTCTGTCATAGCATTGTAAAAAAAGAGATTTTGCTGTATAATAAGGAGGAACAGTCGTATGCTTTATCGGCAGATCGCAGAGATGTTTCCGTTCAGAGGAAACGAGAGTCTCTTTTCTTTCCGCGCAAATACGACGGTGGGCATAGGCGGCACGGCGCCTTTGGCGCTCTTTCCCGAAACTGCGGAAGATTGCGTGTGCGCCGTTCGCTTTCTGAAAAGAGAGGGCGTGCCTTACGTTCTTCTCGGGAACGGGAGCAACGTGCTCGTATCGGATAAAGGATTTGACGGAGCGGTGATCTGTATGCGCCGTATGAAAACCATCCGCGTGGACGCTTGCGGCGTTTATGCGGAGAGCGGCGCGGCGCTGGACGCCGTCGTGCTTGCGGCGGCAGAATGCGGATGGGGCGGACTGAGTTTTCTGTGCGGGATCCCCGCCACTCTCGGGGGCGCTCTGTTTATGAACGCGGGGGCGCGGGGCAAGTATATGGACAGCGTCGTTCTGCGCGTAGATGCGCTGGTCAACGGAGAAAAAAAGAGTTTTTCCCTTGCCGAATGCGGATATTCGTACAAAACCTCGCGGTTCATGCAGGAGGACTGCGTCATTTTAGGCGGCTTATTGCGCGGCGTTTCCGAAGAAAAGGAAAAGATCGTGCAGGACATCCGTGCGGCGCGGCTGGCACGCAAGGATCTGCCCAAGGGAAAGAGTCTGGGGTGCGTTTTCCGCAATCCGCAGGGCGATTCCGCAGGGCGGCTGATCGAAGCCGCGGGGCTGAAAGGCTTGGCACAGGGCGGCGCGGAAGTGTCCGCGCAGCACGCAAATTTTATCATAAACCGCGGCGGCGCAACGGCATCCGATTATGCCGCTCTGGTCCGCCGCGTCAAGGAGAGAGTCTTTTCCGAAACGGGAACAATGCTTGCGGAAGAGATCAGGTACATAGGAGAGTTTTAAATGCTTCTTACGGGCGATTATCATACCCATACCGTTTACAGCCACGGAAAGGGTACGGTGCTGGAAAACGCTTTGCGCGCTAAAGAAATAGGGTTGCAGGAGATCGCGATCACGGACCACGGGTTTGAACAGCTCGCGTTCGGCCTGCGTCACAGGGAGATACCGCAGCTTGTCAGGGACTGCCGCGAGGCGAGCAAACTGACGGGCATTCCCGTCTACGTCGGAACGGAGGCAAACCTCTGCGACGAGCAGGGCAGAACAGATCTCAACAAAGAGGATTACAAGGATTTTGACATCTATCTGATGGGCATTCACAGGTTTGTCAAGTTTACTTCTTTTTACGATTTCTGGAATCTGCTCATGCGCAATTCCCTGCACACGACATTGCACATCAAACCGAGCAAGAGCCTTATCCGATACAACACCAACGCGTATATCAACGCCATCAAAAACAACCCGATCGACGTCATCACGCATCTGAATTACCAGTCTTTCTGCGACGTTGCGGAAGTTGCCAAGGCGGCGCGCGATTACGGGACATACATCGAACTGAATTCCAAAAAAGTGCACCTGAGCGACGAGGAAGTCGCGGCGGTGCGCGATACGGGGGTACATTTTATCATCGATTCGGACGCGCATTCCGTGGACAGAGTCGGCGATACCGCCCTCGTGGACAAGCTCCTGGAGCGGGTGGACATTCCGCGTTCGCAGATCGACAACATCGACGGAAAAAAACCGCAATTCCGTTTCAGGGGGTACAAAGAGAGAAACTTATAGTGGCTAAGGGAAATTTCACCGTTGAAATAAAAAAGGAGCTCATCCGCAAAGGGCTGGAAAATGCCTGCTGCAAGACGGCGGCTCTCTCCGCCTTTCTGCGGACGACGGGCAGTATCCTGCGGTCGGGCTCCAGCATCGGCTTTGAGTTTGTCACCGAGAGCGAATACATCGCAGAGTTTGTCATTTCGCTTTTGGAAGACGTATTCGGGGCGGAGCTGAAAGTCGTACAGGCGACGGCAGACGCGCGCAACGGTCGCAACAGACTTGTATTTCAATGTCTGTCCTCGCGTTCGCTGTTCATTCTGTCCGAACTCGGCATTCTCTCCTCCGACGGAGGGGAGATCACGCTCAACCTCGGGATCGACCGTTACCTCATCGAAAACGAGTGCTGCAGGCGCGCTTACGTGCTGGGCGCGTTTTTGGGGAGCGGAAGCTGTACCATTCCCAAACTGGAGGACGCGCGGTCCGGGTATCATCTGGAGATCGTGTTTTCCGGCAAGGCAATGACGGACGATTTCTGTGAGATCCTCGCGGAATTTGAAGTGCTTGCAAAGTGCGTGGAGAGAAAGGGTTCCAGCGTCGTTTACCTCAAGAGCAGGGAAAGCATCTGCGATTTTCTCGCCCTTCTCGGGGCGGAAAAGGCGATCGAAAAGCTCAACGAACTCGCCGAGGAAAAGGATGTAAGAAATCACATCAACCGCGTGGCGAACTGTCTGCAAAAAAACATGGACAAGAGTCTGGAAGCGTCCGTGCGGCAGATCCGCGCCATACAGATCATCGATTCCGTCATCGGCATTTCCGAATTGGACGAAAGTCTGCGGGACACGGCGATCGCGCGACTCGCGGACAAGGAAGCATCATTGAAAGAACTTGCGCAGCGGCTGCAGATCTCCAAGAGCTGTTTAAACCACCGCCTGCGCAAACTTGTAAAAATAGCGGAAGACCTATCGGAGGATTAGGGGAATATGGACAAAGCGACATTTGTTTATCAGAAAGACACATACAACGCCTACGATGCGCAGCGCATCGTCTTTGAGGCGAGCAAGTACAAGAGCGAGATCATCTTTGAGGACGGCTCCAAGCGCGGAAACGCAAAGAGCATCATCGGACTTCTTTCCATGAAATTTCTGAAAGGGGACGAGTACACCGTCCGCGCCGAAGGCCCGGACAGCCGCGCCGCCTCGCGCGCGATCGCCGATTTCGTTTCCAAACTGTAAAGAGAGGGGAAATAGCCTTTTTCGCTGCCGCTTTGCGGCAGCGCCGTATTTTGCCGCTTTGCGGCATTTTCATTACCAAAGAACTGCGAGAGGGATCCATGGCAGAATTTGTACATTTACATCTTCATACGGAATACAGCCTGTTGGACGGGGCGTGCAAGGTAAAAGAACTGATTTCGCACTGCGTCAAAAACAATATCAAGGCGATCGCCATTACCGACCACGGGAATATGTATGCGACGCTGCAGTTTGCAGAGCAGTGCCGCAAAAACAAGATCCAGGCGATCATCGGCTGCGAACTGTACATGACGCACGATTACAAGGTCAAGGACAATACGAGCGAATTTGAGCACCTTATCCTTCTGGCAAAAAACAAAAAGGGATACAAAAATCTCGTCAAGCTGGATTCCATTGCGTACGTAGACGGGTTTTATTACAAGCCGCGCGTCGACTACAAGACCTTGCGCGAACACAGCGAGGGGCTCGTCTGCCTTTCCGCCTGCCTGGCGGGGCGCATTCCGAAGCTCTTGCTGCGCGGGGACTATGAGGGCGCCAAAAAGACGGCGCTCGATTTAAAGGATATGTTCGGCGAGGATTTCTACATCGAGATCCAGGACCACGGGATCGAGGAACAGCGCCGCGTCCTCCCGCTTTTGCTGCAGCTTGCCAAGGAATGCGACATTCAGCCCGTCGCCACAAACGACGTGCATTATATCAAAAAAGAAGACTGGGAAATGCAGGACGTTTTGATGTGTATTCAGACAAAGAAGACCATCGACGATCCCAAGCGCATGAAGTTTGAAACGCACGAATTTTACCTGAAAACGCCTGAGGAAATGGCGGAACTCTTTTCCTATGTTCCAGAGGCGATCTCCAATACCGTCGTCATTGCGCAAAAGTGCAACGAAGAGCCGTGCTTTGACTTAAAAGACAACGGCGACCCCATCAAGGACAAATCGCTGATCCCCGGGTATACGCCGGAAGACGGCTCCGACCCCAAAGATTATCTCACAAAACTGACGTGGGAGGGGCTCAAACGCAGGTACGGAGAAATTACGGACGCCGTCAAAAAGCGCGCCGATTACGAGCTCGGTATCATCCTCGGCATGGGCTTTGCCGAATATTATCTCATCGTCATGGACTTTATCCAGTGGTCCAAATCGAGGGGGATCCCCGTGGGGCCGGGGCGCGGTTCGGGTGCGGCGAGCATCGTCGCCTACGCGATCGGGATCACGGACATCGATCCCTTGAAGTACGATCTCTTCTTCGAGCGGTTTTTGAACCCGGACCGCGTCACCATGCCCGATTTCGACGTCGATTTCTGTAACGAACGCCGCCCCGAGACCATCGAGTATGTGCGCAAGAAATATCATCCTGAAAACGTCGCGCAGATCGTTACATTCGGTACTTTGGCCTCCAAAGCGGCAATTAAGGACGTTGGCAGAGTACTACGCGTGCCATACTCCGAGACAGATCGCGTAACGAAGCTCATGGACGGCAAGTCTACCATACGCGAATTGCTCGGCTGGAACATCCAGGGACTGAAAGACAAAGCCGCCGCGGAACAGGACGAAGAGAAGCGCGCCGAGATCTTGAAAAATCTGGAAGAGCAGGAGAAAAAGCGCAATCCCGATTTTATCCAGCTGTACGAAACGGACGAACAGCTGCACCGCGTCATCGATATGTCCCTCAAGCTGGAAGGGATGCCGAGAAATACTTCCATGCACGCGGCGGGCGTCGTCATCTGCCGAAAACCCATTGCGGACAACGTCCCGCTTTCCAGAAACGGAGAGGACGTCACGACGCAGTTCAACATGAAGGAAGTGGAATCCATCGGAATGCTGAAGATGGACTTCCTCGCCCTCACCACGCTGACGGATATCAAAAAGGCGTGCGATTATATTCTCGAAGACACGGGACGCGTGATCGATTGGGATGAGATAGGCTACGACAACAAGGAAGCGTACGACCTGATCTCCGAAGGCGACACGGACGCCGTGTTCCAGTTGGAACAAGGCGGCATGAAGAAATTCATGAAGGAGTTAAAGCCAGGCTGTCTGGAAGACATCATCGCAGGCGTGGCTCTTTACCGCCCCGGCCCGATGGCGTATATCCCGACTTATATATCCAACAAGCTCAATCCCTCCCAGGTCAAGTACGATACGCCTCTTCTCGAACACATTCTCAAAGTCACGTACGGCGTCATCGTGTATCAGGAACAGGTCATGCAGATCTTTCAGGATCTGGCGGGATTCTCCCTCGGCCAGGCAGACCTTGTCCGCCGCGCGATGGGTAAAAAGAACAAGGCCGAACTGATGGCGCAGAAAGACAAATTTATTTTCGGCAACATCAAGGACGGCGGAAACATCGAAGGTGCGGTCAGCCGCGGCATTCCCAAGGAAGTTGCGGCAAAGATCTTCGGCGATATGGAAAGCTTTGCAAGCTATGCCTTCAACAAAGCGCACGCCACCTGCTATGCCGTGCTCGCATACCGTACGGCCTACCTCAAACGCTTTTATCCGAAGGAATTTCTCGCCGCCATTCTCAACAACCGTATCGACAAAATAGACGAAGTTTCCAAGTATATCGTCTATCTCAAAGAGAAAAATATTCTCGTCCTGCAGCCTGACGTCAACAAGAGCAAGACGTATTTTTCCGTGCAGGGCAACGGCGTCCGATTCGGTCTGAGCGCGCTCAAGGGCGTGGGGGTCAACGCGACGCACGCCATCATCGAGGAGCGCGAACAGCACGGCGAATTCAAAAATTTCCCCGATTTCGTGTTCCGCTGCGCATCCTTCCTCAACAAGAGGATGCTGGAAGGGCTGATCTGTGCGGGCGCGTTCGACTGCTTCGGGGTGTACCGTTCCCGGCTTTTGCTCGTGTATGAGAGCGTACTCGATCGCGCCAACAAGATCGCCAAACAAAAACAGAGTATGCAGATGAGCCTGTTCGGGGATATCATCGTAGAGGACAATACCACGCTGAATTATCCCAACGTTCCCGAATTGGAAATGGGAGAAAAGCTTGCCAAGGAAAAGGCTGTGCTCGGCGTTTACGTCAGCGGACATCCCTTTGAAAAGTATGCAAAAATGTTTGACGACTGCTCTTTTTCCTGCCTCAAACTTCAGAACTTTGAGGAGGACGAGGACGGGCGCAAAACTTACCCCGAACTCACCGACGGCGCGACCGTCACGATGGGCGGGATCATCGGCACGTATAAAAAGATCAATACCCGTTCCGGCTCGTCCATGGCGTTTATTTCCGTGGAAGATCTGTACGGGAGCATCGAATGCGTGGCTTTCCCCAACGTATTTGACAAGATCAAGGGGATCGTCATGGCGGATAAAGTGGTGCGCCTGTCCGGTAAAATGCAGCTGGACGACGAAAAGGCGCCCGTCATCATTCTGGACAGAATGGAGGAGTTTACGGGGACACAGGCCGCTCCCGCCGCGCAGGCCGCCGCGCCCGCTAAAAAGAAAGAGCACGCGCTCTGGCTGAACGCATCCGATCTTACGGACGACGAGTTTGACGAGCTGACGGAATTGTTTTCGCATTATGCAAACGGAACGGCAGTCATCAAAATCAAGCGCGGCGCCGGAAGGTACAGAATGAGCAATGTCAACGATTGCAGGGGACTTCGCGAGGAGCTCCGCCTCTTTTTGGACGACAAGGACATCATAGAAGTTTAAAGAAACGTTGAGATTGACAAAAAATGTTAAAATCAAAAGAAACACACGTTTTTGCACATTTTTCTGTAAAGTGCTTTTCATTTTAGCCGTTCTTTGCTATAATATTAGCACAATCGGAAAAAATACATTCCAAGAGAGTACATTCGGAGGATAGATATGAAGAGGATCGGTGTATTGACAAGCGGCGGCGACGCACCCGGCATGAATGCCTGCATCAGGGCGGTCGTCAGGACGGCAAAATATTTCGGCATGGATGTCTACGGGATCCGTCAGGGATACTCGGGACTTATCAACGATGACATGGTACCCATGGAAATGCGCAGCGTTTCCGACATTGTACAGCGCGGCGGTACGATCCTCAGGACGGCGCGTTGCGTGGAAATGTACACGGTGGAAGGGCAGAAGCAGGCGGTCAAGACTCTGAACGACCGCGGCATCGAAGGCCTCGTCGTCATCGGCGGCGACGGTTCTTTCCGCGGCGCAAAATGCCTCAGCGAAGAGTATGGCATTCCCACCATCGGCATTCCCGGTACCATTGACAACGACCTCGAATACACAGATTATACCCTCGGTTTCGATACGGCAGTCAATACCTGCCTGGACATCATCAATAAGCTGCGCGACACGATGACTTCGCACGAACGTATCAGCGTCGTGGAAGTTATGGGCAGACGCTGCGGCGACATTGCTCTGTATTCCGGTATCGCCAGCGGCGCGGAGATCATCATTGTCCCCGAGATCGCCTACGATATGGAGGACGTCGTCCTTCGCATCAACCGCAGCCGTGCAAATGGCAAGCACAGCAACATCATCGTGCTTGCGGAAGGCGTATCCACGGCGGACGAATTTTCCAAGAAATTACAGGCAATGACCACCTATACCGTGCGCGGCACGACCATCGGCCACGTACAGAGGGGCGGTTCTCCTTCCATGGCGGACAGAATGCTTTCGGCGCAGTTCGGCAATCACGCCGTCCGTTTGCTCAAAGACGGGATCGGCAACCGCGTGGTCGGCATTCATAAAAACGAGATCATCGATCTGGACATCATCGAAGCGGTCAGCATGAAGAAGAAATTCAACTACGAGCTGTACGAAACGCTTCAGATGATTTCCATGTAACGTATGGGGAGAGGGAAAGTATGAGTGAAGAGACCAAGGAAGAAAGGCGCAAAAGGGATCTGATGGTTCTGGAGCGCGAAGCAAAATTCTTTGCGGAGAACAGGCATCTCGTCGGAGACTACATGGACAGGATCATTGAAGTGTGTACGATGATCCCCATGTGCGAAGAGAATTATCAGGAAAGTTTTGAACAGTTCAACGGCATTTTCGATTTCCTCTATGAAATTCTGGACATCATGCAGGATTCCGGGATCGGGATCCTTTTGCCGGAACATCTGCGCAGGTATAACTGAAAAATTGCTGAAAGGGCATTGCCGCTACGGCATTGCCCTTTTTTCTTTTTATGCAATCTATTTCTGTAAATTGATTGCATAAATGTATAAAATATTGTATAATATCTTTATGAAAGTCGGGGTCTATTGCAATCGTTCGGCAAAAAAATTTATTCCCATCCGAGAAGAACTTTTCCGCTGTCTGAAAGAGCGGCAAATCATTCCGCGCATCTGTGACGGCATCGAACAGGTCGGAGATGTCGACGTTCTCATCGTTCTCGGCGGCGACGGAACCATCCTCAGGGCGGCGCTCGACGCGGGCAGGCGGGGGATCCGCCTTCTTGGGATCAATGCGGGCACGCTCGGATTTCTTTCCGAATTTGAGGGCGAGCAGGTCAAGGAAGCCGTCGATCTTCTTTGCGGAGAGTTTGAAACGGAAAAGAGGAGCGTCTTACAGGTCGATATCGGCACAAAGACGTATTACGCCCTCAACGACGCCGTCTTTCAGAGGAGCTACAACCCCTCGGCGGACGACAACGTGGTGGATATACACGTCAGGATCGACGGGAAGGTCGTGGACAACTTTATCGGCGACGGAGTGATCGTCAGTACGCCGACGGGTTCCACCGCCTACTCTCTGTCGGCGGGCGGTTCCATCCTGACACCCGGGATCGCGGCGTTTATTCTCACGCCCGTGTGTGCGCATTCCCTGCACAACCGTCCCATCGTCTATGCCGATTCGAGCAAGCTGGAGATCCGTGCCGAGGAAGGGCCGGGGCTTTCCCTGTATTGCGACGGGCGGTTTGAATGTACCCTAAAGGCGCAGGACACGGCAACGCTGAAAAAAGCGGAGTTCTGCGTAGAATTTATCAAGAGAAAGGACAGCAACTTTTTTGACAAATTGCTGTTAAAACTGACTAAATGGAGCAAATAATACTATGAGGAGCGGAAGACAAGCAGTAATTTTGGAGATCATCTCTTCCATGGAGATAGAAACGCAGGAAGAGCTTTGTGCGGAACTCACCAAGCGCAACTACAACGTAACGCAGGCGACGGTTTCCAGGGACATCAAGGAACTCAGGCTCTTTAAAGTGGCGGGCGTGGAAAAAAAGTACAGATACGCCTACATTGACGACGGCAACAACAAGATCTCTCCAAAGATGCACAACCTTTTCAGGGAATGCGTTCTCACCATGCGCCCCGCGATGAACCAGGTCGTCATCAAGACGCTGCGCGGCAACGGGAGCAATGCGGGCATGATCGTGGACAAGGTCAACCTTCCCGAAATCGTCGGAACGCTTGCGGGCGACGATACTCTCCTGATCGTTACGGAAAGTGTGGAGGCGGCTAAAATCGTCGTAGAAAAACTCAGCGAATTTTTAAAGTGATATGCTTTGCAGACTGACGATCAAAAACGTTGCGCTGATCGAGTGCGCGGAAATAGAATTCGGAAAGGGGCTGAACGTCCTTTCCGGTGAAACGGGTTCGGGAAAATCGGTGATCCTGGACAGCATCAACTTCGTTCTCGGCGCCAAGGCGGACAAATCGATGATCCGCCACGGGGAAAAAGAATGCAGCGTTGAGGCCGTTTTTCTTCCTCTGAAAGACAACCCTGTCTTTCAGGTGTTGCAGGAACTTGAAATCGATCCCGATGAAGAGATCATCATTTTCAGAAAATACACGCCGGACGGACGCAGCGTCATCAAGGTGAACGGGTGCAGCGTCAATGCGACCATGCTCCGCAAGATCACGTCCAATCTCGTGGACGTGCACGGGCAGAGCGAGCATTTTTACCTGCTCAGCGAAGCCAATCAGCTTGCCTTGCTCGACAAAGCGGCGGGGCAGCCGCTTGCGCAGGCAAAGGAAAAGCTTTCCGCGCTCCTTGCTCAGAACAGGGAGATCCGTCACAAGCTTTCCTCCCTCGGCGGGGATGAGGCTTCCCGCGGCAGACGGCTGGATATTTTGAAATTTCAGCTGGACGAGATCGACAATGCCTCCCTCAAAGAGGGAGAGGAGGAACAGCTCCTTGCCAAGAGGCTGTTTTTCAACAATATAGAAAAGATCATGCGCTGTATCGGCGAAGCGGCGCAGATGATGGGAGAGGAAGGCGGCGCCGTCGATGCCCTGAACGGGGCAAAGCGCTCTCTTTCCGAGATCTCCGCGCTGGATAAGGAATACGCGGCTCTTTGCGATCGGGTGGAGAGCCTGGCGCTGGAGGCGGAAGACGTCGCGGAGTGTTTGCGCAGCGTTTCGGAAGATCTCGTTTACGACGAGAATGCCGCCAACGAGGCGGAAGAACGCCTGGATCTGATCAAATCCCTGAAAAAGAAATACGGCGCCACAACGCAGAAGATCTTTGCCTATCGCGATTCGATCGCAGAAGAGTACGATCTCCTGTCCCATTGCGACGAAGAGTTTGCCAAACTCAGCGCGCAGCTTTCGGAGAATCTCTCCAAAGTTTATCAGCTTTGCAGGGAGATCACCGATCTTCGGGAAAAGGCAGCAAAAGAATTTTGCGGCAGAGTGGAAAAAGAACTGAAGACGCTGAATATCAAAAACGCGGAATTTTGCGCGGAATTTGATCCGTACACGCAGGAAGATGCCGCCCATGCCACGTCAGACGGGCTGGACAAAATGAGATTTCTCTTTTCTGCCAACGCGGGCGAACCGTTAAAGCCCCTCAACAAGGTGATCAGCGGCGGCGAAATGAGCAGGCTCATGCTCGCCATCAAGACTAAAATGTCCGACATCAACTGGATCTCCACCTATCTCTTCGACGAGATCGACGCGGGGATCAGCGGCAATACGGCTAAAACAGTCGCGGAAAAGTTTGCGGACATCGCAAAGGACAAACAGATCCTCGCCGTTTCCCACCTGGCGCAGATCTCGGCCATGGCCGATCACAATTACCTCATTTCCAAGTCCGAACGGGACGGAAAAACCCTGACGGAGATCCGGTCTTTGGACGAGGAGGGGAAGCGCGCGGAGCTTGTGCGCCTTCTCGGCGGGAACGAGCACAGCGATGCGGCAAAGTCCCTTGCCGACGAACTTTTGCAAAATTGCAGGAACTACAAAAAAATCGGATAAGGAAAGCCTCCCATTTCTGGGAGGTTTTTTCAGGGTAAAATTTCTCTGTATATTTCGGCTGTCTCTTACACAAAGTAAGGGCAGTACGTTATACGGAGGGACTCATGCAAAAATTTTTTCATAAAATTCGCGCAGTCATGATTGTTATAGGACTGCTGCTCGTCGTTGCGGCGTCTTCGCTGAGCGTTTCGGCGCAGTCTTTGGAAGTATATGTAGGAGGAATGCCCGCCGGTTTCACGATGGGGCTCGGCGGTGCGCAAATTGTAGGCGTCTGTGAGATCCTCACGGAAGAGGGCGTCAGCTGTCCTGCAAAGGAGGCGCAGCTGAATGTCGGGGACATTATCTTAACTTACGGCGGCGTGCGGATCGACAGCGCGGCCGACATCGACAGGGCGCTGTCTGCAAACGGGGGCAAGGATGCGGAGATCTGCGTGCGCAGAGATGAGGAGCAATTCAGTAAAAAAATCACGCCCGTAAAAGATCTTTCCTGCGGAAAATATAAGCTTGGCGTTCTGATCAGGGACAGCGTTTCGGGGATCGGTACGGTCACGTATATTGAAAAAGGATCGCGTCGGTTCGGCTCTCTCGGCCATGCGGTTTCCGACGAGAGAGGGGAAAAGCTTGCCCTGCAAAAGGGTACGATCTACGCGTGCAGTATCGTCAACGTCATTCGCGGCGAGCGGGGCAGAGCGGGAGAACTGAAGGGGCTTTTTATCAACGAGCGCGGTATTGCGTCGGCCGACAGGAATTGTGAGACGGGGATTTACGGCAATTTTACAAAAGAATACGATCTGTCCAAACGGCCGCTCGTGGAAACAAGTACGAACGCAGTCCCGGGGAAGGCGGTCATTTATTCCACGATCGACGGAACGGAACCCAAGGAATATGCCGTCAGTATCGTGAAAGTGGATACGATCAACAACAAAAACAAGAATTTTGTCCTGAAAGTGACGGATGAGACGCTTTTGAAGAGTACGGGCGGAATTGTGCAGGGAATGAGCGGAAGTCCCATCCTGCAAAACGGAAAACTCATCGGCGCGGTGACGCACGTATTTTTAAACGATCCTTCCAGAGGGTACGGGATTTCTATTTCCAATATGCTGGGAAACTGATTTTGTTCGATCAAAAACAGGCAAGGCGCGGAGCCTTGCTTTTTTTTGCATGAACACTTTTCAAAGCTCTGAAAATATGTTATAATGCAGAAGGAGGGGATTATGCGTACTTTTTTGGTCGTGATAGACAGTTTCGGGATCGGGGCCATGCCCGATGCGGCAGAATTCGGGGATGAAGGCTCGGACACGTACGGAAACATTGTTCGGGAAACAGGGCTCGTTTTGCCCAATCTCATTTCCTACGGATTGAACAACATCGACGGCGTGGCAAAAGTTTTTCCGAACGGAAAAAAACTGGAAGGGGTTCAACATCCCGTCGGGGCGTATGCCAGGCTTTCCGAAAAAACGCACGCGAAGGATACGACGGCGGGACATTACGAAATGGCCGGCCTTGTCCTTGCGCATCCGTTTCGTGTTTTCCCCAACGCTTTTCCTGAAAATGTTGTCAAAATGATAGAAAACGCCGCAGGGGTGCAGTTTATGGGCAACGAGGTGGCCTCCGGCACGGAGATCATCCAGCGACTGGGGGAGGAGCACTTAAAAACGGCGCGTCCAATTCTTTACACCTCGCAGGATTCTGTCCTGCAGATCGCGGCGGACACTTCCGTCATCCCTTTGCAGAGATTGTATGAGATCTGTGAAAAAGTTCGCGCCGTCATGACGGGAGAATTTGCCGTCGGACGAGTGATCGCGCGGCCCTTTGTCCATGCAAACGGAAAGTTTACCAGAACGGAGGACAGAAAGGATTACGCTCTCGAACCTCCCGGGGAAACGCTCCTCGACAGGCTGTATCAAAAGGGAGTGCGCGTAGTTTCCGTGGGCAAGATCGCCGATATTTTCTGCGGTCGGGGAATTTCGGAAAGCCACCACACGGGAAACAATGAAGAAGGGCTGGAGGTTTTGCTTCAGCTGTCCGAGACGCTGTCGGACGGATTTGTCTTTGTCAATCTCGTCGATACAGATATGCTGTACGGCCATCGCAACAATGTCCTCGGATACGCGCAGGCTTTAAAAGAAATCGACGAAAAATTAGATATTGTTTATAAAAATTTACAATCGGACGATCTTCTGCTGATCACCGCGGACCACGGGTGCGATCCCACCACGCCGTCTACCGATCATTCGAGGGAGTATGTCCCTCTTCTGATTCTCGGTGAAAAGATCGGGCCGAAAAATTTGGGTACCGTCAGGGGATTCGACTGTATAGCCGATCTGATCGCCGTGCTGTATGGTTTACAGAAAAACAGCGAACTTTATCAGAAACTTAGCGGAGGCGCAAAGTGATGGAAGAATACGGTTTGCAAAACAAAGCGCAGGAAATTGCGGAAAAAATCAGTGGGGTGGAAACGCCCGTTCTCGGATTTGTTCTGGGAAGCGGTTGGGGCGGCGTCGTGGAGGCTCTGCAAGATTGCAGGCGCTTTGCCTATAAAGAGATCGGGCTCAGCGAATGCGGGGTTGCGGGTCATGCGGGCAATCTGGTATTCGGGAAGCTTTGCGATGTCCCTGTCGTGATCCAACAGGGCAGATTTCACCTGTACGAGGGGCGAGAGGTTTTTGAAACGGTCCTTCCCATTGCTGTCATGAAAGAGCTGGGTGTGCGCTCCGTCGTTCTGACAAATGCGGCAGGAGGGCTGAATCCGTCTTTTCATGTGGGCGATCTGATGTTTTTGACCGATCATATCAACTTCTCAGGAAAAAATCCCCTGACAGGACTGCATCCGACAGACAAATATCCTGTTTTTGTCGATATGACAAAGGTTTACGATGATGAAATGACAAATCTGCTTGCGCTTGCGGCAGAAAGGGCGGGTGTGAGGAGCCAAAGGGGCGTCTATATGCAGGTCCCCGGGCCGTCTTTTGAAACGCCCGCCGAGATACACGCTTTTCAGAAGCTCGGCGCGGATGCCGTGGGGATGAGTACGGTCTGCGAGGCGATTTTTGCGAGATACCTCCATCTGCGCGTTGCGGGAATGTCCTGTATCACCAATCTCGGCGCGGGAATGGAAGAAAAGGAGATCCGCCACGAGGACGTCCTGCAGCAATCTCTGCAAAGAGAGAAAAAATTCTGTGCGCTTTTGCAGGAATTTGCGAAAATCTATTCGTGACCAATAGCCGCGCATAAAAAAATCATCTTTACAAACAATAAGAGCATAACGACGGAAAGGAGGACTTTCTATGAAAAAAGTTATGCTCTTATTTTTTATTCTGGCGCTTTTATGTTCTGCTTTGTTTGCAGTTCCTGTCAGTGCGCAGACGATGGAGCTTGCAAAAAATTGCAAGGCGGCGTATCTGTGCGACGCAAAGAGCGGAGAGGTTGTCTATGCAAGAAACGAGACGGCGCATATGCCCATCGCGAGTATGTGCAAGATCATGACGTTGCTTCTCTGTTTTGAGGCGGAGGAGGAGGGAAAAATCTCCTTTGATGATACGGTGTATGTCAGCGATCGGGCGGCAGGCATGGGTGGTTCGCAGGTGTTTTTGGAAGCAGGCGGAACATATCCCGTAAAAGATCTGATCGAAAGCATCTGTATTGCTTCTGCGAACGATTCCTGCGTTGCGATGGCGGAAACTATTTGCGGGAGCGAGGAACTTTTTGTCAAAAGGATGAACGAACGTGCGGACGAACTCGGAATGAAAGACACTTCCTTTTCCGACTGTACGGGATTGCCGAAAGAAGGGCAGTACTCCTGTGCGCGCGACGTGGCGGTAATGCTGCGAGAGCTTTTGACAAAAGAGGCGTATTATTCTTTCAGTAAGATCTGGATGGATGAAATGCACCACAGCGGGGGCAGAGTGACGCAGATGGCAAACACGAACAAACTGATCAGGAATTATCAGGGGTGCGATTCAGGAAAGACAGGGTATACGTCGGAGGCGGGATTTTGTCTTGCGGCGTCTGCCATGCGCGGCGGAATGCGCGTCGTGTCCGTTGTGATAGGAGCGGCTGACAGTAAAACGCGTTTTGACGGCGTGAGCGAAATGTTTGATTACGCGTTTGCAAATTATACCAGCAAATGTGTTCTGGAAGAAAAAGTACTGCAGGATTACAAGTGTGAAGTCAAGGGCGGAAAACTAAGCGAGATCTCTGTCATTCCCGCACGGGCAAGTTATCTGTTCGGAAAGAAAGGGGAAGAAGATAAAATCCAGCTCGAATACAATGTGCAGCCCGTCAAGGCGCCCGTACAGATCGGTGAAAAAGTGGGCGAAATGATCGTCTACAAAAACGGAGTGGAAAGTGACAGGGTAGATCTGCTCGCCAACGAAACTTCCTTGAAGAGAGGCTATTTTGACGGCATTCGCGAAATTGCGCAAGATTGGACGCTGTAAAAAACGTCTCAACCACAAATATTTTTATATTTGCGAAGTACTATGCCAGATATAATTCAATGATAATTGCGGTTTTGATTTCGGTATTCCTCCTTCTTTTTCCGATTTTCCTGACAATCAATATTTACACGGATCTGGAAAAAAAGAGAATCTGGTTTTCGCTGTATGTACTGCACGGAATAAAAATTTACGGCGGATATGTTTCCATGTACGGCGAGGGACTTGCCTTTCACCTTACCAAAAATAAGGCAGTCCTTCTGCCGTTCAAGGAACTCATCAATGCGCCGAACAAATTTAAGATCACGCGCGGTTTTTCCGTGATCGCCTTCAACTATGTTGCCGAGCTCGGGTCCGAGCTCGGGCAAAACATGGTTCTTGCGGCGGCTTTGCTCAGAATCGCTTCCGATCTTTTCGGCGTCTATCTGATCTCCAAAAAACAATGTGACGCATACAAGGGCGATATTTATTTCAGGCTCGGGTGGAACAATTTTAAAATCAGCCTGCGCGCGATCCTCGCCTTCAATGTGCTGTTGCTTTTTGTCGCTGCGGTAAAAATCTTTTTACAAAAAATATGGGAGTGGAGTGTTCATGAAAGAAAGAGCAAACAAAAAAGTAAATGAGCTTGTGGAAAGTTCGATGGACAGGCTCAATAAATTGGCGGATGTAAATACCGTCATCGGCACCCCGATCGTAACGGCCAGCGGGTGCCAGGTCATTCCCGTTTCCAAAATAACAGTCGGTTACTTGTCGGGCGGGAGCGATCTCGGGGAAACAAAGGTCGTCAAAGAAGATGAAAGCGTTCCCTTTGCGGGCGGGAGCGGCGCCGTTGTCACCATGAAACCTGCGGGATTTCTCATCGATGACGGGAACGGCTGCCGATATATCCATGCGGGGGAAGACCCCGTGGACAATCTCATAGACAAAGCGTCCGATTTTTTAAAGGGATTTCAGAGGACATGAAACTGAAAGCATTTTGTATCTGCGCGGCGCTTTTATTAAGCATTCTGCTTCCCGTGCAAATTCTGCCTTCCTTTGCGGCCGAACCGTCGGCAGGAGAAGCTGTCCTTGAAGTGGAGAGCGGTCGCCTGCTGTACGCCAAAAACGAGAGAGAACAGATGCCGATGGCAAGCACCACAAAAATTATGACTGCACTCCTTGTGATCGAGGAGTGCAGTTTGGACGATGTCGTCACCATTCCCGCACAGGCGGCCGGCGTGGAGGGTTCGAGCATCTATTTGCAGGAAGGAGAAAAGATGACGGTGCGCGATCTGCTGTACGGGCTGATGCTTCGATCCGGCAATGACTGTGCCGTGGCGCTGGCTCTGCATCACAGTAATACTTTGGACGCCTTTTGCAAGCGCATGAACGAAAGAGCAAACGAGCTCGGCGCATTTGACACACATTTTTCCAATCCGCACGGCTTACCCGCAAAAGGGCATTTTACCACGGCGCACGATCTTGCCGTCATTGCCGCATATGCTTTGAAAAATCCCGTCTTTTCGCAAATCGTTTCCGCGCATACCTATACCATACCCGACGGCGGGTGCGGCTACGCGCGATTTTTGCAGAATAAAAATAAAATGCTATGTCAGTATGAGGGAGCGGACGGTGTAAAAACAGGGTACACAAAGGAAGCGGGCAGATGCCTTGTTTCCTCTGCGACGAGAGACGGGATGCGAATCGTCTGCGTCGTTTTGGACAGCCCTGATATGTACAACAGAAGCGGTGAATTGCTGGACAAATGCTTTTCAGAATATAAACTTTATAGGTTATTCGACAGTAATGAATATATTGTTGAACTGGATACGGATGTTTCCGAAAAAACTTGTAAGTGCCGTGCTGAAAATGACTTTGTTTATCCGTTGAGGAAAGAGGAACTTGCTTTTGTCCGCATAGAGGAAGATCTGCCCGAGCGGCTCGTGCTCCCCGTGCAGGAGGGAGATGTGGCAGGAAATTTAAAGATATATCTGAAAAATCAGTTGATTTTTTCGCAGAAAATCGTTAGTATAGAGAGGAAAGAAAAGAGCTTTCTCGACATTTTGCGCGAGATAGGAAAGAGGAACGGATTAGTATGCGGATCAACAAATTTCTTGCAGAATGCGGCGTTGCAAGCAGGCGCGCCTGCGACAAACTGATCGAAAGCGGCGCTGTGCTTGTCAACGGTAAAAAAGCGGCGATAGGCGACGATGTTTCCGAAAAAGACGAGATCACAGTGGACGGGCAGCCCGTAAAGAGAAAACTCGTACACAGCTATTATATCATGAACAAGCCAAAGGGGTATGTTTGCACCGTGAAAGATGACAAGGATAGAAAGACGGTGATGTCCCTGCTTCCCGAAGGAGCGGGCAGGGTGTATCCCGTGGGACGGCTGGATTACGACACGGAAGGCCTGCTTCTCTTTACCGACGACGGCGACCTTGCGTTCCGACTGACGCATCCCAAGAGCGAGATCCCCAAAACGTATCTTGTGCGGATCGAGGGGGCCATCGGGGACAAGGAACTGAACAGGCTTCGCGCAGGGGTGGAACTGGACGGAAAGCTGACGGGGAAATCCAAGGTAAAAGTCATCGAAACGGACAAGCAGTACACAAAATTGCACGTCACCATCAACGAGGGCAGAAACAGACAGGTTCGTCGTATGTTTGAATGCGTGGGAAAACAAGTGGACTTTCTCAAACGAATCCGAATCGGAGATCTGGGACTCGGCTCCCTTGCGCGCGGAAAAGTCCGCCGCCTGAGCGATGAAGAAGTGTTTTATCTTTCCAATTTATAATAATTTCGGCGGGATTGCTGAAAGGAGATCTTTCGGCAATCCCGCTTCTTTTTATAGTTTTTCCCTTGACAGAAGATTTTTTATATGATATCATTTTCATATCAAAAAAAATTCATCGGAGGGAGAGATGGAAAACAAAAAACAGATCGATGAAAAGATCTTGCAAGCAAAGAGCGGGTGGGGAATGCTGATCCTTTCCGTTTTGGGAATTGCGGCAGGGATCCTGCTCTGTGTCTTTTCAAACACTGTCGGCGGGCAGGAGTGGCTGAAAATCGTAATGGTAGCGATCGGAGTGATCCTTCTCATTGTATTTGCGTTTCTGTTCTGCGGCCTCAAAACAGTCAACCCGAATGAAGCAGTTGTTCTGACTTTGTTCGGCAAATATTACGGCACATTGAAAAAAGAGGGCTTTTACTGGGTGAACCCGTTCAGCTCTGCATTCAATCCTGCGCAGGGCGCACTGATGGGATTGGGCAAAAAGATCTCTCTGAAAGCGATGACGCTCAACAACGAAAAGCAGAAGGTCAATGATGAAGAGGGCAATCCCATCGAGATCGGCGTTGTCGTCATCTGGAAAGTGGTCAACACGGCGCGTGCGGTATTTGACGTGGATAACTATGTTCAGTATATTTCCACCCAGTGCGATGCCGCCATCCGTCAGGTGGCAAGGCAGTATCCGTACGACGTTTCCGAAAACGGGGATGAGAAGTCCCTGCGCGGATCTTCCGTAGAGATCGCGGAAATTTTAAGACAGGAGATCCAGATGCGCGTGGAGATTGCGGGTATTGAGATCTGCGAAGCGCGCATCGCACACCTTGCCTATGCGCCTGAGATCGCGGCGGCAATGCTGCAGCGGCAGCAGGCTTCGGCGATCATCGCGGCGAGACAGAAGATCGTGGACGGCGCCGTGAGTATGGTGGAAATGGCGCTCAACAAGCTCAGCGAAAACGGCGTTGTGGAGCTGGACGAGGAGCGCAAGGCGGCGATGGTCTCCAATCTTCTCGTCGTTCTCTGCGGGAACAAGGATGCGCAGCCCGTCGTAAACAGCGGATCCTTGTATTGACGGGGCGGAAAGATGGAGGAGAAAAACGGAAAAAAACAGATCCCTCTGCGCATTTCCGCAAAACTTTACGAGGAACTTTCGGCGTGGGCGGAGGAGGATTTTCGTTCTCTGAACGGACAAATCGAATTTCTGCTGCATGAGTGTGTCCGCAAACACAAAAAAGCAGCGGGAAAACAAAAGGAAAATTAAACCAAAAACCCCGAAACGGCTTCGGGGTTTTTGCTCTTTTTTGTTTGTGATTTTGCTTTGGATATGGTATAATGAAACAGAACAACATTGTCAAGAGGTAAAGATGTTACAGGTAACCAATGTCAGCCTGCAATACGGCAGCAAGAAACTGTTTGAGGATGTCAACCTCAAATTTACAAAGGGGAACTGCTACGGCATCATCGGAGCAAACGGTGCGGGCAAGTCTACCTTTTTAAAGGTGCTTTCGGGCGAGATCGAGCCGAACAAGGGCGAGGTCACGATGGATAAAAACGAGCGTATGTCCGTTCTGATGCAAAACCAGAACGCATACGACGATCAGACGGTGGTCAGGACGGTGATGCTGGGGCATAAGCGCCTGGTGGAACTGATGGACGAGCGCGAAGCTCTGTACGCAAAGGCCGATTTTTCGGACGAGGACGGGATCCGCGCGGGCGAACTGGAAAACGAGTTTGCCGAACTGAACGGCTGGGAAGCGGAATCGGAAGCGGTGACGCTGCTCAATGAACTGGATATTCCGTCCGAGTATCACTATACCATGATGGGCGATCTGGATGCAAAGATGAAGGTGAAAGTGCTGTTGGCACAGGCGCTGTTCGGCAATCCAGACGTCCTGCTCCTCGACGAGCCGACCAACAACCTGGACATCAAGACCGTTCGCTGGCTGGAAAATTATCTGATGGATTTTGAAAACACCATCATTATCGTATCGCACAACAGGCACTTCCTCAACAAGGTCTGCACCTATATCTGCGACGTCGATTTCGGAAAGATCCAGCTGTATCTGGGCAACTACGACTTCTGGTATCAGACGAGCCAGCTGATTGCAAGGCAGATGCGCGACCAGAACAAAAAGATGGAGCAGCGCGCCAAGGAATTGCAGGAATTTATTGCGAGGTTTGCGGCAAACGCTTCCAAGTCCCGCCAGGCAACTTCCCGCAAAAAGGAACTGGAACGCCTCACCCTCAACGACATCAAACCTTCTCTCCGCAAATATCCGTTCATCGATTTCAAATTTGAAAGGGAGATCGGCAACGACATTCTGATGGTGGAGGGGCTGACCAAGAAGGGCTATTTTGAAAACCTCGATTTCATCGTACAGAAAAACGACAAGATCGGCTTTGTGAGCGACAAGAGCACGACCATTACAATGCTGTTCGACATCCTTACAGGGAAGGTCCAGCCGGATGCGGGCACGGTGAAGTGGGGCAAGACCATCAAGCTTTCCGTCCTGCCGCAGAACAACAACGAATATTTTGAAAACTGTGATCTGACGCTGGTGGAATGGCTCAGCCAGTTTTCCAACGACCATTACGAAGAATACCTGCGCGGCTGGCTGGGCAGGATGCTCTTCTCTGGCGAGGAAGCGCTGAAAAAGGCAAAGGTGCTTTCGGGCGGCGAAAAGGTGCGCTGTATGCTTGCCAAAATGATGCTGGAAGGCGGGAACTTCCTCATTTTCGACGAGCCGACCAACCACCTCGATCTGGAATCCATCACCGCGCTCAACACGGGGATGCAGAATTTTAAAGGCTGTATGCTTTTAACGTCCCACGACCAGGAACTGATGAACACCGTTGCAAACAGGATCATCGAGATCAACGGGACAAAGACGTTCGACAAAAACGTCACTTATGACGAATATCTTGACATTACAAACGCATAAAGAAAGGGAATCCGATGTATCCGTATCAACTGATCACATTTCCCGACGGTTCGGGCATAACTTTATATGAGATCATGATCCTCGTCGGGGTGATCGGAGCATTGGTTTTGTTCCGCATCCTTGCCGACAAGAGGGAGATGCCCGCAAAGCTTCAGAACCTCGTACTCATCGGCGGGGTGATCTCTTTCGTCGTCGGGTACGGGTGCGCGGTGCTCTTTCAAGGATTTTACAATGCGCTTGCCACGGGGAAGTTTGTTCTCGATGAGGGAACGGGTTCCACCTTTTACGGCGGGTTCATCGGCGGGGCGCTGTGTATGCTGCTCGTCTATTTTGTCGGCGGGAAAATTCTGTATAAGAATATGCAGATTCCCTTGCAGTGGCTTCCTGTCTTTGCCAACATTGCGGCGGCGTGCATTCCGCTGGCGCACGGGTTCGGGAGGCTGGGCTGTCTTACGGCGGGGTGCTGTCACGGCGGGATCACCGATTCCTGGATAGGCATGACGCAGTATGTGGAGATCTCCCCCGGGAAATACGGCTGGGCAAAGGTCGTGCCCGTTCAGCTGTTTGAAGCGATCTTTCTGTTTCTTCTCGCCGCGGCGCTGATCTTCCTTGTTTTAAAGAAAAAAGGATACGGCCTGTCCGTCTATCTCATCGGATACGGGGTTTGGAGATTTATCATAGAGTTTTTCCGTACGGACGATCGCGGAGCGTCCTTTTTGCCGGGACTGACGCCCTCGCAGACGACGGCGATTTTCCTTGTCGCCGTGGGCATCGCGCTCGCCGTGCTTGCGCCGTATCTGCGCAAAAAGTTTGACACCCGTTCGCAGGAGAACGGAGAGGAGGAAAGCAATGACGGAGAAAAGCCCGTTTGACGAAGAGGACGAACTGCATTACCGTTCGCCCGAAGAGGAAAAGAAGGCGACAGAGGAAAAACAGAAAAAGAAGATCTTGTGCTGTCTTGCCTACTTTCTCGGATTGCTCTTCTTTTTGCCGCTTATTTTCTGGCCGAACGACGATTTTGCAAAATTCCATGCCAATCAGTCGCTCGTCATCCTGCTTGCAAGCGTCATTTCCAGTATTGTCTGCGGACTTTTGGGGCGCATTCCCGGGATCGGGGTGCTGTTCGGTATTTTGGGCGGAGTCATCGGGATCCTTCTCGTCGTCGCCTGCGTGCTCGGCATTCTGTCCGTCGTCCGCGAGGAAAAGAAGACGCTGCCTTTGCTCGGATTATTTCATATCATCAAGTGATCTGAAAAGTTTTTTGTGAAAAGTTTCCCGCTCTTTTTCGGTTTCCGCCGAAAAATCTGCGGGAATTTTCTTATGGCGGAATTTTATTCAACACTTGCTAAAAATTGGAATTTGGTGTATAATAGAAAGGTAAATTTTTGGCCTGCGGCAGGATTTGCGGCAGGCCGCGCGTATCAGCTCAGGAGGGAATATGGCAGGAAAAAAATCGTTAAAGACACAAATTAAGGAAAACACCTCTTTGACCGTCCGCGCACAGCAGTTTTACGGCTATGCGGACTATTTCAACCGCGTCCCGCTGTTCATCACACTGCAGCTTTCCAATGCCGGTTCGGATACTCTCGAGGACGTCGACGTCGTCATTGAAAACGGGGACGGCTTTTTGCTTCCTTTTTCCAAACACCTCGACGAGGTTCCCTTTGAAAGTTCCGTGGAGATCGCGGCGTCTACCATCGTCTCTCCGCTCTTTCTGACCGAGCTTTCCGAGCTGCGCACGGCATCCATCGTCGTCCGCGCCCTGCACGGAAAGGACGTCCTTGCGGAGGAGAAGGCGGAAGTCACCGTCCTTCCTTTCGACTATTGGAGCGGCCGCGGCGGAAATGCAGAATTGCTTTCCTGTTTTGTCCGACCCAAAGTGGCGGAGTGTTTCCGCGTGCTCAACGATGCCGCGGTTCAGCTGGAAAAATGGGGGATCAGCTGCGAATGGCGCGGGTACAGCGAAGGGGATAAAAACAAGATCCGCCAGATCGCCGCAGCCATCTATGCCGTTGTGAAAAAGCAGACCATCGAAAAATCCGCCACGGAATATAATTACAACGAGCCTGTTCCCGTCGGGGACATCACAAAAATTTTGAAGAACAAAGTCTGCACCTCCTTCGAGCTGGCGCTGTTTATGGCGTCCTGCCTGGAATGTGCGGGACTGTATCCCGTTCTCACCGTCGGGGAAAAGAGCGTCGGTTGCGGCGTGTGGCTGTACGACAACTGCTTTGCGGACAGCGTGAGCGACGATACCATTCTTCTGCAGAAATACATTGCGGACGGCATCAACAACGTGAGTATGTTTGATGTGGAGGACGTGTATTCGGGCAAAAACGTAAACTATACCGCGGCGGAAAAGCACTTTGCGCAGAAGCTGGAAAACAACTATTTCGACACCGTCGTAGACGTCAGGCGCTGCCGTCTGGCGCACATCGCTTCTCTGCCTCTCAAAGTGCGCGGCATCAAGGGATACGAACTCCTCGGAGAAGAGGACACGGACCTGAACGCGGCGCCCGAGAATATTTCCGGCTCGCGCAAATTGAGCTATGACGGAAAGGTGACGCGCAACAAGCAGTGGGAAAGGCGGCTCTTGGATCTTTCCCTGAAAAATACGCTGCTCAACTTCCGTCCCGAACGCAATGCCCTGCACATTCTTTCGTCGGACATCAACGAAACGTATGAAACGCTGGCGGGAGGAGAGGAATTCTACCTCCTGGAAAAGACGGCGGATGTGCGCGGCGTTCTTCCGACAAGCGATTATTTCCCCTCGGCGGGCAATCTCAATTACCTTTCCGAACTTCTCAGCGTCGAACTGAAAAACCACCGCCTGCGCACCTATTCCGAGCGGACGCAGGTAGAGGACGTTGTGCGGTTCCTCATCAAAAAGGCAAAGACGGCCGAGGAGGAAGCGGGCGCCAACGTGCTGTTCCTCGCGTTCGGCTTCCTCAAATGGTACGAGGCGCGCGGCGGAGAGCCGATGTATGCGCCGCTCGTGCTCTGTCCCGTGCGCATTACGCGCAGCAAGGGCGGCAAGGGGTATTCCGTAAGCTTTGCGGAAGAAAATATGCAGTTCAACACCACCTTGCTAGAATTTCTCGTGCGCGAATTTAAAATCGATATCCGCGGGCTGGACAATTTGTCCGCAGGCATCCGCCTTTCCGAGATCCTCTCCATGGTCCGCATGGAGATCCTCAACATGAAGGGGTGGGAGATCCTCAACGAAGTGTACCTTGCAAACTTCTCCTTTGCCCGCTTTGCCATGTGGAACGACGTGCGCAAGAACATCGATAAATTCCGCAAGAATGCGCTCGTCCGCTCCCTGCTGGAAAACCGCATGGAGCTTTCGGACAACGTCTTTGAGGACAAAGCGGAGGACGATTACGCCCCCGCGGAGATCCTCACGCCCATGATGGCGGACAGCTCGCAGTTTGCCGCCATTGCGGAAGCGGCGGCAGGATCTACCTTTGTCCTGCACGGGCCGCCCGGAACGGGCAAGAGCCAGACCATCACAAACATCATCGCCAACTGTCTGATGCAGGGGAAAAAGGTGCTGTTCGTGGCGGAAAAACAAGCGGCACTTTCCGTCGTCAAAAAGAGGCTGAATTCCATCGGACTGGGAGAGTTCTGCCTGGAACTGCATTCGCCCAAACTCGATAAAGCGCAGCTTCTGAAAAACCTCGAAACGACGCTCGCTCTCACTTCCGAACAGGACGATCCCGATTTTCAGCAGAAGAGCGATCAGATTCTGGAGATCCGCAAGGCGCTCAACGAACCCGTCGCGGCGCTGCATAAAAAGCGCAGGCTGGGCGTTTCCCTGTACGAGGGGATCCTCATTTACCTGAAAAACAAGAACGCGCCCGACGTGCTCGACATCGAAAGTACCTTTTACGACAGCCTGACCAAGGACAAGCTGGAAAAGTACGAAAGCCTTCTGGTGGAGATCTCCGCGGCGGCAAAGCAGTGCGGAGGGGTACACCGTTCTCCCTTTGAAAACGTCAATCTCAGCGAATACAGTCTGGACGTGCGCAACAGCGTGTACTATTCTGCGGAAGTGCTGCTCGCCGAGATCAAGCACGTCAAAAACTATCTGAGCCTGTTCCTCGACTTTTACAGGCAGCGCATCAGCACTTTTACGCAGAAAAAGATGCAGACGCTTTTGCAACTGATCGCGCTTTTACAGAGCGGGGAGCTGGAAAAGTATTTCAGGTGCGACGAAAACGAGTTTTACGTCTTTTTCAATGCCAACCGCCGCCTGGACAGACTGCTCGACAACTATTTCCGCAATTTCAAGGCGCTGATCGATATTGACTCCGATCCCGCCGTCATCGAACAGGAGCTGGACAACTGGGGCGAAAATTACAAGAGTTCCAAAATTTTGTCCGTGCTCGCAAAGCGGCTGCGCAAAAACGCAGTAAATAAACTTTCTCCCGCAGACGAGCTCAAATATATCGGGATCGTCGCGCAGATCTACGACGATCTCACGCTCGTAAAGACAAACACCAAGCTCGTGCAGAACTTCTCCGACCGCGGCGGCAAGATCAATTTCCGCAAACGCGAAGAGTTTATGGAATCGCTCAAACAGATGCACGCGCTTGCGGAAGGCGTCTTTATGGACTACAATGCGGACAGCTTCAACAGCGTTTGCGTCAAGTCTGTCAACGGAGGCTATGCGGCGCCCATTCTCGACGGGCTTCGCCAGTCGCTGACAAGTTTCCAGCGCAGTGCGGAAAATTTTGTCTCCGTCATTCATGCGGACAGGGAAAAGTATTACGACGACGACCTTCTCGATTATTTCAGCATCAAGGCGTCCGCTCTGATCGACAACATCGACCTGCTGGTCTCCTGGTGCATCTTCAAAAAACTTTCGGAGGAGCTGGACAGAGAGGGGCTGAGTTTTGTCACCGATTCGCTGGAATCGGGCGCCGTTTCCTCGGAAAACATTCTCGAATCTTTCCGCAAGAACGTGTACCGCAACTTTATCGAAACAAACATCGGCGCCGATCCCGTGCTTTCCAAATTCTCTTCTTCCGTCCTGGAAGAAAAGATCGATCTCTTCCGCATCATGGACGAGCAGTTCACCAAGCTGAGCAAGGAGCACATCCGCAACAAGCTGATCTCCGCGCTTCCCACCACGTCTACGGAGGGGAGCCTCAGCCTGGAAGTGCTCGCATTCCAGCGCATTCTCAAGAGCAATATGCGCGGCATGACGGTGAAAGATTTCATCGCGGAGATTCCGGAACTCTTTCAGAGGCTGGCTCCCTGTGTGCTGATGAGCCCCATCACCGTGGCGCAGTACCTGAAAGCGGAGCCAGATCTCTTCGATCTGGTCGTGTTCGACGAGGCGTCCCAGCTTCCCACCAGCGAAGCGATCGGATCGCTTGCCCGCGCAAAGAGCGCGGTGATCGTGGGCGACCCCAAACAGCTGCCGCCTACGTCTTTCTTCAGCTCCGGGTATGTCGATGAGGAAAATCTGGACACGGAAGATCTGGAAAGCATTCTCGACGACTGCCTCGCGCTGGGCATTCCCGAAAAACACCTCAACTGGCATTACAGGAGCAAGCACGAGAGCCTGATCGCTTTCTCCAACATCATGTATTACGGCGGAAAACTCTGCACCTTCCCGTCGCCCGACGCGCTGGAAAGCAAGGTGCGCCTCGCACTGGTCACGGACGGCATTTACGATCGTGGCTTTACCAAGCGCAACAAGGCGGAAGCGGACGCGCTCGTGGAAGAGGTCATCCGCCGCCTGAAAGATCCCAAACTTTCCCGTTCGAGCATCGGTATCGTCACATTCAGTACGGCGCAGCAGGATTTCATCGAGAGAAAGCTTTCGGACGCGCTTGTCAAAAACAAGCTGGAAGACGTCGCATACGAGAGAGAGGAACCGCTCTTTGTCAAGAACCTGGAAAACGTTCAGGGCGACGAGCGCGACGTGATCCTGTTCTCCGTGTGCTACGGGCCCGACCGTTCGGGCCGCGTTTCCCTCAACTTCGGGCCGCTCAACCAAATGGGCGGATGGCGCAGGCTCAACGTCGCCGTTTCCCGCGCAAGGGAGGAAATGGTGGTGTTTTCCTCCATGACCTCTGCAATGATCAACCTTGCCAAGACAAACAGCAAGGGCGTTGCGGGATTGAAGGCATTCCTCGAATTTGCCGAAAAGGGCAAGACTTCGCTTGCGATCAGTTCGGACGAACTGCAAAAATCGTATGCGGGGATCGGAAAGTACATCGCGCAGGAACTGCGCCAGTACGGTTACGAGTGCCGCTACGACGTGGGCGTTTCCGAGTTCAAGATCGATTGCGCGGTCGTCGATCCCAAAAACAAAAAGAGGTTTATCCTCGCCATTCTCTGCGACGGTTTCACCGCCCGCCGTTCCAGCGCCAAGGACAGAAACATTCTGCAGGCCCAGACGCTCAAACTCAACAACTGGAACGTCGTCAGGATGTTCACCATCAACTTTATCAACAATCCCAAGCGCGAGATCAAGCGGATCAAAGAGGTTCTCGACCGCCTGACGGGCATCGACAAGGCGGGCAAAGATCATCTCGCCAAGTACAGGAAAAATTACCGCTACGCAAAAGTCGAGCAGCTGCAGAACCTTTCCCAGTACGTCACCTGCGGGGAAAACGACGGGGAGATCACGGCGCGCCTGAAAGCCATTTCCACGGCGGAAGAACCGCTCAGCGAAAAGTTTTTGATGAAGCGCTGTCTCACTTCCCTCGGTATTCTCAAGTACGGCGCAAAGGTGGAGGAACGCCTGCACAATCTCATTCATCTTTGCGAGCTGAAGAGTGAGGAGCTCTGCGGCAGGACGTACCTGCGCAAGACGGACAAATGCCTCAACTGCGATTTTTACCGCGTCGAGACAGGCGATCCGATCAGAAAATCGGAAGAAGATTTCACGCCGTACGAGATCATCGCGCTCATCAAGGGACTTTTGGAAAACAAGGTCAGCCTGTATGCCGACGAGCTCAACGCCCTCGTGTTTGCGGAGCTGAAGATTTCGCGCCCCAGCGACAAACTTGCCGAATTCATCGGCGAATGCATCAACCTCGGCGTTTCCAGAAATATCTTTGTGCGCTCTATTTCGGACAGGATCAGCTTGTACTGAGATGAAAAAGTTTCTTTTTGACCTGATCATATTTTCGGTGTGCCTTGCGGGCATTGCCGCGGCGGCCTTCTGGCCGGCCGCGGCTCCCGCGGTTGCACCCGTTTACACACGCGCGGAAAGTGAGTTCTCCTCAAAAAGTATTCTGAACGTTTTGCTCCAAGACAGCAAAACAGGGGAGACCCGCTATTTTTCCGTTCCCGCCGATTGTACATACGGACAGCTTTTCGATCTTGCAGGGACGGAGGACGTCGGCCGCCTGTACGATCCCGAGCAAAAGCTCTCCTATGCGGATGCCGTGCTTATCGGCCGTGAATATTATCTGTACATTGTTTTATGAGTTACAGACACAGACGAGTAAGACATAAGCTGTTCAACGAGCATTTTCTCTATTACGGAAACAGAGTCGTCAATTTCAGACCCATCTTCTTTTCAGCCCTGAGTTTCGGCTTGGGGATTTTTTGCTGTTTATGGTTCGGACTGAAAGCTCTGTATACGCTCTGTCTGTCGATCGCGACAATCCCTGCTGCTCTTTTTGCGGGCAGGCACGATCGCAGCCGCATTGCGCCGTTTTTACTCGCCTCTGTTGCAATGTTTTCCTTCTTTGCGCTCGGCTGTCTTTCCTTTGCCGTGCGCATTGCCGATTTTGAGAGACAGCCCGTTTCGGAAGGGCCGTGTCTTGTGACGGGCGTCGTCAGGGAAACGGCGGTTTCCCAAAAGAACGTCTGTTATACTCTGGACGTCGTGATGATGTTTGACGAAAACGATCAGTCGGAGATTCAGACAGACTACCGCATCCGCATCTACGTTTACGGGAACGAAGCGGCGTTCAGTGACGGCGACGTGGTGACTTTTTCGGCAGATCTTACGACGATCGACGCGTGGTCTTACGGAAGAGTGAATGCCTCCGCAATTCTCGATCGGGTGCGTTTCCGCGCTTTTGTCGCGCAAGAAGACATGGTAAAGATCGGCAAAGAGGGAACGGACATTTTTGCACAGGCCAATTCTTATCTGCGCGAAATTCTCAATTCTTCCATGGACAAGGGGAATGCTTCCCTTGCTTACGCCATGCTCACGGGGAACAGCGGCTTTATGGACGAAGACGTCCTGCAAAATTTCCGATACGGAGGCGTAGCGCATATCTTTGCCGTTTCGGGATTGCATATCGGGTTGGTGTACGCGCTGTTTGCCTTCCTTTTGAAAAAGTGCCGCGCGCCCGTCTTTGTGCGCCTCCCGCTGATTTCCGCCGTGCTCATCTTTTTCGCGGGGATCTGCGGGTTTTCTCCCTCCTCGGTACGCGCCCTCATCATGTGCATTGTCGTGATGCTGACCAATGCGGCTGGCACGGGACTGGACAGGCTGAGTTCGGTCAGTCTGGCGTCGTTTGTCGTACTTGCGGTCAATCCCGTGTATCTCTTTTCCGTCGGATTTCAGCTTTCGGTGGCCGCCGCGGCGGGGATCATTGTGCTGGGCGGGCATCTGACAAGGCTTTTGTCGCGTATCCCGCATTTTCCGCGCAAACTTACCTCCGCGCTGGGTACGGCGTTTTCGGCGCAGGTCTGTACCTTTCCCATCCTCATCGACAGCTTCGGCTATGTTTCCGCGTTCAGTTTTGTGCTGAACCTGTTCTTTATTCCCGTGATCAGCGCGGTGTTTGCTCTGCTGTTTGCCGGAACTTTGCTCGCCTGCCTCTTTTCCTTTGCGGCAGACTGGCTGCTGTTCCTTCCTCAATATTTTCTCTCTGCGGCCGTGCTGCCCATCATGGCGCTCGACTTCAAAGTAGGATTGATCTGCGGATTTTCTTTCGGAACGTGCGCCGCACTTTGGCATTTTATCGTATGGTTTCTCTCGGATAAGATCAATCTGAAAGTATGGGCGAAAGCGACGGGGTTCGTATTTCTCAGCGCGATCCTGACTTTCTGTATGCTCGCGGGAAATCTTTCCTGGGGAAGCGAAGTTCTTCTCACCGTTCACGGATATTACGAAAGCGGTTTTGTTTTGCTTCGCCATTCGGACAGGACGGCGCTCATCTCGTTCGGAGTGCCGGACGCATCCCATCTGGAACAGGTAGTTCTCAAAGAGGGGATCTCCCGCATAGACGCCTTTTTGCCCACGGGCGGCGCGCAGGTCGCAAGCAGTGCTCTGCCCGTCCTTCTCCAATTTTGTCCCGTCGGCGCCATGTATGTGAGCGCGGATTGGAATTACGTCAATTCCTTCCGCACCGTTCCCGTCTATGAAAAGAGCGGAATTTTTGAAATGTGCGGCGGGTATGCCGACTTTCTCGGGGAACAGGCGCTCTATTTGTATTTTTCGGATACTTCTTTTGTCCTTGCAAACGACACGTCGGAAGAAACTTCTCTTCCCGAATGTGATGTTCTCATCGCGCGTTCGCAGCAGAGCAGTCTTCTTTGTGTCAGCAGCGAGCAGATCTTTCTGGAACGCACAGAGGGAAAACTCTGCCTCCCTGTGTACGGCGACTTGCAAATCTGCCGAAAAAATGATATAATTTCCGTAAAGGAAGTTGCCTGAACCATGAAATTTGTTTTGTTTAAAAAAAGTCTGGAAGAAGGGGCGGCGCCCATCTATCTTTTTGACGGAGAGGAAGAATATTTCAAAGAGCGCGGGGAAGAGATGCTCAAAGAGCGCTTTTTACAGGAACCCGCGCTCAATTATACCGTATTGCACGGGGAGACGCTGAAAGGGGCGCAGCTTTCCTCGCTGGTCGCCGCGGCGCAGTGCGTTCCTTTTCTCAGCACAAAGCGCATCGTAAAAGTGACAAACCTGTACCTCTCGGAAAAAGACTTCAATACCTATCTGAAAGAATATTTCGAGCATCCGCAGCCGGATACAATCCTTCTCATTGTCAATTCCGCCGCCCCCAAGGGCAAGACGGCGGATCTGCGAAAGGCGCCGAACGTGACTTGGGTAGACTGTTCGAGGGCGGATGAGGAGACGGTGCTGCGCTGGATCTATACGCAGTTCAGGCGCGCGGGCATTTCGGCGGATACGGAATGCTGCGAAAGGGTCATGCGCTATTGCCTGGGCGATATGTCACGCATTGCGGGAGAAACGGAAAAGCTGATCTCCTACGCGCTACAGGACAAAAAGATCACGGCGGAAGACGTCGACCTCGTCGTTTACCGTGACGCGGAATACAAGACATATGAAATGTCCAACGCGCTCGGCCTGAAAAATTACGGAAAATTCATATCCGTTCAGGAAGAGCTTCTGGCCAAGGGAATGGACGAGATCGCCGTGCTCAATTCTCTCGCGGCATATTTTCGCAGTCTGTACGAGATCGTGCTCATCAGAAAGAGCGACGCGGAGACGGCAAAAATTCTCGGAATGAAAGAATACGCCGTCAAGATGAGCCGCAGACAGGCGGATTCGCTCGGCGCAAAGCGGGTAAAGGAATGCTTTCTCTGCGCGTCCGACGCGCTCAATGCCATCAAATCGGGTGAACTGACCGCTCCTGCGGCGCTTTTATCCGTCAATGCGCAATTATTTTTCGGCAATCAGGCAAATATCGGCAGGGAATAGTCGGAAAATACTTTCCTTTTTTTGATTTTTCATGTAAAATAGTAAAGAATCTATCGACGGAGAAAAACATGGATAAATTCTTGTCGGACATCGCCAAAACATTTGAGGGATTCGGGGTAGTCGATTTTCTTACCATTCTGCTGTTTGCGGCGGTCTTTTACTATGTGTTCCGCATTCTGAAACTCAACAACGTTCGCAGCGTCATCGCCGTAGTTGTCCTGCTGGTCGTCGTCACGGGCATTATTTTCGCCTCCGACAACAACCTGAAAGGGGACGTGTTCATGGTGGTTCCTATGGTCATCTGCGGCATGATCCTGATCATTTTCAATGTGGAAGTCAAGCGCGATATCCTCAATCTCAACGCGCTCAACCGCATTTCCGAAAAGCGCGAACATCAGCCCTATGCTTCCAAAGAGGAAGTGGAGCGCTACATCACCGAGATCATCAAGGCGCTGCAAAATCTTTCCAAGGACAACATCGGCGCGCTCATCATTCTCTCCAACGACAACATTCCCGCGCAGATCCTGGAAAGCGGCGTCATTCTGGACGCGAACATTTCTTCCCAGCTGATCGAGGGGATCTTCTTTGTCAAAGCGCCCCTGCACGACGGCGCCATGATCATCAACAATTACAAAATTCAGGCGGCAGGCTGTTTCCTTCCGCTCACACAGAACGTCAATATCCCCAAGGAACTGGGTACGCGCCACCGCGCCGGCATCGGCATCACGGAGACGTCCAACGTCATCGCGCTCATCGTTTCCGAGGAGACGGGCATCATAACCATCGCACAGCGCGGAAAGATCTCTCGCTATGCCGATTACGATCTGCTGAAAAAGACGCTCAGCGATTATTACTGGAAAGACCTTTCCACGGACGGGAGGAAGCATATATGAGAGAAAAAAATTTCTGGCGCAAAGTTGCGGGGATCTTCATTGACAACGTCCCCATCAAACTGCTCTCTATCGCGCTCGCCGTGTTTGTCTTTATCGTCATCAATTTCGGCGCCTGATCGCAAAGAGGTCTGTCTATGAAATCCTGCATTGCCGTCCCTGAAATTATTTTGCCCGCCGAGGGGATCGACCCCTCGAAGTGGGCGGTGATCGCCTGCGACCAGCACACGTCCGATCCCGCATACTGGGAAGAACTGGAAGCGCTTGTCGGGGCTTCTCCTTCCACACTGCGCCTGACTCTTCCCGAAATTTACCTTTCTTCGCCCGATTGCGATGCGCGCATCGCGAACATCTGCGAAGAGATGGGCCGTTACCGCAGGGAAGGGCTGTTGCGCAAGCTCCCCAAAGGGTTTGTGCTCGTCACGAGAAAGACGCCGTATTCCAGCCCGCGGACGGGGCTCGTCCTCAGCGTCGATCTGGAAGAGTATTCCTACCTTCCCGACAGCAAAACGCGCATCCGCGCCAGCGAGGCGACCATCCTCGAGCGCATTCCGCCCCGCCTGAAGATTCGCGAGAAAGTGGAACTGGAATTCCCGCATATCATGCTCTTATACAACGACCCGCTCGACATCGTTCTCGGCCCGCTGAAAGGCGCCGATCTGCCCGTTCTGTACGATTTTCCGCTGAACATGGGCGGAGGAAGCGTGTGCGGCAGGTTCGTGTCTGAGACGCAGGAAGTGATCTCCCGCTTCGAGGCGCTCGTCAAAGACGGTCTCCTGTTTATGGTCGGGGACGGGAACCATTCCCTCGCCACGGCCAAAGCGGCGTGGGAAAAGATCAAGCCCACGCTTTCCGCATCGGAACGGGAAACGCATCCCGCACGCTATGCTCTCTGCGAAGCGGTCAACCTGTACGACGAGGGCATCCGCTTTGAAGCGATCCACCGCCTGGTAAAGGGGGTAGACGCGCAGGAGTTTGCGCGTTCCTTCCGCACAACGGGCGGAACGGGCCGCGGCACAATGTACATCGGGGGCGAGGGACAAGAGATCCCGCTGCCCGCATCCGTGCCCCTTGCCGTTGCGGAAACAGACTGCGCGATCGCCGCATATCTTGAAGTGAGGGGCGGCAGCGTGGATTACATACACGGAGAGGACGCTCTGCGCAAACTGACGCAGGAACACGCGGACTATGTGGGGATCGCTCTCCCGAAAATGCAGAAATCAGAAATGTTTGCGTACGTCGCCGCGCACGGCTGTCTGCCCCGCAAGACGTTTTCCATGGGTGAAAGTGAAGAGAAGAGATATTATATCGAAGGGAAGGAGATCAGATAAATGAAACCCATCGTATGCAAGTTCGGCGGCTCCTCGCTGGCGGACGGTACAAATATTTTAAAGGTATGCGAGATCCTCAAAAGCGATCCAAACCGCAAATACGCAGTCGTTTCCGCGCCAGGAAAGCGCTATTCCGGCGACACAAAGGTGACGGATCTGCTGTACCAGTGCTTCCGCGAGGCGACGGAGAAGGGCGACTGTTCGGAAACGTTTGCAAAGATCCGCAAGCGCTTTACTTCAATCGTGGAAGAACTGGACATGAGCGGCTTTCACATTGCCGAGATCCTCGATGAAACGGAAAAACAGATCGACGAGCAGCGCAGTGCGGATTTTACCGCCTCCCGCGGGGAATACCTCAACGCGCGCGTGATCGCTGCAAAGCTCGGCTGGAAGTTTGTCGACGCGAAGGACATTATTTTCTTTGACGGAAGCGGCGCTTTGGATGAAAAGCGCACCTATGCCGAGATCGCAAAACATCTGGACGGCTGCGACGGCGCTGTCATTCCTGGATTTTACGGTACGGGCAGCGACGGAAAGATCAAGACCTTTTCGCGCGGCGGATCGGACATCAGCGGCTCGATTGTGGCGCGTGCCGTCAATGCGGAATTGTACGAAAACTGGACGGACGTCAGCGGCTTCCTCGCCTGCGATCCGCGCATCGTCAACAGTCCCGAAAAGATCGAGGTCATTTCCTTCAAGGAACTGCGCGAACTTTCCTACATGGGCGCAAACGTTCTGCACGCAGATTCCATTTTCCCCGTGCGGAAAGGGGATATCCCCATCAAAATCAAAAACACTTTCCGCCCGCAGGATCCGGGAACGCTGATTTTGCCTTCTAAACAGTATGTATTGCAGGGGAACATCGTCACGGGCATCGCGGGAAAGAAAGATTTTACGGTCATCTTCCTGGAAAAATCCATGATGAATGCGGAAATCGGCTTTGCGCGCAAGGTGCTCTCCGTCCTCGAAGCGCATAAGATCTGTTTCGAGCATATGCCTTCCGGCATTGATACGCTTTCCCTCGTCATTGAGAGCAAATACCTGACCGAGGGCGTTCTGGACGTCCTGCTGAAGGAGATCGACGAAGCGGTGCATCCCGATTATATCCGCGTGCTGGAAAACATTGCGCTTGTCGCTACGGTTGGCCACGGCATGGCGTCCAATATCGGTACTTCCGCAAAGCTGTTCCGCGCCCTGTCCGAAGCGGACATCAACGTGAGAATGATCGACCAGGGTTCCAGCGAGCTGAACATCATCGTCGGCATCGACAACGACGACTATGAAAAGTGCGTCCGTGCCGTTTACCACGCATTTTTCGATAAAAAATCCAAATAAACAAACCGCCGAAGCCTGCGCTTTGGCGGTTTTTCCGTTTTGCCGCTGAAAAAAGCGGCAAGCATTTGTAACAAAGAGGCGGCCGCAAAACTGCGGCCGCCCGTTTTATTAAACGATGATATTGACGAGACGTCCCTTGACGACGATAAATTTGCGGATGACCTTTCCTTCCACCAGAGGACGGATGGTTTCGTCGGCGAGAACCGCCGCGCGGATATCTTCCTCCGTCGCGGACTGGGAGATCATCATTTTCGTCTTGATCTTGCTGTTGACCTGTACCGCGTACTCGGTCTCTTCACGGACGAGCGCCGCCTCGTTGCAGACGGGGTATCTCTGATCGAAGATAGAGTATTTCCCGCCGATCTGTTCCCAGAGTTCCTCGCTGAAATGGGGAGCGCAGGGAGCGAGCAGGAGCAGGAGATCGTTTGTGCAGGCGCGCAGGAAAGTGACGTTTTTCTCCGCACCGCCTTCGTACTTGTAGAGGGCGTTGACGTATTCCATCAGCCTTGCCACGGCGGTATTGAAGGAGAAGTTTTCCATATCGCGGGAAATGTTCTTGATCGCGTAGTTGCGCGCATAGTCAAGTTCTTTTTCCGCCGCGCCGAACGTCTCGTTGTGGGAAGCTTTCATGTCGCGCACGCGGAGAACGAATCTCTCCACGCGGTCGAGGAATTTCGCCACCGACTTGATCCCGTCGTCGCTCCACGGGCCGCCTTCCGTGTAGGAGAAGCCGAACATCAGGTACATACGGAACACGTCTGCACCGTAAGCGGAAATATATTCGTCGGGGGAAACGACGTTGCCCTTGGATTTGGACATCCTGTTGCCGTCGGGCCCGAGGATGACGCCCTGATGAACGAGGGAGAGGAAGGGTTCGTCGAAGTTGAGGTATCCCATGTCGCGCAGGGCCTTGGTAAAGAACCTCGCGTACAGCAGGTGCATACAGGCGTGTTCCGCACCGCCGACGTATTTGTCCACGGGCAGCATTTTGTTGACGATCTCGGGATCGAAGGGCGCCTTGGAGTTGTGCGCGTCCGCATATCTGAGGTAGTACCAGCTGGAGCAGACGAAGGTATCCAGCGTATCAGGGTCGCGCAACGCGTCGCCGCCGCAGTGCGGGCATTTGGTGTGCATGAATTCGTCGCACTTTGCGAGAGGGGATTTTCCGTCCGGTTTGAATTCCACGTTGTAGGGGAGTTTCACGGGCAGATCTTTATAAGGAACGGGAACAATGCCGCATTTCGGGCAATGGATGACGGGAATGGGTGCGCCCCAGTAACGCTGGCGGGAAACCAGCCAGTCGCGCAGGCGGTAGTTGACTTTGCGTTCGCCCTTGCCCATCTTTGCAAGATAGTTTGCGATCTCCGTGCGCGCCTCTTCGCCGAACCTGCCGTCGAATTGCAGGCTGTTCACGCAGATGCCGTCCTCACAGAACGGGAGAACGGTTTCCCCGTTTTTGTTTTCGATGACTTTCTGAATGGGCAGGCCGTATTTTTTTGCAAACGCGAAGTCGCGCTCGTCGTGGGCGGGAACGCCCATCACGGCGCCCGTGCCGTAAGAATAGAGGACGTAATCCGCCGCATAGATCGGCACTTTCTTCCCGTTGATGGGGTTGATGGCGTAATGGCCGATAAATACGCCCGTCTTTTCCCTTGCGGAGGAGAGGCGCTCTATCTCGTTTGTCTTGGCCGTTTCCGCGATGTATTTTTCCACCGCTTCGCGCTGCTCGTCGGAAACGAGTTTTTTCACCAGCGGGTGTTCGGGGGCGAGCACCACATAGGAAACGCCGAAAATCGTGTCGCAGCGGGTGGTGAACACGCGGAATTTGTCCCCGCTTTCGCATTCAAACTCGATCTCACAGCCGACGGATTTTCCGATCCAGTTGCGCTGCATGAGCTTTGTCTTTTCCGGCCAGTCGATCTTGTCCAATCCCTGCAGGAGTTCTTCCGCGTACTGCGTGATCTTGAAGAACCACTGGGTGAGGTCTTTTTTGATGACGGTAGTTCCGCAGCGTTCGCAGCAGCCGTCCACGACCTGTTCGTTCGCAAGGACGGTGTTGCAGCTGGGGCACCAGTTGACGGGCGCTTCCTTGCGGTAGGCGAGTCCGTTTTCATACAGTTTGAGGAACATCCACTGCGTCCACTTGTAGTAATCCTCTTCGCAGGTCTTTACTTCCGCGGACCAGTCGAACATGGCGCCCATCGCTTTGAGCTGGCGTTCCATCGTCTCGATGTTTTTCTCGGTAGAGTCCTTGGGGTGGATCTTTGTCTTTATGGCGTAGTTTTCCGCAGGCAGGCCGAATGCATCGAAGCCCATCGGCTGAAACACTTCATAGCCCTGCATCTTTTTAAAGCGGGCATAGCTGTCCGTAGGGCCGTAGTTATACCAGTGTCCGATGTGCAGTTTTGCGCCGGAAGGATAGGAGAACATTTCCAGAACATAGAATTTTTTGTCTATGTTCTTCTTGTTGAAGTTGTTTTCCTTGGTCTTTTCCCACCGCTGCTGCCATTTGCTTTCAACGGATTTCATGTCCATAAATCAAAAACCTCCGCAGGCTCAGAAGGAGCCTCATTTTTTCTTTGCAATTTGTCTGTAAACGAGATAAGTTGCCGGACCGACGAGGGGAAGGAGAAGAATGACGATGTTCCAGGGGATCATCGCCTTCACGATTCCCATATCTTTCATCAGAAGGTAGATTGTCGCGATGGCAAGAATGTAATGCACCGCCAGAACGACGATCAGAGCGATCAGTAAAGGGAACGGCATAGAAATTACCTCATAATTATTCATTTCATTATAAAGTTTTTTCAGAATTTAGTCAAGTTAAGAGGCATATCCCGCCGAAAAATTTTATTTTTCGCCCGAAAAGGCGCCGCCCGCGTAAATAATTCGGATTTTTCGGCATACACTGAAAATATGGAAGCCATCAACATTTCGGACAAAGCGGAACATTGTCGTTACATTTCTTACGTTGCCGGAGCGCTTACGGCATTCAGGAGCGGAGACGCACGCGTGAGCTTCGAGGGGGACAGAGTCAGCTTTACCATGCAGGCGGAGAGCGGGGAGGCGGCTCTCCGGCGCATTGCGGAGGAGAAGATCGCGGACGTCCTCTGTATCGGGTATAAATACGAGGCGCTTGAAGACGTCCGCCCTGCGGGCCTGGACGTGTCGGAACGGGAGATCCTCGTCTCCGCCGTCATCGCCGCCGATTTTATGCAGGACAAAAAGTACGTCCTGACAAAGCTCGCCGCCATCCGACAGCACAGCATCGACGGATTTTACGAATTCCGTATGCGCAGGCTGCGGGAAAAATGGCAGGAGATCGCCGCCTGTATTCCGCGTTCCTTTACGAGAGACCAGCTCTGCGCCTTTCTCGAATATCTGCACTCTTCCAGCAAGCGGCGCATCTTTCTCAAAGGGGGAGAGGTGTACGACGCGCGCTGCCGCCGCCTGCGCTACGCTTCGCTGCTTGCCGAGGGCAAGGACGAAAAGACGGTGCTCCGCGAGATCGTGCTCAGCGGCGCGGGAAAGGTGGAATGTCTCGGTTCTCTTTCTCCCGCACAGGAAAAATTCTTAAAGCAGTATTATGCGGGAAGGGTCGCCTTTGCGGCAAGATAAAATAATTGATTTTTGTATCAGAAATCCGTTGACAAAAACGGGGAAAGAGATTACAATTTATATATAAATAAAATCTGCATACGGGAAAGACAAGTAGACGGGCGATCGTAACTTTCAGAGAGCGGGGGCAAGGCTGAAACCCCTGCAGGAGGCCGCCGAGCCGAAACCGCTTTTTTTCGCAGGAGCATCCGTTGCTGAAAAACGGAAAGAGAGGCCGGGATCCCGGCAATTAAGGTGGAACCGCGCAAGTTATGCGTCCTTAAACAGTTTGTTTGAGGGCGCTTTTTATTTTTAATAACAGTCCGAAAAACGGAGGGTGTACCATGATCATTACATTGAAGGGCGGCGACAAAAAGGAATACGCCGCAGCAGTATCCTGCAAGCAGATCGCGCAGGACATCAGCGAGGGACTTGCCCGCGCGGCGGTCGCCGCAAAGGTAAACGGGGCGCTTGTGGACCTTTCCCACGTCGTGGACGGCGACGCGGAAGTGGAGATCGTCACGCTGAAAGACAGGGAGGGACTGCAGGTGTACCGCCATACGACGGCGCACGTCCTGGCACAGGCTGTCAAGACGATTTTCCCCACCAGCAAGCTCGCCATCGGGCCGACCATCGAAAACGGCTTCTATTACGACATCGACTTCCAGACTCCCATCACGCAGGAAGATCTGGGTAAGATCGAAGCGGAAATGCAGAAGATCATCAAGAGCAATCTGCCCATCGAGCGCTTTACTCTTTCCCGCGCGGACGCGATCAAGCTGATGACCAAGTATTCGGAAAAATACAAGGTGGAACTCATCAAAGATCTGCCCGCAGGAGAGGAGATCTCTTTCTACAAGCAGGGCAGCTTTACCGATCTGTGCCGCGGGCCGCACCTGCCTTCCACGGGCAAGATCAAGGCGTTCAAGCTGACGAGCATCGCGGGCGCATACTGGCGCGGCAACGAGAAAAACAAGATGCTCACCCGTATCTACGGCACGGCGTTTGCCAAAAAGGATGAAATGGATGCCTATTTCACCATGCTGGAAGAGGCGAAAAAGCGCGACCACATCAAACTCGGCAAAGAACTCGGCCTGTTTGCCTTCCTCAACGAGGGCAAGGGCTTCCCGTTCTTCCTGCCCAAGGGCATGATCCTCAAAAACACCCTCATCGATTACTGGCGCCAGATCCACACCCGCGAAGGATATGTGGAGGTGCAGACGCCGATCATCCTCAACCGCAGCCTTTGGGAGACGTCCGGCCACTGGGATCACTATAAAGAAAATATGTACACGACCAAGATCGACGGCGAGGACTGCGCGATCAAGCCGATGAACTGCCCCGGCGGAATGCTCGTCTACAAGCTCAATCCGCACAGCTATAAGGATCTGCCTATCCGCATGGGCGAACTGGGCCTTGTACACCGCCACGAAAAGAGCGGCCAGCTGCACGGCCTGATGCGCGTTCGCTGCTTCACGCAGGACGATGCGCACATCTTTATGCTCCCCGAACAGATCACGAGCGAGATCAAGGGCGTTGTGCGCATCATCGACGAGGTGTACACGCTGTTCGGGTTCAAGTACCACGTCGAACTCTCCACCCGTCCCGAGGACAGCATGGGCAGCGATGAGGATTGGGAACAGGCGACCAACGCGCTCCGCCTTGCTCTGGACGAACTCAATCTGCCTTACGTCGTAAACGAAGGGGACGGCGCTTTCTACGGCCCGAAGATCGACTTCCATCTGACCGACTCCATCGGCAGGACATGGCAGTGCGGCACCATCCAGCTCGACTTCCAGCTTCCGCAGAGGTTTGAGGCGGAATACACGGGCGAAGACGGACAGAAACACCGCCCGATCATGATCCACCGCGTCGTTTTCGGTTCTATCGAACGCTTTATCGGCATTCTCATCGAGCACTATGCGGGCAAATTCCCCGTATGGCTGGCGCCCGTGCAGGTCAAGATCCTGCCCGTGTCCGACAAATCTCTGGACTATGCGCTGGAAGTGGAAAAGGCGCTCAAAGAGCAGGGGATCCGCGTGGAGACGGACAGCCGCAACGAAAAGATCGGCTACAAGATCCGCGAAGCGCAGCTGGAAAAAGTGCCGTATATGCTGATCATCGGCGACAAGGAAAAGGAAGAAAAGACGGTTTCCGTGCGTATGCGCGAAAAGGGCGATGTCGGCGCCATGGCGCTTGCCGATTTTGCCGCCCGCGTCAAAAAGGAAAACGACGAAAAGACCGTTTTCTGAAAAAATTAAAAAAACGTATAAAAATTGTTTGACAAATCTGCCGATTTGTGGTATTCTGTATCGGTAAAGCAGAAGTTACTTCTCGCCTTGCGGCAATTACGTCGGCAAGTGCCAAACAAAATTCGATCGATCAGGCGCACTCTGTGCGTATTCTTTGGAATGTTTGAAAGCGGGACGTAACGATGCGGCCCGCTTTTCTATTTGTCCCGAGCAGGGAAATTTAACAAAAAGGACGGTTTATGGCAATTAAAGACCAGCATCAGGTGAACGGAGAGATCCGAGATCAGGAAGTGAGAGTGATCGGTTCGGACGGTCAGCAGCTCGGTATCATGAGCGCAAGAGAGGCTCTGCGCCTCGCCGAAGACAGCGATATGGATCTGGTGAAGATCTCGCCCACGGCAAATCCTCCCGTGTGCAAGATCATGGATTACGGCAAGTTCAAGTTTGAACAGGGCAAAAAGGAAAAGGAATCCAGGAAAAACCAGAAAATCGTTGAAGTGAAAGAGGTTCGCCTTTCCATGACCATCGATACGGGCGACATGAACGTCAAGTGCCGTCAGGCAACCAAGTTTTTGGAGGCCGGCAACAAGGTGATGGTATCCATCCGCCTGCGCGGCCGTCAGAATGCGCACGCATCCATGGGCGTTGACGTCATGAACGAGTTTTTCGAGATGCTGGGCGGCAAAGCCGTGATGGACAAAAAACCCGCAAACGAGGGGAGAAACATCACCATGCTCCTTTCGCCTGCAAAACAGTAACAGTCAATACAGTGCGGGCAGGTTTGCCTATAAGACAAGCCCGCGCTTGAATGAAAATAAATTCGGAGGAATACAAGTATGCCTAAACAGAAATCGCATAGCGGCTCGAAGAAGCGTTTCGACATTACGGGAAGCGGCAGAGTCAAGAGAGCGCAGTCCGGTAAAAACCACAAGACAGGTGCAAAACCCAGGAAGAGAAAGAGAAATCTCCGTCAGACGGCGTTTGTCAACGAAACGCAGGAGCTCACGGTGAAGAACCAGCTCATTCCGTATAAGAAATAAGGTATAAGGAGAAGAAGTTATGCGTATTAAAAGAGGTGTAAACGCTGTTAAAAAGCGCAGAAAGATTTTTAAACTGTCCAAGGGCTACTTCGGCTCCAAGAGCAAGTCTTACAGGATCGCCCGTGAAGCGGTGATGAAGTCGCTGATGTATGCTTACGTCGGCAGGAAGAACAGAAAGAGAGATTTCCGTCAGCTGTGGATCGCGCGTATCAACGCGGCGGCAAGGATCAACGGTCTTTCTTACAGCAAGTTCATGCACGGCCTGAAGGTTGCGGGCATCAATCTGAACAGAAAGGCACTTGCAGAGATCGCTGTCAGCGATGCAGCTGCGTTTGCGGCGCTCGCCGAAAAGGCGAAAGCGGCCATCGCTTAACCCGAATGATGAAAAAACCTTCTTTGCAACACAAGAAGGTTTTTTTGCATTTATAAAAATATGGTCATCACATCCAGGAGCAATCCGCTCGTCAAGAGCATCCTCGCCCTGCGCGACAAAAAAGCGCGCAGAGAGCGGGGTGAATACATCGCCGAAGGCATCAAACAGGTTCGGGAAGCCGTCGCCTGCGGGTGCAAAATTTCCTGCATCGTATATGCGGAAAGTTTTTCGGGGGAAAGGTTTTTCCCCGATCTTGCACAGACCGTATCCGACAGCGTGTTTGAAAAACTTTCCGAAGAAGTTACGCCGCAGGGTGTACTTGCTGTCATCAAAATTCCCGATACTTCCGTGCGCGCACCGCAGGGCAGGTGCCTTCTTCTGGACGGAGTTTCCGATCCGGGAAATGTGGGGACCATTCTCCGCACGGCAAACGCGGCGGGCTATGAGGACGTATACCTTCTCTCCTGCGCCGACCCGTTTTCGTCCAAATGCGTGCGCGCAAGCATGAGCGGCATCTTTTTCGTCCGTCTGCACATCGGCGGCAGTGAGGAGATCTTACGCGCTCTGGAACATATTCCCATGCTCTGCGCGGATATGGACGGGGAAAACGTATTTGGTTTTCAGCCGCCCGAAAAATTCTGTCTCGTCATCGGCAACGAGGCAAACGGCGTCAGCGAACAGGTGCGAAAGATGTGTTCGCATACCGTAAAGATCCCCATGCGGGAAAGCTGCGAAAGTCTGAATGCGGGCGTTTCGGCAGGCATTCTGATGTATGTGCTCGCAGCGGCAGAACATCGTTAATCATACATTTTTAATCATAGAGGAGTAAAATCATGTCAGGACACAGCAAATGGCATAATATTCAGGCAAAAAAGGGCAAAGCGGACGCAGCGCGCGGCAGGATCTTTACCAAACTCGGAAGGGAAATCGCCGTAGCGGCAAAATCCAACCCCAATCCTGAAACAAACAGCAAACTTGCGGACGTGATCGCCAAGGCAAAGGCGAACAATATGCCCAACGACAACATTCAGCGCTGCATCAAAAAAGCGGCGGGCGAACTGGGCAACGCGACGTATGAAACGCTCGTTTACGAAGGTTACGGCGTGGGCGGTTCCGCACTCATCATCAGCACTCTTACGGACAACAAAAACCGCACGGCGGGCGACGTCCGTTCCACTCTTTCCAAATGCGGCGGCGAACTCGGCAACACGGGATGCGTTTCCTATATGTTCAGCAACAAGGGGTATCTCGTGGTGGAGAGGACTGTCGATCTGGACGAGGACACCATTACCGAATACGCCATCGAAGCGGGCGCGGACGACGTCGTCGTGCTGGACGATGCGTATGAGATCTATACCGACCCCGCGGCGTTTTCCAATGTCCGCAAATTTCTGGAAGAAAAGGGCGTTACCTTCCTCGAAGCGGATGTCCGCATGATCCCGCAGAACAAGGTGACCCTCAGCCCCGAACACACGCAGACTTTTTTGAAGCTTCTCGACAAGCTGGAAGAGCTGGACGACGTACAGGACGTCTACCACAACGTGGAACTTCCTGACGACGAAGAGGAAGAATAAGGGATTTGCAAAGTACTCTGCGTGTCATAAAACGCTGAAAAGCGGAAAACAGGAGGAGTTATGACCGTCAAAGAAACCTGTCTGAAAGCAAAGGAGAATCTCACCGCCATCTCGCTTGCAAGCGAAGAGGACATGAACAAAATGCTGGCGGCTGCTGCCGCGGCCCTGCGCGAACAGGCGCCCCTGATCATTGCGGAAAACGCAAAGGACGTGCAAAACTGCACGCGCGGCGCACAGTTTGCCGATCGCCTGATGCTGGACGAAAAGAGGATCGACGGCATTGCGGAAGGGCTGGAACAGCTCATGCAGCTTCATTGCCCTGTCGGCGAAGTTCTGGAAGAGCGCACCCTGTACAACGGATTGCTGCTGCGGCGCGTGCGCGTTCCTTTGGGCGTGCTCGGCATCATTTATGAGGCGCGCCCCAACGTGACGGCGGATGCGATCGGACTTGCCATCAAGAGCGGGAACGCCGTCGTCCTGCGCGGAAGCAAGGACGCCATTCTCTCCAACAGAGCGGTGACGAAGGTCATCAAGGACGCCATCCGCACGGCAGGATATAATCCTGAATTTATCCAGCTGATCGAAGATACCACGCACGAGGGCGCCACGCAGTTTATGAGAATGAACGGGATCGTGGACGTGCTGATCCCGCGCGGCGGGGCGGGGCTCATCCGCAACGCCGTTGAAAACGCGACCGTGCCCGTCATCGAAACGGGGACGGGAAACTGCCACGTCTATTTTGAAAAGAGCGCCGACCTCTCCAAGGGCATTCCCATCCTCATCAACGCCAAGACGCAGAGGACTTCTGTTTGCAACGCCTGCGAAAGTCTGCTGCTGGATTCGGAGATCGCGGAAAAACACCTCGCACAGATCGTCTCGGCGCTGCGCGACAAAAACGTGGAAATTGTCGCGTGCGAAGAGTGCAGAAAAATTCTGCCGGATCTTGCCCCCGCCACAGAAGAAGATTACTACAAAGAGTACCTCGACCTGAAAATTTCCGTCAAAGTGGTACACGGCGTGGACGAGGCGATCGCGCACATCAACAAATACGGGACGCACCACAGCGACAGCATCATCACCGAGGACAAAGCCGCGGCGGAAAAATTCCTGAAAGAAGTGGACAGCGCGGCCGTGTACGTCAACGCGAGCACCCGCTTTACCGACGGATTCCAGTTCGGGCTGGGAGCGGAAATGGGGATCTCCACCCAAAAGCTCCATGCGCGCGGGCCGATGGGCCTGAAAGAGCTGACTTCCTATAAGTACCAGGTCGTCGGAAACGGTCAGATCAGAAACTGAAATTCTTTTTGCATAAAATCTTGTAAAGTGCAGATAATAAGAATGTCAGCAACGGCAAGGCAAAAAGAGTATCGGAAATACGTTTTTTAAAAGACAGAAATAAGAAAAATGTTTGCCATCTTAAGACGTTGCTTTCAAATAGAGTCTTGTTTTAAGAGGCAAACAAAAATTCCGATGCAGGTGCAGTCTGCGGTAAAGGAAAAAATATGCAGCCATAAAACGAGATCAGAAATAAGAGGAAACGTGCGTACCGAGTATGTTTTCTCTTATTTTTTTATCTTTTCCTGGGAGAGCGGGTGAAAAAAATATTTTATCCAACTGTTTACATTTGAAAAATTTTATGGTAAAATAGGCGCAACTTAACAGGAGGTGTTTATGGCTCGAAGAAAAAGCGATGTTCAGAGAGCGGCGGAATCCGCGGTGAAAAAGACGCATCCCGCCACAATTTTTCTGGCGATCCTGTTCTTTCTGATCGGATGCGCCGGCGGCGTATTTGTTTCCATTCAGCTTACGAAAAACGATCGGTTCGATCTCAACGGAGAAAAAGTCATCCGTCTGGAAGAGGGAGCATCTTATACCGAACAGGGCGCAACGGTGGTCTCTTTCGGAAAAGATATTTCCGCCAAAGTGGTGTACGGAGGGGATGCGGAGTCCCTGAAAGGCTCTTTGGAAGAAGGGATCTATCAGATCGTCTATACGGTCGACGACCTGCGCTGGGGAGACTATCAGCGTGTGCGCGTGGTGATCGTGGGAGATCCCGAAGGCGCGGACGAGTTTGTCTCTTCCGTGGAAGAGGGGGTGTAACGTATGGCGAATAAGAAATTCAGCCCCGCGCTCACGTTTTTCTGCTGTCTTTTGGCGCTCATCATCGGATTTATTGCCGCCTTTGCGCTCTATACATATCTCAAGCGTCCCACGGGCGGAGACGTCTATGTCAGCGGCGATCTTCAGATCCATTTCATGGAATTGGGCAACAAGTACACGGGCGACAGCATCTATATCAAGGCGGGAGAAACGGACATTCTCATCGACGCGGGTTCGCGCACGAACAGCACGGACACGACCTCTGCCTATATCAACGAGTATTGCACGGACGGAGTCCTCGAATATGTCATTGCCACCCACGCGGATCAGGACCATATTGCGGGATTTGCAGGCAGCAACAGCTCTCCGAGTATGTTCGAGAGATATAAGATCGGCACGATCATCGACTTTGCGCTGACCAACAAGGACACGAAAACTTACCGCACCTACGTGGAAAAGAGGGATGCCGCCGTCGCGGCGGGGGCAGTCCATTACACGGCTCTGCAGTGCTGGAACCAGACAGACGGCGCACAGCGCGTTTACGAAGTTTCCGACGGCGTGGAAATGGAGATCCTTTACAACTACTATTACGAAAACGAAAGCAAGTACGAAAACAATTATTCCGTCTGTCTGATGTTTAACCAGGGCGACAAACATTTCCTGTTCACGGGCGATCTCGAAGAGGACGGGGAAGAACAGCTTGTCGTCTACAACCAACTGCCCAAAGTGGAGCTTTTCAAGGCAGGACATCACGGTTCCAAGACTTCTTCCAATGATTGTCTGCTGGAAGTGATCCAGCCGCAGATCGTCTGCGTCTGCTGTTGTGCGGGGACGGACGAATACACGGACGCAAAGGAAAACCAATTCCCCACGCAGGCAATGATCGACAGAGTCTCCGTCTATACGGATCGGGTGTATGTGACCTCCCTGGGAGACGAAAGCGCGGAAAGCGGCTACGTCTCCATGAACGGCAACATTGTCGTTACATCCAACAGGCAGGGCGTGGAAGTGAATTGTTCCAACAACAATACTCTTCTGAAAGATACGGCGTGGTTTATCGAGAACAGAAAGATGCCTTCGGCATGGGCTTCGTAAATTCAGTAAAAAAAAGAGGCGGATATAAGCAATTATAATGGCTATATCCGTCTTTTTTTTGTAAAAAATATTTGCCTTAAATTCAAAAAAGTATTAAAATAGTACAGATAGAGATACAAAGGTTCAGGAGACATTATTTTGATACGAAACGATTTGAGAAACGTGGCGATCATCGCGCACGTTGACCACGGCAAAACGACGCTTGTGGATCAGATGCTCAAACAGAGCGGAACATTCAGAGAGAATCAGGTGGTGGAGGAGCGCGTGATGGATTCCAACGCCATCGAGCGCGAACGCGGCATCACCATCCTTGCAAAAAACACTTCCGTGCATTATCACGGCGTGAAGATCAACATTATCGACACGCCGGGACACGCCGATTTCGGCGGTGAGGTGGAACGCGTTCTGAAAATGGTGAACGGCGTTCTTCTCCTTGTGGACGCGGCGGAAGGCCCCATGCCGCAGACGCGCTTCGTCATGCAGAAAGCGCTGGAACTCAATCATAAACTCATCATCGTCGTCAACAAGATCGACCGTCCGGACGCGCGCATCGAAGAGGTAGAAAACGAGATTCTGGATCTGCTCATCGACCTCAACGCAAACGACGACCAGATCGATTCGCCCATTTTGTTCTGTTCGGGCAGGGCGGGAACCGCCTCCCTGTACGCGGACAAGCCGGGCAAAGATCTCACGCCGCTCTTCGATACCATCCTCAATCACATCCCGCCCATGGAAGTGGATGAAACCGCACCTATGCAGCTGCTCGTCTCTTCCATCGACTACAACGACTATGTCGGCAGGATCGGGATCGGCAGGATCGAGCGCGGCACGGTCAAGGCAAACCAGGAAGTGGCGATCTGCAACCACAACATTCCTTCCCTCAACAAGCGCGGAAAACTCGTCAATCTGTACCAGATCGAGGGACTTTCCCGCGTGGCCGTTCAGGAAGCAAAGGCGGGCGATATCGTCTGCTTTTCCGGTCTGGAAGGAATCAACATCGGCGACACCGTCTGCTCTACGGAAAAGGTGGAAGCCGTCCCGTTTGTCAAGATCAGCGAGCCGACAGTGGAAATGACTTTCTCCGTCAACGACAGTCCGTTTGCGGGCAAGGAGGGCAAGTTTGTCACCTCCCGCCATCTGCGCGAAAGGCTGTACCGCGAACTGCTCAGAGACGTTTCCCTGAAAGTGGAAGATACCGATTCCGCCGAATCCTTCAAGGTGAGCGGCCGCGGTGAAATGCACCTCTCCATCCTCATCGAAACCATGCGCCGCGAGGGGTATGAATTCCAGGTGAGCACCCCGAAGGTCCTGTATAAGACGTACGACGGAAAGCTGTACGAACCTGTGGAACGCCTGATCGTGGACGTCCCGAACGACGGCACGGGCGCCGTGTTCCAGAGCATGGGCGAACGCAAGGGCGAACTCGTTCACATGAGCGCGATCGGTTCGCGCGTGCGCCTCGAATTTCTCATTCCTGCGCGCGGCCTGTTCGGATATAAGAGCGAATTCCTCACCCAGACCAAGGGCGAGGGCGTGATGAACTCCATTTTCTTTGAATATCAGCCGTACAAAGGGGATATAAAACGCAGAGATACGGGTTCGCTGGTCGCCTTTGAATCGGGTGAAGCGGTCACCTACGGGCTGTTCAACGCACAGGACCGCGGCGTGCTGTTTATCGAACCCGGTACGCAGGTCTACGAAGGCATGGTCGTCGGCGTTTCTCCCAAGACGGAGGACATCAACGTCAACGTCTGCAAGAAAAAGCACATGACCAACACCCGCGCGGCGGGCAGCGACGACGCAATGCGCCTGAACACTCCCAAGAAGATGAGCCTGGAAGAATGCCTCGAATTCCTCAACGACGACGAACTTCTGGAAGTCACTCCCGTTTCCCTGAGGATCCGCAAGCGCATTCTCGACAGCGAATTGCGCGCCAAGGCGAGGGCGAAGGAAAAGAAGGCATAAAAGCCGCACCAAAACGCATACAATATTCCCGACGATGTCCTATCGGAGGGAATATTTTTTTATGGAAGAAAAGGTTCAGACGGCGCTCATCGAACAGCAGAAAAAGATCACCATGACGGGCGTGGAGAGCGTGGATTCCTTCACGGAAAAGCAGATCACACTCTCTGTCTGCGGCGGGAGGGCGGTCATTGCGGGCGAGGGGCTGAAAATCATTTCTTTTTCCCAGTCGGGCGGCGGATTTTGCGCCACGGGGAAAATCAGCGGCGTACAGTTTACGGAAAAGCGGCAAAAAATTTCCAAAAGGCTGTTCGGCTGATGGGGCAGATCTGGCACGTGCTCGCCTGCCTTTCCGCAGGCCTCGTTGCAGGGGCGCTGTGCGAGCCTCTTTCTGCAATTTTCTTCCTGACTCGCCGTAAGGCCGTAAAAATCGCCGCAGACGTGCTGTGCGGCATCGTAACAGCGCTTGTCTTTGTGCTTATTTTTACCGCCTTTGCCTTGCCCGACCTGCGCCCGTATATGCTTTTTTTCTGCGGCGCGGGTTTTTGGTTGTGGAGGAGAAGTTTTCACAGAATACTTGCCTTTTTTGCAAATAAGCTGTATAATAAGTACAGGAGCAGTTGCAAAAGAATTTGGTTGCGGCTGTCGCGGAAATTATGCAGGAAGAAAAATTCAAAAAACTTGTCATAGGTTCTACGGTCGCAGCAGTGATCCTCTTGTGCTTTTTGCTCATTTTTCTTATCGGCCAGCTCATCTCTATCTCTTCCAGAAAGAGCAGGGAAGAAGAGCTTCTGCGCCAGATCGAAGAATACGAGCAATACATAGAAACGGCAAAGAGCGACTGCGAAGTGTATCAGGGGCGCATCTGGCTGGAAATTGCCGTGCGGGAATTGCTTGCCCTGCGCGGTGAAAACGCGGATACGGATACGGCGTCCGTCGTTGTGTCTGTGCCCTCTGAGATCGGAGTTTTTTGACAATGAAATATTCTGTGATCGATATCGGATCAAATTCCGTCCGCCTGCTGTTGTGGGCGGACGGTTGTTCTCTCGATAAAAAAATATATACCACGCGCCTGGGGGAAGGGATCGCCTTTTCTCCCGTGTTGCGCGAAGATGCCATGCAGCGCACGGCGGAAGCGATAGGGATGTGTTTGCAGGAAGCGAAACGTTTCGGCGCGGACAGGGTGTATGCCTTTGCCACCGCGGCCGTTCGCAGCGCTGAAAACGGAAAGCAATTTGTCCAAACTGTTTTCGGGCGTTTCGGCATTCAGATTGACGTCCTCAGCGGCGAAAAGGAGGCGGAGCTCGGGATGCTCGGCGCCCTGGAAGGCAGGGACGGCGGCATCGTGGATGTGGGCGGCGCCAGCACGGAAGTCACCGTGGGAAAGGGCGGAAAAATCATCTACGCCGTCAGCGCGGACGTAGGCGCCGTGCGCCTCAAAGACGCCTGCGGCGAAAATGTGCAGGCGCTGGAAAAATACATTGCCGAAAAGATCGCCGTGTACGGGGACATTCCCAAGACAGACGTTTACGGCATCGGCGGAACGGCGACTTCTCTTGCCGCCCTCGAATATGAGGTGGAACCGTACGATCCCGCCCGCACGCACGGCACCGTGCTCACGACGCAATGTATCCGCGGCTGGGCGCTGAAACTTTTGTCCCTTTCCCAGGAAGAGCGGCTGGCTTTGAAGGGCATGGACAAACGCCGTGCGGACATTTTAGGCGGCGGCGCTCTGCTCTTGTCCTCCGTTCTGGAAAAGATGGGCGCGGAAAAACTCACTGTCAGCGAAAAGGACAATCTGGAAGGGTACCTTCTGGAAAAGCGCAGGGAGGCGGAATCATGAACAGATTTATAGAAAAGACCTTCCGCATTGTCGATCTCGTCCTGTCTTTTGTCCTCGCCTGCACGGTCGTCTATCTCGGCTTTGTATGGTATTGGCAGAGCTATAACGCCGTTGTCCTCGCCATTCTGCTCGTGCTGGGCGGCATTTTTTCTTCTTTTGTCTGCAAGACCTTTCACGAACTCGGACATATCCTGTTCGGGCTATGCTGCGGATTCCGCTTTAATTCCGTGCGCATCGGGTTCATGAACATCGCCCGCAGGGACGGAAAACTGCGCGTCTCGTTCAGCGCCTTGCCCGAATCCATTGCGGGAGCGACGGAAATGCTCCCCAAGCACGCGAACAACCTGTATTCGGGATTTCTCGCCACCGTTTCGGGCGGACTTGTCTTTTCCTTTCTCATACTCGTAGCCTGCGCCGTGACGCTGAGCCTTTTCCGCATTGTCCCGTTTGCCGCATATATTCTTGTATGCACGGGATTGCCGTACGCCTTTCATCTCTTTTTCTACAACGTTCTGCCCTTCAACGACGACAATCTCGACACGGACGGGGGGATGCTCCGCGGACTCATTAAAAAAGAGGCTTCCTATCTCACGGCGGTCAACATTCTTGCCATCGAGGGATACCTTTACCAGGGACAGACGCCCGCGCAGATCGACAAAGAGCTGTATTTCGGGCTTCCGCAGCTGCCCGAGGATGACGTAAATTTTATCATCCTGACGAGTTACCGTCTGATGTACTATCTCGACAGCGGAGACGTCGATTCCGCCATAAAGGCGAGCGACCGCCTGGAAGGGCTGATAGAATACATTCCGAAGTTTTACAGCAACGAGATCATGACGGACGTGCTGTTTTGCACCTGCTCCCTGAAAGGGGACGAGGAGGCCGCCAGAGAACTGTATAAACAGCTGAAACAGTATCTGTTTGGCGAAAAGACGCTGCAGACCTACCGCACCTGTGCGGCCTACGAACTGTACGTCAACCGCGACAAAATGGCGGCGCTCCATGCGCTCAGCGACGCGCAGAAATGCGCAGAAGAGTGCGATATCGAGGGCTTGCGCAAATTTGAACGCAAACTGATCTCCTGCCTGCGTGCGGACATCGATCAACTTCAATAACAAAAACCCGCGGCGAAAAACGCCGCGGGTTTTTTCAGCTCAGCCTGCCCAGCCTGCCCCAACAGGAAGGACAGTATTCGTTGTTTTGTGCGCTGCATTCCTCGCAAAAGAAAGAACCGCAGTCACTGCAGACGCGTATGTGCGAAGCGTCGCATTCTTTTTTACATTTCCCGCAAAGTAAAGTCATAAAGTTTCCTCCCGTTTTTTGAAAGTATTTCCCAAAATCCGCCGTTTATGCGCCCGCCGCGGAAAAACTTTTTTGTCTTTGCGTAAATATCCGAAATCCGCTGTCTTGTATTGAGCCAATCTGTTTTCAGGCCGTACAGGGGCATTTGGCGGGCTTATACGCGATTTTCAAATTTCTTCGCGCGCGCGCGCGAAAACGCTTTGAAATCGGCGCAAAATATGCTATAATGGAGAGGATAAAAAACGTTGCATTTTTGCGGCACGATGAGGAGAGTAATCATTATGACTGACAAAGTACAGGGCGAATACGGCGAGGAGCAAATACAGGTTCTGGAAGGACTGGAACCCGTCAGAAAGCGCCCCGGTATGTATATCGGTTCCACGGACGAACGCGGCCTGCATCACCTTGTCCAGGAGATCGTAGACAACTCCATCGACGAGGCTCTGGCAGGCTACTGCGATACCATCCGCGTTACCATCAACAAGGACGGCTCCTGTTCTGTGTTGGACAACGGCCGCGGCATTCCTACGGGCATCCATCACAAAGAGGGGATCTCGTCCGTAGAGCTCGTTCTGACCAAGCTGCACGCGGGCGGTAAATTCGGGGGCGGCGGATACAAGATCTCCGGCGGCCTGCACGGCGTGGGGATTTCCGTCGTCAACGCGCTTTCCGAATGGCTGGAAGTGGAAGTATATCAGAACGGCCATATCTATAAGCAGGTCTACAACCGCGGCGTGCCGCAGCGCGCGCTCGCTATCGTGGGGGATACGGACAAGACGGGCACCAAGGTCACGTTCTATCCGGACGACGAGATCTTTGAAACCATCGTATTCAACTACGACAATCTCAAAGTGCGTCTGCGCGAACTTGCCTACCTCAACAAGGGGCTGACAATCTCCCTCAAAGACGAACGGGAAGAAAAGCCGCGCTATGACGAGTTCTGTTACGAGGGCGGCATCTATCACTTTGTGGAAGACCTCAACAAAAACAAGGAAACGCTCTTTCCTTCGCCTGTATATTTTGAGGAGGAGCAGGACGATTATTCCATTGAAGTTGCCATTCAGTACAATGACAGCTACAACGAAACGATCTTCAGCTACGCCAACAACATCCACACGGAAGAGGGCGGTACCCACCTCGACGGGTTCAAGGCGGCGCTCACGAAAGTTGTCAACGATGCGGGCCATAAACTGAACATTCTCAAAGAAAACGATAAGTTGTCCGGCGACGACGTGCGCGAGGGGATCACTGCCGTTGTCTCCGTCAAACTCACCGAACCGCAGTTTGAGGGGCAGACCAAGACAAAACTCGGAAACAGCCAGATGCGTTCCTTCGTGCAGAAGGCGACGGTGAAACATCTCGGCACCTATCTGGAAGAAAATCCTTCGCAGGCGCGCGAGCTGATCCTTCGCTGTATCACGGCGCAAAAGGCGCGCGACGCGGCGAGAAACGCGCGCGAGCTGACGCGCAGGAAGGGCATTCTGGAAAGCACGACGCTCCCCGGAAAACTTGCCGATTGCAGCGAAAAGCGTTCGGAACTTTGCGAGATCTACATCGTCGAGGGCGATTCCGCAGGCGGCACGGCGAAGCAGGGCAGAGACAGGCGCTTCCAGGCGATCCTCCCTCTGCGCGGCAAGATCCTGAACGTCGAAAAGGCGCGCCTCAACCGCGTTCTGGAAAACGAGGAGATCAAGAGCATGATCACGGCGTTCGGGTGCGGCATCCACGACGATTTTGACGAGAGCAAGCTGCGCTATGACAGGATCATCTGCATGACCGATGCCGATGTCGACGGCAGCCACATCCGCATTCTTTTGCTCACCTTCTTCTTCCGCTTCATGCGCCCGCTCGTGGAAAACGGACACGTTTACATCGCTCAGCCGCCCCTGTACAAGGCGACGCGCGGCAAGGATGAAGTGTATATGTACTCGGACGCGGAGCTGGACAAATACCGCGCTTCGAATCCGGGGAAATTCGATCTGCAGCGCTATAAAGGTCTCGGCGAAATGAGCAAAGACCAGCTGTGGGAAACGACCATGAACCCTGCCACGCGCACGCTCAAGCGCGTCACCATGAAGGACGCCGTCGAGGCAGACGAACTTTTCGCCCTGCTCATGGGCGAAAAACCCGAACTGCGCAGACAGTTTATCGAAGACAATGCAAAGCTCGTTGCCGAGCTGGACATCTGATGGGAGAGTACTATGGCTAAAAAAGAGACAAGTCCCGAACTTACAGAGGAATTTAAAAAGACGCTTGCCATGACGAACATGATCGACGTCGAGGTGGATGAGGAGCTGAAAAAATCCTTTATCGCCTACGCGATGGCGGTCAACGTCAGCCGTGCCATCCCGGACGTCCGCGACGGCCTGAAACCCGTGCATCGCCGTATTTTGTACTCCATGCACGAAATGGGGCTGTACAACGAGAAGCCGTACAGAAAATGCGCGCGTATCGTCGGTGACGTGCTCGGTAAATATCACCCGCACGGCGACAGCGCCGTGTATGACGCGCTCGTGCGTCTCGCGCAGGATTTCACCATCAATTTCCCGCTGGTGGACGGGCACGGGAACTTCGGTTCCGTGGACGGCGATCCCCCCGCGGCAATGCGTTACACGGAAGCGAGAATGTCCAAACTGGCGGCGGAAATGCTGCGCGATCTGGACAAAGAAACGGTCGACTTTTATCCCACATTCGACGATACGGGAATGCAGCCCTGCGTGCTTCCTTCTCGTTTCCCCAACTTGCTTGTCAACGGCAGCGACGGCATCGCCGTCGGTATGGCGACCAATATCCCGCCGCACAACCTGGCGGAAGTGATCAGCGGCGTCATTGCGCAGATCGACAATCCGGAGATCACCGTTGACGAACTGATGACCTATATCCCCGCGCCCGATTTCCCCACGGGAGCCATTCTCATGGGCAGAAACGGGATCAAGCGCGCCTACCGCACGGGCAGAGGAAACTACGTCCTCCGCGCAAAGTGCGAAATAGAGGACTTTACCTCCGGCAACACGACGCGCACCCGCATCATTGTCAGCGAGATTCCGTATCAGGTCAACAAGGCGCGCCTCGTTGAAAATATCGCCGACCTCGTCAAAGACAAACGGGTGGAAGGCATTTCCGACATCCGCGAAGAGTCGGACAGGGACGGTATGCGCATCGTCATCGAGCTCCGCAAGGACGCCAATGCGCAGGTCGTGCTGAACACGCTTTACAAACATACCCAGCTGCAAACTTCCAACGGGATCATCCTCCTTGCGCTCGTGGACGGCGAACCCAAAGTCCTCAACCTCAAGGAGTGCATCCATTACTATATCGAACACCAGAAAGATGTCATCGTGCGCCGCACGCGCTTCGATTTAAACAAAGCGGAAGAACGCGCGCATATCGTGGCAGGGCTTGTCCTGGCGCTGGCAAACATCGACGAAGTCATCGCCATCATCAAGCAGTCGGCGGATAAAAACGTCGCCGCTCAGCGCCTGATGGAAGCGTTTGAACTTTCGGACAAACAGGCAAACGCCATTCTGGAAATGCGCCTGCAGCGCCTCACTTCCCTCGAAGTGGAAAAATTGCAGGAAGAACTCGCCGAACTCGAGCGCACCATTGCCGACCTAAAAGACATTCTTGCCAACGAACAGCGCGTGCTTGACATTATCAAGACAGATCTTACCGTCATCAAGGAAAATTACCCGAGCGAACGCAAGACCGAACTTTCCTACGATTACGGCGAAATCGATGTGGAAGATCTGATCGAAGAAGAGGACATCGTCATTTCCATGACGCACGGCGGCTATATCAAGCGTCAGCCTGTCGCCGAATACAAGGCCCAGCGCCGCGGCGGCATGGGGATCACAGCGCACAAGCCCAAGGATGAGGACTTCGTGGAAAAGCTGTTTATCTCTTCCACACACGACAATATTCTGTTCTTCTCCAGTTACGGCAAAGTGTATTCCATCAAGGGATACGAGATCCCCGAGGCGCAGCGTCAGGCACGCGGCAGGGCGATCGTCAACCTTTTGCAGATCGAACAGGACGAAAAGATCACGGCGATCATTCCGCTGAGCGCAGATACCACAGGCTATATCGCCATGGCAACGCGCAACGGACTCATCAAAAAGACTGCTCTCGAAGAGTTTGCCAACATCCGCAAGGTGGGCAAGATCGCCATCAAGGTCAACGAGGGCGACGAACTGATCTCCGTACAGTTTACGACGGGGAAAGACGAACTCATCATTGCCTCCAAAGAAGGCAAGTGCATCCGCTTCAGCGAAGAGGATGTCCGCCCGATGGGCAGAGATACGCAGGGCGTGCGCGCCATGAATCTGAACGAGGGCGATTATCTGGTGGATATGCTGGTCGTCAAACCCGATTGCCAGATCCTCACCATCACGTCCAACGGGTACGGAAAACGTTCAAACGTGGAGGACTACCGTCTGCAAGGCAGGGCAGGGAAGGGAATCAAGGCGGGCGTGTTCAATGAAAAGACGGGCTACCTTGTCAACCTCAAGATCGTCAACGAGGACGAGGACATCATGGTCATCTCCGCCAACGGCACGATCATCCGTATGCACGTTTCCGATATCTCCATGATCGGCAGAAACACGCAGGGCGTGCGCATCATGAAATTGAAGGATTCCACGATCGCAACCGTCGCCGTGGCTCCCCGTGAAGAGGAAGAACCGGAAGAGACGGAAGCGGAAACTTCGGAAGATCCGACGGCGGAAAACGCTGGAGAACAGACTGAAGAGTCCTCTGAAACCGAACCTCAGACGGATGACGGTCAGGAATAATGTAAGGTACAACAGGCAAACCAACAACAGGCTTGCCTGTTTTCCTTATTTTACAAAGTACTATGTGTGACATAATTCAATCTATCTTATAAAAGTGAGGGCAGAAATTGGATAAAAAGCAGGAATTTTTGGATCTGTACGATAAATATATCAAACGCGACGGAGCGGACGAATTGAAAAAATATCTTATGAAGTCCGACTTTTTCACGGCGCCCGCAAGCAGCAAATACCATTGCAATCATGAAGGCGGGCTGTGCGAGCATAGCGTAAACACCTTTTACAGACTCCTCAAAAACGTTCAGAACGAGTACGGGAAGGGCTGGGAAAAAGTCTATTCCTATGAAACGATTGCGATTTGCGGACTTCTCCACGACCTTTGCAAAATCGATTTTTACAAACTCGATTACAGAAACGTCAAGGAAAACGGGGAATGGGTGAAAAAGCCCTGGTATACGAGGGAAGAGCTTCTTCCGTACGGGCACGGAGAAAAGTCCGTGTACATCATCAGCGGCTTTATGCGCCTGAAACGGGATGAAGCGATGGCGATCAACTGGCACATGGGCGGCTTTGATATGCGCGCCCGCGGCGGAGACGGCTCCGTCAGCGAGGCATACGCATTGTTTCCGCTCGCCGTTCTCGTTCATGTATCCGATCTTGAAGCTACCTATATCGACGAAAATCACAGATTGCCGCAATGAAAGAAGAAGTGACAAACGCTCTGCATAAAAAAAGGAGCATCCTGTTTACCAAAAAGACCGAGGAATTACAGCCGCTTTACCTGCTGATTTCTGTCTCAGACCGCCGAGCGGTCATTTTGTGGGCGCTGGAAGGCGCGGAAAAAGCGGCTGCGGAAATTTCCGTTTCCAACGAACCCGCTCTGCAGTGTATCCGCGCCGCGCGCGACTGGGCAGCCGGTAAAATAAAAATGCCGCTTGCGAAAAAAGCCATTCTTGCCTGTCACGCGGCCGCCAAGGCGAGCAAAGATGCGGCAGACGCCGCGCTGTTCCATGCGGTTGCGCAGGCGTGCAGTGCGGTACATACTCCATCGCACGGCCCGGGGCTTGCGCTTTACGAACTTACCGCCATTGTCCGACGCAATCCCACAGACTGGGAAGACAAGGTAAAGGAACGCCTTGCCGATCTTCTCACAAGGCTCTTGTACTGGCGGGATCATTGGCAGGAACAAAAAGACTGGGCCGATTTTCTGATCAGATAAACAAATAAGAGGGTATGCGAGAGTATGCCTTCTTTTTTTTCGGTTGATTTCGGCTTTTATTTTTCTGCACGCCGACAAAAGGCTTGCGGTCATTTGTTTTCCGCACAGAATTTTGTTCCTATCCTTGCCAATCATTTACAAATCTGCTATAATACATACAAATCGCAAGACAATTCGGAGGTGCTCATGAAAGAACTGGTCCTGATCGACGGCAATAGCTTGCTCAACCGTGCTTTCTATGCTACAAAATTGCTTTCCACAAAGGACGGAACGCCTACAAATGCGGTGTTCGGATTTGTCAAACTTCTCTTGAAGATCATAGACGACAGCGCTCCGGACAGGTTGATCGTGACGTTCGATTTGAAGGCGCCCACCTTTCGCCATAAAATGTACGACGGTTACAAGGCGACCAGAAAGCCCATGCCGGACGATCTCGTCGTGCAGGTGGGGATCTTGAAATCTCTGCTCCGCTCGATGAAAATTTGTATGTATGAAAAAGAGGGCTACGAGGCGGACGACCTGATCGGGACTCTTTCCCACGCTTTTCCCGATACGCACAGCGTGATCATCACGGGAGATCGGGACGCATACCAGCTGGTAGACGACAGGACGGACGTCTATATCACGAAAAAGGGCGTCAGCGACCTTTTCAAACTGAACGAGCAAAATTTTGAAAGCGAGATCGGTTATCCGCCCGCTCGCGTCATTGACATGAAAGCGCTGATGGGCGATTCCTCCGATAACATTCCCGGTGTCCCCGGGATCGGAGAAAAGACGGCCTTTTCGCTCGTCACGCAGTACGGGGCGCTGGACAGCGTCTATTCCCATCTCGGAGAGATCTCGGAATCCGTTCGCGCAAAGCTGGAAAAGGGGAAGGACTCCGCTTATCTTTCCCGCACTCTCGCTACCATAGACAGGGATGTCCCGCTGGAAGTTCATGAAGAGGACGGAGAGATCTGTATGCCCTTTTCTCAGGAAGTGAGAGATCAGTTTTTGCGGTTGGAATTCACTTCTCTTCTCAAACTCGACATTTTTGAAAGCGAACAGCACACCGCACGTTCCGTGCCGCAGGGGCAGGTCACGGAAAAGACGGTCACCGATGCCGACGCCTTTTTGAAAGAATTTCATCCCGCACTATTTTCTGCCGTCTGCCATCAGAACGAAGAGTACCGTTTCTATGCGGACGGATTAGAATACGTTCTGAGGCCCGCCCGCACCTTGCTGGACGAAGGGATCTCCTCTGAGGAAACTTCGCGCATTCTGCAAGCCGTCTTTTCGCGCAAAGATACGACCGTGCTTTTATACGGCAAAAAAGATTTCCGCCATCTCCTGACCAGGGAAGGAGTGGATTTTTGCTGTAACGCGGAAGACGTTCTTCTGATGAAGTACCTCGTGGATTATTCGGGAAAAAACGCCGATCTGGAAGAAACTCTCCGCGAGAACGGCCTGGACGACACTTACCCCGCGGCGGGAATCAGCCGCTTGTATGAAGTGTTCGGCGAAAAACTTAAAGAGGAAAAAATGCAGTCCCTGTACAGGGACGTCGAACTTCCTCTCTCCGACGTGTTGTTTGATATGGAGCAACAGGGGGTGCGCATCGATCTTGCCACGTCCGCACGCTTTGAAAAGAGATACCGCGAGGAGATCGCGCGCATAACGGCCGAAATTTACGAACAGGCGGGCGAAACGTTCAATATCAATTCCCCGCTTCAGCTGGGGAAGATCCTGTTTGATAAGCTCCGCCTTCCCGCGCCCAAGAAAAACAAACGGGGCGGCTATTCTACCAGCGCGGACATTCTCGAAAAGCTGGCGCCCGATTACAAGATCGTCAGGGACGTGCTCGCCTGCAGACATTTCCAGAAACTTCTTTCCACCTATATAGACGGATTCAAGCCGCTCATCGATCCCGCCACGGGACTTGTGCATACCACATTCAACCAGACGCAGACGACGACGGGAAGGCTTTCCAGTCTGAACCCGAACCTGCAGAACATCCCCATCCGCGACGAGGAAGGCAGGGAACTGAGAAAGCTCTTTGTCGCGAGATCGGAAAACAGAATTCTGATCGATGCGGACTATTCGCAGATCGAACTTCGCCTGCTTGCGCATTTTTCGGGATGCAGGGAACTCATCGAGGCGTACAGGGAAGGGCGCGACATTCACGCGCTCACGGCGTCGCAGGTGTTTGAAGTGCCGCTCTCCGAGGTCACACCCGAACAGCGCCGCGAGGCGAAAGCGGTCAACTTCGGGATCATTTACGGGATCAGCGAATTCGGCCTTGCCAGCAACCTGAATATCTCCAACAAAAAGGCGGGGGACTATATCAGAAAATATTTTGAAACGTATTCCGACGTGAAGAAATATATGGATTCCAACGTCGCCTTTGCGCGAGAACACGGATATGTGACCACGCTTCTCGGCAGAAAGCGCGTGATCCCGGAAATCAAATCCTCCAACTATAATCTTCGCTCCTTCGGCGAACGGGCCGCCATGAATATGCCTTTGCAGGGAAGCAGCGCGGACATCATCAAGATCGCCATGATCAACGTGTATCGCCGCCTTAAAGAAAAAGGGCTGCGCTCCGCGCTCATTTTGCAGGTCCACGACGAACTTGTCATCGATGCGTTTGAGGAGGAACAAGAGGAAGTGGCAAAGCTCCTGCAATACGAAATGGAGAACGCCGTGCATCTTTCCGTTCCGCTCACGGCGGAAGTGCATTGCGGGAAAAACTGGTATGAAGCGAAATAAATTGTATGTCGCCGTCACGGGCGGGATCGGAAGCGGGAAAAGCACTGTCATGCAGATGATAAAAGAGCAGGGCTATCCCGTCTTTTCGGCGGACGAGATCGCGCGGCACATCTATGAAGAGGAAGATGTCCTCGAACAGCTGCGGCTTGCCTTTCCCGATTGCGTCAGCGGCCGCACGATCGATCGGCAAAAGCTTGCAAGGCAGGTCTTTGCCGATTCCGAAAAACTGAAACTCCTCGATTCGATCACCCATCCCGCCGTCATGAAAAAGTTATATGCCATGATGGAACAGTCGGAGGGGGCGGCGGCTTTTGCGGAAGTCCCGCTGCTGTTTGAGGGGAATTATCAGAAAGATTTTGACCGCATCATTGTCCTTTTGCGGGACAAAGAAAAGCGAATCCTTGCGGCCGCCGAACGGGACGGCGTTTCCGCCGATTCCATCCGCGCAAGAACAGAACATCAGTTTGACTATGAAAAAAATTCAATAATCGGGCATACTCTTATATATAATGACGGAGACCTGCCTGCTCTGCGCAGGCGTGTGCTGGAAGTATTGAATGAAATCATCGGCAAAGAAAACAATTAAACTTCTCCTTCTGATCAGCTTGCTCCTTTCGCTCTGTGCGGCCTTGCTGTTTTTAGGACTGTCTTTTCCAAAAAAATACGGGGCGGCGGTGCATTCGTACGCGCGCGAATTTCATCTGGAGGAAGAACTCGTCTACGCGGTCATCAAGGCCGAAAGCGGATTTTCGGAAAGCGCGGTCAGCCATGCGGGCGCGGTGGGGCTCATGCAGATCATGCCGTCTACGGCGGAGTTTATCTGCAGGCGGTATCGCGAATCGCTGGATATAAGCGTTCCCGAACAAAATATCCGCCTCGGCTGTATGTATCTTTCCTACCTTTTTGAAAAATTTGAAAAAGAGGAACTCGTCCTCGCCGCATACAACGCGGGAGAGGGGACGGTAAGAAGCTGGATAGAGAGCGGACTGATCGGAGCGGACGGGCAATATGAAACGCTTCCGTTTGCGGAAACGCACGATTACGTTCGCAAGGTAAAATTTTTTGAAAAATGTTACAGAATTTTCCGTTGATTGCTTGACAATTTAAGCCGTATATAGTAAAATAATTCTTGCTTGTGAGCGCGCATCGCGCCCCGCAGGCAAGCCATTATTTGATGTGAGGATGGCGGAATTGGCAGACGCGTACGTTTGAGGGGCGTATGGAGAAATCCGTGTGGGTTCAAGTCCCATTCTTCACACCACCATGCGGGATACCGTTCGGGTATGCCGCATTTTTTATCGGAGCATTGTATGACTTCTCTCAGACAAAAACTTCTGAAGGCGGCCGACCTTCCGCTCTTTCAAAAGATCAGCGCCTTTCTGGACGGAACAATTTATCCGGCTGTTTACGCGGCATTGATGCTCGTCTGCTCGCTGTTCGGGCTGGAATTTTTTTGCTACGCGCTGACGACGGCGATCGTGGTGTATGTCTGTCTGTTTGCAAAGGATACGCGCGCCATTCTTCCGTCCGCCGTGCTCGTCGTCTATTCCATGAGCTGGAAACATACTTCCCAGCCTCCTTACCGTTCGGATTTTCTCAACGGGACGGCCTTTCTGGTTGTCGTGGCCGTTTTGGGAACCTGTATTCTCGCGGCAATGATCTTGCGCGTCTTTCTGTTCCGCGAAAAGGGGAGCCTGTTCCGCTTTCCCTCTATGGGCGCAGGTCTTGCGCTGCTTTGCCTTTCCTTCCTCACAAACGGCGTCTTTTCTTCCGAATTTGTTTCCAAAGATATTTTGCTCGGGCTTCTCATTGCCTTTTCCTTCGGCGCGCTGTTCTTTTTCTTTTCCGCAACGCTGAAGCGTAACTTCAACTACGGCCTGTATTTTGCCTACATTCTCTTTCTCGCCTCCGCCGTCATTTTTTTACAGGTCGTCAAACTGCTCGTATTCGGCCACACAACGGCGGAAGGGCACCTTTCCGTGTTCGATGCGGACGGCTCCATCAATAAGGACCTGATGATCGCAGGCTGGGGCATGAGCAACAATGTGGGGGGAATGCTGGCGATGTTCCTGCCCGCGCAGCTGTATCTTGCCGCGAAAGTGCGCCGCGGCTACCTGTTTTATCTCTTTGCCTTTTTGCAGATCGGCGCCGTGTGCGCTACCCTCAGCAGATCCTCCCTTCTGGTCGGGGGCGCCATGCTCCTTGCGGGGGCGATCCTGCTTTCCGTAGTAAAAACGCCGTACCGTAAATTTTTCCGCATTTTCAACCTTGCCGTGCTCGTCTGCGGCGTGATATTCTGCGCAGTGTTTTGGGATAAGATCGTCCGCATTTTCTCTGTCATCTTTGAAAGGGGATTCAGCGATTCCCAGCGCTTCGAGATCTGGAAAAACGGGCTTTTGAATTTCCTCAAAGACCCGCCGTTCGGCGTCGGATTCTATGCTCCCTTTTACGTGGACATCAATATCGAAAACTGGTTTTTTCCGGATATGTACCACAACATATTTGTGCAGATACTCGCTTCGTGCGGATTGTTCGGGATCTTCGCCTATGCGTACCATCTCTCGCAGGTCCTCAACCTCGCAATTCGGAAAGTGACTGCGGAACGCATCTTTTTCCTTGCCGTGTTCCTCATGCTCAGCGGGACTTCTCTTTTGGACAATCACCTCTTCCACGTCTTTCCCGCCCTCGTGTATTCCATCGTTCTCTGCCTTTGGGAAAGGGATGCAAGGAAAGATCTTACATTGCAGAAAACTCTTCTCGCTAATGACAAAAATTGTCCTTTCTGCCTCTTTTCGACAAGAAAATTATAAACGATTTCAGGCTTTACCAAAATTATCCCGCGGGATAGTATGTAAAGCCTTTTTATTTTAATTGGACATAATTTCTGTTTTTGTTGTTTTTGTTAACAATTCGCAAAAATACCGTTCAAAACTGATAGCGTTTACAGGTTAAAATGTACTAAAATCACAAAACACAGAATTTTTCAGAATTATTTTTGTATAACTATTGAAATAAAACGGCGTTTATAGTATAATAATATAGAAGTCGGGAATATCCGACAAACGGAGGATAAATGATGCAGTCAACGGTCGATTTTCCTTTATATGTATTCCATCACGGCAGAAATTTCAAGGCTTACGAGTTTTTCGGCGCGCATCCGTATAAGGAAGAGGGCAGGAAGGGATATTGCTTCCGTGTCTGGGCGCCGCACGCCGAGGAAGTTTCCGTCGTCGGGGATTTTAACGAATGGGATCCTGAGGCAAACAAGATGACGCGGCTTTTGGACGGGGAAACGTTTGAACTGGAAATTGACGGACTGAAGGGGTATTGCGTTTATAAATATTGTATCAGGACAAAGGACGGCAGATTTTTGTATAAGGCCGATCCGTACGCTTTTCATGCGGAAACGCCTTCCAAAACGGCTTCCAAGACGTACGATCTGGAAGGATACAGGTGGGGGGACAAAGAATACCTGAAAAAACGCAGGGAGAAGAATATCTACTCTTCCCCGATGAATATTTATGAGGTAAACGCCCTCTCCTGGCGTCAGTACGGCGACGGGAATTATTTCGATTTCAACAAGCTCATCGAAGAGCTGATCCCTTACGTGAAAGAAATGGGCTATACGCACATCGAATTCATGCCGCTGTGCGAATACCCGTACGACGGCAGCTGGGGGTATCAGGTGACGGGGTATTACGCCATCACATCCCGTCTCGGCACGCCGCACGATTTCATGCGCCTTGTGGACGAATGTCACAAAAACGGGATCGGCGTGATCATGGACTGGGTCCCCGCGCATTTCCCCAAGGATGCGCACGGTCTGTACGAATTTGACGGACAACCTCTCTATGAAAGCTCGCAGTGGGACAGGCAGGAGCACAAGAGCTGGGGAACGCGCCGCTTTGACTACGGCAGAAACGAAGTTCTGTCTTTTCTGATTTCCAATGCGATCTTCTTCTTCGATAAATTTCATATTGACGGGCTGCGCGTGGATGCAGTCGCTTCCATGCTTTATCTCGATTATGACAAGCGCCCCGGAGAATGGCTGCCCAACAAGTACGGCGAAAACAAAAATCTGGAAGCCATCGAATTTCTGCAGAGGCTCAATTCTACCGTGTTCGCCGCATATCCCGATGCGCTGATGATCGCGGAGGAGTCCACAGCCTGGCCGCTGGTGACAAAGCCCGTGGACATCGGGGGGCTCGGGTTCAACTTCAAATGGAACATGGGCTGGATGAACGACGTCCTCGATTATATGCAGACAGACCCTTATTTCCGCAAGGGCAATCATAACAAACTCACCTTTGCCATGATGTACGCCTTTACGGAAAATTACGTTCTGCCCATTTCTCACGATGAAGTGGTGTACGGAAAGCGCTCGCTCATCAATAAGATGCCGGGAACTTACGAGGAGAAGTTTGCCAACGTACGCGCGTTCATGGGATACATGATGTCGCATCCGGGGAAAAAGCTTCTGTTTATGGGCTGCGAATTCGGACAGTTCAACGAATGGAATTATAAATCCGGTCAGGAATTTTTCTTAAAAGAATATCCCATGCACCAGAAGCTTTCGGACATGAACGCTTTTCTCAATCATTTTTACGCAGAGACGCCCGCCTTCTATGAGATCGAGGATTCCTGGGATGGGTTCGAGTGGATCGCACCCAACGATTCGGACAGGAATATACTCGCCTATATGCGCCGCGACAGGGAAGGGAACAGCTATCTCGTCGTCATCAACTTTTCGGGGACGAAGGCGGAAGGGTACCGCCTGGGCGTACCCAAGGGGAAATATAAAGTCGTGTTCAACACGGACAATCCGAAGTTCGGCGGAGAAGGGGAAATGGGTAAGCGCATCTTCAATACGGAGAGAAAGCCCAGCCACGGAAAAGAGTATTCCATTAAAATTGAATTACCCAAGCTGACTTGCGTATATCTTCAAAAAATTCTTTGATACTTTCTTGCACTGCTGAAAAAACAAAGTTTTATTTATAATTTTATTATGGGGGTTTCGATATGCAAAGAAGTAAAGAATGCGTAGCAATGCTGCTTGCCGGCGGGCAGGGCAGCAGGCTGTACGCGCTGACGAACAACATTGCAAAGCCTGCTGTTCCGTTTGGCGCAAAGTACAGGATCATCGATTTTCCGTTGTCAAACTGTATCAATTCGGGGATCGATACGGTCGGTGTTCTGACGCAATACCAGCCGCTCATCCTCAACGAGTACATCGGCAACGGCCAGCCGTGGGATCTGGACCGCAATTTCGGCGGCGTCCACGTCCTCTCGCCCTATCAGAAAAAATCCAAGTCCGCATGGTATGAAGGCACGGCAAATGCGATCTATCAGAATCTGAATTTCATCAAGATGTACAATCCCGAATATGTTCTCATCCTTTCGGGCGACCACATCTATAAAATGGATTACAGCAAGATGCTTCGCGCGCATATCGAAAACAAAGCCGATTGCACGATCGCCGCAATCGAAGTCCCGTTAAAAGAAGCGTCCCGTTTCGGGATCCTCAACACGAACCCGGACGGCTCCATTTACGAATTTGAGGAAAAACCCAAACAGCCAAAGAGCACTCTCGCTTCCATGGGCGTCTATATCTTCTCGGCGGAAAAAATGTACAAGTATCTCGAACTGGACGACGACGACCCCAATTCTTCCAAAGACTTCGGGAAAAACGTACTTCCCGCCATGCTGAATGCGGGCGAGAGAATGTTTGCTTACCGTTTTGAAGGCTATTGGAAAGATGTCGGAACGATCAGCTCTCTCTGGGAAGCAAATATGGACCTCCTCGGCGAACATCCTTCTTTCGACGTGGCGGACAGCGCGTGGAAGATCCACTCGCGCAACCCGCTCGCACCTCCCGAATACCTCGGCGAAACGGCTGTTGTGACCAATTCCATGGTCGCACTCGGCTGCGAGATCCACGGCACGGTAGAAAATTCCGTTCTTTCCAGCAACGTCGTCATCGAAGAGGGCGCAACAGTGAAAGACAGCGTCATCATGAGCGGCACGGTCATCAAAAAGGGCGCCGAAGTCAATTATTCCATCATCGACGAGGGCGTTGTGGTCAATGAAGGCGCACAGATCGGCGAGGACAAGGCGACTGCAAAGGGGATCAGCGTTCTCGGACGCAGTATCACCGTCGGCAACAATGCAAAAGTTGCTGCAGGCGCCATCATCGATAAAAATATTATGGAAGGGGAGGAAGCATAAATGTCTGCCGTTGGAGTTATTTTTTCAAATATTCACGATGAAAACGTTCCCGAACTGTCCAGACAAAGGACAATGGGATCTCTTCCGTACGGCGGAAGGTACAGACTCATCGATTTCGCCCTTTCCAACCTCGTCAACGCAGGCGTGACGACGGTCGGCATCATTACCAAAAACAATTATCAGTCCCTGCTCGACCACCTCGGCAGCGGCAAAGACTGGGATCTGGCAAGAAAATACGGAGGACTCGTTCTTCTGCCCCCGTTCGGCGCCATCGACAACGGCGGTCTGTATAAAAACCGCCTCGAAGCGCTCAAAGGGATCACGGGCTTTCTCTCCCGCAGAAATGAAGATTACGTCATTCTCTGCGATTGCGACGGCGTCTACCGCATGGATTTATCAGACGTCATCGACTATCACGAAAAGAAACAGGCGGACATCACCATCGTCTGCCATCCCGAAGAGATCGGCAATCCTTCCTCTTACGATATCGTCAAATCGGACGAAACGGGCAGAGTCATCGGTCTCGAATTCAATCCTAAAAATAAGGGAAAGGCGAAATATTATTCCAACATCATGGTCATCAACCGCACTTTCCTGCTCAATCTGATCAACGAATCCATCTCGCACGGATACAAGAATTTCCGCGACGATATCATCCTCGTCAATCTGAGAAGGTACAACGTCTACGCGTACGACTTCAACGGCTACCACGCCACCATCGATTCGCTCAGTTCGTACTTCAAGCACAACATGGAGCTTCTCGACAAGAAAGTGCGCGACGAGCTGTTCGGTGCGCGCGACATCTACACGAAGGTCAGGGATTCCGCTCCCACCAAATACGGGTTCAGCTCCCTCGTCAAAAATTCCCTCGTTTCCGACGGCTGCGTCGTGGAGGGGACGGTGGAAAACAGCATTCTGTTCCGCGGCGTCAAGGTAGGAAAGGGCGCCGTTGTCAGAAATTCCGTCATCATGCAGGATACCGTCATCGGCGACGGGGTAAAACTGAATTGCGTCATCACCGATAAAAACGTCGTGATCCGCGATAACAGGGTTTTGTCCGGCTGTGAAGTGCAGCCTTACTTCCTGGCAAAAGGCACGATGATCTGATCAGGTTACATAATTCGGATAAGGAGGTCTAAAAACATTATGCCCGCAAAAGGCAAAAGCGTCAGATCCGTAAAGGCGAAAAAGGCAGAAGCCGTGCAGGAAGCCGCGGAAATCAAAACCGCCGCTCCCGAAACGGAAGTTCTGCAGATCGAACAGAAAACGGCGGCGGAGGCGCCTGAAATCAAAGTGGTTCCCAAAAAGAAAATTTTGTTTGTTGCGTCGGAAGCCACGCCCTTCATTGCGACGGGCGGACTTGCGGAAGTGATCGGTTCGCTCTCCAAAGCGCTGGCCCTCAATCCCGATTACGACGTCCGCGTCGTTATCCCTCTGTATTCGGACATCTCCTGGGATTACAGGAATAAATTCAAATATCTCGGCAACATCTTTGTTCCGCTCGCCTGGAGAAACCAGTATTGCGGGATCTTCTCCTACGAAAAGGACAACGTCACCTTCTATTTTATAGACAACGAATACTACTTCAAGCGTCCCGGCTGCTACGGCTACTATGACGATGGCGAGCGTTTCGCCTTCTTCTGCCGCAGTGTGCTGGAGATCATGCCGTTCCTGAATTTTTATCCCGAGATCCTGCATTGTCACGACTGGCAGGGGGCGCTTGCGGCAATTTATCTGAAAACCATCTATTGTTTCCGTCCCGAATATCAGTTTGTGCGTTCGCTGTTTACCATTCACAACATCGAATATCAGGGGAAATTCTCTCTGGACATTCTGGAAGATCTTTTCGGGATCTCCAACAACTGGAAATATCTGCTGGAATATAACAAGTGCATCAACCTGATGAAAGCGGCGATCGAATGCAGCGAAAAGTTCTCCACGGTCAGCCCGCGCTATGCACAGGAGATCAAGGATCCTTTCTATGCGCACGGACTCGATCCCATCGTCCGCAGAAACGAATTCAAACTGTTCGGCATTCTCAACGGGATCGACCCCGATTACTACAATCCCGCGACAGACAAGTCCGTGTTTGCCAATTATGATGCGGAAAATCCCGAGCCGAAGAAAAAGTGCAAGGAAGAATTGCAGAAAATGTTCAATCTTCCCGTCAAGCCGGATACGCCCGTCATTGCCATTATTTCCAGGCTGGTCGCCCACAAGGGGCTGGATCTTGTCAGAACCGTGATCGAAGAGGTATTGAGACAGGACGTTCAGGTCATAATTCTCGGCAAGGGCGATTCTTCTTACGAAAATTACTTTACCGATCTTGCGCGCAGATACGTCGGAAAGCTGGTCACGGTCATCGCGTTCAATCCCGACCTTTCCAGAAAGATTTATTCGGGCGCAGATCTCTTCCTGATGCCTTCCAAATCCGAACCTTGCGGACTGTCTCAGATGATCGCAAGCAGGTATGGCGCCGTCCCCATCGTACGCGAGACGGGCGGACTGTACGACAGTATCAAACCGGTAGGGAACGGGGGCAACGGATTCACATTCGCCAATTACAATGCGTATGATATGTTGTACGTCATTCGCGAGGCGATCAACTGCTATTACAACAAAGAATTCTGGCCGCAGCTTGTAAAACGCGTCATGTCTGTCGATTTCAGCTGGCAGCGTTCTGCCAAGGAATATGAAAAGATGTACGGGGAAATGTTGAAATAATTTTTATTACGACAGGAGTAGGAAATGAGCAGTACAAAGAGCATTACCGAAAAAGAAGTGCAGATGTTGATACAGGGCAAACTTTCTCGTTACTTTGGGGTTTCGCCCAAAGAAGCGACGACGGATCAGATCTATAAAGCCGTCGTAATGAGCGTGAGAGATATTTTGCTGGAAAAACGTCAGCAGTTCCATAAGGTAATGAAAAGCAAAAAGGGCAAGCGCGTGTACTACCTGTGCATGGAATTTTTGCTTGGCAGATCCCTGAAAAATAACATTTATAACCTCGGACTCAACGAAGAGTACGAAAAAGCGCTCAAATATTTCGGGCTTACGCTCGAAGACCTTTACGAACAGGAACCGGATGCAGGGCTCGGCAACGGCGGTCTCGGCCGCCTCGCCGCCTGCTTCATGGATGCGCTCGCGACGGGCAACTATCCCGCCATGGGCTATTCCATCCGCTACGATTACGGCCTGTTCAAACAGAAGATCGTGGACGGCTGGCAGACCGAACTTCCCGATATCTGGCTTCCCGGAGGGGAAGTCTGGCTGACCCAGCGCAGCGATAAATCCTGCACAGTCAAATTTGACGGCTGGGTGAAAGAGGAGTGGACGGAAAACGGTCTGAAGATCGTTTACGGCGGTTACAAGGAAGTGGAAGCCGTCGCCTACGATATGATGATCTCAGGCAAGGACAGCGACGCGGTTTCCGTGCTCCGTCTGTGGAGAGCAAGGAATATTTCCCGTTTCGACATGAAGCTCTTCTCCCAGGGCGACTACCTGCGCTGTATGCAGGAAGAAAACGAAGCGCAAGTCATTTCCAAAGTGCTGTATCCTGCGGATGATCACTACGAAGGGAAGTCTCTGCGCCTGAAACAGCAGTATTTCCTCGTTTCCGCATCCTTGCAGAACATTATCAACGACCACAAACACCGTTACGGGCCGCTCAGCCTTCTGCCTCAGCAGGCGGCGATCCATATCAACGACACCCATCCCGCGCTCGCCATTCCCGAACTCATGCGTATCCTGATGGACGAAAACGGATTCACCTGGGACGATGCCTGGAACATTGCGACCGCGACCTTTGCCTATACCAACCACACGGTCATGCCGGAAGCGTTGGAAACGTGGCAGGAAGACCTCATCGCGCGCCGCCTGCCGAGGATCCATTCTATCCTCAAAGAGATCAACCGCAGGTTCTGTAACGACTTGTGGCAGCGCTATCCCGGCCAGCACAGCCTTGTCGAGAGCATGGCGATCATTTCCAACGGCGTTGTGAGAATGGCAAACCTTTCCGTTGTCGGCTCGCACAGTGTCAACGGCGTTTCCGCTCTGCACAGTGAGATCATCAAGAATGAGTTGTTCCACGGATTCTATCAGCTCTGGCCGAGCAAGTTTACGAACGTCACAAACGGGATCGCGCACCGCCGCTGGCTGTGCCAGTCCAATCCCGAACTTTGCGAGCTTCTGAACGATTGTATCGGCGACGGCTATGTCAAGGATGCCTCTCAGCTCATCCGCTTCAGACAGTTTGAGGACGACAAGAGCGTCCTGCACAGACTGCAAGAGATCAAAAAACTCAAGAAAAAGCAGTTTGCGGAATATGCGTTCAAAAAAGAGGGCGTCGTCATCAATCCGGACAGCGTTTTCGACGTACAGGCAAAGCGTATGCACGAATACAAGCGCCAGCTTTTAAACGTCATGAATATCATTTCTCTGTACGCCGATCTCAAAGAGAATCCGAACAAGGAAATGATCCCGCAGACCTTTATCTTCGGCGCAAAAGCTGCTCCCGGGTATCTGCGCGCAAAACAGATCATCAAACTCATCTGCTACCTTGCCGAGGACATCAAAAAAGATGCCCGCATCCACGAAAAGCTGAACGTCGTCTACATGGAAGATTACAACGTCACGATGGCGGAAAAGCTGATGCCTTCCAGCGAAGTCAGCGAACAGATCTCCCTGGCGGGCAAGGAAGCGAGCGGCACGGGCAATATGAAATTCATGATCAACGGCGCCATCACCATCGGGACGCTCGACGGCGCAAACGTTGAAATGAGAGAAGCCGTAGGCGACGAAAACATCTTTATCTTCGGCTTGCGCGCAAACGAAGTAGAGGAGATGTGGAACAAGGGCTATAACGCGAGCCTGTATTACAACCAGAATGAAAAACTGCGCAAGATCATTGAAATGCTGATCCGCGGCTTTAACGGGGAATCTTTCTCGGATATGGCAAACTATCTTTTGATCGGTTCGCCCGTTGCCGACCCGTATATGTGCATGGCGGACTTTGAATCGTACGCCACCACGCAGCAGAAAGTGAAAGATCTTTACGCGACCGATCAGGAACGCTGGGCAAAGATCTCCCTCAACAACATTGCGCACGCAGGCATCTTCTCGGCAGACCGCAGCATCAAAGAGTACGCCGACAGGATCTGGAATCTGAAACCTCTGAAAATCTGACATGAATATCTACTATAATCCCCTGGATATCCGATGCAAAAGTACGATCGGCGGGATTAAGCAAAACGAAAAATTTACTATTAATATTTTCGGAAACAGCAATGAGCCTTGCTCCTTCGTCCTTCAAAGGGACGGAGGCGAGGCTCAACATTTGCATATGCAGAAAATCCCGCAGGGGTGGAGCATCACGCTCTTTCTGCGCGATCCCGGTCTGTATTTTTATTGCTTTCAGATGGGGGAAAGATATGCAGGCTGCGGAAAAGACCGTTGCGCTGAATTTGCGGAAAAATCGATCAATTATTATCAGATCCTGGTATACGCAGAAGGGTTTACTACGCCCGAATGGTTCAAGGGCGGCATCATGTACCAGATCTTTCCCGACCGCTTTTTTAAAAAGGGAGAAATTCCGGCGGAACAGGGGAAATGGCTTCACAAAAGCTGGGACGAAAAGCCGGAATACCGCCCCAACGAAAAGGGAAAAGTCCTCAACAACGATTTTTTCGGCGGAAATCTTCGCGGGATCATCGAAAAACTTGACTATCTGCAAAGCCTCCACGTGACCGTGCTCTATCTGAACCCGATTTTTAAGGCGTTTTCCAACCACCGCTACGATACGGGAGATTATAAGCAGATTGATACGCTCCTCGGTACGGAAGAGGATTTTGCAGCGCTCACGGAAGAATGCAATAAGCGCGGCATTAAAATCATGCTGGACGGGGTATTCAATCACACGGGTGATGACAGCCGATATTTCAATAAATACGGCACTTATGACGAGCTAGGGGCCTATCAATCGCGGGATTCGAAGTACTATGCGTGGTATACATTCACGCAATACCCGAATAAATACGATTCCTGGTGGGGGATCGACTGCCTGCCCGCCGTCAATGAAAACTGCTCCTCGTATGTCGATTTTATTACGGGAGAAGATGGCGTCCTGCGTTACTGGCTCAAATACGACCTTGCGGGATTTCGCCTGGACGTGGCCGATGAACTTCCCGACGAATTTATCGTAAAAATCAGAAATGCCGTCAAGGGCAAGCGCCCCGACGCGCTTGTATTGGGCGAAGTATGGGAGGACGCTTCCAACAAAATTGCGTACAGCAAACGCCGTCAGTATTTTCAGGGACAGGAGCTGGACAGCGTCATGAATTATCCGTTGAAAAACGCGATCATTCACTTCATTATGAGCAACGACACGACTGTTCTCAGAAATACCATTGCCATGCTGCGGGACAATTATCCGAAAATTGTTTTGGACAGCCTGATGAACATACTCGGCACGCACGATACCGTCCGCATTCTCACGGCATTCGGCGGAATATCCGCAAAAACAAAGGACGAGATGAGCGTGCTTTCCATGGACGAGCAGACAAGAGCGCTTGCAAAAGAGCGGCTTAAGGCCGCAGCTGTGCTTCTCTTTACATTGCCTGGTGTCCCTTGTATTTACTATGGCGATGAGATTGGTATGGAAGGGTATGCAGACCCGTTCTGCAGAATGCCTTTTCAATGGAATCATATCGATACAGATATTTTAAACCATTATCGGAGGCTGGCCCAGATCCGTACTCAGCTTTCCGTCTTTAAAGACAGCGATTACAGAGAACTTTTTCACGACGAAAATTGTCTCATTTACGAGCGCAGAAAGGGAGGGGAAGTCGCTGTAATTGCCGTAAACAGAGGACAAAATAAATTTGACCTTCAGTATCAGGGAATCCTATACGACCTCTTTGCTGAAAAAGAATATCAAGACAGATACGAAATTAAACCGCTTAGCTGGCAAATTCTCTCCAATATACGCATTTTTTAATATTTTGCGAAGTACTATGCGTGACATAAATCAATATAATTTATTATGAAAAGATTTACAATCCTTATTTCGCTGCTTTTCGTGCTTTTCTCTTGCGGATGCGGAAATTCTTTTACATCGCCCAAGGAAGTCACTTTTGCGTTTATAGAAGAAAGCAGCATGATAAAGCAAACGGCATCGGTCGTATCTATTTTATCCTCAGGCCGCGTCTATACGGGCAGCGATTCCTATTCCACGACGCGCGTTTTGTCGGGAGTGATCCTTAACGAGGAAGGATACATTCTTACGTCCTCGGAAGCCTGCAATTTTGACGTCTCGGACAACGGGACGATCTACGAAGGCAAGTTTACAAATGCTTATGCAGTGCTTTCCGATGTCTATCAGGACCAACGCCATTATATGTTGAATCTCGTCGATAATCGTGAGGAAGCAGGGCTTGCACTCTTTCGGCTCCAGACAGATTTTTACTATGAAAATCAGGCAGGGGAACGCAAGAGCGGATTTCAATATCCTGCCGTTCTCTCCTCACGCGAACCGCAGACAGGGATACAGTGCTATGCCGTTGGAAATTCTCTGGCAGAAATTCTTGCAAACAATACTTTTTTTCATACCTCGTTCAGTGACCTGCATCTCAGCGTAACAAAAGGGATCGTATCCATGAAGAGCATTCCTTCGGAGATCCTCGATCCTTATTCGCTCGATTCCAAAACGTGTAACCCGAGCGTTATTTCCGCAGCTGTCAATCGTGAAATGTGCGGAGGCGGTGTATTTGACGAAAACGGATACCTTCTCGGGATCGTTGCCTCAAAACTTGTTTCCGAAACGGCAAACGGCATCTCCTATCTTACGAAAATGTCCCTGATGCTGGAAAGCAGCTGGATCGCCGATTATCTCAATTTTGTATCGGAACGCAATAAAATCGAAATTCCGTACACGATCGCAACAATGCAGGAGGAGAGCGTACAATGAAACTCAAAAAAATTGTATCTGTACTCGTCCTGCTTTCTCTCCTTGCAAGCGTTAGCTTCGGCTGTGTTCGGAAAATAGAGACAAATGAACCCCAGCAGGATTACACGGGCAATCGTGTCACGGAAACAGAATACGAGGGGAGTTTTACCGATCTTTCCGCCGTTTATCAAAGCGTTTCGGATTCTGTTGTGACGATCGTGCGCCAACCGAACGGCGTGATCGGCAGCGGTTTTATCGTCGATTCTGAAAACGGCTACATCGTTACTTCTTCGTCTCTGCTCAATGAGACTGTTATACAACAGAATTTTCAGATAATCTTGCATGACGGAACAAAACTTGAAGCGCAGATAACAAATTCTGATCGGATAAGCGGCGGAATTTTTCAAGGTCGTTCTATGGCTAATTCGGACATTTTACTGCTTCGTATCGACACAGGAGCCAATGTTTTGCCCGCCCCGGTTTCTTTCGTCAGCGGGAAAAGCCTCGATTTTGGTGACATCTGTTTTACCGTCGGGTCCGTTTCCGACAATGAGGATACTTTGTCCGCGGTGATGATGCAGAACATCATCACAAATCCGCGCAACACGCACGCAATAGCCTTTGAACAGAAGTCCGGTGATTCTTTCTTTGACGGATCGTTTGAATATCTTATACAGACGGGAATCACTTTAAACAGCGGAAACGCGGGTTCACCGTTGTTTAATCAAAAAGGCGAAGTTGTCGGAATGATGAATATACGCGCAGAACAGACAACCGCCTATGCCAACAGTGACGCGTTCGGGATCTCATTCGCAACCCCTTCGGAAGATATTTATTCTTTCTTGCAGGAAAATGCGATCGATTACAGCCTGCATTCGTCCGAGGAAGTCACATTTGATTCGATCATAGAAAACACATCTTCGCTCCGCCCAGCTACAGACCGCGTTGCCGAAGCTTTGATGAGCGGCGAAAACGGCCAGGAAAGTGATTACTTTGTCGCCGACGGTTCGTGTGACGTGGTTCTTAAAAAAGAATCTGAAAGCACCCAACAGCTTACAGAAAAGCGAATTTACGACAATAACACCAACAAAACAGTTAAAATTGTTGTTTATTACGAGACAAAAAGCTTATTTGGTGAGTCCACGGCAGCTTTGTCCGAAGGAAGCGGTTTTTTGATCGGCTCCGACGGTTATATCATGACCAATCTGCACGTGATCAATAAACTTGCTTCACAAAACCAGAGCAACGGACAATCCGCAAATTCTACAGTAGATATTTCCGACATTTCCGTCTACGCAGCCTTCGAGCAGGGGACAATCAGAGAAAAATCTTTCTTCAAAACAAGCACAAAATTTGTCCTGTTTCCGATGCAGGTTGTCGCTTACCACAAGACGGGAGATCTGGCGGTTTTACGCTTTACAAATCCGATATATTACACAAATACCGACGGAAACGTTTTAAGCGGTTTTGAGAGTATTTGCAATTTTGAAACAGAAACTCCGTGTGCAGGCAGTTCCGTCGTTGCGATAGGCAACGCGCTCGGCTACGGAATTTCTGTCTCAACAGGTGTAATTTCCGATCCTGAATATTCCGCGTACGAATCTCTTTACGGCTATAAAATGCTTCAGACAGACTGTCCGATCAATTCAGGCTATTCCGGCGGGCCGTTGTTCAATGAGACAGGAAATGTCGTCGGTGTAAACACGTTGGGACTGAATACGGATGACTTACAAGGCTATGAAAATGTAAGCTGGTCTATTCCTGCATCTTTTGCGTCAAAATTCATTTCCCAATTAAACGAACACGCGACAGTCAGCAACATTGTCTATGTATCTCCGTTTACCAAAATCTGATAATTTATCTTCGATGCTGATACAAAGCAGGCTTTGTTAAGAGGGAATTACCAAAGTCTGCTTTATTATTCTGTCTCAAATCGTCTGAATGACATTTTATAAAACTCTGATTTGTATCAAAAAATTAAGTTTTACCGTTTATAAATGAAGCATAAAATTTGTGTTTTCAATTTCAACGTACTGACAATTTTTTGATTTCAATAAAAGCATAAAAATCCGACGATCAAGTTATCTGATGATCGGCTTTGTGATTCTTCTTAAATCTTAGAATTCTCTATTTTATGTTTTTAGTCTTATCTATGCGTAAAAGTCGTGTTTTACGCATAGATATTGATGTTGGAATTTCTCTGTTTTCCCTTTTAAAAACCCTTCTCTCCCTTGCAAAGGGCCATTCTGATTAATGTTCTGCCCTTTCAGAAAGGAAAACTTTATTTGTAAAACCACTTTGCAATGTTATAAAGCACACTTGCTTTCCTTTTCAAAATACTGTATAATATTTGTATGGAAGAAAAAAATTACTATCAGGAACGCAATCAGAAAAACCTGAAAAAAATTGAATCGCTGTTGGAGGAATTGCCCCCCTTTGCAGACGAGTATTTTCTTGGAATTGAAACGCAGACAAGTACATTGACGAGGTTAAACTACGCATACGATCTGCGCATTTTCTTCCACTATCTTGTTACAAAACGCTTTCGGGGAAAAACGGTACGAGATCTGACCCTTTCCGATTTGGAAAATATTACGGGAACAGACATCGAACGTTTTTTAAGCTATTTGAGCAGCTACAATTTCAACGGTACGATGGAATCGTGCAACGAGCGTGCAAAGGCACGAAAATTGTCCTCTGTACGAGCAATGTTCAGGTATTTTTTCCGTAAAGATAAGATAAAAGTCGACAATGCGGCAAAAGTTTCCATGCCTAAACTGCACGATAAAGAAATTATCCGTCTGGAAGTGAACGAGGTAGCCGACCTTTTAAACTGTGCCGAATACGGCGCAGGAATGTCCGACCGCCAAAGAAGCTACCATGAAAACACCAAAGTGCGCGATATAGCCATCCTCACCCTATTTCTCGGAACGGGAATCCGAATCAGCGAACTTGTCGGGTTAAACAACGAAGATATAGACTTCACGACCAACAGCTTTATCGTCACACGAAAAGGCGGAAACAAGGCGATCCTCTATTTTTCCGATGAAGTTGCGGACGCTTTGGCAAAATATATAGCGTTTAAAGAGACAGACAAAAACACTCCGTTAAACGAACACGCGCTCTTTCTTTCTCTGCAGATGAAACGGATCAGCGTGCGCGCCGTAGAACAGCTCGTCAAAAAATACAGCCGCATCGTCACCCCTTTAAAAAAGATCTCTCCGCACAAGCTGCGCAGTACCTACGGCACAGAACTCTATCGGGAAACGGGAGATATTTACGTCGTTGCAGATGTTTTGGGACATAAAGACGTCAACACAACAAAAAAACACTACGCCGCAATCAGCGAAGATGCGCGAAGATCTGTTGCCGGAAAAGTACGTTTAAGAGAGCAAAACCCTAAAAAATAGCGTTTTATGTCTCACATAGTACTTCGCAAAATTATAATTTTATGGATAAAAGCAAGGATTTTGAACTTTCGGAAAAAATTTATATCCTACAACCAGTATTGAATGAAGAATATCGAGCTCTCGAAAAAGAGGCGGTTTCCTTGATCGAGAGTGTGGGCGCCGTTCATGCGGGAACGATGTTTCAAAAGGTCAGAGAAGTCACCCCCTCTACTTACATCGGATCAGGCAAATTGGAAGAGCTCAGACAACGTCTGAGCGGGCTTGATGTGACCATTCTTTTCAACGGTGATCTTACCCCTTCGCAGACATTAAATATTTCTGCCGCTCTCGACAACAAAAAAGTCATTGACAGAACCACACTGATTTTGGCAATCTTTGCTCGAAACGCAAAGAGCAGTGAAGGAAAATTACAGGTTGAACTTGCACAGTTGAAGTATATTTACCCGAGATTGAAAGGAAAAGGAGAAGCTCTTTCCCGTCTTGGAGGAGGAATAGGAACGCGCGGGCCCGGAGAAACAAAGCTGGAAACAGACAGAAGACGCATCCGTGTCAGGATCAACTATCTTGAGGAAAGACTCAAGGAGGCTGAAACGCGCCGCGCTCTCCATATGAACCGAAGAAAAAAGGAGCAGGTTCCCACGATTTCTCTGATCGGATATACAAACACAGGGAAATCCACCCTTTTAAATCTTTTGACTGATGCAGACGTCTATGCGGAAAACAGACTTTTTGCAACGTTGGATCCGACCTCCCGTAAATTCACGATCGACAGTACGGAATTTATCCTGACAGATACGGTCGGTTTTTTGCGAGAACTGCCCCACAGTCTGATCTCGGCCTTTCATTCTACCCTCGAAAGTGCGCTCAACAGCGATCTTGCATTGATCGTCTGTGATGCCACGGACGATTACGAGATGCAGCTGAAAACGACCTTGGCAACGTTAGAGGAACTCAACTGCACGATCCCCTATCTTGTTGTCATGAATAAAAGCGAAAATCTCGACCACTATGACGGTTTCCCTGCCGGATGTGTGTTTATTTCTGCCAAAGAAAACATAGGAATTGAAAGTCTGAAAAGCGAGATCCTTCAGTTTTTTAAAAAAGAGTACTCCGACGTGGAATTGTTTGTCACATATGCAGACATGAAAGCATACTCCGAACTGAAAAAATATGCGACAGAAAAGTCCTTTTCTTATTTGGATGAGGGTGTTTCGATTTCTGCAAGGATCCGAAAAATCTATTTCCCTTTGTTTGATCGCTTTTTGTCCTCTCGTCCGCACACGATCAAAAACTGACTGCCCGAAAAAACATCCCCTTGTACAGATCGTTATTCCTGAAAAAAATACAAAATTCTGACGATATTCTATTGACAAAATCCAGCTTTCTGTGATATACTAAATAAGCTGAATTTGAGAAACCTCACTTTTAAAATATCGTCAAATTTGCTGATATGGCTCAGTAGGTAGAGCACGTCCTTGGTAAGGACGAGGTCGCGGGTTCAAATCCCGCTATCAGCTCCAAAAAAACCACCAGATTTGGTGGTTTTTTCTTTATATTATCACTAAATATGGGGTTTCAAGGAAATGCTCACAGGTACAACTGCATACAATCAGGTACAATTGCAAACTTTTTGAGCATGAATTGCGAGGTAGAGTTATTCCTTGATTGTCTTTCTGTCCGAAACGCTCTGAAACGCCCTAATTCTGCCCTATTTGCATAAAACTGCATACAATTGCAAACGTCCCAAAGGTAGAGTTATTCCCTAAAATTTTAACCTTTGATTTGCCCGATTTCCCGTTTGCAATTACACGCAAAACTGCAAATTTCGGTTATGAACCGTAAAAAATCCGAGCAACTTTACCAAGGAAACGGTCAACCTCGCTCAAAGGAATAACTCTACCTTTTTTCAGACAGCAAAAACCACAAGATATAGTTGTTTTTTTATTATCATCCTACTACCACGAAACATTTGCAAACTTCTTGATTGCGTTTTTGTCTGCAAATGTTTGCAAATATCTCGTTTTAGACCGTTTTATAGCGGTTTAGAACGGTAGGTAGAGTTATTCCTTATTATATATGTCATTTTTCCTGTTGGTTTTACTATATCAAACTTTTCGGTGAAAATCAATATATTTTAGAAAGTTATAGACAAAGTAAAAGGCGCAAGCAAATGCCCGCGCCTTTTGTTACATGGAATAACCACCCTTTCCGTTTCCGCCTTTTTGATTATCCTTCCCAAGAGCATCAAATAATTCCTCCGCCGTGCTTATGTTGTGCTGCTCCATAAACTCTGCCATTTTGCGCAAAAAAATGTCGTCCTCTTGCGGCGCTTCGCACTTCTCCTCCGTTTCCGCTTGCTTAACGTCATCAGTTGAGAGTGCTTCTTCTGCGGGCTTCGCTTTCGGCGGTCTATAATATTTCAGCCGTGCTTCGCTTTCCTCCACTTTTTCTGCGGCCGTACCGTATCGTTCATCAAAGACGCCTACCGCATTTTTTAGATAGCTGTTGTTACGCACAGTATTATAAATCATTGTCGTTTCAATCTTTCTGTGCCCCATAAGCATTTGAATCAAGCGCGGATTTGTGTTCTGTTCAAAGAGTGTGTTTGAAAAGGTATGGCGCAATTCATAAAAATGAATTCCTTTTCCCGCCAATCCGTTTCGCTTTAAGAAACGCTCAAACATCTTCTTTGTACCGCTATATGTACGCAGAGCGCCCTGATTTGTGCCAAACACAAGATCGTTCGGTTCGACGAGAGAATATCCTGTTTCGACTTGTTGTGCCGTTCTGTGTTCGCGCCATTCAAGCAAAACTTCCTTCAACAATTCGGGCATAGGGTTTGTCCTAACGCTCCCCGCCGTTTTGGTTTCGCCTATCACGGTCTTTCTTGAAAGAACATTCCCCTCTTTATCAAATTCAACATCGACGGTCTGCGCCCGCACAACAGATAAAGTGTTTTGTTGAAAATCAATATCTTTCCACTTCAAAGCAAACACTTCGCCGGGGCGCAAGCCTGCAAACATAGAGGTCAAGCAAAATGCTTTCATAAATCGGTCGGTATTCAATGCCCGCAGGAATGGCTCCCTCAATTCTTCTGGCAATGCTTTTTCTTCCTGTTCCGCTTTTGCCTGCTGCGTTTTTCGCTCCCGCGTTTTGAATTTGATTTTATCCAATGGGTTACTATCTATAATCCCACGGTCAACGCAATAATCGAGATATTGAGAAAAGACGTACTTAATCTTTTTGACCGTATCAAGCTCATAGTTTTCCAAAAGAGTTCTGAAATGCGGCTGTAAATGGTCAATAGTCAAATCTTGCGGTTTCAGGTATCCAAAAACGGGAATGATATGATTTTTCATGTTTCGGACGCAAGATTCAAACGTGCGAGGAGAAACAGTCGTAATCTTATAATTCATCAGCCAAAACATCAGGTGCTTGCCGATGGTTACGTCCTCCTTTGCTACGACGACCTGTCCCTTATTTTTATTAAGGTAAGGAATTATCTTTTCCGCGACCTCTGCCCTGCTCTTTCCCGTAAAGGATTTGCGGGCGATTTTTCCGTCCTCTTTCACGCCAATTGTTACTTGCGCAATCCAAAGCCCGTCTTTTCTTTGATAGATTGAGCCTTCGTTATTTCCTCTCCTTGTAGCAGACTTCTTTTTACGCGGCATAATTTCCTCCCTGATCGAAGCCTCTCATCTGCCAAGTAACAAATGCTAAAATACTTACGACCTTGCGGTTGCCCACTTTTGTTACGGGAAAATTTGCGCTGCCCATAAGCGCCCGAACATTATCGCGTCCCAACCCTGTCAACTCAACCAGTTCCTCACAGTCAAGGTATGATTTTCCGTATTTTTCTGAAAGTCGTTTTACCTCTGCGGATATAAGCTGCTCAATATTTAGATTTTGTTCGTTCCGATAATATCTCATAGGCAAGCAGGCTCCTTATA